>Ga0209570_1000027_pt1 | contig 452210 bp, 380 predicted proteins | sample EBPBio172007_DNA_FD_185861 | JGI IMG/M metagenome (GOLD analysis project Ga0209570, IMG submission 185861) | Wastewater treatment Type I Accumulibacter community from EBPR Bioreactor in Madison, WI, USA - Reactor 1_9/17/2007_ DNA (SPAdes)... | ecosystem: Engineered > Bioreactor > EBPR >... | reverse complement strand
CGAGCGGCACGTACCAAGTGAAAATCGTAACGACGAGTTTACCAGCAGGCTGTATTATCAGTACTAAACAAGATTTAGGCGGAGACGATACCAAAGACAGCGACTTCAATCCAACGACGGGCTTGAGTCAAGTGGTGACGATTGATGCGTTGGGCACAGGCGTTGCCAAAGATAACCCAACGGTGGATGCAGGGTTGTACTCACCAAAAGGTTCAATCGGAGACTATGTATGGAAAGACCAAAATAACAACGGCGTTCAAGAATCAGGCGAGCCAGCAGTGGCAGGCGTGATTGTTCAATTGTTGAACTCGACGACGAGTGCGGTCTTGGCGACTGACACAACCGATGCGAGCGGCTTATACTTGTTCCCGAACTTGTCGAGCGGTACTTACCAAGTAAAAATTGTAACGACGAGTTTACCAGCGGGTTGTATTATCAGTACTAAACAAGATTTAGGCGGAGACGATACCAAAGATAGCGATTTTAATCCAACGACGGGGTTGAGCCAAGTGGTGACGATTGATGCGTTGGGTACAGGCATTGCCAAGGATAATCCAACGGTGGATGCAGGTTTGTACTCACCAAAAGGTTCAATCGGGGACTACGTATGGAAAGACCAAAATAACAACGGTATTCAAGAATCAGGCGAGCCAGCAGTGGCAGGCGTGATTGTTCAGTTGTTGAACTCAACGACGAGTGCGGTTCTAGCGACTGACACAACAGATGCGAGCGGCTTGTACTTGTTCCCGAACTTGTCGAGCGGCACGTACCAAGTAAAAATTGTAACGACGAGCTTACCAGCGGGTTGTGTGATTAGTACTAAACAAGATTTAGGCGGAGACGATACAAAAGACAGCGATTTCAATCCAACGACGGGGTTGAGCCAAGTGGTGACGATTGATGCGTTGGGTACAGGCATTGCCAAAGATAATCCAACGGTGGATGCAGGGTTGTACTCACCAAAAGGTTCAATCGGAGACTATGTATGGAAAGATCAAAACAACAATGGTATTCAAGAATCAGGCGAGCCAGCGGTGTCAGGCGTGATTGTTCAGTTGTTGAACTCAACAACAAGTGCGGTTTTAGCGACTGACACAACAGATGCGAGCGGTTTGTACTTGTTCCCGAACTTGTCGAGCGGTACTTACCAAGTAAAAATTGTAACGACGAGTTTACCAGCAGGTTGTGTGATTAGTACTAAACAAGATTTGGGCGGAGACGATACCAAAGACAGCGATTTCAATCCAACGACGGGGTTGAGCCAAGTGGTGACGATTGATGCGTTGGGTACAGGCATTGCCAAAGATAACCCAACGGTGGATGCAGGTTTGGTTGTACCATGTGTTGAGTCAACGGTAACTTTATCAAGCGCTCCTGTATGTTCGGCAGACGTACAAACGTACAGTATTACATTCACGGTCAACAACAAATTGGGCATAGTGAAAGTAAACAAAGGTACGTTAACTGGAAACAATCCTTACACAGTAACAGGCATCCCATCGGGAGCGAGTGTGATAATTACGGATAGCTTGAGTGCGATTTGTAAGTCAGATACGACGATTGTAGGGCCTAACTGTAACTGTAATCCACCAGTACCTGTATTATTAGCACCAAGTTTGACGGCTTGTATCGGAGACACTTTCCCAACCTTAAAAGCGACGGTAGTAGGTTTGGCGACGGTAGAATGGTTTAGCCAACAAACGGGGGGAACGGTATTGTCAACGGGCTTAAATTACAAACCAAGTGGCACAGTGACAGCAAATACGGTATTCTACGCCCAAGCGCGCAGCACTGACCCAAGTTGCCCAACGGCAGTGAGTACAAGTCGCGTACCAGCGACGATTAATGCCCAGAGTTGTATTGATACGATTGACTTAGCGTTGAAGAAGTCGATTGACAAGAAAATCGCGCGGGTGGGAGATGTATTGACGTACACGATTAAGGTGTGGAACGAATGGACGAAGAACGCGACGGGAGTGGAAGTGGTAGATTCGATAGCCACGACGGTCCAGTTTGTAAGCGGGAGCTTTATTCCAAGTCGAGGCAGTGCGACCATTAGCGGTAACGTGATTACGTGGAACATTGGCAATATTTCGGCTAATGGTGACACGGTGACGTTGCGTTACCAAGTAAAAGCCACGCAAGCGGGCGTGCATTTGAACACAGCGGAAATCAGCAAAACCAACGAGAAAGACCGAGACAGTACACCAGGCAATGGTAAAGGTGGCGAAGATGACATTGATCAACAATGCTTTACGGTGCCGTACGGTTTGTGTGCAGGTCAGAAATTGGAAGTGAGCGTGCCATCGACGTTGACGAATGTAAAATGGTTCAAGAACGGTGGTACAACGGCAGTAGCAACGGGCAATGTGGTATTGTTGAGTGAAGTAGGGACGTACACTTTCACGGCAACGAATCAGACCTGTCCAGCGAATGGCTGTTGTCCAGTGATTATCGAAGCGGGCAGCAATTGTTGTCCAGTGGACATCTGTATCCCGTATACGGTGAAGAAAGTAAAGAAGTAAAGAGAGTTTGAAATAGTAGAATTGCAAAAGGGCTGCTCAATTAGTTTTGAGCAGCCTTTTTGTTGATTTAGCTTATGGTTTTTTTACCGAAAACGTATCTATACTGATAGAATCAGCGTCGCTTGTTACATCAAAAGCCCGCACAAGTTGTTTCTTTTTATTCCACGGAGCTGTGGTTCGCCTTCCCATATCAATCGCCAAGCCAATAAAAAAGGCAATGAAGATAATGCTGATACCAATGAAAATTTTACGATTTCGATTCATGAATGATGAAATATATAAATTACTTATTTTAATAGATGCGGTTCATAATAGTGTACGAATGAACCTGTTTCTGAAGAAACTTCCTTCCAGTCGAGATCTTCAAATTCAATTTTAATCACACTTCCTTTCGCCATAGATTCTATTTCATAGTTGGTCAGGTATTCAGAAAGATAACTCACATCGGGGTTGTGCCCAAAAAGCATTAGGTGTACACACGATTCAGGTGCGCGATTAACGGCATTGATATAGGCCCGAGGCCCACCGTCGTACAGATTACGGGTAGTTTGAATCTGTTGTTTGTCGTACCCAAGTTGTTCGCCAAAAATTTGGGCCGTACGATGTGCTCTTGAAGCTGAACTACTTATGATAAAATCGGGAGTCAGGCCTTGAGAATGCAAAAACGTGCCCATGCGTTTTGCTTCAGCAATGCCCGATGGAGTAAGCTCACGTTCAAAATCTTTAAAATAAGAGATAGCATCCTCTGCGGTGGCGTGTCTTACGATATATAGGTAGCGCTTCATTGATGAAATGTTTTTGGCAAAAATAGGCTATCTTTGTCGGCTCGCCAAGTGTCGTTCGCATGAAATTTTTTAATTATATCGCTGCATTCCTGCTATTTAGCATTGCCTGTATTTTTTATTGCTTCGTTTTTCAGAATGCAGTCAACGTACCCTATTTTGATGATTATGCCTATTTAGAGTACATCATCAAATTTGCTGATGCGCCTTCTTTTGGCGCTTTTCTCCAAGAGCTGGAGCTAAAACACAATGGTCATGGAGTGATTACGGCCAAACTAATTTTTTGGCTAGACTACCTACTGACTGGAGAGGTCAACTACCGAACATTGATACTGATGGGAAGTGGCTTGGTCGCTTGCCTATTTGGATATTTTTGGAAGGTATTGTCGGCCAATAAGCTTCCATTTTTTCTGGTTTTTCCCATCGGTCTTTTTTTGTTTACCCCTGCCTATCACGAAAACATCTTTTGGGCGGCGGCTTTGTGGCAATATACCGCCTCATTTGCCGTAGGAATCCTTACCTATTACTTGCTGGCAATCCCTTCTTGGGGAGCGTTAGTGGGGGCGATTATAGGGGGATACTTGCTTACCTATACCAATGGGAACGGACTTTTTGGAATGTACGTGGGGCTTATGATTCCGTTGTTGCAGTACCGTTATCGTGCCGCATTCGTATGGTTGGCTGCCTGTATTCTAACAACGATTGCTTTTTATTGGTATTATCCGTTTGGATTTGGGTCACTAGGGCAGGAAAAGAGCTTTAAAAATTCACTTCTTACCATTCTTTCTTTGTTTGGGGCGGGGGCTTCTTATTTACGAGGGCGGCTTCCTGAGGTGGCTGCGTTAGGTAGTGTCATCACGTTGTCATTACTGGCGTTGGCTTCTTGGGTCGGAGGGGCTTTCCTCATGTCTATCATTCGTCACCGAAGCAAATCCTTAGCCGCTTTATCACGTCCCAAAATCCTTACCGTTTTTACCCAAAATCCCGAAAATCTATCGTTACTGGCGTTGTTAGGTTGGTTGCTGATTACGGGGTTAGGAGTGGCTACGGCGAGAGCAGGTCAAGCGTTGGAAACGCCAGCGCGTTATATGATATATTCAGTGATGGCTCTGGTGGCTTTGTATGCTACTACGTTGGTTCTTGTACCTCAAAAAGTGCGATTTTGGATAGCAAGCGGGATGACCCTCTTTGGGGGGCTTTTCTTTCTGGGTACGTATTTGTTTGCGGCTCCCGAGGTTGTCAACTTCCGAAATTCGTTGATTGCAGACGGAATCTCACTGCAAGCGCATGGTAGAGTAAGCGGTAAACTGGAAACCATGACAAACAGCGTGACCAAAAAGTATTTTGATGAGGCCGTACGGCGGAAGATGTATGTATTGCCCGTAAATAGCACATTGACGTTGCCAACTACAAAGGTAGATTCTACTCAATTAAAAGCGTTTCCACTCACCTTTGAGGTAGATACCTTGCCTGCTTACGGTGGGATTTTAATTCAAAAAATTAACAATACAACCGCTGTTATCGACCAAAGTGAAGCCGAGAATGCGCTGTTTGTGTTGCTTACCAAAGATTCCACTTCTTATATTTTGGCGGCACGTCTGACTCCCAGCCGCGATCGGAAGGCATTTTTGAAAACTCGCCATTACTTTCGGGATGGGTTTGAAGCCTGGATTTTTCAGGATAATGTGCCTGCGGGTACGTACCAAATTGGGCTGTTGTACCACGAAAATGATCAAAATCGAATTGTCTACACTTCAGAAAAGTTAGTGGTTAAAAATTACGGGAAATAAGCCGTAACTTTGCGAACTTTTTTATTCGAATGCATATATCATGTCAAAAATAGAACAAGAAATAGCCAAACGGCGCACCTTTGCCATCATTAGTCACCCCGATGCGGGGAAAACAACACTAACCGAAAAGTTGCTACTTTTTGGGGGGGCGATTCAAACGGCGGGGGCTGTTAAATCAAATAAAATTAAAAAAACGGCTACGTCCGACTTCATGGAAATCGAGAAGCAACGGGGTATCTCGGTGGCTACGTCGGTCATGACGTTTGAGTACAACAATTTGTTAATCAATATTCTCGATACGCCAGGTCACAAAGACTTTGCCGAAGATACCTACCGTACCTTGACGGCGGTCGACTCGGTAATTTTGGTGATTGACTGCGTAAAAGGGGTCGAAGAGCAAACCGAGCGTTTGATGGAGGTATGCCGAATGCGGGACACCCCAGTGATTATCTTCATCAATAAAATGGACCGCGAAGGGCAAAGTCCGTTCGATTTGTTGGATGAATTGGAGCAAAAACTCAACCTCAAAGTGCGCCCATTGACGTGGCCTGTCAATGGTGGGGCTACCTTTAAAGGGGTGTATCACTTGTTGGAGAAACAGATGTATTTCTTCAAAGTGAATAAAACGAAAGTGGAAGATGAAGTGGCGTTGCTAGAGCTTGATTCGTCCGAATTAGACGAGAAAGTGGGTGAACGCGACGCTAAGCAGTTGCGTGAAGACGTAGAGCTCATCGAAGGCGTTTATGATGAGTTTGACCGTAACGACTATTTGTCAGGGAAAGTAGCTCCTGTATTTTTTGGTAGTGCAGTCAACAATTTTGGGGTGCGCGAATTGTTGGAGGCGTTTTGTCAGATTTCCCCGCTTCCCATTGCTCGTGCTACCAACGTACGGGTGGTGGAGCCGTTGGAAAAGAAATTTACGGGCTTTGTATTTAAAATTCACGCCAATATCGACCCACGTCACCGCGACCGTATTGCCTTTTTACGGGTGTGCTCGGGGATTTTTGAGCGAGGAAAGTTTTATCACCATACTCGTTTGGACAAATCGGTGCGTTTTTCCAATCCCTATAGCTTTATGGCATCTTCTAAAGAAGTGGTTGAAGAGGGGTTTCCTGGAGACGTAATTGGGTTGTACGATACGGGTACATTCAAAATTGGAGATACGCTTACCGAAGGAGAAGATTTACAATATGCGGGGATTCCGAGTTTCTCGCCCGAGATTTTTAAGGAACTTATTAACCTTGACCCCATGAAGTCGAAGCAGCTTGAAAAAGGAATTCAGCAGTTGACTGATGAAGGGGTGGCGCAGTTGTTTACGGTACAACCTGGAAATCGTAAGGTGGTAGGAACCGTGGGAGAACTTCAGTTTGAAGTAATTCAGTACCGACTAGAACACGAATATGGAGCAAAATGTCGCTGGATACCGATGAATACCTCACGAGCGTGTTGGATTACGAGCGAAGATCCGAAAAAAATACAAGAATATATTCGCCTTAAAGGCACACAAATCGGGTACGATAAAGATGAGAATCCCGTGTTTTTAGCCGATTCGGAATGGATGGTACGGATGAACAGGGATAATAACCCCGACATTCAGTTCCATACCACATCGGAATTCAAAGTGACGGCAGGTTAAGAAGAAGCGGGGAATTTCTCCGCTTTTTTTCATTTTGATACATTGAGTGGGCAGATTGAAAATAAAAAAGCTGTCCGAAATTCTCGAACAGCTTTCCGACTATATCCACACCATTATTAGTTGTGCAAATATAGATAGAAAACAATTTATTCCAAAAAAAATCCAGTCTTTTTTTGCCGTACTTTTTTTGAATTATTGCCCCCTATCAAAAATATTTTTTAACTGGCTGGGACTGAAGTTATTTAGGTTAGGAAGTACTATATCGGCTTTTGTGAGTACTTCGGGTTGGCCAATTCCCACCGTTTTCATCCCTGCACGCTGCCCTGCTTCAATGCCTGCAACGGCATCTTCAAACACTATACACTCACTAGGCAAAATTCCAAGTTCTTCGGCTCCTTTCAAAAAAACTTCGGGGTCGGGTTTGCCTTTGGCGATTTTTGTACCATCAATAATGGCATCGAACGCCGATAGAATGCCAATGTGTTCAAGAATAGGCTTGGCGTTTTTGCTCACCGAGCCAAGGGCAATCTTAATCCCTGCGGCTCGCGTTTGTGCTAGAAATTCGGTAACGCCTGGTAAGATGTCAGCGGGGGTCATTTGATTGACTAACTCAACATACCATTGGTTTTTAAGTGTGGCATAGGCCTCTTTGGTGGCATCATCCAATGAAACACCGCCGTGGGCAAGAATACGATCAAGGGATTCGGTACGGCTGACTCCCTTTAGGCTCTCGTTGAACTCTTCCGAAATATCAAATCCCAATTTTTCATTGGCCAGCCGACGCCATGCTTGATAGTGGAAATGAGCGGTATCTACAATGACCCCATCGAGGTCGAAAAGAAATGCTTGCATGGAGCAACATAGGTTTGGTGAAGTGCAAAAATACGGGAGATTTTTTATTTGGTAGAAAATCCACTCTCACGTAGCGGTGTTTGCGATTCACTAATTTATATTCTTGGCTTGTCCATCCAGAATAATGGCCTTCTTACCCCCAGATAACGCTTAACTTCTTTTCAGACTCCCTGAGTGCATTTGGCTCTTGGAGTAGGCTATTTTAAAGTGAGAATAAATAGTAGAAAAGATAGAATGTTTTTCATGGAAGAAGGATTTGGTGGGTTAATTATAGGTTTTTCAGCAAAAAAAAGCAACTTGCATCCTGAAATTGTTACTCAAGATAAACCCTACAAAGCACCTTTTGAGATGTATTTTTTACGTATTATGAACCCGAAGTGGTTCGTTATGTACGTTTGCCTTCTATCTGGTATCTCGCAGCCCATTTTAGGGCAGCTAACCATTTCATTTCCTTTCAATGGTGCGGTTTTTCAACGAACAATTTCGAATGTTGCTACGATAACAGTCGGAGGGGGTTATACAGGAGCCGTAGACCGTATTGAAGCTCGACTGGTTTCTGTCAGTGGGGGACAAAACGTAGATTGGACATCCATTCATATCAATCCTTCGGGGGGGGTGTTTTCAGGAAGTTTATTTAGCGTACGAGGTGGGTGGTATACCCTTGAGGTTCGTTCTATTTTGTTCAATGAAGTGGTACAAACTACGTCTTTGTCAAGAGTAGGAGTAGGAGAGGTGTTTATCATTGCGGGGCAGTCAAACGCCCAAGGAGTTGAAAGCCATGGTGCTAAAGCTGCTTCAGATGCGCAAGGAAGAGTTAAGTATGTAAGCTGGACGCTTCCTTGCCCCAATGGAACGTGTCAAAATGTGGACCCACCTTTTCCCGTCGTTGCTACTTTAAATAATGCAGGAATGGGGGTAGAAGTAGCTCCTAATGGGATTTCTCCGTGGACGTGGGGGGAGTTGGGTGATGCAATCATCGCCCGTTATAATGTGCCTGTTCTATTTTTTAATGCGGCTGCTAGTGGTTCTTCGATTGGAAACTGGAGCCGTAGTGCCGATGGATTACCATCTGCCAATGTTCACGCAGGGATTTTGTACGCAGGAAACCCAAATTTTCCGTATGGTTACTTGCGGAAAGCTCTCAATTACTACGGGTCGATGTTTGGGGTGCGGGCGGTACTATGGCATCAAGGAGAGTCTGATACGCACAAAAACAATAACTCCGACCCGAATGATAACACTTCTGCGATCGAATACCGTGATAGCTTGAAATACGTTATTAACCGTTCCCGAACACACTCTGGAAAAAATGCCCTCTCGTGGGTAGTAGCAAGGGCTTCGTATTTTAAAGTAGCCGATGCGAACGTGGTTTCGGGACAAAATCAAACAATCAATACTGCAGAAAAAATCTTTGCTGGACCAGAAACCGATAATCTACAAACACCTCGCCCCGATGGAGCCCACATCGAAAACCTATCGGGAGGGCAGCAGGCGCTCTCAGAGTTGGCATCGCGATGGAATAATGCGTTAAACAGTTCTTTTTTTGATAATGCTACCCCTTACAGCGCAACTCCCCCGCCGTCGTTAACACTTTCGTGTGCGAATAATACCTACTCGATTACGGCACCTAGTGGTTACCAATATTTTTGGGTCACTGACAATGGTGCGATTTCATCGGCTTTTGCTTTCAATCAAACCATCTTTGTGGGCGGAGGGAACTACCGAGTTTATTTAAAAGATGCATTAGGAAACATTATTGTGAGCCAAACGGTCACGGTTCCAAATCTAACCCCTCAACCCCCGATTATTTCGGCTTCTACAACTAGCATTTCGGCAGGGCAGCAAGTAACGCTATATGCCAAAGGATGTGCTGGGACAGTATCTTGGTCAGCGGGCTTTATTGGAAACAGCATCGTTCAGACGCCAACCCAAACGACCGTTTATACGACATCGTGTAGCATAGGGAGTTGTTCTTCGATCTCAAGCTCGTTTCAGGTAACTGTGTGTACGCCCAATACAAACGTAATCACCAATTTTGGGTCGGGTACTACCTTAGAAGTAAAAGCTTCCAAAACCATCATAGGGAAAAATTCGGTAGGCTCAGGTGCTATCATTACGTACGATGCTACCAATTCAATTACTCTTCAGCCAGGCTTTACTGCCGAAAAAAATAGCGTTTTTAAAGCGGTAGTTGGGCAGGGATGTGCTAATTGAAAAATTAGCTTAACTTTGCCAATAGCACTGAATTCCTTGACCTTGTATGAAAATTGCCCTACTAACCATCGGCGGTATTTTGCTGCTTTTATTGATAACTTATAAGTATTTAGAAGGTAAAATCAGACACCATCGTCCGCGTCATTTTCCTCGAAAAGGACAAGTCCCTTTGGCGGGGGCATCGGGTAAAAAAGTGGTAATATGCGTGGGCGATAGTATTACTCATGGCAATGTGAGTGTCAACTATGTGGATATGCTCGAACGGTGGTTGGGCGAACCTTATTTTTTCTACAATGCAGGGGTAAATTCTGATCTTTCGTACACAGTTTTGGAGCGCTTGGATGATATAATTGCAACCCAGCCTGACTTCGTTACGCTATTGATTGGAACCAACGACGTAAATTCGACCATGAGCAAGGCCGCTTTGCGCAGTTATTATCAATTTAAGAAGGTTTCCAAAAACGTACTCCCTGATTTTGAGGGGTACCAGAGGAACTATACCGAAATTGTACGTCGTCTTAAAACAGAAACCCAAGCGCAAATTGCACTACTTTCTTTACCGATTATGGGCGAAGACTTGCAAAACGAAGCCAATGCCAGAGCAGACCGCTACAGTGAATTTATTAAACAAACGGCCGAACGCGAAGGGTTGACGTATTTGGCAGTACGAGAACGGATGAAGGAGTTTTTGCAAAATCACCCTAAAGCACTTCGTTATTCGTACGATGATACTCTAAAATTGGTGTACTTGAGCGTGATTAAACACGAAATTTTGGGACAAGATTGGGACAAAATATGCCTTTCACATGGGATGGACTTGAGTCAAGACAATCTCCATTTTAACACGCGAGGGGCTGCTATGATGGCTTCGTTGGTAGAAAATTGGATAAAAAATCGTAGTTACTAGCATGACTAAGGTCTGTATTATAGGAGCGGGCTCTTCGGGAGTGGCAGTAGCTAAGGCTCTTAAAGATAGAGGAATACGGTATGATTGTTTTGAAAAAGGCTCTTATATTGGAGGAAATTGGAGGTATAACAACGACAACCAAATGTCGTCGGCGTATCGGTCGTTGCACATCAATACCAACCGCGACATCATGGCCTACAGCGATTATCCCCTCACGCGCGACTTGCCCATGTTTCCGCATCACTCGCAGATTATCAAGTATTTTGAGGAATACGTTGACCATTTCGGCCTGCGGGACTCGATTACGTTCAATACAGGAGTAATAGACGTTGCTTCGACATCAGGCGGGACGTATAAGGTCACTACCGACCGTGGAGAGGTGAGCGAGTACACCCACGTCATTGTGGCCAATGGTCATCACTGGAATCCGCGTTTTCCCGACCCTCCTTTTGCGGGCGAGTTTACAGGCGAAGTCTTACACGCGCATCATTACCGTGTTCCCGAACAAATCATGTACAAAAATATACTGATTGTAGGAATCGGAAACTCCGCGGTGGACATTGCTTGCGAAGCTGCCAAACTTCATTCGGGGCGGGTGACAATCTCGACCCGAAGTGGTGCCTATATTTTACCCAACTGGTTTTTAAGTAAGCCTTTTGATAGTTTGGCTAATCCCCTAACCGCCAAATTACCGTTGTCGGTTCAGCGGTATTTGCTCAAACTTTCACTTTGGTTAGCCCGAGGTCGTCAAGAGGAGTACGGGGTACCTGTGCCCAAACGACCACCTTTGCAAGAGCACCCTACTGTTTCGCAGGAATTGCTCAATTTGAGTGGGCGGGGGCTAATTGATTATAAACCCAATATTAAGGAGTTTCGAGGAAAAGAAGTGCTCTTTGAGGATGGAACTAAGGCTACTTACGACCTGATTGTGTACGCGACAGGATACAGAGCGACCTTCCCGTTTTTGAAGGATAAAGCATTTGACGTAAGTACAACTAACGAATTTAGGTTATATAAAAAAGTGGTTCATCCCGATTGGTCGAATCTCTTCTTTGTGGGATTGATTCAGCCGTTGGGTGCTATTATGCCTTTGGCAGAGACCCAAGCCAAATGGGTAGCAGCCCTGGTGAAAGGTACTTGCTGTTTACCAGACGTGGCTACCATGAAAAAAGACATTGAGCGTGACACCCAGCAAATGCGGCACCGCTACAACGCTTCGCCTCGGCATACGTTTCAAGTAGATTTCTATTTGTACAAAGAGGCGATCGAGCGGGAGTTAACAAGCGGAGCACGCAGAGCCGCAAAGACGCGGTGATTGTGATGTTTTCTTTGCGACTTCGGACTTCTTCGTAAATTAAAATTAGATTTTAACCAATAACTGCCGACTCACACACGTAAGTTGGAATAATTCCTGTACTACGAATACGGATTTCGGCGTCTTCGGCAGGGATGTTTCCAGTTAAAACTAAGACCGTATCAAGACCAAATTTATTGCCTCCCGAAATATCAGTGCGGAGTGTATCCCCAATCATCACAATGTCTTTTTTCCCAAGAGTCGGGTTTTGTTCCATCACCCGCTCGTAGGCAAACATAAACATTTGAGCATCTGGTTTTCCAAAGCGAATAAACTGTTTACCTACAATGCTTTCGAGCATGTCTGCTACTCCACCGATGGCAATCGCAACCTGTGTTTTGGAAGTAGGATAAGTGGCATCCGTATTGGCAACAATCACGGGAATATTGCGACGCCGAAGCAAATTGATGGCTTTGTTAAGGTCAGAATTCCAATCAAACCCTTCGTCGTCGAGCATGACAAGGGCGTTGATGTCACCAATTGAGTCAAGATTTAATTCACTGATAGATAGTGCTTTGCGGTCTAATGACTCAATGTAGTGTGCTGAATCTTCAGTGCCCAAATACGCTACGGTTCCCTGAGGTACTTTTAATTCCAAATATTCTCGTGCTAGCATCCCCGACGAAATGATGTTGTCGGGCGTGATGTCCATTAGTCCCATTCGCCAATACGACTCAGCAAGCTGTTGAGGGCTGCGAGAGGCGTCGTTGGTCAGAATATAAAACTGCTTTTGATTTTCTCGCAAATACGTGAACGTATCAGGAATTCCAGGGATGAGACCGTGGGAGTTTTTGAGTACACCAAACGCATCAAAGAAAAATACTTGATAGCGGGCAGCAACATCGGTAAAAGAGTCAATCGTAAGCATAGTAGGTGAGTATAAAGACCTATAAGGTTTTTGAAACCTTATAGGTCTGGTCTATTAAAGTCCCAATCGTTTTAAAATGGGGTCTACAGAAAATGTGTCTATCGACGGAAAATAGGTTTCGTAGGCTTCACGCTGCAACTTCGTCGCGTAGGTACGGTGGAAAAAATAGCGCCCGTATTTGATGACGTAGTTGAGAATAAAAAAGCGATAGGCCTCGGGTAAAAAGCGAATTTCGCGCTCGGTAAGGGGGTACACTTTGTGGTATTCTTCTAAAAACCACCCGAAACGCTCTTCTGCTAAAGGTTCGATGAGGTACGAAAACACCGTTCGGTCACCTGCATCTGAGCAAACTCTACTAAAAAAATAAAAGTCCATCACGCGATAACTGATTCGAAACCAGTCATAATCCCAGCGAGAGAACAACTCCAGTTTATCCGTAACAGAAAAGTTGCCGATGTTCCAGTCCAGAAAAACAGGCATTGTTTCGATGGCGTTGGCGACCATTTCTTTGCGGTGCTTTAGAAATAAATTACACTGCCGACGCAACATTTCAACGTGCATTCTGTGCTCGTAACGCCCTGATTCCGTGCTTAGCATGCTGAGTAAGTCTTGTACATCCGACCGTAAAGTCTTTGACGACTTAGGCATGACGGTACTCACACTGGCGCAAGCTTTGTGAAACTTCGCAATTTGGGAGCCAAGTTTTCGAATGTGGTGCTCTTCAAGGCGACGCGGGAGTTTTTCAGCCACCCGAATGGGGTTGTAAAATACTACCCAAACATCAAGTCCTTCTTCTTGGTACCGATACACAAACACCTGATTGTTTTTGACTAACGACTTTGCCAATACGTTCTCAAACGGATAAAGCAGGTTGTTGGCCAACGTGTGAATTAGGCGATGGTCTTCTTTGAAATGCTCAAATTTTCCAAAATAAGAAAGTTTGGCAATGACGTGGCCTCCACCTTCAAGTGTCACGCGAAAGACGTGATTGGTAGAAACTCTGGCGCTAATGTCTTCAATTAATTCAATGGGCCTGGTCGAATCGAAATCGTTCCAAGCAGATCTGATTATGGAAAGGTAATCTACAAAACGCATGGCGTTGCTTTATATTCAGGTAATAATTTGTGTTGCTAAGCCCTTCAATTCTAATCCTCCAAATGTACCCGAACTCATCATGAGCAAGTTCTTGTTTTTCCAGGCCAAAGACGTCAAAAAGTCTTTCAAGGCATCTTTATCCGTAAAAACTTCCAACGAGGAGCGCTTAAACGCCTCTTTTACTTCCTCGGGTTGGATAGGCTCAAGACGTTTGTGAACCAATGTATGAGGGTTGTAATAAACGACTGCCACGTCGGCTGCATCGAGTTTATGGGCGTATTGGCCCAAAAAGTTTTTGTTTAAGCTACTAAACGTATGAAGCTCTACACAAGCCACAAGCTCACGGTTGGGAAACTGTGCTTTGGCGGCTTTGGTTGTGGCTTCGACTTTAGAAGGAGCATGGGCGAAATCTTTGAAAACAGAGGTGTTTTCGCCTTTTGCCAAGGTTTCCATGCGGTTAGCTGCTCCCTTAAACGTCTGAATTGCGCGGTAAAATTGTTCTTGGGTCAAACCAATTTCTTCACAAACAGCCAAAGCCCCGCTGATATTTTTCATGTTGTGCTCCCCAAAAATCAGCAAAGGTACATCTCCGTACGCTTGAGTAGTAAGAAACGTTTGTCCGTTGACAATCTTGTGTGGGTGTACGTTGTAGGGGGCTGACCGTACGTCTGTACGTTCATTTTTCCCAATGACGTCGAGCATGTCGTCGGTTTCATCAAATACCAAAATCCCTGATTTGGGCAACGAATCTGCCAATTGCTCAAACTGCTTCACATATCCTTCCCACGTAGGGAATACATTGTAATGATCCCACGCAATGCCGCTAATGAGGGCAATATGAGGATGATAGTGTAAAAACTTAGGGACAAGGTCTGTGGGAGAGGCAGGGTATTCGTCACCTTCTATGACAATCAGTGGCGCATTATCTGAAAGTTTGACCATGGTCTCAAACCCATCGAGCTGAGCACCCACCAAATAATCAAAGTTACGCTGATTGACCCGCAATGTGTGCAAGACCATCGACGTGATGGTCGTCTTTCCGTGACTTCCCGCAATAACCACCCGTTGTTTGTGCAGGCTTTGTTGGTAAATGTATTCGGGATAAGAATATATCGGTAGCCCCAATTCTTGCGCACGCGCAAGCTCGGGGTTGTCTTTTCGGGCGTGCATCCCGAGAATAACGGCATCAAGTCCTTCGTGAATTTTATCGGGAAACCAGCCGATTTCAGCAGGAAGCAAACCTAATTTTTGGAGTCTTGAAGACGCTGGGTCGTAGATTTCGTCGTCCGAACCCGTAATTTGATAACCTTTACGGTGAAGGGCAATGGCTAAATTGTGCATTACGCTACCACCGATGGCGATAAAGTGAACTTTTTGACTCATTTTGAAGGGCGAATAATTAAGTTTGCAAAAATAACTGTTAACTGTAAACTTCAAACGCTAATCTGTAAAGTGCCCCTATTACTTAGCATAGATACTTCGACTCGTGGCTGTTCGGTGGCTCTCCACCAAGATGGCCAACTGTTGTCTAATTACGACCTACTGGCCGAAAAGTCTTCGTCAGGAATGCTCACCTCGCTGATTCACAACGCCGTGGAACAAGCGGGGTTTCAGCTCGCCGACGTAGATGCTTTTGCTGTAGCCCAAGGCCCTGGCTCGTACACGGGTCTTCGAATTGCGGTCTCAACGGCGAAGGGACTGTGTTTTGCCCTTGATAAACCCTTGATTGCCATTAACACTCTTGAGGCGATGACGTTACAGGTAAAGGATTTTTATCCTGCCAATTACTTGTTTTGCCCAATGATTGATGCACGTCGTATGGAGGTGTATTGTGCAGTGTTGAATGCCAATGGCGAATTTATTGAAGATACGCAAGCCAAAATTATTGATCAACAGGCTTTTGAAGCTGTTCTTACAGAGCAAAGTATTGTTTTTTTTGGGGATGGAGCAAAAAAATGCCAAAGTGTTTTGGGGGAAAATCCTCGGGCGCTATTCCCTCAACAACTTATTTTTCCTTCGGCCAAAACCGTAGGTGAGCTAGCTTGGCAACGCTACCAGCAACAGCTTTTTGAAGATGTAGTCACTTTTGAGCCTTTTTATCTCAAAGATTTTATGGCTACAACTCCCAAGAAGAAAGTAGGAATAGGCGAAAATTAGTCTTCTGTATAAGGTTTTCTGTGACCAAAAATCATACTAATTGACGAGATAAAGTCGTTAGACAACAAAATAGGTAGTCTCTCTCTTTTCATGAAAAAATCAATAGCCAATCATTCGTTTTTCACCATAGCAGCACTTGCCGCTTTTCAATTGTTGACCCAATGCTCCAAAAAAGAGGACCCCATGCCGAAAGGAATCGACGCGGTATTTGTGGGGAGTAGCGACAACAAATTGTACGCACTAAATTCAAAAACAGGGGCAAAACTTTGGGAATTTGCGGCAAAAGGAACGGTACATTCTTCACCAGCTTTAGCTATTGGGATGGTGATTGTGGGAAGTTCTGACCAAAATATATATGCCATTGATCTTAAAACGGGGGCTAAAGTTTGGGGAATTACTCTTGATATGGGGATTGCATCGGCACCTACCGTAACTGGCAACACCGTTTTGGTGGGAATGGGAGGCACGTCGAGTTTTACTTCTAAACTTTATGCCCTGGATGTTGTGACGGGGGCAAAACAGTGGGAATTTACGGTGGATGGAATCAGCATTTCGTCGCCCACGGTCGTAAACGGAAAAGTGTTTGTGGGAGGTTTTAATAATGTCTACGCGCTGGATGTGAAAAAAGGAACCAAACTATGGGAGTTTGGAACAGGAGCGGGAGTAGATTCGTCACCGTCGGTGGTAGATGGCGTTGTGTACATTGGAAGCAATGATTATAACGTTTACGCACTTGATGCCGAAACAGGGGCAAAAAAATGGAATTTCTCAACGGGAGGCGAAGTAAGCTCGTCGCCAACAGTTACAGGTGGAAGCCTTTATATTGGAAGTTTTGACCGTAAATTATATGCCGTAAATGCTCAAACGGGTGCAAAGCAGTGGGAGTTTAGAACGGATGGCGCCGTATTTTCGTCGCCTACGGTAGTCAACGGGGTGGTTTATGTTGCAAGTAACGACCATAAATTGTACGCCGTGGATGCCAAAACGGGCGCAAAGAAATGGGAAACGTGGTCGACCAACCGTATTCAAGCATCTCCCGTAGTGACGGATAGTTTGGCTTATGTCGGGGGAATTGACGGACGTTTTTTTGCGGTTGACTTACAGTCGGGTACCAAGAAATGGGAGTTTCAAACAGGAGGAGGCGTTTACTCCTCGGCGGCAGTGCTGAGTAGCTCGGCCAAAACCTATTTTTCGGGTGTAAGTGGTCTTCAACAATAAGCGAAATCAGGGCAGAGGGTTGCTCACACCCCGACCGATTGCGCGGCTAGTCAGCGGCTAGTCCCGATTTTTAATCGGGACTTCAACGGCTCAAAGTCTCTGACTTTAATCAAAAAAGGAGAAGAAGTGTCACAACTCGACCAATTACGCGATTGTCTCAATAGTGCATTGGAGGAAATTCAAAAGAAAAACAGAAAGCTTGAACTTTTTAGATAAGCATTTCTGTTAGCCTAAAACCAACTCGAAGGGGTCGCCTTGGTTTTGACAGCGAGTTGAAGCAATACGTATAAGCACGTCGGGACGTGTGCGCGAGTCCTGTTAAAAACACGCATAAACAATAGCTGGCAATTATAGCTACGCTATGGCTGCTTAATCCGGAGTGATTAACCATTAGCCATCGTTCCTCCAACTTCCGTCTTGCTGGTTGGGTCAAGGAGCGTCGAACCGCGAGACTGGCCGCGCTAACGTTGCTAACACGCGGTAAGACCCTAGCAAATAAGGCATTGGCCTAGGTCTGTTTTGAACCTTACCGAAGCTCGAAAATCAAATCAAAACTAAGCGTGTAGAAGGCGTACGGTTTCCTTGTTCTGGACGCGGGTTCGACTCCCGCCGACTCCACAAATTCGATAAAAAACCCTCAAATTGGCGAAATTTGAGGGTTTTTTGTTTAAAAGTTACACCTCGTGCGCCCTCGAAAGGGTGTTTTTTAGACCAACAATAATTAACTTCGTAAAACCGCGTAAGCCTCAATCTGCTTTTGGTTTATTTTATTACGGTATTGGTCGCCAATCGGAATCTCCTGGCCAGACCTAAGTACGACCTCATTTCTTGTTACCTTAGCTATGGCGTTTCGGTGAACCAAAAATGAACGATGCACTCGTAAAAATATATCGGGCTTCAGCTTCTCTTCCATTTTAGTAATCGTACCTGCGGGCATATACATTTGCTCCGCCGTCACAATTTGTACAAAATTCCCTTCCGCTTTAATGTAAAGTACGTCTCTGTAGTGGATTTGCACGTAAGCCTTATTCTCCCAAATGTAGAAATAAGGTTCTACGGCTTCGGAAGCTTCAGTTAATCTGTTACGAGCCTTTTCGACACTTTTGAAAAAACGAACAGGCTCGATGGGCTTCACCAAAAAATCAAGTGGCGAGACTTCATAACAGTTTAAAGCATATCCCTGATGGGCAGTGACAAAAATAACTAAAGGTGGGTTAGCTAAATTTTTGACAAAATCTAAACCAGAAATAGGGTGCATCTCAATGTCGCAAATAATGAGTTGGATAGCGCCCTCGGCTATGTATGTATAGGCCTCCAGAGCCGATTCGCACACCGCTACAAGGTTGATCACAGGGTTCATTTTGGCTAGACGCAGAAGAATGTCTCTCCATTCAGGAGAGTCGTCAATAATCAAGGTGTTAATTTTCATCAACGCTGGTTACTTAAAGTTTTTCTATAATTGAGTTTGGGTGGTTTCGTCATCGAAAACAATAGGTTCGTCATCTTTTGTTTTTTCGATTTTCTTTCTTCTTAACCGACATATATGTTTGTCACACGGCTTTGAAAAGTCAGCAAAAGCAAATGTAAGAATTTTCACCTTTTTACATTCGTAAATTATGCCTTTCTAGGAGCGTACTACTAATATTTGTTTTAAACTCATTTTTTATGGCAATCGAATATCTAGGCAGTGGGGTTGGATACCGAAAAGGCGATGGTTCCCTTGTGCTCATTACGAGACATCCTGTCAATTGTCCCATTTACTTTGCTGAACAAGGTGATGCCGCGATGATAGCAAAAGGCGCGTTATTTTCTTTTGACAAGATTCAATTAGAAACCCTACAAGATGCTGTTTCAGGAATGAAAGGACGCGTGATTAAGACGGCGTATTTGGAAGGGGTCGATGTTATTGCTGTTTCTGATTATGTAGGTACAGTTCACGTGCGAGGAGACAACAATGGATACATCGCTCTTGCTAATCAGGAGGCTCAAATCTTCTTTGAAGCAGGGGATTTACCAATGGAACTTGCCAATAAAAACATAGAAGGAAAGGTGGTCAGTTTTAACGGAATTCGCTATGTTGACAACAGAGCGTATGCGACTGGTATTCAGGTTTCTACTATACTCCTTAGTGCAAATAATAGGACCTTTTTAGCAAAAGTAGATTTTTTTGACAGTGAAGAAGGGGTGGACTATCTCAGTTTATCGCTTTATTTCAACAGCAAAGTGTTATCCGCATTGTACAAAACGGCGGCAGGTACTGATAGTCGCCAATTTAACGAAGACGACTTGTTATTGGTTCGAGCGAATGTAAACGAGAACATGGCAGTCACGATAACAGAGGTATTGAATACTGTAGACCGACGAAAAGGGGTGTTAAAAACCTTCAAAAATTTAGAGGATTACTTTGTAAGTATTGTAGATGAATCAAATGTACCCCTCAATTTTCGATACAAAGCAGCACTTGTCGAGCCTAGTTCGTTGGCGAAACTGGCGGTGGGGACAACGGTTTCTTACAATTTGAAGCTTGAACACCGAGATTTGGTGCCTTACAATATTCGCCTCGAAAATTAACTCTTCTCAGCATTCTAATTTTCCGAATCATCAGCGATTTTAAGTGTGTACGCAAAGCCAAAATGCGATAATGGCGGCATTCATCTTTATTTATCAATTGAATTATGGACGAAATCATTGGTACAATGGTGCTTTTCTGCGGGACCCAAAATCCTGCGAACTGGTTGGATTGCGATGGCAAAATTCTGCCAATTCAGCAAAATCAGGTTTTATACAGCCTGCTTGGTAACAGATTTGGAGGGAAAGAAAGCAAAGACTTTGCATTACCCAAAATGCCTAAAGTGGGTGAGGCTCGCTATATTATTTGCGTTGGAGGAAGGTATCCTTCGCAAGCGTAAGTTGCTACATCTCAAAATAATACACCACAATGACATCCTTATTTATTCAAATTATCAACAATCAGTAACGATGATAAAGAAAGGTCAAATTGCACTCTTTGCAGGAAATTTTGTCCCAGAGGGTTGGGTACTTTGTAACGGTGAAAATGGCGCACCAAATTTGCCAGAATTTGTACTCAATTCGTACGGAGAAACATTGCCGTACTTGATGGCCACGTCAGACAGAGACGATTATCTTCTAGGGATGATACTACCTGTTGCTCTGAAGATTGTACCACGAGGGTGGTTGCCATGCGAAGGTCAGATGTTGAGTGTTAGCTCAAACACAGTTCTTTTTAGTCTATTAATGGGCAAGTACGGTGGCGATTTTAGGCACGAATTCGGATTGCCTAAAATAGATGTTGGCCGTTCAGAAAATGGAAGTGAGAATGGAGAAAATACAATCAAATATATGCTTTGTGTTTCTGGAAGCTACCCGATGCGTAGTTAAATCCAAGGGAATTTTTTAAATAAAAAAATAACAACTATGAAAGTGCTAATTGTGGATGATTACGCAACAATGCGACGCATTTTACGTAACCTGTTGACCCAGATTGGGATGACCGATGTAGATGAAGCATCCGATGGGGTGACGGCCTTACAACACTTGCGAGAAAATAAGTACGGCCTAATTATTTCTGATTACGATATGGAGCCCATGACAGGTTTACAGTTGTTGAAAGAAGTTAGGGCTGATAGCAAATTGCAGGCTATTCCTTTCATAATGGTTGCTGTACAAAGCTCAACTGAAAAAGTAATTGAGGCTAAGAAAGCAGGAGTTAACAATTATATAGTTAAGCCGTTTAATGCTGATACGCTTAGGCAGAAAATTCAGAGTGTTTTGGGGATAATATAAAACAACTAAATTGAGAGTAATTAGTGCATTATTTGTTAAAAAATAGCTAATTAATACTGTATTTACTATCTTTTCTATTTAGTTTACTGTATTGATGTTGTTCAAATAACAGGAAAACGTTAATAAATTTTTAACTTTTGAATCATAAAATAATGATTAAACGGCAGGATAATGACTTGCAGACCATTCTATACTTAGAAGGTAAACTAGACTTAAACACCTCCTTTGAGCTAGATAGAGTAAAAGTGAAATTAGTTGATGAAAAGAGGTTAAATATTATCTTGGATATGTCGGGTTTGAAGTTCATTGATGATGCAGGTGTAGCTGAGATAGTAAGACTGTACAAACATATACAAGCTAATGGAGGACAAATCAAGGTGCAAGGGGCTAGAGATCAGCCCTTATCTATACTTAAGCTTTTGCGAATAGATAGAGTCTTTGGATTGTAAGACATTCTGTAAAAATGGATTTGAAATACTTCCAGCTTTTATCAAATAATGAAAACGATTAAAATCACTCAAATGGACGGTACGCTTATCCATGAGCAGACAAGCGAGACTGCTAGCTTTAAATCTGCGGTGGAGGAGGCATATGCCCAAGGGAAGTCTTTTGTAAAAGCTAATTTAGCTTCGATGAATCTTACAGGAATCAATCTCAGTGGGGCAGATTTTACAGGAGCATACCTCAGTAAAGCTCAGCTAGTTAATGCGAATCTGAGCAATGCTAATTTTACCAATGCCGTGTTGATACAAGCCAATTTACGTGGTGCCAATATGGCCAATGCAGTGATGACCAATGCTAATACGCTTGGTGCCAATCGGTCTTAAAGAGTCATTGATAAAACGATTCCGCTTCTTAACCAAAAAATTGAGAGGCGGAATCATTTGTATAAAGACAATAGCTAAAAACGGTAACATTGTAACATGATATTTGCATTTTGGCTATAAAAACTGATTTATGGGTATAAATAAGTTCTATTTTAGTTGCAAAAATACCGTTAGATAACATTTTTCATTTTGGCTATTTATTTCTTTTAACTTGCCGACAAATTCAACGTTACTGCTTGTTAAGGCCCTTTATGAAAACTCGTTTGTTACTACTTACTTCTTTACTAAGCGCTTTCGGCGTTATTGCACAAGCTCAAATCACAAGCATTGCCTCGGGCAACTGGGAGTCTCCTACAACTTGGTCTTGCCATTGTGTCCCGACCAAAAATGATAACGTCGTCATAAAAATGGGGCATACCGTTACGACGGTCAGTGGATATCTGTGTCGAAATTTAGAAGTAGAAAAAGGTGGAGGGATAGAGATTGTAGGAACATTTTTAGCCGAAGCGGCTGAGGCCACCAATACACACTTATACTTGGGTCAACCCACTAAGTCAAATGATTCAACTGATTTTTTGATGATTAAGCCGCAGTACGTAGTGAGTTATAATAATTCCAAACGTCATGCAAACTGGGTCAGTTGGGAGTTGTCTACTTCTTGGCTTGGAACCTCTGATCGTCAGAATGATTTTCGCCCCGACACAAGCCTGCGGCAAGGGTGGTATCGTGTTGTTACATCCGACTATACCAACAGCGGTTTCGACCGTGGCCATTTATGTCCTTCGGCCGATAGAACAAAATCAGACGAAGACAACTCGGCTACTTTTTTGATGACAAATATTGTTCCTCAAGCTCCTGTTTTGAATCGAGAACCGTGGGCATATTTGGAAGAGTATTGTCGGAATGTTGTAAAATCGGGCTACAAGGCGTATGTCATCGCGGGAATGATGGGAACAGGTGGGGCGGGAGGAAATGGTGCTGCCAACCAAGTAAATGGAAAAATAAATGTACCTGCTAAGATGTATAAAATTGTGATTTTCTACCCAGAACAGGGGGCAATTAACACAAATTCAATTGTGATTGCTACCAATTTTCCTAATACAGAAGAAGCAAACGACAACGTGAGTTGGTTAAAATACATCACCACGATAAAGGAGGTAGAGGCATCCATGACGGGAACTAGTTTTTTGTCGCATTTACCCTCTCCTTTGCAAACTATCCTCAAAAACAAAAAGTTTGATATCACCAATGCTGGTTTTGAGGTAGAGGCAACGGTGAGAACCTACAACGGCAAGCCATTGCTAGTGGGGCCACGCGGAGGATGTTATTACATCAATTCAAACGGGAATAAAACGTACGTTGATAGGTCTTTTTGTAGTATTTAACACCCATCAGCGTTAATTATCACACGAAAAAGCCTTTTTTTGTAAAACAAATTGTACTCATTTGTACTTTTACGTGTAAATGTTTTGGACGTAAAAGGCACACTTTTTTGAGAAAAGGTGTTAGGTGAGTATGATGTCAGACAAACTAGAAAAAACGGGAGCTTCCTCCCTCTTTGCGCAAGCCGTGGCTCCTCTTGCTGCTTGGCAAAGTACCCGTGAATTAGGATTTGCTGCGGCGTTGTGGCGATTGCCACGGCAAAAAGACAAGCATCTGATTGTGAATTTTGGGCGTGATTTGCCCCGAACTCGAATAACGTTAGAGGAACTTCCCTCTGGTTTTGCCATTAGCCCTTTTTTAAATATCGAAGGCCAGGATGCCTTGTTTTTAGAAGCTGATCTGTATTTTCATTTTGACGAGCACGGAGAGGTCATAGTTGAACAAAATGGAGTACATCTGCAAGCTTCTGACCGTGAAAAATGGGAATCTCATTACCGAAATCATTTTACTAGCCCACTACTGAAAAAAGAGACAGTGGTTGGGACTCCTCAAGAGTTACATCCCAATCAAACATACCTCGAGGCGGTAAAAAAAGCCGTTGAAGCTATTGAGTCAGGGACGCTAAAAAAGGTTGTTTTTTCTCGAATAAAAAATGTGGAGTTATCTGCTGATTTTTCACTAACCGAAGTATTCGAGCGCCTGTGCGAAAAGTATCCAACCGCTTTTGTGTCAATGGTGTATTTGCCGCAGCTCGACCAAGTTTGGTTAGGAGCTACCCCCGAAACCTTAGTGAGCGTTGATAAAGAGGGAATTTTTCGGACAGTATCGCTAGCGGGTACGCAGTCGGCTTTTGATGCTTCGGGAGCGCCTATATCTGTCAAAAAAGCGGCGTGGACCCAAAAAGAGATTGAAGAGCAGGCGCTTGTAGGGCGTTATATTATTTCATGTTTTAAAAAAATCCGTGTGAGGGAGTACTTAGAGGAAGGCCCGAAGACGGTAGTTGCGGGGAATTTGATGCACCTTCGTAGTGATTTCTTAGTGGATACCAAAGCCATCAATTTCCCCGAGTTAGGCACAGTGATGCTGGAACTTCTACACCCAACCTCGGCGGTATGTGGTATGCCTAAAATGGAAGCGCTTTCTTTTATCCAACAATATGAGGGCTACGACCGCGAGTTTTATAGTGGTTATTTAGGGCCTGTAAATATTGGGAACGAAACCCACCTTTTTGTGAACTTACGTTGTATGAAAATCCAAAACAACGTAGCGACCTTGTACGCGGGTGGAGGAATCACCGAAGATTCAGAGCCTGAAAAAGAGTGGCTGGAAACCGAAATGAAATGCCAAACCATGCTTTCCGTTTTGGGATGAAAACAATCCCTCTTTCTTTGGGGTTTTATCAGTAATTTTGTCGCGTAAATCGGGCTGAGGCGAAAAGGGCTCGCTGTGAACTGTAAACTGTAATCTAATCATGACTATCAACGACACCGTATCTCTTCAAGACGCGATTAAGTCGTATCAATACGCTAACTCGTTGACCGAGTATTCTCGCCGTAAAACCATCACTGTCAATATTGGAGGTGTTCCTATGGGCTCTGATTACCCGATTCGGGTTCAGTCTATGACTACTGTCGATACCATGAATACTGAAGGCTCGATTGAGCAGGTAATTCGGATGGTGGAGTCGGGCTGTGAATACGTCAGAATTACGGCTCCGAGTGTAAAAGAAGCCCAAAACTTAGAAAATATTCGAAAAGGCTTGCGGGCGCGTGGTTATGACGTGCCTTTGGTGGCCGACATCCATTTTACGCCCAACGCCGCTGAATTGGCCGCTCGAATTGTAGAAAAAGTGCGTATTAACCCAGGAAATTACGCCGATAAAAAACGTTTTGAGCTCATTGACTACACCGAAGACGAATATCAACGTGAACTCGAACGGATTCGTGAGAAGTTTATTCCGCTCATTAACATCTGTAAAGAGTACGGAACGGCAATGCGAATTGGAACCAACCACGGTTCGCTGTCTGACCGGATTATGAGCCGCTATGGCGATTCTCCGTTGGGAATGGTGGAGTCGGCGTTAGAGTTTTTACGTATTTGTGAAGAGTTTAATTACGATCAAGTGGTGCTTTCGATGAAATCGAGTAACCCACTGGTGATGGTTGAAGCGTACCGATTACTCGTTCACCGACTCGATGCGGAAGGGTTGAAACCTTATCCTTTGCACTTGGGAGTTACCGAGGCAGGGGAAGGGGAAGATGGCCGTATCAAATCGGCCGTTGGTATTGGTACGTTGCTCGAAGATGGGCTAGGGGATACCGTACGTGTATCGTTAACGGAAGACCCCGAATTTGAAGCCCCCGTGGCAAAATCGCTCATCGACCGTTATACCCAACGGGCGCAAGTGAGCAAGCCCATTGCTCTGTTACAAGCAGCTTCACCAATCAATCCATTCCAATATAGCCGCCGTAAAACGCAAGAAGTCTATAATTTTGGAGGTGGAAACGTGCCACGGGTAATTGCCGATTTTTCGCAAATTGCCGTTGAACAATACGAAGATTTGCGCAGTATTGGTCATTTCTATTTGCCTGTACCAGACAAGTGGAAAATGAATGACATTGGCGCGGACTTTATTTATACGGGCAATCAACCTGTCCCTTTTATGTTGCCAATGGGGGTGAAAGAAATTATGAACTACGGCACTTGGAAGGGTTTGGCAGCACGAGAGCACAAGTTTCCGTTGTACACTCTAGAAGAATACACGAGTGCCGACGAACGAAGCGACATCTTGAACATTGTGAAAGTGGATACAAGCCAAGTCCTCACTGCGGAAATGCTTGGTGAAGTACCTGTGGTTCTGATGCTTCAAAGCCAAAATGCGCACGCTATGCCCGAAATGCGCCGTTTTATGATTGATGTAATGGATAAGAACCTGACTGTTCCTATTATTATTCAACGTACCTATTCAGGAAATGATTTTGATGAACTTTCGCTTTTTGCCGCCACCGATTGCGGAGGGTTGTTGGTGGATGGAATCGGTGATGGAATAATGCTCAGCGCCGTGCAAACGGATTTGGCATTAGCAAAACAACAAAACAGCATCGGTTTTGGAATTTTACAGGCTGCTCGTACTCGGATGTCAAAAACTGAATACATTTCGTGTCCCTCTTGCGGACGAACGTTGTTTGATTTGCAAGAAACCACGGCCATGATTCGCAAACGGACCGATCACCTCAAAGGAGTGAAAATTGGTATCATGGGTTGTATCGTGAATGGCCCAGGAGAAATGGCTGATGCAGATTATGGCTACGTGGGGATTGGTAAGGATAAAATCGCTTTGTACCGTGGCCAACAAGTAGTCAAGAAATCAGTAGCCGCCGCCGCCGCTGTCGATGAACTTATCAATTTAATCAAAGAAGACGATAAGTGGTTTGAACCTGAAGAGTTGGAGGTTGTGTCATAATGTTTTTACATTGCTTAGACATTTAATACATTGTTAACTAAGTTGGTTAAGTTTTACCCGCGGATTGACGCCGATTGAAAGTCGCAGATGACGCTGATTAATGACACTATAAAGCCCTTTTTCAGCGAAAATCTGCGTTTGTATTATTCTGCGGGCTTCTGCGGGTAAAAATTGAAACTATTGACTTAACACTGTACTTAAGTCATCTTTCATTTAAAATAAGTCTCAAAAATGAAAAAACTGGTCAATTTTTTACAGTTGGGTGAAGTGTTCAGTTACTTTGTACGGGTGTTTCAAAAACCTGATCCGTCTCGTCCCAATACATCATCGCTACGCATGATGCACGGAATCAACCGTATTTCGATTCTCATGTTTTTGTTTTGTATTTGTGTGATGTTATACCGATTTTTGACTCGTTAAGCCATCGAATACGAGTATATGAACATTGAAACATTACAAGAATATTGCCTGTCCAAGGCGGGAGTAACGGAAGAATTTCCGTTTGGGGACGAAACGTTGGTGTACAAAGTGATGGGCAAAATATTCGCTTTAAGTTCACTTGATACAACCCCTTTGAGCATAAATCTCAAATGTGACCCCGAGCGGGCAATGCATCTCCGCGAAGAGCACGATTGTGTACGACCAGGTTTTCACATGAATAAAAAACATTGGAATACTATAGTTGTCGATGGGTCGGTGAAAGATGCCTTGATACGTGATTGGATTGACCATTCTTATGAGCTGGTAGTCGCCTCTTTACCCAGAAAAGTACGAGAACAACTGAGCTAACCAATGAATATTTCAGAAACACGCCAACGACTGCTAACGGAGATTCAAGCGATTCGTAAGACGGTAGAGCAAGAATTTGTTACGCTTGCCGACGAACAATTGCTTTGGAAGCCCGCTCCCGAACGGTGGGGAGTGTTGGAGTGCTTGGCTCACCTCAATGCCGCAAGTCAGTACTATACTAATCAAATAAAGTTGAAGTTTTCGAAAGGGATGCCAGCCTCTACGGCAACCGATTTTGACTTGAGTTTCAACGGTAAGATGATGCTGGGCTTTGTTGACCCAAAATCGCCGAGGAAAATCCCGTCTCCTTCGATGTTTAAACCCAAGCCCTATCAACTCGAAGCCTCGAAAGTGGTAGCCCGTTACCTAAACATTCTTCAAGAATTAGAAGAATCACTACAAAAAGCGGAAGACGTAGACTGGAATGTGAAAATTATTTCTCCTTTCACATCGTTGCTGAAGTTTCGTTTAGGTGATGTTTTTTTGTTTGTGGTCGCTCATCACCAACGTCATCTTAATCAAGCCTTGAGGGTACTACAAGAGCCTTCTTTTCCTGCTCAATAATTGGCGAAAATGTGCCTTTTTAAGCAAATTTGGGCGTTTTTTGTAAAATTTTCTTCAAATTTGGGTGAAAAGTAAAAATGTGTTAATGTGCTGATATTCAGTTTTTTAGCTATTTGTGCTTAGTTTTTGTTTAAAAAATTGCATTATTTTTATTAGTTTTTTGATTTTTTCTGTTGCGTTTCAGGTTAGAATTACTAAATTTCGGCCAAAACACGCTAATTTCAGCGTTTTACGAACACTTTATAAAACCAAAAACCGTAATCATCATGGCAAGATTTGATGAAGTCAAGAATCTAGTTGCAAGCCTCGAAGCAGACTTTGATAAGTTCTATAACAAAGGTAACCAAGCGGCGGGTACGCGCGTTCGCAAGGGGATGCAAGAATTGAAGAACCTGGCTCAAGAAATTCGCGCTGAAGTTCAGAGCTCTAAAAACGAAAAAGAAGATTAATCTAAAAATTTAAACTAAAAAGCGCGCTTGGAGCTCCAAGCGCGCTTTTTAGTTTAGCTGCCAAAAGTTTGTGCAATTTTCATTGCTACTTCCATATCTCCCTTGATTTTAAACTTTCCCATCATGTAGCCCATCATTGGGTTGAGGTCGCCACTGATGAGGGCTAGTGCGTTTTTTGTAGAAATCTCCAACGCACATTCACTTGCAGAATCTTCGTTAGAAACAATATTGGGTACTTGTTTCGTATCAACAAAAACAACACCTTCGTCGGTAACGAATTTGAATGTGGAATTGAGACCACTGTCTTCCCCAACAAGTGTTTTTACTTTTTCGGTGAGAGTTTGTAAGCTCATATAATTGGTTTTTAGTAAAAAAAAACTGAATTTGGAAAGCAAAATTAGTAGTCTGTAGTACATAATCTACAGATTGTATCACAAATCAAACTTTATGAAGACGTATACCTTGGTTTTTGCCTTGTTTTTGAGTTCTTTGGTGGTTTCTGCCCAAAAAAAAATTATCAAAACAGACCAAGCCCCCGTTCCAATTGCTCCCTACAGTCAAGCAGTGGAGGTCAATGGTCTTATCTTTGTTGCAGGGCAAATAGGGTTGAACCCTCAAACCCGCCAACTCGTGACTGGGGGCTTTGAAGCAGAAGCAACTCAGGTGATGGACAATATCAAAGCCATCTTATTTGCAGCTGGTTTATCTATGGACGATATAGTGAATACAACTATTTATTTAAAGGATGTCGCATATTTCCAAAAAATAAATGACATTTACGGAAAATATTTCAACGGGAATTATCCAGCCCGCACAACGGTTGGGGTGAATAACCTACCAGGAGGCGCCAATATTGAAATTGCAGTGGTAGCAGCTCGCGGCCCCAAACGTAAATAATAATCACACCATTTGGCTTAAATGCTGTTTTTGAGCAGCTTTCGTGAAATTAATTGAATTTTAATTTGGAAAACTAATACAATAGTTTTATATTTGTTTACTTTTTATCTTTTAACCTACTTTTGAGAACCATGAGAGAGTTGACCAAAGCCGAAGAACAAGTAATGCAAATCCTGTGGGATTTGGGTAAAGGAGTTGTATGGGATGTATTGGAGCGTTTTCCAGTACCTAAGCCAGCGTACAATACCATCTCGACCTTTATTCGAATTTTAGAACAGAAGGGATTCATTGCGCACCGCCCAATCAGCGGTAAAACCTATGAGTATTTCCCCATCATTTCAAAGGAAGATTACCGAGCGTATGAAGCCCAAAAATTGATGGACAACTACTTTAAAGGTTCAGTGAAAGACTTGGTTTCGTACTTCGTTCAGGACAAAGATTTAACTGTTCAGGACGCCGATGAAATCATTAAGATGCTTCAAGAAAGCGGAAAGTAAAATTACAGAACCACGTTCTGCCTAACCTTAAGACTTCCCGAGAGGTAATCCTTTCGGGAAGTTTCAACACCATACTATTTTTAACCTTATCCTACGCCATGTTACTCTTAACTTACCTTCTCAAAGTAAGCTTCGGCCTTATTTTGCTCTACTCATTGTATTGGGCAATGCTACGTAAGCACACATATTTCACCGTTAACCGTTTTTATTTGCTTTTAGCCATTGGTATATCATGCCTAGCTCCTTTGATTATTCTACCCGAAGCAGCGCATGAAAAAGTACCGATGGGTGAGATTTCATTCGTGAATGTCGGAGGGCAAGTAGCCATTCCTCAGGAGGCCCCTCCGTCGATTTCATTGGAGCAGGTGGGGTATGGTTTATACTTGCTCGGAGTAGGGCTTATGTTAGTTCGATTGGCTTGGCGCCTCGCTCAAGTCGTTCGCATTGTGAGGCGTGGTGAGGCAGAGCCGTGGGGCGATTTTGTGGTTGTCAAGACATCAGACCCCAAGTTGGGCTCGTTTTCATTCTTTCACTATTTGGTATTGAACCAAAAAGAGGCAGACAAGTATGGTCAAGTTGTTGTTAATCACGAGCTTGTGCATATCAAACAACGCCATACCTGGGATTTATTATGGGTGGAAATAGTCCATGCGCTCCTTTGGTTTAACCCGATTTTGATGCTGTATAAGCGCTCTCTTAAGGAAATTCATGAATTTATTGCCGATGAAAATTCAACAAATGGCGACCGCCTGCACTATGCCTATACCTTGGCTGGCTATGCACTAGGGGTATCGCCAGAAACCTTGACCAATAGTTTTTTTAATGTTTCACAACTTAAAAGTAGAATAGCCATGTTGACTAAAAAACGTAGTTCGCGTTGGGTGCTAGGCCGCTATTTGGTAGCCATACCCGCCATCTTTGGATTAGTAGTTTTGGTAGCTGCACGTAGTGTTACACCGACAGAACAAGAGGTAATGAATCCTACCGATGATATAGTCGTGAAGGGTAAGGTTTCTACGGCTGATGGGAAAGGATTACCTGGCGTAAATGTGGTAGTTGTTAATACGTATAGAGGTACAACGACAGATTCTCAAGGCAACTATGCAATAAATATAAAATTGGGTAAACAAATCGCTTTTTCGTTTGTCGGTTTTAAAATGCAAGTGGTAGATATCTTGCAACCTGAGCAAAATATTGTGATGATTCCTGAAATTGGCGAACTAAAAGGAGCGACTGTAGTAGCTGAACCTATAAAGTCAGAACAACACGGAGGGCGAAGTGTCGAAAGCGGTCGTACTGCTCCCACAATGATGAAAGAGGGAACAATCGTTACGGTGGCGGAACAACAGCCTGAATTTCCAGGGGGAACGAGAGGTTTGAGCGAGTTTTTAGCAAATAACCTAAAATACCCAGCGGCCGCGCGCCGGGCTCATGTAGAAGGAAAAGTATTTATTGAATTTACGATTGATGAAACGGGGACGGTAAAAGATTCACGCGTTATGAAAGGAATGGGTTTTGGATGCGACGAAGAAGCGATGCGAATCATGAGCATTATGCCTAAATGGACGCCTGCCAAACAAAACGGTAAACCCGTTGCGATGTCGTATCATTTACCGATTGGATTTGAGCTAGGAAAAGCGGCCGTCAATCCAAGCTTTAACGAGGGACCCGTAAAAATTACTTTTAATGGAAAGGGAAGTCCTTTTAAGGAACAACCGCTTTACATACTTGATGATAAAGAAATAACGTATGAAGAACTCGAAAAGAAAATAAACCCTAGTGAGATTGACAATATTTCGGTATTGAAAAACGAATCAGCCACGTCTGTCTATGGTGAAAAAGGGAAGAATGGAGTAGTTATTATTACCACAAAAAAGAAAAACTAGCCAGTTCTGACTATAAGATGAGAAAGCGAAGGTAGCAGCCTTCGCTTTTTTGTTGTTAATTTGCGGTTGCTGAAGGCGAAAGACGCTTACAGCGTGACAGACACACAAAAAATGATTGAAACTCGTGCTTATGCCCGTGCTGGGCTTCTAGGAAACCCTTCCGATGGTTATTTTGGGAAAACAATTTCAATTTCGGTACGCAATTTTGGCGCTTCTATTACGCTGTACGAATCGCCAGAGCTACAGATTGAACCCCAAGTTCAGGATACTCACATTTATAAAAACATCTTTCACCTTCGCGATACGATAAGCACGCTTGGGTACCACGGAGGAGTTCCGTTGGTAAAAGCGTCCATCAAAAAATTTGTGGAGTACTGTGATAAGGAAGGAATTAAACTATCAAATAAAAACTTTACGGTGCGTTATCGTACCACCATTCCGCGGCAAGTGGGGTTGGCGGGGTCGAGCGCCATTGTGGTGGCTACGTTGCGGGCCTTGATGCAGTTTTATAAAGTAGAAATTCCTCAACCTATGTTGCCGACCTTAGCGCTAAAATCGGAGGTAGAAGAGCTTGGAATTACGGCGGGTTTGCAAGACCGAGTGATTCAGTGCTACGAAGGCTGTGTGTACATGGATTTTTCGCGCGATTTGATTGAAAAGCAGGGGTATGGCTATTATGAGCCCCTTGACCCGCGAATGCTTCCTAAACTTTACATTGCCTATAAAACCGACCTCAGTAAAGTGTCGGGAAAAGTCTTAAATACCATTCGTGAACGTTGGGAGCAAGGTGACCCACACGTTGTCGGCACTCTTCAGAATATTGCAGGAGTAGCGGAAGAAGGCTGCGGAGTAATCAAAAACCAAGATTTCAAACGCTTAGGGGAGTTGATTAATCAAAACTTTGACTACCGTGCTCAAATCATGACAATTACCGACCGCAACCAAGCTCTTATTGATACGGCGCGCAGTTGTGGAGCGTCGGCGTCATTTACTGGGTCAGGAGGGTCGATTATTGGTATTTATCGTGATGAAGAAATGCTGAATCGCCTTTTTGTAGAACTGAAAAAACAAAACGCCCGAGTGATTAAACCTTTTGTAGTTTAAATGGTTTTTTGGTCATGAGACCGACACAATCACGCATTTTTGATGATACTTTGTTAGCCCCTTTTCGCTTGGTGGGAGACCCTACAGCCGACGCTGTCGTCGCTGCGGTAGCCCAGCACCAAGGCCGAGAGGGGTTAGCTGTATTTATGCGTTTCTTAGGAGACTTGAAGAATCTATCTCTTGAAAATCAGCCCCCAGAAGTCTTTCATTTTTTTGAACAACACGCATCGCTTCCTAGCTGGGTCGATATAGTTAAGCTGGAAAAAGGAATGGAGTTCTTTTGGAGATATGAAACCGAAATAGCACTTCTGTTGGGATGTTATTCGCTACCTTATTGCTACGCTGCTGCTAATGGTGCACAGGTGCTTTGGCTGACCGAACGCATCAAAAAGGATACGTATAAACGGTTGGAGGAGACGGGAATGTTTGTTTTCGAAATCATGCAAGAACGGGATTGGCGCAACGGCCGAAATAGCTTTAAGGTGCTTAAAATTAGACTGATGCATGCCGTTGTTCGTTATTTTACGAGCTACTATCCACAGTGGAAACACGAATGGGGGCTGCCTATTAATCAAGAAGATATGGCAGGCACCAACTTAGCCTTCTCGTATATTGTTGTACGCGGCCTTCGGAAAATGAACATAAAAACACATTCAGATGAGGAAGAAGCATATCTATACTTTTGGAATATAATTGGTTTTTTGCTAGGAGTACAAAAAGAGCTTCTACCTCTGTCTTTACGAGAGGCTTTTCACTTAGATCGGGCTATTTTTCGGCGGCAGTTTCAAGCTTCAGAAGCAGGACGAGGGCTTACAAAATCGCTTATCAAAGTGCTTCAAAATCAGGCACCTACTTCAGAGCTACAAAACGTTCCAGTCGCTCAAATGCGCTTTTTATTAGGAGATGAAGTGGCTGATTTATTGGATGTTCCATCCGTACCCTTAGAGCGTATTTTGGTCAATACAACTATCTACCTACCATTTTTTCAGGTTTTATTCCGAAACTCTTCGCCTAACTCTGAAGTACTTAAAACCTACCTAAGACGCTAGTAAATAACATAATTTGATAATTTTTATGTCGGTTATGTTGCAAAAAATAGCTCAATTGATGTATTATTGTATTTTCTATCCTAACCGCTAAATTATGAGAAAAACTCTACTGCCTATTTTAGGTATATTATTCTCGTGTCACATTTCTTTTGCCCAAAATTCTGCTGAAGCATATTTTGATGAAGGGCTAGTGAAGCAAAATAAAGGTGATGTGGCGGGGGCTATGCTTGCCTACACCTCTGCAATCCAGACTAATCCTGATCATGCCCCAAGCTACTACCAACGTGGTTTGCTGAAAGTATCACTGAAAGATTATCGTGGTGCCATGCGCGATTATGATGAGGCTATCGGGATTACTTCAAAAGACGCCAAAGCGTTTTTATATCGAGGTATGTGCCGAGTTATTCAGGAAGATTTAGGAGGCGCGTTGCGCGACTTCAATTCCGCCATTGAACTGAATCCCAACGAATCGAAAGCGTTGCTCCAGCGCGGCCAAATCTGGTTTAAAATGGAAGACCAGCGTCGAGCCATGCAAGACTTTGACAAAGGTTTGTCTATGGACCCTACTAATGCTCAGGCTTGGTATAGCCGTGGACAGTGTAAAATCGGGATTAAGGATTACAAAGGAAGCGTTGCTGATTTTACCAAAGCCATTGACCTTGGTTATAATGCGGCTTATGCAGGTAGAGGAAATGCTCGTACCAACATGAATGATTTGAACGGAGCTGTGACCGATTTGTCGAAAGCAATTCAGCTGAACCCCAACGATTCTGAGTCATTTTATTACCGTGGATTAGCGCGTAGTAAAATGGGGAAATATGCCGAAGCTTTGACCGATTTCAATGAAGCCGTTCGTATCAATCCACAGAGCTACATGTCGTACTATGGACGTGGTATTTGTAAAGTTAAGTTAGGGCAACCCAAAGACGCCGTTGCGGACTATAACTTGGCCATAGAAATCAATGGTGCGTCTGCGAATACGCTGCCTTATTACAACGCTTTAATTACGGAAAATACCATCAAACTTCTAGACGTAGTTGTGTCCAAATATACACAACCAAAAGACTTATCCCCAGGCCGTCCTGAGGTATATCTTTCCAGAGGTATTGCTAAAAATACAATTGGAGAAGGAAAATCTGCGATTGCTGATTTAGACAAAGCGATTGAAATTGAGCCTACCAATGCCGATAGCTATTTTATTCGGGCGGTAGTGAAATCATCTTTGGGTGATCAAAAAGGAGCTTTGGTTGATTGTAGCAGTGCCATCAAATTATCGCCACGCCACGCCGAAGCATTTTTCTTGAGAGGAGTTATAAAGTTTTCACTCCTTGATAAGAATGAAGCTTGTTACGATTTTAGTAAATCGGGTGAATATGGCTACGCAGAGGCGTACAATGTGATTAGCCAGCTTTGCGCTAAGTAGGATATGAGCGCTGAGTTCTTATGAGAGGAAACAACATAACTACTTCATTTTATGTTTATGTCTCTCTCAGAACTGGCCAAAATGATTGACCATTCGTTGTTGCAGCCTCACTTGACTGATGCAGAATTGGAAGCGGGGTGTGCGTTGGCACGGCAATACGAAGTAGCTACGGTTTGTATTAAACCCTACTACGTGAAACGAGCTACTGAACTTCTATCGGGGAGTGAAGTAGGAGTTTGCACAGTGGTAGGGTTTCCTCATGGTGGTAATACCATTGCCATTAAAGTTGCCGAAACTCGCCAAGCTTGTAAAGATGGAGCAACGGAAATTGATATGGTGGTAAACGTGGGGAAGGTATTGAGTGAGGATTGGCGCTACGTCAAAAAAGAAATTTATGCAATCCTGAAAGAATGCCATAAAAACGGGGCTATTCTGAAAGTAATCTTCGAAAACGATTTTCTTCCCAAAGATAAATTCAAAATAAAGCTGTGTAAGATTTGTAGTACGCTGGGGGTGGAGTTTATCAAAACATCGACGGGCTATGGGTATACCAAGCAAGCCGACGGAAGTTATAACTACAAAGGCGCAACTGAAGCCGATGTGCGTCTCATGCGTAAGTACGCGGCTCCCTCCGTACAAGTAAAAGCCGCGGGGGGAATTCGGACGTTGGATGAATTGCTAAAGATGAAAGCGCTAGGCGTTACGCGCATAGGGGCTACGGCCACCGTACCTATGCTCGAAGAAGCTAAAAAACGTCTTGGACTAGCAGCAGGAGAAGCAACGACGGCACCAACGGACGGGTATTGATATTGATAAAAAAAGCAGCTAACTTTGTTTAACTCGTAAAACAAACAGCTATGTCAAAGAAAATCAGCGTTTTGTTGCTTTTTTTATTAGGTGTTATCTCTCTAACAGTAGAGGCCATCCCACCTGATTCACTGTGGCGTACAGTTCAACGTAAAGAATTAGCTGACCACGACGAAGAACTGATATTTCATGACCGAAAAAAGCGGTTTGCTACCCTTAAAACCTATAATAAGCAAGGGGTATTATTGACTGAAATCAACTTCAAAGATTACCAATTAGGGATTCGCCAAGGGTTTTCTAAAGGATATTATCCTACGGGACAATTATACTGGATTGCTGATTATCGAAATAATGAATTGTGGGGAGAAATGCGCGTTTACCACGAAAATGGAGAAATCAAACGCCGAGAAACGTATTGGGCAGGCTTGCTAAGGGAAAAACATTGTTATAATGAGGAGGGTGGTGAAATAGCTTTTTATCCATTTTCGGAGGTAGCCACTTTTCCAGGGGGAGACTATGCGTTTCAAGCGTATTTGCGCTCTAAACTTAAAGATTTACATTTTGGCTCGGAGACGTCAATGTTTACATTTGAGCTGTACGTACAGGCCGATAGCGTGGCGGTTTTGCATCAGTTTAGTAAAAGTGACAAGATTACACTGCCTCGAATTATGGAAATTGTTAAAGACATGCCCAAATGGCTGCCCGCTCATTTTGATAAAGTACCTCATGATGATATTGTAGCCGTCAATCTGGTTTTTAAACGGGGAATGGTGTATCTCTCCAATTTAACCCTTGATTTTGCGGGTGCCTACCGTAAAAAAATGCCGACTTCTGCTCAAGCAAAAGACATAAAAGAAAAGCCTGAAGAAAAGGACTATCGGAAGCAGTTACAACCCTCTGATAATGGAGGACCCGTACAAACTTTACGAAGAAGACAGTAAAAAAAGGGGCTATTTTTGTTAGAATAGCCCCTTTTTTTAGTTTTCTACTCAGCTCCGCGCTCTGCCATCACTTCGGCGAGGGGGCGAAAACCCGCAGGCACTTGTTGTGCATCGTCTTCGGGTGAATAAGGATACACTTCCAAAATAGGCGTTAGGTTCACGTCTGTGATTTCGTAGGGAATCAACATCGTCGCCAAACTTTTTTCAATGCGTTCGATGGCTTGTTTGGGGCTATCGGCATTGACGAGCATGTAGCTGATAATTTTCTTTTCTTTCACCGACCCTTTACTATCGTCGATAGATACGTAAAACGTCTTGCATTTAAACCATTTTTCCCCGCCTTCGTCCTCAAAATGAAATACATCTGAGAGTTTCATTTTGGTAAGGCTACTTACTTGAAAATCAGGGGTGTTGTCGGCTACTATGCGATAAATTCGCGCTTCGGCATCGGTATATGAAACCGCGTCCACTAGGTACGCTTCCGAGATTGTCTTGAGCGCGCCGTTTTCTTGTTCTTGTTGGTATTTGATTTTTCCTAAGTACCAGCTGGGCATATTTTACAGTTTAAAGTTTTCGTTTTTTCTTTCTGGATGTATGAGTCGTTGTAGATAACCACATAGTTCAGATAGTTTTTTCACATAGTACACATAAAATAAGGCTATGTGTACTATGTGTTTATTCTAATGTGGTCTATGTGTTTTCAAATGAATACGACTCAAATTTGACAAGTATCTGTTCTCCTCAGTCTCCAAAATTGGGGCTGCAAAGATAACAGAAATTCTACTTGAGGTCTTTTAAAATCTCTTCGATGGCGCGGTCGAGTTGAGGGTCTTTGTCGGTGAGCCTATCGGTGAATGTTTGCTTGATGTAAATGTCAGGCGTGACACCCTCTTGCTCAATGTTTTTGCCGTCGAGCGTAAAACAGCCCCACGAAGGTAAACGATAAAACGATCCATCGACCAACCCTTTACCCGACGTAAAGATAATCCAACGGTAGGTTTCGGTGCCAATAATTTTACCCAATTTAAGGGCTTTGAAACCCGTAGCTGTCATTTCTGCATCCGAAAGCGATTGTTCGTTGATAAGCAAAACGATGGGCTTGGCCGCTACCCCAAAATTGGGTTGAGGCGTGGGTTTTCCTTCGCGGTATTTCCACTGCAAGTACGGTTTTTGCGACAAGAAATTAAGCACCAAATCGTGTACATTCCCGCCTGTGTTATAGCGTAAATCTAGGATTAAAGCATCTTTTTTGTACCAATCGCGGGTCATATCATGGACAAAACGTTCATATTCGCCCAAGCCCATGTCCTTCATGTGAACGTACGCAATCCGTTTTTTACTTTTTTCATCCACGTAATTTTGGTTCCAATCCATCCATTCATCGTAGAAATTTCCAGATAATGATCCTCTCGGATGTATTCTCACCGTGTAGCTAGAATCGACGTTACTGCGACGGAACGTTAAGGTAATTTCGGTGTCAGACGAAGGTTTGGTAAAATACACATCGCGGTTTTGGAGCGTGTCTATGGCGTCGCCGTTGACGTGGGTAAGTAGGTCACCTTTGCCAATTTTTTTACCGTGTTTATCGGCTGCACTACGCTTGAGGATGCGGTCAACCACGTAAGGACGCTGGTTGTCGAAAAGAATCCCCGTTTCCATCGTGCGTGATTTGTAGAAAACTTCTTCTTCTTTTCCGTTGCTATAAAATCCTAAGTGAGAGGCGTTTAGTTCACCAAGCATGTCGTTGAACAACGTCCGAAAATCGTCGCGTTGGTTGAGGTAAGGCAAAAACTTCGCATAGCGGTCGCGCAGGGCTTTCCAGTCGGCGCCGTGGAAAGTTTCATTGTAGAAGTTTTCTTCCACACCCGCCCAAGCCTCGTAGTACATCTGACGAAACTCTTCTTCCAAATTGCGACGGAAGGTAAAGTCAATCGTAACATCTTCTGTTTTACCCGATTCTGGGGTGAATTTTTTGAGTTTACCGTTGATGAGTAAATACGATTTATCGCCTACCTGTACCCAATCGTAGCCACGAACGCCGTCTTCTACTTTCTCGGTTTTTGGGGCTTTGAAAGGCTCGTACGTCGTGCGCCAAAGTTTGTTTTCGCCCTCGCTGTGATCAGATACGTAAATGACGTACGTTTTGTCATCTTTTTGAAAAACAGCGGGCGAGCCTTGCTGGCCAAACGACGGCCCTACTTGCTCCATGCGCTCCCAAATGTCGGCCAAATCAATCTCGATGGGTTTGATTTCTTTCTTGGTCTCTTTTTTAGGCTCGGCAGGCGTAGCTTTCTTTTTCTTGCTCGATTTTTCGGGCGTTTTGGCCGCCGTCGCAGTCGAATCTTTTTTGGTTACTTTAAACAAATCCTCCCATTTGTCAGAACGGAAGGGCTCTTCAATTTTGGTAAGTGCTAAACGGTACACTTTCTGATTACGTGACCCAAAGGGGTAATTGGGGTTCATGCGGTCGGACTCAAAGTAAATGTACTTGCTATCGGGCGACCACACAGGGGCTGATTCCGAAATACCCGTATTTGTCAGGTTGATGGTTTCGTTTTTGGTGAGGTGGTGGAGGAAAATATCCCTTTCAAAATCACGATAGGCCGTAAACATCACGTACTCACCGTTGGGAGAAAAATAGGCGTTGTCGTTGTAAAAACCCCAAAGTTCGTCTTTGACAATCGTCTTATTTTCAAAGGTTTTAAGGTCAAGCAAGCGGACTTCGTTGCGCCCACTGAGATATACTCCTGAGCTGCGGTCTTTGTTAAAAACAATCTGGCGGTTGTTTTGAGTATCAGTGGTAAGTTGTTTGAGTGCTCCTTTGCCGTCGGCTTTGAGGGTAAACCAGTTTTGATAGCCACCCACCGTTTGACCTACCAACAAGGTGAGGGTATCGGCCAACCATTTTACTTCCTGAACGCGCTCGTTGGCCGTGGTTTTCAGTTGTTTGATGTACTTTCCTTCAATGTCCGACACAAACAATTCTCCCCGCGAAATAAAGGCCAGTTTTTTGTTGTCAGGCGCGACATCAAAGGCCGAGATTGACCCACTTACTTTAAAATCTTGCCATTTGGTCAGCGTAAAGTTTCTGACTAGGTTGATTTTGAGCGGAGCAGCGGCTTTGGTCGCAACGTCATACACCCAAGGTTGGTAGTCTTTTTCAAAAATAACCTTGCTGCCATCGGCACTTACCTGAGGCCGTTTGATGGATTCTTTGAACGAAGTGAGGGCGGTTTTTTGTCCGTTTACGAAAGTGTATAAATTGTATTCACCGTTGGCTTCGTCCGACACAAAATAAATTGTTCCTTTTTTGTCAACCGTCGCCCACATGTCTTTCCCACGGTAGTCGGTATAGCGCTTGTAGGTGTTGGTTTTTAGGTTGTACGACTGAATATCAGGGTTGAAATCGCCTTTGTAGCGCTTGCGCATGGCTTGGTCATCACTTTCCCATGTATCGTTGAAAAACACTTCTCCCGTTGGGCTTTCGACGACGTTGTGCGTGCGGTTGAAATAGTGTTTAAAAACGCGTTTGGGCGTTCCTCCGATTACCGAAATGGTGTAGGTTGTACCGCTGTTTTGTACGCCCGATTCAAAATAAATTGTTTGTGAATCCCACGACCAAGCTTCTACCAAATCGTAGGTGCTGTGGTGGGTAAGTTGCCGAATGGTGCCTCCTTCAAGGGGCATGACAAACACGTCGGCGTTCCCATTTTCAGTACCCGTAAATGCCAACCATTTCCCATCGGGTGAAATTCGTGGGCGAGATTCGTTGCCTTGCATGGCAGTGAGGCGGGAGGTAATGCCCGAGGTAAGGTCGGTTTTCCACAGGTCAGATTCGTAGGCAAAAATGGCCGTTTTGGCGTCGGGACTAAGGGTAGGGTGGGTGGCGAAATGCACGCTCGATTGGGCAATGGCTGCGCTGGCAGAGAAAAGACTGGCCCACAATAGGGGTTTAAACATGGCTACGTAAGGGTTGATGAAACTAAATGGATTGAAAAGCCAAAAATAGTGAATCTGGCGCGAATACAACAGGGCTTGAAAAGAAAGGAATGGGCTATTTATGGATTATAAAAATGTTTTGTACGAATATGAAAAGTTTGAGGGTTGGGATAGAAAATTAAATCGTAATGATACTTGAAATAGGCAAGATATAGTGCCATCTTTAAAGGCTGTTAATGCCTGCATTACTTCATCCGTCCTAACCAAACTAACTCACATGTACTTCAAACGTCTGCTTAGACCGCTTGCCGTTTCTACCATTGCTTTTTGTTCGGCAGCCACGTACGCCCAGAAAATCGACGAGGTGTACAACCAAAAAATCAAAGAATACACCACAGATTCCCGCTTTTTGCCATCGTCGGTGCTCAATCTAACCGATGACCCGAAGGTACCATCGCCGCGCAAACATTTTGGTGAAATTGTGGGCGCGCCAGGTATTTTGCACAACACCACGGCTATTTATGGGTATTTCCAAAAACTGTCGCAAAGCTCGCCTTACCTGACCATGCAGCAAGTGGGTACGAGCGAAGAAGGTCGCCCGATTCACTTGGTAGCCATCGGCAACGAAGATGCCATGAAACGCGTGGCACACTACCAAAAACAACTTTCGCTGTTGGCCGACCCGCGTAAATTGCCCGCGTCGGAGCTAGAAAAGGTGTTGGGCGATACCAAATTGGTGTATTACATCAACTGCGGACTTCACTCGCCCGAGATGGGCTCGCCTGAAATGGTGATGGAGTTGGCGTACCGTTTAATCACCGCCCAAACGCCTGATATTAAAGCCGTACGTGATAATATCATTGTCCTCATCAACCCAGTTTCTGAACCTGATGGCTGGGACAAACAGGTCGATTGGTACAATCGTTACACCAAAGACCGCAAAAACTACGAAGATGGCTTCCCACGCGTGCCGTATTGGGGAAAATATACCTATCACGACAACAACCGCGATGGGTTACAGTCGTCACAGGCGTTGACCAAAGCCATGTATAAAATATACTACGATTGGCACCCAACTGTGATGCTCGATTTGCACGAGTCGGTGCCGTTGCTTTATATTTCTACGGGAACAGGGCCGTACAATGATGCCATCGACCCAATTACCATTGGCGAATGGCAAACCATGGCCAACCACGAAATGACAGCGTTAGCCTCTCAGGGATTGCCAGGGGTGTTTACGTGGGCTTTTTATGACGGATGGAATCCTGGCTATGCGTTTTTTATTGCCAACAATCACAACTCCATCGGACGTTTTTATGAGACTTTTGGCAACGCGGGTGCCACTACCTATGTGCGCGATTTGTCGAATCAAAAATATTCAGGCGACCCCGTAACGAGCAAAGAATGGTATCGACCTAATCCCGCTACTGAAAAAGTAAACTGGTCGTACCGAAACAACATCAATTATATGCAAGCAGGTGTGTTGGCGGGCTTGACCTATGCGGCCAATAACCGACGGTTGTTGTTGACCAATTTTTACCAAAAAGGAGTAAATGCGATCCAAAAAGGAAAAACCGAATCGCCACGTGCGTTTTCCATTCCCCAGAAACAAAATGACCCCACGATGGCGGCCTATTTGGTCAATCAGTTACGTGGGCAAGGAATTGAGGTTCACAAAGCATCTTCGGGTGATTATGTCGTGTTGTTGGAGCAGCCTTACCGTAATTTGGCCGTGTCGTTGCTGACCAAACAAAACTATCCCAAAGACACTAAATACCCATCGTATGATGATATTGCGTGGACACTCGGGTATTTGAATGGGGTTGAGGTAAAAGCCCTTGACAATGTGCCGTATGCTTCAAACGACCTTACCCTAGTGAATCAGGAAGTGAAATATACGGGCAAAATGGAAGGAGAAGGGACGGATTATGTCCTCAATTATAAGGCGCAAAACACGGTGTTGTCGGCCTTGTATTGGCTAAAAGCGCAGAATAAATCGAGCAAGGCGGTGGTGTTGGATGCCAAAACTACCCTGAGTGGCATAAAAGATACCCTGGCGGCAGGGTCGGTGGTGTTGCAGGGAGTTACGCCTGAGCAGGCTAAAAACATTACAACGCAGTTTGGGCTTGACCTGACCGCGACCAAAGCGACGGCCAACGTGAAACAACACGAAGTGACCCTCCCGCGAACCGCCATTTACCACAGTTGGTTCAATACCCAAGACGAAGGTTGGGTTCGTTTTACGTTTGATCAACGTGGTATTCCTTACACTTCCATCGAAAAAGATGATTTGAAGGCGGGCGACCTACGTAGCAAATACGATGTCATTGTGATTCCTAAAATGCGTGGTACGGGCAGCGATTTTATCCACGAGATTGATAAAAAATTTGGGCCATTGCCTTATACCAAAACCCCCGAATTTCCTTCGCACGGGTTTCCTGATTCCACTCCTGACATGACGGGTGGGCCTGGCTTTGATGGCATGAACCAACTCAGAATGTTTGTCGAAGCAGGGGGAGTATTGGTGACTTTGGACAATACTTCTGCAATGATTGCTGAAACAGGAATTACCCGCGACTTGGATAAAGTAGAAACGCCAGGTCTCTACCATCCAGGCTCAATTGTGAACGTGAAAGTACGCAAATCGGATAGCCCAATTGTGTATGGATTTCCTGAAGTATTCCCGATTTTCAAAGGCATTTCACCGTTGTTGCAGACCAAAAAGTACAATCGCGATATGATGGTGCTTCAATATGGGACTAAATCGTTGAAAGAAGATGAAGAATACAGCGGTCCAATCATGGGATTGCCTGACAGCAAAACGGCTAAAGAGACCACGCCTGCCAAACCTAAGAAGGAAGAACCTTATGTGCTTTCAGGAATGGTAAGAAACGAGCAGACCATTGTGGGTCACGGCGGAATTTTCAACGTTCCTGTAGGGTCAGGTCGTTTGGTGGCGTTTACGTTTAATCCTCTGCATCGTTATATCAACCTTCACGATGCACCGATGATTTGGAATACGCTGATTAACTGGAATCATTTGTAAAACAACTCTTTGGCAAAGTTTCAAACTTTGCCAAAGCTCTAACCTAATCTTTATGAAACCACTTTATCGTTTTTTGTTGTCGGGAGTGTGTGCGAGTGCCCTTGCGCTGACGGCACAGTCCCAGCAAATCGACGAGCCTTACAACCAAAAAATCAAAGAGTTTACGACCGACCAGCGCTTTTTGCCATCGTCGGTGCTGGATTTGGTCAACGACCCTAAAATCCCGTCGCCGTTGAAGCAATTTGGGCAAATCATCGGAGCTCCAGGCGTGCTGCACCGCACGGCGGATATTTACGGCTATTTTCAAAAATTAGCCCAAACGTCACCCAACATTGTCAACGAACAGATTGGTACGACCGAAGAAAATCGTCCCATTCAAATGTCCGTTATTGCCAATCCTGCCACCATCAAGCGCCTCGACCATTATAAAAAACAACTGGCACTCCTTGCTGACCCGCGCAAAGTAAATGCTGCCGACGTGCAAAAAATCTTGGGCGATAGTAAAGTGGTCTATTTTTTGAACGGGGGAATGCACGCTTCCGAGACGGGTTCGCCCGAAATGCTGATGGAATTGGCCTATCGTTTAGTAACGGGACAGTCGGATGAAATCAAGGCCATTCGTGATAACCTGATTGTGATCATTAACCCCGTGTCTGAGCCCGACGGCTGGGACAAAATGGTGGATTGGTACAACCGTTACACCAAAAAACGCAAAGATTTTGAGGACGGAATGCCTGCTTCACCACCGTATTGGGGAAAGTATGTTTATCACGACAACAACCGCGACGGCTTGCAGGTGTCGCAAGCCATCACAAAAAGTATTTTTAAAGCTTATTTTGACTGGCATCCTACGGTGATGCTCGACTTGCACGAGTCGGTGCCGTTGTTGTACATTTCAACGGGAACGGGCCCGTACAGCGAAGCCGTGGATCCCGTAGCGATTGGCGAATGGCAAATCATGGCCGACCACGACATGACGACGTTGGCAGCGCAAGGGCTTCCAGGGGTGTTCAACTGGGCGTTTTATGACGGCTGGTACCCTGGCTACGGAATTTGGGTAGCCAACAACCATAACTCTGTTGGGCGTTTTTACGAAACCTACGGTAATGCGGGCGCAAATACGTTCATGCGTGACTTGGCCAGTGCCAAATTTGCGGGCGATAACGTGACAAGCCGTGAGTGGTATCGTCCGTATCCTGCGACTGAAAAAGTGTATTGGTCGTTTCGGAACAACATCAATTATATGCAAGCGGGCGTATTGGCTTCGTTGGGGTACGCGGCGGCGAATGGTAAGCTATTGTTGAAGAATTTTTACCAAAAAAGCCTAAACAACCTCAACAAAGCAGCCAAGGACACGCCAAAGGCATTTGTGATTGGCAAGCAACAACGCGACCCTGCGATGGCCGCCTATTTGGTGAACCAACTACGTACCCAAGGAATAGAAGTGCACAAAGCAGAATCAGGTAAAAATCAGGGCGATTATGTGGTGCTGTTGAACCAACCTTACCGCAACTATGCCTACTCGTTGTTGACGAAGCAGAATTATCCGAAAGAAGCGAAATTCCCTCCTTACGACGCGATTGCGTGGACATTGCAATACCTCAACGGGGTAAATGTGGCACAACAAGACACCCTCAAATACGAATTGTCGGACTTGAAATTGCTCACGTCTGATGTAAAGTACGATGGGAAAATCGAGGGAGAGGGAACGTATTATGTGGTCAATTACAAAGCACAAAATACGGTATTGCCTGCCGCCTATTGGGCAAAATCTCAAAACGCCAAAACCATTGTTTTGGATGCCAAAACCACCTTGGAAGGCCGCAAAGACACGTTGGCACAGGGAGCCGTGGTATTTTCGGGCTTAACGGCCGACCAAGCGAAGCAATTAGCCGAGAAGTTTAGCGTGGACTTAATTTCGACCAAAACCCTACCGTCGGTGAAACAGCACGAGGTGAGTTTGCCGCGCGTGGCGATTTACCATACGTGGTACCAAACGCAAGACGAAGGCTGGTCGCGCTATACATTTGAACAACGCGGCATTCCTTACACATCGATTCACAAAGACCATCTGAAAAAAGGCAATTTGCGGTCGCAGTTTGATGTGATTTTGGTACCTCGTGTGGGTGGTACAGGTGCGAACTTCTTGCACGAAGTAGATTCCAAATTTGGCCCAATGCCTTATACTAAAACGGCCGAGTTTCCGTCGCATGGCACGCCAAGTAGCACCGATGATATGACGGGCGGCCCAGGGTTTGAGGGAGTCGCGGAATTGAAAAAGTTTGTCGATGAAGGTGGGGTATTGATTACCCTCGACAACTCGTCGAGCATTATGTCTGATTTGGGCATTGTGCGCGAATTGAAACGATACGAATCGCCCACCTTGTTTCACCCAGGTTCTATCATACAAGTGAAAAACCGTAAGCCATCGCACCCAATCATGTACGGTTATCCCGAAACGTTCCCTATTTTCAAAGGACAAGGGGCATTGTTGCAAACGGAAAAGCGCGACCGCGACATGATGTTGATGCAATACGGTACCAAGCCACTCAAGGAAGAAGAAGAATACAAGGGACTGATTATGGGTATGCCTGATAAAAAAGAGGTAAAAGACCCCAAACCCGCCACGCCCAAACCAGAACCACCGTATGTGCTGTCGGGGATGGTGCGCAACGAGCAAACCATCATTGGGCACGGTGCAATTTTCAACGTACCCGTAGGCAAAGGCCAAGTGGTAGCATTCACGTTTGACCCGCTGCACCGCTACCTCAACCACCACGACGCCCCACTTTTGTGGAATGCGATTTTGAACTGGAATGCTTTGCGGTAAGATTATTGTATCAACACCTATAAGGTTTCAAAAACCTTATAGGTGTAAAATTTGCCCCCCATCTGTTACAAAATTTCTTAAAATTTGCCCATTATTTGTAACAAAAAAATATAAATTTGCCCATCATCTGTTACAGTTATGGGTAATTTTCAAAGAAAATTAGAACAAAAACTTCTTGATTGGAAGGCGAAGGAGAATCGTAAGCCGCTGATTTTGAGGGGTGCAAGGCAGGTTGGCAAATCTACTCTTGTGAGAGAGTTGGGTAGAAATTATGACTATTTTATACAGTTGAATTTAGAAAAGCCCAGTGACAGGCGTTTTTTTCAGAAAGAACGGGAGGTAACTGATATATGGCAACAACTTATTTTTGAGAAGGGGATTCCTGATAAACCGCAAAATACACTTCTTTTTATTGATGAAATTCAGGAGATTCCACACGTTATTAAGCAGTTGAGGTATTTTTATGAAGAAATTCCGCAGCTTCATGTCATTGCAGCGGGTTCATTGCTTGAATTTGCTTTGGGTGATGTGGGTTCATTTCCCGTAGGACGCGTCGAAGAAATGGTGTTGCATCCATTTGATTTTGAGGAGTTTTTGATGGCTACTGGAGAAGAAAATGGGCTAAAAGCGTTACGACAAATTCCCCTGCCTTCGTTTGCTTACGACAAATTGTTCGATTTATTTAAAAAGTATGTAATTATCGGTGGTATGCCCGAAATTATCCGACAATATGTAGCATCTGGTGGAAAGTTGACGGGTTTGAAAGGCATTTATGCGTCTATTTGGGAAACTTATAAGTTAGACGTGGTCAAATACGCGCACAATACGAATGAGGCAAAAATAATGCGATTTGTCATAGAGTCGGCTCCTTTGGTGCGCGATCGTATCAGTTTTGCAGGTTTTGGAGGGTCTAATTATCGTTCGAGAGAAGTAGGTGAAGCGTTTAGGGCCTTGGATTTGGCCAAAGTCATTTATTTAATTTATCCTACTACTCAGACTGCTCCACCTCAACTGCCCGAAATTTCACGCAAGCCTCGGTTACAGTTTTTGGATACAGGTTTGCTCAATTATGCCTCCGAGATTCAGGCGGAACTATTGCAATTAGACGACCTTAACGATTACCATAAGGGCTTTGTGGTCAATCACTGCATTACACAAGAACTGATTGCCCAGCATAATGAAGTGTTTTTTAAGCCTCAATTCTGGGTAAAAGAAAATGCGGCTTCTAATGCCGAAGTAGATTTGACCCTCAAATGGCAAAAATACCTGTTACCCATTGAAGTGAAATCGGGAGCCAAAGGAAGTTTACGTTCACTTCATGAATTTATGGATATGACCGACCACACCTTGGCTATCCGATTTTTAAGAAATGAGGTAAACATCGAAACTGTCACCACCCGCCAAGGGAAGCTGTTTCAATTGCTCAATTTGCCATATTTCGCGCTTTCGCAAGTGGAGAAGTATGTAGAGTGGGTGACAAATTCTGACGTAAGAAGCGTAGTCATTTAGACAGCACTATTTTAGGCCATTAATTCGTTGTTTTAAAAAACTACACACTTATGAAAAAGCTCCTACCCGTTCTATGTTTATTCTTGTTATTTGGTTGTAAAAAGCAGGCAGATGTTCGTCCTTCCGAAATTTTTGAAATTTTGCCAAACCAATCCATTGCCTTGTTGTCCAGAAATGGCCAAAGCTCACTTTTGGCGTATCGTTTTGACAAGACGGGAAACAAGTATGTGGGGTATTATGAGAAAGATATAATAGGAGATTTGGTTTGTAATGATTGCGGAAACCCTTTTATTGCGTTTGAATTTGACCCGACCCTTTCAACCTTTTCTTACACGACCCCTTCGGATTTTGAAAATGCCCAAGCAATTAGTGGGATGACGAGTAGCTTCTTTGGTCCGTGGGCGAGCCGTATCGTTTCGAGAAAAATTGAGGGTAAAAAAATGGATAATAACACTTGGTACATAACCCTAAAAGTCAAACAGCAAGACCAACTAGAAGAAACAATGCTGGATGGGTATTTTCGGGTGAAATAGGGGGGATGGAACAGAATATACCGATATACCACAGATAGAGTAGTATATCGGTAATAAAATCGTATGTTCAAATCACTACTCATTCTTCAACACATTGGCAGGATTGGTGCGGGCGGCTTTTAGGGTTTGAGAACCAATAAGCACAAAAGCAAGGAGCAAAATAGCCCAAAAACCGACCGTTAATTCCCAAAAATGGATGGGCTGGTGGTAGGCAAATTGGGTAAGTACCAATTTGTCAAACAACAAATACGTGCTAGGTAGGGCAATGGCCGCTGAAAGTACTAACAATCCCAAAAATCCCTTGCTAAGAAAATAAACCAACGAAGGTTCATTGGCACCCAACACTTTACGAATGCTGATTTCTTTGAGTTTGGTTTCGGTTGTAAACACGACCATCCCAAACAAGCCTAACGAAGCAATGCAAACGGCTAAAAAGGCCAGAAATCCAATGACTTTCACGATAACCGAAAATTGGCGGTAGGCTTCTTCGATTTGGTCGTCGTAAAAATGGGCATCCAACGGGTGAACCTTGTCAATGCGCTTCCACGCGGCTTCAATCTGCGCCATGGTGGCGGGCAAGTCTTTGGCGTTGATTTTGAGGTTAAGGTTGCCTTCGTTGGGGGAATAAAAAAACACAAAAGGCTCAATGCGGTGTTCTACCGTTCGGTAATGAAAGTCCTTGACTACCCCAACAATGGTAAACTTCTTCCCGTCTAGGGTCTTGATTTGTTCTCCGATGGCCTTGGTCGGATGACCGCCGCCGATGTTGAATCGTTTTATGACTTGCTCATTGACAATAACTTCCGAACTTTCTTCGCTTTTAGCCCGTGGCGTAAAATGTTGTCCCGCAAGCAACCGATGCCCGTGTAAGGGCAAATAGCGTTCGTCCACGTAGTTTTGGGCGATGTTGGAAGAATCGTCAGGCTGTTGGTACTTAATCATGGTGCCATACACGCTCCCTAGGCTAGTGACAAGTCGAGAAGTAGAAATATCGGTCAAGCTTGGGATTTCGGCCAATTCTTTCCGAAGAATTTCACTTTTGTTGCCTTGTAGGTTGATATTCAGGATGTTTTCGGTAGAAAATCCAAGGTCAAAAACGATAAAATGCTTGTATTGATTATAACCGAGAATGGTGGTCGTGATGAAAATCAGGGAAAACGTATATTGAACAACGATAAGCGCTTTGCGGAGGTTAACGCGGCGGAAAAGCGGCACCGAGGAAGCGTCTTTCAATACCTGAATGGCTTTGATACGGGCAAAAAATAATGCAGGTAAGAAACCCGCAGCAATGCCCACCAAGGCCGATAAACCGATAAAATACAAGATAATTTTGGGCGAAAGTTCTAGTGAAACAATTTCGGTAAGCTGAGGCGCTAGACCCAAAAATTGTGCCCGTAGCACCAAAAAAAGTAAAAATGCCAACAGCAGCGCCATCAGAGAAATAAGCACCGACTCAGTAATGAATTGGAGCAGTACGTGTTCCTTAAATGCCCCAATGATTTTGCGCACGCCCACTTCCCGTGCTCGGCGAAGCGACCGCGCGATGGAGAGATTGGTGTAATTGAAACAGGCCGATAAAATGACAACCAACACCAAGCCTGCCAGTATCCAAATGGTGAGTTGGTTCATGGTGGGGCCAATGGCATTTTCTAAGCGGTTGCCAATCGTAATGCTGTTTAAGGATTGGGGACTCAACTGAATTTGTTGGTTCTTAAGTTGCTTGTTTTCCGATAAACAAAGCTTATCGAGGTTTGCTTGCAGGGTTTCAAGCGAGCTGTTTTCGGGTAGTACAACGTAAGTATAATTTGAAAAAACGTTGCCCCAACTCATAAAACCACCGTCGGCGTCGGGTTGTTGGAGTTCGATACTGGCGAAAGAGACCAAGGCGTCAAAACGTAAATGAGACAGTTTGGGAATGTCTTTCATAACCCCCGTGATGGTGTATTCGGTGGTATCAAACCGAACGCTTTTGCCCAGTACATCGGTGTCCCCAAACAATTTTTTGGCCGTTTTTTCGGGCAAAACAATCGTGTATGGATTTTTTAACGCGGTGGAAGGATTTCCAGAAAGTAACGGAAAGGTAAACACTTTAAAAAATGAGGCGTCGGCCCATAAACCACCAAGAGGAAGCGTGGTTTCATTGACTTTGGCATCCCCGCCGAAGCCACGCCGTAATAACGTCACTTGCTCCACGTTGGGGAAAGTTTTCTGAATTTTTTTGCCTGCCAACACCGACCCTGAGGCGAGTTCAATGGAGGGTTGTCCTGTGGGTTGGAGTGAGGTGTTGATGCGGTAAATACGGCTCTTTTTTTCGTGAAAATCATCGTAAGAAAGCAAATCACTCAAAAAAGAAATCATCAATAATCCCACCGACATACTGATGGAAAGTCCGATAATGTTGATGGCTGAAAAGAGTTTGTTGCGAACCAAACTGCGTCGTGATGTTTTAAAATAGCTGTTAAACATGATGGTATAAGTAAAAAATGAATAAAAATTGGGCGCACGTAGGGTGTAAAGTCGGATAAACTTCAGGACGTCTATCCAATAAATAAAACGGGCGTAGCGAAGGCCACGGCGTTGAAGATTACGCTCAAAAAATTCGTAAAGGTCGCCTTGTAAATCTTCGGCGAGTTCGGGGCGACAATACCACTTCAAAAGTTGCTGTGCTCTGCGGGGAGGTTCGGGATGGAGACTCATACTGCGCCGCCAAGGTTGAGGTCAGGGATGATTCGCCAAAGTCCTTCGCGAACTTCACGGGCGTTGACCAGTGCCATTTTTCCCGCTTGGGTTACTTCGTAGTAGCGTTTGCGTTTTCCCCCGCGTGCATTGGTAGCTTCTCCCAAAAAACTTTTAGCTAACCCCTTTTCTTCGAGGCGATTGAGTACTGCATGAACAACACCTAGTTTGGCAGCCCGCCCTGTATGTTTTTCCAATTCGTCGCAAATGGCTACGCTGTAGGCTTCGCTGGCTAAGGCGGCAATCGTGAGTAAAACCAATTCCTCAAACTCCCCCAAATTTGTTCCTTTCATTGACTGTTTCTATTTATTCTGTAAATGTATGTAAAATAGGTTTGATAAATTCATTATTTGTATGTAAAATATTTTTTCTGCTTAGAAATATGCTGAACTTTAGACTTTAAAAAGCGTAACTTTGCAGTTTAAATGAAGAGATCAATGACATTCAAAGAAAAATACATTACAGAAAGGCCACAAAAACTACAAGATCGGATATTTCAACGACTATTCGAGGCAGCAGAAATAGCTAAATTTAGTCATGAAGAGAAAGAGCAATACGAGGAAAGCTTAAAATCGTATAGAGATCTCAAGAACGTTATTGACACTGCCTTTGACGAAGGCGAAGCTAAAGGTAAGGAAGAACGAGCCACCGAAATAGCTTCTAATATGTTAAAAAAGGGGCTTCCCATTGATTTAGTAGGTGAGATAACAGAGTTACCATTGGAGGTGATTACAAGATTGAAAGAAAATTTGCTATAATTCGCCTCCTGCCAAATTTTGCACTTTCATTATTTGTATGTAAAATATTTTTTTAACACATAGGACACACTAGAATTTTCACATAGAGCACAAGTCTATGTATCCTATGTAAAAATTCTAAGTGAACTATGTGTTTCCAATGAAGCCTTATTTTAGAAACTCCACGTATTTTTAGCGGCATTGTAAGGCTCAATCGAGAATTTGACGCCGTTGCTTACCCCAAAGGTATTGGACTGGCTGACGACATAATACGCACCTAAGCGTATTCGCTCCCGACCGATTTTGAAGATGCGATTTAACCCAAAATACAATTCCGAATACTGAAATTTCCGTTCGGGGACGTACAAAAAGCCACCTCCCGCCATTTCGCGGATTTTGGTCTTATTTAAAAGTGGGATTTTACTGGTCAGAAAACCGTTGAACTGATGTACGTAATGCGTCTCCAAATGCCAGTTGAACACGGGAAATGTCTGTGGGATAAGCTGGTAGGTGTACATGGCGGGGGAGAAAAAGTAGCGGTCGCCGCCCCGCATGTAGGAGTAGTCCATCACGGCTAGGCTCGTGGTATCCAAAAACTTACCCGCACTGATGCGATACTCCGACGTACCGATGATTCCGACGTTGAACGTCTGCCGAATAGAGACGGAGAGTTTGGTGTAAACGTTGGTATTTTTGCCCGAAACAGGCCAGGCACGGTCGATGTTCAGACCAAAAGTAGGATAGTTTGAACCCAGAATTACTTTCTCGTTGGGCTCACGTAGGTAGAGTTGGCGCGGCGTATATTCGATACCGAAAACGGTGCGGTAAATGTGGGTAGTCGGAAAAGGTTGGGGCGTATTGTTGCTAAAAATGCGGTCGCCAAGCGAGCTAAATTGGAAATTCGACAAGTCGCGGCGGGTTTCGTAATAAGCTTGGGCACTGAAATAAAAGCCGTTGAAAAGCTCGGTTCGATGGGTGAGGTTGATGTACTGATTTCGGTAAAAATTACTTCGGCGGGCAATGTCGCTGATGGTCGCTGCGCCGTTGATAATGTTAAAACCCGAGCCCATCGACAGACTAATATTGGATACTTTGAGGGGATTGTAAAAGTAGCTAACATTCACAAAACCAATGATATCCTTGTTCTTGAATCCATAGCCCAAGTTACTATTGAACCATAGTTGTTTCCGATTTTCTTGGCGTTTGTAAAAACCCGCCCCGTAGCGTACCCGCCACCCACCAATGGCCAAGGGGTCAACCAGCCCAAGTACGGGGTCGAAGTGCCAAGTCGTCTTTTTTTCGCGATTGATGTGCCCAATGCCCAAATACACGACTTTGGGAAGGGTAATGCGGTTGAAAATCTTATCAATCGAGTCTAAGTACGCTTTAGAATTTACCAAGGCTTCTAATCGTTCGCGTTCTTTGATAAATTTTTGTTCGTCTTTGGTCAAAGGTTGCGGACGAATCTGTTCCCAAAAAGTTGTATCGCGTTTGTACGCCTCGGCGGTCGTGACGCCTACTTCATCCCCAAAAAAACGTTTGGGTAGCGTCAAATCAAAAGCGTAATCGGAGTGTAAAACTTCGGTTTTACCCGCCTTTTTGGTGTTGCCTTCTTTTACTTTCCAATGGTACGTAACCCGCGTCGGTATCCACCGCCCTTGCACAAGTTCAAACTGCTGTTTTACGCCAAATTCATCATAGCGTAGTAGCCCGCGTTTGGTGATTTGTAGGTCAATGTTGCGCAAAACCCATTCGTCCTCAATGACTTCTATGGTTCCTTCGTACAACGCATTTCCTAATTCACGAGGGATGACTTTTATTTGGTAGATTTTATGCGGGCCGTCGATGTAGTATTTCAACAGTTGAAAACGATAGCTCAAAAACGTCAGGTCGCTCAGCGGAGAGGTGATTTCATTGTCACCAATTTTCGCAATTTTTTGGTGGTTTTGGTAAAGATTAAACTCCCCGTCGGTCACCGATTTGAAAAATAACGTGCTTTGGTCACCAATCCGTTTGACGGCTTCGCGTTCCTCTTTTTGTTGCCCCGTACGACTTTGGTGTCGAATGAGTTGACATTCAAAGAGATTCAATTTGGGAATGCTGTCGGTGAGCACTGGTTTTTTGAGTGCGTCTTCTACTTTGGCGGGCGTATCATCGTCTTTTTTGGGAGCAACTTTTTTCGTCTCAAGCCGTTCAACGCTCTTGATATAGGCTTTGGCACGGTAGTTTTGATATTGATTCAGTAGCGAGTCTTTGCGTTGGAGAACTTGCTTAATGACCTCGTACGAATAATCTTTTTTCTTGACCTTGACCACCACTTCGTCGAGCTGTTTTTGGTCAATTTTTAGAAAAACATTTTTGACCAGATTCTTGGCTGCTACTACTTCAAACACTTCGGTTTGGTAGCCCATCGATGACACCGAAATACGGTTGAGGCCCTCTAATAATTTGATTTGGTAGCGCCCATCTTTATCGGTGATGGTTCCCGTCCCTGCATTGACCACCCGCACCGTGACGCCAGGGATAGGCTCGTTAGATTCGGAGTACACAAACCCGCGTAGCTGGTAAAATTCTTGGGAAAAGGCTGGTACAACAACAAAAAGGCAGAATAGAATAGATAAAATAGTTCTCAAAACGATGGCTGATTAGGTAACGGCTGTTGATTCTCTAACGTACAAATCGGCGTTTATGCTATATTGAGGTTGAAAAATTCGCCGTTTTGCTGTGAGGGTTTGCCTCACACCTAAGAAACCAGTACCTTTTTAGAAATTACCCTGATTCTGTGACATTGTAATGTGTTGAATACATTGGAGGAATTAGTAGAATTGGGCTGCATTAGCATATTTTTTTTGAAAATTTATAAGACTTTTTATTGAGAAATAGGTTTTTGAAATGAAGTAATGCTTTGGTAGCGAGTGATTTATGGGGATGGTTGTTCTCCTTCTGAAATATGGTTAACTTTCGGAAGAATTTAAAAATAAATGAAAATGAAGAGTTTAGACAGAATTACTTCTAACCCTGAACAATGTGGAGGAAAACCTTGCGTGCGAGGTATGCGTATTCGCGTGACCGACGTATTAGCTTTGTTGGCAAATCACCTAACGTTCGAGCAGATTTTAGAAGAAATGCCTGACTTAGAAGAAAAGGATATACAAGCTTGTGTTGAGTATGCTGTTTGTCGATGAAAAAGGGAAAGAACTCACCTAAATTCGAAGTCCTCTTGACGAAATTTGTCTCTAATTTATGTAAAAAATACTAGTTAAATTTATTTTGTATAAATTATGGGTTTTTAGTTACTTTGTTTGTATTTGGTACAGGGGAAATATTTACAATGAGTTGTAGATAAATAAAAGTTGGGCGAAATTATTTAATAAAAACCTTTTAAAGGTCAATTTTTTAATTTAAATATATGTATATAGCTAAAGTCACTATTCGTAATTATAGAAATTTTTTAAATTTAGAACTTAATTTGCAGCCATTTACACTTGTGATTGGTGAAAATAATGTAGGAAAAACCAACTTGCTAAACGCTATTGGTTTAATTCTAAGTCCTGATATTTCATTTTATCAAAAAAGAGTATTAGAAATAGATGATTTTCATTATCAAACTATCTTAAATTTTAAAAAGCAAGTAATTTTAGAAAATGATTTCAATAAACTAAGATTTCCAGAGGTTAGAGTTGATTTAGTTTTTGAGAAGATGTCTACAGACCAAAAAGCCGTAATGAATGATTGCTTTATCAATGATGGAACTACAACAATTGGAGAAAAAGCACAAATTACGTATTTGAGTAGTATTTCTCAAAAAAATGATTTAGAAAAAAAATGGTTTTCAGAGATTAAAAAAAATATATCAAACCTTCCAGAAATAAATGGGGAAACCTCTGAACAATTAGAACAAAGAAAAATACAAAGCATTTCTTTTCCTATTGAGTATTATAGGTATATTTTGTTTGGAGGAAATGATGAAACTCAAAGAGTAGATTTCTCTTGGTTGAGTTTCTTAAAAATGGAACTTTTAGATGCTTTGCGTGATGCTAAATCTCAACTTTTAGCTGGTGGCCGAAATACATTACTTTTTTCCATTTTGAATACAAGGACAGTTGAACAAATAACAACAACAAAAAAAGATATTGATTTGATTAAAGAAAAATTAGCTGATCTAAATAAAATTATCAATAATAAAAATTCTGTATTTAATGAAATAAAAAAAGATATTGAGAAGTTTTTAAAACAAGTTTCAGAAGAGGATGAAAATGGATTGATTAACTTTCAATTTTTAGGTATTGAAGAAAGCGAAATTTTAAAAAAACTAAGCCTCATTTATGGTTCTGAACCAATAAGTATTGAAAGAAATGGTTTAGGACGCAATAATTTACTTTATATTTCTATTTTGTTATCTCACCTTGCCAGCAATGTAGATAAAAAAAAGGTGTATTTTCGTTTAATAGGGATTGAAGAGCCAGAAGCACATTTACACCCTACACTGCAAGTACATTTAGCCCGAAATATAAATGAAATTAATGAAGAACGTCAAGTAATTATTACTTCCCATTCTACACATATTACATCTCAGTTAGATCTGGATAATACGGTGGTTCTCTACAAAGATAAAAGTAAAATTGAAGCAAACTATTTATTGAGATCTATTCCAAATGAGTCAAAAAAGTATTTGCAAAAATATTTGGATGCTACTAAGTCTACTATGTTTTTTGCTCGAAAAATCATCTTGGTAGAGGGTATTTCAGAACAACTTGTAATTCCTGAATTTTTTAAAATATATACTAAAGAAACGTTGGAGAAAAAAAATATTATGATTGTTAATATTCAAGGAGTTGCCATGAAGCATTTCTTAGAAGTTATCAAATGCGGATATTTTATAAAGTGTTTAGTTTTGACAGATAGCGATGGTAATACCAGAGCAACAGACTTAATATATAAGTACCAAAGTTTTTATAAGATAATAGCGATTAAAAAAACTATTTCATATACTTATGAAACAGATTTGATACATTATAATAAACATGGAAACGGAAGAGATATTCTATTGGAATCTCTATGCAGAACAAGGCCGATAAATGGTAACAAGCTCAAAAATAACTTGAGAGATAGACCTATCAATGTAAATGATTTTTTTAAAGAGATATATGAGAAGGATGATACTACAAAAAAAATCAAGCATAATCATAAGGCAGATTTTGCAATAGATTTATTAAGTGTACTACAGGATGAAGATTATAAGAATAAATTAAATAGTTTTGCTATTCCTCCATACATAATCAAAGGTTTTGACTTCTTAATCAAAGAAACTGATGGGAAATCTTAAAATAGTTATTGCAGGGGCAGGTGCGGGAAAAACGCATAATTTGAAAGAAGAAGTATTGAAATGTTTGCCAGAATTAGATGCTTGTCGTACTTGTGCTATAATTACATTCACTAATGCTGCAACAGAAGAACTCCGAAAAAGGCTTTCGCAAGAGGTAAAATTAATGCCCAATGTTTTTATTGGAACAATTCATAGTTTCTTGATTCAATATGTCTTGAACCCATATGGAAGATTATTAAACCTGATACCAGAAGATAAAATTTATGTTGATGGCATAACTTCTAGTTGGATAGCAAAGGAGTTTCGTATCGAAAAAGCTAATGAATGGGAACAAAAAGGTATCATAGTTTATGATAAAGTACTTCAATTAGCAGAAAAAATTTTAGAAAATAAAGACATTTTTAACCTGCTGATAAACAAGATTCAATTTCTATTTATTGACGAGTATCAAGATAATCGCTTAAAAATTCATTTGCTCTGGAAAAAAATAATAGAAGCAAATAAGATAAAAGTATATTTAATTGGTGACCCTTTGCAATGTATATTCAAGTTTTCTTACGATTTGACCCACATTGACCCCGAACAAGTACCTCAAAATTTTAATGATACCCCATTAAATGATTTAAAAAACAATCACCTTAATTCTGTTATCTCTACAAATATAAATTACCGTTCTCGAAAAACGATTGTAGATTTTACTAATAATTTTATTTTAGAAGAAAAATATAAGCAAATACCTTTAAATACTTTAAGTGATATTCCTATCTATTTTATTGAAGAGAAAGAAGTAAAATGTATAATCGATAAGTATCGAGAATTAAAAAAGAAACACTTTCTTTATGATTTGCATAGAAAAAGAAAAGGGGATTTACAAAAAGATTTCTTTTCTGACTTAGTCTTGACAAGGAATTGGATTGACAATACACCATCAAAACCTATGCTCAATATTTATACACATATTAAAGCAAAGGTAAATCGACTTGAAAAAGGTACAAGTAAATTAATAAATCCTCTAAAAGAGTTGGAACGTTGCATATTAGCTGTTGTTGGAATAAAGAAAACTGACTTCATAAAAGATATTTACGATGAAATTGAGTTTAGAAAATTTTGCCTTGAAATTTATGAAAAAATTAAAGATAGTAATGGAAAAAGGGAGCTTATTGTTGAGCAATTCAAGGTGAAATTTAGAATAGAAGTAAAAAATGAGATAGAAATCGATCAAGGTCGAAGTTTAGATGATATTTTTACTACTGAAAAAAATTGTAAAACGTCTAATATTGAATCTTTTTTTTCAACGATTCATAGCTCAAAGGGCTTGGAAGCTACATCTGTTTTGGTAATTGCAAAAGACAATCAAGAGTTATCCGATTGGTTAAATTTTGAAGAAGCTAATAACCATTTAGACGATAAATATAGACTTGGCTATGTTGCCTTTAGTCGTGCAAGAGATATGCTTGTAATTGCTTGTCTAGAAGGAATAAATGAACTAAACAAGCAACTATTATTGAATATGGGAGTGGAGTGCTAATTTCGGATAATAATGGATAATGCGCACGTAAAATAAATATTATATTTGCAACACGATAACTACCAATCAGTCGCGAATGTCATAAAATCAATATGAGAACTTACCTCAAATTAATTCGATATCGTCAACAACAGTAAATAAAAAGCTGCCACATTTGGATTGGCTTGTTACTACTTTGCACTACCCTCATAAAAGTGCCAGTAACTTTCGGGAATGGGTAAAAAGCTCTTAATTTTAGAGATTAGAAAATTGGTAATATAGTTTTTACATTAAAATATAAACGAATGAAATTAAATGCTTTTGTCAGTGTATTGATAAGTACGCTTGTCGTAGTAGCAATGAGTAACGTAAATGCTCAAACCAAATCAGATACAACAAGCATCGAAAATATTGTAAATGATGAAGTAAGTGCTTGGAACAAAGGCGATGCAATCAACTATTCAAAACACTTTGCTGAAGACGGTACTTTTACAAATATTTTGGGAATGTTCTTTACAGGGCATCAAGCCTTTGTCGAACGACATGACGATATTTTTAAAGGTAAATTTAAGGATACTAGGCTTGAGATGAAAATCGTAGCACTAAAATTTGTTCGACCCGATGTTGTGATTGTCGAGTGTCTTACTTGGACATCAGGTTTTTTAAACGGCCCTTTACCAGGTACAGTGTTGGATGACAAGGGTCGTCTTTGTACACGACTATTACAGGTAATTGCAAAAACGGAAGGAGAGTGGAAAATTGTAACGTATCATAATATTGACGTTAAACCTGCAGCTTTTGGAGTAAAAAAATAGTAGCCAGAATGGTACAAGTAGGTCGTTTGTACAAGGATGTAATTGCCTATAAGTTGTTAACCTATACTGCATACGTAGAATAAATCGCACGAACCACCCTCCCGAAAGTTCTAAAGCTTTCGGGAGGGTTCGCCTCAACGCCTAAGCAATCAGTACCTTTTTAGGGATTACCCTGATTTTGTGACAAAAATCTCAAAAAATTACCCTGTTTTTATGATATGTTCAATCGAACTTTATTAAAAGAGCTAGAAGAATGGTCAGTAAAACCAATGCGAAAACCATTGGTACTAAGAGGTGCAAGGCAAGTTGGGAAAACGACAATTGTCAATCATTTCGCTCAACAATTTCAACAGTATATCTATCTGAACTTAGAATTGCCAGAGGATAGAGGCCCGTTTGAACAATTTGTGTCTTTTGAGCAATTAATCCAAGCCTTATTTTTTCTCAAAAACCAACGATTAGTTGATAAAGCTAAGACATTGATTTTTATTGATGAAATTCAGGTGGTTCCCAAGGCGCTCAATCTCTTGAGGTACTTTTATGAGCGTGAACCTGAGATAAAAGTCATTGCAGCAGGAAGTATGTTGGAGTCGCTTTTCGATAAAAATGTCAGCTTCCCAGTAGGCCGAGTGGAGTATAAGGTAGTGAGGCCAGCTTCTTTTGAAGAGTTTTTAGGGGCAATGGGTGAAGAAATAGCACTAGAACAACTCACGAATGTCCCTATTCCAGCATTTGCCCATGCTAAAATGTTGCAACTTTTTCATCAATATGCTTTGATTGGCGGAATGCCAGAGGTAGTGAATCAGTATAGTCAGTTCAAAGACCTTACAGCATTGTCCGAAATATATGATACTTTGTTGGTTTCGTATGCGGATGACGTCGAAAAATATACCCATTCAAAAAGTCAAGTTCAGCACATTCGTCACGCAATTAACGCTGCATTTCGAGAAGCGGGGCGGCGCATCAAATTTGAGGGATTTGGAAATTCGCCGTACAAGTCAAGGGAGATGGGAGAGGCGTTACGAACCTTAGAAAAGGCCTTACTTATTCAGTTGGTTTACCCTGAGACTGGATTTACTTTGCCCTTGAATCCCGATTTAAAAAAATCTCCTCGCCTTCAAGTACTAGATACGGGCTTAATGAATTACAGCGTAGGAATACAATATGATATTTTAGGAACGACGGACTTACACAGTGTGTATCAAGGAACAATGATTGAACACCTTGTGGGGCAGGAACTACTCGCTAAACAATCATCTGCGTTGGCGGGGTTGCATTTTTGGGTAAAGGAAAAAAATAGCTCTACGGCAGAGGTTGACTATTTATACCCTTATCGAGGGAAATTGATACCTATTGAAGTAAAATCTGGGGCAGATGGCCGTTTAAAATCATTACATATTTTTATGGCTGCTTCTCCTCAAACCTTTGCCGTTCGGTTTTATTCAGGAATGTATGCCGTAACCGAAGCCAAGTCAGTGGAAGGAAAGCCATATACATTGATAAATATGCCGTATTACTTGGTTTCGCAGTTAGATAAATACCTTGAAGTAGCTACCCAAAAGTCCTGAAACTTTCGGGAAGGTAAGAGATTACCTCACACTTTTTTGGAGTGTAATGTGGATGACGATTAAAGTTTAAAAGACTAGACTTAATCCGAAAAATTGTATTTTTGTCAGCCAATTATAAGAAAATGAGGGATATAAGAGAGCGATACGTCAATCCTTTTACCGACTTCGGTTTTAAGAAGTTGTTTGGTGAAGAACCGAACAAAGACTTGCTATTGGATTTTTTGAATGAGTTGTTGAGAGAAGAAGAAGGGGAAATCAAGGCAATTACTTATTTAAAAAATGAACATTTGGGCGCGGGAGATACAGATAGAAAAGCTATTTTTGATTTATACTGTGAGAATGAACGCGGCGAGAAGTTTATTGTAGAATTGCAAAAATCTAAGCAGAATTTTTTCAAAGATAGGACACTATACTACTCGACGTTTCCAATTCAGGAACAAGCCAAACGCGCAGATTGGAACTACGAGTTGAAGGCTGTTTATACGGTAGCGATATTGGATTTTGTGTTTGAAGAAGACAAAACGGAGCGTAAAAAGTACCGCTACAATGTAAAATTGACGGATGTAGATACTTGTAAAGTGTTCTATGATAAGTTGACGTTCATCTATCTGGAAATGCCAAAATTTGTCAAGTCGGTAGAAGAATTGGAAACACGTTTTGACAAGTGGCTCTATGTCCTCAAAAATCTCAATAAATTAGACAGAATCCCTGACCGACTGCGGGAACAGATATTTGAACGTTTGTTTGAGGTGGCAGAAGTAGCCAAATTTACCCGTGAGGAATTGCAGTCTTACGAAGACAGTTTGAAATATTATCGTGATTTGAAAAACTCGTTAGATACTGCTTTTGAAGAAGGTAAAGTAGAAGGCAAAATAGAAGGCAAAATAGAAGGAGAAGTATCAAAAGCGATTGAAGTGATAAAAAAAGGGTATTCAGAAGGGCTTTCGGTAGAGGTACTTGCAAAGTTGACAGGTATGTCGGTAAGTGAAGTGAGCCGAGTACTCAATGGTATTTAGCGCGGTGACCTACTGAGAGGCCACCGCGCGGAGCATATAAGAGAATAGGCTATTTATGCTAAATCAAAACGGTCGAGGTTCATCACCTTCGTCCAAGCGGCTACGAAATCATGCACAAATTTCTCGTGAGCATCTTCGCAAGCATACACTTCGGCGATGGCACGAAGCTCAGAGTTTGAACCAAAAATAAGGTCAACCCGCGTCGCAGTCCATTTTGGCTCGCCCGTAGCGCGGTCGCTGCCTACAAATACGTTTTGCGCATCCGACGTAGCTCTCCAAGTCGTTCCGAAATCAATCAAGTTAACGAAGAAATCGTTGGTAAGTGTTTCAGGACGGTCAGTGAATACGCCGTGTTTTGATTTACCAGTATTGGCATTGAGTACGCGCAAACCGCCCACCAACGCCGTCATTTCTGGCGCTGTCAAAGTCAATAATTGCGCTTTGTCAACGAGCATTTCCTCTGCTGAAATCGTATAGTTGCCTTTCGAGAAGTTACGGAAACCGTCAGCGATTGGCTCAAGTACGTCAAACGATTCAACGTCGGTTTGTTCTTGTGAGGCATCACCACGACCTGCCGTAAATGGCACTGTGATATCAAGTCCTGCGTTTTTCGCTGCTTGCTCAATACCCGCGCTTCCACCCAATACGATGAGGTCGGCGATGGAAACTTGCTTGCTCGATTGAGTGCTGTTGAACGACGCTTGGATACCTTCCAATACTTCCAACACTTTTGCTAATTGTGCTGGGTCGTTGGCAGCCCAATCTTTCTGGGGAGCCAAACGAACGCGGGCACCGTTGGCACCACCACGCTTGTCTGAACCACGGAAGGTCGAAGCCGAAGCCCAAGCCGTCGAAACAAGTTCAGAAACCGACAAACCTGACGCTAAAATTGCCGCCTTGAGTGAAGCGATGTCCTGATCGTCAATTAGTTCGTGCGAAACGGTAGGGATGGGGTCTTGCCAAATCAATTCTTCGGCAGGTACTTCTGGGCCGAGGTAGCGAGCACGTGGACCCATGTCGCGGTGCGTCAATTTGAACCATGCACGGGCAAACGCATCGGCAAACTCGTCAGGGTTTTCGTAGAAACGACGAGAGATTTTTTCGTAAGCAGGGTCAAGTCGCAACGCCAAGTCAGTCGTAAACATGATAGGCGCGTGGCGTTTTGATGGATCATGGGCGTCTGGTACGCTATCGGCACCCATGCCGTGCTTAGGCTTCCACTGGTGAGCACCCGCTGGGCTTTTTGTCAATTCCCACTCGTATCCAAAAAGATTCCAGAAGTAGTTGTTGCTCCATTTGGTTGGCGTTGAAGTCCAAGCACCTTCCAATCCACTCGTGATGGTATGGCCTGCATTTCCTGTGCCGTATGAGTTGAGCCATCCCATGCTTTGCGCCGTAATATCAGCACCTGCTGGTTCAGCCCCTACGTACTGGCCTGGGTCAGCGGCACCGTGGGCTTTTCCGAAGGTGTGACCACCCGCAATCAAAGCAACGGTTTCTTCGTCGTTCATGGCCATACGTCCAAACGTCACACGAATATCGTGCGCAGCAGCAAGTGGGTCTGGGTTGCCATCGGGGCCTTCTGGGTTAACGTAAATTAAGCCCATTTGTACGGCTGCCAATGGGTTTTCCAAGTTGCGCTCACCTGAGTAGCGGCTGTGAGGGTTGTTGCTCAATGCCAACCATTCTTTTTCTGCTCCCCAATATACGTCCTCTTCGGGTTCCCAAATGTCTTCACGACCACCGCCGAAGCCAAATGTTTTGAAGCCCATTGACTCAAGGGCGCAGTTTCCTGCCAAAATCATCAAATCGGCCCATGAGAGTTTTTTGCCATATTTTTTCTTAATAGGCCAAAGCAACAAACGCGCTTTGTCGAGGTTACCGTTGTCAGGCCAGCTGTTGAGTGGCGCAAAACGTTGGTTTCCTGTGCCACCTCCACCACGGCCATCGGCGGTGCGGTACGTACCCGCGCTGTGCCACGCCATACGGATAAAGAATGGGCCATAGTGACCATAATCGGCTGGCCACCAATCTTGTGAGGTGGTCATCAACTCAAAAAGGTCGTTTTTAACCGCCTGTAAATCGAGTGATTTGAACTCTTCGGCGTAGTTAAAGCCTTTGTCCATTGGGTTCGACAACGTAGAATGTTGACGAAGAATGTTCAATTTCAACATGTTAGGCCACCAATCGCGGTTAGAGGTTCCTCTGCCGCCTGCGCCTTTGGTTAATACTGCCCCAGAAAATGGGCATTTACCTTCGCCGTTGCCATTGTGATGTACTGAATCCATCTGTGTGAGGTTGTGGTTTGAAGTGGTTTGTTGTTTCTGATTTTTTATCAAAAGTAAGGATATACGCAGTATCTATCAAACTGATATTTTCTATATTTGCATAAGTTTTATCTATATGAATCTTCAACAACTAGAATACATTATTGCCGTTGACACCTACCGACATTTCGTAACGGCCGCCGAAAAATGTTTTGTTACCCAAGCGACCCTGAGTATGATGATTAAGAAATTGGAAGACGAACTTGGAGTCAAAGTTTTTGACCGAAGTCGGCAGCCCGTAGTGCCTACCGAAATTGGCAAAAAAATCGTTGAGCAGGCCAAGATTATCCTCAAAGAAACTGCCCGTATTCGCGAATTGGTGGAGTCGGATACGCAACACATGCAAGGAACGCTGAAAATAGGCATTATTCCAACGCTTTCGCCGTACTTGATACCATTATTTCTGCCTTCTTTTTTGCAGAAATATCCAAAGATAAAATTACAAATTCACGAGCTAACAACCAATGAAATTATCCGACAATTGAAACAAAATCAGTTAGATGCGGGGTTGTTGGCCATTCCTTTACAAGATACAGACATCACCGTTCAGCATTTGTTTTATGAGGAGTTTGTGGTATATACGGCCAAAACAGATCAGTTGTTGACCAAGAAGTATTTGTTGCCCAAAGACATTGATCTCAAACGGCTGTGGTTGCTGGACGAAGGGCATTGTTTGCGCAATCAAGTCATCAATCTCTGTGAACTGAAAGTGCAAGAGCGCCATTTTCGTCAGGTTGATTTATCTTCCGCAAGTATCGAAACCATCAAAAAGATTGTGGAAATCAACGAAGGCATTACCGTTTTACCTGCCTTGGCGGTCAATGATTTGACCGAAGAAGAAAAAAATAATATTCGTCATTTTCAATTGCCTGCGCCAGTACGAGAGATAGGCATTGCGAGTTTTCGGTATTTTGTCAAAGAAAAGTTGATTGAAGCCCTCAAAACCGAAATTTTAGCCCACATTCCCGAAGAAATGAAGACCAGCAGCCAGAAACAAGTCATTGAGACGGGGTTGGTGTAGTTTTTTTGTCATTCCGAGGAATCTTAATTTTTTAACACATAGTTCAGATAGTATTTTCACAATAGAATACATAGCTAATGTTGCTTGTGTGTACATTCTATGTTTTCTATGTGTTTAAAAATGAGTGGCACGCTGATAGACCCCTCCTGCCGTCGGGGTGACAAAGTGCCCAACAACCCACAAATCGCTAAATAACGGGGATTTATCAACAAAACTTCCTGAAACGCCCCTGACTACGGCCTTTTTTCTCATTTTCTTATTACTTTGTGGAGTGAATTGGGTGCTTTGCCCGTAACGACCACAAACAAACTAAATATCCTAATGAGAAAACTGTTACCACTTCTAATTTTGGCGCTTTTATGCCATGTTGGGTGGGCGCAAGTCCCATCCCCTAAGGAGCATTTTGGCTTCAACATTGGCGATGATTACATGCTTGCTACTTACACCCAAACCGAAGCGTATTTTAAAAAATTGGCGACTTCTGACCGTGTTAAATTAATAAACATTGGTAAAACCGAAGAGGGGCGCGATCAACCTATGTTGATTGTGACATCGCCCGAAAACCACAAAAAACTAGCGCGTTTTCAAGAAATTTCAACTAAAATGGCCCGTGCAGAAGGGCTAACCGACGCACAAGCCCGTGCGCTTGCCAACGAAGGGAAAGCCATTGTTTGGATTGACGGGGGTATCCACTCTACCGAAACGGTGGCATGGATGCAGCTCATCGAAACGGCTTATCAGTTGGTTTCTCGCAACGACGCCGAAGTGAAGCGTATCCTTGATAATGTGGTGATTTTGATGACTCACATCAACCCAGACGGTCAGGAAATTGTAGCCAACTGGTATATGAGAAACTCAGCTCCCGAAAAGCGCTCGTTGGAGCAAGTACCACGTTTGTACCAAAAATATGCTGGCCACGACAACAACCGCGACTTTTTCATGCTTCAATTGAAAGAGACTCAAAATGTAGGTCGTCAGTTGTTTGTAGATTGGATTCCTCAAATTATGTACAACCACCACCAGCGCGGGCCAGCAGGTTCGGTGTTGGCGGGGCCTCCTTACCGCGATCCTTTCAACTACGTGTTTCACCCGTTGATGATAACAGGAATTGATGCCCTTGGTGCAGCGATGATTAACCGCCTTATCGCGGAAGAAAAACCAGGCTTTACGCGTTTGGGCGGGTCGGTGTTTTCGACTTGGTACAATGGAGGTTTACGTACGACGACTCACTTTCACAACCAAATTGGTTTGTTGACCGAAATCATCGGTGGACCCACGCCCGAAACGGTACCTTTGGTACCTAATCGCTTGATTCCAAACGGAAATACGCCGTACCCTGTTACCCCTCAAAAATGGTATTTTAAGCAGTCAATCGACTATTCGGTATCGTGTAACTACGCGGTTTTAGATTATGCAGCGCGTCACGCAGATGAGTTGTTGTACAACATTTATGTGATGGGTAAAAACTCAATCGAGCGTGGTAGTAAAGATTATTGGACGCTTTCTCCTAAAAAATCGGAAGCCATTGTAGAAGCACAGAAAAACGATAAAACTGAAAAACCAGCGGCTCCAGAAGCACCCGATCCGTTTGGTATGCGCGGTGGAATCCCTGCTAAATACTACGACCAAGTATTGAAAGATCCCAAAACGCGTGACGCGCGAGGCTATATCATTCCTGTCACACAATCAGATTTTGCTACGGCTACTAAGTTTATCAACGCGTTGATTCGTACAGGTATTCAAGTACATAAGGCTACGGCTGATTTTACTGTGGAGGGCAAAAGCTATCCAGCGGGTTCATATATTGTGAAAACGGCACAGTCGTTCCGTCCTCACGTATTGGATATGTTTGAGCCGCAAGATCACCCCAACGATTTTCCGTACCCAGGTGGCCCTCCGACTCGCCCTTATGATGCGGCAGGTTGGACATTAGCCTACCAAATGGGCGTTAAATTCGATCGTATCTTGAATGGTTTCGACGGGCCTTTCCAAGCGATTCCTTACGGCGAACTTCAGTCGGTGACGGGAAAAGTAGATGCAACTGCTCCTGCGGGTTATACGTTGAGTAGCCAGGCAAACAACTCGTACATTGCTGTGAATGATTTGTTGAGCGCAGGTATTCCAGTATTCCGCCTTCCACAAGGCACAGGAAGCGCAGAGGCAGGGGCATTTTATGTACCAGCTTCGGCGAAAGTGAAGCCATTGTTAGAAAAAGCAGCCAAAGAATTGGGCGTAGATGCTGTAGGTGTTGCTAAAAAACCTACGGGTACATTGGTAAAAGTAGCCCCCTCGCGCATTGCCTTATGGGATACCTACGGTGGTTCGATGCCTTCAGGGTGGGTACGTTTGTTGATGGAACAGTACCGTTTCCCAATGAATGTGATTTATTCTCAAGAAGTAGATGCGGGCGATTTGCGCAAAAAATACGATGTCATCGTTTTTGTAACGCGCGCTATTCCTGCTCCACCAAGCGCAGGTCGTGAGAATGACCCATTTGCAGCTTTTGCGGGTCGTGAGCCTAAAGCCGACGATATTCCTGCTGAGTACCGTGCTTCGTTAGGACGTATTACGGCCGATAAGTCTATTCCGCAATTGAAGAAATTTATGGAAGAAGGTGGTAAAATAGTGACCATTGGTACCAGCGCTAACTTGGCTTATCACCTTGGTTTACCAGTGCGTAATGCACTTACCGAAATGACAAATGCAGGGGTAGAGCGCCCATTGCCTGCCGAAAAATACTACATCCCAGGAAGTCTTTTGCGCGTAACTCTCGATTCGACCCAAACGGCGACGTGGGGAATGGCATCACAAGCAGATGTGTATTTTGATTCAAGCCCAGTGTTTAAATTGGCGCCAGCGGCCGTAGCAAAAGGGGAGGTAAAACCATTGATTTGGTTTAGCACTGATAAACCGCTTCGCTCAGGATGGGCGTGGGGACAAAGCTATTTGCGCGACGGTGTGGCGGCTTTTGAAGCTTCAATTGGTTCGGGCAAACTCACCGTTTTTGGGCCAGAGATTACGTTCCGTGCACAATCACAAGGAACCTTTAAATTGTTGTTTAACCAACTGTATTCAACAAACTAATTTCTGTTCTTTTCGCATATATAGAAGCCAAGCTACGGAAGTAGCTTGGCTTTTTTTGTGGAAAATTTGAAAGAAAAATATCCATAAAATAAAAATAATCGGTAGTAAAAGTTGCAGAGAGTTTCCTTTTTTGCATATCTTGCTATCAGTTATTAGATTCTTAAATCTCAACGTTACAACTTATGAAAAAAATTCCTTCTTTCTTGGCGTATAGTATCAGCTGACGGCGCCTATTTTGATTACCCCCCTTTTATCAACCTTTAGTCTATCTTACTTTCGCAAGATTTGCGAACGAAATAGCACTATAAATCAACGTTATATGTCTTACAGTAACTCGCAAAAGAATTTGCCCAGGGCAATTCGTCTTACTTCGCCTACTGTTGAACGTGAGCTAGCGGCAAACGTTTTTTCCAAAAACACCTACCCGTTGCCAATTCATGGGCAGGGTGTATTTTTATTTGCGTTGGCCGAAACACCCACTTTACCTGAAAATAGTATTACCATTAATTTTTGGGGAACTTTCAATACTGATGGGCTTCGCTTTAAGATTAGCCTTAACACCCTTGAACTTTATAGAATGTCGGAGGAAAGTCCGTTGGCAGTGGTAAGTACAGGGCTGGTTAGCAACAAAAACGCTTTTTATTGGATAAGCTTAGATGCTCATAAACGTACTGTCAGATTTGGGGTAGGAGAGGCTCGCCTCGAAACCATGACGTTTGAATACCTATTAGATGGCAAAAGCGAGGAGGAAAATAGCAAACTGGTCAAGTTTCTTGAAAAACTAACCACAATCGAAGCGCTTCCAGTAGAAATAGTACAGCCGCTTAAACTTCTGCGTGACCCCATCGTACAATCTGCACCGTTACGGGTCAAAAGTACCGAAGAGTTGACGATGAGCGATATTGCTAGCAACTCGTTTTTGCCAAAATCCAACCTATCACCGATTGCCCAAAAACTGTATGATAACGTGGCAGGGAAGTGCTTTGTACTGGATGATGTGACGTTCCCGCAGTTTTCTCAAGCTATCGAATACAGTATCGCCAATCCAAATGGGTGGTGCTATCAAACACTCGAAAAAAAGAGCGGGGAGTTTGGGGCAAAAAACGAGTATAAAACCTACTTGAGGATTACGTTGGGCGTCAACAGTGGGGAGTCGCCAGGGATACCGTACGTAATGGAAATTTGGCCTCCAGGGCATTATTCCCCCATTCACAATCACGCAGGAGCCAACGCCATTATTCGGGTATTGCACGGAGCAATTTCGGTCAAATTATTTCCTTTTTTAGGCACAGAGAAGGAAGAAAGCGTGCCAGGGTTTGCCGTTGAAACATTCTCAAAAGACGATGTGACGTGGATTAGCCCTGAAATGAACCAAATCCACCAGCTCAAAAACCTTGATGGTAACATCGAAACCTGCATCACGATTCAATGCTATATGTATGACTTGGAAGATGAAATTCATTATGATTATTTCGACTATCTCGGTACAGAAGGTCAAACGCAGCATTACGAACCTGACTCAGATGCCGATTTTGTGTGGTTCAAAGCACAGATGAAAAAAGAGTGGGAAGACCACCTAAAACATCGTGAAGAAGAGTTTCTTAAAAGTAATTTATAACTAAAACCCGTCTCAACCGTATGAATTCTCAACGTACTTACAAGGCCTTGGCAGCTGTTGCCGTAGGCGGACTAATGATGCTCGCTTGTAAAGGAGGTGCTGAGCAAAGTACTTCTACCTCAGAAGCCCTCGTTATTACAAGTTCTGCGGCAGGAAACTTTCCAAGTTACTGCCCGATTTTTCCCGTTCCAGTTGGAACAAAAGATACTTTTTCCCTCAGTCAGGCGTATCCTGATACGTTTGATGTGAACGCCGCCCAACCGTGGATGGAGGTAGATTTTCGTACCGACTACCAAAAGTACATGAAAGCGGTACTTACATACGCTATGGAAGGAAACTTAGAAGTAGATTTTAAAGTGCAAGACAATGCGATTCGCAAATGGTACAGCGCTCCTTGGATGCACGACGATGGAAAACGCCCTGCCGAAAAAAAGCAAAACTCAGGTCGTGAGTGTTTGCATGGTCTCACGCGTGAAATCACAATTCCAGTAGGGACGTTAAGTGCTGCCCAAAACGTACCATATCAGACCTATGCCATTGCGTTTTATAACCAACCAGGAGGGTATACGATTGGTAAAGTTTGGAGAAACCCTGATAAACCAGAGGTAAAACAAAGCACTTTTCCCGAAGGAACGGTGAGTTTTAAATTACTTTTCACAGAAGCTGATACGACGCAGGTGCCGTATTTGGCCAATTCTAAAAAATGGACGGCTAATATCTTTTCTCCTTATAATGCATATGCTGCTCGGGAAAACAAAGACGTTCGTTTATTGCAACTCGATATTGCCATCAAAGACAAGCGCGCTACCGAAACTTCGGGATGGGTATATGGGACGTTTATTTATGACGCTTCGCAATCAGGTACTTCGTGGGTAGACCGGATGGTACCTGTAGGTTTAATGTGGGGTGATGATTCAAATGACTCAACGATGCTCAATATTTCGGATAAGTACAACCCATCGTTGAAGCAATCGGTCATCAATCAAAGTTTATTAACGATACCACCTGCAGGCTCCAACAAGGCCTATGTGACGCATATTGGGATGGGTGGACGGATGAACGGCCCGGTTGATAACCCGATTTCTTCGTGTATTTCGTGCCACGCGCGGGCGGCGATTAGCAGCGAAGGCGTACCCGCAAGTATTGCCAACTTTGGAGCTAAAAAATATACTTACGAAGATTTTCAGACCTATTTCAGTACGATTCCATGCGGGGTAGGCACCATCAAGCAGAAAGATTCGGAAGGAAATGAAACGTCGTTTACCACGGGAGACTATTCGTTTCAGCTAGTCAATGGTATTCGTAATTTCATTGCAATGTTGCCGCCACCGCCAGCCAAAAAAGGTATGCTTCGCGCGGCAAAACGCAGGGCGATTCCGATGGTAAGCCGCGACGGAAGTGTTGATTTGGATTAACAAAAAAGCTAGAAAAGGAGAGGAGATACTACTTCTCTCCTTTATCTGTTTTTATAGTGAGTCATTGCCCAATGTAGGAGTATATTTTTTTCTTTAGGTAGCTGGAGTTTTTGGATGATATTTGAACGGTGTTTTTCTACCGTTTTTTCAGAAATAAACAGTAAATCAGCTATTTGCTTCGAGGTTTTTTGTTGAGCAATCAGTTCTAATACTTTTTTTTCTGCAAAAGTCAAGTCTTCTCCTTCATTGGTTTCTTGGGAGTTAATTTCCTTTTGCATCAAATTGCCAACGTATTTTCCCCCTTCCTCTACCGTTTGTAAGCAGCTTTCGAGTTCTTCCTCTGAGCTTTCTTTTAATAAATAACCAGCTAAGCCTAGACTTCTGGCCCTCTTAAAAAGAGTCACTTCTTTATGCATTGTGAAGAAGATAATCCGAGTGGTTGAACCATGCTGATACAGTTTTTCTAGTACTTCTAAACCGTCCATTTTAGGCATACTAACGTCTAAAATAGCCATAGTAGGCTGTTGGTCAAGAATGAAGTTGAAGGCGTCGAGTCCATTGGTACACAGATGAATTTTTTGGTAGCCCAACGACTTGATAAAGGCCTGGGTACCGTAGAGGGTAAGAGGATGGTCGTCGGCAATTAAAATACTAGCCATTGCATTATTTATTTATCGTAACTTCTATGAGTGTACCTTCAGCAGAGGAGTGTATTTTGGTAGTACCTCCGATAATTCTGCTTCGTTCAATGATATTATGAATGCCAAAAGAATTTGTGCTCGTCAGGGTTTTAGCTACATCAAAACCCACCCCGTTGTCTTGTACCCACAGAACCAACTTATCGGAACTTTCATTGAGCGTTATTTTGGCGGCGTGAGCTTTGGCATATTTTATGACATTTGTAAGGGCCTCTTGAATAATGCGATAGAGATGCAATTCTCCCTCGGTTGTCAAGAAACGATGATAGTCTATTTCGGTGCTTATCATTAAGTTATGTTGCTCTTGAAGCCGCTCAACGAGCTGTTCTAAGTTGGGGGTCAGTCCAATTTTATCGAACATAACTGGGCGTAGGTTTCGACTTATATTTCGAACGTCGTTAATGATTTGATCAATTTTGTCTTCTGCGTGAGCATTTCGGGGATAAAAGCTTTTTCTGAGTGAAAGCAACTCATAATTGATACTATCGTGCAAATCGCTGGCAATTCTTTTTCTTTCTTCTTCGGTATTTTCTAAAAGTTGTTTGGTGTAATGCAAGCTAATTTCTTTTTCACGTTTTAACTGTCGCTGACGTTGCCACAATAAAATATAGGCAACAATTCCAGAAAGAGTTAATAAAATCCCAATCAAAATGAGATTTTTTTGTTGTTCATTCTTCAAACTCGTTTGGAATAACTGGGTATTAATTTTGTTTTTTTCTTGCTGATATTTTAATTCTCGGTCTTTTAAGATAGATAGGTGTTCTTCTTGTTTATAAATTGTGTTTAACGAATCATACGTTTTAAGGGCTCTGTAAGCCGCTCTAATATTTCCGAGGGCCTCGTATGAGCGATATAGTTCGTTGTAAGTATATAATTTGTACTTAGTGATTTTGCAGGAATCGGCGGCAGCAAGGGAGCGTTTTGCTGCTTTTAGCATGTTTGTTTCATCGCCCATTTTTCCGTATAACTGCATGAGCTTTGTATAGATCATGGGTACGTCACAGTCACTACTTTTATACAAATGAGTCAAGGCTAAGTTGTACCTACCTTCGGCTTGATTGTATTCTTGGTTGAGGTAGAGTAGATAAGCCTCTTGCATCATAATTTTTGCCTTCTGCTCTTCGTCCAAATATTTATAATTTGTACGAGCCAGTTCCTTCATTCGTTGATCCGCTTCTTTATAGCGGTGTGTGTCAAAGAAAACATAGGCTTTTTGACACGAAATATTGGCCTCAAAATAATCCCAATAAGGCGTTTTACGGCCACATACCAAGGCAGAATCTAGTTGTTCAAGGGTTGATTTATAATCAAAAAGTCGTTTGTAGGTATACGAAAGGTGCAAGAAAGCGTAATAGCGGTCAATATTAGATGTTTTAGGGTTATCTATCAACCCACGTAAGAGAACGATAGAAGAGTCGTACTGAAAAGCATTGTTTAGGAGATAAGTTTGAAAGGTTAGTTTATCAGTGGATGTACTTGGAAGAGGGCCTGACGTTGTAGTTTGTCCCCAAGATGTCCAAACAAAAAAAATACCTACGAAATAATACAAGCCGAGTTTCATACGCAATTGATAAAGTTTCTTAACCTAAGCCAACAGTTTTGTTTGTTGAGCTTTGCAGTAAAGTTTATTCCCAAGGCCATTGTAGTTTTTGGGAAAGGGCTTTAAATGTTTATTTTTTAATAAGTTTAGGAGGTAGCTTGTAAGGTGTGTTTTGGGGATAATTTGCGACTGTTAACCCATGATCATTTTTTACAAAGTTATCCAATTCACTTCAAATATGGGCTTACCGCCATTAATTTTAACGGCTTTTATTCATAAACCCTACTTGTCCATATTTTAAAATTACATAATAAGACATAATTTGTTTGTTTAAATAGGTTAGTATAATTGCTTAAAATTCAACTTTTAAAAGCTATTTGTATCCAAGTAAAAGATTTTTTTGTAGGAAATGTTTTTGCTATAAGGCATGATTTTGTTCAAAATATAAGGGTTAACCCTTATATCTTTTTATTGTTATTTCGCAGTTCTTTGTAGCACGAAACACTCAACTCATCCTAAGACCACATTACCTTACTTTCTATACTTATCCCTACTCTATTTTGTATTTTTCGAGTGTGTGAAGGGGCTTAAAAGCCTCTTCACACTACTTTTTATTTGAGCGTTTTGAGTTGCTTTTGTAAGATTGTGATTTTTAAACAAGAGGGTAAGATTACAGAGCTGCTAGCCAGCTAAAAGAGGAGTGAGTTGAGTTGTTGAGTATTTGTAAAGAAGTGATTTGAAGTAGAAAAAATCACAGTTAGATAGGGAAGAAGGAAAAGGAGGCTTCACAATTTGCGTCGGAGACGCAATTCCGTATTAGCCCCAAATGGTAGTTTGGGGCTAGATGTTAGCTACAAGTAGGTTAAAAATTAAATCGAACACCTAAGCTAGCTTGTGGGTGAACAAAAAAGATTCCAGGAAGGAGTTCGACGTACGCTCCTGCTTCTAAAAAGCATGACAAAGGGCTATTGGATACAAAATACTCGGTACCTGCTAGACCTGATCCGCCCAAGGAAATAGAGTTAGTAAATTCTTTCGTCCCTGGCGCATTGCGAGAGTCGAAATAATAGCGGCGAGAATTGATTTGTCCGCCAAACCCATAATAGGCTCTTAGCTGCTCTTTTTTAAACAAAGCCGTGTGCCAAAGGTGGTTTACGCGCAACGAAAAACCAGCATTTTGGTAAAAACCTTTGCGGTACTTTCGGTCGCGTCCGTAAAAAAGTCCATACGTCCCAAATGAAACATCCAGTGCCTTGTTGTCACCATAATATTTCCGCGCATTCAAGCCCGAAGGCTCGACCAATTGAAACCCAATGGCCCAATTGTTGTACTGTGCCTGAGTTGCGAATACGACACACTGGATAAAAAAGAGCGTGAAAATGGCTTTTTTCATGGATTTGATGTTTTGTTGATTTTTTCAATTTTCTGAATGATGCTATCCATCATTTCAACCTGAATCTTCTGAATTTCAAGTAAGTCTTGTTGCTGGTGCATGATAAGATGGTCTACTTTTTCGTGCAGTAACCTGATTTCAAGTTCCGATTTTAAGTTTATCAAAAAGTCTTTTTTTGCCCTTTCTCGGTCTTTTTCTTCTTGACGGTTTTGGCTCATCATAATCACTGGTGCTTGTAAGGCCGCCAAGCATGATAGCATCAAGTTTAACAAAATAAATGGATAGGGGTCAAACGGTTTGGTGGCTAACACCCAGGCATTAATGACAATCCAAATGGCAATAAAAACGGAAAACGAAATAATAAACGTCCAACTTCCGCCAAACGTAGCTACTTTATCGGCAACGCGTTGTCCAAACGTTAAGTCAGAAAAGTCAGTTTCCTCGACTGTTTTGGTAAGGCTTTGTAACTTGTGTACCGACTTCGAAAAACTTTTTTGGAGCTTCGAAAGTTGTTCACTATCCTTCATCAAGCAGCTTGAAATGTAGCGTTGCCGAAAGTTATTCAACTCATTGATAGACAGTAGGCTATTTTTTGTAAAGTTGGGATGTTCCGAACGGATGAATTCGTACAGTGAGCCCGTAATATACTCTCCTACCATTTTATCGGAGCTAGGAAATGTTTGTTTTGAGACGTCACTGACAAATTCTTCCATGAGCTATTGTTTATTGTTCGCTTAGTGTTTTTAATGCGCTTAGCAATATGTTATTTTCTTCGGTTGTGCCGACTGTAATTCGCAAGCAGTCTTCGCAGAGCGTCACTTTTGAGCGGTCGCGAACAATGATTTTTTGTTCGATTAAATCATCAAAAAGCTGTTTGGCTTTTTCAAATTTTACCAATAAAAAGTTGGCATCCGACGGATAAATGTGCTGCACCGTAGGTATGACAACTAACTCCTGCGCAAGCCTCTGTCTTTCGACCAAAATTTCTTTCACTAGCTGATTTTTAGCATCAACGTAGTCGAGGGCATCCAACAAAATAGCTTGGGTAGCTCCGCTGAGGTTGTAAGGCGGTTTGATTTTGTTGAGCACTCGAATAATCTCTTCCGACGCAAAGCACATCCCCAACCGCAACGACGCTAACCCCCACGCTTTAGAAAACGTTTGAAGTACAATTAGATTGGGATAGTTGTCCAATTCTTTGGTGAAAGAGACCGTGGAGCTTCCCGAAAGTTCAGAACTTTCAGCAAAGTCGATATACGCTTCATCCACCACTACTAGACCCGAAAAGTTGGCCAAAATGGTCAGAATGGCTTCGCGTTGTACCAAGTTTCCGCTGGGGTTATTGGGCGAACAAATCCAAATGATTTTGGTTTTTGGAGTAACTGCCGCCAATACGTTCTCGGTATTAATCTGAAAATCAGGCGTCAACGGTACTTTGATAATCGGAACATCGTTGATGTCGGCACTTACTTGGTACATGCCATACGTAGGCGGCATGATAAGAATGTTGTCTTCGCGCGGGGTACAAGTAGCCCGAACCAGCAAATCTATCGGTTCGTCTGAGCCATTTCCTAAGAAAATTTGGGCTGGTCTTACGCCTTTGATGGGGGCTAATTTTTCTTTGATGGCCGATTGATACGGGTCGGGGTAACGGTTCCATTGTTGACCATTTACCGACTGGTAGGGGTTTTCATTGGCATCCAAAAACACCCCTTCTTTGCCCGTATATTCGTCGCGGGCCGACGAATACGGAACTAAATTTAAAATGTGTGGACGCAGAATCGAAGCTAAATCAAATGTCATTGTGGTAGGTATTGTCTAAATTCTTGTAATAACTTCGGGTTTGATTTAATCACCCATATTTTAAAGCCAGTAAAGGACGTATCTGCTCTCAACTTTGCGACAATTAATTCGTGGAAGTCTCGTTTTTTCTGCGGCTCTTCTTCCGATGCGAGAAATCCCGTAGCATAGTGGACAAATTTATTCAGTTCACCAGTAAGTTGTTGAATAATATTTTCTGCTTCTATTTTTTTTAGAATAGTTTTTCCTTCATAGACTTCTTCCAAAAGCATAACTGTATTGATGACTGATGGATTTGGAACGAGTGCTTTAAAATCGGGAGAATCAGATTTAAGAGGGTCGAAAATGTGCTCGATAACATTAACAATTTGTAGGCTCGAATCTGTACAATCTAAAATGTCATCGTATTGCTGTTTCGAAAGTTTGGTATTATTGCAGTGGCCGCAGGCAAAAAATAGGTTATTCCAGTCAAATAATAACGCTTTTTTGCCTTTATGGGGACGAAAATGTTCTACATTAATCGTTGTCGGAGCTTTTGTTTCGCATATATAACACTTGTTATTAAAGTCTCTCGAAATGATGGTTACCACTTCCCCACATTTATAATCTCCTTTTTTCTTTTTCGCTTCCTCTGCTAAACATAGTGGTGCGGGCTGCGACTTTTCTACGTTTATCATTGAGCCAATCGGGATAATTCTAATTGTTGAATTTTAAGTTGTAATTCGGGAGAAAGTGTTTTGGGTAATTGCTCAAAATACTTTTTTAAATCATAGTATTTTTCTTTTTCTTCCAGCGTAAGCAACCCAGTATCATGCTTTGATTTTTCAACTAGCTTTTCATATTCTCTAATTTTCTCCTTTACTTCTTGCGAATATTCATCTGTTTCAAAATAGCCTTTTACAATGTTTGTGTACGAATAGGCCGACAAATCTTCTACTCTTTCTTGTTTTTCTAGATCATAAATCACGGCATTATCAATCGAACTAAGCACAAATGGAGAGTGTGTAGTGACGATAAATTGGATTTTGGGAAAGAAAGTGGTCAAAAATGGGAGGATTTTTTTCTGTAATGAAATATGTAAGTGGTTTTCTATTTCATCAATAAGAACTAACCCCTGTGCATCATAAGAGTGGATTGTATAATTTGTTCCGCTAATACGCATGATTAATTCTGTGATGATAGCTAAGAACGAAGAATATCCATCGGATAGCTGATTCAAGTTAAAGGAGTCATTCTTTTTAGTAATTATATTGTAATTAAAGTTTTGTCGGTCAAACACCAATTCTAAAGTTTCATCTTCAAATATTTCTCTTAAAATATTGGTAAAGCTTCTAAACCATTCTTCAATTTTGTTTACTTCGTCAGTTTTTCCTAAATCTTTAGCGTCTAACAGGTCGAGTCGGAGGTTTACAAGTTGGCGGACAAAATTCTCATTTATGTTTTCGTTTAACTCATAATAGTCTTTCAGGTCTATTTTCTGGGGGCCATTTGATTCGTTTGGAAAAAAAAATCTTTTAGATTGGAAAAATTTAAAAATAAATGCTTGAAGTCTGTTGCCTATTTCTTGACCAAAGGTATCATTAGAAATGTTTGCTCTGAAGCTACAAGGTGCAATTTTAGCGAGTTGTTCTTGAATTTGTTTAAGACTATTTTCGACCGATGATAATTGTATAATAATTGATTTTGTTCCAAAACCATCCCTAGCCTTATAAATGTTTGGGAGAGATGTTTTTTGATTAATTAAATAAGATAAATATTTTATATAATTCCCTTCTAAGTCATCTAATACCTCGTTTGTTACTTTGTTGCTTACAGTGTTTTGAATGAAAGTACTTATTCCCTCCAAAACACTCGTTTTTCCACTCCCATTTTTACCCGTCAAAATCAAGTGCTTGCGCTCCGTATCTGATAGCGGAATTTCAAGATTCTCTAAATGACGAACCTTGTTGATACGAAGTTTGGTAACAAAGATTTCTTCCATAGTGCTCTTATATTAGAAATTTTACTTTAAAGTCCGTCGTCATTTTATGGATAGCAACGAACTTTAAAGTAGTAAAATTCATTTCATTACTTCAAACTACTCAATCGCAGACTCACGGCGCGTTTGTGCGCTTGAAGCGACTCTGCTTCGGCCATGGCTTCCACAGTTGGACCAAGTTCTTTGAGGCCTTCGGGCGTAATGTGTTGAACCGTGATTTTTTTTACAAAGCTATCCAACGACACCCCACTGTAAGCCCGCGCGTGGCCGTTGGTAGGTAAAGTATGATTGGTGCCCGAGGCGTAATCTCCACACGATTCGGGTGTATAATTCCCTAAAAAAATCGAGCCAGCGTTGTAGATGCGTTCGCTGACGGCTTCAGCGTTTTCTACGCTTAAAATCAAGTGCTCCGCCGCGTATTCGTTCAGTAATTCAATGGCCTCCTCTTCGGTTTCGACCAAAATCGCCTTGCTATTTTCGATGGCTTGACGGGCCAATTCTTTCCGAGGTAAGGCTTCCAGTTGGGTCGATAAAGTAAGGTTGACCGCCGCCAAAAACTTTTTGTCCGTCGATACCAACAACACTTGGCTATCGGCACCGTGTTCTGCTTGCGATAACAAATCGGCGGTGACGAACGAGGGCAAGGCGGTTTGGTCGGCATAAACAGCTACTTCGGACGGGCCTGCGGGCATATCAATCGCCACGCCTTCTTTGGCCAACAACATCTTTGCGGCGGTTACGTACTGGTTGCCAGGCCCAAATATTTTGTAAACCTTCGGTATCGACTCCGTTCCGTAAGCCATTGCGGCAATGGCTTGGGCTCCACCCACGCGGAATAGCTTGGTAACACCCACTAATTGAGCCGCGTATAAAATGGCAGGGTGGTCGCTGGGCGTACATAATACCACTTCTCGGCACCCCGCAAGTTGGGCAGGAACACCTAGCATCAACACCGTACTAAACAAAGGAGCTGAGCCACCAGGAATGTACAAACCGACTTTTTCAATGCCCACACTTTTGCGCCAACAAGTAACGCCTGGCATGGTTTCGATTTTCTGAATGGGCTGGTGCTGGGCTTCGTGAAAAGTACGAATGTTTTGATACGCCTGCCGAATCGCCGCCTTCAACTCTTCCGAAAGGAGCCCTTCTGCGGCGTCGATGGTAGCTTGGGGCATGGCAATCTCCCCGAGGTTTATTTTATCAAATTGTAACGTCAAAGCTCTAATCGCGGCATCGCCTTCGGTGCGGACTTTTTCCAAAATAGGCGCTACTGCTTTTTCGATGTTGGCCATGCTTTGCGTAGGTCTAGCTAACAACTGCGGCCAATCTGATTTCTTAGGAAAAGGAATGATTTGCATAAGTAGAGAGTACACTTTTATAGGTGTCAGATGTCGTCAAATGTGTCTTTAGATAAAGTAAATATTGTAAAGATAACTTTTCAACATCGTCACCATGCATCCATGTTTATTTATTTACATTTGATAGGTTACCTATCGCTATCAATAAATCATCTTCTCGATTGGAATCACCAAAATGCCTTCGGCACCTGCTTCACGGATTTTGACAATGTTGGTCCAAAAGTCATTTTCGTTAATCACAGAATGCAGCGAAACCCAGCCTTCTGTTTTCAAAGGCACTACCGTAGGGGCTTTCATGCCTGGCAACAACGACGCAATTTGGTCGATGGCTTCGATGGGGCTATTGAGTACAATATATTTGTTGCTTTGCGCGGCCTGAACGGCATTGATTCGGAACAACAAACTTTCCAAAATCACTTGTTTTTCGTCCGATAGTTGCGGATGGCCAATCAATACAGCTTCTGATTTAAAAATCACTTCCACTTCTTTTAAGCCATTGCTCAAAAGCGTACTACCTGAGCTCACAATATCGCATACGGCATCGGCAAGCCCAATGCTCGGCGCAATTTCAACCGAACCGCTGATTTCGTGGATGTCGGCTTCTACTCCGTGCTCTTGTAAATAATTCCCCAAAATACGTGGATAGGAGGTCGCGATACCACGGCCTTGCAAATCCTGAACGCCGTTCCACTGCGTACTGCGAGGAATCGCCAACGAGAGGCGGCACTTTGAAAAACCTAATTGATGGACAACACGTACGTTTCTGCTAGATTCAACAAGGACATTTTCGCCAACAATTCCCAAATCTGCCACGCCATCTTCTACGTAGCCTGGAATATCGTCGTCGCGAAGAAAAAGAAACTCCGCAGGGAAATTGGTCGATAGAGATTTAAGTTTGCCCGTAGAACCGCTTTCAAAACGGATTCCACATTCTTTAAATAACTTAATAGAATCGTCGCTTAAGCGTCCCGATTTTTGAATTGCAATACGTAACATGAATTGTTGTTGTTTAACAGTGGGGGTAGCTACTGGTTCACGGGTGAACGTGAAACAGGAACGGTTGAATAATGTGAAAAACTGGGAAAAAACAACGCACGACATACATCCGTCAATCATGCGTAAAGAAAATAGTATCTACGCTCGCCCGCAGGCGTGGAAATGATGATGTCGGAAAAAAGCGTAGTTCTGTGTTTTCACGAAGAATTGTACAAATTGATGCTACAAATGTAGGACGGTCAGGCAGAATTGTCAAGGATTTGTACAAAAAAAGACAGTATTAGCTAAAAAACATTTCATTTTGAGAAATAGCGCGAGAAATGTGGAGGGTTTATTTTTTCCATCTATTTTTGACAGTAAATCGCAGTAAGTACTTTTTCAGTCACTTTTTTAAAAACGTTTACGATGAAAATTAAGCTTTTACTACTCGTTGCGGCACTATTTGTAAGTGTACAGTCAATGGCTCAGTACGGTTATGGCTACGGGGGCTACGGACGAGGCTACGGAAGCGGATTGGCACAAACCCCTAATCCTGCTCCCAAACCTCTCACATCGGATAAAATGGCCGACGAACAGACCAAATGGATGAAGAAAAAGTTGAAATTAGACGAAGAACAGGCTATTTCGGTTGAAACAGTAAACCTTGATTATTGCTTACGCTTAATAGATTACCAAGAGGCTTTTACCAAAAGCCACGCCAACATTCGTCCAACACAACAAGAACTACAGGATATTCGTAAATTGGTGGATACGTGGTGGACAGAGCGCGAAGCCAAATACCAGAAAATACTCACTCCAGAACAGTGGGAACTGTATTTGCAGAAGAAAAAAACAATGCCTTACGCCAATAATAGTACTAATTGATACGAAAGAACGAACCCTCCCGATAGTTTTGAACTTTCGGGAGGGGCAAAGCATTACGAAAACCGTAAAGGGGCCAAAGGCTGCATATTCATGCTGGTAGGGGCGTTGGTGAATACTTCCGAGACGAGCTTGCCCGTTGCAGGTCCAAGGCTAATTCCCATCATACCGTGGCCCGTGGCCAACGTTAAATTACTGAAACGTTCTACACGACCTACGTACGGAATCCCGTCGGGAGAGCAAGGCCGTAGCCCGCTCCACACCTCCGCTTTTTCGGGAAGCTGAACTTCGATTTCGGGGTAGTAGTTGTTGATGCCCTGTACGATTCCTTTTACTCGGTTCATGTTGATACTCAAGTCCGTACCAGCTACTTCTAGCGTACCTGCAAAACGTAAATCTCCTCCCATAGGCGTAGCCGTTGCCCGTGCTTCGAGCATGATAGCAGGCACGCGTACGTTTTGAGTCATATTTTTTAACATAAAACTGTACCCTTTCCCACCTTGTAAAGGAAGCGCTAATCCCAGTTTTTCCGTCAAAACGGGCGACCATGCCCCCGCTGCCACCACCAATTCTTCTACTTCAAATTTTCCAGAAGTTGTCAGCACCGAAGTGATTTTCTTCCCACTTTTCTCAAAACCTGTGACTTCTTGGTTTTCGTGAATTTCGGCTCCTCGGGAGCGTAAGTGGGCGACCAAGTTTTTAATCAATAAAGAAGGGATAATGTGCGCATCGCCAGGATAGTACACGCCTCCAAGTACATTCACCCGTACGTCGGGTTCGAGGTTTTGTACTTGACAGCTGTCGAGCACATCAGCGACAATACCCGCTTTGTTGGCCAAAGCCGCTTCTTCGGCCATTTCGTGTTCGGTAGCGGCATTTTTGTACAGCATCAACAAGCCACGTTCGTGCCAGCCAAACTCAATTTCTTTGGTGGCAGCTAATTCCTGAAAAAGCTGCTTGCTCAGCAAACTCATGTCGCGCAATACAGGAATGGAGCGCTCTACGTGCTCTTCGGTCGAATATTTCCAAAACAACATCCCCCAACGCATCAAATCCCAACTTAGCCGTGGTTTGACATAAAAAGGACTGGTCGACTTGAGCATCCAGCGTAAGCCCTTGGAAATCATCCCTGGTTGGGCCAACGGAACGATATGGCTCGGAACAATCATGCCCGCGTTACCAAACGAACAGCCGTCGCTGAAGTTGCCTTGTTCAATGATAGCTACCTTATGCCCCGCTTGTAAGAGATAATACGCCGAGAAAAGGCCGCTTACTCCTCCGCCTACAATCGTAATTTTGCTCATTGTTGGATATGTTTGATTTTAATCTTGTCGAGTTTAATGGCCAAAATTACGATAACTCTTGGGAGTTCATTGAAGGTTTTTTGACGACTTTTAATGAAATATTGACTTTAAAGAATACTCTCGTTTGTTACCCCGATGGTAAGAAGTGGCTGTAACCGATGTCTTTATCTTGTAAATAAGGAAATTAGAGTTGGAACCTCTCAAAACTTAATTAATTTTGTTTGTAACGGTTTGGGTATACTTTTTATAAAAAAAATACAACTTAACGATAAGTTGTCAACTGGAATAGTACAAATTTTGGCAAAAGTAAGTCTTTAAAACTAAAAAAAGTGCGATAGTTTTTAAGCAACTCGCTAATAACAATAATGCCAAATATCTGACTTTTAACACTTTATATTTTTATAGGGTGCCTAAAAAGCTCCTTTTTTAATGAGGCTCTTCAGCTTTAACCGTATCTTTCAATAACTTTTGAATATGGATTCTTGATTTAATATTTTTTGTTTTGACTGCAGAATCAATGTTGACCTTTTGCATATAGGTTTGATTAATTGAATTTGATTTATTTGTAGTGTCTAATATTGATTTAGGAGATAGTAAAGTATTATTGTTTGTTTTTTTTATACTATATTCATAAATGTTTGTCAAAACGGTAGTTGTTTCATATATACTAATAATTATTGTTAAGATAAATGTATATCTCCAAACTAAAACTAATGTAAAGGCTAATGGAGTTAGTAATGCTCTTCCATATTTTTTAGATTTTAGAAACCTTTCCTCGTTATAATAATTTTTAAATATAAAAATTTGTATTTTTATCAACTGATCATTAATTCCGCTTATTACTTTCCATAACATAGAATGTTCTGAGTCTTTGTCAAAATAGTCTGTACTGAAATTGATATCTGGAAATTGTTTATGAGGTGCAATTTGAATATCATCAAACAAGTAGTGAGGGGAGTTATTTAGTACATTATTAGAAGTAGAATCACCTTCTTCAGGATATTTTGTAAACCAAAATTCTCGTAATTGTCGTAATGAAATTGCACCAGCCCATATTTTTGCAGTTACAAAATTTGAGAATAATAGCCCCATTGTGTTGAGCATTAATAAAAATAAAATTTTTATTAATGCTCCCAGCGTGACTTCTTCATCTAATGTAGATTTTAAAACTAAATAATAAGCGATAAATAAAATACTCTGAGATGTTAGTAGCCAAGTCATTCGATGGTTGTTTAAATTGTCTTCATGGACAACTTGGTCTCGAATTAATTTATAGAGCTCTGCTTTTGTTGGAGAGATATTTTTATCTTGATTATTTGTTTCTTCACTATGGTTTAATGTTGAGCTCATTTTTACAAGTGTCTAAAATTTTCAATAAAAGGTAATTTTGCTTTACATATACTTATTTTTTAAGATTTTTATATATTCACAATTCAAAGCCGTGTAATGTGAGGAAGAAATGATAGATAAGTCTCATCTTTCTCATTCCGATAGTAAGAAATGATTATAACTGTATATTTGTTCGGGATTTTGATTCCTCCTAACCTCGGAATGACAAAGAAGTAGGAAAAACAAAAAAAAATGTATTTTTGTACACTTCATTTTATAAAATTTCAGTCATGAAATGGTAGGTAGACAGAGGTGGACCCACGGCTGGATTGTGCTCTTTTTGGTCGTGTTGGCAATACGTGCTTCCGTAGCGCAGGTGTATCATTTTCAGCACTACGACATTTTTTCGGGGTTGGGACAGTCGCAAGTCACCGACATCGAGCAGGATCGCTTTGGGTATATTTGGCTGTCAACCCGTGGAGGAGGGCTTTCGAGGTTTGATGGAAAACATTTTACGACCTACCGCAAAGAAGATAACCTGCCTGCCAACAATATTTTATCCTTAGAAATAGATGCTAAAGGCATTATGTACATGGGAACGCCCTTTGGTTTGTCGATTTATGATGGCCAACGTACCCGCCCTGTACACACCACCGACCATGAGCCATACACGGTTTCGTCGCTGATTGGCGATGCGAAAGGCAATGTGTACGCCGTCTGTAACGCGAGTCAGTTGGGGATATTAGTGGGCGATTCTTTGCATTTTTTGAAGAAAAACAACTCCGACCGTCCCTCTTTTTTCAGCGATATGGCCATCACTCCGCAAGGAAAATTGATGGTGTCGACCTACAGCGGGGAGATTTTTGAGGTGACTCCCAAGGGTTTGTTTCGTCGGTTTAACTTCTCGGCTGAACTGGTTTTACGAAGTATTCTTTTTGATAATCAGGGGTTTTTGTGGTTGGGGACAGATGAGGGTGTCTTTACCACAAACGCAAAAGAACCCACCCCGTTGACATTGATAAGCCATGAGATGGTACACGAAATGACCGAAACGTCCGACGGGAGTGTGTGGATGGGGCTTTCGGTGGGGGCGTTGCGGTACCGCGAAGGTAATATTGTGCGGTTCACGACCGAAAATGGTTTTTCTAACTTTATGGTTCGGGGGCTTTTAGAAGACCGCGAAGGAAACGTGTGGTTTACCACTGATGGCGACGGGGTGTATAAATTTACCAATCCCGCTTTTACGAGCCTGAGCACAAAAACAGGATTACACGGAAACACCATTGCGTCTCTGGCCCTTGAACCCTCAGGTAAGTTATGGGTAAGCTATTTTGACGGGGGAATCGACATTATTGACACCAAAACAAACCGCCCCTTGCCAATTCCTGCGGTGTTTCAGCGTAAACGAATCAATTGCTTATCTGCTGATAATGAGGGGAATGTGTGGGTAGGACTTGCGGGGCCTGGAGTGTACAAGGTGAGCGCCAAAACGATTAATTATTTGCCACTCGATGGCTATTTGTCGACCCAAGGGGTAACTTTGTTTATGGAAGCGGGGGAGGGTAAAGAGATGTGGATTAGTACTTCCAACGGCGTGTTACGATACGATGGTACGTCTTTTCAACATTTTCATTCCAAAGACGGTCTGAAAGGAAGCTTTGTACGGCGGACGTTGTTGATGCAGTCGGGGGAGTTGATATCGGCAGGGCCGCGCGGGTTAAATTGCATTAGAAATGGTCAAATTGTTGATTTTCAGTATGATACTGAAGTGGCTTCATTTCCCGCGTTGAGCATGGCACAGCGGAAAGATGGGTTGCTAGCCTTCGGGAGTTTTGAAGATGGGGTTGTGGTGTTTCATCCCCAAACCCGACGAAAACAGTTTTTTACGGTAAAACAAGGGTTATGCTCAAACTTGATTTACAACGTAAGTTTTGACCAACAAGGGAGGCTTTGGATGGGTACCGAGCGTGGTATAGATCTCCTCACGCTCGATGCGCAGTACCGTATTGCCTCGATTCGACATTTTAACGAAACCGATGGGTTTACCGCCCGCGAAACCAATGCCAATACGGCTTACGTCGCTCCCAATGGGGATTTTTGGATTGGAACCATCAAAGGTATTTTTCATTACCGCCCTAGTTCCAACCTCCAACGAACCACGGCGCCGAGCGTGCATTTTACTGAAGTAAAGTTTCCTTTCGACAGCACCAATCTGGTTCGATTTGCCAAAAGCACAAATACGTGGTTCAATGTCCCACAAGAATTAACGCTGCCTCACACTCGTAATCAGCTCAAAATCAGTTTTATCTCTATAAGTCACACCCACCCTGACCTTGTGCGGTATCAATACCAACTCGAAGGGGAAGATGACGAGTGGATGGGGCCGACCGAACAAGCCAGCGTTGTGTATTCGCACCTTACCCCAGGCAAGTATCGGTTTAAGGTGCGTGCTTCATTGGGCGACCAGCAATGGGGCGAAACGGCGGTGTATGCCTTTGAAATTGTCCCTCCTTTTTACCAACGTCCTTGGTTTGTGGTTTTGATGATTGGATTCATTATCTCGCTGATTGTTTTGGCACAACAGCTTTATATTCAGTACCGTACGCGTCGGGTGTTGGCCTACGAAAAACTGAAACAAGAAGCGGAAGCCGCGATACGCGTGCAATTAGCCCAAGATTTTCACGATGAGTTGGGAAACCGCCTTGCGGCGATCCGAATGCAATCCAACGTGCTGAAGCTTCGGTACGAGGGGCAAGAAAACGAAGAGAAACGGATTGTGGGAGAAATTGAGAAAAATGTGGTGCGTTTGTTTCGGGATACGAAAGACTTTATTTGGTCTATCGACCCCGAAAGCAATATCGTCCAAGAACTCGTACTTTACATCAAAGATTTTGGCGAAAACCTGCTGCAAGACACCACAATACGGTTTCATTCGCACACAGAAATACCTTTTGAGCTCGAAAATGTAACCTTACCGCCTGGTTGGAGTATTCAGGTCATTATGATCTTTAAAGAAGCTTTAACCAACTGTATTAAACATGCCCAATGCCAAAATATCTATTTTTGTGCAACCCTTCAAGGACGAACGGTTTCTTTCTCCTTAAATGATGACGGCCGTGGGATTGTGTTTCCCACCGATGGTTATCACAAAGGGCTAAATAATATGCGCTTGCGTGCCGAACGAATACATTGCTCCCTTGAGATTAGCCCGCGTACACCTTCTGGTACATCGGTGTTACTCAAAGGAATGATTCCTACTAAAACAGCCTCCCCCAAAATTCGGTAGAGTTTGAGGGCCTAAACAAAAAACGTATAATGAATAACGTTACAAGAATCATCGTCATTGAAGACAACGAAGCCGTAAAAGATGGCTTGGCACTCATCATTGGAAGTCAGCAGCGGTTTAGGGTAGTGAATACCTACACCAACTGCATGGACGCCCTAAAAAACCTGCGAAAAGACGCGCCTGACCTCGTCTTGATTGACCTTGAATTGCCAGGAATGCACGGCATTGAAGGCATCAAACGGATTTTGCGTGAACGCTCCAATACCACTATTTTGGTGATTAGCGTTCACGAAGACAGTAAACTCGTTTTTGAAGCCTTGTGTGCGGGAGCCTCGGGTTATTTGACCAAAGATACGGACCATATTCGCCTCCTAAACGCCATCGACGAAGTACTCACGGGAGGCGCACCGATGAGTTCTAAAATCGCTTCTTTGGTGGTAAAATCGTTTCAGCGAAACTTAAATTCGCCACTTTCTGACCGCGAAACGGACGTATTGACTTTGTTGGCCAAAGGAAAAACCTACCATTCGATTGCGGATGAATTGTTTATCAGCGTAGAAACCGTCAAAACCCACATTCGGAATATTTATCAGAAACTCCACGTGACCAACAAAACCGAGGCACTCAAAAAGGCCGTAAAAGAGAAATTGATTTAAAATCCCCATTTTTGGGGGAGGTAAAAACGGGGCATTTTTCCAAAAAACACCATTTTGGGGGGATGCGCCGTTTTTGTTTTTTGAGTAATTTCAAGGAAGAGAATACAGCCAATTTTTCGTTTACCAGAAACCCTCCTTCCCATGAAACCGATCACGTTTAGCCTGCTTGGGTGTGTGCTGTTGGTAATGAGTATCAGCAGTTTGGCCACCACCCCCAAAAAAGAAGAAGATATTCACGGATTTCACCTGCTGCGCGGTCGAAAGACGACCCGCATTCCGTTTGAATTACATTCCAATTTGATAGTCGTTCCCGTCAAAATCAATGCCTCCGATACCTTACGTTTTATATTGGACACGGGCGTTAGTTCGATGATGCTCACCAATAGTAAGCTAGCCCAAAAACTCGGGATGAAGTCGGTACGAAAAATGGCGATTGAAGGCATTGGCGGAGGGCAGCCTATCAGCGCCGATGTCACCATCGGGAATACTTTTAGGATGGGGCAAATGCGGGGGCTGAAACAAACCATCGTCGTACTGGACGACGATGTGTTGCGGCTTTCGGAACTTGTGGGGACTCAGATTCATGGTATTTTTGGCTATGAGCTTTTTAGCAAGTTTGTCGTCACCATTGATTTTCAGACGAATGAACTCACCCTCACTAATCCGCCGCATTATAAGTACACCCCGAGGAAAGGCAGTAAGCTGCCCATTGTCATCGAACGCTCTAAGCCCTACTTAGATGCCGTGACGGTGGTTTCCAACCACCAAGAGTTGCCCATTCGGGTACTGCTTGATACGGGTGCAGGGCACGCTTTGATGCTCAATACCGCCGCCTCTCAACTCCAATTGCCCCAAAAAGTCATCAAAGCGCAGTTGGGAGTAGGGCTGGGGGGCGAAATCAACGGACACATTGGGCGTTTGTCTAAAGTCCGTATTGGTCAGTACGAACTCAATGACGTACTCGCCACGTTTCCCGATAGCAGTTCGTTGGGCATCAAACTGTCGCCCAAAGCCCCGCAGCGTCACGGAAACCTCGGAGGAGAGTTTTTGCGACGGTTTAAGGTAACGTTCAATTACGAAGAAGGCTACATTGTACTCAAACCCGTTCGACGGTTTCTAAACGAAAAATTTGAACACGACATGAGTGGCATCGATCTTCGGGCCAAAGGAGATGATTTTCGTCACTATTTTATCGAAAGTATTACTGAAAATTCCCCCGCTCACCAAGCAGGATTACAGTTAGGAGACCAGCTGTTATTGGTCAACCATGAATCTGTGGAAACCCTCACATTATCAGAGATTTATCGAACGTTACAGCAGAAAGAAGGCAAGGAGGTACAACTCGTCGTACGGCGGAATGGACGCCTAGTGGTGGCCGAATTTGCGCTCAAACGGGTGATTTAACGGTTCCGACAAAAACGTTACCTTTGTGGTCGATGTGTACTATTTCATTTTTTGACCAATGGCAACGAAGCAAACTATCGAAATAATGGCCCCTGCGGGTTCGTGGGAATCGATGATGGCAGGCATAAAAGCGGGGGCTAATTCGGTGTATTTTGGCGTTGAACAGCTCAACATGCGGGCGCGCCAAACCAACAACTTTACCGTCGAAGACCTCCCTGAAGTGGCGCGTGTTTGTAAAGAAAACAATGTAAAAAGCTACATTACGCTCAATACGATTATCTACGACCACGACATTACGCTCATGCGTCGTATCATCGACCAAGCCAAGGAGGCGGGTATTACGGCGGTGATTGCTTCCGATTTGGCGGTGATGAATTATTGTCGCAAGAAAGGGATGGAATTGCATATTTCGACCCAATCGAACATCACAAACATTGAAACCGTGGAGCTGTATGCCGACTACGCCGATGTGGTTGTGATGGCGCGCGAGCTTACACTCAAGCAAGTGGGCGATATGGTAAAAGCCATTGAGCGGAACCAAATCACGGGGCCGTCGGGGAAGCTGGTACAGGTTGAGATTTTTGCGCACGGTGCCCTTTGTATGGCGGTGTCGGGTAAATGTTATTTGAGTTTGCATTCGCACAATGCTTCCGCCAACCGTGGGGCGTGTATTCAAAACTGCCGCCGCGAGTACGTTGTGACCGACGAGGAAGGCATTGAGTTAAAGATTGATAATGAGTACATTATGTCGGCCAAAGACTTGTGTACCATCGACTTTTTGGACAAAATCATCGAGGCGGGTGTAAGCGTACTCAAGATTGAGGGACGTGGCCGCGCGGCTGACTACGTTTATACCACGACTCAGTGCTACCGCGAAGCCGTGGACGCCATCGAAAACGGTACATACACCCCCGAAAAAATAGCGGATTGGAAGGAACGCCTTACGACGGTTTACAATCGTGGTTTTTGGGATGGGTATTACCTCGGCCGTAAAATGGGCGAATGGAGCAATCAATACGGCTCGGTGGCTACGCAGAAAAAACTGTACATTGGCAAGGGTGTTAAGTACTTTGAGCGGGTAGGAGTAGGGGAGTTTGTGCTTGAAAGCCACGATGTTAAAGTCGGAGATAAGCTGATTGTGACGGGGCCTACCACGGGTTATGTAGAAACCACGGTGGAAGAAATTCGCCTCGATTCGGGAGCATCTGTCGATAAAGCTAGTAAAGGAAATACGGTAGCGATTCGGATTCCTGAAAAAATTAGACCTTCCGATAAACTTTATAAGGTGGTTAGCAGCGATGTTTAAAGTCTTTCACTACCGAAACCGCTGCATTGGCTGCAATGCCTGCGTAGAAATTGCCTTTGAGCGCTGGCGCATGTCAAAAAAAGACGGAAAAGCAGTTTTGTTGGGGGCGAAAGAGAAAAAAGGGATTTACCAAATTTCGCTTTCGGAAGACGAACTTCCTCAAAACCAACAAGCCGCCGCCGCCTGCCCCGTCAATGTGATTCAGATTTTGCAGTGATTGTCCGTGGGTCGGGTTGCTCACAACCCGACGAAAGTTTTGTCACCTCGATGGAGGAGAGGTCAAAAACGTTTGGGAGGGTTAAGCCTCGGGCACTTTCACAAACGGCTGGAAGCCTTTTAATAATTATCACGAGGCAGAGCCTCGCGCCATCGGACACTGTGAGTCGGGTTGCTCACAACCCGACCTTTCCCGAAAGTGCTAAATTTGTCACCTCGACGAAGGAGAGGTCAAAAACGCTTGGGAAGGTTAAGCCTCGGGCGCTTTCACAAACGGCTGGAAGCCTTTCGATAATTATCACGAGGCAGAGCCTCGCGCTATCGGACACTGTGAGCCGGGTTGCTCACAACCCGACCCTTCCCGCAAGTGCTAAATTTATCACTTCGAGGAAGGCTTTGTCACCTCGACGAAGGAGAGGTCAAAAACGGTTGGGAAGAATAAAGCCTCGCGCTACCTGGGGATTCTGTTAAATCTGTGTGTTTAAACAATGCCAGGCCTAATGTGAAGGTAATAAATACAACAAACCAATTTAATCCTTTTTTGTTGTTTAATTTTTTGTTAGCATGTCGATTGATATTCCGATTGTAAAGACAATAATATAGAATGTCATTGTTCCCAAAAAAAACGAAATTAATGCTTTTGCATAATTCCCAATTTTCCTTTCTTCAAAGAAATTTCCTATTGCCCAAGTCATATAAATAGCTCCGAGCATTCCTGCAAAACTTAATAGGTTGAAATGAGAAACACCTTGTAAAAAGGCAAAAAAAGCAAAAATTAACATTGAAATTCCTTGTACAAAACATAACATAATGAGCAATTCATAAAAGTTATATTCATACTTTTTGAAAAATATTTTTAGCCAAATGGCAATAAATATTCCAGTTAATATACTTGTATACCCGTAATGCCCTTGCATCCATTTTAAGATACTTCCAATGGCTGATTTGTCAGAAACTTCAAAGTTTATTACTTCTTCTTCAATATGAAAAAAATGACTTGTTAAAGTATAAATTAAAGAAGTTATAATAATAAAAATGACTGGCTTTACAAGTCGACTTCTATTTTCAGAAAGATAGGTTCTTATGTTTTGACCTGGATTGGTAATAAGTTCTCTAATTGTATACACAATTCCGCGTTCAAAATGTAGAATGTGCTCAATTTCATGCATTATATAATGTCCGTCAATTCTTTTTAGACTTGTCGGTTGTCCACAGTCTGGACAAAATTTTGAATTTATTTCGGCGTTACAGTTTTTGCAATTCATTTTTTATTTTCTTAAAAAAATGTCAATTTGTTTAATGAGGGGTTGTAACTTTCACACTAACGTTTGGAGCTGGTGCGAGATTTCGAAGTACAAATTTTACTCATCGTCTATTTGATAAATTCTTGAATAATTGCCAAACTCAGTCCCTTTTAAGTTGTCTTCAATTACTTTTTTAGCTATTACCAAGTCAACTACCACGCAGCCAACTTCCATTGTTCCACTTCCAATGCTACCACCGTCAACGTGTCCAAGGCCAGTCCAGCCTAACAGTTCATTTAAGTATTCTTCAAGCCTGTGTCGTTTGTCAAGGTCTTGTTCTGTTCCAAAGCCGTCAATTTTATATTCAATTTCAAGATAAGCTATTTTTTCTTCGTCAAACTCTGCATAACCTTCGTTTAATTTTGCACCAATTTCTTTTTGAACAGCTTTGCGTAAATTTGAAAAAATTGAGCTCTTAATTTTTTTATTTTGCCCACGTTGCCCAACAATTCCCCAATGAACTATCGCCGTTTTTTCATCTTCGTTCCAAGTCTCCCAATAATGAAGCTGATTGCCAATTAGTTTATAAAGTTTATGCATACTATTTGAATTTTCAGCTGTCGATGTGTCGTTTGTCGAGCAGGCAAAAAAGGTCAAGGTCAAAATTATCAATAGGTAATTTTTCATTTTTACGATGCCGTCTTTTTAGCTGCCTCATAACTCCCAAATATGCAAAAGCTTCGCATTACTTTCTGTATTGTAAACATTTCTCATTCCTGCAAAAATCCCTAAAATTCGCCCGTTTTGTGGGCAATATGACACCAAGTACAGTGTTCAACCCCAAATTAATTAGAAGGCTAATGAAGGAGAAAAAGCGGATGCCTATGTCGCTTTGTAAATATATACCAAAGATTAGTTGATTTCAAGACGAACTGTCTAAGTTCTGCAAAAGTTTGTCAAATAGGTGGTAGGCCTCTCCTTCGTCGAGGTGACAAAGCCTTCGTCGAGGTGGCAAAAGCTGCTATAGGTCGGGTTGTGAGCAACCCTTTGCACGTTTGATGGCGCGAGCGTCCCCGCTCGTGCTATCTATTCCAAGGCTTCCAGCCTTTTGATGAAATAACTAGGCTAGAAGCCTTTTCATAATCATCACAAGGCAGAGCCTCGCGCCATCGGACGTTGTGAGGAGGGTTGCTCACAACCCGACCTTGCTGGAAATCGTTAGACCTCTCCTTCGTCGAGGTGACAAAAGGTTCGTCGAGGTGACAAAGTCAAAACTTTCGAGAAGGTGTTATCAAAACCCGTTGGGGCTTGGCCATTTCTGTTTTCATTTGACGGGGCAGGCGAAATACTTCCCCCTTCTGATTAGCGAAATACAACGACGATTCCGACGGCTGACGTGCGTGGCCATCGGCCCAAAAAGCGTAGAAATCGGGGTGGGCGTGGAGCGGTCGGCGCACGTATGAGTGATTGAAGTCGCTATTCTTCGTTAATGAAACCTGTTTTTTCCACGTTTTGCCTTGATTTTTACTTACCCACGCGCTTATTTCTCCTCCCGTCCCAAAGGGCTGAGGGCCTGCTTCCAAGGGGCCAATGATTGTCCAAACGCCTTGGGAATCAATGTACAGCGAGCCCATGTCGTAGTTGTGGTCGGAGGTGGTTACGGGGTAAATCTCCCACGTTTTGCCGTTCCAAGCTGCTACCTGCCACGTATGCGGGCCTTGGGCTGGGCCAGGGTCGGGGCCTTTACTGGTGACGTACAAAATAACGGGGTGGCCTTTGGCGGTATGAGCCACGTCATTGATATATACGTTTAACCCCAATGATTGGTACTCTTTGACCAAGGCGTCGTTGGCAGGAGTCGCCAACGGGAGTGTCATGGTTTTCCCTTGCGCGTTTTGCCAAGACTTGCCAAAGTCCTTGGTTTCAACGTAATACAAGTTGGTGCGATAGTCTAGCCCAGCCCCTTTTTCGGTATCGGGGTGCATGTTGAACGAGGTGCCAATTTTGTTTTTCCACTGACCGCTCGTTTGGTAATGCCCTTCCTGAATCACACCCAAATTGTTAATCTCCGACCACTTTACCCCGTCTTTGCTCGTAAGATAGCCAATCGTGCGGCGCGGTTTTTTAGCTCCGTACTTTAGCACGCCTCGCTCATAATGCGTCATCAAATGGATAAAACCTTGCCCTTTTTGGTAATAGCTTTGCAGGTAAGAAAAGTTATTGAAGGGCGTTTCTTGGCCATTTTTTACAAACGTAGCTTCTATTTTATCAAAAGCGCTGATGTCATACGGCTGGCGACTGCGGTGAATATACGACGGGCGCTCTACCCCGTGAGACGTCGAAAATACCCAAATGTAGCCTTGCGTGTCGATGTTCAGCACGGGGTTATCGTGCGCATCGTCGGTGGCTTTGTCTAGCACAATGGTGGGGCGGGAAACGAGTCCCGTTTGATGGTCGTAAAAAGCAACTTCGTGCAGAAGGCTAGGTTTGGCCGCTTTTGAGGCGCCGCCGTAACAAAAAAATGTCTTATTAGCCTCGGGGCTGTAGACCGCGAAAGGGTTGTGGTTGGACGGGTAGGTTCCGAGCCCGCCGCTGTATTTGTGGACGTATTCGTTGTCTAATTTACCGATGTAATACCAAATACCCCGAAAACCATCGTCGGTTTGGTTGAGGGTTTGAGCTTGTACCGTTGCTGCGCTAAGGAGCTGGTAAGAAGCCAATGTGATGGCGTAAAGAAAGGTTTTTTTCATTGGAGGTGTGGGTTTGACCTTCCCGAAAGTTTTAAATTTGTCACCTCGACAAAGGAGAGGTCTAAAACTTTCGGGAAGGTGGAGAATATCTATCGCCGCCAGTCTTTCAACGACGGAATTTTGGCATCTTCATTGACTGAAATTCCGCCTGGAATGAGCTGAACGTTAATGATTTGGGTGGTACTGGATGGAAGTGTCACTTCAAAGCCGACTAAAGTTGTGCCAGGGTTGGGGGCATCATACTCGTGCGTCGGTTGGGTTGACCACGTTTTCAGGGTGACTGAGGCAGGTTCGGTTACTTTCAATTGCAAGCGCTTGCCGTTTTGGTACAATTCGGCGCTACCATTGGTACCCAAACGCACTTCAGCAGGCGTCAGCATGGCCCAGCGAACCACGGTAGGTTTGTCGGAGGTGGTGATTTCGTCTTTGACAATCACGTATTTTTGATCCACCACGGCTACGCCTCGTTTGGCTGCCGCTACCGAATTTTGGTACACCGAACTCATATCAACCGTCGCACTGAGAAAAATAGGCCGTTGGGTTACGCTGGTGATGCGGGCGTAGCCATCGACCCGTTGAAAGTTGTTGTCGAACGATAACGTGCTGTGCGCAAGGTTGTTGTAGCGGTACACTTGCCAGCGCTCCGCGTCTTGCTCGCGTCCCCAGAGTTTCACGCCTTTGGATTCGAGCGACTCGTAGTCTTGCATCCCAAAGTCCATGCTCCAGCGCTCGCCTAGGGCATCCATCACAAACGACCCAATGTCCATGTGCGCGTGGTTGACGGAAGGTGAGCCTCCTTTGAGTCCCACGTAAATCGCGTTGGGGTCAGTCCACGACGTGCGCATCAACGCCACGGGATTTTTTCCTTGCCCCATCCACAGCAGGGAACTTGGCGCGGGGGCGGCGCTTATTTTTACGGCTTTTCCCCAAATCAACGCCGCAGGCAGGATGCGGTCTTTGGTGACGGAGGCCGACAGGTTTTCAAAGGCTTTTTTCTGTAAATACAACACCGAGGCGTCGTTGGTCCGCTCGGCAAACCAAAACAGCGCAGGGTTGATACCTCCCGAACCACTTCCCGCATCGGAGTAATTGAAGGTTTTGCCCGACGTCCCCACCATGTTTTGGACGTAGCTGGCGGTATTCAAAAAACCACGACCGCGCGAGAGGCCAAATTCGCTGCCCAAAGCGCGGTTGATGGCGCTCAAAAACAATACGTTAAAGCTCGTTCCGTAGCCCCAATAGCTGTAGCCTTCGGGGTAGGCACCGTCGGGGTTGTAGTCTTCCATGGGGAGTTTGATGGATTCGATGGCGCGGTCGATGATTTGTTTGGCGAGCTCGGGTTTGTCTTCAAAAATCGCGAGGGCGCCGTACGTCATGCCTGCGTTGCACACTTGGTTCCAGTTGTGCGACGCTTTCAGCCAGCTGTTGTACTTGGGGTCTAACGACGGTTCAATGCCTTTTTTCAAAATGGCCTCCCGCAAAATGGGCAAAGAGCTTTTTTGGAGGTCGTGGTAGAGCCAATCGTACCCAATCGCCACGGCCATGGTCATTTCGCCCACGTCCAAAAAATGCGAAGGATTCCAGTCCGAAAACTGCGCTACGGTCAACAGCTCGGTTTCGGCACGTTTCAGGTAAGCGGGGTTTTGGGTGGTGCGGTAGGCGTACGACAAATAAAAAATACGACGAAGCGCCTCCCGAGATTTGTCCAGCAATCGCCGCCCAATCTGAATCCGTTGGAGTGGCTCTAGGCCAATCATTTTGTCGCACTCGCTCAGGATGGTTTGGTGCAGGTTTCCCCAGTACTTATCCGATGAAACGTTTTTCAATATCTCTTTTTCTTCCCCTTTCAACAGCATAATGCGCGGGTGAGCGGGCACGTTGGTGGCCGAAGATAGGTGTTTTAGTTGGGCCCAAAGGGGACTGCCTAGCAGAAACGCGCCCAAAAGGACGACAAAAAATGGTGCTCTTTTCATGAATGGATAACGACAAACAACGAAGCCGCGTGGCTTCTTACACGATTAAATACACGGAGGGCAAAGGTACGACTAATAACCAATGATTTTGCGGCTCGCTCTTGGTTTGTCGTTGTTGGGAAGGGGTGAGGAGGTTTGCTCCCAACCCGAGCTTTGTCGGACTGTGAATCGGTTTGCTTACAACCCGAGCCTTTTCTAAAGTGTTCATGTTGTCACGCCGAGGAAAGTTTTGCCACCTCGACGAATGCTTTGTCACCTCGACAAAGGATTCGTCATCTCGACGAAGGAGAGATCAAAAACGTTTTGATAGAGCAAAGCCTAGTCATTCCGAAAAAAGGCTAGAAGCCTTTCGATAGTTATCACGAGGCGAAGCTTTGTGATATTGGGGAGTCCAATTTAGTGTGTAACTTTTTGGCTGGTTTTATTTGCCTGTTTTATTTCGGTATTTCTCCTCGTTCTTGATTTTTTTTCAGTGAAGTATTTTGTCAAAGCTAATTCTTCGTCTTTTGTCAATGAACCTTGTCCACCAATAAATTCTAATTCTGTGATTTGCTTTTTCATGATTTAAACTAAATGCAGACAAACGTGGTCATTCTTTATTTTCGAAAACATTAAACCTTGAATAATCATTGGGTTACCAATAATTGTTAGTTTATAAACCTCTCTTTCTGGTTGTTTGTGTTCGTATTTCCAATCGAAAATCTAATTATTTGTCTTGATTTATGGCTATTTTAGTTTTTATAGTTCTGGATTAAATAGTTTCTCCAAGCCCCGTGCCCTCTACCAACAGAAAAAATTCTTTTTTCAGCTTCAAAACCTGAACAATTTAATAAAATTGCAAGATTGTCAATGTGAGTACAGAATATTTCATAGGTGTCAGCATTATTGTTGTCATTTACCCAACTGTTACTCGTTATACTAACTACTTTTTGTCCAGTTAATAGATTTATTGATTTACTAACCCATTGGTCCATGATGTAGCCGTTTAAATTAGGAGCTAGAAAACAGATAAGTTTTGTGAAGTATCCAATCCCAAGTCCAGACAATAAATTATTCGTTCTATTTTCTTGAATTTTTGAAAAAGCTATTTGTCGGTTCTGATAAACTCCATTGCGTAAATTGTCAACTATACCTAAAACAAATTCTAAGTTGTTGAAAAGTAATCTTCCATGGTCTCTCCTCATTCCACCCCATGATAAAATTGCGGCTAAAACATTTAAGTTACTATTGTTTGGGTCACAACAATATTCGAATAACTCGTAACGATTAAACTTTCGATTAAGATAATTATCAAAATTGCCACTAGGTAAAACATGGTTTGCCCAATGAAATGAATTGTTTCCGATATATCCTCGTTCGTTGTCTCCGATTTGTATTAGGTAATTTAGATGTGCTTCGTTCATTTATTTTAGTAGTCTATTTACTGTTTTTATGTAATTGTTTTAGTTGATGCGATTAAGGATAATGGGTTGGCGGTTGGCGCTGTGGCGGATTTCGGGGTCTAAGACTGACAATATACTAACCCGAAAGCTTTTGAGGTTGAGGCAAGGGGACCACTTCATCCGCCATTGAGCTAAACTCCTGTTAGCGACTGGGGCGGTACTTTGCAACTCCATAATGAAAGAAAAAGGTTGGGTGAGCACTCGCCGCTGCCGAAGCTTTCGTTCAAGACTGGGCATCCCCCATCTCTTTCATCGCTTGGCTTTCAGCCACCACGAAACCTTAGTTATTAGCTGCCGCTTTTGGCAAACTGTGTATCCACTTGAATATTTAAAGTTACTTATAAATCTAAAATTGTTTCAAGTTTAGCCTGTTTTGCACACCCTTCTCTATCAGGATAAATACCTATAAAATCAATTTTTGCCATTGAATATAAGTCTGATAAAGCATTTTTATATTCACTTCTTGGTATAATAAACTTCAAAATAATTGGTTTATTCATACGATAAACATCATAGATTTTTTTGTTAAAAAAGTCTACCAAATCTAATGATAAATTATTAACACCATCAACATGGGTAAATAAACCATCTTGTGCATCTATTCTAAAATTATCCAGTTTCTCATTTGGATTCACAAGTTTAAAACCGTATGGCTCGAAAATTTTTATTCCACCATTTGATTTGATAACGTTTTGAAGATTTGAATTACCCCCTAAATCATGTACGTTTTTTATCTGTAAAGCATAAACAGCAACGTTGGTATGTGTGTTGGTCTGTAAAACTTCATCGGAAAATGCAAAAAAGGCAGCCTTATAGATGGTTTTTGTCCAATCCAAAAAAGGCGTTGGTAAGCCATAATGTTGTCCGATACCCCAAAAATCATCGTTAATTTGATATTTGTGGTTTTTCTCAGTAGTATTTATTAGTTTTTTATATTTGTTTAAAAGTTCATCAATTGGATTGAGACCGCCCAAGGGGAATGGTATTAAAATACCAGCTTTCTTAAAGAAACGTTGTAAACTTGTTTCTAAAATCCAATTTGCGTCGTTTTGTCCTCTATAAATATAATCTTTTTTATTTTTAACTTTACTATATTTACTTTTAAAGTCGTCCCAACTTTTGCAAGGTATTTCTTTTACTACTCTCATTTGGTATCAAAGGTTTTCATTTTTACAGGTTTCCCAATAGGTTGCAACTCTTCATATAAATCTATTAGGATTGAATGAAAAGCATAACTTTTTTGGTCTAATGGTAGCTTAAAATCGTTTGTTCGCTCACTGAAAAATTTTGAATAGGTATCATCAACATCAAAGCCCAATAATCCGTTTTGCCAAAGTACGTCAAATAGGTTCAAATCTGTACCAATCTCAAAAATTTCTATTGCGTATTCTTTTGCTATCAATAAATCTTCTTGTGAAAATCTATCTTTGCCGATATAACATATGATTTTCTTAATCTTATCAGTAAATAAAGTAGATAAATTTAAGTATTCTTGGTCGCCTGTGTATGCAGAGATGTACATTTTGTGTATCCCTAAATCAAATGCTTGCGAAGGCATCAGATTCGCCGTTAAATGATTAGCTGAAATTTGCACCTGTTCCCTTGCAAATCTTTTAGCGTAATGATGTACTATTTTCTTTAAATCAGATTCAAAGTCGCTAAAATCGTTGCTTGAACTTTTTATTTCTAAAATTCTATTCGAAAGTGAATTACCTAAAATAACAATGTCTCTTGGAATACTTCTTGTATGTCTAACTATATAGTCCGAAATAGGTTCAATTACTTGTCTTTTAGTATTATTTATGGATTTAGTACCCAGCCAATTTTCAATGATATTTTCACCTTTAATAACGAAGTTATTGCTATCTAAATGCTTAATTTTCTCAAGCAATAAATATTTAGCTGAATCGCTATTCCAATGTAAAATTGTAACATAAGATGAATCGAAGTACCGAGTCTCATGTTCAGATGCCAAAATTGAACTATATACATGGTCTCTTATTGATATTAAGATATGCAATTTTCCACCAATACTTGTATCTCTTAAAAATTGCATTAATGAATAAAATAACCCTTTTTGAGCCCGTAACCAATACATTGGTGCGTGCTGATATTCTTCATCAATAGCATCAACAAAAAAATACAATGGCACTCCTTCTTTTATAATGTTGCTTAAATCATAATCTAATTCATCCCAAAGAATTGAATTAGAAAACTTATCAAAACTTTTTCCGTCATTTATATTGTCAATAATTTCAATGACTTGACTAAAAACAGTTATTGGTCTTTCAGCCTTTGATAATATTTTTTTATATTTCTTTTTAAAGTCATTTGGTAGTTTATTTCTCAATTCGCTTAATTTATTGTTATGCAGAATATGGGTAATAATTGTCCTAATGATGGAAATACGCCATAAAATTCTCCACTTTTCTGTCAAAAGTTCCCCATTAAACAACTGAGAAAATTTCAAAATGTGGTCTGTCTGAGGTCTTTTTTGATTCAAATATTCAATTACAACATCAAAATCTTCCGAATAAATACTATGTTCTTTTTTTAAATGAATATAGTACCTTCTTAAATACAAAGTTTTTCCACTACCTTTTTTACCAACAATTACTCTGAAATGCTCTGTACCATTGTTAGAAATACCGCTATTTTTGTTTTGCATTTTCACAAAACCTTTACTTCCAACTTTCTCTAAATCCTCAACGCTAACTGCTCTTGAAGCGTCAGGATTTCCAAAAGGAATTTTTTTATCTATTTCCTTTTCTTGGTTATGCAAAAAATCATTAATACTTGTCATTTATTCAGTTTTATTGATTTCAATTTGTAAATTTGGTTAAATGTCAAAAATTTTATGCTCTAATCAATGTTATTTTTTTTTAGAATGTTCCTGTGAGATTTCGTCCTGCGGTTGCACCCAACGTGAGGCGGCTTTGCGCAGTTACCTTTGTCTTGCGCCTGCGGCAAGGGTAATTGTGCAAAACCGCTGTTACATGAAGTTGGACTGGTAGAAAGGTGGCCTAAAACGCCTTCCAATCGGAACGCCGATGGGGCCAGAATGAGAAAAATATTTTGCAAATCTTAGATTTGTGAAGTGTTTTTCTCATGGTTTTTGACTAACTTCGCTATGGCTTTTAAGCCTCCTCGAAGTTAGTCAAAAACTGGCTCACCCTGTCTTCCAAGTGGCTCACTGCTAGCCCCAGTCCAATTGCATCGTAACTCCTAAATATGCGAAAGTTTTGCACTAACACTCGTACTTATTTTAACTATACCAATATTTCATTACACTTTAGATGCCATACTTTTTGCATTGTAAACATTCATCATCTCAACAAAAATCACCCACTTCACAGCCAAAATGCCGCCAAACACAGTGCTGAACCCAAAAACTATTAAAAAAATAAAGAACTGAAAAAGGTGGACGCGTATGCTCTTTTGTAAATATATTCCAAAGATTAGTTGATTTCAAAACTAACTGCCTAAATTTTGGAAAATTTTTAAAGTGGAGGTGGGCCTCTCCTTCGTCGAGGTGACAAAGGGTTTGTTGAAGTAGACTTCTCCTTCGTCGAGGTGACAAGTTTTTTGTTGAGGTGGCAAAGGGTTTGTGATGCTTTATTGATTATTGGCAACCTAAAACATGGTTTTTCGGCTTAGTTTTTTATTCGCGATTACCCGTTCGAGAAGGCTATCCATCCAACCCTGCAACCGCAAAAACCACGAAAAGGGCAGGCTGTTAAGAATAGAACCCAGTAAAATGAGCACCATCCCCGCGTACATACAGGCGCTTAGTTTGAGCCAAAGACCGCCGATAAGCAGCAAAGCCGCGCCGAGGCTGCTGACCCAAAACGGCGTCAATCCATTTCGTTTGTTGCGGGCTCGGTAAAGAAACCAGAGGTTGCCCCCAATCCCCAAGGCAAACAGCGGAACCAACCAAGGAGAATAAGGAATATTCACGATGTTGGCTATGCCAAAAGCGCTCATGTAAGATGCCCAGCAGATGGGGCACTTCGGAAATAGCGCAATGAGCAACGGAAAAACGATGGAGCTGAAATTGTGAGAAACTGTTTTCGCCAGCTGAGTCCATTTGCTGGCCGTCATTTCTTCCGTCAGGCTGGTTATTTTATCCTTGATTTCATCCACGCCCCATTGAATCCTGACCAACGTATGTCGGATTTTTCCCTTGTGATCCAACAGATAAGTCTCCACCTGATGCTGGTTGACAATGGAGGTGGAGTACCCCACTTCCAGCCTAAAATGCTCCTTTAGCAATTCGTAATCTGCGGGCGACACGCGAAAGGCTTTGAAGGAATCCGAAAATTCGCAACGGCGGGTTTCCGCGTACACCCTGATTCGCTCTGGAAGGTCATAGACGGGGTCGTACGTGATGAGCGCCACGTTCACTTTGTCTTGGAGAGGGGTTTCACGGAGTGCATTTGCTAGCCTTCCTGTATTGCCCACCGTCAGAGAACATTTGTTAATGGCCATGCAGCGGGTATAGAAAAAACTAACCACCGTGGGCTTGCCCAGAAAAAAGGAAGCGAACGGAACCTTGGCTCCGTTTTGGTCTTCGAGGACCATGTTTTTCAACCGCGGGTTTATTTTGCCACTTCCCGATTCAATTTCATTTCTCCCCGCCAATTTTGGTGAAGGGCCGCAACAAGAGAAATCCACTTCGCGGGGGTCTGCTTCAATCACCTCAATCGCCCGCGTTATTTCCTTGAGCACGCCCAACTGAAAGACGGCATCTTCCGCATATTTTTTTAATTGTGGAAGGGCCTCCCGCGCGTAGGCACCCAACCAAGCAAAGGTTTTGAAAACTTCACACAAGCCAGTCGTAAAATGGGGAACAGGCCAGACTGGTTTGTAGGTGTCAAACGTAATGGCGTCATCCATGTTGCGAATGTTTACGACCGCTTCGAGGAGATAAGGGACCACCTCTGGATGGGGCTGGCCCATGCCACGAATGGCCTTGGCCGCCCCCCCGATGAGATAGGCACTGCGGGTATTGTACAGGTCTTCGAGGGCAAATATCAACGCTGCGGGGGGCAGGCCAGTTACTTCAAAAGCGGCTAAAATGTACCCCCTGAGGCGGATACATTCCTGCGTGCCCCTTCCCTTGTAGAGCGCATGTCCCTCACGTAATAGGGGGAGCAATTCATCCCTGAGCTCAGGGTTCGCCCGAACTTCATCCACAAAGGCAGCGATGCTTTCTTCCGAACTGTGCTGATCAAAGGTGGGGAGGGTTTTGTTGTTTTTCCTTTTCCAAAACATGGGACAATGCGCTTTTGTGGGGAGTGAATTATAACAGTGAGTTTAGTCTTTGGAGCAAAATTTGAAAGTCATCTTCGTTGGATTCGCTGCTTTCTCGGTTTGCCTTCAAGAGGGTTTGCCGTTGGGCACGCAGCCTAATTTTATCCAGCAGCTCTTCGTCTTCGCGGATTTTGTTGAGACCGTCTTCTTCTTGAAGCGTAAGTTTAGACAACAGTACCGTGAGTAGGTGATGATCCTGCTCGGTTTCATCTTTAAAGGTTTCCACCGATTTTTCAAGGAAAAGGTCGGGATTTTGGGCATCCAACGCATGAGCGGAGGCCTCTCGCACTTCCGACGATTGAGATTTATCCTGAAAAAGAGAAAGCAGAAAATCGGCATTGCTTGTATCGGAAGACAAAGCGTGAATGGCCATGATTTTTGCCTTTTCATCCTGGGATTCTTCCGCCACCTTCCTAAACAGGTCGAGGAAATTGTGAGGGTCAAGGGACAAATAATAAACCGCAGTTTCGTCGGGAACAAGGGCCTTGTCTTTGTTTTCCAAACCTTCTCTCAGTTCTCTTTGCAACCATTCGTCTTTTTCGTACGCCAGCAAATCAATGGCCTCAAGGGCAATTTGTTTGTCTTGGTCTCTAATTACTTTCCGAAGGCCCTCGATCACTATGGGGCGGAACTTTTTAAAGGCAGGTCCTTCAAGGCCGAGCACCCTGATTTGGAGTATTGCCGTCTTTCTTACTTCCGCAGGCTCAGAAACGTCGGTCAGGATGCTGATGAGAGTCCTGATAAATTCTTCCGTATGCCCAAGGTAGTTGGTCAGCAGTTGCAGCACTCCACTTCGAACGGCGGCAGGTTCTTGCTTGTCGGTAACAATACTGGCCAGACCGTCCAGCTCTCCAACGGGTTCGGCAAGGGAGTTCAGCGCAGCAAGCCGCACCTGACTATCGAGGCTTTTGTCAAGAATTTGGTCAATAGGCTGATTGATAGCCATGGCTTTTAGTACGGGTAAAGGTGAGGGAGGGGCGGTGAAATGAAAAGGAACATTGTCGTAGTCAAATCCAATGGAATTGCTGGGGGCAAGCCTGCCTTTGTAATCAATCACCTCTTCGATGGTTGGTTGTGAAGTGGGCTTGGGCAATACATTGTATCCTTTTTTGACGGTGGGGTATTCGCCATAAGGCGCTTGGGGTGGTCGAGGCGCTTGAGTGTCTCCGTTCCAAGGCCATTGAGTTTGTTCGGCATAGGCACCGAATCCATCGGCTCGGTCGGGGCTCATTCCCTGAGGAGAGTAGCTGTTTGCCTGTTTGGGGGCAAATCGGTCCCAGTAATTCTGCCACGAAGCCCACAGGCGGTCTACGTTGGAGTGCAACATAAAGAAGACGGGGTCTTGGGGAGCGGTTGGAATATCCGAGATTTGTCCTCTGAAACTCATGTGAGCACCTCCATGCGGCGCGCTGAAAATATAGCCAGGACGGCTGCCCCGTGGCCTTTTTTCATCCCAAAATAAGCGAAGGTAATCTCCGTCTCCCATGTTGAGGGCGTACGCCTCTGGCGCTTTTCGGTCAATCAACACACTCCAACCTCCATTAAGCGCCAAATCCCAATTGAAGGCAGAGCGTAAAAGTTGAGCCGAGCCAGGGGGGCGCCAATTCCGCCAAGGATTTGAGAGAGAGAAAGTGGGAACCGATGCGGGTTGATCGGTGACAATTTGCATTTTTCCCGCAAAATCTTCACTAAAAAGTTGGGGTGCAGGAAAATCCCACCGCCAATAATGAAGCGATACACTGGAGTCAATTTTTTGCAAATCCCGTTCTAGGTTCAAAAGATACAAGCGGTGCCAGGGAAGAAAATTTTCGTAAAAGTGAATTTCATTATCCGTGTTTGCTATGTGCATATCTGTGAACTGCTTGTAAAAAGCGTATCCGTTTTTCTGGTTTAACAGGTAGAAAGCTCTAATAAACCGCGTTCTCTCGTCCTTCGTGAGCGTCTCGGCATCCTTTCTCACCCGCACCATGAGGGGTTCGGTAACAACAGGTTGAGCCGTTGGGCTTTTGTTGGGGTCATCCTGAAAAACAAGGAGGTGAATGTCTTTATCGCGGGTGCTGGCATTTCCAAAATCTCCAGTCAGGTAAAAAGTAGTCCAGTTGGCATCCACACACGTCAACGTGGTGGTTGGATAAACGGTCTTTCGGTCGGCATCGGTAAAAACGGCGCGACCCATGCCCAAGTTTCTTGTTCTCAGGTATAGCACTTTGTTACCGCTGTTGTCCCGAACCCTGATATGGCAAATAGCAGGTGCCCATGTCAAATAGGGTAGGTGCTTGTCCACTAAAGGGTCGGGGCAATTGATCTTAATTTCTATGTTCATTTTTTTAAAGGGTTAAAAGTTTAACATTCGTATGAGTTGCTGCATAAGGTTTCAGAGATTTGGATTGGCTTTCGAAGCACAAAATCCGCGCTGCGGTTAACTGGTCTGCTTGTTAGAGGCTTATTTTGCGCTTTAAAATTCAGTTAATTTTGCTGTGTTGCTTAATTACATTGTTAGCTAAGTAGTTTTATTTTTTACCCGCACAAAGCCGCAGAGTTACAAACGCTGATTTTCGCTAAAAAGGGCTTTATACTGTCATTAATCAGCGTCATCTGCGACTTTTAATCTGCATAAATCTGCGGGTAATATTTAAAGAAACTTACCTAATAACCGTACTTTAGCACATAAAATAGTTAACTAAAAGTCTAAATATTTTGCTACATTCTTTGTCACTGAATGCCTACTTAGTCGTAGAAAAAGGTCGGAAACGGAAGAGTTGGTCGAGGCTATTGTGTTGTGAAGTGCCAATGAAATAGTAGCAGCGAGTTTGCCAAATGCCTGTTGGCTAGTGCAGTCGTCGGAATGGTCAAGTGGGATTTTGGCCGTAATGGGGTCGCACAGTGGCCCATAAGTCCTGATAGGGACTAGTTCATTACTTGCCAACTTGGTATTAAATGCAGTCTTAACCTGTACAAGAAGGTTTTCAAAGCCTTCGGAGTGAATGCTCTTGAGTTTGTATTCTTTCATAACGTTGCTTGTTACTTCCGATTATTCGGAAGTTTTATCATAACATTGGTACTTTACTTTCTTCAACTATATCAATATGTGGTTATACATTAGAGGCCAAACTTTGGGTAATGATTGCTGCAAAAATTTCCAAAATTCGTCTGCCTCATGGGCAAAATGATGCCGTCAGTGCAATGTTTAACCAAAAACTAATTAAAAGATAGTGAGGATAAAAAGGGATACGTATGCTGATTTGTAAATGTATTCAAAAGGTTAGTTAATTTCAAAACTAACCGCCTAATTTTTGAATATTTTTTTTTGAAATGGGATATTGGCCTCTCCTTCGTCGAGGTGACAAAGGGGGTGTTGGGGCTTTGGAGGACTGTGTTTGGGTGGGAAAAATGGGGTGGGGGAGGCTTCGGCAGCATGGTACAGTGGTGGATTTTGGTGTAGTAGTCTATCAACCCAGCACCAAAGCTCAATTGAGAAATTACGCTTGAATTTTGCACTTTAGCCCGCTTGACGTCGAAGCCTTTTTATACGTTTGTGCTTGTGATTTTCATTTCAAGTTTTGTGGTGGTCCTGCTTGTCCAATTACTTCTTCTCCAAATTTTACCAAATTAAATAGCTGAGTCACCGCCCAACTAAGTTCGTCTTGGTTGCAATAATACCCTTCAATTTGTCCATACGTTTTATAGACCGAAATATTAAAACCATCTTCAATGTCATTGTACCAAATAATTTTTGCCCCGCAAATAGCCACTACCCAAAAGCCGCCCCCTTCGTCTCCTTAATCTTTCTCTGTCCATTTTCTCGGGTCGGTTTTAATCAATTGCCAAAAGTTCCAAAGTTCTCCTTTCAAGTCCGTTTCCGTCTTTTGAATTTGGTCGTAAAGTTCACTTAGTGTTATTGGTTTCCATTCTGTCATTGTTGTCATTTATAGTTGCATGTAATATTTTCACGCTTTGCGTTCGGGCGGGTTTCGGAGCAAAAAACTGTCAACCAGCACCGAACTTTAATAGAAGCACAAAGCTCCAAGTTTGCACGTCACCCTACCTGACCCCAAACCCGTGTTGAAAAAACCTTCGGTAGTTATATTTTGCCAAAATGGTTAATTTTGATTCTAATTTAAACTTAAAATTTATCATGACAAAAAGATGTGCCTAGGCTTAAAAATAATACGCTAATCGTATAAGCAGCTATAAAAGTAAAAAAGCAAGTTAAAAACCTGCTATTAGAGTAGCTGCTCGCTCGACGATAACTACATAATAAAAGAAAAGAGTTTGGTGAGTACTCACCGCTAGGCTGGCCGCCCGCCCGAGTTCCGTTCAATCCCGAAGGCTTTCGGGATTTTATGGCTTGGCTTTCAGCCACTACGAAACCTTAGTTATTAGCTGCCGTATTGTTTTTTTAGTTCGTTAGTTAATATTTTTAATCCTTTTTCTGCTTCGTCTGATTGTACATTTGCAAAGATAATAAATGCTTTATCTGTGTCCTTGCAGATAAATACTTTTGTCAAAAATGTTCCTGGATTTCCTTCGTGAAAAGAATATTTTAAATGGGTTTTCTCATCCACAAACCATTCCCAACCAAATGCAAACTCAGGTAATCCAAAATGAAAATACTCGAATTCTTCTTGTGAAAATATTTTAGATTTTCCTAAAAGTCCTTGAAGTTGTAACTGAATAAATTTGGAATAGTCGGGCAAACTTACATTGATATTCCCTGCTGATGAAAGCCAATTGAGTTTGTAGTTTAATGAAGGTTTTTCGGGTGTTAAATCTTCATCGTGTCCCCAAGGTTGTTTTTTGTCCATAAAATTTGGTTGTCCAAAACCAAATTTTATTCCTAATTCCTGTCCCAATTCTTCAATCAAAACTTCATACGATTTACCAGTAGCCTTTTCAAGCATAAGTCCAGCCGCAACATAACTAGGATTTGACCAATATGTTGTTTGCTTTTCTGTTGGTGGGTTTTGTTGTAAAATCCAAGATACAAATTCATATCGTTGTTGTTGATTGCTTCCTTTGATTTCCTTTTTTGTCGGTGTAGTATTGCCATAGGACCATTTTATTAGATTAGCTCTAAACGTCAAAAAGTCCTGCAATGTCAAGTCATAATAAGCTGAATTACTTTTGGTTTTTAGTTTTGGATACAAGTCAAAAAATTTCGTGTCCCATTTTATTTTCCCTTGTTTTACCAATACGGCTGAAATGTAACTTGTAATCGTTTTTGTGTTAGAACCAATACGAAATTTGTCATTGATGTTTGCCTTAAAGTCAGAGTTCATTCGCTGAACTCCAAGAGTTTGAATTTCCCAAATGCTGTCTGACGAAACAACGGCATATGCAAGTTCTGGAATTTTATATTTTACTCGAATACTGTCAGCAAATGAACTACTTGATTGTCCAAAAGCATTTGTTAAAAATGCCAACAATATTACTGTCGAAAAAAATCTACTCATCTGTCTATTATGTCTGTTTTAATATGGCAGCTAACGTTTTCGGGCTTTGCGTTCGGGCGGGTTTCGGAGCACAAAGTATTAATTTATTACTAAAGTTCATTAGAAGCACGAAGCCCCAAGTTTGCACGTCAGCCCGCCTGACGCAAAACCCTTGTTGAACAAAACCTTCGGTAGCTATATTTTGCCAAAAGGGTTAATTTTGAGTCTAATTTAAACTCAAAATTTATCATGACAAAAAAGTGTCATGGGATTAAAAATAATACGCTAATTGGATAAGCAGCTATAAAAGTAAAAAAGCAGGTCAAAAATCTGCTATCAGAGTAGCTGCTCGTCTAACGATAACTCCATAATAAAAGAAAAGAGTTTGGTGAGTACTTACGCTAGGCTGGCCGCCCGCCCGAGTTTCGTTCAATCCCGAAGGCTTTCGGGATTTCATCGCTTAGCTTTCAGCCACTACGAATACTTAGTTATAGGTGGTTGACGTTTTTAGTTGAACCACTCTTTTCCATTTTCTAATCGTTGTAAAAAATCAGTAAATGAAGTTCCAATTTCGATATTAGCTTCTTGCTCGATTATAAATGGTGATAATACTATTCGCAAATTATTGTTGCCCAAATGTTCAATTGCAATAAATTCTCCACTTCCATTTTCACCAATTTCCAATGTTTGAGGTAAATAGGTAAAAATTTCATAGTCTGTATTAATATCAATTATTTCGTCAAAGTTCCAAAGTCTTACATTTTGCTCTCCTATAAAATCTTCAAATTCTAAATATTTTGTTGCAAACGTTTTATAGTCATCAGGAAGTTTGAAGCCCACTAGTTTCTCAACTTCGTCAAAAGTTATTTTGAGCTTATGGGTGCGTCCTACAACTTCATATTTTGTAATTATTTCTTCAAATTGCTCCATACTATTCAAATTGTTCTTCAACGTTCGCCAAAATTTCACAGTCGCAATATCCACCATGATCAACCAACCAGTCTAAAACTTCGTCCACATTTGGAATATTTGATTGTGTCAAAAATGCCTTTGTCAAACTATTGGTGTCGTCACAATTTTTGCCTGTTAGTTCTGTGTCTAAATAGTCAAATAATTTTTGGAACATTTTTCTGTCCATTGGTAGACTGCTTTCAAATTCTTGATCAGCCTTCTTTTTAAGGTAGTCCATTATTTGTTTTCGTCTTTCTTTTTCACTCTTGTCTGGCATTGTTGAAAATTTATAGGGTGTCACTTTACGCTTGCCACCAATACATGTTGATAAAACCTTCGGTAGTTATATTTTGCCAAAATGGTTAATTTTGAGTCTAATTTAAACTTAAAATTTATCACGACAAAAAGATGTGCCTAGGCTTAAAAATAATACGCTAGTCGGATAAGCAGCTATAAAAGTAAAAAAGTAGGTCAAAAACCTGCTATCAGAGTAGTTGCTCGCTCGACGATAACTCCATAATAAAAGAAAAGAGTTTGGTGAGCACTCATCGCTAGGCTGGCCGCCCGCCCGAGGTTCGTTCAATCCCGAAGGCTTTCGGGATTTCATCGCTTGGCTTTCAGCCACTACGAAACCTTAGTTATTATCGGCAGCCATTTTATTCTTCGTCTTCATATTCAACAATATTTCTTGTCCATTGTCCGCCTAAAAATTCTCTTTCGGCTTCTTCGCCATAGTCAAGGTCAAATACTTCATTTAAAGTTCTGTCTTTTATAACTATCTGTTCTAATGCAACAAGTTTTACATCTTCTGGCATTTGGTCGCCTGTCAAAAATTGCCAATCTCCGTCTGTGTCGTGAACAACTCTTAATATTGGTTTGTCATGCTCTAACCACTGTCTCGTTGTAAATACTCCCAAATTTTTTGCTTCTCTAAACTTGAAGTCAGCATTTCTGTCAAGTAATGGTTGCTTGTAAATAAAATCTTCTTCAAAGTCCGTTTCCCAAGGAAATTTGTCGCTTCGGTCTGACCATACTAACTGTAACGCTTTAAAATCTTTTGAGTTATAAAAGTCAATTGCAGTCCCAAAATAGTCGTCCAAATTTCTTTTATCAACATTCAAAAATTCTGACTTGCTATTTTCAAATATGTTGTTATAGGTTTTTCCCGCCTGAATAACTTGTCCATTTTTTATTAAGTCTGCTACATCATTTATGATTGTATGCAAAGTTTGAGTTCTAAGTCCAAAACAAATTATTTCAGGATGGTTGAATTTCTGCCAAAGTCCGATACTGTAGGCAAATGATGGCAAATAGTCAGTCGCTTCAATTATAATTACAGACAGACCAAATTTTTCAATGTTGGACTTGGTCAGTTCGTCATTTCTACAATTATGTTCGTTGTCTGCTGTCATAGTTGTTACGCTGTCTCATTACGGTTGCCACTAACGGTTTCAGGCTTTGCGTTCGGGCGGGAAATTTTAGTGCCCAAATTGAGCCTTAGCACTCTATTCGATTTTGTTCTAATGTTCAATTACTTCCATCTGCCCCACTTGCCACAAGCCCATGTTGATAAAACCTTCGGTAGTTATATTTTGCCAAAATGGTTAATTTTGATTCTAATTTAAACTCAAAATTTATCATAACAAAAAGATGTGCCTAGGCTTAAAAATAATACGCTAATCGGATAAGCAGCTATAAAAGTAAAAAAGCAGGTCAAAAACCTCCTTTGAAAGTAGTAGCTCCTTTAACGTTAACTCCATAATAAAAGAAAAGAGTTTGGTGAGTACTTACGCTAGGCTGGCCGCCCGCCCAAGTTTCGTTCAATCCCGAAGGCTTTCGGGATTTCATGGCTTGGCCTACGGCCACTACGAATGCTTAGTTATTATAGGCAGCCAATTCTCTGTCAGTTAATTTCTCCATACCAACTTACTCTCTTCGTTACTATTATCGTCCTGTTTGTTCTTTTGCTTTTAAATATATTTTTCAGTTTAGTGAGAATGTTAGTCTTTTTAGGTTCTTGAAAATTTATAGTCGCTGATAACGCCATTGTGGGTTCGTCTTTATGATACTGAGAAGCTCGTAATAGTTTGTCGCCCTGCTCTTGATACTCAATTATAATATTTCCATTTATGAAATCCTTAATGTAGCCAATTGCCAAAGCACAAGTAAACTGATTTTTGGTTTGCTTATTCTTTATTTCATCAAAATGATAATTTCCAAAATGTCGGTGGTCGAAGTCCGAGAAAACTGTAATTTCTGTGTCGTCAATGTCAAAACTTAGTTTGCCGAAAACTTGCGATACAGATGTCACCGAAAAGCAAAAGTTGTCTGCGTGAATAATACCTTTCTCAATTACAATCTTGCCTGCCAAGTCAGGAAATGATTTTCTAAAAAGGCGAAAAAACTCCTTTTGTAAGTCGTTAAGTTTAGTTTCTATTTTGTCTTGATAACCCACTTTGTCTTCTTTGTCATTTATTAACTGATTGTCCGTTTTGCACTAATGTTTGGTGTCAGCACGATGGTCTGGTTTGGTTGCCTATAACGGTTTCAGGCTTTGCGAAGAAGCGGATTTCGGAGCACAAAACTATTAACATAGCACAAAAGTTGATGCGAGGTAAAATGTTCAATTAACCACTGAACCCGCTTTTTTGCAAAACCGCTGTTATGCCTTCGCCCTTCTTTTTCAGTCGTGTTTGGACGGTACATTTTCTATTTTTTTCGCCAGTCCCAAGGTGCTGTAGGGTTTGGTACACTCCAAACACCAACTTTGTTTTGTCTAGCTTTAATTTCTAATTCAGCATATTCTTGCTTGTCAGAATACTTTTTAAAATGCCAAGCTAAACCATTGTTTACCAACTCCTTGTTGATGTTTACACCATTAAGAAGTATTACCTCCGCTAATAGTCTTTTATTTCTGTCGTACTTTTTCTTATGGTTTAATTGGAGGTATTGGGCAAAGCATAAATCAGATGCAAATTGTTTTGCTTTTGTTCCAAATGGTTGCTTTTTTTCGGGGCAATCGATATGCTCTAATCTTGCAACTTGTTCTTTTCCATCAATTAATACTACAAAAGTGTCTCCGTCCTTTATACCAACTACTTTGTAGCCAATTGATTCAACGCTTGATGAAGACTTACTTTCTTCTTTAATATAAGTCTCTTTATATCGCTTATAATTTGAGCTTTCGGGGTGATTACATCCGAAAAAGATAAAAGCGAAAACAAAAAGGTAAAAATTAGTCATCTGAATATTATTTCCTTATTCACGTTGTCTATCTCAATACTTCCAAATCTCTCTAAAACCGATTGCCCAAGTAGTAGGGGTGCATTTACGTTATCAACTACTAAGGCTTTCACATTTTCTAGAACCATATCTCCAATTCTTACTTCGCGTAGATTTATTGTAGTGCCCTCTGAAATTCTACCTGTCGCATCTTGAAAATATTCAACATTCAAAATATCTTCTTCCTTTAATGTCCCTTGTCTGTATAGGACTGTAGCTTCTGCGGGTGATATACAAATACTACTTGCGCCTGTATCAAAAATGAATCTTAATTTAATTCCGTTAATTTCAATCCATACAAATCTTACTCCGCTTTCAACTTCCATTTTTAAAGTATTCCTCCTGATAGTATTCCTGAAAGTTTGATTTTTCCCCTCATAAGCATTAATTGGTCTCTCCGATTGGCTATTGTTATACGTTTCCTTACTACTGCCTTGGTTTCTTTCATACCTTTTACTTTCGGGATGGTTGCAACTAATAAGGATGAGTGTTGTGAACAATAATATCGGGCTGATTCTCATATCTACTTCTTGTATGATGGTATATGTCTTAACGTATTCTTTGAGAAAAAGTATGTTCCATCCTTTTCTTCAAAGCAATCTTTATTTAATTCCAATAAATGTTTTGAATAAATTCCCTCCTGGCCGATATAGTGACTTTTAATATCAGTTGGGTTTTTGTCAAATATTAGTTTTACAACGTCATCGATTTTTGAATTGTAGCTTAATTTTTTAGCAACTAAACGATAATCATTCTCATTCAGTTCACTATTGGGAAGTGGGTTTAATGGTTGTAATGCTAGGGGTGTTGGTTTTTTCTCAATTTTTTCTTGGATAGGCGTATTAACAATTTCTTGATGTTGAGTTTTGGGTTCTGCTTGTTCGCTCTTGAAAAACAAAATATAAACCCAAGAAAATACAAGCAATAATCCTAAAATAAGCGATGCTATTTTAAAAACATCAATTTTATAACCATCAGAATGCTCTGATACTTCAATTTCATCTCTGTTCCTGCGATGTTTGTGGTCAATTTTAGTTGAATGATCCTCAGGTTTCAGATTTAATTTAGGGTTGTTTTTTGGCAGTTTATTAACATAGTTGGGTCTTTTAAGTGTGTTTAATCCTTCAATAAAACGGCTCTTATTTTCATTGTAGATTTGTTTTACATCTTCAAGCTTTCTTCCAGATTTGAGTTGATTTACTAATTCTTGAATCTTAATAGAGAACTCTTTATAGAATTGTTCAATTGTTTCTAGATCCCTTTTAGATTCAATAATTCTTTGCTCATTTTCTTTATGAACCCTTTCATTTTGTTCAATTTGTACTTTGAAATCGGAAATTGTATTTATCTTATCATCGTTCAATCGCTGAACTTCTCTTTCAAAATCGGATATAGATTGTTCCCATTTTCTTTTCCTTTCTTCAAGTAAATTCTGTATTTCTTGTTCAAAATCAAGCTTATCCCCGACATTTTGAATTATTTTGAAAATGCCTTTTTGATTTACAAATTCTGCCACTTCTCTACTGTCAGTAAAGTAGATTGTATCATACACATTTAGTAAATCAATGGAATTTTTAAAAAGCTTACTTAATACATCCTCATTAGTAGGGGAAAATACCACCAAATTTTTACCAGTTGTTTGGATAAAGTTTAGATTTTCAATATCACGAAGTTGATATTGAATTTTTTCAAGTTCTTTGGGTTTAGAAACGCTCAATTTATCAGAATGATTAACCATTATGACATCATTTTGAACGTTCTTAGCAATTAAATATGAATGAAATTCATTTAACTGATTTAAAGTAATAATTTCTTCACCGATTCTTTCAGTGAATAGAATACTTGAGCCAATAAATGTTCCACTTCTGTCTGAATTTTGCTCCTTAGCAAAAGAGTACAAAGAATATGCTATAGAGTTAAAGCCTGCGGCATATTCCTTTCGTATGGAGTATATTTTTGAGTTGGGAAAAAGTTTTAAGGCATTTGTATTTAAGTCAAATGTCTTTACAGATTTTGCTAATTCTTTACTCCCAACAAAAAAAGTTTGTCTGAAGCCATTTGGATTACCAAAAGTACCAAAGGCTATAAGGTTTATATGACTTGCCATTAATTACTAAAGCTAAATTTTATGCGTTCCCAAAAAGTACCTTCATAATCTAAAGGATAACCAACAATGCTTTCATAAAGCCATTTCGATAAAACTTCGGCTGTGGACAGGCTTAATAAAGAAATACGCTCTTCTCCATTACTATTTTGAATATTTCCAATTGTGTAGTATGTCTTACTAAGACCATAGGTGTCTATTCTTTGACTGGTAATACTTAATCGCTCATTAATGAAACTTTCTAGCTCGTCCGTATTGGCAACATCCATCCTCCCTGATTTGTCCCATTTAGAAACAACAAGAATGACATTTACTGACTTTAAATTTTTACCTTTTCTTTCAAGTTCATCTAAAAATTCATTTATTAAATAGTCATCCTTATGTGCGGTATCAAAGCTAGTCACAATGATGAAAGTAAGAGAAATGCTTGCGTTTAAGTATGATTCAATACTGCTATGATAGCTTCCCCCTCGTCTTATTTCATTGTGATTTTCACCTGATGTTTCTAAAAATGTAAGATTAATAGGATGGACTTTCTTTGATTTGTTGTTTGGTTCAAAAACAAGGTCTAATCGAGTTACTTGGTCTCTTGTTGTTCTATTGGGTAGAATACCTTGTCGGATATTTTCAAAAAAGTCTGACAATAAAACCTGTGCTTCTTTTGTATTTGGTGTTCCAAGTTTAGGACGCAAAACACCTGCTTGTGAACTCAAGTAGTAGAGCATTGAGGAAAGTATTACTGATTTTCCTGACTCAGCGGTACCGAAAAAAAACACAAAATTGCTGTCTTTGTTTTTTATCTCATTTGCTATCCCTTTGGATAAAGGAACGTAATCAGGACCTTGCTCCTTTTTTGTGTCAAATGACAATGGTTTCAATGTTTCACCTGAATTTTCATCAAATGATAATGGTTTCAATTCATCGTTATCGTTAGCCATATGTTTTACTATTAATTGTTAGGAATTAAGGTTTTGCCAGTTCTTTTATTTGTAAAAACACTTCCGTTACTGCTTGCTCCGTTTCTCGGGTCTGCTGGCATAAGTAGAATGATGATTAAAATTCCAAAATCCAAAAGAACACATCCAGCTAATACAACAAATTGGAACATTCCAAAATTCTTTATTGCGTGGTCAAAAGCATAACCAATTTTGCCTACCTCTTGAGTTTTTGAAAGTGTCGGAGTAAATTTAAATTTATCCTCTCCAAGTATGGTGTGAGCACGGTTGCCAAGTTTATTATATTCTGTAAGTGACTTGTCAATTTGACCTTGAGCCATATCGTCAATCTCTCTTTGTGATAAGAGTAAAAGACTTTGAATATCCTTGTTCCATCGTAGAACTGCATTGTTTATATCCGTCATTAGATTTTTTTCTTCGGGTGACAAATTGTAAACCATTTGTATAATTTGTTCCTCCATTCTGTCTGCTAAATCTTGGTAACCTGATGGAGTTTGATTAATTGGCGTTAATGGGGTAACTTTTTTTCCAATTAGTTTCTCTATTCTTCCGATAATTTGTCTTGCTTCTACACCAATACCTGTGTTTTTTGGGTCGGTAATTTGAATTTTAAGCAAATTTATCTCGCTTCTGATTGCTTGTCGAGTTTTTTGGTCAGCTACTGAGTAGTTAAGCTTTGCCTCAACGTTAGTTTCAAGATTGTTGAACTTTTCATTTATGTCACGCAGTTCTGTTGTATAAATATCAGTACGCATAAATCTTGTATAGAGTGCATTAAAGTTGGCTATAAAACAGAATGTTGCGAAGAAAAAGTATATCCAACTTAGTCCAGTGGCTGAACCACCTCTCAACCTTGTAAGTCTAATCTGCCAAAGTAGGAAGAGTAAGATAAGGGAGAGTACTAAAGCTATTATTACAGAGCTCCCTCCAAAAATTTGTTCAAGGCCTAACCAAGTTTGGTAAAAGCTCACGCTAATAAGTAGCACAGCAAGAACAGCCAAAAATAGGTCTGTCGCTGTAATCATTTGTCTTTTCATTTCTTTTATTTAATTGTTTGATTATTTGTTTAATGGTTTGTGTTCGTTAATGAATGGCGGAAAATACATATTTCGTTGATTCATTTGCATAGGTCTTCTCATTTTTATGGGTCGTCATAAAAAATTATCCAGTCATTTATTATTTTCTTTTCTCTCATTTCGTGTCGTCTTTTAGGGTGAGGCATAACGTGAGGCGGTTTTGCGCAGTTACTCTTGTGTTGTGCCTGCGGCAAGGGTAATTGTGCAAAACCGCTGTTACATGAAGTTGGACTGGTAGAAAGGTGGCCTAAAACGCCTTCCAATCGGAACGCCGATGCGTCCAGAATGAGAAAAATATTTTGCAAATCTTAGATTTGTGAAGTGTTTTTCTCATGGTTTTTGACTAACTTCGCTGCGGCTTCTAAGCCTTCTGCTTACGCCTCCTCGAAGTTAGTCAAAAGCTGGCTCACCCTGTCTTCCAAATGGCTCACTGCTAGCCCCAGTCCAATTGCATCGTAACTCCTAAATATGCGAAAATTTTGCAGTAATACTCGTATTTGTTTTAACTATACTGATATTTTATTGCACTTTGAATAGCAAACTTTTTATATTGTGTACAGCTACCATTCCTTCAGAAACCCCAAAAATCCGCCCACTTCACAGCCAAAACGACGCCAATCATAACGTTTAGTTCAAAACTAATTAGAAGAGAATGAGGAGGGAAAATAGCCTTTACCTCTTTTCTACTAAGATTTAGCCTCGCTGAGGCTCCTTTTTTTTACGCGTTCAAACTAGATGCGCATGCTGTTTTGTAAATATATCCCAAAGATTAGTTGATTTCAAAACTAACTGCCTAATTTTTGATTTTTTTCAAATGGAAGTAGGCCTCTCCTTCGTCGAGGTGACAAAGCCTTCGTCGAGGCGAGAAAGGGTTTGGGTTGGGCGGGTTGTGAGCAACCCTTTGCACGTTTGATGGCGCGAGCGTGCTTGCTTGTGCTTTATAGCACTCAAAAGGTTTTTGGCTTGGCTAACTACGTAGCGCGTTGTGCTGTTCGGTGGTAGACCTCTCCTTCGTCGAGGTGACAAAGGGTCTGTCGAGGTGACAAAGGGTTTGTGGAGGTGGTTAGGTTTCGAGGAGGTGAGGTTGGGCGATGACTTTTTTGAGGTATTTGAATAGTTTTCCGCCGTGTGAGGCGTCCACCACGCGGTGGTCGAGGGCCGCCCCCAGCGAAAGTATCGTGCGCGGCACGACTTGCCCCTCTACGACCCACGGTTTTTGGGAAACGCCCCCCAAAATCAACACAAACGAGACATTGGCCGAGGGAAACAGGGCGGGGTAGCCCATGTCAAGGCCAATGCTGCCGATATTGGACAGAAAAAACGCCCCAAAACTGTTGGCCGAGATGCCTAGCCACGGAATCGTGAGCCCCAACCGCACCGTCAAGTACCGAATCAGGCGATAGACGTAGTCACGGAAGGGCCAAGGAATGTGCGCAAGGGTTTCTTTCTGTTTTTTAGACTTTTCATCGCCTTTTTGGGCGTTTTGGATGGCTTGGCGCAGGGCATCGGCCAAGGTCGTTAAGGTATAATTATCAATGTGTTGCATTTTTACCGAACCCATTTCACCGTTGGCCATCAACACACTCACGGTAGCATCAATACTCGGAAAAGGTACGATGGTGCCGCGCTTGACGTAGGTGTTAAATTCGGGTACTTCATCGCGAAGGGCGTGAGCGGTTGCCAACAGAAAAAAATGCGTAAGCGTTATCTTAACGCCTGCTTTGCGCCGCTGCTGAATGTATTTTTCTAAGTCGGTAATATCCACTTCTACCGAACCAAAAATTTTCGAGTCGTTGGGCTTTTGGTAAATCGTGGAGGCCGTTTTTCGCCAAGCAGTATTCAAATGGTTCATTCCCTTCGGTTCAAATTTCGGTGTCAATTAGTGCCCGTCCAGCATCGCCTCGGCTTCCATTTCCACCAAGTATTCGTCCCCAATCAAATCGGCACGAACCATGGTGTTGGCGGGTTGGATGTTGGCAAAGCGAGCTCCGTGGGCGCGCGCAATCGGCTCCCAATCGTCGATGTTACGAATGAAAATTCGGGTGCGAACGACGTCTTCGAGGCGTGCCCCCAGCGACTGTAACGCCCCTTCGATTTTGTCGATGATAAAATGCGCTTGCGAAGCGGGATCGGTACCGCCAATGGCCAAGTGTCCGTGCGTAGCCGTCGTTCCTGACACCACAATTTTATTCCCCCGTTTTACCGCGCGACTAAAACCCGCCAAGTCTTCCCAAACGGTGCCGCTTAGGGCGTGCGTACGGCCATCGTGGCCTATTTTGGTGACGTAAGGCGCAGGAAAATTGTCGATGTGGTGACTCAAATCCCCCGAGGCCGTGAGGAAAGGCGGCTTGCGGTATTCGTCCCCGCAGTCGCCCGCAATCGGGCGTAAATCGGCCAGCGCCGCTTCAATGAGGGCGGTGTCTTCCGCCGAAAGTTGGGTTTCAAAAAGGCGGCGATTGGAGGCAATGTGCTCGCTTTGGCTGGGACGAGCGCCAATAATCACCCCTGCCACGCCCGCTTGCTGCATGATGTAGCGACTGGCAACGTTGGCCATGTCAATCGAATGACGTTGGGCAATGGCCGAGAGTGTCGAAAGCAGTCGTTGGAACTGTTCCCAGCTACCCGTTTGATCAATAAACCGTTTGTATTTCATCTGCGACCATGTCGCCAACTGCTCCATCGAAGGCTCGGGTTGGTGGAGCCATTTTTCGCTCAAAAATCCACCCGCTACCGTCCCAAACGCCAGTAAATGAACGCCATACTGTTGGCACACGTCCAGCATTTGGTGTTTGGCGCGTTGGTCGAGCAGCGAAAAACACACTTGATTAGACACCACCTGAATGCCGCTATCGAGCACCATTTTTAGGTGGGCGGTATCAAAATTGGTAAGCCCCAAATGTTGAATGAGCCCTTCCTCTTGCAACTCCTGCAACCAAAATAGTTGGTCGAGCCACGCGGGGTCGGCGTAGTTCCACGCGTGGTACTGGAGCAAATCGAGTGTGTCGAGCTGCATTCGTTGGAGCGAAGTGTGTACGGCTTCGCGCACCTTCTCTTTGGTCAATTTTCCTGGCGTAGGCACCCATTTGGTCAAAAGTTGGAGGGTGTTCTTGGGAAGGTATTTTTTATGTAAAATCCCAACAATCAGTTCGGCCGAACCATAGTGGTCGGCCATGTCGAAAGTGGTAAAACCTGCTTCTACGTAAGGAATAAGCGCTTTGGCAGCGGCCTCCAAATCGAGGCTTCGGCCGTCGCGTTCCATGTCTGCGATTTGCCAAAGTCCCGTTAGTACGTTAGAAATCGGGAAGTTGGGGGCTAAAAAAGTTTGCATCCGAAGTAAGTTATTTGAAGGAGTTGGTGCCTGTTTTTCGTCCATAAATGAGGCTTGCTAGGAGCATCACCAGCAACCACACGTAGGTAGAATGAAAATACCACGCGCTCACCGAAGCACGGAGGTCTTTCCAAACGTGAATGCCCAAAAAGGCCGCCAAGCACACAATGCCCGCCCACGCCAATAGACGGCGCAGGAGCGGGGAGGTGAGGACGTTGATTCGCTGGGCAATGGCAGGGTTGCGTATCGGTAAGGTCAATAAAGTGATACACATCAGTAAAAAATTGACCAACATACTGGTCACCATAATATCAATTCCCAAGAAAAAGTCGCTGGCAAAATGGCTTCCTAAGATACCAATCGTGGCCATGCCGCCGCTCAACGCTAGGGCGCGTTTAGGGGTATGCGTATTGGGGTCGATGTCGGCGAGGCTTTTTGGGAAAATACCATCTTCGGCCCACGCAAAAAGCAACCGTGAAACCGATAGCAACATGGCGGGGAGGTCGTTGAGGAGGGCAATGGTCGCGCCAATCAAAATAGCGACGCCCCATTGAGGTGACAATAAAATGCTAAAAAGCCCAGGGGCCGAAATGTCTTTTTTGCTGGCTTCTTCGGCAATGTACTGCCACGGAATGGCGTGGTAAACGGCCGAGGTAAAGACAAAATAAAAACACCCCACTACCACCACCGCCAACGCAATGGCGCGGGGGAGCAAACGCGCGGGGTCTTTGGCCTCACCGCCCGCCTGTGCGATGGAATCGAAACCGATAAAGCTGGCAAACAGCACCGCTCCCGCCGACAAAAACGTATTCCAGTCGAAGACGGCTTCGGTGGTGATGGACAACTGACGATGCTCTTTGGTGGCCAAGGCTTGGATAAAATCGGCATGAGTGAAATAAAATCCCGCCACGATGACGATGGCTCCCAATACAAACATCAAGACCATGAGCGGAATGAGGGTACGCTCATAAAAGGCCAAGCCGCGCATGTTGATGCCTACAAACGTCCACAGCAGCACCAGTGCCAACGTGAGCCTAACCCAACCCGTTTCTAGCAATTGAGCGGTGGTAGTCCACCCAACTGCCTCGGCAATGTCTCTGAAAAAAGGGACGATAACGTAGCAAATAACGCCAATGACAATGGTGAGCCCGAACCATTGGGAAAAACTGGCCACAAAACCTAAATACGGGTGCAGGCCACGGCTGGCAAAAACGTAGCTCCCGCCTGCTTGGGGCATGGCCGATGATAAACTGGCGTAGGCAAAAGCCGCCAACAAAGCGGGAACGGCCGCCAGCAAAAAAGCGGGAAGCACGTAGGGGCCAATCCCAGGGACATTGCGCTGAATCATAATAGGGACAATGTAAATTGAAGCCCCAATCATGGAGCAAATCCCTGTGGCAGTCAGGCTCAGCAATCCCAACTGACGCGAAAGTGTTGGAGATGAATCGGGTTTAGTCATTGTGCGAATGTAATGACAAAACGCTTATTTTTTGCCAAAATCACGATTTAGTACGCCCCCAATCACGTTTTTCCAAACCTCGTACCCTTTTTCATTGAAATGAAGCTTGTCGCCAATGTACAATTCGGGTTGGTATTTGCCATCTTTCCCCAACAACTGCGGCATGGTTTCGATGTAGTGCAGCTTCGGGGTCGATTCGCAATAGTTTTTAAACAAGGCATTGGCTTCCAAAATCTTGTCTTGCACCGCCCAGCGGCGTTCGTTGGGAGAAATGGCAATCCAGTAAATCGCGGCGTTGGGTAGCTTCGCCCGTATGTTTTTTACCACCACTTTGTAGGTTTCGAGGATTTGCAAGGGTGTTTTGTCAAGCGGCGAATCGGCAATATCGTTGCTTCCCGTGTAAACTACCACGGCTTTGGGTTGGTGTTTGCCCAAAATCTGAGGGATGTAATAGGCCATTTCGGCCACCGTCGAGCCTCCAAAGCCTCGGTGAATGATTTCGTGCGGGGCAAGGTCTTGCTTGATGTTTTTCCACAAACGCACAAACGAACTGCCCGTTACCAAAATCGCATTTTTGGTATAGTTTTCGGTTTTATCGGCTTCTTCAAACGCCAAAATTTCTTTCTCAAAACGCGTGACGTTCAATTTTCCTTTGAGCTGAGAAGCCAACCAATACCCCGCTTCTTCCAGCGCTTGGGTTTGTTTTGTTTTATCGTTGTCGAGCGTATGGCCAGTGTTTTCGTAGAGGCGAATGCCCGTCGGAATCCCCAACGCCAACGAATGCTCAAAAACGACTTGACTCCCGTATTTGAAGCCATTGTACGACAAAGAAGAATCGCTCGGCACGAGTTTGTCGGCCACGCCGTGAACGTTGAAATTAGGAATGTCGCCTTTCTGAATCCAGCGGTAATCAATCATCGCTCCCCAGCAATTAATCACGGCTTTTACTTTTGAAGAAAAGCCTGCGTTTCCACTGTTCCCTTCCAACATTCCCCACCGCTCGGTATTGACATAGGAGGGCACTTCTTTTTGGTCGAGGTAAGCCAGCTGTAGTGCCGTCATGCCGCCCGCTGAGCCGCCCATGATGTAAATTTGAGTGGTATCAACTCCGTACTGTGCCGCATTTTTTCGGAAGAAACGAATGGCCGCTTTGGTATCTTGCACAGCTCGGTACATGGCTTCAAAGTAGCTTTTTTCGCTTTTGGGTTCTTCTACGCCCAAGCGATAATTGATGGAACCACACACGTACCCGCGCCGTGCGAGTCCGTAGCTAAACAGCAACGGATAGCCTACTTTTTTATCTCCTCCCGTAAAACCTCCTCCGTGTACAAACACCACGAGCGGGCGTTTACGCAGCGTATCACCGTGCGGGCTATAGACGTCCAGCAGCAGTTTTTCTTTTTCACCCTTGATGTTAAGCGCTTCGCCGTAGCCAACGTTGATGACGGAGTCGATTTGGGCAAAGGTTTCGTGTTGGTAGCGCTGCAAGCGCTGCGCCCACCCTGTAAACACGAGCAGGTAACACACAAAGAAAGAAACGAGCGATTTCATAAGTAACTAAGCAAAATTAAACTAGGTTAATGATAGTATTAAGTCTCTTATAATCAATACGGTTAACGATTAACAGATAACGGTTAACATTGCATCATTACTTAAGTATTTGTGCAAAATTAGACTTTCCAAGTTTAAGGCTTATACTATTGATAATCAGAAGAGTTATAAACTTGGAAAGTCTCGTTTAATTCTGCATCATTACTTAAAACTTGTACTCGACTCCCGTGGGCAAAGGCTCCACTTTGAGTTGCATTCATTTGCCGTCGATTTTTATTACCACGATTTTGTTGTCTTTGTCATAAAACATCGTGCCATCGCCACTGCCTTTCAACTCTTTGAAATTTACGTATTTAGCATCCGCCTGATACACGTTTTCGTCGTCACCTTGTGGTTTCTCCGTCAGTATATCCTCCTTGCCGATATTGCCCAGGGTAAATGCGTTGGTCAGGCGAAGAGAACCGTAAAAAATGGCTTTATCGCGGCCAAACAGAAACGAATGTTGCCGAACATCCGAGCCAATTTTAAACCAATTGTAGGCTTGTTCGGAATGATTGTAGGCCGTTCCGTAGTAATACAACTCCGCCACAGGGCGTTCTTCCTCGATGTGCTTATTGACTAGCATCGTTATCCGCGACTTATCATCTTTCGCATAACCCTCAAAGACATGGTAGCCCCAGCGTTTTTTGTTTCGTTCTTCGGCATTTCCACGCACTTGAATCATGTAGGGCGTGGAAAGAATGCCGTTCACGGTGGTGTACATGGGAGTCAGGGAAGGGTTGAAGCCAAAGCTATACCCACGCTCTTTCCACCGTGCCCAACTGGTATCTATATCGGAACGCAATTCCACCCGATTTGCGTCGGGATTGCTGCCTCCTTGGGTGATTGAAATATACCTATACAGCAATCCTGGGTTGGGCGACTGTTGCGCCAACACCACCCAAGAAAGACTCATTAAGCCAAAGAAAATACAAAGGCGCTTCATACGAAAAGGGAATTAACGGCATTTTGCAGGGTTATTTTTGACAAAATAGCTGCGAAATGCTTTTGATTTAGGGTCTTTGCAACCTTCCAAATTGAGCAGTTTGATGTTTCTAAAATCAATTTCTTGTCCTTCGCTTTGGAGGGCAATGAAGCCTTCTTTGAGCAGTTTTCCGTCAATTTTTTGGGCGGGGTCAAAACGGTTGGCTACTCCTCCGCCTATCTGCGGTTTTTCGTATTCCAGCACTTTTTCACCGTTGATAAAATGTTGTACCAACGAATCGCCCAATACAATCAAATCGGCTTTTACCCATTCTTCTTTTGGGTACGTTTTGGAGGTGGAGTTGATGCAGTGACGTGGGTCTTTTACGCCTTTGAAAATAACGTCCGTGCCAGGCGAACACATGTTGCCCGTGGGACGCGGTTTCCCATCGCCGAGGCCAGCCAAAAACTGCATTTCTACCGAAATCGGCCAATCTTGCTCTTTGGGCATGGTTTTGGGGTCTTGCGAATGAAACATCACCCCGCTGTTGAGCTTCGTATAATCGGGGGCGTCTTCGCGCCAAATGCCCGTAAAACGATACTCCATTGACAAATGATAATACGAATAAGGCGTATTGAAGTACAAATGCCCATAGCGTTCGTTGAATTTATCGTACTTGTCGTAGCGCACTTTGATGATTCCATCTTCCACCCGAAAGGTATCGCCAAAGTTGTCGCCTGTTTCGTGGTGGTGGATTTTTACCGTCCAATTTTTAATATTTTTACCGTTAAAAAGATTAATCCAATCTTCTTTTTCTTTGGCCGTTGGCGCGGTAAAAGAGAAATGGGAAACCACTGGAATCAACAATAAGTAAGCAACCAAGCGTGCGGAGGAAAAGATGGATTTCATAAGGATGTACAAAAGGTGAAAAAGAACTTTGTCACTACTTCAAGAAGAAGCAAGTAATTTCCTAACTGAGTTATCTGATAATTTTTTAAAAAACAGCACCAAAAAGCCCTCCCAACATCGTTTGCTGAGAGGGCTTTACAAACAAATTATGCGCATTAGTCGGGTTGTAAGCAACCCTCCACACGGAGAATCGGGTTGTGAGCAACCCGATTCTCGTATCTGCCTACCATCCTGGATTTTGTTTGAGGGATGGGTTAAGGGCTAACTCGTTGATTGGCAATGGCCACAAATAATCCTTAGCAGGGTCAAACTTGCGGAAACTTGCCGCTTGTACTTGGATATAATTGTCAGGGGTTAAGTTGACCTGAACCGTTGTACCAAACTCTGTTTTAAAGAAATAATTTCCTAGAATTGGCTTTGGCATTTCGGTTTCGGCCATTTTCCAACGGTTTAAATCCCAATAACGGTGACTTTCTTGCGCCAATTCCACACGACGCTCACGACGGATTTCATCACGCATGTTCAAGCCATTTTTTGTCACAAACTCATTGGTCAATTTAGGCAATCCACCACGGGCACGCGTGCGGTTGAGGGTCAACTCCAAATCTGCATCGCTGATTTTTTCGTCCAATTCAAAGCGAGCTTCGGCATAAATCAACAACACTTCGGCGTAACGCAAAATCATGTAGTCCATCGTCGATGCTTGGTTGTTCCAGTCATTGATATCCGAATATTTGCGGAACGTAAAGCCTGTTTTGGCAAATACCAAGCTCGGTACGTTGAACACAGGAAACGTCGCAATCCACGAGTCACCGCGCTTCATGTACGTATCGCTCATGCGGGTATCGCGGTTTTGATAGACCTCTACCGTCGTCGTAGGGGCCGTGTAAAGCGGTGATTTCGACGTTGGCAAACCATCTTTCATCAAATACGAATCAATGAGGCTTTTGGTCGGGTTTAAGTTGCCGTTTTCTACCGTTCCACGAAAATAGGTATGCGTTACCACGCGGTCGGTCTGTGATACCCCGTATTGTCTTACAATGATATTTTCGCGGTTGGCACGACCTTCACCTGCATACTGAAATAAGTTAAAATAACCGCCCGTGTACAAATCGTGCTGCTTGCTGTCAATCACCGCTTTAGCGGCGTTGTACGCCAGCGTCAGGTGTTTGTTAGGGTCGCCGTACTTGTGAAATTTGGCACGGGTTCCTTCAAACAATGCTACGCGTGCTTTGAAAGCCAACGCCCCTGTATTAGAAATGCGACCATAATCGGCCGTTCCTAAGACGGTTGGAGTAGGAAGTTTAGCAGCTGCAAAATCCAAGTCTTGGTAAATTTGCTCGATGATTTGGTCGCGGGTAGCAGCAGGCTCTTTCAACTCGGCCGACTCGTCGGTCAAGGTCTTCAGAACCAAAGGAACACTTCCGTATTTCCGAAGCAAATCAAAGTACCCCATCGCGCGGAAGAAGCGAGCTTCGCCCACGTAGCGGTCTTGAATGGCAGCGGCTAGGCTGGCGCGTGGTGCTTTTTCGACGATATTGTTGGCCGCCCGAATCAACCGATAAGGAGTGTTGTAGTAGTTCACATCGGTGGCAGGTGCCAAACGTGTACCATCGCTGATGTTGCTTACGGTTAATCCCGTCGCATCGTCCGACCAGTTATCTTCGTTGTTGAAGGCAGGCAAAAACGTGTACAAATAATTGGCCGCTGCTTTTAGGTCGGCTTCCGAGCGCCAAAATGTTTCGTCACTAATCGACGTTTCGGGGAGGCGAGTGACGTCACAAGCAGAAAGGAACGTTAGCCCGCATACCGCCGCTATGGCTACTTTTTTGGTAAGAAAAGAATATGTCTTGTTCATGTTGTTTCAATTTAATAGATACCACCTTTGTTCGATGTACAATGCTTAGAAGGAGAGGTTTAAACCCACAGAAGCCGTTGCAAAGAAAGGATAGTCGTTTTCTACGTTGTCGCGGGTTTCAGGATCGTAGTATCCTTGGAAAACGCCCAAACCTGAGATGGTAAACAAGTCTTGACCAGAGAAGAAGAAACGAGCGCGTGATACTTTAAGGCGCTCCGTCCAGCGGCTTGGCAATGTGTATCCTACTTGAATGTTTTTCAGGCGGGTATAACGTGCGTTCAAGACCCATTTATCCGACGATAGGTAATTGTGCGTTGCTCCTACGAATGGACGAGGATAGGTAGCGTTCGGGTTTTCAGGTGTCCAGTAGTCGCGGTGGATGCCGAGGGCTTGCTTCCACGTTACTAACAACGGCGCAATCGACTCGTTTAAAGGACGGTAGCTGCGTTTTCCCACGCCTTGGAAGAAGACCGAAAAGTCGAGCCCTTTCCATTGGAAACCAAGGTTGGCACCGTACAAATAACGAGGGTTAGTTGTTCCCAAGAAAACCATATCGCCGTAGTCTTCGGTTGTACCGCGTCCCACTGTCAGGCGGCTATCTCCGTTTTGGTCGATGTATTTGATGTCCCCAGCGCCCGTACGGCTATCCTGAAACGCCCATGCTTTCACTTCATCCGCGGTTTGGAAATAACCCGCTGTTTGGTAGCCCCAAATCGAGTTAAGTGGGTAATTTTCAATGGTTCCGTTGGTACCCATTCCTACGATGTTACGGCCTGAGAAGCTAATGAGTTTGTTGTTATTGTCCGAAAGGTTGAACGACACGTTGTAGTTAAACTCTTTGCCAAGGCGTCCACGGTAGCGCGCTTCCAACTCCCAGCCCCACGATTTGAGTTCGCCGTTGTTTTTACGAGGCGTGTTGATACCAATCGTAGCAGGCAACAACTGCGCCGTAAGCATGTTACGGTTATATTTTACGTAGTAGTCGCCCGTGATTTGGAGTTTGTTTTGGAAAAAGCCCAAATCCACCCCTCCGTTGGTTGTTTCGATGGTTTCCCAAGAGAGGTTAGCCGAAGGAATTGAGTTTTGGAAAATGTAGGTAGCGCGCGAATCACCCAATACCAATGCGGAACCTTGCGAAAGTTGGTTGAGGTAGTCGTAGTTACCAATGGTATTACCCAAGGCACCGCCGAGACGTCCCCAAGAGGCACGGAGTTTTAACTCAGAAATAAAGTTGAGGCTATTTCCAAACCAAGACTCGCGGTGTACGTTCCAACCCAAAGATGCCGATGGGAAGACTTTGACGCGGCTTCCTGGAGCCAACTTCGAGCTTTCGTCTTGGCGAAGGGTGGCTTCCACTAAATATCTATCGCCGTAGTTGTAATTGAAGCGACCAAAAATGGATTGGAAAGCATTGGTTGCGATGGCTTGGCTGTTGACTTTTGTTTTTTCATCACCAAGGTTTAAGGTTGGTAAGTCATTGCTTACTAGGTTACTAGCGCGGTTGAATACTTGGCTGTAACGGTACGATTCCCACTGATAACCCGCAAAAAGGCCAAAATTATGCTTAGCTCCGATTTTGAAATCGTAGTTCGCTAACAACTGAATGTTGGTGTTTTTGGTCAACTCGTTGGTAATTTCGTAGGAGTTTACTTGGTTGAGGTAGCTCAAAATCCGTGAACGTCCCCAAAGCGGCACCGTACGGTTGAAACGGTTTCTATCGCCACGGCGGTACTGCGTCCCTACAACAGCACGGAGATTCAAGCCTTTGACCAAACCGCTGTGCTGGAGTGTAAATGTTCCGTCGAAGAAATTCTTGAAAAGGTTATTGTAACCACCTGCTTCCATGGTTGCATAAGCGGTGGCTGCCGACCCTGCTCCGTTGTAACGGCCTTCAGGCGTGAAAAACGGTGTACGAGTACGCAAACGGTAGATTTGGTATAACAAACCGCCTCCGTTTACATCGGCTGCGGGGGTTTTGGTACGCTCACCAGTATAAGCCACCCGCGCATCGAGTGAGAGTTTTTCGGTCAATTTTGCACCTAAATTAAGGCGAAGGTTGTAACGTTCGTTATTATCAGGCCCCACTTTAAACACCCCATTTTTACCGTAAAAACCACCTGAAAGCATAAAATTGAGCTTGTCAGTTCCACCACGCACAGTCAAGTTGTGGGTTTGCATTGAGGTGTATTTTCTCAATACTTGGTTGGTCAACGGCTCTTGGTTGTAAAACAAGTAAGTGGAAGTATCCGCAGGGTTAACAACATACGGAACGTTGTTGCGAATCTGCTCCAAATCAAAGTCTGAGTACTCAGGGCCACTGCCTGAGTTTTTACGGGCAAGGTTAGAAAACTCAGCTTCTTCCAACAACGACATCCGACTAGGTACGTTAATCGACCAATCGGTTCCAAACTGAGAAAGGTAATCAAACGTTACTTTACCCGATTTCCCTTTTTTGGTCGTCACCAAAATTACCCCACCCGCAGCTTGTGCACCGTAGATTGCGGCGGCGGCGGCGTCTTTCAAGACACTGATATTTTCAACGTCATTGGGGTTCATGGTTTGAAGGGTAGAAATGGGCACGGCCACCCCGTCCAAAATCATTAAAGGGTCCACGCTTCCGTTGGCCGTCGTTGCACCCCGAATCTGAATACTGACACCTTCGCTACCAGGCTGCCCAGTAGTACGTTGGATTATCAATCCAGGCGACGTTCCTTGCATGGCGGTGGCTAGGTTACTCGAAGGACGGTTTTCAATCGCTTTTGAATCAATGGTCGAAACCGCACCCGTCATGTTTACTTTTTTCTGAACACCGTATCCTACCACGATAACCTCTTCGAGGCTTTTGTCATCAGCTGACAATTTGATGTTGATAATGCTCTGATTACCAACTACAATTTCTTGTTTGATATAACCAATGTACGAAAAAACTAGGACCGATTTGGCGTCAGGTACCGACAGCCGATAACTTCCGTTGGCATCGGTGGTAGCGCCACGCGTTGTGCCTTTTACCTGTACGCTTACGCCTACAAGTACTTCGCCCTTATCGTCCGTGATTTTTCCCGTTACATTTTGGTCAATGGCTTGGTTAGTCAACAGGCTTGGGGTTTGTTGCGGAACCATAAGCATACTCACCTCTTTTTTGAAGAGAGCAATCTGCTTGCCTTTCACTTCGTAGCCAATTTTAAGCGGGTTGAGCACTTGCTCAAGTACTTCTTTTAGCTTCTCGTTTTTGGCATCTACATTGATTTTTTGAGCCGCTTTAATTTCGCGGGGATTGTAGATAAAACGCACGTTGGTTGCACGTTGGAGGGTTTCTAGGGCCGTTTTCAGGTCCTCATTGGCGAGTTTTACGGTAACTTTTTGCTCAAGCATTTCTTGAGCGCTTGCGTCGTGGGCATGAGATACTCCCATGAACAGGATTGCAATCAGCAGCTGTGTCAATGAAATCCTCATGAGCGTCCAGCAGAAATGGGGTTTGTTGTAGAATTTATCCATGATGAAATATGTGGTTTTCTCATGGATGGCAAGATGAAGACTAAAATACTGCTTTTTTAAAATTTTTTTTTAAAAAAGTTCTATTTACAACCTCGACTATGAATAATGATTTGAGCATCAACGATTTCGTAAGTCGAGTGCGTGATTTTGCAGATAAGGTCAAGTTTGTCAAAAAGCGACTCGTTGGAGAGGTTTGCTGTAAGGTAACAGTTTTCAAGTGCTTTAGTATCGTAAATTACCGAAATACCGTACGTCTTTTCCAGCATTTCAAACACTTGAGAAACAGGGGCTTCATCAAAGGAATAGTCTTTGGCAGGCATTTGTACAATTACTTCGGGGGCTTCTACAATGGATTTTAGAAAGCGTTCTTGAGGAATCGAATAAGCGACTTGCTGATTCGGCATCAGCACAACTCCTGCCTTGACGGCCTGTTGTGTCGTTTGGGCATTGGCCAAATCTTTTCGAGTAAATACCGAAACACGGCCAGTTTTTACCACTACTTTGGCCTCTTCGGCATCGGCAAAAGCCAATACCATAAAGCTTGTTCCTAAGACTTGGGTAGAAATGTGGTCTGTATAGACCCAAAAGGGTTGCTGGGGATTTTTAGTAATGTCAAAAAAAGCTTTACCTTCCAAATATACTTCACGAAGCTGCGCACGAAAAGGTTGTGGGTAGCGAACTCGGCTTTTGGGATAGAGCATAATGGTGCTTCCGTCTTGCAAAGCAATTCGCTGAACTTGGGTCGTTTGGTTGGTTTGTTCGAGGTAATTGTCTTTCAATACCATTTCCATTTCACCTCCTTCAAAAGCTATCTCAGGAGACCGAAAATAGGTAAGCGCACCCCAACCAATCCCCAAAAGAAGTACAATGGACGCCGCCCATTGAAACAACGGAAATTGCCAAAAACGGGATGAATGTTGTGAAGGAGCTTGAAGGATGTACTGAGTTATCTCGTCTAATTCGGGCTCAGAAACATCGGTTTCATTTTCTTCTAACGCCAGGAGAAATGCTTTGGCCAAATGGACTTTTTCGCGGCAATCGGGGTTTTCGGCAAGCCATTGTTGCCAAAATTGGGTACTATTAGGCTCGTGTTCCAGTACCCACTGACGAAATGATTCATCGCGGGCAAAGTCTTCTAACTGATACGAGCGGTAATAATTCATTGGGGAATAGGAATGTTTTTCTATCAGATGGCGCTAAACCTATCAATATACTCCTTTCTTCTTCATTTTTTTTACAAGTTCTACGAAGGTTACAGGGCTACGCCCCTTTTTTTGATATTGGGTTTGCTTTATCTACGAAGATTTCGGGGCTAACGCCCCTTTTTTTTATGCTCGTTTTGTCTTGGTTTCCAAGAAAATTACGGGGCGTTAGTCCCAAAATCGGGGGCGTAGCCCTCAAATCTTTGTAGAAAAAGCCCCTGATTGTACAAACAAAGGGGCGTAGCCCTGACATCTGATTTTTCTACGAAGATTACAGGGCTAACGCCCCTTTTTTTCATGCTCGTTTTGTCTTGGTTTCCAAGAAAATTACGGGGCGTTAGTCCCAAAATCGGGGGCGTAGCCCTCAAATCTTCGTAGAAAAAGCCCCTGATTATATAATTAAAGGGGCGTAGCCCTGACATCTTCTAATCATACCATTCAAATACGTATCTAGGGTCGTAATCCACCTCAAATTTTTCAAGAAACAATAGGTATTCATCTTTGAACGATTGTTTTTTGTGATGCTCTGGCTGGTTTAAAATGTATTTAACAACATTGTCAATTTGTGATTTGGAATAAGTAAATGCACCGTATCCGTCCTGCCAAGAAAATTTTCCAGGGATGTATTTTTGGTCATGTATCCATTTTGATGAACCTGATTTGACTTGCTCCATTAGTTTTGAGGGAGAAATAGTAGGGTGCATTCCTACAAGAATATGGGTATGGTCAGGGTTACAATAGATCGCGTACGTTTTGCACTTATGGTTGTTGACAATACCACACATTACTTTTTCAAGTTCAACTCGAAAGGCTTCTCTTATCAGGTTTTCCCGACCTTTGACCGAAAAAACAAATTGAATGTATAATTGTGTATAGGTATTGGCCATTTCTGCGAAGATTTCAGGGCTAAGCCCCTTTGTTTGTTAGGCGGTTTGTCTTGGTTCTACGAAGATTTCGGGGCTAACGCCCTTTTCTTCTTGCGTTTTGCCTTGTTGTTGACGAGAAGTATAGGGCTAACGTCACAACATCGGGGGCATAGCCCTCAAATCTTCGTAGAATGCGCCTTGCCTGATGAAACAAAAAAGGGGCGTAGCCCTACCTAATTTTTGCTCTATTTTTATTTTCTACGACTATTTCATTTCTACGAAGATTTCAGGGCTAACGCCCCTTTCTTCTTGCACTTCTGCCTTATTATTGACGAAAAGTATAGGGCTAACGTCACAACATCGGGGGCGTAGCCCTCAAATCTTCGTAGAAAAAGCCCCTAATTATACAATCAAAGGGGCGTAGCCCTGACATCTTCTAAAATCAATTAAACATAACCAATCCCAATAACACCTGAATGGCTTGCCAATGGGTGCGGAATACCTTTAACGCTGATTGTACCAAATTGGACACGGACTGCGGGTTGATTTCCATAATCTGGGCAATCTCGTCTCGGTGCAGGTTTTGGTAAAACTGTAAATAAATAACTTCTCGCTGCCGTTTAGGAAGTTTATCGAGCAAAATGGTGATTTTTTGGGTCAACAATTCAACGTTTTCCTGTTCAATAATCGCCCATTCGTGCGGAAGCTCTTGCGAGTTCCAATCGACTACGGTGTCTACTTCGTAGTGCTCGTCTCGTAATATTCGTTGCCGAAATCCCTCTCTCAATACCTTTTTTCTAACTGAACTTAGCAGGTACGCTCGTACGCTTACGGGGGTGCTTAGGCGTTCGCGCCGCTGCCATACTTCAATAAAAACTTCTTGAACACAATCCTTTACAAAATCTTCCGATTGTACAAACTTGCACCCGTAGTTTTGTAAAGGATTGAAGTATTTCTTGACGAGCCTTCCCAGCGCCCACTCGCTCCCATTTTGCAATTGGGACCATAATTGGCAATCGGCTTGGGACGATGAGGTTTCGATTGACTTCATGAACGAATGGTCGTCTATTTTTTCTTTTTGTTCAAAGCTTGGTAGCGGAGTAGACCTTCCAAGTAATAGTAATCAGCATATACTAAAGGAACATCTATTTCCGAATTACCTAACTTGTGTCCTACGCTGTGTTGTAAAATGAAATGATTGTTTTTACCCAATTCTGCTTTGTATGGTGGTTTCGACAGGCTTTCAAGAATGGTTACGGCTGTGTTGTAGTAATTTTTGGCATTTTTACCACCGTAGGTACTCAACTCCAATAAGCCCGACGCCAAAATCGCCCCTGCTGAAGCATCGCGCTCTTCCCCTGGTTTGTTGTAATCCCAATACGGAACTTTGTCGGCAGGCATATTAGGGTGGCTCAACAAATAATCGGCGATATTACGGGCGTGGTCGAGGTATTTTTGGTCTTTGGTTTCGCGGTACATTACTGTATAACCGTACATGCCCCACGATTGCCCTCTTGACCAAGAAGATTCGTCAAACGCTCCTTGGTGATTCTTCTTGGCCAATACCTCACCGTTTGGCCCGTAGCAAATAACGTGATAAGCGCTGTGGTCGGGGCGGTAGTGGTGCTTCATGGTATTGTCGGCGTGGGTAACGCACAAATTGTACAAGTCTTTGTTGCCCGACTCTTTTGCCGCCCAAAACAAGAACTCTAAGTTCATCATGTTGTCAATAATGACAGGGTAATTGTAGCCACCTTTGAAGCTATTCCACGACTTGATAAGCCCTACTTTGGGGTCAAAACGTGTCGCCAACGACTGCGCACCTGTTAGCATGATAGGTTTGTAGGCTTCATTTTTGGTGAGGCGGTAGCCATTTCCAAACGGGCAGTAAATCATAAAGCCCAAATCGTGCGTGCCCTTGTTGTACTGTTCTTGCTCTACCGCCATCGTCCAATTATGGGCAGCTTCTTTCCATTGAGGAGCTTTGTTAAACTCATAAATGTACCATAAAGAACCGCCAAAAAAGCCACTACACCACCAGCTCGACTTCATGTCGCGCGGGGTTCCGTCGGGGTTGGTCGATTGGGGGAATTTAGTCAAATCAGGGTGAGAGGCAAGCATGCCTTCGTACTGTTTGGCGGCAAACTCAAATTCTTTTTTTACATCAAGCTTCGACTGTGCCCAGGCCGAAAACGTCAAAGCTGTTAATACACAAGTAATGATTTTCTTCATTCAAGTAAAGGAGTTATTAAAACGTAAAAAGGATAGTAGATTTATTGAAAAAGTACAAAAATAGCTTGGTGCGCTTGAATGGTTTGGTTTTGTAGCCTAAACAAATAAAATGGCTGATTTTTGCTTTGATATGTTAAATGTATAAGTAAATTCACATTTCAAAAAGAAAAAACGCAAAAATAGCGCATAATTTTCTCTATAAATCTCCGCAAACGTTTGCGGTTGCGTTTGCGGTTTTGCTGCAACGCTTTATTTGAACTTAAAAAAATCAAATATTAGTAATTGTTCCTTACCGTATAATGTAGGGCTTCGTTCCTCTGTTGTTCCGCCATAAATAGGTGGCATATTGTAAAAATTATATTTCGCTAAACCGAATGAATAAAAACACGGCAGTTACCATCAAAGACATTGCTACCGCTCTTAACCTTTCTGCTTCCACCGTATCGCGAGCGTTGCGTGGTATGCCAGAAATTCATCCCGAAACTCGTGAAGCAGTATTACAGTTGGCGCAAGAAATGGATTATCAACCCAACCAACTTGCCAAAAATTTAGCCAAAAGTAGAACTAAAACAATTGGGCTAATTTTGCCAACGCTTAGCTATCATTTTTTTGCTTCAATGCTCAACAGTATCGAAGAAGCAGCCATGCAAGCGGGTTATAGCGTGGTAGTTTGTCAGACCAACGAGTCGTATTTGCGGGAAGTAGCTCAAATTCAAAACTTGTTGAATAGCCAAGTGGAGGGCGTGATTATGTCGTTGGCCCGCGATACCAATGATTTTGAACATATCTATCGTTTACAGCGCAAAAATATACCTCTCGTAATTTTTGACCGTTATTCGACTGCTATAGATGCTTCTCGCGTCATTGTGGATAACCGAGAAGCGGCTTTTAAAGCGACCCAGCATTTGATTGAAAATGGTTGCCAACGCCTTGGATGTTTGGCTGGGCCTCCGCATTTGCTGATTAGTAACGAGCGCCTGCAAGGATTTCGGGAGGCACTTGAGCATTATGGTTTGACGTATAACGAGCGTTACGTTTTTCACAGTGATTTTACCCAAGAAAATACCATGATGCAAGCGCTCAACATGATGGCACTTCCTACTCCACCCGACGGGATTTTGACCATGACCGACCGAATTGCTTTTGCCACCATGTATGCTTTTAAACAAAAAGGAATTCGGATTCCCGAAGATGTAGCGATTGTGAGTTTTAACAACGAGCCCACCTGCATTTATCTTTCCCCGTCGCTTACTAGTGTCAATCAGCCTATCCAAGAAATGGGAGCGCAAGTAGTGAGGCTTTTGTTAAAACAATTAGAAAATGAGGCGCCTGTGGCTACCGAAACAATTGTACTTTCAACTCAATTAATGATTCGAGAATCTTCTACGACCATTAGTAAAAAAGTGTGAGTGCAAAAAGAAATTCTGCAATGTCCAACAAGCTATCCTTTTAGGCTTACGTAGCGACAAAAAATGCCTTAATAGACACTTTTCTGCATTTTAATAGGTATCAAACTTTTCATCATTACTTTATTACTAGTAGCTTTACACCTCAGTAAGAAACCTATCCATTGAAAAAACTAACCAATAACGTTACCATGCAAAGACGTTCTGCCCTAAAAAGCCTAACTGTTGCCTTTGGAGGATTGATGAGCCTGCCAAGTTGGGCACAAGGATGGACTCCCGAAACGGTAAAAGGGCCTTCGCTACTTTCTGTTGCGGAAGAAGATACCCTCGCCGAAATCGTAGAAACGATCATTCCTGAAACGACTACTCCTGGTGCAAAATCGCTGAAAGTTCACGAGTTTGCCCTTCGAATGATTAATGATTGCTACGGCGAAAGTGCCCAGAAAAACCTTAAAAAAGGACTGGCTGATACCAATAGCGCCGCACAACAAGCCTACGGAAAAGTATTTACTGCTTGCGATGGAAAACAACGCCTCGATTTGCTCAAAAAATTGGCTGATACTGCCGATACAAAGCCGTTTGTAAGCATGGTTAAAAACCTTACCATTCAGGGCTATCAAAACTCGGAGTATGTGATGGTCAACATCCAAAAATACAACATGGCGCCTGGGTTTTACCACGGTTGTGTGCCTGTAAAAAAATAGAAATTTGATGTGAGCGCTTGCCCCAAACTGCCATTTGGGGCAATACTGGATGAGCGTCTCTGACGCAATTCACCTAATTCAACCTCAAAATTGTAAATTCACCAATGTCTTATTTTTCAATAGATTCAATCAAAGAACGTACGTTTGATGCCATCGTCGTGGGCTCAGGAATAAGTGGGGGATGGGCAGCTAAAGAACTGACAGGCAAAGGCTTACGTACACTGGTGCTGGAGCGTGGGCGTAACGTGCAACATGTGACAGATTACCCTACGACCATGATGCGTCCGTGGGAGTTTCCTCATTTGGGTCAAATGCCCAAGGAGGTGAAAGATGCCAATCCAATTGTGAGTAAGTGCTATGCTTTCAACGAAGATGCGGCGCACTTTTTTGTGAAAGATGCTGAACACCCGTACGTGCAAGAAAAGCCGTTTGACTGGATTCGGGGCTACCAAGTAGGTGGAAAATCGCTGCTGTGGGCTCGCCAAACGCAACGTTGGTCACAATTAGATTTTGAAGGACCTGCTCGGGATGGTTTTGCGGTAGAATGGCCCATCAGCTACAACGACATCGCTCCTTGGTATAGTTACGTTGAAAAGTTTGCGGGTATTTCTGGGAATAAAGATGGATTGCCTCAGTTGCCCGACGGTGAGTTTTTGCCTCCTCACGAACAATCGTGCGTGGAAAAATATTTTGGAGAGCAAATGGCAAAGCATTATGGAGGGAATCGTCCCATCATTATCGGCCGATGCGCTCATCTCACCAAACCCAACCCGATTCATTTCCAGCAAGGGCGTGCTCAGTGTCAAAACCGTTCATTGTGCCAGCGCGGTTGTCCTTACGGAGGGTATTTTAGTAGTAATGCTTCGACCATTCCGTGGGCTATGAAATCGGGAAAAATGACTCTTAAACCCGACTCGGTGGTTCATTCGATTATTTATGACGAAAAACTTGGCAAAGCAACAGGGGTTAGGGTGATTGATGCTAAGACAAAGGAAATGACGGAGTATTTTGCCAAAATTATTTTTGTGAATGCAGCGGCTCTGAATACCAATTTGATTTTGCTCAACTCTACCTCTCATCGCTTCCCCAAAGGATTGGGTAATGACAATGGTTTGTTGGGTAAATACGTCGCTTTCCACAATTACCGTACGAGCATTTCGGGTGAATACGAAGGATTCCTTGATAGTACAACTGAGGGAATTCGCCCTAACAGCAGTTATATTCCACGTTTCCGTAACCTTCATAAGCAAGAAACAGATTTTTTGAGAGGTTATGCTGCAGGTTTTGGCGCTAATCGCATCACGTTCAACGATCGTTCAGGATTGGGAGAAGACTTAAAGAGTGCTCTTAGCAACAAGAAATATGGCAATTGGAGCGTGGGTTCTCACATGATGGGCGAGACCATTCCGAAAGAATCTAATTATGTAGCATTGGATAGCAACCTGAAAGACGCGTGGGGAATTCCTCAGTTGCGGATTTCGGTAAGCTACGATGACAACGACGAAAAAATGGTAAAGGATTACCATGAGCAATTGACTGAAATGTTTACCAAAGCAGGCTTTAAAAACATCAAAACCCACGACGTACCTAACAAAGCCCCAGGCCTTGACATCCACGAAATGGGCGGTGTACGGATGGGCAAAGACCCGAAAACGTCGTTGCTTAATAAATGGAATCAGTTGCACGCGTGTAAAAACGTCTTCGTTACTGATGGTGCTTGTATGACTTCTACCGCTACTCAAAATCCCTCGCTTATTTATATGGCACTTACAGCTCGCGCGGTTGACTATGCCGTAAAACAGCTGAAAGCGAAGAGTTTATAGCTGCCTATATTTTCGATGGCGCGAGGTTTTACCTCATACCAAATATCAAAAGGCTTCTAGTATTAACCATTATGCTAGAAGCCTTTTTGCGATACACCGTACATCTAAAAGGAGGTAAGCGTCAACAATTTCTCTCTCCTGACAACGCTCAGTTTTTTATTAAAGGCTGATTGGTACTTTCGTTCCAAAACTGAAATTACCATGAATACCGCACAGATTGTAAAATCCGCACAGATAAATGGCGTTGAGCTTCACGAAGTTCGTTTGGTTTCGTTAGATGAGCACAAAGACCATCGTGGGTCATTTACTGAAATTTTTCAAGATCATTGGGGGACGGTGCTTAAGCCCGTTCAGTGGAGTGCCGTAAAATCAGAAGCGAATGTTTTTCGCGGAATGCACTTTCATGTTCGCCACGACGAATACTTTTGTTTGATTGAGGGGCATTGCCTATTGGGTTTACGGGACCTTCGACCTGGGTCTCCTACGCAGCATAAATCTGCGCTTTTTGAGTTGTTTGGGGAAGATCCCGCCGCTCTTGTTTTTCCCGTAGGAATGCTGCACGGATGGTATTTTTTTACGCCTTCTATTCACGTTCAGGCCGTTTCAGAAGCCTATCCTGATTATGGCGCGGATGATAATTGGCGTTGCCGCTGGGACGACCCCGAGCTTGAACTACCTTGGGGCATTGAAAACCCGATTTTGAGCGATTTAGCCGCCGATGCTCCTTCATTACAGGGACTTATCAATGGCTTGACCTTTAAGGGGTATTTTTCTTAGTAATTGAATCATATAAGATATATAAGGGATTAGAAGAAAAACTTATATATCTTATATGGTTTATAAGCCTAAGGGATAATAGGCACATATCCTTTTGATTGTAAAGTTGTCATCAATACCATTGCTGAGATGGTGACGTGAATATTCGGATTTCGAGGCTCTTTTTCCATTTTTCGCATGTATAGCGATTGTCCGCAGATGTAGAACTTCACTCCATTCGCCGCCAATTCGTTGATTAAGGCCGTGTTAGGATTCAGGACGCCAAATTTCTTTTTGTAGGCGTCATCGCTCAAAATAAGGGGCGTTCCTAAAAAGTGAACGACCGCCACAACATCCAAATTTTTCTTAGGTACTCCCGCAGCCAAGTGAAGGTTGACCAACCGGGCCAATTTATCTAAAGTGCTATTGACGGAGTCGGGTTTGTCGGCGCCTTTTGAAATTTCATAAAGCACTTTGTATTTCATGTTTGGGTCAGCAATGGGTTCTGCCTCAGGGACTTCAAACATACCTCCGCCACTTTTAATGTAAGGGAATTTCTTTTGAGCAAAGCTTGCCAAGCTTACAAATACCAGTAAAATAACCAATCGATAAGTGCGCATACATTTGTTTAGTTAAGGTGAAGAAGGAAATTTTCGAGGAAAGATACGTAGACTTTAGGAAACGAACTCATGGAAGTCGCGACTATTAATCTACTTTTCTGTCTATTTTTGCAGTCTTACAACTGCGTAATAGATTACAAAGCACTATGTCACTTTCATCTACGCCCAAAGAACAGGGCTTTTTCTTCCCCGCCGAATGGCATCCACACCGCGCTACTTGGCTGAGTTTTCCTCATACCGAAGCCTCATGGACGTATGAGCGCCAACCAAAAATGCTCCCTGCCTATTTGGAGTTTATTAAAGCAATCAGCGAAGGCGAAAAAGTGTGTATTAATGCGCACAACGAAACCGTACAACAAACCATCAAGCTCCATTTGTTAGGAGCAGGGATTGATCTCAATCAAATTGAACTTCCACTTCACGCCACCAACGATTCTTGGTGCCGCGACCACGGCCCAGGTATTTTGATAAATCCAGAAACCCAAAAGCGGTTGGTGGCCAATTGGGGCTACAACGCTTGGGGTGGGAAATATCCTCCGTTTAACCACGATGACCTGATTCCTGTAGCGATTGCTCATTATTTGGGCTTAGACTATGTTACTCCAGGTATTATTATGGAAGGAGGCTCGGTAGAGTTTAATGGGAAAGGGACCTTGCTAACAAGTAGGGCGTGTTTGCTTAATGAAAACCGCAACCCACATCTGAATCAAGCCCAAATTGAGCGCTATTTGTGTGATTACTACGGAGTTGAGCAGATTTTGTGGGTAGGCGATGGCATCGTAGGTGATGATACTGACGGGCACATCGACGACACCGTTCGCTTTGTGAATGAAGATACCGTGGTAGCGATTGTTGAAGAAAATAAGTCGGATGACAACTACGAGATTTTGCAAGAAAATATCCACGAGTTGAAACAAATGCGACTGCTTAATGGTAAACAACTTAATATCATTGAATTGCCAATGCCAACGCCTGTGTACAGCGAAGATTTACGCTTACCTGCATCGTATGCCAACTTTTATATCAGCAATGCGGCGGTTATTGTCCCAACGTTCCGCTGTGCCAACGACCAAAAGGCATTAGATATTCTGAGTCAGTGCTTCACCGACCGTAAGGTAATTGGAATCGACTCAACCGAAATCATTTGGGGACTCGGAAGCTTCCACTGCTTAAGCCAACAAGAACCGCTGATTTAAGTGTCGAAGGTAGATTGTAGAATGTCGAATGCAGACGGGGGCGCCCGAGCGATGCAGAATGGGAACTCAAATTCGACATTCTGCATCGCTCAAGCACTCGACATTAAAACTAATGTTCTACTCCACCTTCTCCATGTACGTGGCCGTGGTCGAGTTCTTCAGCAGTGGCAGGGCGAACGTTAATGATCGATCCTTTGAAGTGCATCGTACGTCCAGCCAATGGATGGTTGAAATCCATCAAAACAAACTCACGGTTTACTTCTACTATTTGACCCATCAAACGGTGGCCGTCTTCGTTGGTCATCGGAATCATGTTTCCGATTTGGAGCATATCTTCTTGAACTTCACCGTCTACTTTGAAAACATCAATCGGAAGCTCAGCTACAGCCTCCATGTCATAATCGCCATATCCTTCTTCAGGTGAAAGCGTAAAGTCAAACGAGTCGCCTACGGCTAGGTCGTTGATTTTATTTTCAAAACTTTCTGGCAATCCACTCATGCCTTGAATGAAGTACATTGGTTGGTCTTCACCGACAGTCTCTACCATCTGCCACTCGTCGGTGTCGTTCATAATGCTAAGTTCGTAGGCTAATGCTACGACTTGGTTAGGTGCTATTTTCATTAGATTATATTTTTTGCAAACGTACTGCTTTTTAAGGGTGTAAACTAACTTGCTTTCGTTTTTCGCCACACTATTATACCATTATCCTCGCTCACTTGGGTGAATCCTGATTTGAGCAATACCCTTTGCGAAAGCGGAAGCCGAACGGGTGTTTGAGCAGTGAGGGCAGCTACCGCAGGGTGTTTGAATGCCCATCTTGAAAGACATTCAACGGCCTCGGTTGCAATGCCTTTGCCGCGAAAATCTTCGTCAATTCCGTACCCAATTTCCGTTTCACCGTTGTCGTTGGGCATACCTGCCACCCCAATTCCCCCTGCTACTGAATTTGTTTCTTTTTCCACAATGAGCCAATTGGTATACCATTGGTAATTGGCTACGTTGGCGGCAGTTTCGGGCAACCAGTAATTGGCTAACGCATCGTCGAACTCAAGCTGAAACTCTTCTTCCATTTTCATGAGGCGGGGCGAAAGTCCTAGAGATTTTTGCAATCCTAGATAGTCACTAGCATGAAGTTGTAATTGTTGGGTAGTAAGCGGAATCAATCGCAAACGAATAGACTCTATAAAGTGCATGATGAAATAACTGAGTATGAATGAATAAAGAAAACGTAATCAGAAAATTTTCTGATTTTAAAAACGATAGAGAACCATGAGTTGTCGGTTGTTACTGAGGCAACGGACAACGAGAAACCCAATCAGGCACAACGAAAGAAGAAAGCGGTTGCAGAGGCAATAAAGGTTTGATTGCACAACAAAGGTAAAAAAAAATCTATTTTTGCGACATGAATTTGAATGTGTACGCCCAACAATACCGCGAAGACCTTCTGCAAAGAATCGTTCCGTTTTGGCTCAATTTTGCCATCGATCCTGTCTTTGGTGGTTATTATTGTGTACTTTCAAACAAAGGAGAGGTTATTTCCAGCGATAAATGGGTGCAGTGGCACGGGCAACAAGCGTGGGCGTTTGCTCGCCTTTACCAAACCGAAGCACGCCCCGCGTTTTTGGACTATGCTCGACAAGGAGCCGATTTTTTACTCCAATATGCTACCGATACGAAAGAAAATTGGTGGGCAACATTAGACATAACGGGGCGTGGTGCGACTGAAGCAGCTGACAGCCAGCCCGAAGCCGCAGCCATTGCCGCGTGGGGTATTTTGTACGATATTACCCAAGAGGATACGTATGCGGAGGCGGCCAAAAAAGCCTTCACCAAAGCACTACGTAAGCGTGAGAAACGCCTCCAAAAACATACCGACGAACTACTGAGTGGCCGTCATTTAAAGTCAATCGGTGAGCTGAGTGCTATTGCCCGTGCTTTAATGGCAGTGAAGGATTGCCTTTCCGAAAAAGCGTTTCGCGAACGCGGTGAGTTACTTTTCAACGAGCTTATGAAACATTTTTGGGAGCCACGCGCGGATGTTTTACTAGAAAATGTCTTCTCAGAAGGGGGATATTCTGATTGCTTACTTGGGCGTCGAATTCACGCAGGACGTGTTTTTGAAGCATTTAACTCTTTCTACGAACTTTCGTACCAACTTAACAAACGACAAATTCGGAGGCAGCTAGCCCAGCATATCGCCTATATAGCGGAGACTACTTGGGATGAATCGTACGGAGGATATTACCATTGGCTCGACATCAAAAGCCTGCCTGCTTACGAGCCCGATGCCTATTATAAATACGCTTGGGTACAACTGGAGGCTGGTACGGCTTTGCTACGGGCGTACCAAGTACTTCAAGATCGAAGTTTGCTCAAACAATGGCAACGGGTAAATGACTATGTATGGCAGCATTTTCCCGATCATTCTACGGAAGGCGAATGGGTAGGGGTATTAAGTCGCCATGGTGAGCCCCTTTTACCCTTAAAGGCTACCCCCAATAAAAACGCTTTTTCCCCTATCAAAAATTTACTAATGTCGTCCGAGTTGTTGGTTTCGATTGGGTCGTAATTAGTAACGATGGCTATACTTTAGCACTAAAGTATAGCCATCGTTAACTGTGTTTAATGTCAGAGTTAAGCTTTTGATAATCAGTACAACTAATAAATAACGGTTAACATTGCTCATTTACTTAAAAGGTGACTTCCTTTCGAGTTGAAAGCAGTTCAGAAATCCCATTTTGGCGTCGTAATAGATAGATACGGTACGTACCTTTGGCAATAGCGGTCGGGACAAACGTAGCTACGAATCCTCGGTCCCAGTACCAACGTCTTCTCACAAAAGTTTTTAAGGGAAGGGCTTGTTGGATGCCCGCCGCCATGTAGGCGTGAGAGGTTGATTTTAAAACGATGTATGCGCCATCGTCCAAGTTTTTGCTGGGGCGAATAAAATCCTTGCGGTACAAAATGTTTAAGTTCCCGCGGTCGCGGTCCCAGTATACCGAATCAAGGGAAAAAACGCCGTTTGTATCGAGAGAGAGGGTAGGGGCTTTCCATTGCTTTTCGTATTCTCTAAAAAACAAAGACGGCTGATAAAGTTTTTGGAGACGTAAAAAATCTTCACCCGTTAGGTCAAACATTTTGAGTCCTAGAAGGTCGGCGTTATACATTGAGTTAAATTCCTGCGCTATTGCTATACGTCGATTATTGGTGGCAGGGGCAACCGAGTAATACAACACCAGTAAATTGAAACTTATGGCAGCAACGCTAAACGACGTCAACCATCGCCAGTTTTGTTTGTCACGTAACCAATCCAGCACCAATAAATAGGTCACGACCAACAACCAAGTGGGATACATTCGGTACCTTCCTTTAAACATTCCGATAAGGCCATCTCCTTCGGCACGTTTATAGACGACACCCAGCGAAGTTAGGCAAACAAAAAACAATAAAAACAACCCAAACCACTGCACGGAGTTGAGTTGGAGTTCTATTTTTTTGAATGAAAGAGTGCTATTTCTCAGCAAAAGCCATATACATATCCCCAATAATACAGCGCCCCAACCTACCGAAGCCCACACTGCTAGCATCGATGGAGCATAGGCATCAAAATTGACAGAAGAGCCTAAAAAGGCTAAAAAACAAACGACGGCATGTAGGTAGTTGGCAGGCTGAGTCAAATCCAAGCTACTTGGAGAAGCGTGGGCACGGGTTAAAACGTATAGACCCATCGTGACAATAAATACCAAAAAGGTATACCCCAAATCTCTCCATCGCCGAGATAGCGCTAAAATGGTACCTCCAATTAAAAAAGTTAGTAGACCGTTGCCGTACGAAAAAGTGGCGGCAATCGAGAATAAAACCCCTAGCCACACGCCCAGCAGGTTTGATTGGGTATACCCATAGGCTGCTACCATGGTAAAAAATAGCAGCCCAAAGTTTCCGAGCGAACTTGTTCCCCAAAAGATATTTTCAAATGAATGCACATTGAGTAGTATCCAACACAGGGGAATAAAATAAAAGAAATCAATACTTAGTTTTTTGAAAACGTTGAACAGAATCCCCAGTTGGGCTACCCACAGTACGTTACTGACTATCATCAAACTTTTCAGGCTTACCCCGCCAGTCAAACCATACGAAATCAGTACAACCAAACGGGTAAAAACAATTCGATGCTCAGGGAAACCAACGGTCAACCAGTCTAGTTTTTCGTGCCAGGATACGGCATTTCGCCATTGTTCTACGATTTGCAAAACGTGAATATCGTCGTAGGCTACGTAGTTGGCATTGATAGAAATGGCTTCAAAAAAGACTACGTAGATTACCAACGGCAATAAACAGAGCGCAATCAGGAAGCGTTTTTGAAAAGAAAGATTGAAAAATGTCATGCGTCAGGTCGAAAAACGGTCAAAATTAGTAAGTTCGTAGGCGATTTTGGTGGTTTGCCTTCCAAAATGTCTATAAAGTATCTGTAAATAACTCATTATCAATAAAATGAAAAATAGTTTTTGGTTTTTGATTTTCTTCCCATTTACTGCATTGATGGCTCAAAACTCGTACCTAGTTAGAGAAAAAGAACAACTCCGCTTAACCCCCGCAGGGGCCTCTTTTCTGGCAAAACTTCCGTTGCATTGCATTCATACTGAATATCCTAACAAAACAGGCCATACTATAGAAGCTGAACTTGATGCCCAACTTACTCCTAAGCAGTTGCATCCGGCCTTTTATGGTTGTTTGGACTGGCACTCGTCTGTCCACGGGCATTGGATGCTTGTGCGGCTGCTCAAGACATTTAAAGGGCTGCCCGAAGAAGCCGAAATTAGGGCTATTTTGAACGATAGTTTTCAGCCCGAAAAAATGAAAACGGAAGCCGACTACTTCACCAAATACAAGTTTTCGCGTACGTTTGAACGTACCTACGGCTGGGCGTGGTTACTCAAATTGGATGAAGAACTGGCTACTTGGGATGACCCACAGGGCCGTCAGTGGCATCAAAATTTACGTCCACTCACTCAGCAAGTAGTGGAGCTTTGGACGGCGTTTTTACCTAAACAGACCTACCCCAATCGTACGGGTGTTCACCCTAATACGGCCTTTGGGTTGGTGTTTGCTCTGGATTACGCCCGTACGGTGAAAAATGCGTCTTTTGAAGCCAAAATTATTGAAAAAGCCAACTACTTTTACCTGAATAATAAGCAAGCCCCCGCTTTTCAAGAACCCGATGGCTCTGACTTTCTGTCGCCAAGTTTGGAAGTAGCCGACCTCATGCGTCGTATTTTGACTCCCGTCGCATTTCTCAAATGGTTTAATGGATTTATGCCTGCTTCGGGCTTGAAAAATATCCTAAAACTTCCTGTTGTCAGTGATCGTAATGATATGCAAATTGTCCATTTGGATGGCCTTTCGCTGAGTAGGGCTTGGTGCCTAAAAGGAATTGCGGAAACCCTTCCCAAAAACGATGCCCGTCGGCCAGTGATGCTCAAAGCAGCTCAACATTTTATCGATACTACCTTACCACAAATCACCAATGGTGGATACGGCGGAGAGCACTGGCTTGCGTCTTTTGCATTATATGCCTTACAGTAAGAAAAAATGGCATAATTTTTGTGGAAAATAACGTTAACGTCCTCATTAGCATTAAATTAATGGGTGTGTTTCCGAAACTGTATTATTCCTTTTAGGAAGGGCATTTTTCCAGTAAATTTACTGGAAGCGGCACTGTTTTTGCTGTATACTTCAGGTTGACATTTTTCAACGTTATAGTCAAACAAAAGTTGCACCTGCTCTAATTTTTAACGTTATTTTTCCACTTCTTACTTACAACATGAAAAAAACATCTACTGCGTTTTGGTGGAGAGTTTTCCTTTTTTGGACAATGGCTATTGGTGCTTTTGCTCAAAACTCTACTACCTCTCAAGAAGCAAACCTAGGAGGTTATTTCTTGAAAAAAGTGGTTAGCAATTCGACCATACCTACGGGTGTTGGGTTTACGTACACTATTTTCTATACCATTCCTGCGGGTTCTCCAGCCACTACGATTACGGACGTAGTTCCAAGCCCATTGGTGGTAGACAACATTATTTCTAATGCGGTATGTGGCACACCGAGCGTTTCTCAAGCAGCCGTTGTGGGTGGGATTCAGGTATCGTATGTTTTACCTGCCACGACTTCTGCTTGTTCGGGTTCGTTCCAAATCAACGTAAAGTTTCCTGCGGGCACTACGTGTAACGGCGAAACGGCTCGTAACCGTGCCTGCTTACGAACCGCTACTGGAGCTGACCTTTGCACGGGCTACGTAAGCACCACTGCCCAAGCCACCGACCCTTGGAAAGTGTATAAAGTCCCATCGGGGTTGGCATACACGGGGGGAAGTTGCCCGTGGGCAACGCTGAGTGATACCGTCGAGTACATTGTTTCGGTGTATAAAAACACGGGAACGTACGGTTTTCTTAACCTAGAAAATGCCAAAATAATTGATCGTATTCCTGCGGGAGCCGTATTTGTGAGTGGTAGCCCCATTGCGCCTGCTACTGGTACCATCACTGCTTCAGGAACAAACATCACTTGGACGGGTCTTGGAACGCTTGATGCTACCCAAAACTATTTCCAACGTCAGGCGAAAATTAAAGTCTACTACCCTGGATTTGCTACCAATACCACCCGCACCAACAAAGCGGTATTGACGGGCGATCTTGGCAAACCGACCTCGCCCAATTGCGGAACACACGCCGATTCACTCCAAATTTGTGTTACTAAAGCGGCTCCCGTTACCTCAGGCCAAATCAGTAAATACGCGTACGTGTCGGGAAATGCAATCGGATGTGCGGGTTATTATAACATTGTAGTTTGTAATAACGGGACGTCGCCTCTGACCAATTTTAATGTCTATGATAACATTCCTACGGGCATTACCGTCACCAGTATCCAAGTAACAGGCACCGCAGTAAACCCAGTGACTATCAACGTCAATAGTTCAAACGTTTTAGTCAATGCGACCACTACGCAAACCTACACCGCGACCTTAGGAGCAAACCCTGCCATTTATTTCCAAAATAATGGTACGCTAGCTGTGGGAGCATGCGTGTCTTATCGTATTAACTTTACGATTAATTCATCGGCGGCTTCGAGCATCATGAACTGTGCCAGTTTGCGATATCCGATGCCAAACCCTACGACGGTTCGTACTTCGTGCAATACCATCACGCTTTATCCTCCTTCCACTAATCTTTGTGCGTACAAAGAAGTATGTAATAAACAGTCAACGTACAACCAAGGGCAAGTACTTAGGTATCGTTTACGGGTTCAAAACATTGGAACTGCGGCACTTACTAGTGCGTACATCAATGATCTGTTGAATGCTAACCTTCAATACGTTGGAAATGAGACTTACTACACGTCAAGCAATTACAGCCCAGCGTGTACTTCGGGCTCTGGTATTCCTGCGGGAACAACGGCATGGACGGGAGTTACTACTTCTCACGCTGGGAACAATTTACGTTGGAATTTGCCTACGATAGGTACAAGTTGCGCCAACGTGTATTATCCCAACTGTGGTCAATACGGTACGGCGGGGGTTCCTTTCTATTTTATTGAATTTGACGTAAAAGTTATCAATAATGCTGCTGTAGGGGTGATTCCAAACTTCTTTAGAATTCACTCAAACTTGTCGGCTATTTTGGCAACTTCAAACACCGAATACATTACGGTAAACGCGGTGTTTGGATTTTCGCTCGATAAAAAAGTAAGTAAAGACAATGGAACGACTTTTGCCTCGTCGGTGGTGACGGTTCCAAATTCAAACGTTATTTACCGTTTGGAATTGACCAAAACAGGCGCACCGTTGAAAAACTTGTTGTTCTTGGATATGCTTCCACGCGACAACGTAACCACGGACTTTTTGATGCTCAATCGCTCGGTGAGTCGAGGTAGTCAATTTGATGTTTTGCACCAAAACTTTGTCAGTACGACGCCGTTGGCAGCTACTTCAACCTACACCAACTCAGTAAATATTTGTTTGCCAGACTTGTCTTACTCGCCTGGAGGGTGTAACACCACAACATGGACTGCCGCCGCGCTCAATGCTCGGAACCTTAGAGCAAATTTTGGTACGGGTTTTATGCCATCGGCCACGCAGCAGTATAATTTCAGAGGATTGGTGAGTGCCTCTGCTCAGAACAATCAAAAGGCTTGTAATTCGTTTGCGGCTACGGCAGCGGCGCTCATGTACATCAACAATGCCAATACGGACGTCAACCTCACCCCAAGTGAGTCCAACATAGCCTGCGTTTCTATCGACGGGGCGGCGGTCAATTGCTGCGAAAAAACACAAATTATTCAAACCGATAAGTTGTGTTGTAGTAAACTTAAAGTAGCGTGCCCCGTCAAAGAAATCAAAGTGACGTTGGCAAACGGTACTTTCACAAACCTTGCTTGGACCTGTAACCCTGCCGCGTCAAACTACGTAGGTACATCGTCGTACACGTTTACGCCAACGGGCACGTGCGATTCGACGACGGTAGATGCTTGCTTTACGGCCATCTCAAGCGGAAACGTGACGGTGACTTACAACATTACGTTTGCGAACGGTACTACTTGTACTAAAACGGAAACGAAAAAGTGTTGCTGTAACCCAGTGATTACTGTTCCAAAATCGGCTTGTTTAGGGTTGCCTGTTACGCTGAGATTAGTAGCGAGCGACTGTCCAGTTCAAAACGTATTGTGGAACTATGGCGATGGCTTTACATCGACGGCGTACAACCCAAGCCATGCTTATACCAATCCAGGTACTTACACCGTGACGCTTACCTACGAAAATGGATGTGGAAAGCAAACCCTTACCTATCAAATCGTAGTAGCTAAGTGTGCGTGTTCGGTAACTCCTTGTATCAGCTATGCAGCTACTGGCCTTCAGGTTCTTTTCAATTCTACAGGAAGCGCAAGTACGTTCCCTATTTCGGCTTACCACTGGGATTTTGGTGATGGAAACTGGTCAAATAGCCCAACTTATAACCATACCTACTTGAATGCGGGTACGTACAATGTTTGTTTGACCGTGTACGCTGACAACGGAAATGGCCCATGTGAATGTGTAGCTAAGGCATGTCGTACGATTGTAGTCACCCCAGGTATGGGAACGGCTGGTACGTGTGCACAAATGCTACCTCAAAATAAGTTGTCAGAGCCGTCTAATTCAGCGGCCCGTCAGTCGTCAGAAGAAGTTACGCCTACGCTTGAAGAGGAGAAAGAAGTGGATGCTGCATCGCTTAAAGTAATGCCGAATCCATTTGAAAATGTTATGAAAGTGAAGTTAGATAATTTGCTAAAATCGAGAAGCTTGACGGATAAAACTCAGCTAGAGTTGCATACGTTGCAAGGCAAACTTGTCAAAACAATCACGGTCACTGGTACTACAAACGAGGTTGAAGTTTCGACGCAAGAACTTCCTTCTGGTACGTATATCTTGTCTTATAAGCGAAACGGTAAGGTCGAGTCCTCCGTGAAGGTGATGAAAGATTAATTCTCAATTTCAACCTCCCGAAAGTTCAAAACTTTCGGGAGGTTTTTAATAAACTGCTTGGTAATCAACAACCAATTCGATTTTTGTCCAGCGATGTTTTTTGACCTGAACAGGATTGATGTTCATGGCGTCATCAAACAAATTGGCATAAAGCCCTTTTTCTTCTTTGGTAAAAACAGAATAGTAGCCTTCTGGGAGTGTTACTGAAAACCGTCCTTTTTTGTCGGTCTTTATTTTTTTTACCAACTTCGAATTCACTTGCTGATAAAATCCTGCTTCTTCGCCAGTTATTACCTGTTTATCGTTTGTCAACGCATAAATAAGCACTTCTCGTACCGCAGGGACGGCTTTGGGCTGGGTAGCTTTGGTGCCAATGGTCGGCATAAAATTCCCCGCTTTCCAAAGCACTTGCCCCGATACCCCTTGTGTTTTCTTTTGGGCAATGGAGGCGGTAGCAAATAGCGTAAAAAGGCAGATACTTAACCACGAAGAATGCATATTGATAGGTGTTTAGTGAAACAAGGACTACATTTCCACTTTGTCCAACGCATACACATCCGTCACTTCATCCAAGATTTCGACAATATGGGCGTAGTCTAAGGTTTCCACTAAACGCATTCGGTAGGGCTTAAAATTGTTCAACCCTTTAAAATAAGTAGCATAATGACGTCGCATTTCTAAAATGCCCGTACGTTCACCTTTCCATTGGATGGAGAAGTCGAGGTGCTTGCGGCAAACACGCACGCGTTCGGCGGTGGTAGGTGGAGCCAAATGTTCCCCTGTTTTGATGAAATGCTTGATTTCGTTAAAAATCCAAGGATAACCGATACTCGCTCGACCAATCATGATGCCATCAACGCCGAAGCGATTACGGTATTCAATGGCTTTTTCAGGACTATCAATGTCACCGTTTCCAAAAATGGGAATCTGAATACGGGGATTCTCTTTGATTTTACCAATCAATGTCCAGTCGGCATCGCCTTTGTACATCTGGACGCGTGTGCGCCCGTGAACAGTTAAGGCTTTTATACCTATGTCTTGGAGGCGTTCGGCTACATCCTGAATATTTTTGGTGGATTCGTCCCAACCTAACCGAGTTTTTACGGTGACAGGAAGGTGAGTTGCTTTCACTACGGCTTCCGTCATTCTCACCATTTTAGGAATATCCTGCAACAGCGCTGCCCCTGCTCCACGGCAAGCCACCTGCTTTACGGGGCATCCGTAGTTGATGTCAATCAAATCGGGGCCTGCCTTGGTGGCAATTTTGGCACATTCGCCCATGGTTTCGATGTCGCTTCCAAACAATTGAATTCCAATGGGACGCTCGTATTCGAAGATGTCTAATTTCTGCACACTTTTTGCCGCATCACGAATCAACCCCTCCGATGATACGAACTCGGTGTACATCAAGTCAGCACCGCCTTCCTTACACACTGCCCGAAACGGTGGGTCAGACACATCTTCCATCGGCGCCAACAACAATGGAAAATCTCCTAATTCTATGTTCTCAATTTTGACCATATTTTTCGAATCTTATAAAAGTGATTAGGGGATTGGCTTTCTTTAATCAGTTAGCACTCCCAAAGTGGTACGAATAATAACTAATCGAGGAAATCTACTCCCTAAAGCGGGCACAAAGTTCGTTCTTTTTTCTTTATCTCTGAAAATAACCTATTTTTGCTCTCTAAAATTCAACGACATAACAATCGTAATTCATACTTCGTAAATCGTACATAGAAGAATGCCTTATTTATTCACTTCAGAATCGGTATCGGAAGGCCACCCAGACAAAGTAGCCGACCAAATTTCGGACGCCCTTATTGATCACTTCATGGCGTTTGACCCTACGTCAAAAGTAGCATGTGAAACGCTCGTTACAACTGGCCAAGTAGTACTTGCAGGTGAAGTAAACAGCAAGACCTACCTCGACGTGCAGCAAATTGCGCGTGAAGTAATCGCTAAAATCGGGTATACTAAAGCGGAGTATATGTTTGAAGCCCACTCTTGTGGTGTTCTTTCAGCCATTCACGAACAATCGGCCGATATCAACCAAGGTGTTGACCGTCAGGCAGCAGATGATTTTGAAAGTAAGGCAAATGCGCAAGGCGCTGGTGATCAAGGAATGATGTTTGGCTACGCTACCCGCGAGACTGATAACTTCATGCCGTTGGCGTTGGATTTGTCGCACAAGATTTTGGAAGAGTTGGCTGCCATCCGTCGCGAAAACAAACGCATCAAGTACCTTCGTCCTGATGCAAAATCGCAGGTAACGATTGAGTATTCAGATAGCAATAAGCCTATTCGTATTGATACTATCGTAGTTTCAACCCAGCACGATGACTTTGGTGATGATGATACGATGTTGGCTCAAATCCGCAAAGATATTATCAGCTACGTAATTCCACGCGTGAAGGCGAAATTGAAGCCTTCGTTGCGCAAATTGTTTAACGACCAAATTACGTATCACATCAACCCAACGGGTAAGTTTGTAATCGGTGGCCCTCACGGTGATACTGGTTTGACAGGCCGCAAAATCATCGTAGACACGTACGGTGGTAAAGGTGCGCACGGTGGTGGTGCTTTCTCGGGGAAAGATCCATCAAAAGTGGACCGTTCGGCAGCGTATGCGACGCGTCACATCGCGAAAAACTTGGTAGCAGCAGGTGTTTGCGACGAAGTATTGGTACAAATTTCATACGCTATCGGAGTAGCTAAACCTTGCGGCTTGTACATCAACACCTACGGTACGTCGAAAGTAAAAGGCGAAAATGGGAAAAAATTGAGCGATGGCGAAATTGCTAAAATTGTAGAAAGCGTATTCGATATGCGTCCATACGCGATTGAGCAACGCCTCAAACTTCGTAACCCAATTTACTCAGAAACAGCCGCGTATGGTCACATGGGTCGCGAATCACAAGTTGTGAAAAAGGTATTTAAAAATGCAGGTCAAGTCGCTGAAGTGGAAGTTGAACTTTTCACTTGGGAAAAACTTGATTACGTTGACGCCGTAAAAGCCGCTTTTGGTTTATAGGTGATTTCGGTTGCTCCTCAGCATACGTTCGGTTATGAGTAACCGAACGCACAACAAAAAGCCCCCGTTCTTAGCTGAGCAGGGGCTTTTGTTTATGCTGTTGGATGTGAGCATCCAACAACACAGTTAGAAGAATTATACCTGACGAAACAACTTCGCATCGGCCCAAAAAGTACCAAAAGGAACAATGGAGGCAAGCAGCGCTAGGAATGTTTTTTTGCTTGGCCAATTGTACTCAATTTTACACTGCACAACCGCCAATACGTACAACACAAACAGCAGACCGTGGACCATTCCAATCACTTTGTTGGGGCCTGGCATTTCGGCATAGTACTTCAAGGGCATTGTGATGAACAGGATAAGCAGAAACGAAACGCCTTCTATAAAACCAATGACCCGCAAACGCCCTATTTGGGTTTTTAATAAATCCATCTTTTCTGAAATTTTGGTTGAAAAACGCACCAATGAATCTACAAAGAAAGGCGATTTACGGCTTTAATTTGCTTTTATATACCAAAAAATTAAGGCGGTCCAAACAATACCTCTGACACCTCACGCCACGTTTTGGCCTTACGTACATCTCGCAAAATATCGCGCCATTCGTGAAAGTTTAAATAAACCACGTTGTTGGAAGTTACAGGCTTAGTAAGTCCGTAGATGGGCCTTTCAGTTTCTTCCTGAAATGTACCAAAGAGGCGATCCCAAATGATGAAGGTAGTGCCAAAGTTTTTGTCGAGGTAGGCTTCATTTTTGCCGTGGTGTACTCGATGATGCGAAGGCGTGACAAAAATATATTCGAACCAACGGGGTAGTTTATGGATGACTTCAGTATGAATCCAAAACTGATATAACAAGTCGATTTGGTAACACATAAACGTAATTACGGGATGAATCCCCGAAAGCCACACGGGTAAGAAAAAGATGATTTTTAGGTGCTGGGTCCAGGAGTTACGAAACGACGTGGTCAGATTTAAGTGTTCCGACGAATGGTGCGTCACGTGCGTTGCCCACCAAATGCGCTGTTTATGGGCAATGAAATGAGCAAAATAATTACATAAATCAATCCCCAAATACGCCAATACCCACGCCCACCACGTATTGGGAATTCGCCACGGTACGAGTTCGTAACAAAACAAACTCAAACCTACTGTGAACGCTTTCAGCAAGCCATTGATGACTAAGCTTCCTATCCCAATTCCTACCGATGCTTTCAAATCGTCGGTATTGTAATGGTGGTGCGGGTCGTGGCGTAAAAACCAGTATTCGAGAGCTACAAAAATAAAAATGATAGGAGTGGCATACAGCAATAGCGGCTGCACGTCTTGTTCAAACTGCAAAGAAGGCATCAGAATGTGGAATTAAAAGTGAGAAATGGCTATAAAAAATTACTGAATATCAATGCGTTCGTAAGCTTTGACGTGGGTGTCTGTGTCGAGGCCAAAAAGCTCTATGTACTTTACTTTTGGAATAAAAGCGTTGTTGGCTAGTTGAACAAATACTTTCTGTAACAGCACTTTTTGTCCATTGATGTGCATCATGGCTACGGGTTTGTTATCTTGGTATGTTACCCAAATCTGCCGTTTTTTAAACGCATTCAATGAGATTTCATACGTATTGGCGCTGGTAGATGAATGGTGTTTGTAGCCATACGCAAGCTGCCACTGAAGCGTCGAGAGGTCTTCGCGTTGACCGTGTTCGGCGTACCGTATCCAATATACGTTCATGGGGCTTTCTTGGTCCAGTTTTTTGTCCGAACGAAGGTTGGCTTCGTACATAACGGTATTGGTGTTGTTGCTCCGTTGGATGTAGAACAAATGGTTAGAATTACGGGGTGGTTCAGGAAAATGAAGTTTGGAGGGAGTTTCATCGGCACCAAAGATGCCCATCGCTCCCGTAAACAGGAGCATGCTTACTAGTTTCATAGCTGTAGGTGAAGTTGTTTTTAAGACCTTCGACTTTATGACAACTCTGTCCAGTAGTTCCCCCTATTCTTTGCCTAACTTTTTTATCGTTTGGATTTTTTCATTCCCACTCTGCGCCCCTGCGTCTTAGCATGAAGAACTGATTTTCAAACCCAAACGCAACGCTCTGCGGGAAAAGCACGTATTCCTAATTAATTGAGCTTACTTCCTCTTTCATCAATCCAACAAATTCGAACACATAACTATGATTCGTTTCAGTCGTCAATTATTAGTTGGTGTAGCACTCGTAGGAGTGTGCCTATTACCAGCCTGTTCAACCTCATCGGTTGATCCCACCGACACATCAACTACTACCAAAGTGGCCTTTGAACACGCTACTGCCAAGCCGATTTTTGATACGTATTGTGCCTCTTGTCACGCGTCAGGAAAGAGCAATTACCGTGATTGGTTGTATGACCCCGCAGATTATACCACAACAATTAAGGGTAAAATTTCGACGATTTACAGTGAAGTATACGTAAAGAAAACGATGCCTGAAGGAACGAAATTAAGTGCGACCGAACTAGCTGCTTTCAAAGCGTGGTACGATGCGGGGTATCCTGCAAAATAATTGTGTTTCCGTCAGTTGATTTTGTATTAACTGGCGGAATGATTACCGAAAAATACGAAGTAAATAGGCCGTTAGAGCCAAAATGGCCACTTCAAATACCAGCAGGGCATTGACAATGCCGACATGGTCGGATAAATAGCCCAAGAAAATAGCGGGGATACCAAAACCAATGTAACCCATAAACATATATCCCGACACTGCTCTGGCGCGTTGAACTCCGCCGTAGTTGGCGATTAACGCCAAACCTCCCACGTACGAAAAACCGTAAGCTGCCAAGCCAATGAGGGTAGTTCCGCACAGTATTATCCACAACGCTGCGAGGTGACTGCCCAATACCACCAACCCAAAACCAATCGGAACCAACACGTACCCAATTCGGACGGATTGTTTGGGGGCGTTTTTGCGAATGAAAGGTTGTAAAAACGCACCTGTCCAGTTGATTAAGACCAGACAAAAACCCGCATAAGGGGTAAGATTAAACTTGGCTAATTGAGTAGGAATAATGGCAATAACCGTACCCGTAGCTGCCCAACAAATAGCTATAGCCATGTTGACGGGAAAGGAGCCTTTAGGGAAATAAGGCAGCCGAATGACGTTGCCACCAATGGGTTTAGGATTGGGCAAGGTAACTAGTAAAATTAGGCCAATGAAGGTAATACCTAACAGTAAATAGTAGGTGGGGGGAACTAGTTTAAAATCGACGAGTAGGTACAGGGTTGTGGCCAATGCACCTCCGCTAAAGCCAATGGCGGTAGAAAGGGAGGCTAAATTGGCGGCTCGGGTAGGGGCGTTTTTATCGGGATACAATACTTCCGTTAAATAGGCCGTTCCTGTGCCCATGCTTAATGCCAAAGCAATTCCTTGCAGGATTCGGGCAAAAATCAACGCCGTTACCGTCGGAGAGAGTGTGATTGTGAAGGTGGCCAAAAAGGAGCAAAAAACACTGAGAATGAGCACTGGTTTTCGGCCGATTCGGTCAGAAATTCCTCCTAGAAAAACGTAACAAGGCAGCATACCTGTGATGTATGCTGCCAAGACTAGAGCGGTTTGGCCATTGTTGAGGCCAGCTTCTGCCGCATATACTCGAAAAAGAGGCATCGAGATATTAACGGCCAAGGTGACTAGCAACAACGCAAACGAAATGATTCTAAAAGGAGGCATTAGCATACGCCCGTTTCGAGGTCACAGGCTTCTCCTTGGGCAGGTGCTTGAATCGGCGCTTTTACGGCAATGTCAGGTAAGGCTTGCAAGAACAAATCGGTTGGCTGCGCGCCCGACACCGCATACTTATCGTTGATGATGTAATACGGAACGCCACTGACGCCCATCAGTCGGTTTTGGTACAGAAGTTGGTCAATCTGTTCCGTCCCTGTTTCAGAAACAATAAACTGTCGAACTTCTTCGGCATCTAATCCCACCGACTGAGCCACAGCCACTACATTTTCAATGTTGGCAAGGTTAACACGGTCTTCAAAATAAGCTTTAAAGAATGCCTCTACCAGCTCCAACTGCTTGCCTTTTTGTTGCGCAAACCATACCAATCGGTGCAACCCATGCGTGTTAGGCGAAATTTGTTGGTTCAACAAATCAAACTTCAGCCCTTCTTGGGCCGCTACGTTGGATACTTGGTTGGTGAGTTGATAAAAACGGTCTTCTCCGCCAAATTTCGCCGAAAGTCGTTCCTTCATGTTTTCTCCTTCAAGCGGAGTATCGGGAGAAAGTTGAAAAGGTAAATAACTTATTTCAAACGTATAGTCGCCTTTAAGCTGATCAACTGCTTTTTCCAAGCGACGTTTTCCAATGTAGCACCACGGACAAACAACATCCGATACAATGTCAATTTTGATATGAGGTTTCATGTAATAATTTCTCTATTTGATTACTTTTAAAACCCGTTGACGTTCGTTATCGTTCATTTTTATGAAATAACTACCTTGAGGCATAGCCATAGGTAACGTCAGTTTACTCGATGATTCGTTGGCAACGAGCGACTGTTGTAGCCACACGCGTCCAGCGACATCGGTGAGTGCTACATCCACTTTTTTACCAGCAAATTCGGCTCCCCACTGAATTTGCAAAGCGGTAGCATTACCGAGTGGATTGGGGTACACAAACGCCTCCGTAGGTTTAGGGCTACCTGTTCCCATAGGGAGGTACTTGGCACGGGCCACTTCCGTAGCTGCCGCAAAGGTGGGAATTCCGTACCCAAATTGAGGCGTTGGGCTGGTAAAACGATCTCCTGCCCGACGAATACAATCAATGACTTGCATGGCCGTTAACTGAGGTTGTGATTGCCAAAAAGCCGCCACCAATCCCGCGATTAGCGGAGCTGAGTATGAGGTGCCGTTTCCAGTCGTTACATTGCCTGCTTGATTTGACAATACAGTGGCAAAACCTTGGGCACATACATCAGGCTTGACACGCCCGTCGGCCGAGGGGCCAATCGAGCTAAACGACGCCAATGCTTTGGTACTTCCAACGGCACCCACTGCCAAAATCGAATCAGCATCAGCAGGGGCTGAAATGTATTTCCACGCGCTTGCACCCTCGTTCCCCGCCGAGGCGATGACCACCATGCCCGTAGCCGCGGCCCAATCGGCGGCTCTAGTGATAAGCGTAGTGCGGCCGTTCATGTCGGCATAGGTGTAATCATCTGCCTCGTTGTCAAACTGATTGTACCCTAATGAAGTATTAATTACGTCGACTCCGAGGCTGTCGGCAAACTCAGCGGCAATGAGCCAATTAGCTTCTTCCAATCGCGACTCGCTGTTGTCGTCTTCAGTTCTTAGTAACGCATAAGATGCTCCATAGGCAGGGCCAATCAAACTCCCTTCCTTAAAGCTTGCCATGATACTAAAGACGTTGTTTCCGTGCGAATGGTCTTCGTACACGCTGGTTTCTTTATTGACAAAGTCGTAGGTAGTCACTACGCGTTTTTCGGTAAACAGCGTACTCAAGGCAGGGTTCGTATTAGAGTTTAAGAAGCCTGCGTCCAGAATCGCCACCAACATACCTTTGCCGTTGTAGCCTTGGTCGTGCATGGCATCAGCCCCTAGCATTTGAATTTGGCTTAACGATGCCCCGTAGTTAAAGGCGTCCATTCCAAATTTCTGTTGGGTCGTTGTGGTTTGTTTTTCAGCAGATAGCCGTGCCGTGCGAAGCGCTCGATTAAACTCAATGCCTGTTACAAACGACAATGCCCGAATGGCGGTCAGTTGTGCTGAGGTCGCTTCTACCAGTACGGCATTCAACCAACGGGATGTGTACCAGACTTTGGCGCCCGTTTGGCGAATTTGTGTTACATAAGTGGGGTTGACTGGCAGGTCACGGGTAGTGACGGCGATGCCTTGTCGCGTCCGCCTATCAACCGAGCGCTGACTCAAAAAGGCGCTGGGTTGAGCGGCACTAAATGGAGTACCCGTTTTGTCTTTTAGCAAGACCATATATTTGGCAGTTTGTGCCTCTACCTTCCCCCCCAATATGAAAAGAAGTAAGAGTACTGTTGCCGCAAACCATTTACCTCGCTGATTACCATTCATTTGTGTATTTTTTAGCTATTGTTGTTTTGTTCTTTTTTGTAAATCGGGTTGTGAGCAACCCTCCGCACAAGAGTGAGCCGTCCTCCGCACGAAAATCCCCACTCGACATTCTACACTCGTCTTTCCAAGTGGTCGGGTTGTGAGCAACCCTCCCCACGAAAATTCCCACTCGACATTCTACACTCGACATTCAACATTCTGCATTCTACCCTCGACCTTCCTTATTTTCCTGTTCTTTTAAACCTCACATACTGTCGTGTTCCAAAATCGACTTGAGCTTTGCCAATACAAGAAGGAGTAGAAGAGCAGAATTGCACATTAATTCGTTCTCGATATACTAGCCCTACACCTGCCGCGTATGTTTCAATCCGTTTGTCTTGGTTGACCAGCGTAGAGTCATTTTGTTGTATGACAGTGACCGAACGCTCAAAAGCAGTTGCTCCAATCGTCACGGTTTTATTTACATCTTTTATGCTATACTCATCCTCGCCCAAATTGTTATAAATGTTGCCGTTCCACGAACGCTTTTCAGCAGGAGGGAACACCATTTTTACGTAGTCACGACCGTTTTCGTTGCGCACCACATAATCAATTTTCAAACGAACTGTAAAGGTCGAATCGGGCGTCCAAGGCTGGCTTTCCAAGGTACGTCGAAAGCGCTCAATTCGGTACACTTTTTCACCAGCAGGGTCTGTGTAACTTTCCGCAACAACTTCTTTCCACTGAAATTGACGTACGGTAGCAGGGCGGCCTAGAAGTACTTCTTCTTCGCTGACGTCGTATTCGGTAAATCTTCCTATTTCTAATGGAAAAAATTCGCTACCTTTCAACCCATTGTCGCAATCGTCGCAGGGAGAGGTACAAGAAATTAGCCCAAAAAGTAAAACCAACCCTGCCCAACTGTAGTTTAGTAGGTAGTTGAAGCTTGATAAAATAGTAATACGAACTACGGAACAAAAACACCTCATTTTTTTATTTTCGAAATCGGAAATCTAGTGGTTTAATGGCGGGCCACGGCAAATAAATCAACCAACAATACATAATCATTAACTATTTCTAAGCCCTCTGTAATATAGATTAGAATTTAGTTAGAATTAAATAATGCAGGAACAAATATAATGTTCTATCGTTTTTTCAACTATCAACCCACGAAGAAACTGTATGAATTCTCAGTATATAAGACAGATTGTAGAACAGCTTGCCGCTTCTACAGGGCAGCCCGTTGTGACTCACCGAACGACGTACGATCAGGTAGAGCAAATGACCACCTACTCAGGGACGGATATTGATAGGTTCATTGAAGACCTCAACCGAAGTGCTCGCCATAATAACCTCACCTTAGTGGTCAATTGTTTACCCAAAAAACAATTTGTTTCGTTTATCGAAGAGGCTACGCATCCGATTCTTTATTTCGAAAAACACAGCTTAGGACTCACTCCCGTCATTGTCGGCAAAGATTATCAAGGCGCCTCTATCCAATGGAGTCCCATTATTGAAAGTCGCCCACGACATACCTCCACCGAAGTACTTTCACCGCTCGTATTTGAAAATCAACCTGAAGACAATAAGAATGGTCAAGTCCTGTACATTACAGCTTTTCCGATGCAGCCTTTAGTGAGCGATGATAGTACGTTAAGTCAAGCCGAAAACGAAATTTTGAGCCCCGTTCAGCGACTTATACGTTTACTCCGTAACGAACGCAAAGACATTGGCTATATCTATTTTTATGCAGTAGTCGTAGGACTCATTAGCCTTGTTTTACCACTGGGGGTACAGGCAATCTTTAGTTTAGTCTCTAGCGGTTCCGTTTTCAGTTCGGTGTACGTACTGATGGGGCTAGTAGTCATTGGACTCATCGGGAGTGGTATCATGCAAATCATCCAAGTGTCGTTGGTAGAAACGCTTCAGATGCGGATATTTGCCAAAGCCGCCTTCGAATTTACGTACCGGGTACCACGGCTCAAATATGAGGTGCTTCGGCAGGACAATCCTACCGAGCTCATGAACCGATTTTTTGATGTACTGACCATTCAAAAATCGCTTCCGAAGTTTTTGATTGAGTTGACGGCAGCTTTACTTCAAATCATATTTGGGTTGTTGCTGCTTTCATTTTATCACCCTTTCTTCATTGCATTTAGCTTATTTATCATTCTGATATTCTTCGCTATTATTCGTATTAATGGACGTAAAGGCTTAGAAACCAGCATTAAAGAGTCGAAATATAAATACCGAGTGGTAGCGTGGCTTGAAGGAATGGCAAGTACGTTGTTTTCATTTAAAACGGCAGGAGCCACCAACCTACCTATACAGCGGATGGATGGGCTTGTGACCAATTACCTTACGTACCGCAACAAACACTTCAAAATTTTACAAGGTTTTTATTACTACTCGTTGGCTTTCAAAGTGGTTGTTATTGGAGGTTTGCTGATTTTGGGAACCTACCTTTTGGTCAACCGTCAAATTTCCCTCGGTCAGTTTGTGGCATCCGAAATCGTGATTGTCTTACTCACGGGAGCCGTCGAAAAGCTGTTGTTAAGCATTGATGTCGTGTTCGACTTGCTTACGGCAGTGGATAAGCTAGGTTATGTGTCGGATTTAACGTTGGAAAAGGAAGGCGGTTTTCGCTTTTCTGCAACGCAATTTCCCAAAGGGCTTGACCTCAAAACGCGAAACCTTTACTATACCTATCCTGATGCCAACAAACCCGCGATTAACGGTATTTCGCTTGACATAAAGTCGGGAGAACGGGTTTGCTTGACGGGACAAAATGGCTCGGGCAAACATACCCTGTTGAAGTTGTTTTCAGGAATACTTTCTGAATACGACGGAAGCTTGATTTACAACGGCGTGTCTATGCGCGACCTCGATGTGACGACGTTACGCAGTCATTTGAGCATGAACTTTCCCAACCAAGAGATTTTTGACGGAACTATCCTCGAAAATTTAACCATGGGACGGGCGGGCATTTCGTTGGAACAAGTGAAAGGAGCGCTCGAAAAACTTAACCTGACCGAAGAAATTGCCCAGCTTCCCGACGGGCTAGGCACGTCGATTATCTCGGGAGGACGCCATTTTTCGCTGAGTTTTGTGACCAAAATTGCGTTGGCGCGTTGCTTGCTTACCCAGCCTAAACTCCTTCTTTATACCGATGCTCTCCGTCTGATTGAGCGCAGCGAACGAATGAGAATCATTGAGTTTTTAACAGATTCTTCGCACGATTGGACCCTTGTAGTGTTGTCAAACGACCCCGCATTCATGGGGGCTTGCGACCGTGTCGTTGTGATGGAAGAAGGTCAAATTCTGGCCGAAGGGCCTTACAAAACTGTATTAAAACACGTTTCAACGCTCGAAAACTAAGACCATGCTCAATATTTCAAAACAGCGGGTCAATGTACCTGCCATCGAAAACGAAGTTAATTCTTTACATACACTTCATTCACCCAAAACCGCCCGAATCGTTTACCGCTGGATTTTGGGGATAGTGATTGTGTTGATTCTGGTGATGTTTTTGCCTTGGCAACAAAACATCAACGGGAAGGGTTACGTAACGGCCTTGACGCCTAAAGACCGCCCCCAAAACATTCAGAATGCCGTAGCGGGACAAATTCAGCAATGGCACGTTCGTGAAGGTGATTTTGTCAAAAAAGGCGATACGCTTTTGACCATTTCAGAAATCAAAGACGATTATTTTGACCCTTTGGTGCTGGTTCGAACCCAAGAGCAAATTCAGGCCAAACAGGCCGCCATCAGTGCTTATGATGCTAAAATCAAAGCGACAGATGCACAAATTTCGGCCCTTCGGGAAGGACTAAAACTGAGCCTTGAAAAAACGCGTAACAAGCTGTTGCAGGCACGTCTCAAAGTAAAAAGTGATAGCGCCGACATGGTGGCAGTCAACCGAAATTTTGACATTACGAAAGAGCGACTTGAGCGCGGTGAGGCTATGTTTAAGGATGGAACCATTTCGTTGGTTGATTTAGAAAGCCGTCGGTTGAAATTTCAAGAAGACCAAGCGAAAGTGGTTTCCCAAAGTCAAAAGTTAGCCATTGCGCGCAACGAGCTCGTCAATGCACGCATCGAGTTAAGTTCGGTAGATGCTGAGTATCAGAAAGATATTGCTAAATCGTTTTCAGACCGCAGTACGGCGCTTTCGAGCCTTGCCGATGGTGAGTCGGAGTTGTCAAAACTCAAAAATAAGTACGAAAACATCCGCATTCGTCGCGAGCAGTATGTCGTACATGCTCCGCAGGATGGGTATATCATCAAAACCTTAAAAGCGGGAATTGGCGAAACCATTAAAGAAGGGGAGTCGATTGTAACCCTTCAACCCGATAAACCCGAATTGGCCGTAGAATTGTACATAAAAGCCATGGATTTGTCGCTCATTAAACCTGGACGCCACGTCCGACTGGAATTTGACGGCTGGCCCGCATTGCAGTTTTCAGGCTGGCCTGGTACTTCTGTCGGAACCTTTGGCGGAACTGTGGCTATCGTTGACCGGGTCAACAGTAAAAACGGAGAATACCGCCTCTTGATTAAGTCAGACCACGAAGGAAATGAAAACGATAAATGGCCCGATCAGCTACGGATTGGTTCGGGAGTGAATGGTTTTGTGATGCTCAAAGACGTCCCCATTTGGTGGGAAGTATGGCGTCAACTCAATGGTTTCCCGCCTGACTACCTCAGCGATATTTTACCTGCGGAAGAGAAGGAGAAAAAATAAAAAGTATAAATCGATGAAATTCGTCATAAAGTTATTTGTCGTCCTACTTTGCTGCGCGGGTTTTTTACCTACATGGGCACAGACCGACACAGGGAAGGTGTTTTCTTACCGCGATTTTTATGAATTAGTGGTCAAAAATCACCCCGTATTGCGTCAAGCCAATAACCTCCCCGACCAAGCCAAAGCGGAATTGCTCATGGCCAAAGGAGCATTTGATCCCAAGTTAGAGGTAAATTTTGACCGTAAATATTTTGACAATAAAGCGTATTTTAACTTCTGGGATAACCAACTCAAAGTGCCTATTTACTGGGGGGGGATTGACGTAAAAGCGGGATTTGAGCGGAATGTCGGGGATGTGCTTGGTACGGATATTCGTACTCCCATTGATGGTGTGAGTTACGTCGGGTTGACCGTGCCTGTTTTACAGCGCTTTGTCATTGACGAGCGCCGCGCTACGCTCCAAAATGCCCGTTTGTTTCAGAACATGGCCGACGTAGAGCGTGTAAAGTTGGTAAACAAATTGGTGCTTTCGGCAGCCAAAGAATACTGGAATTGGTACTTTTCGTACCGAAACTACTTACTTGTCAAAGAGTTTCATGACTTAGCTCAGGAGCGGTATGATTTGGTCAAAAAACGGGTAACACAGGGAGATTTACCCGCTGTTGATACTTCGGATGCCCAAGTAACGTTGCTCGACCGTCGGATTTTGCTTGATCAAGCCATGGTAGATTTTCAAAACGCCCGTTTGATTTTGTCAAATTACCTTTGGGATGAAAACAACGGTGCGCGAGAACTACCCTCCAGCGCGATTCCCCAACTCACGCCTGCCCAGCGCATTGATACCAACACCCTAACGCAGTTGCTGGACATCGCCCGCCAAAAGCACCCCGAAATTCAGAAGTTAGACATTAAAAATCAGCAGTTGCGCATCGACGAGCGTTTGGGACGTGAAATGCTCAAACCCAAATTTGACATCGGACTTTCGTCGCTTAATTACGCCCACCGTTATATCACGGGGCTAGAAATACCAAAAACTACGGGCGCTTTCCCTGCTTTTTACAAACTGAACGTCGATTTTTCGATGCCGTTGTTGTTTCGAAAAGAACGTGGAAAGTTGGAAACTATTCGGATTAAACAAGCCCAAAACTCTCTTGAACTCCAGCAGGTGCGTCGAGAGATTAATAATGACGTTCAAGCGGCTTACAATGAGGTGATTAATCTTGAAAAGCAAATTCAGAGTCAGCAAATTGCCATTGAGCGTCAAGCACAAGTATTACGGGCCGACGAACAGCGTTTTTCTATCGGAGAAACCCAACTTTTGCAACTAAACATGCGCGAATCAAAACTAAATGAGCTAAAAGTAAAGCTCGAATCCATGAAATCGAAGTACGAAAAAGCGAAGGCAACGCTGTTGTTTTCAGCGGGTTTGAGCGAATGGTAAACACCCAAAAAGTTAACTAGCCATTAATTATTGAAAAAATCGTGATAAAAACCCTCGCCCGAAATGCCTAATTTTGGGGCTTTACTAACACAATCTCCCATAGTGTGGGGTGGGGGCTTTTTAAACGATGAAAAATTATATAAAACACGACCCTTGGTGTATTATCGAGGAAGGATTTTATCCTGAATACAACGAAATCACCGAAAGTCTTACCAGCCTTGGCAACGGCCGTATGGGCCAACGAGGCAACTTTGAAGAACAATTTTCTGGCAAAACACTTCTCGGAAATTATGTAGCGGGGGTTTTTTATCCCGATAAAACCCGCGTCGGTTGGTGGAAAAACGGCTATCCGCGTTATTTTGCCAAAGTACTAAACGCTTGCAACTGGATTGGTATCAACGTTGACATTGAGGGCGAAACGCTCGATTTGGCGACTTGCACCGTCTCCGATTACTCGCGTGTGCTCAACATGAAAGAGGGTATTTTGGAACGTACCTTCGTAGCTACCCTCACCAGCGGCAAACAGGTACGTGTTCAAGCCCAACGTTTTTGCAGCATCGTTGATGATGAAGCGGGAGCGATTCGCTATTCGGTGACACCGCTTAATTTCGACGGCACCATCACCCTGACGCCTTCGCTTGATGGCGATATTAGCAACAAAGACTCTAACTACGGCGAGAAATTCTGGGACGAAATCCACAAAGAAACGGCTTTCGGCGAAGCTTACCTTGAGATGCGTACCAAAGACACCCCGTTCAAAACGGAGTTGTTCAACGTATGTACAGGAATGAAAATTGACATTCTCGTAAACGGAGAAAGTGTTGATTTTCAAAATAAACCTGTTAAGTCTGCGAAATACGTTGCGTGCAAAATTGAGCTAAAAGCCAAAGCCAACGAAGAGATTACGTTGTACAAATATGCCGTTAATTTGGCTTCGTTGAACCACGCACTTGAAGACCTTCTCCCCAATGCCAAAGCTTACATCGCGCGCATTTCGGCCAAAGGTTTTGAACAAATGAAAGCGGAGCAAGCGCAAGCATGGGCTGACCGTTGGGCACAAAACGACATTATTATTGAAGGAGACTCGGACAGCCGCACTGACGCGGCTCAGCAAGGGATTCGTTTCAATATTTTCCAACTCGAACAAACTTATACGGGCGAAGATGCTCGCCTCAATATTGGTCCAAAGGGCTTTACGGGAGAAAAATACGGCGGAAGTACCTACTGGGATACGGAGGCGTACTGCTTGCCATTTTACCTCGCAACGGCCGACCAAAAAGTGGCTCGTAATCTCTTGGTGTACCGCCATAAACACCTCCAAAAAGCCATCGAAAACGCCGCAATGCTGGGCTTTAACAACGGGGCAGCCTTGTACCCGATGGTAACTATGACGGGCGAAGAGTGCCACAATGAGTGGGAAATCACTTTCGAGGAAATCCACCGCAACGGCGCGATTGCCTACGCTATCCACGATTACATCCGCCACACGGGCGACGAAGGATATTTAGCTGAATATGGGCTAGATGTGTTGGTAGGAATCGCTCGTTTCTGGGCACAGCGCGTGAACTGGTCAGCAGACAAGAAAAAATACGTGATGCTAGGCGTGACGGGTCCCAACGAATACGAAAACAACGTCAACAACAACTGGTACACCAACTACCTCGCGGCTTGGTGCTTGCGCTATACGTTATCAGCGATTAACAGTCAAAATCCAGAAGTGCAAAGTGAGGTCTTAGGTAAACTAACTCCCCCATTGAGGGTCGGGGGGCCAGAAATGGCTAAATGGCAGCATATTGTGGACAATATGTACTACCCTTATGATGCTGAACGGCAGGTATTTTTGCAGCAAGATGGATTCTTGGACAAAGAACTTTTGACCGTTGACGACATCAAAGAACACCGTCCTATCAACCAAAAATGGTCGTGGGATCGCATTTTGCGGAGCTGTTTTATCAAACAAGCCGATGTATTGCAGGGGCTTTATTTCTTTGAAGAAGAGTTTGATACTGAAACCATCCGTCGCAATTTTGACTTCTATGAACCCATGACCGTACATGAGTCGTCGCTGTCGCCTTGCGTACACGTGATTCAGGCCGCGAAATTGGGCTACAACGAAAAAGCGTACGAAATGTACCTCCGTACCTCCCGCCTCGACCTCGACGACTACAACAACGACACCGAAGACGGCCTTCACATCACAAGTATGGCGGGCACGTGGATGTCGGTGATTAAAGGGTTTGCGGGAATGCGTATTAAAGAAGGTAAACTCGCATTTACACCGTTTTTGCCCGAACAGTGGAAAGGTTATTCGTTTAGAATTGGTTTCCGTGGACAAGTAGTACGCGTAGCCGTCCGCCCCAACGAAGTGGAAGTGGAAAACCTTTCAACGCAGCCGTTGAGTCTTGCCATCAACGGCACTGAAATCACGGTGGCGGCGCAAGCGAGCGAAGTTGTGAAAGGGTAAAACGTTTAATAAATAATGTGGATTTGTCACCCTGACGACAGAAAGGGTCTTAATCCGCTTAATCGTTTACTCAAATGCGCTACAAAAAAAGCGGAGTCGTCAGACCCCGCTTTTTTTGTTACTCCACTTCTATATACAAGCCTCGGAGAGGCGAAACATTTGTAGGAATACAAGCGACAAAAATAGATGCCTACGACATGACAAAATGGGCTATCCTTATTTTACCGACCCACAGCTTTTTTGGGCTTTCTCCATTCCCTCCCTATCTTTGGTTTTCAAACACTATCTTGAAAATCAGCATGAAAAATCTAAGTTTCATTGGACTACTCCTGTTGGGGATAACCGCCCAAGCCCAAACGTTGTTGACTCCCGAACAGCTCTGGAAGCTGGGGCGCGTGAGTGGAAAAGGTATTTCTAAAGACGGGAAATCGGTCGTTTATAGCGTCAGTACGCCCAATATCGAAGAAAACAAAAGTAGCAGTAAAACTTACGTTATCCCCATCGGCGGCGGAAATGCCTCACTTATTACCAACGTGGACGATCTGCTCGTCAATCCCAAAATTTCGCCCGATGGAAAGTTCAAAATCAGCAGTGAAGAAGTAAAAGTGATGAAAGTGACGGGCAAAGATGCGTACCCTCAGCTTTCAAAAAGTAATGTTCTGATTTATGACCAGCTCAATTACCGCCATTGGGATGAGTGGGAAGACGGTAAATTTGGACACGTAATGCTCACGCCTACAGGAGGCGGAGCGCCCAAAGACCTGATGGAGGGCGAACCGCATGACTGTCCGCTCAAACCCGACGGCGGTGATGAAGATTTTGTGTGGAGCCACGATGGAAAAAAGGTGGTCTATGTGACCAAGAAAAAATTCGGAACGGCTTACGCAATCAGTACCAATACCGATTTGTATGCGTACGATTTGGCTACAGGCACAACGACCAACCTCACCGAAGACAATAAAGGCTACGACCTTCAGCCTGCGTTTAACCGACAGGGGCAATTGGCGTGGTTACAAATGAAACGTGATGGGTACGAGTCTGATAAACAAGACATTGTGGTAAGTAATGGTACAACAAAAATGAACCTTACTGCCCAGCGCGACGACTTACACGTGGACGGTTTTAAGTGGAGCGAAGATGGACGTAGCTTGTTTTTTACGGCAGCTACCAACGGTACCTCGCAGTTGTTTCAGGTGACTTACCCAGGGCTTACCAAAATGATGCCCATCATTACCCAAATTACTAAAGGGGATTTTGACGTAAATGGAATCACCGGACAAAGTGGAAATACGCTCGTAGTAAGTCGTGCGGATATGAACCACGCCAGCGAGCTCTACACCGTGAACATCTCGGATGGCGCTATGACGCAATTGACCCACGTCAACGATGCTACTTACGCTACTTTGGGGATGTGCAAAACTGAACGCCGTTTTGTTAAAACCGTGGATGGGAAAAGTATGTTGGTATGGGTGATTTATCCGCCAAATTTTGACAAAAACAAAAAATACCCTGCTTTGCTTTACTGCCAAGGAGGTCCACAAAGCGCCTTAACGCAGTTTTATTCGTTTCGTTGGAATTTTCAATTGATGGCTTCCAATGGGTATATCGTCGTGGCACCCAACCGACGTGGAATGCCTGGGCACGGGACTAAATGGAATGAGCAAATCAGCAAAGACCACGGTGGCATTGTGATGCAAGATTACTTAGCGGCGATCGACGATGTGAGTAAAGAGCCGTTTGTCGATAAAAGTCGGCTAGGTTGCGTGGGGGCGAGTTACGGAGGCTATTCTGCGTTTATGCTGGCAGGAATGCACAACAATCGTTTCAAATCGTTCATTGCCCACGATGGCATCTTTGATTTTCGGAGCATGTACGGCACGACCGAGGAGCTTTGGTTTCCGAATTTTGACTACGGCGGGCCGTACTGGGACACCAAAAATGCGGCAGCGCAGAAGTCGTACGCTCAATTTTCACCCAGCAATTTTGTGGCAAAATGGAACACACCTATTTTGATTTTTCACGGTGAAAAAGACTACCGAGTTCCGCTTGAGCAAGGCTTACAAGCATTTCAAGCGGCGCAGCTGAGAGGCATTAAAAGTCGATTGGTGGTGCTGCCCGAAGAAAATCACTGGGTACTCCACGCCCAAAACGCCCAAGTTTGGCAGAATGAATTCTTTCGATGGTTGAAGGAGACACTGTAATGGGAGAAACAGTCGTTGTTCCAGCCGAGTCGGTAGATTTTTGTATTTTCGTAAAAAATTAAGCCATGAGTAAAAAGCTAATTCGATTTGATTGGGCGGTCAAAAAGTTGTTGCGGAACAAAGCAAACTTTGTTGTACTCGAAGGTTTTTTATCAGAACTGTTATTTGAAGACATCAAAATCCAAAAAATATTGGAGAGCGAGAGCAATCAAATAACCGACGATGATAAATACAACCGTGTGGATATACTGACTCAAAATTCAAAAAATGAGTTGGTGATTATCGAAATTCAAAATACCTACGAAATTGATTATTTCCATCGAATGGCGTATGGCGTTTCTAAGGCACTTTCTGAAAACTTGAACATCGGTCAACCTTATTCGGAGGTCAAAAAAGTAATATCTATCAATATTGTTTATTTTGATTTAGGGCAGGGAAAAGATTACGTTTATCGGGGTACAACAAACTTTCAAGGGCTGCACGAGAAAGACGTTTTACAGTTGTCCAATAAACAAAAAGAGACATTTACAAAGCAAAATGTCTCAGATATTTTCCCTGAATATTACCTCATCAAAGTAAATCAGTTTAATGACATCGCCAAAGATACCTTAGACGAGTGGGTTTATTTTTTAAAAAATAGCGAAGTAAAAGATGAGTTTAAGGCAAAAGGTTTGGCCGAAGCGAAAGAAGTTTTAGACATTATGCGGTTAGATAAAGAGCAGCAATATGGCTACAACCGATATTTGGACTACCTGCATCTAAAAGCAAGCGAAGTACTGTCGTTAAAAATTGAAGCTGAAGAGAAAGTGCGTAACGAAAAAGCTATTGAAGTTGCCAAAAAGGCAATTCTTAAAGGTTTTGACTCCAATACCATTGCCGACTTAACTGATTTGAGCCTCGAATCAATCGAACTTTTACGAAAAGAACTGAAGCAGCATGAATAATAACCGAGTGTATAAAATGGCCTTTGCGGGGGTGTATCCGCACTATGTACAGAAAGCCGAGAAAAAAGGACGTACAAAAGAAGAGCTGCACCAAATCATCCATTGGCTAACGGGCTATGACGAAGTGGCACTCCAAAAAGTGCTCGAAGAACGGGTGGATTTTGAAACGTTTTTTGCCCAAGCTCCTTTGATGAACCCCAATGCTCATAAAATTACGGGGGTTATTTGTGGGCACCGAATCGAAGATATTGAAGACCCTTTGATGCAACAAATTCGCTACCTTGATAAACTGGTGGACGAATTGGCGAAGGGAAAAGCCATGGAGAAGATACTACGTAAATAGCCAAAGATAAAGCCTCTTTTATCTCAAATTTTGAGACAGAAGAGGCTTCCCTTTTAGGTATTTCAAAAAGATACCTTCTCTTAACTAGCTATTTGCCAGCTGTAGCGCACTTGGTAGTGGCCGCCGTGGTCGATGTAGTTCAATGTTTGAATTGGAGAGTTGGCGCTGCCGTTGAACGTAGCGTTGATGCTTCCAAATTCAGCAATAGCTACTTGTGGAGCAAAGGTGTCGTCTTGGATAAGTCCAACAATCCATTCTACTAGCGCACCTAGAATAAAGCCCACTGCTGCCCCAACAACGATGCCAATAGGACCTCCAACTGTACCGCCAATTGCGGCTCCAACGGCTGTCCCGATGGCACCACCAACGGCCGTAAACACCACTTGAAGTTTGTCTTTGATGGCATCGTAGAGGTCTTTAATGAAGCTGGCGAAGCCACCACCGTCTTTTTCGGAAAGTGCCAAAAACACAGCAAAGCTTTTTGGAAACGTACCCGACGAAGTGAAAGCAAACTGCTTGATGGTTTTGGCAGGGCTGTACGATTTTACATCTCCATCATCGAAGTCACCTCCGACAAAGATTTCGCTGATGATAGATTCCTTTTTCACATCGTCGAGCGCTACACCTCCCATGGCAATCTCGTCACTTCCAGGCCATTCAGGGTTTGTTTCATCGACACACTTGACCGAATGTACATTAAAACGCAGCGATTTGTTGACGGTTGCTCCGCCTCCGTTGCCCAGTAACTGTACCCCAAGGTACTTCTCTGTAAACTTCAAAAAATAGGCCTCATTAAAAGTAGTACTGACAAAAGCGAACTCATTTTTGAGGTTTAACTGCGACGAAGCGATTTTGGTAGCCCGAAGGTCTACCCCTTTCAATACAGCAAAATTGTGTAATTCTGGTGCCATCAAGTTAGTCGTTTTTACGCGAGTTTCGAACGCTGTTTTTCGTTCGGTAGGCATCTTGGCAATGCGGTTGGCGACGGCCGTACCTGCTTTGCTAGCCCCTTTTTTCATTTTAAAAATGGCTGGTTGCGAGCGTGCTTGGAGCTCTTGAAGTACCTCTAGTTTGAGGATGTTAGTCACTTTTTGAACAAGAGAATTGAACACTTGGTCATCCAAGCTAGCGGCATTGCCTAATCGAATTGTTTCCATACTCGTTGATAAAAATTTAAAGGTGAAGGAAATCGTAACGTTGAGAATTCTCTTTGCAAAGGTTGATTAATCCTTCTTAAATTTTTAGAGTGAAACTACTGAAATAACAAAACGAGTTTTACTACGCTTTAAAGCGTTTTTATACGCTTGTTTAATTAGTGTTTTTACTTGTGTAAAAATACTGATAATCAGTGTTTTGTTTTGTAATAGCGCTTCGATTTTTTTATTATAAAACATACCAAAAGGCATACGTTTAGGGTGTTATTCTTCTTGTCTATTCTTTTGGGCGTTATTGTTTATACGAATTTTTAAGGAGCTGTAGAACAAACAAATACCTTCTTTAGATGTTACTATTTTAGCAAATGGTTGATTTTTTCTAAGAAAATTGCCCAAACGTATAAATATTTGATAGCATTTGGATGTGTTTTTGAAAAATAGCTACTCATATATCCATAAAATATAGGTAATCAATTGTATATTTGGGATGTTGCATTTTACCATTATGTATGTTTTCATCACATCATTAACCCATTTCAAATGAATTACTTCTTTCAAATGGCATCTCCAATGATGCGTCGATACTATGACTTAGCTTCCGAAAAATAACATTTTGGTAATATGCTAAGGACTAATTTAGGCCCTGATTTTTAGGGATACTTTTTAGCCAAAAAGCTTTTCATCAATTTATAACTTCAATTTTTACCAAACTAAATTTCCATGATTCTAAATCTACACCATTATTTTAAGCCGAGGTATTTAAGGCTCATCGTAAGGAAAGTGAGCTTTTTGCTACTAGTTTTGCTCACTGCTCACTTAACGGCCTTTTCTCAGGCGTCATTTACAAAAGGAAACCTGGTCGTAGTACAAGTAGGGGATGGTTCAGCTGCATTAGGTGGTACTGGGACCGCTACGTTTTTGAAAGAATATACTGCATCAGGAACACTTGTTCAAAACGTTTCGCTACCTACAACTTCGGGTGGAGGAAACAAGCGACTTGTACTATCGGGGTCATCAACTTCAGAAGGAACTCTGACTCGTTCTGTAGATTTCAAATATTTGACATTGGTTGGATATGATGCAGCACTAGCAACAGCAAGTATTAGCAGTTCAGCAGCAGGTACAATTAATCGCACAGTTGCACGCGTAAAATTTGATGGGACTATTGACCTTACTACTGGTTTAACAGATGCCTCCACAACAAGTAGTCCTCGGGCAGTAGTAACAACCAATGGAACTGATTTATGGATTGCAGGTGGAGCAGGGGGAGTGCGCTATGCCACTTTAGGAGCCACTACTTCTACTCAATTGAGTACAACGCCTACCAATATTAGAGTTGTTAATATTTTCAACAATCAATTATATATAACATCTGCCTCTGGAGTTTTTTTAGGGGTAAGTACTGTCGGAAGTGGTACTCCACAGACTAGTGGTAATACAACAACTGCTTTGAGTGGATTTCCAACTGCATCAGGCCCGAGTCCATACGGTTTTTCTATTAGTCCTGATGGAAATACCATTTACGTGGCAGATGATCGTACTTCTGCAAATGGTGGAGGTATCCAAAAATGGGTTAATAACTTAGGAACTTGGTCGCTTAGTTATGTAATAGGAACCTTGAGTGTAAGAGGACTAACCGTGGATTGGTCGGGTACTAACCCTGTCTTATATGCAACTACAACCGAAACAAATGCTAACAAAATCGTAAAAGGAGTTGATACTGGAGTTGGATCGACTGTATCAGTTATTGCAACCGCAGCGTCCAATACAGTTTTTAGAGGAATTGCTTTTGCTCCTTATGACGACGCGGCCGTGGTGGTTCCTAACCTATCAATCAATGACGTAACCATCACAGAAGGTAATTCAGGGACGATAACCATGACTTTCACGGTAAGCTTATCTTCCCCCGCACCCGTAGGCGGAGTTACTTTTGATATAGCTACTGCAGATAATACGGCTACCGTTGCCAACAATGATTACGTAGCTCTCTCTCTGACAGGACAAACGTTTGCACAAGGAGAATCAACGAAAACATTTTCGGTTACCATCAATGGTGATACCGACGCGGAGTCAAATGAAACATTTTTTGTGAACATTACGAATGTGACGGGTGCTAATGTTTCGGATGGTCAGGGAATAGGAACTATTACCAACGATGACGTCAACTGTGCCACGCCAACCTTAATTTCTACCATTCAAGGTACAGGTTCTGCCACTACATTCTCGGGTACGCAAGTTATTCGTGGGATAGTTGTGGGGGATTTTCAAAATACTGGAGGGGTTACTCGCTTAGGTGGTTTCTATGTGCAAGAAGAAGATACTGACCAAGATGCAAATCCTGCTACCGCAGAAGGTATCTTTGTATTTGAAGGAAGTGGCGTTGCTACTGTAGATGTCAATGTAGGTGATTTGGTATGTGTTTCTGGAACTGTCACAGAATATGCTTCAGGTGGAGTGAGTAGTTTGACTCAATTAACTAATCCAATTATCTCAATCGTTAGCTCAGGTAATCCATTACCTACACCTGTAACGGTTGAATTACCTATCGCAAATGCTTCCGATTGGGAGCGTTATGAAAGTATGCGCGTGGTTGTTAAAGCTGCGTCGGGCAACCTAGCCGTTACTGACAACTATACTCTTGGTCAATACGGTCAGTTGACGCTTTCATCTGGAGGGGGCAATAACCAAACAGGTACGGATGCTCGCCTTGATCAATATACACAATTCAACCCGCCAAGTACCGCAGGTTACGCGGCTCATGAAGCTGAAAATGCCAAGCGTATCATTATTTTGGATGATGGCCGTAGTGGTTCTTATCCCGACCCTATCATTTTTGGTAGAGGAGGAAACCCTCTAAGTGCTTCAAACACACTTCGTACTGGTGATGAAATCAATGAAGTGGCAGGGGTACTCGATCACCGTTTTGAAGGGTATCGTATTCAAACGTTAACAAGTCCCAACTTTACAGCCACAAATGCTCGCCCTGCGACCCCGCCTTCATTGGGAGCATCAACGCTTAAAGTAGGAAGTGCTAACATTCTTAATTACTTCAACGGAAACGGCTCAGGTGGAGGATTCCCGACTTCGCGCGGAGCTGATAATTTGAATGAATTTAACCGTCAACGGGCTAAAATTATTAATGGCATCGTAACAGGTGGTGCTGACGTGGTGGGCTTAATGGAACTAGAAGAGGATGGTGACGGTGCAACAAGCGCCATTCAGGACCTGATTAATGGTCTCAATGCCGCTACTGCGAGTGGTACGTATGACTTTGTTCGCTCAGGGGATATTTCAACGGACCAAATTACGGTGGGCATCATTTACAAACCTGCTGCGGTCGAATTGGTAGGAGCCTCAGCGGCAATCCCTCTTAATTATGGTACGGCAGCGTATGTACCTGTAGGACGTAGCTCGCTTGCGCAAACGATTCGCCAAAAGTCAAATGGGGCGATTTTTACCTTGGTTGTTAACCACTTAAAATCAAAAGGTTCAAGCTCTGGAGGTACAGGTGACGCCGATGCCAACGATGGCCAAGGCTTCTCAAATGGAACGCGTACCCGCCAAGTTCAAGATTTGCTTTCTTGGCTAGGGACCAAACCAACAGGTAACACTGATCCAGATTATTTACTCATTGGAGACTTTAATGCGTATGCCAAAGAAGACCCAATGACGGCCCTTGCCACAGGGGGTTATACCAACTTGTTGAGCCCTACTTCTTATTCATATTTGTTTGGTGGAGAGTTTGGCTCATTAGACCATGCTTTGGGTAGTACAACCCTTACTGGACAAGTAACAGGCGCGGAGAAATGGCATATCAATTCCGATGAACCAACGTCGTTGGATTACAACATAGAAAACAAAACAACGGGGCAACAGTCAAGCCTATATGCAAGCGATGTATTCCGTTCATCTGACCACGACCCAATCCTTATTGGATTGAATTTGTGTGTCGACCCAACGATTGCTCTTTCTTCGGCAGTAGGGACGAATACTCAAGCCGTTTGTGCAACAACTGCCATTACTCCAATCGCCTATGCTATTGGCGGAGGAGGAACAGGGGCTACTGTAACGGGTTTGCCAGACGGCGTAACAGGTAGCTTTAGTGCTGGGATCTTTACCATTAGTGGTAGCCCAACCACAGCTGTAGGTAGTCCTTTTAATTATACCGTAACTACCTCAGGCGGCTGTTCGCCAGCGGTCACCGCTACGGGCACAATCACTGTCAATCCTGTTCATACGCTGACGCTTACTTCGGCGACTGCGACCGAAAACCAAGTACTTTGTTTGGGCAACTCACTTGCTTCAATTACTTATACGTTGGGAGGAGGCGCTACTAATGCTAAAGTAACAGGTTTAACCGACGGGGTAACAAGTTCGCTTAGTGGTAACGTTCTTACAATTAGCGGAACTCCTACCAACAGCGGTAGCTCAAGTTATAGCATTACTACTTCGGGCAATGGCTGTGCCGTTGCAAATGGCAATGGTACAATCAAAGTAAACACAAAACCATCGGTAGCCATTTCGTACGCAGGAGTTTCTCTTGAAGAAGGAAAAACCATCGAGCTTTGTGATACAGACAGTAATCCTGTCAATAACCTACAATTTACCGTAAATACGGGATGCGTTTCGGGTTTAACATTCTGGCGCGTTCAGGTAGGCAACGGGGTGTGGAGTGATTGGTCAACTAGTCAACCAGTTTCTCAAGCATCCAATAACCAAGTTTACCGCTACCAAGCAGCTTGTTCGGATGTAACTTGTACGACGACAATCACGGGGACGTATATTTTGGCGATTAACTACCGTGCCTCAGTTCCCCAAAACGTATCATTAGTAATTGATGGAACGACAGTGGAAGCGGGTGAAACAAAATCGGTGTGTGATATTCCTGCTACTTCTACTATTGATTTTAATGCTACGTGTGCCGCTGGCGAAGTCGTGGTTTATTCAGTAGATGGTAGTGATTATAGCACTACGTTGCCTATGCAAATTGTCGATGGACAAAACCACTCGTATCGTGTACGTTGTCGTAAAGCAGACGGCACTCCGTCGTGCGTTGAGGCTGAATCGGCCGCTATGGTTGTGAAAATATCGACGGCTCCTGCCGCACCTAACGTGAGTATAACGCCTACTTCTTCGTGCGGAACGCCTACTGCGTTTTCAGGAACATCGACCTGTGGAGCGCTGACAACAGTTTGGTATAATGCTGTTACTCAACAAAAAATAGATAATCTTCCTACAACTACGCCTTCGATAACGACCTCTTATTTTGCTCGTTGTCAGAATGAAGTAGGTTGTTTGAGCCCTGTGAGCAATACAGTAACCTTTACTATCACTCCTGTCGATGCCGCTCCTTCGGTGACGGTAAGTGCGGAGGTCGTTTGTGCTGGCACGGATGTTACGGTTTCCACAAGCTGTCCAGCAGGAGCTAGCGTTCTTTGGAATACGGGAGTGACAGAGCCTAGTTTTACGGTCTCTTTTGCCAACGTAACTACTCAAACGTACTGGGCGCGTTGTGTCTATCCAAATGGCTGTCAAACGCCAGAAAGTGAGCGTAAATCAGTGTTATGGAAAGGCTTTAATCTTACCTTTATCAACATCGGCTCAAGCCGTTCGGGGACTAAGTCGGAGAATTCGCTTGCCGCTTGGAGTAGCCAATTTGTAACCCCAGATGCGGGTCCTTCTCTCGAAAAGAGTACTCAGGTAAATCCGACATTGTTCTTTAGTGAAAACCTTAATAAAACTGCACCCCGTTACTGGACTATTTATGCGGATGCTTGTATTTTGGGTACTTCAGGTTCATTGACGTTTGACCTATTAGCAACACCCGAGACGGGCGTACCACAGTCGTTTAATACCCACGAAAACAATGCACCTTACTTCATGTATGCTAACCGCGACGGCTTTACGGAGTTGTACGCGCAAAACCACCCTGCGTATGGTTTCTATCAAGAAGACGGTAGTGGAAACAACTTGTATGATGCAGGTTTACCAAAAGGTTTGTATAAGCTAAGTGTACGTTATTGGGATATGAAAGGTTGGGGTAGCATCTATCCATCAACGCGTAAACCACAAGGGAACGTATTAGCCTACCAAGAGTACTGGTTTAGAATTCAGTCGAAAGACGGAGTCGGTACAGGAGCAGCAAGAGAAGGAATAAACGTAGATCCCTACGGGATGACAAAAGGTTCTTTTGCCCAAGTGATGCCTAACCCAATTACAAATGTACTTCGTTTGAAAGTAAACAGTAGCAAAGGCCAACGAGTAAATGCGGTCTTGACTGACTTGGCTGGTCGTGAAGTGATGCAGCGCTCATTTGTTCCTGAAACCAATACTCACCAAGAAGAGATGGTAACGCATAACTTAGAAACGGGTGTGTACCTGCTGAAAGTAGCTACGAGTGAAAAACAGCAAACCCTGAAAGTAGTGAAGCTACCATAAAAATAACAAGAGAGGCTGCCCGAACAGGCAGCCTCTCTTGTTTAGTAAACTATCTGATTCACATTACTTTAAGCGGAGTTTTAACTTCGCAATTTCGGAGGCAGGAGCTTCGCGTTCGTATAATATTTTATACGTAGCCTCGGTGATGGGCATATCAACCCCGTAGTTTTTATTCATTTCGTAAATGCTATTGACGGCATAGTAGCCTTCGGCAATCATCTTCATTTCCATTTGGGCCGATTGCACACTGTAGCCGCGCCCAATCATGTTTCCAAACGTACGATTGCGGCTAAATTGCGAATACGCCGTTACCAACAGATCCCCTAAGTAAGCCGAAGCGCTCAAGTCACGTTCCCGAGGGTCGACAGCGTTGACAAAGCGTTTGATTTCTTGCATGGCATTAGAAACCATTACTGCTTGAAAATTATCTCCGTAGCCTAGTCCGTGACTAATGCCACACGCCAGCGCCACAATGTTTTTCATTACGGCCGCGTATTCTACCCCGTACAAATCGACCAGCGGATGGGCCGTAACGAAGGAGCAACTCATCAATTGCGCAAAATCAGCCGCACAGGCTTCGTTGGTGGAGGCGATGGTCAGGTACGACTGCTTTTCGAGGGCTACTTCTTCGGCGTGGCAAGGGCCTGCAATGACGCACATCTGGTCGAGCGGAATGTGAAATTGCTCTTCTACCCAATCCGTTACCAAAATGTGTCGTTGCGGAATCATCCCCTTGATGGCCGATACCACTCTTTTACCCGCGAAGTGTTTGGGAGATAGACTTGAGAGAGGCTCTTGGACAAATGCCGCAGGGATGGCCAGAATCACGTAATCAGCCCCGTTGAGGGCATCGGTGATTTTGGTAAACGTCTTTACCTTCCGAGGACTGAGACGTACATCACGCAAATAATCAGGATTGTAGTGGTGTTTCCGAATGTGTTCTACGGCTTCACGGTCGCGGAGCCACCAACGAATCGAAACATTGTTTTCGGAGAGAATTTTAATAATAGCGGTGGCCCAACTGCCTCCACCTATTACGGCGATTGATGTCATTTTTTGGGGTATTGGTTCCTTCGTTTGTGACACAAACTTGCGAAAAAACTCTCAGCTACCCAACTTTCTGCCTACTTGTCGCAGCCGCAGCCTTTGGCACAACCCGATTTTTTGGGGCTGAGTTCTTTTCGAACTCGATTCCCGACGTATCCCACAGCTCCGATAAAAAGAAGCCCAATAACAAGTGATTCCAGCATGATTTACTCCTTCTTAGGGTTTATACGACAAAACATAGAAAATCTCTTTCGTAAAAAACGTCTTTTTGCGTAATTGCGTTCCAGACGACCCTTTTGAACCTAACTTTTATGAAAACTCCTACTTCCGAAGCGGTTTCGCTTCGTCCACTCTTTAGTCTACCTGTCATCGTAGCGGCCTTAGGTTATTTTGTAGATGTCTACGATTTGCTGGTCTTTAATATTGTGCGTGTACCTAGTCTCAAAGATATGGGTTTGTCTCCCGAAGAAGTCTCATTGTTAGGGGGTAAAATCTATAACTGGCAACAGGCGGGCCTTTTGGTAGGAGGAATTTTGTGGGGAATTTTGGCCGACAAACGCGGCCGTTTGTCCGTGCTTTTTGGGTCAATCATTATGTATTCGTTGGCGAATGTTCTCTGCGGGTTTGTCCAATCCTCCGATATCTATGCCGTGCTTCGTTTTGTTGCGGGCGTTGGTCTCGCGGGTGAGTTAGGGGCAGGGCTAACGCTCGTGGCCGAAATTTTACCCCAACAGCTTCGCGGTTATGGTTCGTCGATTGTGGCGAGCGTGGGCCTTCTAGGTGCGGTTGTCGCATTTTTAACCAACAACTTGTTTGATTGGCGTACGACTTACTTTGTGGGCGGAGGTTTAGGATTGGTGTTGCTTTTGATGCGCGTGGGTTTGTTGGAATCAGGTATGTTTGAGAAAGCTAAAATACTGCCGTCAAAACGAGGAAGTATGCTGTCGTTTTTTACTGATGGGCCGCGTTTTTGGAAATACATGCGTTGTATTGGGGTGGGCGTTCCTACGTATTTTGTGATTGGCATCATGGCCACCTACGGGAATGAATTTGGCGCGGCTTTGGGAGTACAGCCCGACATCGTGGCAGGTAAGTGTGTTATGTATGTATTTATTGGAACTGTCATTGGCGATATGTTTAGCGGGGTATTAAGCCAATGGTTAAAATCTCGGAAGAAGGCCATTGGTGTAATGACGACGATGACCTTGCTGGGGATTTTGGTGTATTTCTACGGAGGTATCAAAACGGCTAGTACTTTTTATACGCTCTGCGGAATACTCGGTTTCTCGATTGGTTACATTGCCATGTTTTTGACTGCCACCGCCGAAAGTTTCGGAACCAACTTGCGAGCAACGGCTACGTCGACCGTGGCCAATTTTGTGCGAGCTACTACGTTGCTAACCTTGCCCCTGTTTCAGACCCTCAAACCAAGTGTAGGGGTAATTATGGCAGGAACGATTGTTGCAGGTAGTTGCTTTTTGGTGGGGTACCTTTCTTTGTATTTTATGGAAGAAACGTTCCATAAAAATTTGGATTACGTAGAATAGCAACGGTTTAGGGACAAATAGAATCGGGCGAGCTTTGAGAAGCTCGCCCGACTGTTTTCAGGCTGTTAGAACTGTAATAAATGATGTAAGGATTACTGAATCACTTCCCCTTGAATGGTGAGGGTGTTTGTTCCGCCTTCAGCATTAGATTCTACCGTCACTGTTTTGTTGAAAGAACCAACGGCTGCGGCGTTGAACGTTGCTTTGATGGTGCCAGAAGCACCTGGCATCACTGGCTCTTTCGGGTATTCTACGCCAGTACAACCACACGAGCCGTACGCTTTGCCGATAATAAGAGGTGCTTCGCCTTTGTTGGTGAATTTAAATTCGGCGACTACGGGCTTACCTTGTTTAATTTTACCAAAGTTGTGATTGGTCTCTACCCAGCCGAAAGCAGCCAACCAAACGTTAGCAAATACGAATGAAGTAGCAAGAAACATCGTTAGAACGGAGAGAAAAGTTACTTTTTTCATGGTAGTACGTCTTGTTTTTAGTGAATAAATGTGTCGTTGTTTGACGATTCAAAAGTACTTGGTTGATTTTTGAATCACTGTTAACAAAAACTGAACGTTTGTTAATGCTTTGTTAATAACTTCGAAAGAATCTGAGGAAAGCCCTACTTTCGTATGTAATTTTCTACTATTATTGCCGTTACTGCTCTTTTATATCTAAACGTGCGTAAGCACTATGTCAAGAAATACAATACGTCTTTTGGTGATTTTGTCCACTTTATCCATTATCGGAGTGATTATCACTCAGATTTATTGGGTGCGTAAGGCGTTGGACATGCGCGAACGACAGTTCAATCAACGGGTTCACGTAGCTCTGCAAGAAGTAGCCGATGACCTATCGAAACTCAACGGAGTGATGTTGCACAACAATCCCGTAGAGCAGTTGTCTTCCAATTACTTTTTGGTAAATACCAACTCGATGGTGGATCCTGCGTTGGTAGAACATTACCTCAAAAATCGTTTTCAACAAAACGCGATTGTGAGCGATTTTGAAGTAGGTATTTATGACTGTGCGAGCAACAAGATGTTTTATGGGGTAGCATTGAGTACCCGAAACGACAATAAAAAGCCTACTCAAACGGCCAATTGGTTAAAATCAAATAAGTACCCTTATTATTTTGGCGTACGGTTTCCGTCGCAAAATGTTTCAGTGATTAGCGATTTAAAGGGCTGGATAGGCTCGTCGTTGTTGGTGCTGTTGGCGGTAAGCTTTTTTGGTTATGCCCTGTTTGTGATTCTACGTCAGCGACAACTTACGGAGGTGCAACGCGACTTCATTAACAATATGACGCACGAATTGCAAACCCCCATCGCTACGATTCGGATAGCGGCCGATGTGTTGAATACCCCCGCCATCAAAGAGCAGCCCGAACGTTTGAAAAAGTATACATCTATTGTGAAAGAAGAAGCACTACGCCTCCAAAATCAAGTGGAAACGGTGCTTAACATGGCCAAGGCCGAAAAAAACTCGCTTCCTCTCACAATTGAATGGCTGGATGTTCACCAAATCATCGCTTCGCTAGCCAACAAATATGAAAATAATCTGACGCTGCACCTCAACGCAACGGAGCCTTACGTACACGCCGATCGTTTACATCTGTCGAGTGCGATTAGCAATTTGATTGACAATGCCTTTAAATATACGCCACAAAGCCCTGATATTCATTTGGAAACATTGAGTAAAAGCGGGGCGTTGGTGATTGTGGTGCGAGATAATGGCATAGGAATTGCTCCTGAACATCATCGGAAAGTATTTGATAAATTTTACAGAGTTTCGACGGGTAATGTCCATAATGTGAAAGGTTTTGGGATTGGATTGAGCTATGTGCAGCAAATCGTCAAAGCCCACCACTGGAAATTAGACCTGAAGAGCGAGCTTGGCAAAGGAAGCGAATTTAAAATTACGATTCCGTTGAAGAAAGTGTAGAAAACCTAAGAGCCTTCACAAGGTTTTGAGAAACCTTACGTTTGGTTATGAGCAATCAAACGCGCCTTATCCTTTAAAAAGATTGACCCGACCTTAATTTTAACAATATGCCTCGCATTTTATACGTGGAAGATGACCCTAACCTCGGTTTTGTGACTAAAGACAACCTCGAACTTAATCATTATGACATCGTTCACTGTGTAGACGGGCAAGAAGCGCTTGAAACGTTTTCGGAGCAACAGCCTTTTGATATGTGCGTGTTGGATGTCATGTTGCCTCGAATGGATGGATTTACGTTGGCGCAAAAAATCAGAGAGTTTGATAAACACGTTCCTATTTTATTTTTGACGGCGAGGGCATTGCAAGAAGATAAACTGCACGGGCTTCGCATCGGGGGCGACGACTATTTAACGAAGCCATTCAGCATGGAGGAGTTGATGCTGAAAATGGAGATTTTTTTGCGTCGCAGTCAGCGTATAGATGCTACCACAGAGAAAAAGGATAAACCCAATGCCCAAGGACTAACGATTGGCCGATATGCTTTTGATTTTGAAAAACTATCCCTGCAAATTGATGGAAAATTGCACACGTTGACTTACCGAGAAGCAGAAGTACTTCGGTATTTGTCCGAACGTCCCAATCAGGTGATTAAACGGGAAGATTTGCTTAAAGCGATTTGGGGAGATGATGATTATTTCATGGGGCGTAGCCTCGACGTGTTCATGTCACGTTTGCGTAAATACCTTTGTGACGACCCTTCTATAAAAATTGAGGGGATTCACGGCGTAGGTTTTCGAATGAGATGGTAAACAATGGAGGAGCGCACATGAAGGCAAAATGGTGTTGGCTAATTATCCTGCTAGTGGGTCTTACTGAAAATGTTCAAGGACAAATCACGCCTGCCCAAGTACGGAAGTCGATTGATTCATTGCTGAATGTACCTGCTTCGCAGCAGCCTTCTTCGCCAATACTTCGTAATAGCCTGCAAAAACTGGTAGATTGGGTAGAAATAAATACCCCCGAAACCCCCGAAAAATACGGTGCCAAGGGCGATGGTATCACCGACGACCGTAGGGCATTTGAGGCATGGATTGCAGCCAGCTCGTCGGGAACGATTCGTATTCCTGCGAAAACGTATAAAATCAACGGTACCCTGACCATCACCAAAGGCGGCGAAGGAAATTCTAAACTCCACATCGACGCTACGGGAGCTACCATAATCACAGGTAACGACGCTGCTACGCCTGTGCTTCGAATTACTCAATCAAAATACTTGACCGTTTCGGGACTCACCGTCGATGGGCTGGTTGACTTTGACGGGATGTGGTATTCCGATTTTCAAAATTGTAAATTCTTGAGAGAAGTAAAATTTGGTTTTACCAATCACACGGCCTTTGATGAATTTTACTGGAACACATGGACTCGCTGCGATTTTAGTGAAATTTGGATTCAGACGGGTACCGCCGCCGACCGTCGCGAGTTTAATGCCAATGCTTTTTATCGTTGTAATATTTGGAAAGGGGAGTATGCGCTTCGGGTGTTTGGCAATCAGCTTTTGCAAGGGTTTTATTTTTACAATTGTGATTTATCGTACCAAAAAACGGGGTTATTGTATGTCGATGAGCCACTGACCGATGGCTCGCTGTTTTTCTTTGGAGGCTATTGGGATTCCGAAAAAGGAATGCCCATTGATCCCAAAGGAGTTGTAGTGAATACGCAAGGGGTGATTACGCCCAACAGCGCTAACGCCAGTTCATTTACCCTACGTACAGGTTCAAAACAGTCGGCGGATGTGTATTCTGGGGTAAGAAATGGCTCTCGTCTTGCCTCTGCGATGGTAAATTTGGTTAAAAATGGCGATTTGGAAGGAGGAACAGCATTTATTTACAATTCGGGCTTGTCGATGAGCCTCCGCCAAGGTGCGGGGATGTTTGGTCGGTATGTGCATTGCGAAGCGCCCAACTTGAGGTACATTGATTTTGAGTCGATGGCCGCACCCTTTTCGGGTACTTACGCTGTGACGGTCATTGGGCGTAATAATGGCAATTCGGTGTTAGTTCCTGTGTTAGTCAAAAACGAAAAAGAAATAGTCTACACGCCGGTTCATCTCAGGGATGCGAGTGTGGCGGATGAAAGCTTTGTGGTCAGCTCGGCTAATGTAGAACTCGAACAGGGCGATGTGTTGAAAGTACGGTTTTATACCCAAGAAGGAAAACCCAATAGCTTTGACATTGCTTATTGTGGACTTACGTTTGGTAAACTTGGAGTTTTATACGCTCCATCGCACCCGCAAGCACGCCCAATGTCGGGAGGAGATGTGACAGGAATTGGGCTTAAAACTACGTATGCGCAGGTCGACGTAGCTACCACTCCTACAAGTCTTTATCAGCTAAAAATGCCAAACTACGCGCGGATTTCGGTCGAATTGACCTGTTACGGAGAAGACCAAACGTATCCTGACGGCGCAACTTTTTCAAAACATGCCATTACGGCCAATCGCCAAGAAGGCAAGATTCAATTTACGCTATTTCCTATCGTGGCAAGTAGTAAAGCGGGAGCTGTCGCAACCGCTCCCATCATTACGCTTCATGATAACGGAGAAGGAGTACTGGAAGTCAAAGCAACGGCCGTAGACGGTACTATCCGTTGTAAATGTAAGTTAGAAGGTAGTTTTTAGCCGTTTTTTTCTACGTCATTTACTTCTTCTTCGTCGTTTTTGCGAGCGTTTCTTCTATTCTGAATTTGACAATAGTCGTAATCAATTCCATCGGTAAGGGCTGATTCAACGGAAATTGAATCGTTCCTTTCGACGTCGTATAGGAGGTGAGCTGTTCTTCAAAGGCTTGTACCCCCGAAGCGCCAGGAAACAAGCTAATGTGGTTTTTGAACGCAGCGTAATGAACCACGTTTTTGCCCTTCAATTTAAACGTCGGAATCCCGTAGCTGATGACTTCTTGCGCTTCGGGCATAAGCGCTTGAAGGGAAGAACGGAGTTTTTGTAAAATAAGCTGGATGTTTTCGGGACAGTTATGAATATAACCATCAATACTTTCGGCTGTTTGCATTTCATTAAAAATTAGGGTGATGCCTATAAAGCGTTCAACAATACTACGCTTACTGCTAAAAAAGGAAATAAATTTTAGCCTTTTGATAGCCGACGATTATCTTCTATTTTAGCTCCTCAAATCTCAAATTAATCTATGATTTCCATCACCAAACCCTATCTACGCACGCTGTTTATTGCGTTGTCAGTGAGCACATTCGCAATAGCACAAACATCTAAAAAAACATCAGGAAACCCCATTTTTGACGGTTGGTATGCCGATCCCGAAGTCGTAATTTTAGGGAAGGAGTACTGGATTTTTCCTACGTATTCGGCCAAATACAAAGATCAAGTGTTTTTGGATGCTTTTTCGTCAAAAGACTTAGTCAACTGGGAAAAACACGCTCGTATCATTGATACATCGGCGGTAAAATGGGCCAAAATGGCCATGTGGGCTCCGTGCATAGTGCCCAAAGACAATAAATACTTCTTGTTTTTTTCGGCTAATGATATCCAAAGTTCAGAACGAAAAGGTTTTGGCGCCAACAATCCCGACAAAGACGACAAAATTGGTGGCATTGGCATTGGGGTCGCGTCGCGTCCTGAAGGACCTTACAAGGATTATTTAGGAAAACCGCTCATTAATCAATTTTATAATAAAGCCCAACCCATCGACCAAGCGGTTTTTAAGGATAAAGATGGGCAGTATTACCTCATTTACGGTGGTTGGGGGCGTTGCAACATTGCCAAACTCAAAGATGACTTTACAGGCCTGATGCCAATGGAAAACGGCGAAATGGTCAAAGAGATTACTCCAAAAGGGTACGTTGAAGGGCCAATTATGTTTATTCGTAACGGGAAATACTACTTGATGTGGTCAGAAGGAGGGTGGACAAACGGTACTTATAAAGTAGCTTACGGGGTAGCTGACTCCGTTTGGGGGCCTTTTGAGAAAAAGTCGACTATTTTGGTGGCAGATGAAAAAGTAGCGACAGGGGCAGGCCACCATTCGGTTATTAATATCCCTAAAACCGATGATTGGTACATTGTGTATCACCGCCGTCCTATTCCAAACAAAGACCGCGACCACCGCGTAGTGTGTATCGATCACCTGTATTTCAACGAAGATGGCTCCATCAAAGACGTAAAAATGACGTTTGAAGGAGTGGAAAAACGTACGTTGAAGAAATGATGGTTAATTAATTAAGCAAAAGCAGACTAGCTATCTAATGCTCAAACCCCAGTCCTTTAGGCTGGGGGCAGAATTAACAATGGTAAATGAAGGGCTTTAGCCCTGAATTTTTTAAGTGTAATAGTTGAAATTCAGGGCTAAAGCCCCTTTAATATTACCCTATTTTTAGCCCCAGCCTAAAGTCGGACCGCCGATGCGGCGTGGGGTTTGAGGAGATTCAGAATATGTTCACAAGAGGCTTGTTTTATTACTTTATTCCTGGTTTTTTACTCCTTATAAAAGACCCTTTTGACGCGTTCACTAATCCCCGTTAGGATTTCGTACGAAATGGTGCCGATTTGCTCTGAAAGTTGGTAAATAGGTAAATTGGGGCCAAAAATGATGACTTCACCCCCTTCTTCTACGGGTACTCCAGTAACATCAACCATGGTCATATCCATACATACGTTGCCCACTACGGGGCATAATACACCTTGAATAAGCACTTTACCAACGCCTTTACTAAAACGGCGGTCGTAGCCATCGGCGTACCCAATGGCAATGGTAGCAATCGATGATGCTCGTTCCAATATCCCTTTTCGACTGTAGCCAATGGTCTCACCCGCGGGTAAGTGCTTCACCTGCGACACCACGGTCTTGAACGTACCAATTTGTTGAAGCGAACGCTGCTCTTGGCCATTTACCTCTACCCCGTACAGGCCAATTCCTAACCGAACCATGTCGAGTTTGTAGTCGGGGAAGCGGACAATCCCCGCTGAGTTGAGGATATGACGCAATGGACGATAGCCCAATGCATTTTCTAGCTGCATTGCTCCTGCAACAAAGCGTTCGTACTGTAATCGAGAAAAATCGTTGTGCATCGCTTCGTCAGCTCCCACTAAGTGACTGAAAATAGAGGCTATTTTTAGCGAAGGGTGGGCGTCAAGTCGTTCGATGAGCTGAGGTAAGTCATTTTCAGTAAACCCAAGACGGTGCATTCCCGTGTCGAGTTTCAAATGTATGGGGAGAAGCGCCGCCGCAGGTTTTTCTGAAATAAATTCGAGCCATTCTTCTAAGATTTTATGGCTGTATATTTCGGGTTCAAGCTTAAACTCCAACAGTTTGTCGAAGGTGGCCAACGACGCATTCATGACCATAATTGGCAATTCAATCCCGTTTTGGCGAAGGGTTACGCCTTCATCAGCGTAGGCTACAGCGAGGTAGTCGACCCGATGAAATTGCAATAGCTGAGCCACTTCGGCGCTCCCACTGCCGTAGGCAAACGCCTTCACCATCACCATGATACGTGTATCATTACCCACTTTATTGCGGTAAAAATTGAGGTTGTGGGTTAAGGCGTCAAGATTGATTTCTAGCACCGTACCGTGGACGCGCTGCTGTAGTCGGTTGACAATGCGCTCAAACTGAAAAGGGCGTGCTCCTTTGATAAGGACAATTGCTTCTTTAAAAGTATCGGTAGGAAGGTGACTCAAAAACTCGGTGGTGGAGGGGAAGTAGAGCGCGGGGATGCTAATGAGGTGAGCATTGCGGGCAAACGCCTCACCAATGGCGATTAACTTTTCGACCCCTTTTTGCTGTAACAACGTATTGATTTGAGCGTACAATTCGTCTTCTTTCTGGCCTGTTTGCAGCAAATCGGAGAGAATCGCAAGCTTGTGCGGGCGTTGCTCTTGCTGGCCCAAAAAATTGAGAGCGATGCTAAGCCCTACCAAGTCGTTGTTGTAAGTATCGTCAATCAGGTAACATTCGTTGATTCCTTCTTTGAGTTCAAGGCGCATCGAAATGGGGCGCAACCGTGACACTCGCTGCCGAATTTCACTTGATGGAACTCCAAGTTGAAGCATTAAAATCAAACAGTGAACGACATTCTCAATCGAGGCTTCGTCCGTGAAGGGTACTGAAAATTGTTGGTTATCAAATACTTCGATACTCGACTTCATGGCGATATACGCCTGAGAGGCATCTTTGTACCAATCGACGTTTACGGTGTAGTTTTCGCCCTTTCCCCAACTAATGAGTTTACAAGTAGGATTTACGGGCTGGAGAATCAGTCGAATCTCTTCGTCAATGTCAGCATAGTCGGCGCGGTAAATCAATTGCTGGCATTGGGTAAACAATCGCAACTTTTCGGTTACTTTTTGTTTCCGACTCCGAAACCCCTCATCGTGCGCTGAACCGATATTGGTAAAAATACCGATGGTTGGGCGAATGATTTCTTGCAATGCTTTCATCTCGTGCGACTGCGAAATACCTGCTTCAAACAAACCCAAGGTGTGGGTTTCGTTGAGCTGCCATACCGATAGTGGTACTCCAATTTGAGAGTTGTAGCTTTTGGGGCTTTTTGCAATCCGAAAATCGCTGCTGAGCAATTGACTTAACCATTCTTTGACAATTGTTTTTCCATTGCTCCCCGTAATGCCCACGACGGGAATATCAAACTGCTGCCGATGACGAATCGCCAGTTCTTGGAGGGCCTTTATGCTATTTTCAACTTCCCAAATTTGGGCGTCTTCAAAGCGTTCTAACTGCTCAAGGAGGGTAGGAGTGAGGGCTTTGTGTTCAACAACAAATTGTCGAACGCCTTTTTGATACAACTCAACGAGGTACTGGTGGCCATCGTGGTGTTGGCCTTTGATGGCAAAAAAGAGGGTCTGCTGCGGAAACACCAATTGACGGCTATCGGTCAGCAAGTAGAGAGCCGACGTTTCGATGGGTGTTTGAAGGAACGTGGTGGTTGTCATTTTCAATGAGAATAATGTTGCGCCAAAATTAACGTTTCTCTCAATCACCTTTTTGATTATCTTTCGAATAAAATACACTTTACCCGATGTCGCCCGAGAATTATCTATCTAGTAAAGACGCAACCCTCGCGTCAATTATTGTTGCTACCCCCACCTTTAAAAAAACGGATTGGAACAGAGATGTCTACTTAGCATTGCTCGAAAGTATTGTATCTCAGCAGATTTCGGTCAAAGCAGCCGACTCTATCTTTGGGCGATTTCGGGCGCTCTTTCCTGACCAATACCCGCATCCCGACCAGCTTTTGGCACAGACTGAGGAGCAACTTCGTAGTGCAGGTTTATCATTCCAAAAGATTAATTATCTCCGCAATGTGGCAACATTTGCCCTTGAAAAAGGCATAGAGTATGCGCATTTAGATAGCCTGACCGATGACGAAATCGTAAAATATTTGACACCCATTAAAGGGGTAGGGCGCTGGACGGTAGAAATGCTGTTGATGTTTGTCATGGATCGTCCCGACGTCTTCCCCGTGGACGATTTAGTCATTCGCCAAAAAATGATAAAAGCCTACCAAGTAACCGAAACAGGGCGTGCGTTGTACAAGCAATTGCACGAAATTGCCGAACTTTGGCGGCCGCATCGCACCGTGGCGTGTCGATATTTATGGCGTTGGCAACCGACCGCTTAATAAATTGGTCTATTTTTTGATGCAATAACTCATACGAAAAACTCATCGAAACTATGGAGGTAAAAACCTTAACTAGTAGCCAGTATTTTAGGCTGTTAATGCTGATTTTTGGAGTCATGCTACTAGCGCAGATAGGAACGGGGGTGGTCTTCTTTTTTTTAAGAAGTACCCAAGAAGTAGTAATGCAAAACAACACCGCCTTGGGCGAAATCTTTCAATATTTGATACCAATTTTGATTCTAATGCCCGTTTTGGGGTGGTTATTGTCAAAAAATACGTTGAAAAAATTGAAAGAAAGTGACTCTCTTTCTGATAAACTTCGAGCCTATCAAAGCGTTTTATTAGTCAAGTATGCCTTTTTTGAAGGCGCTTCATTGTCATCTTTGATTGCCTATTTCATGACAGGAAAAAACCTATACTTGGGCGTAGCAGCAGGCCTAGTTTTGGTTTTTTTGAGCCAAATACCTACCCAAAAACGCCTCTTCGACGAAGTGCCCTTGTCGCTTACCGATGAGTCAAAACTGAAGGATCCTGATGCGGAAGTAGCAGAAATGCCACTGAAGGATTAAGGATTTGTTATTATTTTTGCACGCTATGACGCGTCGCGTAACTTCATCTACACCCACTAAGCGCCCCCTTCCCCCCTTTGGATGGGCTATTCTAGTTGTACTTATCCTACTGATTGGAGGAGGGGTATGGTACTATACTCGCCTGAATATCAACCAATGGAGGCATGTCTCAAGGTTGGGAATTCGTTTGCCAATGAAATTTCAAATTCATGGAATTGATGTATCCAAACACAACGGCCGTATCGACTGGAACAATCTTCGGGCAATGCGGTTTGAGGACATTCGCCTTCAATTTGTCTATATAAAAGCCACGGAAGGAACGTCATTGATGGACAAAGATTTCAAAACCAGTTGGCAAAAAGCCGATGAAGTGGGTTTGTATCGGGGGGCGTACCATTTTTATATTCCGTGGAAAGCCCCTGAACCTCAATTTGAAAACTTTAAAAAACTGGTCAAACTTAAGCGAGGTGATTTACCGCCCGTGCTTGATTTTGAAATTGGAACCAATGCTTATTCACGAGAGCAGGTAATTGCCAATGTGGGGAAATGGCTTCGTTTGGCCGAAAATTATTATGGCGTTCGGCCTATTATCTACACCAATGCCGATTTCTATCGTCGTTACATCAAAGATAACTTAGACCAGTACCCGCTTTGGATTGCAGATTATTCGGGCTGGACACTTGACCGCTACGATGATGCCAAAATTCACTTTTGGCAACACTCTAAAAGTGGCTACGTCAATGGCATCAACGGAACGGTCGACTATAATGTGTTTTTAGGGGAGACCGAAGATTTAAGGCAACTTTGTGTAAAGTAATTAGTACAGTGTTAGGGACGTTTCTTTAAGTTTTACCCGCTGATTGACGCCGATTGAAAGTCGCAGATGACGCTGATTAATGAGAGTATAAAGCCCTTTTCAGCGAAAATCAGCGTTTATAATTCTGCGACTTTCTGTGGGTAAAAAATAAAACTACTTAGCTAACAATGTATTAGCGACCGTCGTAACTCTTAGTATAGGTTTTCTAAGTACTTGTAGCCGCTTCCTGTATTGATGAGTAAAACATTCTCTGATGGGTCAATGTGTTTATTTTCAATTAGCTTCTGTAATCCTTTGAAAAGAGCTGCTCCTTCTGGAGCTATTAGCAAACCTTCCAAACGAGCTACTTCCTTGACGGCTTGTACCATTTCATCTTCCGAAATAGCGATGGGAATGCCGCCCGACTCATGCAGTACGTCCAACATCAATGCTTCGGCAAATGGCTGAGGAACTGCCAGGCCATTGGCTACCGAAGGTTTCCCTTGGTAATGGGAGGCGTTGGGTTGTTTCTTGTTCCAAGTGGCTACTACTGGGCAACAATTTTCGGCCTGAATCGCATACATTCGGGGTAATTTGGTGGAGGGTGAAAGCCAACCAAGTGCCTTTAGCTCAAAAAATGCCTTCCAAATCCCGATGAGGCCAGTTCCGCCCCCAGCAGGGTATAAAATGACGTCGGGTAGTTGCCAGTTAAGTTGTTCGGCAATTTCATATCCCATCGTTTTTTTTCCTTCTAAACGGTAAGGCTCTTTCATGGTGGACACATCAAAGTAACCATTCTGGGCCTTTAGTTCGGCCACTTTTTTGCCACAGTCGTTGATCAGGCCATCTACCAACAGAAGGTCTGCGCCATATAACTCACATTCCTCTTTGAAAACTTTTGGCGTATGGCGAGGCATCACGACGGTAGCTTTGAGATTGGCGCTAGCGCAATAAGCGGCCATTGCTCCGCCTGCGTTTCCCGCCGTGGGGATGATGCAAGCTTCCACCCCAAGTTCTTTAGCCTTGGAGATGGCCATACTTAATCCACGCGCCTTAAAAGAGCCTGTCGGGTTGAGAGATTCGTCTTTTAGCAAAAGCTGCTGATAACCGTACTGATTCGCCCATTTCTTGAGCGAAAGTATGGGCGTTCCCCCTTCTCCAAGCGTTACTTTATGAGCATCATCGAAAAGTGGGAGCATTTCGCGGTAGCGCCACATTGTAAAAGGACGACTGGCTAACACAGTGGGTGAAAGGTCGAAAGGGGTGTGGTAGGTGGTTAGCAACGGCTTATGACAACAGGGTGAAAACGTCGCTAAGTTGGTGAGAGCGTAAGTTTGTTGACATTGGCTGCATTGAAGGGCAGAAGCCTGCGAAACGGAGGTGTGAAGCGAAATCATCGTCGTTGTTTTTTGACAAAACTATGACGAACACGTAGCTCCTGGAAAGTCAGATTTTTGATAGGGTATTCTAAAAATTTATATCCTTCAGACAGTGTTTTACAAATATCCGAGTCAGCTTGTTATTTTCTTCTCCTTGGCGCTGCACAATATAAAAATCGCGGTGAACGTCGAGGCCATCTAAGTTGATTTGAACTAATTCGCCGTTTTTAAGCTGTTTTTGAACCGATAAGTAGGGTAATAATGCAAGACATCCGTTTTCCAAGATGAAGTTTTTGAGCGCTTCCGTTCCGCCAATGATGGCTTGAATATTTAATTGATGAAAGGAAATACCGTGCTGACTGAGGGCATCGGCAACTACGGCCAACGTCCCTGAGCCTTTTTCGCGGAGAGCAATGGGAAGAGAAGTTAGTTCGTGGAGTGTTAGGGTTGTTTTCTTGGCAAGTGGACTATGTGCTGCACATACGGCTACGACTTTATCGCGGAGCCAAAATTGATACGATACCGACGTTAATTTATTTTTGCCTTCAACAATTCCCACATCTACTTCGTGGTTGAGTAATGCTTTTAGGATATTTTCGGAGTTGCGGTTGATGAGTTGTAGTCGGATGTGGGGAAACGAATGCCGAAAAGAGGAAAATATGCGCGGCATTAGGTAGAGCGCCACGGTAGTACTTGCTCCCACAACGAGCGAGCCTTTGGCATCCGCTTGATGACGAAGGGTAGAGATATCAAACTGCAATTCTTGCCTCAATTGCTGGGCTTTGATGAGGTATTCAAACAAGACTTTTCCTTCTTCGGTCAGGCTGATTCCGTTGGTCTTACGCTCAAACAGCGCGACGCTGTAAAGTCCTTCTAAGTTTTTGATGTGTTTACTTACGGAAGGCTGTGAAAGGTATAGTTTTTCGGCAGCTTTCGAAAAATTGAGCTCTTTGGCTACTTCAAGGAAAACAAGGTGCGCGAAGTCTATCATCAAAAGTGGGTGGGTTGAAGACGCTGCAATCTACGTTCCTTTCGTATTCGTACGGTAGCAGTCCACAAATAATTTTTCACAGGAGCTTGTTTTTATGAACGGGAGCGAGCTACTTTGTTCTTTAGAAAATGACTTAAAACTGCTTATTTTTTATGCTAAAAGCCCAGCAAATCGTTCGTAACTACGGAAATTTACCTGTATTAAAAGGTATTGACCTAACGATTAATCAAGGAGAGTTAGTGACGATTGTGGGGGCTTCGGGGGCGGGAAAAAGTACCTTACTTCAAATTGTAGGAACGCTCGATCGCCCCGACAGCGGAACGGTTTGGATAGATGGAACGGACGTTTTTGGCCTGAAAGAGAAAGAATTAGCGGCTTTCCGAAACCAAAAAATCGGCTTTATTTTTCAGTTTCATAATCTTTTTCCCGAGTTTACGGCGCTCGAAAACGTGTGTATGCCTGGATTTATTGGGGGAAAATCGCCCGAAAGTACAATTAAAAGCCGTGGGACTGAATTGTTAGAAATGCTTGGCTTAAAAGACCGTATGCAACATTTACCTTCGCAGTTGTCGGGCGGGGAACAGCAGCGGGTAGCCGTGGCAAGAGCGCTTATCAACAGCCCCGCGATTGTGTTTGCCGACGAACCAAGTGGAAACCTAGATTCGCGCAATGCGGAAGAATTACATCAATTGTTTTTTCGACTTCGTACCGAACTTCGTCAAACGTTCGTCATCGTAACCCACAACGAGCACTTGGCCGATCTTGCGGATCGTAAATTAGAAATGGCAGACGGCCTGTTGCGTTAAACATTACTGCTCACCACTCAATTCCAGCATCGCTTTGCGGATAGCTTCGTTTTTTCGTTTTCGTTGCAAAACGGTAGGGGCGGCCATGCGTTCTTTACAATCAAAAGAAGGGCAGCGCTCGCAGGTTTCGTTTACCTCGCGCTTAGGAATATCGGCGGCGTTTAAGAATTTAATTTTTGCCCGTACATTGTCGTCCAATCGAATCCCCATAGAAACGCTGACGTTGAGGTTAGGGGTGGGTGACATTGGCTTTGCAAATGCTACCACAAAATACTCATCTTGCGTGTCCATGTAGTGCGAAATCTGCATTCGGCACAACGTATGCTGGTATTGACTTTTCGCTTGTAACTCCGCCAATTCTTGCAAAATAGACAGCGCAATCCAACGGCGGCAGTAGTGTTCGTCGCGTACGGTGTGTGGGTTGTGTTTGCGGGCGATGTGCATTTCTTTGGTGAGGTCGAAGCGATTTTGGCCCGCAAAGTTGTTGAATCGCAAAAAGAACAATTGGCTGATACCAAAGTGCTTAGGGAGGATATTGCTCAGTCGATAACAAAATGACTCGGGAGTACTGTGGAAATAATCAATCAGTTGAACTAAGGCTTCCCCATCAAACTGTGGTTGTTCAAAAAACGCTTTAAGTTTTTGAGCGAGCACGTTTCCTTTGATAATAATCGCACTGGCAAAGTACGAAGCTTTGTAGTTGTTTAGAAGCTGCTCGAAAGACTCCGCCTCTACCAAATGCGTGGTATTGAGGCGATTTTTAAGCTTCATGTACTGATACCCCAGTTCCCGACCGTAAATGAAGGCTCGCTGGTTGGCATCCAGTTGTGGACTGACCAGCAAACGTAGTTTGTCGCCGCGTGGTACCAGCAGCGAACGAATGCCTATAAGTTCGGGGTACTTCTTTTCGTCAATAAATTGAATTTCGTACGGGTAGTTTTTGACCAGTAAATCAGCTAGGTATTTATCGTTCAAGATAACCTCCTCAGGAATTTGGTAGTGCGTCAAAAACTGCTCAGCTTCTTGCTCTAAATCTTCAAAATAGTTGTCGTACATTTCTTGGTACGTACGCAAGGCCGAAAAATAAAATTGCTCTACCGACATGTTGTAATTCCGAGCAATTTCAATCAGCGTTCCGATAAAAGCACTGAGCTTGGTAGGGGCATCGGACAGCATTTCGAGCAAATCGGCAGGGTCGATACCAAACAAATCGAGTGGTAGCTCGGTCAAAATGTTCGACTGAAGAAGTTCCGAAATCGGCTCTAATTTTTTGCTAAGTTTAATCGAAACCAGCGAATCATACTCTACCTCAAGAGCGCGGGCAAGCGCGATAATTTTGTCAGATTTAGGGTATTTTTTCCCTTTTTCAATTTCGTTTATGTAAGAGATAGATAGCCCCGTTCGCTGCGATAAATCACTGAGGGATAGTGATTTGTCAAGGCGAAGTTGTTTGAGTTTTAAACCAAATACGAGGCGAATATTATCTTGATTCAGCGGCACTTTGAGATTGTATAAGTAAAACATGGGAAACCAAGAGGGCGTGCTGCTTGGTTTCGGTTGGATGATTCGGGTAAATTTAACATTTTTTCTTTAATACCCATACCCACCACCGCCTGGGGTTTCGATACGAAGCGAGTCTCCCTCTGCGACTTCGAGGCTACAAATACCCGAGAGAGTTTGCTCCGTTCCATCCAATCGGATAAGGGTTTGACGCCCGATTTTGCCCGTTTGCCCTCCTGCCAGTCCATAAGGAGGCACCACTCGGTGCTGGGTGATAAGTGTTACCCGTAAGGGGGTTAAAAACGTAAGTTGACGCACAATCCCATCGCCTCCTTTCCATTTGCCCTGGCCGCCAGAATGTTCTCTAACCGAAAAGGCTTGTAAACGAACAGGATAACGACGTTCAAGTTCTTCGGAGTCGGTAATGCGGGTGTTGGTCATGTGCTGATGCACCGCCGAGCGCCCGTCGGCTCCGTTGCTGGCACCTGTTCCACCGCAGATGGTTTCATAGTATCCAAAAGAGCCATTCCCAAACAAGAAATTATTCATCGTTCCTTGGCTACAGGCCGAAAGTTCAAACGCCTTTAGCAAAGTATCAACAAGTCGTTGACTAACTTCGGTGTTACCGCCTACTACAGCAGGGCATTGGGTAGCGTCGTCATCGAAGTAAGGGTGTAAAAAACTATTTTCGGGTAAACGTACTTCTACGCCTTGCATCAAGCCCTCGTTGAGCGGAATATTTTTGTTGACCAACAAGCGAAGTACGTATAAAATAGCACTGTAAATAATGGAAATGTTGGCATTGAGGTTGTGCGGGTGACAACCAGAGGTTCCCTCGAAATCAAACACAATCCCACCCGTTGCTTGGGGTTGTACCGAAACCCGAATCGTATGCCCATCGTCAAGCGATTCAGACGCCTCATAGGTTCGTTGTTGATACCCCCTCATCGCTTGTTGAAGTGCTTCAAAAGCGCTGTTTTTGAGGAGTTTCATGAACCGATGCACTTTTGATAGCCCGTGTTGTTCTACTAACTGCTGAAGCGCCATTTCGCCCGACCGCAATGAGGCCAAAGCGGCGTTGATATCAGCACTATTTTCGGTCAAAGCGCGGGTCGGGTAGGGGGCATTGGTAAATAATTCGGCGAGGGTATCCCATTGAATTTCGCCCTTTTTTACCAAATAGGTTGGCAATAAAACGACTCCTTCTTCTACCAGTGAGGTAGCATCGGGGGGCATTGAACCTGGCGTTTTTCCCCCGATTTCGGCATGATGAGCGCGGTTGATGACGTACCCGATGAGGTCGCCTTCGGGAGTAAATACCCCCGAAAGAAGGGTGACATCGGGTAAGTGAGAACCACCGTATTTGGGATGATTGGTGATGATAACATCACCCATCTCAATCGAAATTTTCTCTCTGACAAGTCGCGCACAGACGCCCAGGCTCCCCAAATGAACAGGAATGTGCGGCGCATTGACGAGCAGTTCGGCGTCTGAGTCTAGGAGGGCACACGAAAAATCGAGCCGCTCTTTGACATTGACCGAGAAAGCAGTACGTTGCAGTTGAGCGCCCATTTCCTCGGCGATGGCCATAAAACGGTTGGTAAACAACTCAAGCTCAACGGCTTCGTTTTGGTGCTCAACGGCGCTACTTTGCTGGCTTACCAATGAAACTACGGCGTCGGAAGAAGACGTAATCACCACTTGCCAACCCGCAGGAATGAAACTCGTCGAGGTGGTATTGAGCAACACCGCAGGCCCCGTAAAATGGTCGCCCTGAGTCAGTTGGTTCCAGTCGTAAGCAGGGTAATGTGCGTAGTGAATAGGCGAGGCAACGCGTAACGCTTGTGTTTGTCCCTCCACTGGTTGAGCAACCGCTCGCTCAGACACAAGGACTTTGATACTTTCTACTTCGAGGGTCAGATTCGTGGGGCAATACCCAAATAATCGACGGTATTTATCATAAAACTGGGCTTCAATTTCGGTCACAGAGAGGGCTTTTTGGGCTGAAACTGCCAGTTCAATGGTACTTTCTTGACCTTTAAACCGAAGGTAAAGCAACGCAGTACTACCCTCGGTATCAATGCTCGAAATGCCTTCTTTTTCAAGTAATTGAGTACCTTGCTGCACTAGTTTCTCTAAGTCTGTTGGCAATAAACCAATGTACTCCGTCAGTGGTAACAATACTTGCTGCGTGACAATGCGTTGGGCACGGGCTTGCCCCATTCCGTAGGCACTCAGAAGTCCTGCATCATAGGGTAAAATCACCGTTCTAATGCCTAGAATTTCAGCGAGTTGGCAGCCATGTAGCCCGCCTGCTCCACCAAACGTAAGGAGTGGATAGTCTTTGGGCGAAAAGCCTTTGGCCACGGAAATTCGGCGAATGGCTTCGGCCATTTTTTCATTGGCAATTTGCTCAAATCCTCGCAATAACTCTTCTTCTGAAATAGTTCGCTGATTTTTAGCAATAACTTGATGCTGAATGGTTTGTAAAGCTTCTTTGGCTTTGTCGATGCGAACGGGTATGCCAAAACGCGAGGTGTCGAGTTTGCCTAACAATAGATTGACATCCGTAATCGTAAGCGGTCCGCCAGCACCATAACACGCTGGGCCAGGGTAAGCGCCAGCACTTTCGGGGCCTACACGAAGCTGATACCCGTCAAAAGAACAAATAGACCCTCCGCCCGCTGCCACGGTTTCGATGGCTAAGGTAGGGTTGTGAAGTTCTATTCCTTCTATTTTGGTGATAAACTCTAAGTCTAATTGGCCGTCGAAGCGTGCCGTATCGGTACTGGTGCCGCCCATGTCGAACGTCAAACAACGGTCGAATCCCAAACGTTGGGCAATGGCGGCAGCACCTACCATTCCGCCCGCGGGACCGCTCAACAGGCTGTCTTTGGCCTGAAAACTTTCGGCACTCACAAGGCCGCCAGCGCTGGTCATGACTTTGACCGTTCCTTGGGTTGTTCCTATTTGGTTAAACGATCCAATAATGTTGGTTAAATAGTCCGAAAGAATTGGCTGGAGATAGGCATTGACAAGGGCGGTTTGTGTACGTTTTAGATAATTAATCCCTGCGTACAAGTCGGTTGAAGTACTTACATACGAATGTCCCTTGGTTGTTAAAAACGCTTGTAGCGCCTGTTCGTGCGCGGGATTTCGGTAACTGTTGACAAACGAAATGGCCACTGAATCACCCAGTTGATTGGGCAAAATGGGCAAAGAAAGCGGCTCGATGACTTCTCCCGAAGCGGCTAATCGCTCTTCAATTTCTATGATTTTATGGTATAAAAGGGTCGGTTCGGGAATGGCGATTTGAAATAAATGGGGACGTTGTTGAGTGCCGATTCGGAGTAAATCTTTGAAACCTTTGGTGACAAAAAGGGTCACTTTTGCTCCTTTTCGTTCCAACAAGGCATTGGTGCCTTTGGTGGTGCCCAGCCGCATTGAAAGCGGAGGAAATGCAGTGCCAATGGGGGTCTGTGTGACAATCCGAGTCGCTAAAACGGGCGCTTCTTCGTGCGTTGTGATTTCAAAGTCGGCGTAGTCGTTTTCCCACGGAAGGTCTTCTGAAAGCGTGACGACATCGCCTTGCACTGCGGTTACTTTAACAAAGTCGATTTGCCCGACAATCCGAAAAGAAAATCCAATCACTAAGTCGCTAGCAAAAGCCCAGTTGGTTGAAATTTGCCAACGATAGTTATCCAGTTTTGCAACAATACGTCCGCGCAAAAAGCTGCTACTGAGTACTTTAGTTCTAATAAGCTCTTGAGAAGGCGTAAGCGCAAGGCAGTCGGTAAACGTACCGCCTGTATCAATCCAAATTTGCCACATAATGAAAGGATTAAGCCGTCAGGGCTTTGATGATTTCTTTTAACGTACAGCCTCAAAAAGCTATCGAGTTGTTACTTCCGTTTACGACTCACTTGAAGTTGCGTGAGCCAAAGAAATAACAGGGTGACACTCAGCAAGTAAACAACATTGCGGGAGTCAACTAAGCCGCGTCCCAAATCGGCATATTGCTGATCGAGCGAAACCCACGAAATCGCATAGGACAGTGAGCCCCAGAAATCGAGTTTGGCGACGGCGCCTATGCCCGCAAAAAGCAAAAAACTGATAAAAACGCCCAACACAAAGGCTACGATTTGGTTGTCGCTCAACGACGAAGCCCAGAGTCCCACGGCAACGAATACCGCAGCCAGCAATAATAATCCAATGTAAGAGCCAAACACGGCTCCCGAATCTACATTTCCGACAGGGCTACCGAGCTGATACACCGTGACGTAATACAAAAGAGTCGGGGCTAAAGTAAGGATGATTAATGCCCAGTCGGCCAAAAACTTACCAATGACCAAATTCCAATCACTTAACGGTTTAGTCAAGAGTAATTCAATCGTTCCGTTGCGAAACTCCTCAGCCAATGACCGCATCGTAACTGCTGGGACAAGAAATAGCAGCACAAAGGGCGTGAGTGTAAAAAAAGAAGTCAAGTCGGCGTAGCCATAGTTGAGGATATTGGTGTCAGGAAAAACCCACATCAAAAGACCAACGGCCGTTAAAAAAACGGCCATCACAATGTAGGCAGTCAGCGAGCTGAAAAAGGCGTTGATTTCTTTCTGGAAAATAGCAAACATGTTACGGTAATTACGAATTGAGAATAACGAATGGAGCGTAAAGTGTTGGATGTAGGGATGGTTCACTAATCACCAATCGCTTAGGCCACTATGAATATTCGTAGTTTATTCAAAATCAAAGGGTTTGTCTTTTTTCATGATTGCAGAGATAATCAATGAAACAATAAAGCCCATGATGATAGCCATAACGATACCTAAGGCAAAAGTGATACCTGGAGTTGAAAATTTAGCGCTCATTTCGATGGCCGCATCGATTTGATTATCGTCCATCCCTCGGTTTTCTAATTCTTCGCGGGTTTTGTCAAGAATCTGTTGGCGCAGCGTAGGGTCTACAAATTCGTTGTAAATGTAGTTGTACGTACCCGCCAAAAATCCACCAATTCCCGACAATAATGTACCAATACCAAGTCCTTGTCCGTAGGTCATAAAACCCCCGTTTTGGGTACGAAACTCTTTCATTGCCATTACCATGGCCGCAATCGGGATAATCATGCCCAACCAAGCCAGACCGCCGTTGGCCACTTGCCCAGTTACGTACATAATAGTTGTAAAAATCATGGAAGCAATTCCCGAAATAGCCCCCCATTTTAAGGCAGCACGAGCAGTAGTAGTTTGTTGTTCCATACGGTAGAGGATGTTAGGATTGATAGATAAAGTTAGTCTTGGAGTTTACGTTTCAATTCAAAGCTTTGTCCTAAATACAACCGACGCACTTGTGGATCGGCGGCGAGTTCTTCGGGCGTACCTTGTTTTAGGATTTTTCCTTCGAACAACAAATACGCACGATCGGTAATGGATAAAGTCTCCGATACATTGTGGTCGGTAATGAGAATACCAATGTTTTTGTATTTCAATTTGGCAACAATCGTCTGAATATCTTCCACGGCGATGGGGTCAACTCCAGCAAAGGGCTCGTCGAGCAAAATGAATTTGGGATCAACGGCCAAGCAACGAGCAATCTCCGTTCGACGGCGCTCACCCCCTGACAGCACCATTCCTTTATTTTTGCGAACGTGCGTAAGGCTAAACTCTTCTAAAAGTTGCTCGCATTTGGCTTTTTGTTCCGCTTTGGAAAGGTTGGTCATTTCCAAAACGGCAATAATGTTTTCTTCTACGGTTAAACTGCGAAACACGGAGGCTTCTTGGGCCAAATATCCAATACCTAAGCGAGCACGTTTGTACATGGGTAAGTCCGTAATCTCCTTATCATCAATATAAACGTGGCCACTATTTGGTTTTACCAGTCCCGTGGCCATGTAAAATGAAGTAGTTTTACCTGCTCCGTTTGGTCCTAATAATCCTACGATTTCACCCTGCCCCACTTGGTAGCTGACGTTGTTGTTGACGAGTCGTGAACCGTATTTCTTTATCAAATTTTCTGTTCTTAAAATCATAGTAGTCTGTTCAACAGCTTGAAAGTGGCCTACCTTCTTATAATTAACGATTAGTCAAATCGTATATCTTTCAAATACAACTGTAACGTTGTCTTATCTCGAAACGTATTTTCTTCGATGGTATAGGCAATAGAAAAAGACTTTCCTGACATAAGTTTTGGGTAATAGTCCACCATGCCAAACCCGATAGCCGTAAATTTGCTCGTTCCCTGCGGACTAGGCTGAAAAACCTCAAGCTTTAGGTGCTTTTCCTTCATCAGGGTTGGGTTTCCGCTCATTCTGATGTGGTGACTAGCAAACACAGGGGTCATATTTTCGGGGCCAAAAGGCGCCATTTGCTTGACGATACCGTAGAATTTTGGTGTAATGGCATTGAGGTCTAAATCCATGTCAATTTCCACCAAAGGCGTTAGTTGTTCGGGCCGAATACGCTCACTTACAATGTCATTGAACCGTTTGCGGAAAGCGTCCACGTTTTCAATAGGGAGCGATAACCCCGCAGCAAACGTATGTCCTCCAAATTGTTCAAGCAAATCGGCGCAGGCTTCAATGGCTTCGTATACGTCAAAGCCTGGTACTGAACGTGCTGACCCCGCCGCCTTTCCGTGCGAATTGGTCAGGATGACTGTGGGGCGAAAAAAGTGCTCGATGCAGCGGCTCGCCACAATTCCGACAACGCCTTTGTGCCAATCTTCTTTGTACAAGACCGTGCTATTGGCCGAAAGCATCCATTCATCTTCCCTTATCATCGAAAGGGCTTCGTCCGTGATGCTGGTATCAAAATTACGACGGTCGCTGTTGTGTTGATTGATTTCTTGGGCAAACGCTTCCGCTTCCGATTTATCGTTAGATAGAAGCAACCGAACGGCTTCTTTGGCGTGGGCAATGCGTCCTGCTGCATTGATACGGGGGGCCAATCCAAAAACCACGCTATTGATGTCCAATTCATTGCGTAATCCCGCGAGGGCCACCAACGCATTGATACCTGGACGTTTATGTTTATTGAGTTCTTTTAAACCATAGGTGGCAAGTACCCGATTTTCCCCCGTAATGTGTACAATATCAGCGGCGATACTTACCACAACCAAGTCGAGTTGTTGGAAGAGCACTTCTTCGTCGCCCATGCCTTGCTCACAGAGGGCTTGGAGGAGCTTAAAGCCAACACCACAGCCAGTCAGTTCTTTGTAAGGATAGGAACAATCGTCGCGTTTGGGATCTAAAACAGCAACGGCAGGTGGTAGTTGATGGTCGGGGCGGTGGTGATCACAAATGATAAAGTCAATGCCACGGCGCTGGGCTTCAGCCACTTTATCGGCCGATTTTATTCCGCAATCGAGTGTTACAATGAGACTAACGCCTTGCTGCTCGGCATAGTCAATTCCTTGCCAAGACACGCCATAGCCTTCGGCATAACGGTCGGGGATGTAGTATTCGAGCTGAGTATAATATTTTTTAAGGAAACCGTAAAAAAGAGCGACCGATGTGGTTCCATCGACGTCATAATCCCCGTAAACGATGATTTTTTCGTTGTTTTCAAAAGCCGCAAGTAGTCTCGCCACGGCTTTATCCATGTCCTTCATTAAGAACGGATTGTGCAAATGGGAGAGTGATGGCCTAAAAAAATCTTTGGCTTCATCGAAGGTAGTAATACCACGTTGCACAAGGAGTTGCCCCAAAAACGGATTGACATTAATGGACTTGGCAAGGGCTTCCGCTTGGATTTGTTGCGATTCAGAAAGTGTTGTTCGGTATGTCCAACGTTTGGTATTCATAGCTTGCAAAGTAACGAAAATATAGTCAAATCCGTTTAGATACCCCAGAATCTCTTCGAAGTTGTTTATATATTTTTAACATTCACTTGCCAAAATAGGGAAGCATTTTTACATTTGTTCTATAATGAATCCTGACCTTAAAAAATACCTTGCTCGACTTGCCTACTTACGTAGTGCGTGTTCCTTTGTTCCTTAATGAGCAAGGTCAAAATTGCTATTAAGCATTTTTTTCTTCCAACTACATTCGGCGCAAGAAGTACTAATCATTACTGATTAGACGGATAGCTGCTCGTTCTTTACTTTTTACATATTTCATCCAAAAATCAACAAACTACCATGCAAAATGTACTTGTCATTGGCTTGGGTAAAGTAGGCTCATTGGTAGCTATTTTGCTTCATAAGCGTTTTACTGTCAAAGGATTAGATAAGCGTATACCTCGAAGGTCATTTCCCTTTGAAGTACTAGAAGGAGATGTTGCCGATGAAGCGTTTATTGAACAGACGTTAGCAAATTTCGATGCAGTGGTCTCTTGTATGCCTTACAACCTCAACTTACCGATTGCTCGGGCTGCTTTCAAATGTGGTATTCATTATTTTGATTTAACGGAGGATGTTCCTACCACGACTGCTATTCGCGAAATGGCGGAAAGCCACCGAGCTGTGATGGCACCACAATGTGGGTTAGCACCCGGGTTGATTGGTATTATTGGGGCTGATTTAGCCAAACGATTTGAGCGCTTGCGTGATATAGAACTGCGAGTAGGAGCATTACCGAGGTATCCAAACGGACTTTTGGGGTATTCGTTTACGTGGTCGCCAGCAGGGGTAATCAACGAATACATCAACGATGCCGAAGTAATTCATAATGGGGAATGTAAGATGGTTTCGTCGCTGGATGGCATCGAAGTAATAAACATCGAAGGGCAAGAATTTGAAGCTTTTAGTACTTCAGGAGGATTAGGAACCATGTGTGAAACGTATGTAGGAAAGGTAGATACGCTCAATTATAAAACCATTCGATACCCAGGCCATGCCAAATTGATGCGTTTTATGCTGTATGAACTGATTATGAAAAATAACCGCCAGCAAATTGAGGAAATTTTAACTGCTGCTAAACCTCCCGTTAAAGAGGATGTTGTGTATGTATATGCGGTAGTGGAAGGTTGGCAAGCTGAAGGCCTCGCTCGCGAAGAATTTTATCAAGCGTATCATCCTATTGACATTGATGGTGAGCATTGGCGGGCTATTTCATGGACTACCGCGGCGTCGGTAGCAGCAGTAGTAGAAATGGTTGCCGATGGAACATTACCAAAACGAGGATTTATTAAGCAGGAAGAAATACCATTCGATGCGTTTTTGGCGACATCCAATGGTAGTTTTTTTAAGGAGTAAAAAGTTGATTATAAATATATTAAGCTCATTTGAGTGACTTTTAGGTCGAGTGTGCCGTATATTTTTACAGAAGGCACACCGTTTATTGTAATTGTCACTCAAATGGCCCTGGTGTCAGAATTAAAAACCATTTCTAGTTAGGCTTTCATGACAAAAAAAATGAATCGAAAAACGGCTCTACGCGCATTAGTTGGAGTTGGAGGAGCACTCCCAGTGATGGGACAAACACGCTCTAAAAAAGAACTTAAAGAGTTTCAAGAAGAATTTTCAGTGGCTTGGCATCGCTCACTTGATTATACTTTGACGATAGTTGGACAAATGCCTGAAGAGCATTTAGATTTCCACTATACGCCCGAAGCCATGACGTTTCGAGGGCAATTTGTGCACTGTATTGTGTTTACAGCCATGCAGTTTTCTGGACGTTTTGATATACCCAATCCGTATGATACCAAAAACGATTGGCAAAAGCTTTCTAAGGAGCAGTTGATGGAAGAAATCAAAGGCTTCTATTCGTGGGTTGAAAAAGTAGTAGGAACTCTTTCTGTCGAACGGCTGGCTCGTCAAGAGGGATTTGCAGGGGGGAAAATACAAGCTTGGCGTTTTTTCTACGCTATGGAAAACCATATCATTCACCACCGTGGACAAGCCATTTGTTATTTACGCCTTAAAGGAGTGACTCCAGAGGGCTATGTAGGTTGGTAGTAATGTTATAGTCTAGGAATATCTTTTTTTCTAGATTATAATGTTTGCTTTTAGTATAGTATGTATATATAAAAAGTATTTTATAAATTTAATATATTGTTTATCATGGGTATAGAATTACTGAAGTTCAGAAACAAGATGGCGTTAGTATGGTGCTTTGTACTGGTTGTACAAGCCGCTTTTTCTCAAAATTTAGCCACCTGGGAACTGTCGAGTGCCACGGGGAGTCAAACAAATAATACTCCTTCCATACTTACTAATGGTATAAATGATGCCCTCCTGAACCGGGGAGCAGGAGTCACGGCTATTGGTTGGCCAGGATCAATGAATTCGAGTGGCTGGTTTAGCTCAACTTCACCAACCACTTTGTCGGAGGCAATTACTAACAATGATTATTACCAATTTACCCTCACTGTTGCCGATGGGTATAAAGCGAAAGTAACTGGTATTGAGCTAGTGCTTAGGTCGTCAAATACAGGGCCCAACAAGGTGACCTTGCGCAGTAGTGTCGACAATTTTGCCGCTGATTTGGGTACGGCGACTGTGACTACAGCAGCTTTGCTAGAAACGATGTCGTTTACAAATGCACTCACAAACCTGACTGGTACGGTCACATTTCGACTGTATGGATACGGGTCGGCGGCGAATACAGGCTCCAGTCCTGGAAATACAGGTACGCTGAGGATTGGCGCGGGGTCAGTAGCTACCGACAATGATTTAGTTATTTTAGGGTCAGTGGCGCCTATGGTTAATCTTTCCGCCTCAAGCTCATTAGGAAGCGAGGCCAATAAAACATCAATTACGTTGACAGCAACGACGACGTCAAACGTAGCGGGTGATCAAACGGTAGAGGTTTCTGTGACTGGAAATGGCATTACGAGTGGCGATTACTCGTTGTCGGCCACTAAAATTACGATTCTGAATGGCACAAAAACGGGGAGTATCACGCTGACGATAGTCGATGATTTTGAGGCAGAAGCGACCGAAACAGCCACAATAACCTTGGTCAACCCCTCCTCGGGGCTTGAATTAGGAACGACCCTTGTTCAAACGGTAGAAATTACGGATAACGATGCCAAGGGAGTTATTCTTGTAGAGTCTGAAAACACAACAAAAGTTACTGAGGGAGGAGCAAATGATAGTTATACCATTGTATTAAATAGTCAGCCTACGGCTAATGTTAGTATTGGTATAACAACTGGAGTACAATTGACGGCTACGCCTGCGGCTTTGACGTTTACAACGGCTAATTGGAACATTCCCCAAACGGTCACAATCAGTGCCGTCGATGATGCAACAGTGGAAGGAAATCACTCAACGACCATTTCGCATACAGTGAGCAGTGCTGATGCTATGTATAATGGACTTACGGTGGCTTCGGTGTCCGTAACGATTACTGACAACGACCAAGCATTTAATTGCCCTACGTTAACTACGCAAAATAGTACGAGTTTTGAAACTTGCAACGACAACTCTACCAACGATATTACCGTTGAAACCACCCGCAATGACTTGTCGGTGAAGCTGGTATATTTTTCATCCGCAAAAACGGGAGCAGAAATGTATACGGGCGGGACGGTGATTGGGAATGCTACGGCACCGTCGGGAGCAAGTGCACCATTTTTGATAAATTTTAATGACCTCATTTTTCCCGTCAATCAAACTGGTAATGACGTTACTTACTACGTATATGCTATTTTAGACCTTGAAGATGCCGAATTGACAGAGGCTAGTTGTCGGCCAAGTTTGCAATTTGTTATAACAATAAAGCCTCAACGGGTACCATCGGTAGCATTATCGTCGAGCGACGCTGACAATACCATCGAAGCTGGAACGAGTGTGACTTTTACGGCCACTCCAACCAATGGTGGAGTGAGCCCATCGTATCGTTGGAAAAAGAATAATGTAACAGTAGGCGACAAAAGTGCGACCTATACTGATGATAACTTGGTAAATGGAGACCAAATTACGGTCGATTTGCTTTCAAGCACTGTTTGCGCTGTGCCTGCTACGGTGACAAGCGCCCCGTTAGCCATGACAGTGACGTATCCGTCAACGATGTGTGTGAAATTAGCGAATGAATGTGTAGAACTGGGTGGCACGTATTCCAAAGGTGGCGAATATAATCAGCGGCCTACCTATTCAGATGGTAAAGGACACACGATTTTTCAAAAAGATGACAGTTGGTGGCTAGTAAATGGAGTCGCAGGGGCGCAAGAAAATGTACTTTTTAAAAAGCAGTATGCATTGGGAAGTATTCCAGCGGTACCTCCTACTGCTGGATGGAGTAGTGATATTTGTAAAAATGCTACTTTCTCAATCTCATTTGAGGCCTGCGTATGTGTTTCGCCAACGGCCTATGCCGTGACGGGCGGCGGAAGTTATTGTGCAGGTGGTGATGGGGTCGTGATTGGTTTATCAAGTTCTGAAGTTGGGGTGACGTATCAATTAAAAAATGGTACGTCAGCTGTCGGAAGCCCAGTAAGTGGAACAGGAAGTGCACTTACGTTTGGGGCTCAAAAAGCGACGGGGACTTACACCGTTGAGGCTACGCGTACGACGGGAGGATGTACAGCCACCATGACGGAAAGTGTAAAAGTAACGACAGATGCCGCGAGTGTTGGTGGAAAAGTAACATTGATGACAGGGACAGCATTAATTTGTAAAGGAGCTACGGGCAGTACTTCGTATGAATTATCGGGACAAATAGGAAGTGTATTGAGATGGGAGTCGTCTAGTTCGTCAAGCTTTGAGCAGGGTAAAACCATTGCGAACACTTCTACGTCGCTACAAGTCAATCTGGGAGAAGTCACTGAAACGACCTATTATCGGGCGGTTGTACAAAACGGGTTATGTAATGTGGCCTATTCCGACGTGGTTTCAATCGCAGTGGAATCGATACCTACAAAATTCAACGTGACGGGCGGTGGAAGTTATTGTGCAGGTGGCGAAGGGATCTTGATTGGTTTATCAAATTCTGAAGTTGGGGTGACGTATCAATTAAAAAATGGTACGTCAGCGGTCGGGAGCTCAGTAAGTGGAACGGGAAGTGCACTTACGTTTGGGGCTCAAAAAGCGACAGGAACCTACACCGTTGAGGCTACGCGTACGACGGGAGGATGTACAGCCACCATGACGGAAAGTGTAAAAGTAACGACGGAGGCTGCGAGTGTTGGTGGAAAAGTAACATTGACGACGGGGACAGCATTGATTTGTAAAGGAGCTACGGGCAGTACTTCGTATGAGTTATCGGGACAAATAGGAAGTTTAGTGAGATGGGAGTCGTCTAGTTCGTCAAGCTTTGAGCAGGGTAAAACCATTGCGAACACTTCTACGTCGCTAGAAGTCAATCTGGGAGAAGTCACTGAAACCACCTATTATCGGGCGGTTGTACAAAACGGGTTATGTAATGTGGCCTATTCCGACGTGGTTTCAATCGCAGTGGAATCGTTACCTACAAGATTCAAAGTGACGGGAGGCGGAAGTATCTGTACAGGTTCAACTGGAGCCGTTTTGCTTAGCGGGTCAGAGGTAGGAGCCGTTTATTCGTTGATGAGAGGTGCTAATGAACAAGTCGGTGATGTCGTCGCAGGAACGGGGGCAAGCTTGAGTTTCGGAGGGATTGCAAAAGCGGGGACATACACGATAAAAGCAACGAAAGGAATATGTGTCGTAGCAATGGAAGGTGAAGCGGTTATTTCATTACAGGCAAAGCCTACCATTTCTCTAACGACTTTGCAACAGACGCTTAATGAGGGTGCTATACAACAGCTTTGTGATACAGATGCCAATCCAGTGAATACGTTGCAATGGGCAGTTACTACTGGCTGTGGTTCAGGAAATCCTAGTTGGCGCGTACAAGCGGGGAGTAATGCTTGGAGTGACTGGTCTACGAATCCGCCAGTCAGCCAGCTTTCCAATAACCAAGTTTATCGCTATCAAGCTGCTTGTGATACGCAATGCCCAACTACGTATACAAACCCTATTGAGGTCACCATCCGCTACCGAGCGTCGGTTCCTCAAAATGTATCGCTAGTAATAGAGGGTGTAAAAGTTACGCCTGGCGAAACAAAAGAAATCTGTACGTCAGGAGCTCATTCAATACTAGTAACGGCCAGCTGTGGGGCTGATGAACAACTATTATACAGCGTTGATGGAGGTGAATATTTGGGGTTGATTCCAACTGGTTTAGTAGATAATCAATACCACAACTACCGCGTGCGTTGCCGTAAAACAGATGGGACTGTTTCTTGCGTAGAAAGTGAATCGGGAACAATGCGTTTGAAGTTGGTAGATGTACCTGCCGCTCCTAACGTATCCATTACCCCTACGACGAGTTGTGATTTAACCGCTCATTTTAGCGGCCAGTCAACGTGTGGAAATTTGAAAACAGTCTGGTACAACGCAGCGACAAACGTGGCCTTGCCGATGCTGCCAACCCAAGTGCCCACGGCTACCGTTTCGTACTACGCTCGTTGTCAAACCGAAAGCGGTAGCCTTAGTGAGAAGAGCAACACTGTGACATTTACGCTTCAACCAACGCAACAGGCACCCGTAGTTACGGTTTCGGAGGAAATGGTATGTATTGGGAAGGTCGTAAAAGTCTCGTCGAATTGTCCCGCTGGAAGTACAACATTCTGGAATACAGGGGTAACAACGCCGAGCTTTGAAGTGGCGTTCAACAATGTGACAAAGCAGACCTACTGGGCCAAATGTGTGTTTGAAGGTGGCTGTCAGAGTATCGAAAGCGTTCGCAAAGATGTTTATTGGAATGCGTTTGTGGTAACAACGATCAACCTCGGCGAATCTAAATCCGCCATAAAAACTAACAATCGCTCGGCGTGGGCGAGTCAGTTTGTTACGCGTGACGGAGGCCCTGAATTAGAGCAGAGTACGCAAGCCAATCCAACTTTGTATTTTGTAGAAAATGGGAATAAAGTAGCTCCGCGATACTGGACGATGAATGTAGATGCCTGTGCGTTAGGAACGGCAGGTTCGGTCACTTTTGACGTATTGACAACGCCCGAAGTAGGGGTGATAAAATCGTTCAACACCCACGAAAACAACGCACCTTACTTTATGTACGCCAACCGCGACGGCTGGACAGAGCTTTATGGACCTAATCACCCCGCTTACGGTTTTTACGAAGCCGATGGCAATGGAGGGAACGTATATGATGCAGGTTTACCCAAAGGATTGTACAAACTAAGTGTGCGTTATTGGGATATGAAAGGCTGGGGAAGTAGTTATCCTGCTACCCGTAAGCCTCAAGGAAACGTGTTGGCCTACCAAGAGTATTGGTTTAGAATCCAGTCGAAAGATGGGGTCGGAGTAGGAGCCGCGAGAGAAGGAGCAACTACTTTGTCATCCCGAAGAGATCTAAGTCCAAACAGCTTCGCCACTATCCTCCCCAATCCCGTCACCAATATTCTCCACCTTCAAGTGCAAGATAGCAAAGGGCAAGTAGTACAATCTACGTTAACGGATGCCTCAGGGCGAGAAGTATCGCGCCGACAATTTGTTGCCGAAACCAACACGCACCAAGAAGAGTTTGGGGTGCGTGAATTACCGACAGGGGTGTATTTTTTGAAGGTGTCGACCTCTGGAGAACAGACGACTTTGAAAGTGGTGAAAGTACCGTAAAGAGGAATTTTACCAAAAATAACTTAGCAAGGCCCGCAAAAGCGGGTCTTGTTGTTATAAAAGCTCCGTAGGGTCAATAAGCCGATGTTTAATGGCAAAAAGCACTAGACCTGCTGAGTTTCGAGCTCCTGTTTTTTCAAGTAAATTGTTACGGTGCCCATCGACGGTTCGGACACTGATAAATAGCTGGTCAGCTATTTCTTGGGCGGTTCGTTGTTTACAAATCAGGTTTAATACTTCAATTTCACGCGAAGTGAGCGTGGATGGAATGTTGTCGGTGAGGGTAATTTTTTGCCGTTTATTGGTAAGCCGATTTTTCATGGCATTCAAAAACGCCTCGTTGAAATAAAAGTCTTTGTCAACGACAGTTCGGATAGCTCGTTCTACTTCTTCGGGTTCGACGTTTTTAAACAAATACGCATTGACGCCCAATTCCATGAGGTGTGTTACAAAGCGGTCTTCGCCATATACCGATAGAATAATGATTTTTACCGATGGGAAATTGGCGTGAAGTAACTTGGTTGTTTCGATCCCGTTCAACTCGGGCATTGATAAGTCGAGTAAAACAATATCGGGAAGAACGTCGATGGTAGCGAGGGAATCCAATAAAACCCGACCGTTATCGGCCTCCAATACAATCGAAATTCCGTTAAATGTATTGATGATAGATGCCATACCACGCCGAAAAAGTACTTGGTCGTCGGTAATGGCTACTCGAATGTTGGCCATAGATGAAGTAGTAAATTATGCAGGAAGAGGAACGAGAACGGTTACTTTGGTACCTTGGTTGGGCTGGGTGATAAATTCGACCGTGCCATTGAACATACGAGTGCGAGTTTCGATGTTTTTGAGGCCTAGGCTTTTTTTGCGATAAGCTTCATCAAAATCGAAACCGCGCCCGTTGTCGATGTAAAGCAGGGTAAGTTGATTTTCTTGTTTTTGAACAGTTACTTGAATTTGGCTCGCTTGTGCGTATTTGATGGCATTGTTGAGTAATTCTTGTACCAAACGATACAGCATCAGGTTGAGAGAGCCACTAGCTTCTGGTATATCTTCTATTTGCCAATCAATATCGGCTTCGGTTAGCTCAAGCGATTTTTCGCACAACCCTTCAATGGCGTAGCTTAGTCCAAATTCTTCGAGACCGCTGGGTAGCAGGTCGTTAGAAATCCGTCGGACGCTGTCGATAGTGTTGTCGATGAGCTCTTTATATTTTTTTGTTAAAGAAACTATTTCGGGAGATACCTTTGATTCGGCGGGCATCTGCCCCACCAACAAGCGCATCGCAGAGAGTGCCGCCCCGATTTCGTCGTGCAAATCACGGGCGAGCCGTTTTCGTTCCGACTCAATCCCTTCCAACGTACTGTTGATGAGTTCTTGTTGGTACTTGAGTTCCATTTTTTTAAAGTTTAATTCTTGACGAAACAAGCGTCTTTGGTAGAGAACAATAAAGCCTACCACACAACCTACCAGTAAAATCATCACAAAAGACCCTCCGAAAATAGCAAGGTATAAATCTACTTCTGATGAGGACTGTTCCATAAACCTACTCCAATTAAAATGTACAAAAGGGCGATAAGGCACGAATGTAACCCCCACGACATGTAATTGAAAACTTTATTTTCTTTTAAAATGACGTTGCTGAGGATAAACAAAACGAGATTACCTGCAAAGTAGAGCAAGAAACCCGTATTTATCCAAAAAATAGGTTGTTGAATAGGATTTTTAGTACTGAGTTCTATTAGTAATTTATAAAAACATAAGAGCGAAAAAATAATGACTAAAATGGCTTCAAGTCCTCTTGAATAGGTGTTGAACTCCGTAAATTTTTGAATAAATAAGGAGTTCAACACCGCAAATCCCGTGAAAAATACCATTAAACTAGGAACAATTCGACGGTCATAGAAATAGCCAAAAAAGCTAAAATAGAACAACGCAATGAGGTTGAATTCCAACACAGTGTATAAGTGAAGGATGGGTAGGTTGGTACCCATCAACTTACTTAGCCACGTAGCTGCGACTTCAGTACCTAAGCAAAGTGCTAAAAAAGCAACAATGTATCTATACTCTTTGCGTATAAAGCGAATTCGAAAAAGGGTGATAATCGCTGGAAACGCTAAAAAATAGGCACCGTGGTACAGCATCCATGTTAGAAAATTTTGTATCATTCGTGTTCTGAATCAAATTAATTACTTACACTCTGAACCATCTGGCGCAGGAATAAAAAGGGGACTTTCTGGGTCACAAATCGGCGGACATGGTCGAGTGACATCAAAAACTTGGTAGTAGCCTTTAACCTCTTTGCCAGTAGCAATGTCATAAACGGTTTGCTCACCAATTAGGTCAATGATATCATCTTTGTCATCGCCGTCGTAATCTTTTATTGTAGTTCCTTTTACCGCAGCACTAGCGATTACAACACAAGGTTCGTATCCGAGTTTTGTATCGGGGTTAGGTTTAAGTCCAATGTAGAGTCGAGCAAATTCAGAATCGGGCTGTGCTAGCATCTCTACAAAGTCTGCACGGCGAACAACGAACGCACGAATGTCAGAAGGCTTAAATGTAGGGTCGTTTGCAGGATTAGCGTTAATCCAATTCGATACCCATGTCTTAGCATCTTCTATAGGTACTGCCACTGATTGCCACTCGTTTTCTTGTTCTTTTGATACGTGGATACTCATAAGTTTTTTATAGTTGAGTGTTTGAAAAAAGGTTAAAAATCTAAAATAAAGAAAACGTACAAATCTAACTAGCCTCTTAAGCACATTCATAAGTAAAAATGCCTGTTTTTATTAAATAGGTAAAAATACGGGTATACATCCGCTAAAATGCGTGTTTGGTAAAAAGGGTATTTTAACGCTAATCAGAGTGATAGGTATTGGCCAATTTTGTAGCGGCTTAAAAATAGGCCAAGGTCAATTACTCAATACTTACGCAACGTTATGGAAAACTCTTTAGTAACTACAAGGCTACTTTAGGGTAGTAGGATTGGCATCCTTAAAGAGTTTTCTAGTGTCATGTGGTGAGATTTCATCACATGACACATTACTCAATTATCGCATGAAAACGATTATTTTTGCCTTACTATGCCTACCTTTTGGGCGAGTGCTAGCTCAGTCGTATGGAATCAAATCCATTTCGAAAGGAGAGGCAGATACTGTACAATTTCGAGTAAACAAAGGGCTTCATGTTGGAGTTAGCCTTGGTATCAACCATACACTGAGTCGTCTATACGAAGCTACTATTTCCCCTATTGATAACCGTTTGTCGCTCAGTCCAATGCAGCGTTCGGCATTGGTGATGAGTACAGTCGTGGCAGTGCCGCTTTCCAAGGGAGAGCTAGGAGGGAGTTATGCACGTAGGCTCGATGGCCAAAACAAACCTTACGGACCAGTTTACTACGTTCCTTACGGGGTATATTTGATTGCGGCGGTCAATCTCACTACGTTTCAAGACGCGATGAAAGGCGGGGTTTTTAATCAAAAAATCGACGGGGGGCTTGGCCTTGGCTATCGACTTAATTCTGATTTACAAATTGCACTGACGTTTGAAAAAATTTCGGTTCGCCAACCCCGCGAATTTTTGTTTGACTACAAAGACAAAGTGATTACAATCAATAACCAGCCATTGACGTCGCTTGATATTAATGATAACAACTTCTTTCGAACCGATTACCTAAGCGCTTTGTCGGTGAAATTTGTGTACATAATCAGCGGTAAGAAGTCATTTAGCGATTAATATTCAACCAATTCTCGTATTTTTTATTTTTCTAATACTTTTAAACTTTTCACGTTATGAGTTACACATTCAATAAAGCTACGTTTCGTTCACTCTATCCCGACTGTGATGAAACCAAGGACGGTACGGCTATTGAGTACAAGGTGGAGGATTCAAACTATCGGATTTATTATCCTACCAACATCATAAAAACATCAACTACGCTTCAAATGACCGTTCAGTTGGATCACATTCGTGGAGGCGCTACCGATGATCACGTCACTTTGGTCTTAAACTATGATGCACAAGCGCATTTGTCGAGTGTGAGCTACACGTGGGAAGCAGGTAATGATGGGTACCAAATCCCCGAAACTCTTATCACCGCTGTGGATATTGTATTTGATGTAGCGGGCTTATTGGGAGCGTTCGAAACAGCAGGTATCTCAGAAGAAGTAGCGGAAGGAACCAAGGAGGTCTTTGACGTATGTTGTAAAGCGTACAACGATATTTCTAAAATCGTTGTGAAATGGAGCGACAATGGAGGGCGTATGTATTTCATTCCAGTGGTGTGCCATAGCATCATTCGCCTTACTCAATCTTTATCAGTTTAATCCATCCTTAACTTTCACTAGGTCATGAACTTTAATTATACTACTTTCAGCTCAACAATTGATACCTACGACGACGTAGATGTGAAGCATAGCAGCACCAATAACGGTTGGTTTTACAAAGATTCTAACGATGCTTCTGATTTTAACTTGGTTGTAGAGTATTCGTACGATGATGACCATAACTATCGCACTTGGCGTCAAGAACTCACTGTTATGGCAGGAAATTCAGGAATGTTGGTGTCGACTAAAATCGACCACATCAGGGGCGATAACCAAGATGATCACTTGATTTTGATGGCATGTTACAATGCTGTCGGGGTGATTTGCTACGCGCAAGCATTTGTTCAAATGAAAAATGAAGACCCCATTCAAACCGATGTCATTACGACGGGGGATATTCCAGATCAAATTCACGATCAGCTGCAATCTCAAATTAAAGACGATTATGGAATAAATGGCAGTACCGAAGGGCGCAAGAAAATCCCGCACATCGCGAAGGTCAACCTTTACGGGATGGCAGCGGCAGTCAGTGTATAATTTATAATTGGTTTCATATTGATTTTACTCAACGTTATGGCAAGTTCTCAAGACAACAAATCGTTTCAAAATGTAGTGTTTAAAGCGTCTCATAATTCGTATGATCGAGACGAAACATTAGCAGAACAACTTACAGTACACTCCAATGCTATGTATCAGTGCGGTTGTCGAGGCGTTGAACTCGACATTTGGCGTCATTCGAGTGACAAAATGAACAAAGGGTATTTTACCGTTAATCATTTGACAAATGATGGGCCTAATTTATCGGTTTATTTAGACCAATTGTCGGATTGGCACAGCAAAAACGAAAATCACGATGTTGTATGGGTCGTGCTCGATATCAAAAGTGATCAGGGGGATGAAGGGGTTTTCCCCGATGAGATTGATAGCTATTTGTCAAGCTACTTTGGGAGGGACAAAATCAAGACACCTCATGACCTTTTCCCTGGGTTAACTGACAGCAACAAACTTTCGGATGTGGCTCAGGCGCAAGGATGGCCAACGCTTGGTTCGTTAAAAAACCACTTTATCTTTTGTTTAAGCGGAAACGAAGATTGGAAGAAAGTGTATTATCGAAACAATCGTTCGCAGCGCCTGTGTTTTGCAGATTGTGACAACGTAGACCAACTTACCGTTCCCAATTCAAGAATAGTATACAACGTCAAGTCGGGTAGTGGAAAACAGAGCGATTTTAATGAATTGATGCAAAAGAAAATTCTGATTCGAGTCTATGATGTAGACAGTGAGGGGGATTGGGACAAAGCGATGGGAATGGGCGCCAACATATTAGCGACTGATAAAGTCTCTGATTACAGTTGGGCCGAAGTGTCGCGTCAAGACGTATTTGCTGCGCAAACACATTTATAAATAAGTATAATGGTGAAGGATTGAAAGGAAACAAGCGGCCCATGACCGCTTGTTTTTTTATTGGCGTAGTTTTGAGTACTTCGCTAAACTTTTGGCCATATAAAAGGTGAAATAGTACAATTTTTGAAAGAAATTCCATCCAAAACAGCGTTCATAAACGGTTTGCCAATGGTATTTTGCAACTCTCCATTTGTTTCCTGAGCGGTTTTGGGGATGTAAGCGGTAGTGAGCCAGCGGAGTTTGAATTCCGTAAAACGTAGCCGCAGTCTGTTTTAACGTCCAAGCCCAAAGTACATAGTCTTCTTGAAACGTAAAATCAGTGGGAAATAAGAGCTTTCCTACTTGAGTTGTATCATACATAACCGTCAAGCAGCCAATAGGGTTATAATAAAATAAGTCGCGATAGGTTACTTTTGGCTTGGCTTGGATAATGAAGGGATTCACCACGCCATTCTCATCAAAAACTTGGTAAGATGTAAAACTGAGTGCGTAATGATTGGTGTTCATAAATTCATGTTGAATACTGAGCTTGGTGGGGTGCCAAGAGTCATCGGCGTCCAAAAAGGCAATGTATTTTCCTTCAGCATACTGAGTCGCTAGGTTGCGAGCCCCCGCCGAATATAATTTCTGACGGGTGTGAATAAGGCGTATTCTAGGGTCTTGCTGAGCATAGTGCTGAGCTATTGCGGCAGTTTTATCCGTTGACAGGTCATCGACAATCAGCATCTCCCAATCCTGGTACGTTTGGGCTAAGACCGATTGAATGGCTTGGTCAAGGTATTTTTCGCAGTTGTATGCTGCCGTTATTATCGAAATCATTTCCTAGACGGTAGGGGTAGGGTTTTCATTTAACACTGCTTCAACATCGTAATCATAAAGATAGATGTATGGAACCGCTACAAACACGAGTATCACAATAAAGTTGAAGTAGCTACACATGTACGTACTGATAATCGTATAAATAAAACAAAGACACAGACCACGGTACAGTGGGCTGTTTAACTGTTGTTGTAAAAAGTTAATCTTTTTAAATGTGGCAATGTAAAACCACATAAAAATTCCGAATCCCCAAATTCCAAACTCTGACGCGATTTTAGCAGGTAAAAACTTGATTGTAAAATGGGAATCAAGCTGCATTCGGTCTGTTAATAGTTTGTTGGTGAGCATATTAGGGAAGTAGTCGGCCATTAATTGGGGGAAAATGTAATAAAAACTTTCCCCGCCAGCACCTAAGAATTTTGAGTCGTTGAGCGATAAAAATCCAAGAAGTGGGGTGCCAAAACGGTCAAGAAACGAATAGTCTTCTTGTAGCCAAAAAACGAGGGTATCCATGCTCAAATTGGTGAACAAGTCACCAATGAGAGTTAGGCGTTGTAATGTGTAGTCAACTAAAAAGTAGTCTTTCAAGGCATAGACTAAACCGCCTAAAATAAACGCAATGCCTAGGTTTGAGAAAAGACGTTTAATGTTAATTTGGGTGCAAGCTAGCCAATAAATCAACAAAGTGAGTAAGAAGGCGAGATACCCAATAGAAGAGCTAATAAAGAGGAACAAAATAAATAGTGTTATCAAGTAAACACGCCGAAAAACAAAGTTTTCGTGGTAAAACGAAAAGACCCAAAACAGAACAATTAGTACATACGTCGCGGCGTGTGAAGCTTCGGTGGTCGTTAGTTGAGGTCGGTCCAATAATGGACGGTAGCTAAAAAGGTTGGTTACGATTTCAGCAATGACCATAGGGAAAAGCCCTTGAAGCGCGAAAAACTGGATGAAGCCAAAGCATATAGGCACAATGGAAGATAAAATGAGGCTATAAGTTACTATCTGAATGACTTCTTGGACTGAAAACCGTTCTAGTAAACCTTTGAAAAAGTGGCGACACGTAGAGATTGTAATTACTGAAAGCGAGCCTGTAACAACAAATTTGAGTAACCCACGAAAATCATGATACTCAAGCGTAGCCTTCACCAATGTAAATAGAATAAGGGCTAATAAGCCCAACCACAAACGTACTTCGAAGACCGAGATGCTTCGAGATTTAAGCTTTTGTAACCCCCAATACAGTAGCAAAATGACAGTAGAAAGAGGGCGATTTTCGTTGTTGAGGGGAAGCAATGGGAAACCATCGACCGAAACAAATAGAATAGCCCACACAAATAGTTTTTCTAATTGTGTCAGTTGTATTCGTAAATAATTTATTTGGTACAACAGCTCTTTCATGGATGTTACCTTATCTAACCATCCCTTTAAAGGTTCGGATGACAATCGCTGCTAAAGTAACTAAACGTAAAGCCCATGATTCGCTCCACGAAAAGTGCCTTTTAATGACAAGCCATCGTTCAATATTGCTTTTGCGAATTCCTTTGGTAGTAAAACCCTCGTACAGAAAGTTAGCTAAGTAATGGGGGGTTCGTATAAATACCTCAGGAGATTTTTTCCATACTCTCACATAAAATTCGTAATCACTTACAAAGCGGTAGGTGGTATCATAGTTTCCAAAAGTACGATAAATATCGCGACCAATGAGCGTTCCTTGGTGACAAATTCCGTTTTTTTGATTGAAATTAAACTCTGCTTGTCGGTATATTTTTTTTGGAGAATTAGTGAAGAATACTACCCAATCGCAGCAAATAACTTTATTCGCTACTTCACCATTGACGCTCTGGATCATCTGCTCGATGGCGTCAGCTTGTAAGAAATCGCCAGCATTGAGCATTAATATAGAGTCTCCAGAAGCCATAGCGACCCCTTTATTCATGGCGTCATAGATACCCTTATCTTGTTCACTAACCCACCTAGAAATACTTTTTTCGTGCTTTTTTATCAGGTTGAGCGTATTGTCAGTAGAAACACCGTCGATGATAAGGTATTCAATATGAGGATAGGTTTGGGAAAGTACGCTTTGAATTGTTTTTTCTAAATGAGCCTCGGCATTGAGACAAACGGTAATAATACTAATTTTGGGAAGTGTACTGGAAGAAGGAAGAGGCATAGGGTAAATGATGCTACAGTGGTGTATTTTAGGATATTCTAAATGGCTTGTGAATTTATTTTACGGTCTAAAAATTTTGAGTTTATATACGTTTAAGGGCTCTGTTTTGGGTTTTCGATTGGGGGTCCGGTAAGTTGTGATGACGGATGTTGGATTATGGTATATAAGTTTATCAAAAGTATAAATGTGTTTCTGCATTGAAAGCGTTGAAGGTAAATGTTGGTGCTTGAAATCCAACGCATAAATTTCTTGGCAATGACAAACATCGAGGCTATCGCGAAATATACGGCGGGGAGCATGAACAAGATTTAGCCGCTCTTGCGTGTACAAACAGGCGTCTTTAGGCAAAATAGCATTCAACGCACGAAAATCGTCGTAAAAGGGTAAAAATCGTCGATAAAAGTAGTCTCGTTGTTGAGGTGTAAACGGCAAGGGACGCAAATTGTATAAATACAAGTAAGTAAGCCCCACGTAAGGGAGGACAGAAGTTACAATAATTGCAATTTTTATAAAGCGATTAGTTAGTTTTTTTGCCCAAAGTGGGAGAGATAACAAGGTAGCCAAGAAAAAACTCAAAGGAAGGTTTCCCCAGAATCGTGGGCTGTACAAGAGATCAAATTTGTACAAAATCAATAAAAAGAAACCTGCTAGGGTGTACATTTTGACTTTGTCGCGAAGAGGGTGCCGACTCCAACCAAATAAAATAAAACCACCCAAAACTAAAAAAGGAAAGTGCATCAAAGCAGTTTGGGTATGCTCTAAAAAAGTGGGAGTATTAACAATTTCGGCTTGTAACGTCGACGTAAGCAAGTTTTTGTCAATGATTTTTGTGTCAAAGTATTGCGATAAAATTAGCCCAAAGGGCGAATGAGTTTGCACGTACGTCCAGACTACAATAGGTAGGTAAAAAACGAGAGTCGGCCAACCTAGTAGAAAGAGATGATAGCCAGAAAGCCGCTTGTGACGATAGAGTTCAAAAACGGCGGCAATGCCAATCAATGCAGCATACGGAGCAAGGGACATTTTAGCGCCTAAAATCGCGGGTAAGAGTAGTCCAATACCAATTGTTAGACTTTTAACCGATTGTTGGTTTGATAATCTATTGAAGTACAATGTAAGGTAAAAAGCCGTAAACGAGACTAAATCTCCAAGGTGATGGCTTCCTGCTGAAGTGAAAACGAGCCGATACATGCCCAAGCAAGAAAGTGATAAACCTATTCCTATCCAGAAAAGCGGCACTTGTGCTTGTTGCATCCATTGGTATACTGACCATAAAAAAAGTCCCAAGAAACAAAAGCTCACGATATTAGGGGCATCGGTAAAACCTAACCCCACCAATGGAACTTGGGTGAAGTGATGGAGTAGGTGAGGGGGAATGGCTGCTTCCCAAGGTTGGCGATAAAAAATCAACCCTCCATCTATGACGATTCGCTGTGCAACAAGTTGATGGTAAAATAATTCATCAATTTTTGTGGAGGGTAAAAGGGCGTAGAGTAAAATGGGGCTCACACAAAGTAGGCAGACAGCACCGAGTAATTTTGAAGAGTTGGAAAACGAGAACTTAGCTCCATTGGTGGAGGTGTATATTTTTATACTATTTCCAAGGGTATATAGTAGACCAATGGCGAGGAGACCATAAAGGCAACTGAGGGTCAATGGCGTTATCCAAAACCCAAAAGCGAGGAACTGAATCACTAAACTCAGCACTAAAAAACCGAGCGTAGCAGCTAAAATCTGCTTTTGCGGGGTAGGTGGGGTATAGCGAAAGATACGTAAAATAAAACTGCCCCAACCGTATACCGCTCCAAAAAAAGCAAGCCCTACAAGAAGGTTGCTCCAAAAAAAGTAGCGGTCGAGGTAGAAAAATGAAGGCATTGATATTTATTCTTTTCGGGCAATAAAGCTGTACAATTTTCCCGACAAGCGTTCTTGTCGGAACATCAACGCTTGCCACGCCAAATCGACAAGCCACGTTTGACGGGCAAAAGTACGCCCTATTTTTTTTTCAATCAGACTTGCAAGCCGCTTTTTATTCCACGGGTCGTAGTTGATGACCGATTGTGATGGGCTTAGTTCCTGCAAAATTTGCAAATCTGCTCCAACAAACGCGGAGCGATACTCTGACAATGTAAAGGCATTTTCTCCTCCATACAATGAATGGAGGGGATGTTTGCGGAGAAATACTTGCTTGTCTTGTTCGTTTTTTATGACGTGGTCGCGGGTTGTAATTAGTATTCCGTTGGGGGTAAGAACACGAGCAGCTTCTGCTACAAATTGGGGAAGTTGGTGGGCGTGGTGCATGACTTGCCGCCCATAAACAATATCAAAAGTTTGATTTGCAAACGGTAACTGTTCTCCAAATGCTTCCACAATGGTAAGATCGGGGAGTTGATATAGGTGGCGTATTGCTTTTATAGCTCCATTTCCTACCATGGGGCTAGGGTCAGGTTCGAGGGCCGTTACCCGAAATCCTTCTAGGGCAAAAGCCACGCTGGCAATGCCATTTCCCGCACCAATGTCCAATAAAGAGGGCCGCGGTTGCGTACAATACGAACGAATCAGGCGTAACGTTTCCAGAAACTCAGCACTTTGTCGAAACCGCTCCACGTTGGTTTTCAAATCGGGAAGAATGTAAGTATTGGCTACAATCTCCGCAAATTCGGGTTGCTGCTGGATGTATTCGATGGTTTCGTGCCAGGTCATGCTTCGTTACAAAAATTTGATTTTATTAAGGGCAAAAAACGTCATTTTAAGCAACAACCAACCGTGCTTGAAGCGTGATATATTGGTTTCACCGTACGTCCGTGCGCGGTATCGAATGGGAACTTCGATAAATTTAAGGTTTAGCTTTGCGGCACCAAAAATCAAATCAAAATCGCCAAAAGGGTCAAAATCACCAAAATAAGAACGGTTGGCGGCGAGTTTGAGGTAGTTTTCACGCGTCATTACTTTTGTGCCGCAGAGCGTGTCTTTCAGCCTTTGTCCTAATAACCACGAGAAAGCGATGCTAAAAAATTTATTGCCAAGGAGATTGAGCGTACGCATGGCCTCTTTTTCCATGGGATAGACTAAGCGAGTTCCGTTGATATATTCCCCTTTCCCTGTTGCAATCGCCTCAAAAAACTTGGGTAAATCTTCGGGAGGAACGGTCATGTCGGCGTCTAAAATCATCAAAATATCGCCCGTAGCTATGCTGTATCCTTTCCGAACGGCATCTCCTTTGCCTTTGCCTTCTTGTTGAATCCACTTAAGTGGAACTTGGCTTTGGTATTGTTGACAAATCCGCTGAATTTCTCCCCAAGTATCGTCAGTAGAGTTACCTTCGACAAAAATAATTTCGGTCTCTTTGCCCATTTTTGGGGTTCGTTGTACTAAGGCTTCAATATTTCCTTTTTCGTTGCGGGCAGGAATCACCACGCTCACCGTCATTTCTTCCGCTTTTTTTAACGGTTGTTTGACACTTCGAGCTACTAAAAAGGTAACGAGCCCAAAAAAGTTGAACAACGGTAAATTGCCAACGTACTTGTTTAGAAACCAAGAAATGAAAGGAACATAGCGAGGGAAGATAATTTTCTTCGTTTGCCGTACCACGTCAAAATTGGTAAGGGTCAACAAATTAGCAATGTCACTTATATCGAGCCAATTTTGTCGTTTTTGGGGCATTTTTAGCCCAATAACTTCGGCTAAGCGCAGCAGCGGTAGCCAAAAAAAATTGGTATAACTGATGATTATCCTCGTTTGCGGAGTGCATACTTTTTGCACTTCCTGAAATACTTTTTGTACGTCGTTGAAATAACCAATTGTATCGCTAATGACTACATAGTCAAAGGTTTCAGTGAGTTCTATCGCCTCAGCATCCATGTGAAAATACTCGTATTGACCACGGTGTTTTCGGGCGTAGTCAATCATTCCTCCTGAAGCATCTATGCCCACTCCACGACTTGGTTGTAGGCGTTCAAGTAAATAGCCCGTGCCACAGCCGATTTCGAGGATGGAGGCATTGGCGGGTATGACAAATCGAAGGTATTGAATCAGGCATTTATAATAGTAACGATTTCGATGTATCCACTTCTCGCGTTCTTCGCCGCTCATTTGTAATGTTGATTGTACCATACAGAATCTGCTAAAATCAAGAATTGAGGGTTCGGTACGGTTGTATAGCCCTCTTTTTTAGGAAAAATATATTTTTTGTTCGTTTTCAGGTCTTTTTTCTCGTAAATATACAAATAAGGGCGGGTCAAAATGCGCAAATCGTAGCTCCATTCGTTGGCATAAACATTTTGAAAAACCCCGACATACTCAGCAGGACAAACGATTTCACAACCTTTTGGGAGTTTTTGAGCTAGTTGATATAATTCTTTGGCAGGGCCTTGTGCGTAAGGTTTTGTCCCCAGACGATTATCGTGCATAAAGAGAAAATTCTTTTTTATGCTGAACATTTGTCCGTGGATTGAAGAGGCATTGCTCACGGCCATGGGGGTGATAAAAAACTGAAAAAGCCCAGCCCAAAGCAACCATTCTCGCTGATTGGGATGAGGGCGATAATTGGCTTCAGTCAGACGAATGCTCATAAAAACGTAGCAACTCATCATATAAGCCCATAGGCTACCCACGCGTGCAGGGTATCGAATACTCATATTGGGCTCGGGAAAATACAATAAGCCTTCAACAAAGAAAACGGCTAACAATACGGTACAAAACCCCAAAAATACCCCAATAACTACCCAAGGCTGAGGAATACTCCGCCACCAAGGGGTAAACAATAAGCATGCTGCTGCTAGAGTCACACTTGAAAAAAAGGCGACTAAAACCGTGTAAACTAGAGTCATGGAGAAAGTAGCCTTCCTTTGAATGAGAATCATTGCATTTCCTAATCGGCTAGGGTGTGGGCCATTGAGGTGAGACAACCACCACATGCCTAGAACAAAAATGGCAAGTGAGATGCCAATAATGAGGTAATTAGTTCGGTTAAAAAGGTAAGCCGACCATTTTTCTGACGGTGCTTTGATAAGCTCACCAAGAACAGCTCCAAAAAGGGTGACCCCACAAAGTAAAACAATAGAAGTTTCTTTGATACAAAGCGTAAGCAATCCCCAAATGAGTACTTCAAGCCACTTACGCCGTGCTAAACTGAGTGAAAAAAGGCCTAATAAGGGAAGAAAATACTGCTCTGGGTGCCAGCCATAATTGTCCAGATAAACGTGATAAGCAATGGGACCAACCCCAAAAAGTATCAAAATAAACCAGTCATTGAGCCAATATCTTGAGCGGATACTTCGGTAAAATTTGATAAAAAAAGTACCTAAAAGACCCAAATAAATCAGAAATAAGCCATACAAGCCTGTAAACTTGGTTACGAAGCCCGTGAGTAAAATAAAGTAATAATTATGGTGGAGCCAGTGCGAACCGTAGTAGGTATCAAACAAGATAGGCCTACCTTCGAGCCAGCCACGGCTTAGCTGAAGAGCAATAAGACCGTCAACAAAGTTCTCGTTTAGGTACTGAAATTGGTATACTTTTAAATAAAACCATCCCAACAATATCGCAAACGGAAAACCAATAATTAGGTAGTGGAGAAGTTTACGAAAACTGAGAAACGGCATTGAATCAAGGGCTTTGGAGGTAAAAAGCGAATGTATAATTTAATTTTCAAAGATTTTTACAAAAGTACGAGCAAAAGTAGAGATTCGCTCGTCGAAATCATTGAAGGTAGGTTTGGGAGGAATCGTATTGTCCAAAAAGCCTTCCATAAGCGTTGTCAAACCTTCCACATCATCGGGTGAAAAATAGAAGCCACGCTCTTGCATTTGTTCTTTATGAACTTCAATATCGGATAAAATGAGCTGAACCTGAAGCGTTTTAGCATCTTCGACCACTGTACTCCAGCCTTCAAACTTACTTGGCTGAACCACCGCCACTGATTTACTCATGAGGAATAGTTGATGTGCTCGAGGTATGACTCCCAAAAAACGAACCGACTCGGAAAGCCCTTTTTCGGCGACAAAGTCTTTGAGTCCCTGTACAAAATTGGTGACTTTATAATCTTCTTCTTTGCCCGTAAAAACAACTAAAAAGTCGTTTCTGCGTTTCTTGAGTTGTTCTAGAGCTTTTAAAACAACCCAATGGTTTTTGTGAATATAAAACTGGTTAGAAACAATAAAATAGCGCTTATTGACCTGATACAACTCGGCAATTTCGTCGAATAACAAGTTTTGGGGCTGTTCGACCTGAGATACAAAACGAAGGATATGTACAGGTAAATTTTGGGGAACACTGTAAAAACGTTGCAGGTGATTATAAGCATCTTGGCTTGATAATACTAGCGCGTGAGTTCTATTTAGTAAGCGTTTTACCCGAAGTTCACGAAAAAAAATGTTGATTTTGGAAAAGTATTCGGGGTAAAAACGGTGTTGGAAGTCAGGGAACCAAGATACGACTTTACTCGAAAAATCAGGTTTTCCCAATGGGAAATCCATAAGAGGATAGATGCCTTTGAGTTGGTGATTTTGAATTATGGAACCAATAAAGTAATTAGTACGTGTAAACCAGGACTTTAGATAATTGAGGTAGTTATTGGCAGGAGCGTTATGATAAATATACGTAACATAAGGATAGGTGATGAGGGCTAGCGAATTTTCGACTTTATAATCATAAAAGACAAAAATATGAGGGCGATGTGCATCGGGAAGGCTATTAAGTGAATTGATAATATTGATGAGGTAGTAATGCCCTCCAATCCAATCTGCAGCAAAGTAAGTAAATAGTATTCCGATGCGTGTTCGATTCGCTAACTCCATTCTATCCTATTTTTTAGGACCAAGTTTGTAAATCATACATCTTGGCCAGAATGTCTTTCAAGGCATCCTCAATGGTGAAAAAAAGCTGAGTATTAAACTCATTCAGTACTTTCTGGTTATTACCGATTTGGCTAATTCGGTCGTATTTTCTGATTTTATCAGGGTCTATTTCGATGGCGATGGGCTTGTTCATTAGTATTCCAATCTTCTGAACAATCTCTTCCACCGAATACTCCACTCCCGTACAAACGTTGTATGTTTTTAACCCTTTTTTAGGCGCTGAAATAGCCATAAGCATAAGCAAGTTGGCCGTATCTTCGACGTGAATATAATCGCGACGGCTCTTGATATTACCAAGTTTTACCGTGACTTGACTATCTTCCGTATCAATTTGTCGTAAAATATCAGGAATTAAGTGGGCGTTGGGGTCGTTGGCTCCGATGGTATTAAACAGCCGTGCAATACAAACGTCGGCGTTGGTCCGATGTTGGAAAAAACGAATTTGTTTTTCGTTGGTGAATTTAGACAACGAATAATTGTCAAACGGATCAACAGGTGTTTCGTCTTCGTTGAGCACAGGGAAATCGGGAGAATAAACGGCTCCTGTGGAAGCGAAAACCAATTTGGACACTTGGTGCTTCTCCATCGCCAACAACAAATTCTCAGTACCGATCACATTAACCTCAAGCGCATAATTTCGCTCAATTTCGCAAGTAGGAACGTGATGAATTGCTGCGAGGTGGACAATGCAGTAAGGTTTACATTCTCCCACGATTTCATCAATGGAAGCATAATCACGAACGTCGAAGTTATAATTAACGACGTTGGGTAGTTGAACAAAAGGTAGGTTACTGGTTAGATTATCAATCACAACGACTTGATAGCCGTTTTCAGAAAGTTTCTTAACCAACCGACTTCCGATAAACCCTGCCCCTCCAGTAACCAGAATTGTGTGCTTCATTAGAAGAAATTAAAATATCGCAAATACGAACCTACTTATCAGGGATGAGCTAAATCTAGCTTTGGCTAGATAATCTCTTCAAATTCTGAATAACGTCCTGAGTGTAGGTTAACTGATTTGCAAATTTAGCAGTTGAATTGGATATTATTGATTTTTGGAGTGTTTCATTCGTGAGGACATGTACACTATTTTTGATAAAAGTTTGCCAATCACTAGGGTTTTCGCTCTTCAAAATGATTGAATTAACCATATCTTCCCCATAGTTAGCAATTTCCCCGACGCTTCTAAGAAAACAAAGAAGGCCCGTTTCCATAGCCTGTACCGTAGAAATAGACATCCCTTCATAGTCACTCATGAGTACAAATGCGTCGTATTGGGAGAGGAGATTTTGTGTTTCATCTATCGGACATATTCCTTTATATTGTATAATATCGTTGAGTTTTAATGATTTTATTTGTGTTTCTAATGGGTCCCAAACTTGATTATCTGGTCCAAAAATGTCGAGGGTAATGTCTAAGTTTTGTAATTTTAGCTCGTAAATAAATTTTACAATAAGGTCAAGCCTTTTTACTTCAGAAAGACGCCCTAAGAATATAAATTTGATAGGATACTGCTTTGGGATGTTTTGGGGTTTTGTTGTAAAATGTTGAAGTAAAAAACTGATTTTTTGTATGTTATTTTTTTTTGAGTAACTTTTTATAAAGTTAGAAGTTGATTGCGAATCAGTCCATATTTCATTACAGAAATGTGTAGAGAATAAAATACTGAATTTGTCAAATATATGCGCGAATTTTCCACTGTGTAAAAAAATAATAGATTTTTTATTTTTTAGAAATATCTTTAATACTAAATGCAGTAAGTGAGACTTCCAGAGGGAAGAAATAATTACTTGATAAGGATAGGCTTTATTTAATATAGTTATACATTTGTAAAAACCTGAGAATGAATTTACTTGAATGATATTGTTTGAACAATTATCTGGTATCTTAGATAATACACTTGGTTTTATTGAACCCACACATACAAGAGTAAAGTCGAAAGATTTACATAAATCTTCTAGCGAAGAAAGTACTGCCGCTTCAACTCCACCAATTTCTAAATTATGGATAATATGAATAACTTTATATTTCTTCATAATTAACACTAGCTTTGTATTCTGAAAGAGAGCCGATATAAGTAATGTAAGCACATATGAACCAATACCATGGATACCAATAATTACTGACAAAGAAATAATGTATTATTCCTAAGATAAATGAAAAAAATAAAAAAAAGTTTAGAGGGAATATGATATGCTTAATAAGCAATAAAATGGACCACAAAAAACCAATAAAGAAAAGTAATCCAATAATTCCTGACTCAAAAATGAAAGTTTGATACAACACTAAAAAGCTATCTGAATCGGCCTCCATACCTGCTCTAAGGTATCCAGATGGCCCATATCCCACCATTTTATTTAGTACAGGTGCTTTACCATAATACGTTTGAAATAAATAAGAGCGAAGAGAACGGTCATCCATAGAACCACTGTTGCTGGTTTTCTGGTCAATATCAATTGCAAGTTGAGTAATGATGGGGAAATAACTATCTAATACAAATGCACTGCCAAATAGTATAATTCCAGCAATGATGATTTTTGAAAAATAAGTAACTAGGTATTTTCTGAAGTACCCAAAAGAAATAAAAAGACCAACTGGGAGTGCAAAGAAGGCCGCTGTACTAAAGGTGAGAATAATCGTAACGATAAATATTATTAATGTTATTATTTTAATTGATTTTGAAAGCTTACAAAGAGGTGAAAAATATAAATAATAAATAGCAATTGGTAAAAATAAATCAATCATAAAGGCAAAATGCCCTGGTTCTTCAGATAATCCTCGTGCCCTTATAGATCTAAATATATCACCAAGAGCAAGGGCATTCATTTTTTCGACTGAAGGGTGAGGGACGATGCTATCAAAATCAATAGAAAAAATATTTTTGGCTATAAATTCAACAATTGCAAATGTACAAGAAAATACAAGGACCCAAGTAATAATCTCAGCAATAGAATCGGGTGTTATTTTATCTCTATTTAAATTTAATAGAAGGACTATAACTATATAAAAATTTATAAATGATGCAAAATATGCAAATAAGTGATTAATAGTTTTTCCAAAAATTAATGCACTGGGTGTAAAAAGTACATCGTTAATAAAAAAACTAACTAAAATAGCTAATAAAAAAAGAATTAGTAGTGTAAAAGGTTTTCTACTTGGGATGCTCACTTTTTTTCCTAATAATAATATTAGTATAAAAAATAGTGTGCAACAACTACTTATAATCAATGGCCACGATAAACTACTACTAATGCAGAAAGCACTAGTAAATGGCATTGAAATGATATAAGTATTCAGAAGATATTTTTTCAAAATAGGTTTATGTTTAAGCTTATTGAGCTTTTTTTAACTTAAAAAGCTTTGCAAGGGGAAAGCGTCTATTAATTACTAAATAATAGAGCCAACTTATGTATTTTACCAAAAATGAAAATGAAACGGGAGAGTTACGCTTAAATTTTTCGATGATTTGTAAACGTTCTTCGTTCATTTTTTGTGCTAAACGATTGGTGATTGATTCTTCATGGTCACGAAATACTGTAAAATTATAGGGTATATGTTTAACTTTGTACGATTGCGTAATACGCAAAAAATAATCATAATCGGAGGCGTACCGATAGCTTAAATCAAAGTATCCAATAGTGTCAATAACTTCTTTAAGCAAAAAAGTAGAAGGTTGTGGCATAAAACTACAATGCTCAGAAGCCAATAATGATTTATAGCTAATAGTAAAAAGTTTAATGGAACGGAAGTTGTGTCCTTCTTTTTTTAGAATATTTCCGTAGTATGCTCCAAATTTTGTCCCGTATGTAGAAAAATAGGAAGCTACTTGGCTAACTACGTGTGAAGAAGCTAGGTAGTCGTCCGAATTGAGTGACATCCAAAGTTGACCCGATACTTTGGTTAAACCTTTATTAATAGCATCATACATATTTCTATCGGGTTCACTCTGCCAATAGCTTATTTTAGACTCGTATTTTTTAATGATAGAGAGGGTATCATCGGTACTCCCCCCGTCAATAATGATGTATTCAATGCTGGGATAGTCTTGAGCTAAAACAGATTGAATTGTTTCTTCAATGGTAGCGGAGCTATTGTAACAAACAGTAATAATACTTATTAGCGGAAGGTCTGACATCTATCTAGTGGTAAATCGGATACAAATTTACCACTAAACTCCCAAAGATTGGTGTAATATGTTGAGGCAGTTTTTTGTATAAAACTATGAACGCACAAAAAAACCTTCCATTTCGTACATTTGTCCAGTGGTATAATTACGAAACCCACTCATGATGGAGTACAAAGTAAACCCAGAAGAACGAAGCATTGTGATAATTTCTTCAAGGTATGGGCTTTGTTCATAAGAAGGGATGACAGCGAGTTCTATTTGAACCACCTTGGCTCGTTTCAGGGCTTCGCTAGCTCCGTGAAGTACTTCACGTTCAAAGCCTTGAACATCGATTTTTAGCCAGAGATCATCCTCCCATTCTTGTTTTTGCAATAAATTATCTAACGTATTGATTGTCACCATTTCAGTTTTTACAACAGCGGTTCCTGCTTCGGCTTCCACCGTGTGTGCATTTACTTTACGTAATGAACTACTAACAGAATTTTGTGAAATATTGATTGGTAATTGACCTTCAGAATCACCTACTGCACTTTGAACGACAATCCAATTGGGTGATTGTTTACTATTGTTAGAAAGCACCTGAAAAGAACTAGAAACAGGTTCAAAAGAAATGATTTTTCCAGTGTAGTTATTTTTTCGTAGTAGTTTGAGTGCAAATTGCCCTTGGTTGGCACCTACGTCTAGAATGGTTTTAATGTTGTATTTGCCTAATAAATAATCTACTAAGGCAATTTCAGAATTGGAGGGGTTATAATATTGAAGATGTAATCCAAAAACACGAAAGACTGATTGTACTATGTCAATAAGTTGGCTACGAAAATTATTAGAGAGATTGGCCATAGATTAGTAATTCAAAGAAAATTATTTAAGTCGCAAGTTGGCGAAACGAAGTCGCATTTCAAGAATAAACGGAGTATTTTTCACAATCCAACCAATCCATCCCACGTAAATTAAACAATAGCAACCTAACACTACAATCCAGTGAGAGTAGTCTTTTGAAAAAATATAATTGGAGATTGATGAACCTGTAATAAGTATAAGTAATGACACAAAGTAGCCATAGTCTCCTTCAAAACGCAAGATATGGAAATCTAAATGGTGTTTTTTATGGAAAAGATAGATCAATATAGCAGAGCTGACAGTTAGACTCATTGCCCAAGCGCTAACAACTCCATACCCCTGAAGCGCATAACCTCCAATGATTCCAAATATAACATTTAAAACAGCCGTCGCAATGTGTTGAATAATATTGTGGCGTAGCTGACCCACTCCCATATTACTGATATAAGCTGGAACACTGAGGGTATTGAGGTACCAACCTATAACTAAGGTATAGATGCTTAACACAAAAAAAGTCTCAATTTTGCCAATCCAAACCAATGAGATAAATGGAGCAAAGAAGTAAAATAGAAAAAGGAGAGGGGTACTAATGATGGCTAGTAATCTAAACATCATCGTATAAAGCCGTTGGAAATTGCTCGTCGCGTTAATTGATGTCTCGACGATTTTGGGCACCATTACCTGGTTTGCGGTAACAATAACACTTCGAATTTGCGTCACGAGGCGATTGGCCATTTCATAGAAGCCTACAGCATCAAGTGAACTGTACTTTGCTAGGAAAAACTTGGTAATTGGGTCGTAAAGTAAGGTGGTAATGGATGCTATCTGTGACTTAATTGAATATTTGAAAAAATCATTAAAAAGTTGCTTGTCAAATTCGAAGCTTAAAAAATTGGGCGATTTTAGATAATAAATAACAAGAATGATGCTACCAAATAATGTAAACACAGTGTAAATTATGTGAGCTAAAGCTACTCCCCAGAGCCCCTTATGCAAAAAGAAATAGGCTGAAATGAATAAGCAAAAACTACCTGCAATGTTTAAAATGGAGCGTAGGTAATTAGCTTGAAAACCATCTAAAGTAAATAAAAACACGTTTGCGATATTCAATAACCAAAAAGCCCCTAATGCAAACGGAAAAATGGCCATAGCTGTAGCTGCTTCGGAAGGGGTTGAGATTAAGAAATGGAATAACCAAAAGGCATTAAAATACAATACGACACAAATGAGTAGGTTTAAAACAGCGGTAATTCCGATTGACATGGTGATGATGGAACGTGCCTTGGCCATATCGGATTGCACATGGGCTTCAGCGATAAACTTAACAATCCCAACAGGTACCCCACTATTTGCCATAGCTGCAAAGTAAGTAGTAGTCCAAACAATAGACCAGACGCCTAGTTGTTTCGCTCCTAGCTCACGAACCCAAATTCCGTATAAGAAAAAGTAAGTAAGTCCCGAAACAACAACTTGCCCGACCGTTGAGAGTGCATTAATGAGAAGCCGGTTGTGCATGAATGAGTATAGTTTACCCCCAGATTTTTAAAGTATTATTTTTGAAAATACTAATGGCAGTCCCAATAATAACCCCAATAATTCCAAAGCCTAAAACGATAAGCGAACGTTTAGGTTCACTTCTTTTAAGTGGAATGGTAGCTGGTTCAAGGGTTTTAAATACGGGAGTTTCTTCTTCTACCCGTATTTTAGCCTGCTCATATTGCTGAGTTAAATTGTTGTATAAGTTTTGAGCGAGCATATACTCGGCTTGTAAACGCTGCTCTTCAATTTTAGCTGTTTGTAGCGCTAAAAAGCGATTCTGGTCACGAAATTGAGCCAATTTTCCTTCTGTATTTTGATAACGACGTTTGGCATCGGCTACTTGAGAACCCAAAAATTTTACTTGATTTCTAGCTTTATCTGTTCGATAACTAGTCACATATTCTTTCAAATAATCTACCGCTTTTTGAGTAACCGTGGCGGCTACAACTGGGTCAGGCATTTTCGCATTGATAGCAATCACCCCTGTTTTACGGTCAAAGGCAACATTTACCCTTTTTTGTAAATCAATCACTAAATCCTGTTGCGCTTTGGTCAATTCATACGCTTTACTAGATTTAGATGGATCTAAAGGAGGAGCTGGTGAAGCATCAGATTTACCAAAGACCTTTGATAGTATAGACTCGTCTTTCAAATTAAGGTACTCCTCCAGTGGCATCATTTTTTGATATTCAGAGACGTATACCTTCTCTTTAAGGAGGTATAAAGAGAAAGGAAGGCTTTGTAAGATATTAGGATACAAATCAGGTCTTACGGCATCTGTTGTACTCATCTGATTAAGATCAATCCCCGCTAACCCTGCTAACGCACTCAATCCCCCCATTTTTCCTAAGGCGCTAGTGGACTGTAACTCAGGCATTAATTGAGTTTTAGATTCAAACTCTTTTTGGGCAATGAGGGCATATACTACTCCTATAATTGCCAAAGCCCCTCCCCAAAGAGAGATTCTTGCTTTGTTTTGTTTTAAAAACAAGATGATATCTGAGATACTGATTTCAATATCTGCGGATGATTTGATAGTTTGTCGTTCTTGATTATTCATTTATTGAATCAAAACGTTATAAAAAATCTCCTTTTAGTTTCGGAGAATTGTAGCAAGGGCAATGATTAATGTACTTGCAAATGACAAAATAACAGGAGCTGTAATATCCGACTTTTTATCATCAATTGGTTTAAATGGCACATAAATATTGGCACCGGGTTCTACTTTTGGGTACACTTTAAAGAATATGAATTTGCGAGTTCTTTGCGTAAATCCATTAGCGTACGTAATAAAAGCTCTACCACGTTGTGCACGTTCATCGTAGCCGCCAGCTTGTGATAGGTAGTCTTCGAATTTATATCCTGTTGTAAAGTTGATAGAAGAAGGGTTCAGTACGGCACCTCCAATACTCACAATTTCTGAGCGTTTTGGTACGATAAGCGTATCACCATCCTCCAATGTAATATTACCTTCAACCGAAGGATTATTCATAATTTGAGCGATGTCAATACCGATACGAGCCCCCTTACGTTGAAAAAGGGCTCCAGGAAGATACCCAGTGATTTTTATTCCGCCTGTACGCTCAAGCAAATTTGATATTTTTTCGTCAGTATTAACAATGGCATAAGCTCCAGGGTAGTTGACTTCACCCATCACAAATACACTCCGTTGCTCTTCGTAGTTAGGAGCTTTTCGAATATAAACGATGTCAAAAGGTTGAAGCTTGAACTTAGAATCTGAGGCCGAAAGGGTGAGTTTTGGGTCAATGTCTAGCTTAATTATTTCTACTTTATAATCGCGATCAGAACTTAATTCTTTTACGCGGCGAGCAATTTCAATTCTGGAACCAATAGCACCTTCGGTGAAACCACCACCAATTAGTACCAAATCGGCTACTGTCATACCTTCGGCATAAGGAGCGTCTCCTTCACTATTAACTTCGCCTAAAAGAGTCACAAATGCTTCTTCCCTCAACTCTTTGATGGTTTTGATTACAATACTATCTTGACGTTGCAATTCGATATCAGGAATTTCGCCATTTAAGATTTTATTGATATCAACTGACACAACTTGGGGTTCGCCATTTTCTTTTTCGCGGAAAATAATTCCTCGATTCCGAAACGCATTTTCTTTTAGACCATCGGCCTTCTTCAGAAGTTGGCCAAACGTTTTAGTATCAGCCGTGATGGCATAGTCTCCTGGACGAAATACAGCCCCTTGGATTTGGACACGATTTTGATAACGATCAAGAATTTTTCCAATTTCAATTCTGTCTCCATTTTGGAGTTTGAAATTTTTAAATTCATTTTGAGGAATATTCAAAACCTCAATTTCTCGATCTGTGGGCCTTCGGCCTGTAACGTAGGCTTTGTAAGCCAAACTTGTAAAACCGCCTGCAAACTGTAGTAAATGTTCAAGCGATTCATTTTCTTTTATTTCATAAATGGCGGGGCGTTTTGTTTCACCGTCGAGTTCAATTCGGTTTGAGTAGAACGGTACCTGAATAATGTCTTGGTCTTGAAGCAAAATATTATCCGCTTGTTCTCCTGTCAATAAAAACTGGTATAAATCAATCGTTCTAACCAGTTTATTGTTTCTTAAAATACGGATATTACGATACGTACCATTGCTATCAGGTCCACCACATACATAGAGGGCATTGAAAGCTGTCGCAAGCGAAGATACAGTATAAGAACCTGGTTTGACCACCTCACCGATAATACTTACTTTGATACTTCTAATATTACCAAGATTGACCACGGCGTATGTTCCGCCTCCAGAATTTAAGCCAGAATACGCTTGGCGAAGCCTAGAAACTAGTCGTTCTTTGGCTTCGTCTATGGTCAAGCCGCTAACATACACAGGAGCGAGATTTAATACTTTTACCGTTCCTTCGGGAGTTACTTTGAGCCGATAACTATCAGAAGCATTGCCAAAAATATCAATAACTAGCTCATCATCAGGGCCAAGTTGGTAGTTTTTAGGAGTAGCAATACGTAAATTAGGTTCAAATGTTAAATCGGTACTTTGAAATAATTTACTACCAAATATTTCTAACTTTTTGGGCTTAACTTTTAACGTATCCTCTTGATTTTTTTTATTCTTAAGTAACTCACGTTTACTTAGTTCACCAATTTGTTTACGACCATTTTGTTTAACCGTAGTATCTGACAAATCTTTCTTATCGGTTATGCTTTTCTTGTTTTGAACTTCGGCAATCCTCTGACGCATACGCGCAATATCCGAAAGTGTGTACCCCCGTTCGAGTGCCGCTTGTTCAATTTGCATTTCAGAGAGACCGCTTGCTTGCGCTCTTTTGTAAAATTCTAAGACTTGTTCGTCCGAGAGCTGATTAACACTGGTAGATGTCGATTTTTGACTTTGGGCAAGAAGAGAAAAACCAGTGAAGAGAAGAAAAAGAGAGAGTAACAAAATCCTCTCAGTCACTTTCGTTAGCTGCATACAATACGTATTTTGGTCATCAATAGTGGAAGAAGAATAGGGGAACTTCCATCGTTCAAAATTAGGTAAGACTGACTGCATTGCCAAACTTCTAGGTAAGATTTTGGATTTTGCCAAGTTGAGTAACCAACAAAGGTACCTATTTTTGATAAATAAAGCTGATACTTTGAAGGTTGATTTTAAGATTTTTATGTTGAATTGGGTACAAAAATTTAAGAAAAGATTAGGGCAACAGTTTTAAATCATTTTTCTTTGATGGGTTATAGGTCGAATAGACGCAAAAAGATGAAAATTATTCAAGTAATCACATTAGGACATGAGCTTTATGGTGCGCAACGGCATGTAATTGACCTTTGTGAAAGTTTAAAGTCAGAAGGACATGAAGTGGTTTTAATGACTGGGAGTACGGGTAAAATGGATGCCTGTGCAAAAACCATAGGGATAGAAACGATTCATTTGTCTCACTTAAAACGTTCAATCAATCTTTACCATGATATAGCTGGAGTCGTTGAATTAGTTAGACTTTTTCAACAAATCAAACCAGACGTTGTTGCTTCCCATTCAAGTAAAGCGGGTATTTTAGTACGAATCGCTGCTTGGTGGCTTACTATTCCAAATGCGTTCACTGTACATGGTTGGTCTTTTGCTGAGGGGAGTGGTTTTTTTACCAGAAAAATATACCAAATCATTGAGAAGGTAATCGGATGGATTTCTTGCAAAGTTATTGTTATAGCGGAAGCTGATCGCCAATATGCACTCCAATTAAATGTTATCAATCCCTCCAAGATGGAATTGATTTACCATGGTATAAAAGCTCCTGCCACTATCAATGAGGCTATTCGCAGTCAAAATAGCACTTTTACGATGGTGATGTCAGCCAGATTTCAAGCTCAAAAGGATCATATTACACTCATAAGAGCCTTAGTCCCATTAAAAAAACTAGATTGGCAACTCTATTTTTTAGGTGATGGAGAACTGTTGGGGGAGGTAAAAGAACTTGCTGAAAGTGAAGGGCTTGCTGGTAAAATCCATTTTGAAGGAGCCGTAGATAATGTTGGAGATTACCTTGAACGGGCACATCTTTTTTTACTTATTACTAATTGGGAGGGCTTACCTATCTCGATTTTAGAGGCGATGTCTTATGGCTTGCCTGTTGTGGCAACTGATGTTGCGGGCATTAAGGAAGAAGTTTGGCATCAACAGAATGGATTCGTTGTGGCGAGAAAGGGAGAAAAAGAGATTACGGAGGCAATTCAAGCGCTCTATGAAAGTAAAGAGCTGAGAGTTAAAATGGGGGCTAAATCACGAGAAATCTTCAATCTACGCTTTAGAATGGATTTGATGACTAAAAATACTATCGAGCTTTATCAAAAAATAATAGAACCTTAGATAGCTTTTAAATAAAGCTAAAAAAGGAGAGGGATAACTCAGTTATCCCTCTCCTTTTTTAGCTTCTAAGAGGTTGAATTACTTTTTGATTTGCTGTTTTAGTTGTTCATTCTCTGCTTTTAGAGCTTTCACTTCTTTATTTAGCTCAATCATATAAAGAGTTAATTCTTCAATTTTTTCCATCAATTTAGCCGATGTTTTGCTAACATCAAGTCCATTGTTTGCCATTTCGTCAGCAGAAGGCACGTTAGGTAAGTGATTATTTGCCTTAATGAATGATTCCACTTCTTCTAACGGAGCCAATTTATAATCTGGTGCGAAAACGTAGTCTGCCCAATCAGATGAATTACGAAGTGCAACTTTAAGCTTCTCCGTTAAGATTCCATCTTGTACATATAAACGATAGGCGCCAGCTGAAAAACTAGCAGGTAAACCAAGTCCACCTGCCCCCGCACCAGCTGGGGCTGTGTCAAAATCACCAATTGCTAAGTAACCAGTTGTAGTAGGGGTTGGCGAACCTGGGGCTGCTTTAACGTTAAATTTTACCCAAGGAGCACTTGCATGAAAATTACCCTTGATCAGTGGATTGGCAGTTTCGCTATTTGAAACGTAAAACATATTGCTTCCAGTCTCGAACTCTCCAGCTCTGAATCCTATAAATACGTTTCTATTTCCAGATATATTACCTGCCCCTGCACGGCCACCAATTGCAATGTTTTCATTACCTCCTTGGTTTGCAACTAATGCTTGACTACCTAATGCAACATTTCGGTTTCCGTTCAAGTTGGCTTTGAGTGCTTCAAAACCAAGGGCAGCGTTTGCATCACCAGTGGTATTACTTCTTAAAGCAAATGTTCCATAAGCCATATTAAAGCTCCCCGAAGTATTACTAAACATAGATTCTTGTCCCATTGTAGTATTTGAACCACCTGTATCGTTTGTGTACAATGTAGATGCCCCAATTGCAGTGTTCCCCCCTCCTTTATTATTGAAAAGAGAAGCAAAACCGATAGCAGTATTGTTAGAACCACTAATATTGTTGTAGAGTGCAGCTCCACCTACCGCTACATTGTACGAACCAGTTGTTGTGGCTTGTAAGGCTTGGTTTCCCTGAGCCAGGTTATTGACCCCATCGCTACCTGTTGGATTCAAAGCAACCCCAGCACGGTATCCAAACAACGTATTTCCAAAATTAAAATCAATTAAACCAGAACGTAAATTGTTTACTTTGAATACCAATGATACTCCATTCGTGCTTCCGATAAAATCGGTTCCATCAATGGAGTTTCCCTGTTTGTCCCAGGCCCCAGCTACCAATGCTTCTCCAACGCGGGCACTTGTACTTGCTGGCAACCAAGTGTTTCCATTATACACGTAAGTACCAATGGTTTTGTCTGTTTGAAATACGAGTAAACCTGCTACTGGGTTTTTGATGGCATCACGTTGAGCTTGTGTCATACGAGGCAACAAAAGACCTTTTGAGGTAGAACTCAAATCAAGGATGGCAGAAGGGTCAGGGCTTTTGGTCCCGATACCGACATTCCCCGATTGCTGAGCTAAAGCTCCTAATGAGCCCATGGCCAATGCTAGCGTAAGCAGTCTTTTCATGTAGTATTTTCTGTTTAATGTATAGATTTCTGTTTTTCGAGACGAAAGTTAGGACATTATGAGGTAATTAAAAAGGTGTTTGTGCAAAAATTATCTAACGGTCGGTTCTAAGTTACTGAGACTTATCACATTTGGATTAATTTTTTAATAATTTATGTGCCACAATAAAATCTATTTGTACTAAGATTTTAATTGTTAAGCCGTTAGTAGAAAGGTAGATAGCTAATTTTGAAAGCGACCGTTAGATAATTTTTGAGGATTGGTGTAGGTTACCTCGAAAATCTGATTTATTTTTGGCTAATTGATTTATCAGTTAACTCTTGAAACCGATTATGAAAAGAATTTCTATAGTAGTGGCAGGTTGCTTGGTGGCAATGGGTGCCCAAGCACAGATGGTTTCGTCGACGGACGTGACAGTAACGTCTGGGGTGATAATGACAGTAAATGAGGAATTAACAAATACAGGAACTTTGCAGCTTGATGGAGACTTACATCTTCGTAAAGGAATGGTGAATCAAGGGCAAATGAACCTCAATGGCCAAGTAGTATTAAATGGTAATGGTATGCAAGTATTGCAAAGCCTCACACCTCTTCAGGTTAATTCACTTGTGATGGGTCAAACGGGCAAAGTACTCCTCAAAACTCCTTTGCAAATAAATAGCCAATTGGTGCTTGGTGATGGGATTATTGAGAATACTGAAATGACGCCACTCACTATGAGTGCTAACGCTCGACTAGTGGGCGGAGGAAATAATTCACATATCAAAGGTTTTATGGTAAAGCAAGGAACAGATGCGTTTCGCTTTCCTGTGGGGGATGGAAGTCAATTGAAGGCTTTTGCGATTTCACAACCTGCTTCTTATGAAGAAATTAAGGTGGGATATGTACTACAGCGCCCAGAACGCCTTTCGACTAAACGCAGCTCTGAAGTGGAAGAGTTTGGTAGTGATAGTTATTGGTCGGTTCAAAATACGGCGGAAACAAATGTCCAAGTAACTGTTCCGTCAGAAGATAGCCGCTTCCAATTATTACAAATGAAAAACAATCAGTGGGCAGTCGCGCCAAGTACACTTTCGGCTAACTCAGTTTCTTCGGACGCGGTGTTGAAAGGAACAAATTACTTTACTGTCGGAACTCAGCGTGCTGAATTATCAGGTAAACCTGAAATAGGAGTCTTCCCAAATCCTAGCAACGGGGCTTTTGAAGTGAAATTAAAAGGTTTTGGAGCTGATGAAACAGTTGCGTTGGACATCGTGGACGTAACTGGGAAGTCGATCATGAAACAAGAAGGACAAGTGAAAAACTTGAAAACAAACTATGTTTTAGACAAAGACGCGGCAGGAACTGGTAACTATTTTTTGCGCGTAGTAAGACCAGAAAAGAATCAAGTACTGAACGAGAAATTGTCTATTCATCGTTAGGAGCTAGTTTCTATTATAAAATTATCTAAAGGGCTTCTTATTGAAGCCCTTTTTTAGTGCAACTGCCTCCTAGAATGTTATTTTTCGTTAGTTTTGGGGCAAATTTCGTGAGTACTTATGCCCCTAACACTACCCATTTTCTTAATCATGGCCCTCTCTTCTGTAGTGGTAGGGGTCTATTTAGAGCGTAAAATATCTGCCTTCATCCAAGACCGTATGGGGCCAATGGAAGTAGGTAAATGGGGGTTACTACAGCTTGTAGCGGACTTGATTAAACTCTTACAAAAAGAAGATATTGTCCCGACTGCTGCTGATCGAAAACTCTTTTTAGTGGCTCCTTTGGTCATCTTTACCGCGATATTTGCGGGATACTCTGTTCTACCTTTGACTCCTGATTTACAAGGGTCACGCACAGCTATTGGGCTGTTTTTCTTAATGACTGTTATCTCCGTAGATGTTATTGGAATTTTGATGGCAGGATGGGGGTCAAATAATAAATTTGCTCTCTTTGGTGCTATGCGCTCAGTAGCCCAGATTATTTCTTATGAAATTCCACTTGGGTTGGTTATTCTTTGTGTGGTTATGACGGCGCAGACGCTAGACTTGCAAGCCATGAGTTTTCAACAGGGGGTTTATTCGGATGAACCTGTGTATCTATTTGGTCTCAAATCATTAGGGATTGACATTTCGCATGTAGGTGGATTTTTGAGCTGGAATATTATCCGAAACCCCTTTCTGTTTTTGGCTTATGTTGTTTTTTTTATTACTACGTTGGCCGAATGCAACCGAGCTCCTTTTGACATACCTGAAGGAGAGTCAGAACTTGTGGGTGGCTTTCACACGGAATATTCTGGGATGCGTTGGGCCCTACTGTTTTTGTCAGAGTATGCCATGATGCTGTTGGTATCACTGTTAGGCGCTATACTATTTTTAGGAAGTTGGAATACGCCTTTACCCAATATTGGCCCTCTACGCTTAGCGGATTGGACAAGCGGTGAGCCTGGAACTATTTTTGGTAATTTGACAGGGGCTTTTTGGTTAATTACAAAGGCAGGAGTGGCAGTACTGGTTCAGATGTGGGTTCGCTGGACTTTCCCTCGTTTGAGAGTGGATCAACTTATGTTTTTATGTTGGAAAGTCTTGACGCCTGTTGCCCTTATTCTATTTTTTATTTGTGGGGTTTGGCGTTTGTTGATGGTATAGAAAAAGCGGCGTTGGTTAACAACCAACGCCCACATATCTTAATCTTCCCACGCAAATGAGCGCTCAACGGCTTTTTGCCAACCTTTATAAAGTTTAACTCTGCGTTCGTCGGTCATTTGTGGTGCCCAAGTTTGGGCTACTCCCCAGTTTTGTCTTAAATCATCAAAATTTTGCCAATATCCTACGGCTAATCCCGCGGCATACGCTGCCCCTAAGGCCGTTGTTTCAGTGACTGCGGGACAAACAACAGGCACATTTAGCATATCTGCCTGAAATTGCATGAGGGTTTGATTGGCAACCATCCCTCCGTCTACACGAAGAGACTTAAGTTCGATGGCTGCGTCTTTTTCCATCGCTTCCATAACATCTAAGGTTTGGTAAGCTGTGGCTTCAAGGACAGCCCTTGCAATGTGATTTTTATTAACATAGCGAGTCAAACCAGCAATCACCCCGCGAGCATCAGCTTTCCAGTAAGGTGCATACAAGCCTGAAAATGCGGGTACAATGTACGCTCCACCGTTGTCTTCCACCGATTTGGCAAGCGTTTCTACATCACTACTTGTTTGAATAATTCCAAGATTATCGCGTAGCCATTGAACAAGGGCTCCTGCTATGGCCACACTACCTTCAAGGGCATAGCATACAGGCTGATTGCCAAACTGATAAGCAACGGTAGTGAGTAGCCCTTGGGTAGAGGCTTTTAACTCTGTTCCTGTATTTAACAACATAAAGCAACCCGTTCCATAAGTGTTTTTTGCTTGGCCAGGCTCAAAGCAAGTTTGTCCAACCAACGCAGCATGTTGGTCGCCAAGGTCACCTGCGATAGGAACATTGGGTAAAACATCTGATACAACATTGCCATACACTTCACTACTACTTTTGATAGCCGGTAACATCGGACGAGGAATATCAAATAGAGCAAGCAGCTCGTCATCCCATTGAAGGGTTTCGAGGTTCATAAGTTGGGTACGGCTTGCGTTGGTAACATCAGTAACGTGTGTTCCTCCATTGGCTCCACCCGTAAGGTGCCAAATAAGAAACGTGTCCATATTTCCAAAAATAGCTTCCCCATTCTCAGCGTCTTCGCGCAAACCTGGGACATTGTCTAGGAGCCAACGAAGTTTTAGGCCACTAAAGTAAGTCGCTAACGGAAGGCCTGTTTTTGCCCGAAAACGATCTTGACCACCGTCTTGGGTAAATTGATTGACTAACTCTCCTGTACGAGTGTCTTGCCATACGAGAGCGTTGTAGTAAGGTTTTCCAGTTGTTTTATTCCATACAGCAGTGGTTTCACGTTGATTGGTAATTCCGACGGCCGCAATATCGCTGGCAGGAACAGAAGCTCCGATACGTGCTTGGGCAATGACTTCTAAGGTATTTCTTCTGATTTCTTCTAGATCATGCTCAACCCAGCCTGGTTGGGGGTAAATTTGTTGATGTTCTTTTTGTCCGACCGAAATGATGGTTCCCTGACGGTCAAAGATAATACAGCGGGTACTTGTTGTACCTTGGTCTATGGCGGCTACGTATTTTGACATTTGGTTAAAGGTTTTGGATGCTAAACTAAATATAAATAGTTGAGTCCAGCATATTTACTGTACAAAAAAACGCGAAGTAACTAGCAGGCTGGAATCTAACTTGCGCTTTCTCAGCCAAATGAAGGTTGGCGGGAGTAAAGCTAGGGTAAAATAGAAGGTAAATCACAGCTCTCTGTAGCTAAGTTGGTAAATATTAAAGACAGGTATTTTGCACTTTTTTCTTGCAAAACCCGTTATTTTCGTAGAATTTCGCAGGCTTTTTTGCGCATGTTTCACCAAACACCCTTTTTATGCTTCTAAGGCACGATGAAAAGCACTTACACAAACCTGATTGAGCAGACGTTTGAATTCCCAACGCTGGAGTTTAACGTCCAAAACGATGAACTATCGTTTAATAATGTACCTTTGATGGACATTATTCGCCAGTATGGTACTCCATTAAAACTTACGTATCTGCCCAAAATCGGCGAACACATCGGAAACGCCAAACAGTTTTTTAAAAACGCTTTTAAACGTTTCAATTACAAAGGGTCGTATACGTATTGTTACTGTACCAAGTCCTCCCATTTTAGTTTTGTGCTAGAAGAAGCCCTCCAGCATAACATTCATCTCGAAACTTCCTCGGCGTTCGACATCCCCATTGTGCGTAATTTGTACAATACTGGAAAGATTTCCAAAAGTACGTACATTATATGCAATGGCTACAAATTGCCCAACTACCAAAAGGCAATCACTGAGTTGATTAACGAAGGCTTCAACGTGATGCCTGTCTTGGATAATTTGCGCGAAATCGACTATTATTCAAAACACGTAACAGCTGATTCGGTTAACTTTGGGATTCGGATTGCTACTGATGAAGAGCCCAATTTTGCATTTTATACCTCACGTTTGGGGGTTCGCTATGCCGATATCAATGAGTTGTATAAGGAGAAAATTGAGCAAAATCCTAAGTTTAAACTCAAAATGCTGCACTTCTTCATTAATACGGGCATGAAAGATACGGCCTATTATTGGAGCGAGTTGACTCGTTTTATGTTTAAATATTGTGAATTGAAGAAAATCTGCCCTGATTTAGATTCGATTGACATTGGAGGTGGTCTGCCAATTCAGACTTCATTGCAATTTAATTACGATTATCAGCAAATGATTGATGAAATCGTAGAGAATATTCAGTGGATTTGTAACAAAAACAACGTACCCGTACCCCACTTATTTACTGAGTTTGGTAGCTATACAGTAGGGGAAAGTGGCGCTGTTATTTATCAAATCATTGACCAAAAGCTCCAAAACGATAAGGAGATGTGGTACATGATTGATGGCTCTTTCATTACTCACTTGCCTGACTCGTGGGGAATGAACCAAAAGTATATCATGCTCGCGGTAAACAATTGGGATAACCCTTACCAAAAAGTTAATATTGGAGGGCTAACCTGCGATTCTCAGGATTTTTACAATACGGAAGCACACAGTGCCGACTTGTATTTGCCCGTGTTTGACTTAGAAAAAGAAGAACAATTTGTTGGCTTCTTCCATACTGGGGCCTACCAAGAATCATTGGGAGGATACGGTGGTATTCAACACTGTTTGATTCCTGCGCCCAAACACGTACTGGTCGATCGCGATGAGCAAGGAAACATTGTTACTCGTTTGTTTGCCGACCAGCAGGGAAGTGATAGCATGATGTCGACGTTGGGGTATACGCGCAACGAAAACGCTGACGTAATTAATCCAGCTGAAATGGACATGGAGTCGGTAGAAGAGATGGCGCATAGCTAACAATAAAATCGGCACGATTTTCGTAATAACACATCCATAAAACACCAAGAGCAACTTCGAGAAGTTGCTCTTGGATAATGAATTACACTATATCATGAAAAAACTACTTTCATTCGCTCTAATTTTGGTTGTTTTGGGTGCTGCTAGCTGCAACCGTAAAGGTTATTGTCCTGCTTACGATAGCTCCGTAAAAATGGAGAAAAAAGCCTAGGTAGCTGCCGATAGGACTAACTGGGTCGCTGCCAAAAAATTGGTAGCAAATTGGTCGCCAGCCGATTCTTGTGGGTTTGTACCAAGATGAATGGTGCGCACGCCAGCGCGTTTGCCTGCTTGCATATCGCGTGGACGGTCGCCTACCATCCATGAATGGTCGGCGTCGATGTCATATTTGGCCATTGCTTTTTCAAGCATCAAAGACTCAGGCTTTCGCATTAGCGAACGACTGTCATAGTCTGGATGATGGGAGCAATAATATAAGTCATCCAAAAGGTGCCCGCATTGTTCTTGAAAATGATTGTGGCATTGCCATACTGCTTCTTTAGTATACAATCCTTTTGCAATACCCGCTTGGTTGGTGATAACAATCAGCAGATAACCAGCCTGTTTCATTTGCTTTAAGCCTTCGATTACCCCTTCTGGAATAATCATTTCTTCGGGACGATATAAGTACCCATCTAAATCTTGGTTGAGAACTCCGTCTCTGTCCAAAAAAACGCACTTCTGTTTCATAATTTCTGAGGTGTATCTATGCCTAAAAATAATACTATTTAATGATTTTTTTGTAAAAAAATCAGTTATTTTTTTGTGAAAAATTATCAAACGGTTATTGATAATTTTATAAAAGTTGTTTTTTGTTTGGTTTTATAGAATAAAATTCGCCTTTTATAAAAAAATACTTCCGTAAAATCATTACATTTGCAGTATATTATTTGTTTGCCAGTTTTTTAAATTAAACTTCACACATGAAATTAGACCAGATAGACCGCAAGGTTTTGGATATTTTGCAAGCGAATGCAAAAATTACCAATGCCCAACTTTCTAAGGAAATTGGTCTTTCCCCAGCGCCCACTCTTGAGCGTGTAAAAAAACTAGAACAGCATGGAATTATTCAAAGTTATCATGCTCAATTAGACCGCGAAAAGGTAGGTCTTGGAGTAACTACGTTTATTCAAGTAACGTTGGTGGGGCATAAAAGAGATGTGACAGAGTCGTTTGTAAAGAGGGTAAATGAAATTCCAGAAATCATAGAATGTCACCACATTACGGGGTCGGGCGACTTTTTGTTGAAAGTAATTTCAAAAGACATTGCGTCGTACCAAAAACTGCTTCTTGAGTGTATCAATGAAATTGAAGAAGTAGCCAATACCCAAACGATGGTGATTTTATCGACCTTCAAGGAAAGCAAAGTTTTGCCAATTCCGTACTAGTTTCTCTCTCTTTTAGAGGCATCGTAAGAAGCGTGGCTAATCAGTCACGCTTCTTACGTTTGTAGCCATTTGTCCTTTTTTACTTGGTGGTTTGATGTCAACTTTATACCTTCCAGCACAATTTTTAAGGTATGGCATTGAAAGATTTTAACGGGCTGCTTATCAGGCTTTTTCTAGGGTATTTATTTACGTCTTCGGGTCTTTGTAAACTTACGGAAGGGCACTTTGGGCAATTGATTGGTCCACCCTTGTTGATACAAGAACTGACCCCGCACGGGTTACGTACCTTTGGTTTTTTTATTGCAATTTCTCAGGTGATGGTGGGGGCGCTCGTTCTATCTCAGCGGTACTCACTTTTGGGATTGATTATGCTCGTTCCGATGAATTTGGGAATTTTGATGGTCACTATTTCGCAGAATTGGCAAGGAACTCCCTACGTTGATGCGGTTTTTACATTGTTGAATCTAGGAGCTCTGTTGTATGAATGGCAAAGCCTGAAGTTTCTGGTGCTACCTGAGCAAACCTTACTTTCATTTCCACCGAAAACAAACGTATATTTTCCCGCTTGGAGAGTGCCATTAGTAGGAATCGTACTCTTTGTATTAGCTTGTATTTTAAGCCGTTTTAATGTGGTGATGACCAGTGTTGTGGCAGCTATTGCTTATGGTCTTATGTATATCAATGTACTGGTAAATAGGGAAATTAGGGCACTACAGCGGTGGGTGCTAGCAATGTCATTGATTGCGATATTGTCTTTTACGTGGGTGGGTTTGTTTCATAAGTCATTGCCATTTAACCCAATGATTATTATTGGAATGGCGGTTTTGGGGACGATTGTTTCCTACCTGATTATGGTCATCTCAGGAGGAATCAAAAAAGTAAAGACACGCTAAAAAAGAAATGCACGCCGAATAACTCAGCGTGCATTTGAGATTTTTGCCTGTCTATGCGTCAGACGATAGTCAGACGCAAATAAATACTCACTATTAGGTCAGCTGTCGGTTTGACTATTACTTCAGCTGGACTATCGTCTGACCTTTAGCTGAGACGGGCCAATGCTTCTTGAATGGTGGCAATTTTTGCTTCGGCATCGGCTAGTTTTTGACGTTCTTTATCAACGATGTCGGCTTTGGCATTTTGTACAAAACGTTCGTTAGAAAGTTTCGCTTCTACCGATTTTTTGAAACCGAGCGTATATTCGAGTTCCTTCTGAAGATTTTCGCGTTCGGCTTCTACGTCAAGTTCGCCTTCCAAGTTGACAAAAAACTCGTCGGCTTTTACCAAGAACGACATACCTTCTGCTTTGCCCGTAGTGTAACTGATGTCCGAAATGTTCGCTAACTTCACAAGCAGGCTTTCAAATGGTTGATAAAGCGCTTGATTTTCAGTTTTGATGGTCAACGGAAGCTCTGTTTTAGGGCTGATGTTTTTGGTGCTACGTAGGTTCCGAACGTTGGTAACAACCTCAAAGAAAATCTCAAAATTAGCCAACATCGTTGCATCAAACGGCGCAACTTTGGGGAATTCGGCTACGCAAAGGCTTTCTTTTTCGCCACGTGGACTGATGTCTTGCCAAATTTCTTCCGTAATAAATGGCATGAACGGATGCGTCAACGCCATCAATTTATCAAAAAATCCAATGGTTGCCTCAAACGTGGCTTGGTCGATGGGTTGTTCAAAACCTGGCTTAATCATTTCGAGATACTGCGAGCAGAAGTCGTCCCAAATGAGTTTATAAATCACATTGAGGGCATCTGACAAGCGGTATTTACTGAACAAATCGTGTACTTCGGCGATGGTTTGGTTCAGTTTTGCCTCAAACCACGCAATAGGGAGGGCCGCTACTTGACCGCCTTCATTGGAAGAGGGGGTAACTGTCCATCCCTTCACCAAGCGGAAAGCGTTCCAAATTTTGTTACAGAAATTACGCCCTTGTTCGCACAGTTTTTCATCAAAAAGAAGGTCATTTCCCGCAGGAGAACTAAACAACATTCCCGTACGTACGCCATCGGCTCCGTATTTATCAATCAAATCCAACGGATCTGGTGAATTGCCCAGTGACTTTGACATTTTACGACCTTTAGCATCACGAACAATCCCTGTTAAATATACATTACGGAATGGTAACTCTCCTTTAAACTCATACCCAGCAATAATCATCCGTGCTACCCAGAAGAACAAAATCTCGGGTGCTGTTACGAGGTCGTTGGTAGGGTAGTAGTAGTTAATGTCTTCATTGTTGGGGTCTTTCAAGCCATCGAAAACCGTAATTGGCCACAACCACGAGCTAAACCACGTATCTACTACGTCGGGGTCTTGGGTCAAATCTTCTTCCGTAAGCGCAAATAACTGATACTCGTGTTGGGCTTTACGGAGCGCTTCGCGTTTTGTTTTGGCCACAATGACTGTTCCGTCTTGCAAATAGTAGGCGGGTATTTGCTGACCCCACCACAATTGACGACTAATGTTCCAGTCGCGAACGTTCTCCATCCACACTCGATAAGTATTCTTAAACTTAGGCGGTACCAATTGAATGTTGTCGTTCATCACGTTTTCAAGGGCAGGCTGGCAAAGTTCTTTCATCTTTACAAACCATTGCAACGACAAACGTGGTTCAATGACAGCATTGGTACGTTCTGAATGTCCAACGTTACTTTTATAGTCTTCTAGTTTTTCAATGAAGCCCGCTTCATCAAGAAGTTTGATGATTTTTTTGCGTGCAATAAAACGGTCTTCGCCTACCAAAATTTGTGCTTTTTCATTGAGCGTACCGTCTTCGTTCAAAATATCAATGATGGGTAAGTTGTGTTTTAGCCCCAATTCATAGTCATTTTGGTCGTGAGCGGGAGTTACTTTTAAGCCACCTGTTCCAAAATCCATCGTAACGTATTCGTCGGTGATGATGGGTATTTCGCGGTTAATGAGCGGAATCAACGCTTTTTTGCCATGTAAATGCTTATACCGCTCATCATCGGGGTGAACACAAATGGCTGAATCTGCCATAATCGTTTCAGGACGAACTGTCGCGATAATAATGTATTCATCATCGACACCCGCAGTGCCTCCATCGGGGGTTTGGGGGCTGATTTTATATTTCAAATAACACAATTTGGTCATTACCTCCTTGGTCAATACCTCTTCGTCCGAAACGGTTGTTTTGGCTTGCGGATCCCAGTTGACCATGCGGTGGCCGCGGTAAATGTATCCTTTATTATAGAGGTCGATAAACGTATCAATAACGGCATCGTACAAAGAGGGCTCCATTGTAAAACGTGTACGGTCCCAATCGCATGATGCACCCAATTTTCGCAATTGTTGGAGGATGATGCCACCGTACTTGTGCGTCCATTCCCACGCATATTCGTAAAATTGGTCGCGGGTTAAGTCGCGTTTTTGAATCCCTTTCTCTTTGAGCATGGCTACCACTTTGGCTTCGGTCGCAATCGAAGCGTGGTCGGTGCCAGGAACCCAGCATGCCTCTTTTCCTTCCATACGCGCTTTACGGATGAGCACATCCTGAATGGTATTGTTGAGCATGTGCCCCATGTGTAAGACTCCTGTCACGTTTGGTGGAGGGATGACGATGGTATAAGGCTCTTTGTCAGGATTGGGCTTGGAATTGAAATAGCGATTTTCAATCCAGTAGCTGTACCATTTGTCTTCGATGTCGCGCGGATTGTAGGTTTTTGAAATCATGTTTGTTGGTTTATAAGTAACCGTTCCTAAAAAGGGAGATTTTAGTAATGATAATAGTTAGTTTGAAAGCGTTTCAATTGTAGTGAATAGAAGTCTCATTGTTGTGGCTAGTTGCTCATGTCAATATTTTTTTCCTCAAGCCAAGGTATTAGGGGTTGTCATTCTAATTTTTTTGCAAAAGTACGGAAAAATCCCCTTATCCCTGCCAGCGCCTTAAACGTGGGCGTACGAATAAATGCAGGTTTTAGTGGTATTCATTCTAAAACACATAGAGCACATTAGCATGAACACATAGTAAACATAGAACATAGCTTTGTTTTCTATGTAAAAACTCTATGTGGACTATGTGTTCAATTTCGCCTAATCGCCTGTAAAGTTTGGTGCACCAACAAACGCTGACAGGAGGCTTTCTTTAATCTTCTCGGCCTTCTTTTCGGTTGGCGTCGGCCATTCGGACGATTTTAGGACTGAATTTAGCCAAAACCTTCACCAAGTCTTGCTGGGCTGCAATCACCGTTTCGATGTTTTTATAGACCATCGGTGCTTCGTCTAAGTCCCCGCCAATCAATTGGATATGGGTCTCCTCCAAAATCTTATTGAGTTGATGACGAGTGATATTTTCAAACGCTTTGGTTCGTGACATAACGCGTCCAGCTCCGTGAGAAGCTGAGTTGATTGCCGTATCGTTCCCCTTTCCACGTACGACAAATCCTGGCTGCGTCATTGAACCTGGAATAATTCCGAGGTCGTTAGGGCCTGCGGGTGTGGCTCCTTTTCGGTGAACCATCACCTCTTCTCCGTTAGAAAGGGTTTCTTTCCAAGCAAAATTATGGTGGTTTTCGACCATTTTTAGGGGCTTTTCTCGCAATTCACGCGCGATTTTTGCATGAATTTCGTGGTGATTGGCCGAAGCATATTCGCCCGCCAAATTCATGGCAATCCAGTACTCTTGACCTTCTTCGGTATTTAAGTCGAGCCAAGCTAAATGCGCTGCTGGTTTGGGCAAACGTGTTTTTTGCATGGCGAGTTTAGAGTAGTAATTTGCAACTGTTCCCCCAAAACCGCGCGACCCCGAGTGCGATAACAAAGCTAAATAATTGCCAACGGGTAGGCCGAGGAGGTCGTCTTGTTCAAAGACTTCGACAACGCCCCATTCGACAAAGTGGTTGCCCGTACCTGACGTCCCCAACTGACGGTACGCTTTGTCTTTGAGGTCGCGGATAATTTTGGTCGCTTGCCATTCGGGCAAGTCCATCACGCTTTCGTCAAATTTTTTACTCGTTTCTCCCCCCATTCCGAATTTGGTATTTTCGACCAACGTTCGTTTTAATAAATGAGGTTCTCGCTTAAAAAAATCAGCAGGTAAGTCGAAAATCGACATGCACATTCGGCACGCAATGTCCACCCCAACGGCGTACGGAATGACTGTTTGTGGATGGGTGGCCAAAACGCCGCCAATCGGCAAACCGTAGCCCTGATGGGCATCGGGCATAAGCGCCCCCGCGATAGAAATCGGCAGACTCGCCGCCGTTTTCATTTGGTCTAATGCCCCTTGTTCGATATGTTCTCGTCCAAAAATGGCGTAAGGCAACGGTCCATCACGCAACGTGTAATCAACGGTTTGGTGTTTTTCGCTACTACTCAAGACAAATTCGGGCTCAGGCGGGGGTAAAAACGACTTTCCCGTTTCCGACAGCGGAATGAAAATCTTTTCTTTTTGCAAGTCGTAAATAGCTTGAGCTAAATTGGTTACTTTGTTTTTGGAGTAGGCAAACTTTTTAGGATTCTCCAACATTCGAGCAAAAAGTTCGAGTACCTTTTCTTTGGGATATTCAGCGCGTTGGTGAAGCCCGTTGGCTACTCGCAAAAACGTAGTATGTAATGAGGCTGGAATATCAGCCAGCACTAAGATTTCTTCGATGGTGAATAAACTGTTCATCTGAATAGTTTGTGAAAATTTGAAACTTGTTGGGCCAGTCATTCTAAACAGGAGAAGGTAAATTGTTAAGAAAAAATGGCACAAAAAAAGCCCGACTGGGAAGAGTCGGGCGGGGTATGTTAAAGGAGGAAATTCGCTCTAAAACACATACTTGCCGACTCGCATAGCATCACAGACGCAGACGTCTGCGATCTGGCTAATTGCTATATTTTGCGAATACCGTAGCATAGTTGTGTTTGTTTTAATTTGTGCCACAAAATTAGAAAAAACAAAATTGTATTTTCCAATGATTTGTTGGATTTATTTTTTGTAAAAATTTTCTGCTTTTTGTAACTTATTGATAATTAAAGGTTTTGTAGGTTTCTGAGATGGGTCTCAGCTTGCTCTAAGATGGCTTGTTTTTCGGCGTTAGACATTTTATTGAGCAGTTGATACATCATCCCAATCCTCGGATTTTTCTCCAATAGCGCCCGATTTCGCTCATAAAAATGCCAGTAAAGGCTATTGAACGGGCAGGCTTTTTCGCCAATTTTTGATTTTTTATCGTAAAAACAAGACGCACAGTAATTACTCATTTTATCGACGTAGTTGGCCGATGAAACGTAGGGTTTGGAACCAACTATTCCGCCGTCAGCATACTGGCTCATGCCTCGGGTATTGGTGATTTCGACCCATTCGATGGCGTCGATGTAAATACCCAAGTACCACCGATCTACTTCGTCGGGATGGATGCCTGCTAAAAGTGCAAAATTACCAGTAATCATTAGTCGCTGGATGTGGTGGGCATAGGAGAATTTAAGACTTTGTCCAATCGCGTGTTTAAGACAATTCATCTTTGTTTCACCCGTCCAAAACCAATCGGGAAGTGAACGTTCGTGCCCAAAAAAATTAAGTTGCTGATAATTGGGCATTTTGGCCCAATAAATCCCGCGCATGTACTCGCGCCATCCCAAAATTTGCCGCACAAACCCTTCACATTGCTCAATACTTACGCGTTCGGGATATTTTTGCCAATACTCAACCGCCGCATTGACTACTTCCGCTGGGCTAATCATTTTGGTATTGAGCGAAAACGAAAGTTTGGAATGAAACAACGTCCAGTGACCCGTGTGCATCGCATCTTGGTAATTTCCAAAATGAGCAAACAAGTAGCTGAGAAAAAAGTCTAGCACTTCTAATGACTGCTTTCGTGAGGTAGGCCAAGGAAAGCGGTCGGCAAGCGGAGTACCCAAATACCGAACTCCTGCGCGGTTAATTTCCTCCAAAATATCCTGATAATCGTGCGAAAACTCATGACTAGGTACCTGCGATGGATTCCCTTTAAACGCTTTTCGATTGCTACTATCAAAATTCCAGCGCCCTCCAGCGGGTTCGGAGCCTTCCATCAAAACACCGTGTTTTTTGCGCATGGTTCGGTAAAAACTTTCCATAAGGTAGGTCTTTTTTGAACCAAAAAGCTGGGCTATTTCCTCGCGAGTCGTGTAAAAATGCTCCGTGTCATAGACTTTGCTTTGAATGCTAAGTTGTTGACAGTAAGTAGTTAGCTGCTGGTCGAGGCGGTATTCGTCGGGAAGTTGATATTCAAAACACTCGATGGCGTTTTGTTCAATGAGCCAATCAAGGTTTTGGGTCAAACTTTGAGTATTGCTAGGGTCATTGATTCGCAGATGAACGACACGGTGCCCCCGTTTTTGTAGGTAAGCGGCAAAATTGTACATGGCCGCAAAAAAGCCAATGATTTTTTGAATATGATGAACAGTGTAATCGGTCTCTTGCCGCAGTTCCATCAATACATACAGTGTGTCGGCGGAGGGCTTGTTGTACCAACTGTGCTGATAATTGAGCTGGTCACCCAAAATAAGTCTAAGGGTTTTCAAGGGCTTTTTTGTTTCGTTCATTTCGGCAGCGGTCACTACAGTACTTGACCTCTTCCCATACTTTTTCCCATTTTTTTCGCCAAGTGAAAGGGCGACCGCACACGAGGCAGATTTTGGAGGGTAGGTGTTGTTTTTTCAAGGTAAAAGTCTTTTAAACCATCAACTAGCCCTTTCAAAAAATGTTTGAATGAAATGGGTGGATACGTTGAAGGTTGGTTGATTATCACCGCATTGACTGGTTTGTTTTTTGCGTCGGAGACGCAATGCCTTATTTGCCCCAAATGGCACTTTGGGGCAAGCTGGGGTTACCCCAAATGGCACTTTGAGGCAAATTGGAAACTTTGAGGTAAGCTGGGGAAAGTAGAAACAAAAAAGAACGGCAGGGGAAATGCCACTGCCGTTGCTTTGATCAATTAGACCGTAAGAACTTACTTTACCCACATTATACTTTCACTCTTACGATGATTAAGTCTATTAAAAAATGTCTCAAGGGTAGGTCAAAATAAACAGCGCAAACATTTAAAAAAACCGACGCTCAACAAACGGACGTCGGTTTTATTTCTTTCAACTATTCTTACTGTATAAGAAAACCATTACGTAGCAAAGTACGGGGTGAAAGCTTAAAAACTCGTTAAGAACTTGCTAAATTTTCCTTAGATTTTGAATAAGGAATTAAAATGGTAAAAACAGTTGTACGAGTTGTAGAATCAGAAATAACCTGTAGCTTACTTTCGTGTAATTTTATGATTCGCTCTACTAGCGATAAGCCTACTCCATATCCCTTAATATGTGAAGCACCATCTCGGCGATAAAATGGTCTAAAAATCAATTTTATCTCTTCCGTTGCGATGGTATTACCTGTATTTTGGAATTCGAGTTGGAGGCCTTCGGGGAGGAAAAAAACACGAACATTGACCTGGGAATTGTCGGAAAATTTACACCCATTTTCCATCAAATTGACGAAAGCCGTTTTGAGTAAATGCGGGTTCCCATTCACCAGTAACTGGTTTTCGCTGCTAATGTCATCGTCAAACTGAACAGTGATTAGGTAGTTAGGTTCGGCCGAAAGTAATAAGCTGCGGGCATCCCACAGTACTTCATCGATGCGAACTTCCCCGTAGAAAATTCGCTGTGATTCGTCGTTTACTTTGGCTAGTTCTAAAAGTGTTTCCGCCAGTTGGCTCAATTCTCGAATATCTTGTCTTACTGATACAACAAGTGTTTGATAATCAGATGTGCTTCTTTCTTTGAGCATCGCTACGTCGAGTTGCGTACCCATCCTCATTAGCGGGTTTTTAAGCTCGTGAGAAACATTCGAAATGAATAAATTTTGGAGCCTAAAGGCCTCCGAAAGTCGGCTTAATAGGTCGTTGAAGGTAAGCGTGAGCTGCCCGATTTCGTCGTGAGGGTTTTCAACGGTCAAGGGTTGATCTAGCTGATTTGGGAAAAGCTGTTTTACTTGATTAATGATTCGTATGATGGGATCGAGAGCACGACCTGAAAAGTACCAACCTGCAAAACCAAAGATGATGACTTCAAGTAGGTAAAGCCAAATTAAAATTTGACGAAGACTGTCTAGGTTTTCTCTTCCCCAGAGATCTTCTGCGCCGATAATGGTGATGACGCCGCCGTAGGTATCGGAAAAGAAAAGTCCCAAAGCCATTTGGTGATTGAGGCTAAAACGGACTTTTTTCTCTTGACGAATTTGGTTTAATAATTCGGGAGTTATTTGGTAATTTATAGTGTCATTATTAGTGTAAATTTCCTGATTTTTGGAGTTATAAACCACCAATTTTTCGTTGATAAAAACGTCATAATTTGACTTGTCAATGATTTTAAGGAGGTCGGAGCTTACTTCATTAACCTTCATCAAAAGCTCAGTAGTGGTTTGTGCTTTTTTCTCCAAACGGTCAAAAAATTCCTCTTCTACGTATTCAACTCGTAAAAGATAAATAGTGGCGAACGTAAAAAGCAAAATACTAGATACCAGTACCGTAAACTGGACGGTAAGGCGGGTTCTGATGTTCATTATTGGTCAAGTTTTAAGACATAACCAACTCCGTAGATGGTATGAATAAGCTTTTCTGAAAAATCTTTATCAATTTTTTTGCGGAGTAAAGTGATATAGACTTCAATGACATTGGTGCCTGTGTCAAAACGGATGTCCCAGATTTTTTCGGCGATATCTACCTTTGTTAAGACTCGCCCTGGGTTTTTGAGCAGGTATTCGAGCAGTGAAAATTCCTTGGCAGTGAGGTCGATACGTTTCCCGTCTCTTTTTACGATTCGGGTTTCGAGATTCATTTCCAAATCGTGGTATGAAAGCGTAGCGGAGGTGGTAAGTGGAAAAAAATCAGAAGTACGGTTGAGTAAGGCTCGTATACGAGCCAAAAGTTCTAAGAAATCAAAAGGTTTGACGAGATAGTCGTCGGCGCCTGCATTAAACCCCATCAGTTTTTCTTCGATTGCTCCCATGGCCGTCAGCATGACGATGGGGGTACGGATGCCCTCTTGGCGGAGTAGTTTACAAAAATCGACCCCATTGATTTCAGGAATGATAACATCCGTAATGATGAGGTCATAACTGTTTCGTTTGGCCAAAATATGCCCAATTTTTCCGTCGTAGGCAATGTCTACTTCATAGCCGTTTTCTTCTAATCCTTGACGGATAGATTGTACTGTTTTTACATCGTCTTCAACCAGCAAAAGCTTCATATACAATCGAATGGTGGTGATTTGTCCCGCAAGAAAGTAAAGAATGCTTAAAAAGTCATTAAATAATCACTTGGCCTTCAATAGCGTGGCCAACAAGCTGGTGCTGGTGGTGTACAAAACGATAGCCCGAAAGCCAAGCTAGTAAAGCATCGAACTGATGTTGTGTTTGGGGATAGGTATCGAAAGCGATTGAAGGAAACTGATTAACGAGAAAATTGGACAAAGAAATAAGCTCAACGGACGATAATTTTTTATGATATAGATTTTTTAATACGACTTGAGCAATGGCCTTGGGATAGACTTCATATACCGAAACTATAAATTTGTGAACTAGTGTTTGCTTCAATTCGATTGCCCTTGCCGTCAGTCCCCCCAAGAACATCGGTGACATTGCTTGAAGCGCTGTGTCACAGGCGCGGTAATGAAAATTGGTACAACCTTCGATACCATGATAGACTCCAGGAAGCGAAAGGGGAGCATCGATAAAAACGTGTTGTAGTTGATAAGGAGCCAGTTGTTCAACCCACCTAACAACAAAGGTGTCCGCGTCGCGGCGGTCAGCGTCATAAAATCGAATGTAGCCTCCGTCATGATGACAAATTACGGTATTTCCAGAGGTTTTAGCGCCGTAATCAATGCCAATCCAAGTTGAAATCATGCGCGTTTTGAGATTTTATTCAAGCTAATAGTGCGTTGTTGAGTACAATGAAAACGCTTTAATTCATCGCTTCGTAAAGCCCGATGCTTGGTCGAGCGTCCCTTCATTCGTTGCCGCCACATTTCAAAACTACTCCGTTTCATGTGCGTGCGCATGAGCGCAATTACCTCCTTTTCTTTCAAACCAAATTGGGCTTCAATGGCTTCAAACGGTGTTCTATCTTCCCACGCCATCTGAATAATACGGTCAATTTCTTGTTCGGTCATGTCATTATCGGGTCAAAATTGTATCCGTATTTAACATCCAACTCGCTCAATTTGTTTGAATGCCTTCGCGCACGCGCTCCTATTAGTATACTTTATTACTGGAATTTTGGCACGCTTGTTGTGAGACCCCTCCATTATTAAAAAGTTGGTAAAAGCAGTCAGATGAAGCATCATTTCCACAGAGTTATTGTATTGACAATCGCCACTTTGGCCCTTTGGATAGGGAATACAAAAGCTCAGCTTGTCAATAGTTTTACGAGCGAAAGCCCTGCGATTACGTGTCAGCCCAATGGAGCTGAGACGGTAGTAACAATTACCAATGGTAGCACGGCCTTGACGAATGCCACTATTACCGTCCAACTGGGGGTGGGAATCCAAATTTTACCTACGTCGGTACAATCGTTACAGGGCCCCGTAGTGGTTCCTACTGCGGTCAATCTAAACGCTCCTACTTTTACGGTGGCCTCTTGGCCAGCCAACACAACGCTGAAGTTTTCCTTTCGAAAAAAAGCACTTTGTGCGGCGCGTGCCCAAAAGATAAGTGGGGGAGGGTTTCAAGATGTTATTTCGATTAAAAACAGTAGCGGAACGACTCTCTCTATTTTGGGGACAAAAACGGTTAATTACGACGTAATTTACGCTTCTTTGAGCATTACATCGGCGGCTACTTCGCCCGTTTCGATTAACCCTGGTCAAGTGGCTACCCGCAGTATGACCATTAGCAATGGTTCGTTTGGGCAGTTGGAAGAATTTATGTTTGCAGACATTACCAGTGCGGGAAAGTTTACATACAGTGATTTTCGCATCAATCCCGCCAATACTAACATTAGCATCCCCGTCTCGGCCATCAGTACATCAGGCGATTCCCTAAAAGTACAATTTAACAAAGCACTTATAAAGTTTATCGGTGATGGTGATGAGGCATTTGAACTCAATGAAAATTTTGTCTTGCAATACAAAATTACCGTTAACCCTTGCTGCCCAGCAAGTACAATTACTTCTAAACTGATTGCTCAATGGGGCTGTGATGGTCAAATTTGTCAAACGGCAACGGATAATACGTCTTCTATTTCGGTAACGGCGGTACAACCAACCTTGACTTTTTCGACCCGAACAACTTCGCCGCGCTGTTTTGATACGCCCGCTAAGCAAACCATTGTGGTGGCCAATACAACGGCCTATGCGGCTACCAACGTCAAGGTACAATTCGGGACGGTAAACAGTACCCCCAATTTTGACAATACGCAGCAGTTGTATTTAGCAGGACCCTATTCGTACCGTATTAAAAACTTCGGAACATCGCAGACAACAACTCCAAGCCAACTAGCTACTTCAACCAATGCCTGTGCCCCTGCCAATTCGCCAACGCGAATGGAAGTAACCATTCCGACGATTGCCCCTGGAGATACGGCATTCATTGATTTTTATACGGTTTCTTGCTGCGTCACTACCTGTAATGCGGCCTACACGCCCCGTCGTTGGGGGTATTCGGGTACGTACAGCGGCGCTTGTGCTACTACTACCTACACCCGTACGATTCAGACGGGGCAAAACGAGACATATTCAGCCAATACCTTTACGTTGGATGCTCCTTTGCAGGTTTACGATGGACAAACGTTTACGATGGAAGTGTTATCCAACGGAAGTAGCATTCCGTCGACGTACAATAGCGCTCCTGCGTACTTAGAATATAAATACACCATTCCCGATGGCTTTTTGTTTTCGGGGAACGCCACCGATTTTTCATTTATTGATGCAGGTGGAGTGACCCGAACCCCCAGCTTTTTCAATTATACCGCGGGCGTTCTGACCGTTCGCTTCAATGCCCCCATTAGTTTTAGCCAAACGCGCGCTCGTACCTTGCTGAAGCTGACGGCAAAGTGTGGAACGGCGGGAAATAAAACCATCAGCTTTCAGGCGCAGTTTGTCAATGACCCTAGTTGCTCAACGGGGTGCGGGGCGTTACCTCCTCAGTGTTCGAGTATCGTCACTGAATTGCTGTGTCCAGGGGGAGCCTGTACGCAGGGAATGAACTGGGCATTGTACGATATTCAACGGATAACGACAGGAAGCCCTGACAACAACAACGACAGTAGCCCAGATGCGTCGGGGAACCTTGATTTGGCCAAATTGAACCGCTTTGTCGTCGGTGATACGCTTCGGGCTATTTATGCGGGTCGGGTAAAAACATCAGCGACTATTCCTGCTTTTACTTACGGATACGCAACGGCCTCTATTACCAATGCCGACGAAATTGGGGACGCGCGTTACACGGTACAAATCATTCGTGGGGCCAATTCGTATACTTGTACGAACTTAGCTGCAACAGTAACGGGGACAACAACCAAGGTTTTTACGTATGATTTTAGCACAACTACGTTGATTTCTAAATCATGTTTACCCGCTGGTTTTACGTTTACCAATGGCGATTCGGTCATTGTGACGGCCAAATACATTGCCAATAACTTAACGCCCAACTCGACAGTAGAGGAGGTGTTGGATATTTCGCCCGAATTTTACGTGGCCAATGTCGCAGCTCCCACGGCGGCTCAAAAATACCAGTGTGGTACTCGTAAAGGCCGCGTTCGTCACTTTGACATTTTTAATAGTACAACTACTTCCAATACCAATTTGAACGGTTGCGGTAGTTTCTCGTTGGTTAATAACTTCAATTTGAGCGTGGGAACCTCCACCGGTACGACCGCAGGAGCCAATATTTTTACCAACGAATATCGGATTTTTCAAGTGCCTGCCACGTCCAAAACGTTGGCTCCTCCAGCGACCTATACCATCAATAAAGTGGATATAACGTTGACACGTTCGGCGGGGTTCAATACAGCTTCTAACACCATTACGGTGCCGAGTTCGTACTATTTTTATTCGGGAGATACCTTGATTGTCAACCTTCAACAACTTTTTGTCAACGGCTTGTTGCCGTATCCCGAAGAAGGATACACTCTTCGCGAAACCCTGACACTTACTCCGATTGGTGCGGCAGGGTACGTCAATTCATCCAGCACGATTCGAACGTTTACCCAATATAGAAACCTGCCGCCTTTATCGGCGCTGGCAGGAGTAACGGTCAACAGCACGACCCTGAGCAGCGTGGTGAGTTACAATGCACCTCGTTTGCAATTGAGTACGTCGCAACCCACGGTCAATGCTACATCGAGCACCGTTTCGTGGGATGTGGTAGTGAGCAATACCTCTACCTTGGCCGATGCGCCCTTTCCGTGGCTGACGGTTAGAAGTAAAAACGGCACGTTTGTCCTCACCCAAGTGCAAGACATCACGAGTACAGCCGTTACTATTTCGCCCAATTTGGGTGGTTTGTACCAAGGCAGCACGACGATTGCCAAAAGCGGTAGCCGAAAATACCGAGTAACGGGTACGACAAATTTCTGCGGACGAGATACGATTGAGGTCTTTACGGGCTGGTCTTGTTTGGGGCTGTCGAGCTCCACAACCATAGGGACAGTCCCTTATGTATCAGACACGCTATCGTTGTTTTACGAAGTTAAACCATCTCAAATTTCGGCGACCATCACCAAGGTATCGGGGCCATTTGACATGTGCCAACCGTTCGACGTGGAAGTCCGCATCGTTTCGGGGCAACCTACGTCGGTCAATAGTATTTTAGCTAACCTCGAACTCCCCACCAACAACGGAAAAATCGGATTGACGTACGTGGCAGGGTCAGGAACCATCGAATACCCCAAAGGAGCCACCAAACGGGCATTTTCAACGGCGGGTGATAATTTGGTGACCGCCGCTCAGAATGCCAGCAATTCCACTTTGCCCTTTGACTTAGCCGTGATTGACCCAACCAATTTTGGCACGGGAAAAAGCTTGTCGGGGGTGGGTTCGGCACCCAACAACGAAGCCGTGATTCGTTTTAAACTTCAACCCAATTGCGATTTGTTATCGGGACAGCCGTTCGGACTGAGGATTTACGGAAAAGACCCGTGTGGTAATCCTGCGCTGGGAAATTCAGAATATGTCCAAGGCTTTGCGGTCAATATCAGAGGTGCCAATACACCTTACAAAACCCAAGTAAGTTTGTTTTTACCTTCCGTAAATGCTTGCGCTAACGTCAGCTATCCGATTGGGGTAAGTGTCTTAAACTTAGGTTTATCGGCGACCAACGATAGTGGATTGGTGGAGGTGCAACTTCCTGCGGGGTACTTGCCTGTATCGGGCTCGGCGGTGTGTACCTCTAGTTTTTGTCCGCCTAACTTGAATAGTTATGCCGTGACCAATTTGCCCAACGGAGGCAAGTCGTTGACGTGGAAAGTAGCCGCAGGAATGCCTGTGGGAGGAGAAATGAACTTTACTTTCCAAGTACAAGTCAATAGCTCAACGTCTTGTACCACCGAACAGGTCGTGGCTCAAACTTCCCTACCGTTTGATGTGTTCTGCGGCACTACGTTATGCCCCGACTTTAGGGTACTAACGGGGCTTATTTCGGATACAATTACGGTCAAAAAGGCCAATTTTGCCTACGTTTCTCACAACATTGCCTACACGTGCAGCAGTGCAACGGGGCAATTTAAGTTTAAAAATACAGGGGCTCCTGTAGCGGCTGGCACTACAACCACCGTGGAGCTGTACCAAGATAAAGACAAGAGTGGTACGTTTACAGCGGGTGATGTGCTTTTGCAAACCTATGCGACTACCCAAGCCATTGCTACCAATGAAACCATCACCTTGGGTGGTACTATTCCGTATTCGGAGCCGATTCCGTGCCCATTGGTGGTGTTGATAAAAGGATGCGCCTGCACCACGTTCCAAAAGAACTTAGGGGGGGATTTTACCTATGAAAACGCAGGCGCAGATGCAACTACTTGCAGCAATGCTCCCGTTCAAATAGGGTGTAGTGCAGGTTTGGCAGGTTATACCTACGAGTGGACACCCGTTGGTGCGGCCTTACTCAGCGAATTGAGCAGTACGACCGTTGCCAACCCAACGATTACGGTCGTCAACAACGGTACGACGCCCATTGTCCGTAAATACCTGTTAAGTACCACGCACTCAAGTGGCTGTGTCACTACCGACGAAGTGCAGGTGACCATCAATCCTTCGCCTGTTGCGTACGATGCAACCCTCGAAAAGTGCGATGATGGCGACGGTCGCGTTGATTTTACCCTGACGGATGCCAATTCGATGGTGACGGGGGGACAAGCAGGGATGCAGGTGAGTTATTTTGCTACGCGAGCCAATGCGACCAATAACGTTAGCCCACTTGGCAGCACCCGTTCTGCTGTTAATGGCGACTCGGTGTTTGTGCGTGTTTCGAGACTCAATGAGAATTGTTTTAGCATTGGAAAGGTGACGTTGGTCGTAAATCCGTTACCATCTGCGACGGCGCAGGCTACGAATGCAGATTGTTTTGGTGGTTCAACGGGCAGCGTTAACTTGACAGCTACGGGTGGGACACTTACGTACAGCTACGTTTGGTCCAATGGGGCAACGACCGAAGATTTGAGCAACGTGGCCGCAGGTAGTTATTTCGTAACTGTGACTGACGCAAAAGGTTGTACCACAACAGCTACCGCGACGGTGGGACAGCCTACGCAGTTGTCGGCAACGATTGTTCGTACCCCTATTTCGTGCAATGGTTCAGCCAACGGCAGCTTAAACCTTACGGCCTCGGGCGGCACACCGAACTACACCTACGCTTGGTCAAACGGGGCGACTACTGAAGACGTTAGCGGATTGGTACCAGGCATTTATACCGTTACTATCCGAGATACTAAGGGGTGTACCCTAGTGAAGAGTGACACCATTACGCAGCCAGCCGTTTTGCAGCTTTCAACGACGCAGGTGAATGTAAAATGTAACGGAGCTGCTACGGGACAAATTGATTTGTCGGTGATGGGAGGAACCGCGCCGTACACTTATCAGTGGTCAAACGGGGCAGTTACTCAAGATATAACAGGACTTTCCGCAGGGGTTTATTCGGTGACCGTGACGGATAAAAATGGTTGCCCAAAAACAACCCAAGTCACGATTACGCAGCCTGCTGCGTTGGTGAGTAGTTTGGCGAAAACCAACGTGAAATGTTACAATGCAAACACGGGGGCGATTGACTTAACGGTAACGGGTGGGGTAGAACCATATACCTACGTTTGGGATTCGGGACAAACGTCGCAAGACATTGTGAGCCTAAAAGCAGGCACTTACCGCGTAACCATTACTGACGCCAATGGATGTATCAAGCGGGATTCGGCCACGATAACCCAAGCTCCTTCTTTCTTTATTTATGGAAGTCAAACGGACGTAAAATGTTTCGGTGAAGCTACGGGGTCGATTACCCTAGATGCCGTTGACGGAGCTACGCCTCCTTATACGTATTCATGGAGTAATGGTGCTACTACGCGAAATCTGACAAACTTGGCTGCGGGAGAGTATACCGTCACCGTGACCGATGCCAACGGTTGTACCGTAAAAGGCAGCAACCAAATCACGCAACCAGAGGCATTGGTTGTGGGGGTTACTTCCAACGACGTTACGTGCCCCAACGGCTCTTCGGGGACGCTCATTTCCTCGGTAACAGGGGGCGTAAAACCGTACCGTTACGAATGGAAAAACGTTAGCAATGCAGTGATTGCCACGACTCCAAACGTGTACGGCTTACCCGTAGGAAGTTACACCCTCACGGTCATTGATTCTAATAATTGTGTGAAACAAACGGCTTCGACGACCATCAGCCAACCGCCAGCGATTTCGGCGCAGTATGAAACAACCAACGTTTCGTGTTCAAACGGGACTGATGGAACAATCACCGTTAATGCAAGTGGTGGAACGGGTACGTTGACGTACACTTGGTCGGATGGCGGAACGGGCTCAAAACGTACAGGCTTGGCTGCGGGTACTTACGCGGTCGAAATCGCCGATGCGAATGGTTGTAAAATCACGGTCACCAATATCCAAATTACGCAACCATCGGTTTTGGCCGCTTCGGGGGTAAGTACACCTACTAGTTGTTATCAAAGTGCCGATGGACGAATCAACCTGACCGTTTCGGGAGGTTCGCAACCTTATACTTTTGGTTGGTCCAACGGAAGTAGCATCGAGGACCCTCAAAGTTTGGCCGCTGGAACGTACACCGTACTCGTTGAGGATGCAAAAGGCTGTAAAGTAACTACTTCGGTGACGGTCACGGAGCCTACTCCTTTGCAAGCTTCGATAGTCCCCCAAGAGGCTACGTGTGCAGGAAGCAGCACAGGACAAGCCAATCTTACGGTGACAGGTGGCACGGGGCCTTACACCTATTTGTGGTCTACCAATGCCACAACGGAGGACATCACAGGACTAGCAGCGGGAGTATATACAGTGAAAATAGCTGATGCCAACGGTTGTAAAACCAACGGAGAAACGACCATTACCCAGCCTGATTCGCTTAAAGCCACTGCCACCGTGCAGCGCGTAAGCTGTTACGATGGCAACGACGGAAAAGTGGATGTGTCGGTAGTAGGTGGCACTGCGCCTTACACGTACCTTTGGTCAAATGGAGCAACGACCCAAGACCTCAATGGGGTGAAAGCGGGGGCGTACTCGGTGATAGTTAAAGACGCTAATCAATGTGCGTTTACGTTGGCAGTTACGGTGGTTCAACCCGACTCGTTGCACATTGCGTTTACCAAAACCAACGCTCAATGCCGTGGTAAAAACGACGGCTCTATTTCAGCAACCGTGACGGGGGGCGTAACGCCTTACAAATACCTTTGGTCAAACGGTTCAACAACGGCGCAAATCAACAACTTGGAAGCTGGTACGTACACGCTTACGGTGACCGATTCGAATCAATGCCAAAAACAAATTTCTATTACGCTCACCCAGCCTGATTCGTTAAAAATAGAGACGATGGTGACGGCCGCTACCTGTTTTGGAAGTTCGGACGGGAAAATCGACGTGAGCGTGTTTGGGGGAACTCAACCCTACACCTACGCTTGGTCAAACGGAATAACCACTCAGGACATCCTTGCCACGAAAGCAGGAAGCTATACCGTCACGGTGGTGGATGCGCAAGGTTGTGAAAAAGCAGTGACCGTGGCGGTGACTCAGCCTGATTCGCTGCATGTATTGGCCATCGTTCAGGACATTCGTTGTAAAAATGGTACTGATGGAAAAATCGACCTTAGTGTGATTGGTGGAACCACTCCGTATCAATACACTTGGTCAAACGGGGCTACTACTCAAGATATTCAAGCAATAAAAATAGGTACTTACTCGGTAACGGTACAGGATGCCAAAGGCTGTACGGCAGTGTTCCAGACTACTTTAACCGAACCCGACTCTTTGATAGTAACGTATCTAGCCGCCCCCATTTTGTGTAATGGCGAGACAACGGATGTCAATGTGAGTGTACGCGGCGGAAAAATACCTTACACCTATCAGTGGGCGCACGGTGCAACCGTAGAAGACCTCTTGGCCGTAAAAGCAGGTTCGTACACGCTCACGGTGACGGATTCGAACCAATGTGTAAAAACCCTCAAGGTGGTGCTTACCGAGCCTGATTCGTTAAAACTTACGGCAACAACCCAGCAGGTAGCGTGTAAAAACGGAGCAACGGGAAGTATAAATCTGACCGTTACGGGAGGAACATTGCCTTACAGTTACGAGTGGTCTAACGGTGCGGTCTTGCCTGATTTATCGGGTTTAAAAGCAGGTACTTACGTAGTAAAAGTAAAAGATGCCAACGGCTGTAAAGATAGTTTGACGGTCGTAATTTCTGAACCTGACCCGTTGACGGTAACGTATGTTTCTAACCAGCTTAAATGTAAAAATGATAATTCAGGTTTGATTGATATAACCGTAACGGGCGGTACGCAGCCGTACAGCTATGTGTGGTCAAACGGAGCGGTAAGTCAAGATATAGCGAGCCTTGCGGGAGGGGTTTATACCGTGGTAGTCACCGATAAAAACGGTTGTAGTACCGACTTGCGGGTGGTGATTGGCGAGCCAGATTCGCTCAAACTATCGCTTTCCCCCGAAAATGTAACGTGTAAAGGCTTGAGTTCAGGAACGATTTTATCAGCGGTTTCGGGGGGAACTCGCCCGTACAGTTATTCGTGGTCAAACGGCTCTACCTTGCCCAACGTGTATGGGTTGCCTGCGGGTACCTATACCTTGACAGTGGTTGATAGCAACAACTGCGTAGTTTCGGCATCTGCCACCCTAGCTGAACCTGCTGAACTAGCCCCAAATGTGGTCATTGATCATGTTTCGTGTTTTGGAGGAAGTGATGGCCGCATTGATTTTAACGTGCAAGGGGGAACGGGTACCTACACCTATTCGTGGTCAAACGGCGCTACTACGCAAGACATTGCTAATCTTAAAGCTGGGGTATATCAATTGACCGTGAAGGACGATAATAATTGTTCGTTGGCCTTGAATTTTACCATCACTCAACCCAACAACCCGCTGGCCCTGACGCTAGTGCCTACGTCGCCAACTTGTCACGACGGAACCAATGGAAAGGTCGCACTGACGGTAGCGGGTGGAACGACTCCTTACAAAATTCGCTGGTCGAACGGTGCTGAAACCCAAGACATCGCCGACTTGAAAAGTGGTTGGTATAAAGTAGTGGTTTCAGACGCCAACGGTTGTTCGACCACCGACAGCGTTCAGCTCATCAACCCCGCCTTGTTGTCGTTGGTGGCCAAAGGAGATACTGTTTGCGAAGGAGACACCATTCGTCTCTCAGCATCGTATGACCCTGCCAATCAAATTGCTTGGACAGGACCCGTGGGTTATGCTTCGGGAAATCCAAATCCAATGATTCTCAATTCGCAGTTGTTCCAAGCGGGTACGTACGTAGCCACGGTGACCCAGGGCGAATGTTTCCGTACGGATACGGTTCAAGTGGTGATTCATCCGCGTCCGTCGGTGATGGTGATTTATGCGGGCTGCATTCCCAACTCGTACGAAATACGCGTCCAAGTTTCCCCCAATGCGCAGTTTACCTCCGATGAAGGAACCGTCACGTACGAGGGGGACAACAAGTACTACATCCGAAATATCCCTAACAATAAAATAGCAACGTTTACGGCAACGAATCAAGCGGGTTGTTCGATGTCTCAAAAAGTAGATCGCACGATTTGTGATGCCAACCAACCTAGTCCTTGTACCAACAATCCTGCGGGACCCAATGCCGTTATTTGCGAACCTACAGCATCGTATAATTTACCAAAACCCGTCAATGGACGTTACTGGATTGCTTCTGCCAGCAACCCAAGTTCAGCCTTTGTTGATACTACGGGGCTTGTGTCGGGAATGAATGCCAATGGTCAATACCGTTTCATTTTGGTGTCGCCACTCGATAACTGTACCGATACGGTGAGCATTACGCGCCACCCGTTGCCTACGTATCAACGGGTGGTTTCGTCGCCGTTGTGTGCGGGAGATAGCGTGGCAGCCAAAGGGTTTATCCAACTTAAGAACTTCGCACCGACAACCACGTATGGTTTGACCGTAGGAAATGTGTATGACCCTTCAATTGTACCCGTACCAGTGCCTGTTGATGGTTTGGTGCTGAAAAATGCAGGAAGTGCACTTTCCGATTTTACGTATACGCTACGGATTTTCTCGGAAGCGGGTTGTTATGTAGAGGAAAAAATAGTGTTGAAAAAAGCCCCCGAACCGCTTGTGTTGCAATTGACCCCCCAGCAAGTAGACTGCACAACGCCCCAATCGGGTGCTATTAATCTCGAAGTATCGGGGGGAACCTTGCCGTATAGCTATTCGTGGTCAAACGGAGCGATTACGCAAGATGTGCCTTCCATTGCAAAAGGCAACTACAAAGTAACCGTGACCGACGCCAACGGTTGTGTTGCCAAAGATAGCATCAAAGTTACGGGCCCAACCCTGCCGACGGTGGTGGCGAAGGGAGACACGGTATGCGTGGGTGAAACGATTGCGCTGTCGGCGACGGTAAGCAATGGAGCAAGTGTTAGCTGGACAGGCCCCGCCAATTTCAGTTCAAACGCCGCGAACCCAACGCGACCGAATGCGCAGTTGAGCTACGCTGGTAGGTACATCGCTCGGGTCACGGAAGGGTATTGTGTCAACAGTGATACAGTAGAAGTGATCGTAAATGAGCTGCCAACGTTGGTGATTCAATCAGCGCAGTGTTCGTTGACTAGCTACGCGGTACGGGTGAAAATCACGGCTGGCAGTACGCTTCAATCAAGCGAGGGCACAAGTACGGCAGAAGGAAATGATACGTATTTGATTTCAAACATTGCTATCAATAAATCAGCGACGTTGACCGTAAAATCGCAGAGCGGTTGTTTGTACGAAAAACAAATCGACCGTACGTTGTGCGATGCCAACCCGCCGCAGCAATGTACCGATAACCCCGCAGGACCCAACGTCGTTTTGTGTGAGTCTAGCATTACCTATACCTTACCCAAAGCGACGAGCGGACGGGTATGGACTGTAGCAATTGGCAATCCATCCACGGCAACCATAGATTCGACGGGCTTGGTGAAGGGACTGATTCAACTGGGCATTTACCGATTTATACTAACGTCGCCGCTCGAAAATTGCGTGGATACGGTGAGTATTACGCGCCAACCGTTGCCTACGTATCAACGGGTGGTATCGTCGCCGTTGTGTGCGGGAGATAGCGTGTCGGCCAAAGGGTTTATCCAACTCAAAAACTTCGCACCGACAACCACGTATGGTTTGACCGTAGGAAATGTGTATGACCCTTCAATTGTACCCGTACCAGTGCCTGTTGATGGTTTAGTGCTGAAAAATGCAGGAAGTGCACTTTCCGATTTTACGTATACGCTACGGATTTTCTCGGAAGCGGGTTGTTACGTAGAGGAAAAAATAGTGTTGAAAAAAGCCCCCGAACCGCTTGTGTTGCAACTGACCCCCCAGCAAGTAGACTGCACAACCCCCCAATCGGGTACTATTAATCTCGAAGTATCGGGGGGAACCTCGCCGTACAGTTATGCGTGGTCAAACGGAGCGATTACGCAGGATCTATCTTCCATTGCAAAAGGTAACTACAAAGTAACCGTGACCGACGCCAACGGCTGTGTTGGCAAAGATAGCATCGAAGTAACGGGCCCAACCCTGCCGACAGTGGTGGCGAAGGGAGACACGGTATGCGTGGGAGAAACGATTGCGCTGTCGGCGATGGTAAGAAATGGAGCAAGTATTAGCTGGACAGGCCCCACCAATTTCAGTTCAAACGCTGCGAACCCAACGCGACCAAATGCACAGTTGAGCTACGCTGGTAGGTACATCGCTCGGGTCACCGAAGGGTATTGTGTCAACAGTGATACAGTAGAAGTGATCGTAAATGAGGTGCCAACGTTGGTGATTCAGTCAGCGCAGTGTTCGTTGACGAGCTACTCGGTACGGGTGAAAATCACGGCTGGCAGTACGCTTCAATCAAGCGAGGGCACAAGTACGGCAGAAGGAAACGATACGTATTTGATTTCAAATATTGCTATCAACAAATCAGCGACGTTGACCGTAAAATCGCAGAGCGGTTGTTTGTACGAAAAACAAATCGACCGAACGTTGTGCGACGCCAACCCGCCGCAGCAATGTGCCAATAACCCAGCAGGGCCGAACGTGACGATGTGCGAACCTGCCTTTACCTATAATTTGCCCAAAGCCACCAACGGACGGGAATGGAGTGTAGTGGGGGGAAATCCGTCTTTTACTACCATCGACAGCACGGGCTTGGTGAAGGGATTAAATAAAATAGGAGCGTACAAGTTTGTGCTGACTTCAGTGCTCGAAAACTGCGTGGATACGGTGAGCATTACGCGCTTAGCTGCTCCAACGTTTGGCGTGCTTTTGTCACCTCCGACTTGCGTGGGAGATAGCGCTAAAAAAGACGGGTATTTGCAGCTAACGGGCTTTGCGGTGAATACTACTTTTGGAATAACCATTGGTAGTACCTACGACGAAACCGTAGTACAGCAGCCCATTCCTGCCAGCGGCAAGGTGTTAGAAGCAATTGCAAACCCCGTTTCCTCCGTTGATTATACCATTCGGGTAATGACCGCCAATGGATGTTTTACGGATAAAACGGTGACATTACAGCCTGTTCGCTGTGAGTGTCCTGAAATTCCTTGCGTGCCTTTGCAGATGCAGCGGAAGCGAAAAAAGTAAACTGAACACCCTCCCGAAAGTTTCAAATTTTCGGGAGGTGGCTATTTCTCAATCACAATATCATACTTCTCCAACAGACCTGCCACGCCCAACAGCGAGAATTTTGCCTTTTTGATTTTATTCGTTTCTGGATTGATGACGTAGTTGTACGAAGAACGAAAATCGGCTTTTTCAAGCAAGGTACGGTCAAAACTGGCGTGTTCAAGGTTGCAGTTATTGAACACCGATTGGGTCAAATCGCACTCAACAAAGTCGACCCCTTGCAGCTGTGAGTCTTTGAAAGAGGTCTTTTTGATTCTGGTTCTAAAAAAAGAGGAGTGGTTGAGTTGGCAGCCATCAAACGAAAAAGAAAGGCCGAACCCATTACACGTATCAAATCGCAGACCTAACATTTTGCAATCTTTGAACGTCACCCCACTAAGCGTTACATTTTTCAAGTTGGCCATGCTCAGGTTGCACCCTTTAAATTCGCAATCAATGAATTTAACACTGGACAAATCACAATCTGCAAATATACAGTGCTGAAAAACACAGTTTTCGTATTCTCCTTTGGGAAAAGACGTTTCGGTAAAGTTTTGTTTTTCAAATAGCTGATCTTGTACGTAGCCTTCTTGCATGGCGATTTTTACAATTTATTCAAGAATTGATGGTTTTATACCTTCAAAAGTACAACCTCCTGTCGAAAAATTACGTTTCGTTTTGCTTTCTTTTGGAACTTTACCGCAGCCAGCAACCTTATTTTTTAAACAGTGTTGTCAATCGTTTGACGCAATCCTAGTAAAGTGAAAAATAATCTTTCTCCCTCTTCTTTAGGACTACTCAGTATGTTATTTGCGGCATTTTGCTTCTCGGTTTCGGGGGCGTGTACGCGTGTACTGGGTCATCATATTAGCTCCGTCGAACTCGTTTTTTTTAGAAACATCATCGGCGTTCTTTTTGTACTTTTTAGCGTTTTACAGCGCCCGCTTGTTCAAACGGGAGGGAAACTTGGCCTGCTCGTATTTCGAGGCATTATCGGAACCTTGGCGTTGTATTTGTTCTTTTTTGCCGTCACCAAAATTGGTTTGGCCGAAGCCATCACCTACCAGCAATCGTACCCCGTCTTTTTGGCGTTGATTGGCGTCATTTTTTTGAAAGATACCCTTCCATCCTCCGTTTGGTGGGCGATTTTTATGGGGTTTGCGGGGATATGCTTTATCTTTTTACCCCAGTTTCATACCGATTTTTTGAGCCTAAAACACCACGCATTGGGACTAACCAACGCCATCATGACGGCCTTGGCTTACATGAGTATAGCTCAGTTGGCAGGGTATTATGATTCTCGAAGTATTGTTCTTTCGTTTATGCTTTCAGGAATCGTGATGCCGCTGTTGTCGCTCGGATTGGGGGAAGTTATCGACGCTCCCGAGTGGTCGTTTTTGATTGCTCGCTATGTTCAACCTGCTGGGACAGATTGGCTTTGGATTGCATTGCTGGCCGTGTCGGCCTTATTAGGGCAAATCTTTTTAACCAAAGCTTTCACGTTTGGTAAATCTGCCGAAGTGGCGGCCATTGGCTATTCCAACATCGTTTTCTCCGTCATCTTCGGTATTTTTCTCGGCGATGCGCTTCCCGCCACGTTGAGCTGGTTTGGTATTGTGTTAATTATTGTTTCGGGGGTGCTGATTGCTTTCAAGAAAGGGAAAAAGTAACAACTTACTGGAAAATGGGCTTGGCTAAAAGCGCCTGCACTAGCGTCGCAATGGCGAGAAGTCCATACACTACTGCGATGGCGATAGTAGCTTTGGTATCTTTTAGTACGTAAAACGCAAGTAAAGGCAGGACTTGCATGGCGTGCATTCCGATAAAATGGGCAACGCGTAAGTCGCCAACGGTTTTACTCCAGCCCAAAACGAAGAGATTGGAATTGTCGTTGTATCCACCCACACTGTGGTTGAGGCGTGAGCCCATGGCAAAACCTTCGAAGGCAAATACTACAAACAATAAAATACCCAAACGGATGGCCCATAGGTAATGAGGCGACAGGGTAGGCAAGCCTTCCTGCCAAAACAACCAACCAACGTAGGCCGTGTACAAAGTAGTTAAAGTAGCGGCTACGGCCATAAAAACGTACAAACTCGAATAAAAAGGAGTACTGACGTTATAATGAGAGAGTTGCCCTCGGCTGGCTTGAATGGCAATGTAGAGAAGTTCCAAACCCAATAAAATCACAGTGGTCCAGTTGAACAGTGACAGCTTAAAGTGGGGTAAATAGTGACAAAACCAAGCCATCGTCCAAGCGTAGGTGCCAATTGATAAAGCAAATTTAAGAGGTTTGAACCACGCACTTACCTTGAATACTTGAACGGTGGTTACGTGAGAGAGCACTAAAAAGCACAACGCCACTACGTAACAGACCCAACCAAAGTAAAAGAGCGTTTCGTTGCGGGATTTGAGTTCAATAAGGAAGTTCATTGGATTGAAGAGTATGTTGCCAATGCCAAAAATACCGTAAACAGGCACTCTAAGCCCCTCAAAATCGGCTCAACCAGCGGATAGAGTGGGGGGAAGTGTATTTTTAGGGCGTTGAAATGCTATGACTACGGGTGATTTGTGTCTTTTTTAATAGAAACGACGGGCAGATGAATTCGGTATTTTTGAGCAATGATACGGACAAAAATCACTATAATCGCGGCGATGAGCTGGGTAAAACTGGTAGAAAAACCCACTTGAAGCCCCGCATAATACACCAATCCCCCCGCAACGCAAGCTAAGGCGTAAATGTCTTTGCGCAACAATAGTGGAACTTCGTTGAGCAATACATCGCGAATAACGCCGCCAATCGACCCCGTGACAGTCCCCATGACAATGCACACCCAAAATGGCAAGTCCATCGCGAGACTCTTACTAATACCCACCGTAGTGAACAGCCCCAGCCCAATGGCATCGAACAAAAACAATGCCCGCTGCCACTTGAAAATTTTGTCTTTGAACAAAAGTGTCGCCACCAACGCGATGCCTGTCATAATAAAATAGTGACTCTCCTGCATCCAAAACGGTCGAATACCTAACAGCACATCCCTGACCGTACCACCCCCAATGGCAGTAACCAGCCCAATGAGATAGGCCCCAAACCAATCCACTTTTTTGTTGGAAGCAAGTTCGATGCCACTCAGGGCAAAAACAAACGTGCCAATAAGGTCGATAGAAGTGAGGAGGAGGGTGTTGGGGGGAAGCATTTTTTTAATGTAGAGTGAAGAATGTCGAATTTTGTGCCGAGGGTTGCTCACAACCCGCTTTTCTGTGCTGAGGGTTGCTTACAACCCGAGTTAAAGCACTCCTTTTTCTAATTCTTTTAAATAAATAAAGTCGGGAGATTTTACCCCTGCTTCTTTTCGAATCTGGACTAATTGGGGAGATTCAAAAAAAGCTTTGGCGTTGTCTAGGCTATTCCATACCGAAAAGTGAACGATTTTGTTGGGGTCGCTTTCGTATTTTAGTACTTGGTACGATTGCTCACCTGCTTCTTTTCGGATGCCTGCTGCTTGGTCAAAAATCGCTTTCCAAGCCTCATAGTCGGCTACTTCGTGAATGATTAGGACGTATTCCATCTATTTTTTGAGCTACTTTTTTTAATGTGTTCAGCCTGTGATTTAAAAGCCATTTTCTTTGAGCCAGTCACTGCACCAAAGAAACCATTGATTGCCGCGGGTTGGGTGTTCTAGCCCAAAGGCATGGCCTCCGTTTTGCAGGATGTGAAATTCGGCCTTTACGTTGGCTTTTTGGAGGGCTTCATAAAAGAGCATACTGTGCTGTACCGAAACCCGAGTGTCATCACCTGCGTGTACCAAAAACGTGGGAGGAGTAGTAGCGTTTACGTGTTTTTCACTACTAAAGAAATTCAACGACGCTTCCGTCGGGTTTTCTCCGAGCAATTTGGTAATGGTGGCTTTCACTTGGGCGTGGGTAAAACTAATAACTGGATAGACCAATACCAAAAAATCGGGACGTAGGTTGATTTTCTCTGGATTAGCAATCACCTCGTGGGTAGGGTGGGTGGCAGCGGTTGAGGCTACATGCCCTCCCGCTGATAGCCCCACGAACCCAACCTTGTTGATGTCAATTCGATACTCTTTGGCATGAAGACGAACAAATTTAATCGCCATTTGAGCATCTTGCAGGGGAGCAATGCTTTTATCGATCATTACCTCATCGCTGGGCAGTCGATACTTCAGTACAAAAGCTGTTATACCTTTACTGACAAATGCTTTGGCGACGTCTTCGCCTTCATCTACCACCACCCGATAACCCCCGCTTGGAAAGATAATCACCGCCGTGCCATTTCCTAGTCCATTTTTAGGTGAATAAACGGTTAGTGTAGGTACACTTACATTGGTAAAATACCCATTGGTGGTATCTCTGACTTCCTGATAGTGGGCGGGCGTTTTTTTTGAGTTTGGAATGTCACCCGAATAAAGCGGGATGACGTTGGACTGAGCAATGCCACGGAGGGATAAAAACGAGAAAAGGAAAACACAGAAAGTAACGAAAGTGATTTTCATGAGCTGTAAAAAAAGAGCCCCTCAATCGAACGATGGAGGAGCGATGTGTGAATATAACTAGTTGATATCTAGGGTTAAGTTGCCGTTTTGGGTGTTTTTGGCATTTTCAGGAACGGATTGCCAATTTTCACCATTAATGACAAACTTAAATTCATTGTATTTTTCTTTGAAACTCGCGACTGGCATAGTGAATTGGTACCTGTTGTTGAGGATGTTTTCCATTTTAAAATTATCATTTTTTGGGTTCCATCCGTTAAAACTTCCCGCAATCGTCACTTGTTCCACTTGGCTTTTTTCAATGCTACTTGGCAAATCAAACGTAAATACAACCTGCCCATTTTCGATGGTATAGCCGTATTGAATGAGTTTTAGCCCTTTTTTTACTTCGACAATTTTGGTGAACTCAAAGGTTTTGATGAACGCTAAGTCTTTTTTAGGAACGTATCCCGATTTGAGTAAAAAGTCCCGAGCTTTTTCGTCGGTACTTACGTCCATTTCAATAATATCTTTGATGGCCTGTTTCTTATCGGGCGCATGTTCGTAGTAGGCTTTGCATATTTTGTAGCCCATAAAATACCCTAAATCCTTCATTTGGGTGCCATTCACCACCCTGCCTTTTATGCCATAGAGCCAGTTGAAAAACTTCCCTTTTTCGTTGGAAGCTATGAATTTTTTGAACTCATTCCAGATCGCCTTTTCATTTTTGTAGCCAAAACCAATGTAGCTATTAGGGTAAACTTCCCGTAAGCTTTTTTGATTGATGACTTCGGCGATAAAATCGGCGGCACCTTCATTTAGACAATGTGCGAGGAGGGCATTGTCTGATTTTTGTTGAAGCGTATGAACATATTCGTGAAGGACGATACTCACCGCCCAATCGGGCCTTTCATTCGCTAAGACCTCGCAGCCAATGAAAAGATTGGTATTTTCGGGACGGCCACCAAACATTCCCAAACCTATAACAAAGTAGACATTTCCCTCCTTGAAGTTGGGGTATTGTTCTTTGAAATAGCGAAATTTCGGCTCTAAAATTTTCATTTGTGAGGCAAGGTTGGCAAAATAGGGGCGTATCCTAATGATATTTTCCTTGCTGTTGTTCATGAGGTCGACCCAATGTTTGGCCGTAGCCCTTTTGCCACCGTCTATCGAGTGGGTAATGGCATACTCGATTCCCAAACTTCCGGGATCTAAATATAGCTTTTGCACAAAAGCCACCTGCTTTTCTTTGTCGGTTGTTGTCTGAACGCTATCAAAAGCCTGAAAAAAGTGGTCGATATCCTTCGTATGAAAAATAGTTTGGGCACGAAGCGTGGTCATACAAAGAAGAATCAACAGGTACGTTAAGTAATTTGTTTTCACCATTTTTAGCAGCTAAAGGTTGAGCTTTTCTGCCAAGTCGTACTCATAAGACACTTGGTATGAGCTGGGCAGCACAAGCCCCCAAATGTAAAACGAAAAAACAAAAAGTTAGACTAAAATCGTATAGGTTGAATATTTTCGATGATAGATGTAAAAATCACATAAGCTTGCCCCAAAGTGTCATTTGGGGCAAAACAGGTTCAGCGTCTCCGACGCAATTCAGAAAACTCAGCTACTTTTTTCGCCCCGACATATTGTCGGGGCGAGGGGATTATTGCTTTTTGCGCAATGTATTCACTTGGATATGAGGCCAACGAGTGGTGCTACCGTCTGTGCCTAAGTGAAACTCAAAAAATTGGATTTGTTCGTATTGTAATTGCAAAACTTCCTCACCGTTTTCAATAACCGTTTCAATCCACATTCTAAATCTCATTTTAGTAGTAGGAATAGATTTACTCACAAATGGAGTATTTGAAATGCCACCTTCAGCCCCTCCTTCCTCGCGGGAAGTCAATTCAATGAGTGTATGGCTCTTAATAGTTTGGCTTTTGATGGCATCTCGCAGACGTAAATCGGGGCGAACGGAATACGGATATAAATCATCGGCAAGAATACGTTGGCTATACGTTCGATTACTACTAGGCTCTTTTTCGGGCAAGCTTTTATCAAATACCCAATCAGGAGCCTTTTCGTCGAGGTTAATGCGAGTCGATGGCGTTGTTCCTACGGCACCCATACTGGAGGAAAGAGACAAAAAGTCGAGGTCCCACGCATCAGTTCCACTAGGGAAAAAAGGTTTGCAAGTATGAAAGCTGTCTGTACCAAGGAGTACAATGGGACTACCGTGAGGTACGATACTACTTCGTACAATGCTATAAAAAGGTACATAATTAGGGTCGTTTGAATCGTTACTTGGAGCGAGTTCAGGGGAGCCAATATCGGCCTTGACGGACTCTTCATCTGCTGGGTGGTTGAATGGATTGCTTAGCCATAGATACATCCCATTTTCTTCTTGAAGGCTTTCGCCTGATAAGTCTTGGATATTTTGGCTATATTTTACAGCACCACTAAATTGTCCATTGGCTCCCCCCCGATTTCGTATTCCTTCGGGAATAAGTGTAAATGTAAGTTCCTCGGTATAATCTTTCGCTAAAAAATGAAAGTTAGTAGGGTGTAGTAAGGTATTCGTACCAGGTAAGGGCATACATTTCGTGAATAATCCCCATCCAGTGGTGTTGCTATCTGGGTTGTGGTTTACCCATGTTCCTTCGAGTGCTTTAAGTACTCCATAATCGGCGTCTTCATCCACCACTTTTGGTGAAAAATTTTTGATTTCAGACATTTTTTAGGGTTTAAGAAATATAGAATTAAATGACTAAATTCCCGTAAAAGTGCAAGGCCGATGCGTACAGTTTGGGTCTAATAAACGGATATTGTTTATTGTCGTAATGTAAAAAAAGTCGTTCAGAACCAATTTGGCCGTACAATAGGCCCTTTCTACCCAAGCTTGGTCAATTGAATAGGTTTCACCAACGATATATATATATTCAAATCTTTGTCACGTTGTCAAAAAAAGTATCTTTGTCAAAAATAAAAACATTATTTACATGGCAGATACGTCGGATATTAAAAAAGGTATATACATTATTTTTAATGACAAAGTACATAAGATTGTAGATTGTCAGCACGTAAAACCAGGGAAAGGCCCTTCTTTTGTGCGTACCAAACTTAAAAACTTGGAAAATGAAAAAATCATTGAAAATACTTTCACTTCTGGAGTAAAAATAGATTTGGTGCGTATTGAGCATAGAGAATACCAATATTTGTACCAAGAAGAGGAAGGGTTTGTTTTTATGAATGTGGAAGATTGTACTCAAATCCATGTCAGTCCAGAAAAAATCGAAAACCCGTTGATTTTGAGAGACGGCATGGTGGTTACTTTGGTTTTCAATTCAGATAAAGAAGAGATTCTGTCTCTACAATTTTCACCTCATTTGATTGAGGAAGTTGTGGCAGTAGAACCTGCCGTCAAAGGAAATACGGGTACTCATGCCACCAAAAAAGCGATTTTGGAAACAGGTTCGACTGTCAATGTCCCTTTATTTATAGGAGTAGGCGATAAAATCAAATTGAGCTCAGACACGTTGGAATATATAGAACGTGTAAGATAATTCACATGGTTTTTTGGACATCTGCATAGATAGCTTACTCCAAAGTGCCGTTTGGGTTAAAATAGCCACCAGCTTGCCCCAAACTATCATTTGGGGCAAAACAGGCTTCGCGTCTCCGACGCAACCTCGAAAACTCAGCTACTTTTTCCCCATGTTCTGCCTAATGACAAAAGAATTGTTGTCGGGGTCGCAGAAGAAAAAAAAGAGGTCGACGTAGCCTTCGTCGGACGTGTTGGAGATGATGTATTTATTGTCGCCTTCGCCACCGCCCAACGGCATTACGACTACACCTTTATTGAGTAAATCCATCAATGCCGCTTTGACATCATCCACGATAAAGCTCGGTACCGTCCCATTGTCGGGCATGGAGGGGTAAGGGGCATCAATGTCTTTATACAACCCAATGGTAAAAGTACCGCCTTGCGAACAGGGGGCATTCATTTCGAGGTAGGAGTTGGTGCCGTACGTACCCCCGTCGCTGATGGTGTAGCGTTCATCCACCGTAAAACCCAATACACTTTCGTAAAATGATTTTGAGCGCAGTATGTTGCTGACCGATACTTTGGTGACTAATTGATGTAAACGAAAGTTCATAATTGTGTTGCAAGTTGTAGTAGTAAAATGAACGCTAAGGCGTAAAAAACTTTGCGCCTTAGCGTCTCTGCATGAAAAGGCTAAACAGGCGTATTGGGCTGTACAAACTCATACGACGGCCCAATGGTGTACCCATCTTGTCCAGGGAAAGGCATTTCGGCGAGTTTTTGGCAAGCAAGTCGCAAATCGAACATCAACCCGATGGTGTTGTTGAGGTTGTCGGGATGGCCATTAAACGTTTGGTGTAACCCAAAAAGCAGGTTACTGTACGTTTGGTTGAACGAGTCGAGTAGTCGCCGTTCTTCGGAGCCTTGCGGCAACATCTCCGCTTTTGTATTGGGATACAATGGCCAGACATTCGATGGTTCAAAATTAATAGCGGGCCCCGTAAACGAATAGCCATTGGGGGCGTTAGGGTCTCTGACGAGTTGTCTTCCTTTGTACAATTCTTCAAACTTATAGTAGTGAGCGATTTCGTCATCCGTTCCCAACGGCGACACTTCGCTTCCTTCTCCTTGTTCTACGATGACGTTGATGGCATTGATGGCGTCCGTTTTGGTCAGAATCGGGTAGAGGAGTTCGGAAGAGAAAAAGCTAGAAGTCACTTGTTTGGCGGGATTACCTGGCAACTCGTCGGGGGCGAGCTCGGTTATTTTGGCCTGCAACGCCCGATAAAAATCGCCGATGGTTTTGTAGGTAGCCTCGGTCGCGGCTAGTGCCATACTTTTAAACTCAATGGGGTTTTCGGGTTCTTCAATTTCCATAAAGACATCGTGTACGACGTCAAGTGAGTATTTTTCGATGCCGACAATGAGCGAACCGCCAATGCCCATCGGTAAGTGCGTGGGGTAGTTGGGCACAAAATCTGGGCGCGAAATGGCAGGGCAGCCTCCCACGGCATTGAGGATGTTGGCCGCGATGGTCATGTGCAGCATTTCTTCAATCACAATCGAGTGGATGATTTTTCGGGTATCCGTTTCGGTGTTGGCCTTAAACGAAAACAACGCGGTTAGGTACGGAGGAATGGTCGAATGCTCCAATTCAATGGCGTTTTGTAACATTGGAAAAAGCTCCGCTAAGCTTTTCGCATTTTGTACCGCACTGACAAATTTTGGATTTATCTTTAACATGGTGGTTAGATTTAGAATTCAAACAAATTGGTTAACACAGGGAAATTGAGTATCGCGCCATTTTTGACTTTGGTGGCCTCGATCAATTGTTGTTTTTGTTCGGAGAGTGGCGCAGTATCGAGCACAGCATTAGCATCGACGCTCTTCAACTTGGCCCCCGTGGTGGCTGGTTCGTCGATGATGGGGTTGTCTAACCATTTTAAAATCGTCAATCGTTTGGTTTCGGATAAGTCCCTAGTGGCGGGCATGTAAATCGGATCGTGGATGTCTCGGGTAAAGGCAAACTTCAATATCTCTTTCTTGGCGATGAGTGCTTGTGGGTCTGCAAAGTTGATGAAGAACTTGCTCATGATGGGGTACAGGTTGGCAAACTGCGTCATCATATCCGAAATGTCGCTCCACGTAGGCGCTTCGGGGATGGGGAAATCGTCTCGTAAATGGATTGAAATTGACATCGGGGCGGCTCCAGGAATGGCGCTGTCGGGTTGCTGATTGGCCAAAGTGTAGTCCAGCAGGTAGATTTGACCGTCGATGTACACCCGTGGCGAATGAATGCTGTTGCCCGTAATTTCAATTTGTGCCAATCCTTGTGCATTGGTTTGACAACTAGGCGCAAAACTCAGTCCGTCTTGCGGTTTGTTGTTGCCGTAGGTGATAGAAATTGGGGGCGAATTTTTGTCTTTGGGCGTATCGGGCGTGGGGGGCTCCATCGTAATCGTAATGTCTGTTTGCGGTAATGGTTGCCCGTATTGGTACGCGTAGAGGTTGACTGTCACTTTTTGATTGGTGTCGATGCGCTGCACAAAATTGTCGGCGCGGCATACGATTCCATCAATCGCTTCGCGGGCGATGAGTAAGTATTGAGTAGAGCTACTGCTGGCAGCTACGAGAATCAACTGGTTGTTTTTCAGGCTACTGACCACGTCGTCTGAGAGCAGATTAAAGTCGACAATGCCGCAGGTGCTGTTGAGCCACGTCGAGCCTTGTTGGTAGGGAACTTTGCCAATAATCTCCAGTTCACTGCTGTCGATGAGGACATTTCTGATGGCAGGCGGGTTGGTGAGCGGCTGTTTGCTGACTGCCAAGTACAAATCATTGCTAAAATTGATGGTTCCGATGGAATCAACGACGGGAAACGAACCACCCAAGTCAATCGACAAGCGGGCGTTGGACGCATCAAAAATAAAATTGGAGCCGCCAAACACTTGGCCACGTTGATACACTCCGTACAGCCTGCGTGCGGGGGCAAACAAATCGGGCTCATTTTCAAACCAAGGGCCGATGCTGCCGAGGATTTTTCCGAGGGAAAAACGTCCATCGGCATGGGCGTAATAATAACCAAAACCGCTGAGGTTGATGCTGATTTTGTTTTGTTGGGTTTTGGCCTTCAACGCCATTAAAATGGGCGATTTTTCGGCGAGTTTTCCCCACTGAACATTTTCCAGTACCGACGTCCACGAAGCCCCCATCGGCTGTCCGTTGGGTTGTCCGCCGTTGGTTTGGCGGCGTTGCAAATCCCGAAAACCCGTGGGCTTGATTCTTCCTTCGAGCAACAATTCATTGTGGGCCGTAAGTATTCGGAACGTAACACCCCAAAGCTCCGAAACCATTTGCTGGTCGGGGTCTAGGTCCACCATTTTGCCCGAGTTTCGCCCTTCGGCGCCCGTCACCAGCTGCCCAATGATAATATCCAAGGCAGGGTCGGTGATGGTAGTACTGTTTTCGTTGGTCGCCTGCTGTATGGTACAGTTTTGAAAACCAAACGTGGCGCCCCCTTCGGGATTCCACCACCCGTTGGTTGCCCCTTGCCCAGGCAGCTGAAAACTCGACTCAAACGTGGCATTGTTGTAATGCTGCGTGTCGTTATTGACGGTGGAAACATCCGAAGAAAAGTCTCCAGAGAATACAATTCTAGGAAAATGTAAATAGGACATGTTTTTTTTTGTTACTGGTTACGGGAATTAGGAATGACGAGTTACGAGTTACGAATGACGAATTGGTTACGGATATCTGGCCTTTACCATCGACTATCGACCATCAACTACCCTCACGGCTATACGCAATAGGCTCCCGCACTGATAGACACGAGTCTAAAAGTGAGTTGATAAGTGGCTTACCGTTGATGGTTTGTTAGTCGTTCACACGTTGAGTCTAATAGAAAGTTTGCGGGTAAAAGTGCTGATAATCAGCAGTTAGTCGCAATACGAAGACCATGGACGGCTTACCAGAAATACATAAGTAAATGAGCAGAAGCAAACTAGCTTACTACTAATACTAAGTTTCTGATATTCAACACGATTAACGGTGCATCAGCACTTAGGGGTGATGCTGGTTGTGAATCCAGTGGCTAGAAAGTTGGTTTGATTGTTTTTTCATATAACGTTGTTTAAGTGGTTGCTACTGTCTGTAAAGGCAGGGAAGTAAGCGCGATGCAAGGGTGTATACATACGAGCCTAAGCGATTGTAATGAGTTTTTGTTATAACGTTGTTGTGTTGAGTTTTTGCAGTGCTAATATAGAAAAGCTTTTTGAATAAAAAAACATACAGCTACAAAGAATTTGGCGCAGAGGTGGGGACACGGATGAAACGGATGTTCCAACACGGATTTGGACGAATTGGACGGGGAAGGGGGAAATTTGAGCAATAAAGTTTTAAAATATATAGGTTAAATGTCTTTTAAAAAAGCCTCAGAGAGGCGAAATCTTAGTAGAAAAAGGCGAACAAAGACCCCCAAAAAGCCTCATCGCCCGAGTTTCGTTCAATCCCGAAGGCTTTCGAGATTTCATGGCTTGGCTTTTAGCCACGACGAATGCTTAGTTATTGGCAGCAGTAGTTCTATTCCTTAAAACGGTTTCCTCCCATATAAAGGTCAAAGGTTATTGATAATTTTAAGTCATTCATCCTCCTTATATTATCTGTATCAATGTTAGGCCCTCCAATCATTCCGTTCGCATTGTGAATGTCCATTGCTACTTGAATGGAGCCATTCGCATTGTCCACGAGCCTTTTTATTCCGTCCTTGTCTTGCTCCAAAAAGTCAAGTAGTTTTTTCAGTTTGTCTTCAAACTCGTCAGGTTCTGGGTTAGGTAAAATTGCGAAATTACTAAAAGTATGATTTGACTTTCCTGTTTTTCTTAGGTCGCCTTTATTCCAGAATTCAGTTGGTGTCAAATTAGTCATTGCTTTTAATTCATCTGCTGTAAGGTTTTCAGATGTCGCCCTAAAGTAAACTCTATGAAATGCTTCTGTACCAAGACCAGTTACTTCGTTTGTCTTTGTGTCAATGTAAACTGCAAAATAAAATCTCTCGTTAAGAACAGGCAGATAGGCGATAATTAGTTGGACTTTTCTGTCACGGTCAATTCTGTCAACTTTAATTTTGTTGTCAGCATAGATTGGACTATGAATTTCAAGATACTGCTCAGTTACTCCAAGTGTCTTGTCCTTGAATTCCTTATCTATAAGTTCTATGGTTTGTTCGTCGGTCATACTATTACTACCTACGGTTTTGGGGCTTTACGTTCGGGCGGGTTTCGGAGTACAAAGCTTCATTTATTACTAAAGTTAATTAAAAAGCACGAAACTCCAAGTTTGCACATCACCCCGCCTGACGTAAAACCCGTGTTGGACAAAACCTTCGATAGCTACACAGCGCATATAGTTCGAACGCATTAAAATGTAGTTTTCATCTTTATTGCTCCAGAGGAGCTACATCTTAGTAGAAAAAATGACCCAAGCCTTCCCCAAAGCCCCATCGGGGGTGACATCTTTCGTCGAGCATCGGTCGTTCCGATGAAGCTATGGGAGGTGTTTGTTTGTCTTTTTCTACTAAGATGTCGCCTCGCTGAGGCTATTTTTTAATGTATTTGTCCTGAAAAAGAAGGGTAATGAGCTTAGAAAGAATGCCTTCGTGCATCGCGCGGGTAGAAGCGTTGATTCTTGTTAAGGCTAAAATAGGAAATTTGTGGGTGGCGAAATTTATAGACACGCCTAGCAAAAACCATAAAAACGATGATGAATATTCATAAAAACAAAAAAGCAGGCCAAAACCTGCTCTCAGTATAATTAATTGCCAGCTCGACGAAACCTCCATAACAAAAGAAAAGGTTTGGTGAGCACTCACCGCTAGGCTAGCCGCCCGCCCAAGTTTCGTTCAATTCCGAAGGCTTTCGGGATTGAACGAAACTTGGCTTTTAGCCACGACGAATCTTTGGTTATTGGTGACTGGCGCTTTTGTTCGCCATATAAGATAAAAGCAGTCTAAGTGTCTATTTACCAATAAGTTGTTGGTGTACAGATTTAACAAAGTCCACCGTCGTGCCAGCAATGTCGGCAATCTGCTCAAAAGTCAAAGACATTTTAGAAAGTAAATTTCTTACAATCCTTTCTTCTGCCTTTGCCTCTCCCTTATCAAGCCCTCTCAAAAAAAGAACATCTCTTTCTTCTTTGATGTATTCTGCGATGCTGTCCATAGCGTTTTTTAAATTTAGCGGCCCGCCGCAGCGGTTCTAAGTTACGAAGTTGAGCCAACACACGCAACTGATTAAAGTATCTATTTAACGAAAAATCCCCTTTGGTAGTTTCCTTAACACGCACAAGTATCTGTTTTAGAGCATTTTCAGGGTTTTCTCCTGCAAAGTCTGCCAAAATTCCTAAGATAATTTCTTCTGGCTTGTTCGAGTTTAAGAAAATATGATAGTCAAGTGTCGAAAGAGAAACAAGAGGATAGCTGAATTTTAGTCGCTCTCTGTCAAGTTCGGTCGCCATTTTGGGATTGTCCGAACCAAGAAAAATGACGAATTGTTTTACGGGTAACTCGTATTTTCTTTCAAGCATGATGAAATATTCCGCCATTCGATAAACCATTTTTAGCTCATCCCGTACTTGAAACTCGATTTGAAGCACAAAAGTATCTCCTTTGGTATCAGTTACTTTTTTGAGTACATCAGGTTTTCGTTCTTTGGTATGTTGAATGTCATCAGGTAATTCTTCCATAGAAACAGCCGTAATTTCAAGTACATTTTGCATGATACTCGAAATTACGGCTTCGATATTCTCTTTGAAAATTTTGTCGTATTGACTTGATTGGCGTTTTTTCTTTTTTGCCTCCATGAAGCAAAGTTAGAAAAAAGCAGCAATTTAAAAGTACAAATGAGCAGCTACTTTGGCACTCACCGTATTACAAACGCTCTACTTATTTTGCGTTTGTAGTCTCTCTACGGAAGACAACGAATAACGATTGGAAGTTATAAAACAATAAATTTCTATTTCTTTTTCAGTAGCTTTATTTCCTTTTTATTTAGAGCAGATTCAACGTTGACAACAAAAAACTTTGTAAATAAATAAGTAACTCCTTCTTGCTCCTTAAAGAAAATAATTTTTTGCTTTTGTGAAGCAACACGGCTGTCTGCTGGCTTTATAGGCTCATTAAATCCGTTTAATAACTGTACATATAAAAATTGACCGTTAGTTCCAGTTCCTTCCAACAACATTATTTCATCATCAATTCTTATTGTATCACTATTTGAAGTGACATAAGGTACTAAGACTTTTTTCTCACGACTTATACTTTTTCCTTGTCCGAAAGAAGCAGTAATTGTGAAAACCACTAATCCAAAAATAAACAGAGCTGTTTTTTTCATTATTTATTGCTTAAAAATTGATTGTTAAGTCCGTCGCCTCTTTTTATAATTGCGACCAACGTTCAAGGCTTTGTGCAGGTGTGGAACTAGAATTCCGTCCGACCATAACGTCAAGCCCAATTTCTTGTTTTTGTTGATTGTTAATTCTGTTGCTCAATAGCATTCCGTCAAGCTGGAACAAAAGCTAAATTGTATTCTTCTATCGATTGCTCTTCCGTCAAGCCACACTTGCACAAAACCGATGTTGAACAAAACCTTCGGTAGCTGTATTTAGCCAAATAGGGTTAATTTTGAGTCTAATTTAAACTTAAAATTTATCATGACAAAAAAAGAATGTAGATGAGCTGCGAGAGAATACGCTTATCAATCGCGCCAGTAGAGAAGTGCCTGGCTTTCAAGAATTAATCCACCGTTTTGAGCGCAGAATTTCGATACTTGGACGCAGCCCGAGCACCTTCAAGAACTATTCGATGCACGTTGCGGCCATTACGCTACATTATGGCAAAATCCCCACTGAGCTCGACCAAGAGCAGGTACATCGCAGCGGCGCACCGTGAGTATCTCTTTATGCTCCAACAGCGGAGCATCACACCTTCACAGACCTACTTCAAACATACTATTTATGGTCTTCGATTTCTGTTAAAGAGCGAAGGGCTTCCCTACAGCTATCTTCATTTACCTGCCATACAGAAAGAGCAAAAATTGCCCGTTGTGCTGAGTAAACAGGAAGTTTGGGGGATGCTCAAAGCTTGTACATTACTCAAACACAAGGTGTTAATCGGTCTTTTGTATGGATGTGGGCTGCGTTGTTTAGAAGTTCGAAGTGTACGCTTGGCGGATTTGGATTTTGACCGTAAGCAACTAAAAGTAGTACAGGGTAAAGGTAAAAAAGACCGTTATGTGCCATTATCTGAGCATCTTATTCGTGGGCTCAAGAGTTATATTTCGGCGGAGCAACCGCAAGATTATTTGTTTGGCGGGATTGCAATCTTTGACCGATCAGGTGGCGACTTTGATTCACGTTATAGTCAGAAGGGTGTCCAATGGGCAGTAAAATCGGACCGCCGAAGCGGAAGCGGCCAAACGAGCAGGTATTATCAAGGACGTCCATGTACACACGCTGCGTCACACCTGCGCCACTCATTTGTTAGAAGATGGCATGGACATAATCAGTGTCAAAAACTTTCTGGGCCATGAGAACATCGAGACCACTATGCTATATCTTCATGTGGCTCAGTTGCAGACCAAACCCGTTTTCAGTCCCCTTGATACGCTATTTTCAGAGTGCAGCCACGTTGGGAAGTAGCCCATGTGCTGGGTTGTTTGGGTGTAGGGATAGAAGAATTGGGGTTAAACGGCTGGCAAGTTCGCACCTTGCGAGCCATACATCATTGTCGGACATCGGTGATGGGCGGTCATGTGGACGCTTGTGATGCTTGTGGCAATATCAGCATCAGCTACAATTCTTGTCGCAATAGACACTGTCCAAAATGTCAAGGCCATAAAAGGGAAGAATGGATACAGGCACGGGAGGCTGATTTACTGCCAGTAGCATACTTTCATGTGGTATTTACCTTGCCCTCGGAGTTGAATCCATTGGCAGTTCATCAGCCCAGGGCGGTGTATGATTCGTTGTTTGGGGCTGCTTGGCAAACATTAGAAACCTTTGGCAGGAATAAGGGCTTGCAGATGGGCATGATTGCTATCTTACACACTTGGGGTCAAAATTTGAGTTTACACCCACACCTACATTGCATTGTGCCAGGTGGTGGTGTGAATGCAAAGGACAATTGGCAAAACCTGCGAGCTGATGGTAAGTTTTTGTTTGCAGTAAAAGCACTCAGCAAGGTATTCAGGGCCAAGTATATAGCTGAGTTGAGCAAAAAAATGGAGATTGACAAAGCGACCAGAGAAGCCCTTTTTAAGAAAAACTGGGTAGTCTATGCCAAACGTCCATTTGGAACTCCCAAGTCAGTGGTAGAATATTTGGGGCGTTATACGCACAAGGTGGCTATTAGCAACCATCGCATCCAACAGGTGAATGAAGAAAGTGTGAGATTCTCCTACAAAGATTACCGTGAAAATGGCCTCAAAAAGAGCATAAGCTTGAGCCATTCGGAGTTTGTAAGGCGTTTTTCGCAGCATATTTTACCAAAAAGGTTCGTTCGGATACGTCATTATGGCCTACTCAGCAGTACTTGGAAGCATGTAAAGTTCAAGCAGCTACGAGAGCATTTTAAGCTAAAACCTGCAGAAGCATCCGAACCCAAAACGTTGCTTAGAAAATGTCATTGTTGTGGCGAAGGGAAGTTGGTCACCTTAGCTACTTTCGATGGACGTGGCCCACCTGCTGAATACATGGGCGTTTGCCAAAACTTAATTCCTCATTCTGTAGGCTAAAGGATGGGTAAGGGAAGGTATGTCCTAACTTCAAAGAAAAACGACGAGAATGGCCTATAAGTACTCTAAAAGCAAAAAAGCAGGTCAAAACCTGCCCTCAACGTAGCTGCAACTTCAACAATAACTCCATAACAAAAGAAAAAGGTTTGGTGAGCACTCGCCGCTACCGAAGCTTTCGTTCAACAGCGCCTTCATGGCTTGGCCTACGGCCACCACGAATGCTTAGTTATTGGCGGTAGTAAATTTTTCAGGATGTCTATATTATTTTGTTTCGTTTTACACTGTAATTGTCAAAGTTTGGATGATGCCAAAATGCTTCAAGTCCAATCTTTTCATAAACTTCAAGTTCGTCAGAATACATTGGATAAAGTCCTGCAATATTTATTTTGTAGTCTGTTCCAATATCAATGTCTGAATAGTCACCTTTGTCCAAAGTGCTTGGTGCAAAAACAAAAAATGCGTCCATTTCAGAGTCATCACTAATTTGCTCTCTAAAATTTATTGTTTGTCCATACGAAAAGGGGCAGTCTCCACGAAGTTTATTAGCAAGAAATCCTAAAACTTGTCCCCAATCAATATTTGATGATTCTACAGAAATGCACAATTCTGGTCTGCCATATTTCCAATCACGGTGTTTTACAAGTGAAAGTCCATAAGTCAAGGCAGTAATAAAGCCTTGTTCTGGAATGTCTCTATAAACTATTGATGTAACTCCTGATATTCCTTCTGTTAAACTATCGTTTTTATAAAATTCAGGTTCTGTTTGAAAAATGTTGTCCAAGTGTTCTAAATACCTTTCAACAGGTGTCTTTGAATTTTCTTGTTTCTTTTTATTGAAGTTGAATAGTCCCATTTTGATGTGGTCATTTTTATTGCAGGCAACGTTTTGCCGCTTTGCGAAGGCGGGGATTTTTAGCACTAAACTTCATTAGATGCACAAAGCTTGAATTTAGCACTTCACTGTCATAGAAGCACGAAACCCCCGCTTTTGCAAAACGGCTGTTAGCGGTTCGGCCTTCTTTTTCAAGTGTTATTCTATTAGCCAATTAAATGCGTTTTCAAAATAAATATTAGCATATGTTAATCTGTCTTGATTTTCACAGCCAAATTCGTGTGTTTGTCTTTGTGGAGAACCTGGAGAAGGAATTGCTAAACCGAAAACTTGTCTATTACCTACAATAAAGGTTTTCGCAACTTCATTTGTTATTTGATTATTGTTCCCGCCAATCCTTTCAATAAATTGAGTTTGAAATAGGGAAGTTAATTGATTGTCTTTTCTTCCTAAAGGGGTTCTTCCATAACAAATTATTTGTTTTTCTAAGTCGTTTAAAACACCTTTTGAAGTGCATAATATCTTAGTCACTCCATTGTTGATTAAGGTTGAAATAATATCTCTATTCCAGGTTTTCTTTTTAAGAGCAGAATCTTCCGAACTGTATGGGTCTAATATTCTTTCTTTTGTTTTTTTGTTAATTTTATAGATATATCTTTCACAAGATTTTATTGTGTCACTTACCGCAATTTGGTTCTCTATTAAGCTTTTAATAATTAACCCCGAGTCCCAAGGTCGAACAATTGAGTTGTCAATGTATTCGCCATACTTCGTCCAAAGACGGTTTCGATTACTGCCATAAAAGAATCTTACAGTTCCATCTTTCAGTCTGTTTTGTCGTTTTATTTGATTGTCTGGGTCGGTACATTCGTATATAGGGAAACTTCCTAAAATCATTTTAGTAGCTCCGTTTATTTGTCCTTGCTGAAGGTATGGGTGTGTTTCTATTTCTCCTATTGGCATAATTTCTGTCGTTTATAGGCTGACCGCTAATGTGGGTATTGGCGCAGTAGTTTGCAACGCAGTTTATTGCGCCAATACATGTTAGGCGAAGCGTATTTACGCAATAAATTAGGTGCTTTTTTTAAGAGTTTCGCCTAACGATCAGGTATTGCCGATGGTGGGGAATTTTATATTCGTCCGCCCGGAACTGCTGCCTGTCTTTTTGATAAAGTTAAATATTAAAAACTAAAGCTGGGCTTTATTCGTCGAGGCCCGAACCGCAGTACAGCAGAATTGCCACTGCTGATTGCTCCAATGTCCTGCCCCACTATTGGCAATACCAATGTTATGCGTTGCTATTCGTCCAAAAGTTCTTTAAATGCAGACGTTATGCTTGTTGAAATCTTAGAAAGGTTGTCAATGTAACTTGCTAAAAGATTTCCTGAATTTTTGCCTTTGTCAGGCAAGTTATCGTCTACTATGTAATAGCTTTCAGCCTTACCGATTTTCTGTTTTAAGAATGATTTTAATTTGGGGTAAAACTTTTGACTATTATTCACCTTTGAAGAATTAGGGATAGCTGCCTTAATCGCATTTATTTCGTCAAGGGTAATTGTCAGACCATGTGTTGTGAATTTGTCATTTACAATTTTTACCCAAACCTCGCTTTCAATTGAATCTTCTATATCTTGTATCCCTACTGAATAATATTTTATTTCCGAAAGTTCTTTACTTGTTAGTTCATGTGTTACATCGTTATCAAAAATATAAATGATGTTTTCATTGTCTTTGTTAAAATCCTTGAGTAGGTCTCTCAATAGCTGTTTATTTTGTTTCCGTTTGTCTTTGCCTCCAAGATTTATTAGTTGAATTCCTTTAGAGTTCAAATTATCGCCCGAGTGTAATTTAAAAAGATGTGGTATCAAAATCTCTTCAGTGTCCCCTTCCACAATTAAAAACTTGTCATAAAAAAGAAAATCGCTATTTCTTATTTGAAGTGCTTCATAAATATCGCTGGTGCTTGTACAGCTTGAATATTTTGAATAACCACTATCTAATTCAAATTTTGAGATTTTTGTGAAGTCCGACCTGTCTATGAAAACTGTTGAATGTGTACTAATGACAGTTTGAATATTTTTGGATGAAACCTGTTTTATTATCTGAAAAAAGTCTCTTTGTGCTTTAGGATATAAATGAGTTTCAGGTTCATCAAAGCACCAAATAAATTTCTTACTAGTAACAGTTGCTGCTAGAGAATTTAAAGCACTCCATTTTATAAGTGCAAACCAAATTTGCCTTTTTATTCCGTCGCCTTGTGAATCTAAATGTATATCTCCGTGTGTATTATTTTTATTTATGAAAATGTCAGTCAATTTTGATTCCAATGAAAAAACAATATTTGATTTAAAAGACTGAATGTTCGGAAGGTCAACAGCAAATTGCTTTGTGAAATTATCAAGCTCTTGGTCAACAATTGACTGTGCTTTTTGAGATTGCCTCCTGGCAAATCTAATTGCATTATCTGTATATGAATTTATTTTTGTGCTAATTGCAGATTTTGCTACTTGTTGAAGTTGCTCCATAGAAACATTCCAGTCAAGATAGCTGTATTCTGGAAAAATGTTTTTTTCATCTTTTATGGAGTAGTCTACCCAAACATCAACTAGAGTTAACCTTTTGTAAATCGCATTGACGTATTCAACATTTTTATATCGTCCAGGTTTGTTTTCATTTTCTATGTCTGGCTTTGAGAGCTTCATTGTTTTGTAAGCCCTCTCTTGTAAATTCTTAGACGTTTCATTATACAATTGAATAGGGCCCGAATTCTCAATAACATCCTTGGTTAAGATGAAATCTTTGACTGATTGATTATTTTCATCAAAAACTCTCATAACCCAAACTTCATCTGTTGTAAGATTGTCTATTATCCATTGCAAGTGGGATGAATATGTCAAAATCTTATCCGCTTCTTTATCTTCATCTTCAAGTATTAACTTTCCAATAATAATTGTTTGGTTTTTAGTGTAATTAATTTGAGGTAAACCAAGTGAGGAAAGTAAAGAAGTTAAATCTGTCGGCTCAATTCGAAGGTTAGATAAATCGGACTTTTTCTTGTCATCTGATGGAAAGCTAAAAGCAGGTTTTCCTAAAAGGAGTCCAATCGCCTTTAATATTGAAGATTTGCCACAGTCATTTATCCCTATCAAAATGTTTGGGTCGTCTTTTGACAGGGTCAAATTAATATTATTACAACTTTTGTAATTAATTGTTAGCAGTTGTTGAAGCCACATAGAATAGTTGAGGTTGGTTTATAGTAACGCATAATGTGGGTATTGGCGCAGTAGTTTGCAACGCAGTTTATTGCGCCAATACATGTTAGGCGAAGCGTATTTACGCAATAAATTAGGTGCTTTTTTTAAGAGTTTCGCCTAACGGGCAGGGCTTGGCGTTCGGGCGGGTTTCGAAGCACAAAAGGTGATATTAACACTAAAGTTAAATTGAAAAACTGCACTTGAATTTTGCACTTCAGTCCGCCTGACGCAAAACCCGTGTTACCAGTAGTTGTTCTTCTGTTCGTCAAGCTATTAACCACCAAATAAAAGATTTAATTTGTCAAACATTTTATCTATTTCTTTGTCAAGGTTTTCATTTGTATTAACCTTTAATCGGTCAATTGCTCGTCTTGAATTAAACCATACATAAGGATTAATTTTCCACGCAATTTTCTTAATGTCGTTCTCTAAATCAACCAATGTGTCTTTAAAAATATCAGGTTTAATAATATTCAGAACTTGATTTGCACCAAGTTTTATTTCGTTCTGTTCATTTGGGAATTGTTCTGTTACGCTGTCGAACATTCCTTCAATTGTGTCAAACGTTTCTATGATATTAGTCCTACCGCTTAAATAATAAGCAGTCAAAGGGTCAATTGTCGCCAAAGTTTTTATGCAAGTTTGGTAGTTTTCTTGAACAATTTTAATTTCTTTCAGCAAGTCGGGTTTCAAGTAATTTGTCAATATACCAGAATACAATGTTTGCATTAATACTTTCACTTCTTCGGTCTGTTCGTCCAATGGAATTTTAGAGTGAACTTTGTCGGTAACTTTTCGAATGTATTTGTCTAGGTCGCTGCGAATGAAAATAAAGTAGGTTTCTAATAAATTAAACAATACAATTTTTAAATTTTTCTTGTCCTCTTGTCTTGTCCGCAACCATTGTCCAAGTTGGTTAAGTGTCCAACCGAAAATAATGCCAACCGCAGAAAAGATAAAGCCCCATAATATTTTGTCAAAGTCTGTCATTTACTGTGTCGTTTACAATTACTGGTAACGGTTTACGGCTTGGCGATGGTGGGGCATTTGAAAAACATCTGCCCAACCTTGGCACAAAAGCCCAATAGAATTACTAATGTTGAATTTACAACTGTCTGCCCCACTATTGCCAAACCGATGTTGGCAGCTGCCCTTCTTTTATGTCGTAACAGTTGTAATCTCATATTTTTTGTCATTAAGCATTACTTCTGTTGTAGCCACTTTCGGCTCTGGGTTAGGCTCGTTGAAATTAGCGTAATAAATTATGCCACTAAAAGTATTTGTCGCCTGCATATAAATTAGAACTTGGTTGATTGTGTTCTGAATATGAGAACCCATTGCTCTCATTCTCTTAAACTCTAAAATAATTGGCTCTTCATCTATTTCTATTAAAAAGTCAGGTCTAATGTCTCTGCTACCAACATTGAATTTTGGTTCTCTTTGAGTTGTTATAGATTTTCCTGCTGATTCAATATAAGCGTGGAAAAGTCCCATTATTTCAACTTCTCTAATATTCTGTGTATTCTCAAATATTTGTTGACTATTTTGTTTTGAGAACTCAATAATCATATCAACTAATTTGTCGGCTGGTTTTTTGTCTTTAGCTACCGCTATTTTCTTTATTCTTTCTGCTATTTCTTTTTCTTCTTCAAGTTTTTTCTGTTGAGTGATAAATGCAATTTTTTCTTGAATTTGCTTTAAAAGTAGATGAACAAAACTTGTAACCGAAGTCATTGCAATAAATGCTTCGTTCTCGTCAAAAAATAATTTATAGTCGTGAGTTGATTTGTTACGCCACTCTTGTCGGTAGTTCTTAAAAAGCTGTAAAACCCTGTCACGAAAAATATTGTTTGTTTCAAAAAATTTCTCAATGTCATTCGGAGTTTTTCTAATGACTTCTTCCTGTGTTTTGTCTGCAAGAACTTTGTAAGATTCTTTTAATGCACCTTCATAAGCCTGGTTGCTTCGATAGATAACGTCATTAAAATAATTTGTATCTGTCTTGCCCTGTAAATAGTAAAACTCTGCTCTGTCAATATGTGTGAAAATAGAGTCCAAGTAGGTTGAACTGTCAACTTTCTTGATTGAGTTTACTTGTTGTTCTATTTCTTTCAATATGTCCATTTAGTGTCGTCTTTTAGGGTTGCTGCCAACTCCCAAATATGCGAAAGTTTTGCAGTACTTTTTGTATTTATTTTAACTATACCAATGTTTTATTGCACTTTGAATGTCGTACTTTTTGTATTGTATACAGCTACCATTTCTTCAAAAACCCCTAAAATTCGTCTGCACCATGGGCAAAACAATGCTCTTTGCAGTGCTCAACCCAACACTTATTAAAAAGCATAAGAGAGGAAAAGTTGATGCCCATGTCTTTTTGTAAATATACAAAAGCTTAGTTACTCTCAAAACTAACTACCTAATTTTAGATTTTTTTCAAAAGTGCCCAGCAACAAAAAGGGAGGCCGCGCCCCCCCAATCCCCAATTTCCAATAACTAATACCCAATCCCCACTACCAAACCGTCATTTCGCCCACAATGGGCTGGGCGAGCAGGGTTTTGATGCGGTTGGGGTCGGTTTCTTGGCCAAATACCCACATCATTTTGGTAATGGCGGCTTCGGTCGTGATGTCGGCACCGCTTACTACGCCAATTTTATCAAACCACGTACTCGTTTCGTAACGCCCCTGCATTACGCGCCCACCGTCGCACTGCGATACGTTCATAATCACCACCCCGCGTTCGGTCGCGTCTTTGAGTTCTTGCAAAAACCACGGCAGCGTAGGGGCATTGCCCGCGCCAAAGGTTTCTAACACTACCCCTTTGAGGTTTTTAATCTCCAAAATGGAGCGTACTACGTTGGGAGTAATGCCTGGGAACAACTTCAAAATCGCCACGTTTTCGTCGAGCTGGGGGCGTAGTTCAAACACCGAACCCACGGGCGGCGTGCTGATGTAAGGGAGGTGGTACTCAATGGTAACGCCCACCTCGGCCAACGGCACGTAGTTGTCGGATCGAAAGGCGTTAAACTGTGAGGTTTCCTTCTTTTTGGCGCGGTTGCCTCGCAACAACACGTTTTGAAAGTAGATACACACTTCGGGCACAATGGGTTTGCCGTTGTGCTGCGCCGCTGCAATCTCCAAGGCCGTGATGATGTTTTCGCGGGCGTCGGTGCGGGCCACCCCGATGGGCAACTGCGCGCCCGTGAGGATAACGGGTTTTTGGAGGTGCTGGAGCATAAAACTCAGGGCCGAGGCGGTGTAGGCCATGGTGTCTGTCCCGTGTAAAATGACAAAACTGTCGTAAAAGTCGTAGTTGCGTCGAATGAGCTGTCCTAACTCCACCCACACGTCGGGGCGCATGTTGGAGGAGTCCATGATTTCTTCGAGGCTGGTAAAGGTTATCTCAAAATCAAGGCGCTTGATTTCGGGGAGTTTTTCGAGGATTTGCTCAAAATTAAACGGAACGAGTTGGCCTTTTTCATACACCATTCCGAGGGTTCCTCCCGTATAAATCACCAAAACTGACGCGCGCGGGCGGTTGGGTAAAACGGGGTTGATGGTAACGGTTTTGTAAGAAAACATGATAGCGAATGACGAGTTGATGAATGACGAATGACGAGAAAAATCTTACTTTACATTTTTAGCGCATTTTCGGTGGTTTGTTGGGCGATGGTTTCGACGCTTACTTGCATTAAGTCGGCCACGCGCTGGGCAATGAGCGGGATGTACGCCACTTCGTTGCGCTTGCCACGGTATGGGACGGGTGCTAGGTAAGGGCAGTCGGTTTCTAAAACGATGTGTTCAAGGTCGATGTACGGGAGGACTTTGTCTAATCCGCCGTTTTTAAACGTGGCCACGCCGCCAACGCCAATTTTAAACCCGAGTTCGATGGCTTTTTGGGCTTCTTCTAACGTGCCCGTAAAGCAGTGGAAGATGCCTTTGAGCTGCGGGTTGGCTATTTGTTCAATCAACTCAACTACTTCCCAAAACGCATTGCGGCTGTGGATGTCAATCCAAAGGTTGTGTTTGAGGGCAAGTCCGCACTGGACCAAAAAGGCTTCTTTTTGTTGCTCCACAAAGGTTTTGTCCCAGTACAAATCCATGCCGATTTCGCCAATGGCTAGGAAGGGGGAGGGGGTTTCCGTTGAGATTACGGGCGGGACGCCCGTACCACGGTTGAGCCAAGTTTCTACGATGTATAGTTCTTTTTCGAAGTCTTCTTTTACGTAGGTGGGGTGTAGCCCCATCATGGGTAGGCATACGTTGGGGTATTGGTGGGCCAGTGCCATCATACCGTCGATGGTGGTGTGGTCGCAGTTGGGCATCCAAATTTGCTGAATACCTGCCTCAAACGCCCGTTGGAGCATGGCGTCGCGGTCTTCGTCAAAAGTCTCGTCGTAAATATGTGCGTGGGTTTCTATCATGGTAACTAACGACACGTTGGGGATAAAAATAAAGCCCTCGTACCTAGTAGTAGGAGGGCTTTATGAATACAATTAATAGAATTACTCTCCTTCTTCTTCGTTGTTGTGAAACGAATAAAGCGTTTGGTCAAGCTTGAGCGTACCTTTGTTAAAGTCGTCCACAAACTTCGTAATTACCTCTTCGGTAATCGCTTCTACGTTGAGGCAAGCATCCAATCCTACCCCGTACTCAAACTCGGTGTCGATTTCCAAATGCTCCTTCACTTTCACTTCTTCTTCCTCCTCAATCGCCTCAATCAACTCCGTGATCAGTTCTTCTGCTTCTTCTTCTTCCTCTGGCTTGATTTTATAGCCAGGGCCACGTTCGTCGAGTGGTAAGTATTTTGGGAATACTTTTTGAGCCTGCGCTACCGCTTTTTCGTACACCAAACTGCTGTGGTGCAGACGCAACGTATAGATAATGGCATCGTAAATGACTTCTTGGCCTTTGTAGTCGCCAACAAACTGGATGTGAGCCAGTTCGTCATTTTCTGCCATGCTTTCTTCTTCGTCGTCGCAATGAACAAAGTTCATGCCTTCTTCTTCGCATTCCTCCCGTAGTAATTTTATTTCTTCGGGATTGTAACCTTCGTTTGTCATTGATAAGTAATTTTAGCCACGGCAAAATTAGCCGTTTTTAGGCAGCTATTTGTGTATGACCTCATCATTTTTTACTAACCAGCTCAAAATCGTAGAGTTAGCCAGTGTATTGGCGGGGCCTGCGGTGGGGATGTTCTTCGCCGAATTGGGCGCTGAAGTCATTAAAATCGAGAATAAAAAAACGGGCGGTGACATGACGCGTTCGTGGAAACTTCCTACCGAAAACCCCACCGCTACCACGTCAGCCTACTATGCGAGTGTCAATTGGCACAAACAATCTTATTTTTTGGACCTCGAAGACCCGCTCGACCGCCAGCAAGCCTATGTGCTTATCAAAGACGCCGACATCGTCATTAGCAATTACCGAACACCCGTGGCTCAAAAATTGGGTGTCGATTACGAAACGCTCGTGGGCTTGGTACCTAACCTGATTTTTGCCCAACTCAATGCCTTCGACGACACCAGCGAGCGCCCTGCTTTCGACGTAGTACTGCAAGCCGAAGCGGGTTTTATGTACATGAACGGCGAAGCTGACGGCCCACCCGTCAAAATGCCCGTGGCCTTGATTGATGTTTTGGCAGCGCACCAACTCAAAGAAGGTATTTTGTTGGCCTTGCTTCGGCGTTTCCAAACGGGGCAAGGGTCGTACGTTTCTACGTCGCTTTTTGAGTCGGCCGTCGCTTCGTTGGTCAATCAAGCAACCAATTGGCTGATGGCGGGGCACATTCCGCAGCGGATGGGCACGCAGCATCCCAACATTGCCCCGTACGGCGATAGTTACGTGTGTAAAGATGATAAAGTGGTTTTGCTGGCGGTGGGCACCGAAAAACAATTCCAAAAACTTTGTCAGGTCATTCATCAAGAAAGTCTCATGGAGCGTTTTCCTTCCAATACCGTTCGGGTCAAAAATCGGGAGGCGCTTCACCAAGCACTACAAAAAGCGATGGCGGACATAGAGGCGGAGCCGTTATTGCTCGCTTTAGAAAAGGCGGGGGTGCCTGCGGCTTCCATCCGAACCATGAAAGAGGTGTTTGAATTGCCCGAGGCCCAAGCCATGATTTTGGAAGAAGAACAGCCCGACCAGACAGTTTCAAAACGGGTGAAAACGGTGGCGTTTACGTTGAAATAGTAGATTTTATCAGGTGTCTTACTTATACCCCAAATTAATTGTCCCAATGAAAAAAGCAGTAGTCATTTTTGCCCTTGCGGCATTGCCTTTCGCCAGTCAGGCGCAGGTGGAGTTGAATCAGTTGATTGCCCCAGGCGCTACGGTGCAGTCCGTTTCCAATCAGTTTAAATTTACCGAAGGCCCCGCCGTTGATAAAAAAGGAAATATTTTCTTCACCGACCAGCCTAACGACAGAATTTGGAAATACGACACCGAAGGAAACCTGAGTTTGTACATGGAAAAAACGGGACGTTCCAACGGATTGTACGTAGATAAAAAGGGAAACATTATTTCGTGCGCCGACGAAAAAAATGAAATGTGGCAGATTTCGTCGAGAGGAGAAGTGAAGGTACTTTTTTCGGATTTTCAAGGCAAAAAATTCAACGGCCCCAACGACCTTTGGATTACTCCCAAAGGAGGGATTTACTTCACCGACCCATTCTATCCGCGTGATTATTGGGAACATAAAAAGCCTGAGCTGGAAAAACAAAACGTGTATTTTTTGCCCAAAGGTGAAAAAACACCCGTGGTGGTTGACGATAACCTCAAACAGCCCAACGGCATCGTAGGTACTCCCGATGGCAAGCACTTGTTTGTGGCCGATATTCGTGACCAAAAAACCTACAAATACGACATCAACAAAGACGGAACACTCACTAATCGCCAGCTTTTTGTGGCGCAGGGTTCGGATGGAATCACGCTTGACAACCAAGGCAATCTTTACATCACAGGCCGCGGTGTGACCGTGTATGACCCTACGGGCAAAAAAATAGGCAATATTCCCATTCCTTCGGGTTGGGTGGCCAACGTGTGTTTCGGGGGTAAAAACCGCGATGTATTGTTCATTACCGCTTCGGAGTCGGTGTACACGCTCAAAATGCAAGTCAAAGGAGTAGAATAATATGAAAAAACTCATCTTGTCGGCCTTTCTCCTGTGGGCGGGGGTGGGGTGGGCGCAAAAAACGCCATCGCGCCCCAATTTTATCGTCATTCTAGCCGATGACCTCGGTTTTAGCGATATTGGCTGCTTCGGCGCCGAAATAAAAACGCCTAACCTCGACAAATTGGCTGCCAAAGGGGTGAAATTTACGCAGTTTTACAACGCGGCTCGCTGCTGCCCTAGTCGTGCGTCGCTCCTTACGGGGGTATACCCACACCAAGCGGGCATGGGGAAAATGGTGGTGACCAAAGTCAACGACCGTAGTAAAGAAACCTCCACTCAAGGCTGGCTAAGTAAGCAAACGGTCACCATGGCCGAAGTGCTTAAACAGGCGGGCTACCAAACGTACATGTCGGGCAAATGGCACGTAGGCGAAGAGCGCCCCGACTGGCCTTTGCAACGCGGTTTTGACCATTATTTTGGATTAATTAGCGGCGCTACCAGCTACTATGAGGTCTTGCCTGGGCGGCTACTATTGGAAGACAATGAGCCGTACAAAATCCCTGAGGGATTCTACCTCACCGATGCTATTTCGGACAAAGCGATGGGGTATATTCAGCAAAATCAGGGGGCTAATAAGCCTTTTTTTCTGTACTTGGCTTACACGGCTCCTCATTGGCCCTTACACGCTCCCGCCGACGAGATTGCGAAGTACCGCGGTAGCTACCTCAAAGGCTGGGACGAGCTCCGCGTTCAACGATTGAAAAAGCAATACCAATTAGGGCTATTCCCCAAAAACTACGCGCTTTCGCCCAAAGAATCGGCCATCCCTGACTGGTCGATGGTAACCAACAAAGACGAATGGGAGTTGAAAATGGCCACTTATGCCGCCATGGTGACGAGGATGGACGCAGGGATTGGTCAAATCATGGAGAAACTCAAGGCGACGGGGCAGTGGGAAAATACTGTCATTGTGTTTCTTTCGGATAATGGCGCGTGTTCCGAAGTCCTCGATGACCGAGCTGAGCGCGACCTTGGCGCAAAGGCGTACGCCGAGTCGTTGACAAAAAAGGCGGGTGAAAAAGGTTCGTACACCACTTACAGCCGCGAATGGGCAGCTTTGGGCAACACGCCGTTTCGGATGTACAAACAATTTACGCACGAAGGAGGCATAGCCACGCCCATGATTGTGCATTATCCTCGCCTTGTCAAAAAACCGTTTCAAACTCAGCAAGTAGGTCATATTATGGACATTATGCCTACTTGTTTGGAACTAGCGCAGGCGACGTATCCGAGCCAGTACCAGCAAAATTCCATCAAGCCTTTGGAAGGGAAAAGTTTAGTGCCTATTTTGGAAGGAAAAACGCGCGCACCCCACCCATATTTGGCGTGGGAACACTTTGACAACCGAGCCGTACGGCAAGGGAAATGGAAGCTGGTTTGGTTAAAAGAAGCACAAAAATGGGAACTTTACGATATGGAAAACGACCGTTCAGAAGTGCATGACTTGGCTGCTACCCACCCTGCCAAAGTACAAGAATTAAAAAAACTGTACAACGACTGGACTGCCAAAGTAGGTGCCCCCAAAGGAGAGTAATCTCCCGTTAGCCCTCCTATCTTTATGCAACAGTTAGAATTATTTTTACGAGAAATAGGCCCCGTGTATGCCGCTTTGATCGCCACTACGTTCACGTGGTCGGTGACGGCGCTGGGAGCCTCATTGGTTTTTTTCTTCAAAACCGTCCACCGCAGTATCCTCGACGCCATGTTGGGGTTTACGGGAGGCGTGATGGTCGCGGCCAGTTTTTGGTCGCTGTTAGCCCCGAGTATTGAGCAATCCGAAAAGCTTTTTCCCAATTTTCCGTGGATGCCTGCGGCGGTTGGGTTTTTACTCGGTTCGCTCTTTATTTATTTCCTCGATAAATTTACCCCTCACTTGCACATCAATTTTGGGGAAAATGAAAGCGAGGGAATGAAAACGCAGTGGCATAAAACTACCCTTTTACTCCTTGCCATTACCCTGCACAACATCCCCGAGGGACTTGCGGTGGGAGTATTGTTTGGTGCAGCAACTATCAGCGGCGGCGATCACTTACTTTCGGCAGCCATTACGTTGGCCATTGGCATCGGGATTCAGAACTTCCCCGAAGGATTTGCCGTGGCGATGCCTTTGCGTCGGCATGGGGTAAGTCGCTGGAAAAGCTTTTGGTATGGCCAATTATCCGCCATTGTAGAACCCGTAGCGGGTGTTTTGGGGGCTATCGCGGTCATTTACCTCCAGCCAGTCCTCCCTTTTGCGTTGGCGTTTGCAGCAGGGGCTATGATTTACGTGGTGGTGGAAGAGGTAATTCCTGAAACGCAGCGAGATAAATACACCGACGTATCGGTACTCGGGTTCATCGGAGGTTTTGTGGTGATGATGATTCTGGACGTAGCGCTTGGTTAGATATGGCTTAACCAAAAAGAAGGCCGTCGCTAACAAGCGACGGCCTTCTTTTGTAATGATTTATGTACCTAAAATTAGATAACTTTTACGTTAACCGCATTTAGACCTTTCTTACCATTTGCCACTTCAAAAGACACATTGTCATTTTCACGGATATCGTCTACTAGACCTGATACGTGTACAAAAATGTCTGCGCCACCATTGGCTGGAGTAATAAAACCAAATCCTTTGGTGTCATTAAAAAATTTTACTGTTCCTTCTTGCATTCTATTCTTTATTAAAGTATTGATTCTCAAAGGTAAAAAATTATATTGAATATACCTAATTTATTGCCTTTTACTTTTAAAAGAATTTTCAATCCGTGTTAAAAACTATTTTGTTTAATTTTAAGAAAATTAAAACCACCCATTAACTTATGAGAGCTAGTCTTTACTCTTTTATTACTGTTTGCTGCCTTATTTTTTACAAACCTCTTCACGCTCAAACCACTTACTCTTTTTCCGAAGGCTTAGTCGTAGGCCCTTGTCACCAGTACGGACGGGAAGCCCTTTACACTGATCAGCTCACTTATCAGCTCATTCAAAAGACCTTTGTGAAGCCTACCGAAGGGGGCGTACTGCTGACCAACGAAAAAGGACAGGAGCTGAAATGGCAAAAAATAACGGCCGATACTGCCAAACGCTTTCGCCACGCGTCCATGTCCAATGGTTACGTTTATTTGACCTACCAATCGCCCAAAGAAACGGTGGCACTCCTCAACGTGGCGGGTCATGCGGGGCTATATTTTAACGGCATTCCTCGCGGAGGCGATGCCAACCGCTACGAGTACATGTACAGCCCCGTCAAAATCAAGAAAGGGGTAAATGAACTTATTGTGCGTGTAGGAATGGGTGGACGTTTTCAGGGCGTTTCGGCGAGGTTACTTTTTCCTGAAAAACCCATTTCACTGAGCCTCCCCGACATTACCCTTCCGTATATTGTTTTGGGAGAAAGCAACGAGCCCATTTGGGGAGGAATAGTGCTGTTTAACGGCACTGAGAAACCGCTAACGGGACTAAAAATCAAAACGGTGGTTCAAGGAAAGGAACTCCTGACGGACGTTCCCGTCGTTACGGGTCTCAACTCTCGTAAGGTCGGGTTTCGGATGGATGCCAGTGCCATTGCCCAGCGCGGCGACGTCACTTGTGAGGTTTCAGTGGTCCAAAATGGCAAAGTTTTAGATACAAAAACGATTACCTTACAGGCGGTTAACAACAAAGAGCATTACAGTCAAACCTTCATCAGTGGCATCGATGGGAGTGTTCAATACTACGGCGTAGCTCCCCAAAAAGGAGAAAAAACGGACACATCAGCGCTGTTTTTATCGGTACACGGAGCAGGGGTAGAGGCCATCGGGCAAGCGCGTGCGTACAAACCGAAAGAATGGGGAACGCTCGTAGCCCCCACCAACCGCCGCCCACGTGGGTTCAACTGGGAAGACTGGGGGCGCTTAGACGCATTGGAAGTATTGGCGATTGCCGAGAAAAAATTTCAGCCCCACCCACAAAAAATTTACTTAACAGGCCACTCCATGGGCGGTCACGGAACGTGGTACTTGGGAGCTACTTTTCCTGGTAAATGGGCGGGGATTGCCCCCTGTGCGGGTTATCCAACCTTGATGGGCTACGGCTCGGCGGATGGAAAAATTCCCGAAAACAGTACCAATCCCGTGGAGCAATTGCTGCTTCGGGCTAGTAATCCAAGCAACGTCATGGCATTGGCCCAAAACTACAAAGCCAGCGGTATTTACATCCTCCACGGCGACGCCGACCGCACCGTTTCGGTAGAATACGCCCGCACCATGCGCAACACCTTGGGCGCTTTTCACAACGATTTTTCGTACTATGAATACCCCAACGGCTCGCACTGGTACGGCGACCACAGTGTAGATTGGTCACCGCTTTTTGATTATTTCAAATGGCACCGTTCAAAAAAAGCCGAAGACGCTGACGTCTTGGATTTTACCACAGCAAACCCTGCTATTTCTTCCCACTACCATTGGATTGGGGTGGAACAACAAATTCGTCCGTTGCAATACAGCCGCATTCAGGCAAAACGAATGCTGAACGAGAAGACGCTGGCCATTACCACCGACAATGTACAAACCCTTACGGTGCATCCTTCGGCGTTTTTGGCGAATCAGTCTTTTAAGCTAAAAATTGACAATCAGGAAATTACGGGTACTTTCCAGCTGACCAACCAACCCTTGTATTTTGCAAAAAAAGAGAAATGGGAAGCCACCGAAAAACCGTCGATTCAGCAAAAAGGAGCGCACCGAAACGGAACTTTCAAAACGGCGTTCAACCATCGGATGGTCTTTGTGTATGGAACAACAGGTAGCAAAGAAGAAAACGAATGGGCTTATAACAAAGCACGTTACGACGCTGAAACTTGGTATTACCGTGGCAATGGTGCTGTCGACGTAATTTCGGATAAAGAGTTTTCGTTGGCTGCTTTTGCTGACCGTGGCGTAGTGATTTTTGGAAATGCGACCACCAACAGCGCGTGGAATTTGCTATTGGGTCAAAGTCCGATTCAGGTTCAAAAAGGCAGTATGAAAGTTGGCAACGAAACCCTTTCGGGCGACGACCTAGGCGGATACTTTATTTACCCTCGTCCTGACAGTCCCCTAGCCTCAGTAGCAGCCGTCACAGGTACGGGTTTGGCTGGGATGATGGCAACCGAATCGAACCAGTATTTTACGGGAGGAAGCGGTTTCCCCGACTATTTTATCTTCAGCGCTGCTATGCTCAAAGAAGGCACTAAAGGTGTCAGAATGGCTGGTTTCTTCGATAATCAATGGCAATTTACGCCAAATGATGTCGTGAAAGTGCCGTAGAGTTGGTTAAGGATTTACAATAAAAAAGGTGTAGAAAATTTTCTGCACCTTTTTTATTGTGGTTTGGGTAGTCGGGTTGTGAGCAACCCTCTTCACGATTCAACAAAAAAAGGGAGCATTTTTTGCTCCCTTCCTCGTCTTCAATTTTGAAATTAATGATGGCCGTGGCTTTCGTTGCCTTTTTGGCAGCAGCTAGGAAGTTTATCGTGAGCGGTTTGGCTACATACTTGACTATCAGCATCGTAGCCCGTATCAGTAATGACCTTACGAAGCGATGCCTCGTCGGTTTTTTTAGGATTATACTTGATAGTCACTACTTTGTCGTCGAGGTTCAATACTGCTTCGTTTACCCCTTTGCTCAGTGTCAAGTTTTTTTCGATACGCTCCTTGCACATCTCACATACGGCAGAAGTCTTGATTTTTACTTCTTTTTCTTTGCCTGGTTTGCTGGCGGTGGTGCTGAATACTACTCCCAGTAGTAGCGCCAAAACGATTGTTAGTTGTTTCATTGGTTTAAAGCCCCCAGCCCCGATGGGGAGGTTTTTGATGATAAAACGTACAGGAGGGGTCAATAAGTACGTTGGTGAACTATGAGTTGGTTTAGTCTTTCACTTTAATCCTGATTCCTGCATAAATCGTTCTTCCTATCACAGGTCCCCAGGTTTGTCCTGCGTCAAAATACTTATTGAAGGGATCTTCGGAGTGAATAATAGGATTTGGCTGTTTAAAATTTCCCAAGTTTTCTCCGCCCAAATAGACCTCAAATTTTTTGAAAGCCCTTGATACTTGCGCATTTACGTTGACAAACGATTGAGAATACAAAATCGGCATGGATTTGCGCTCGATTGTCGCTTGTAACGATTTCATGGGGTCATTGATACGGGCTTTCCCATTCCATTGCACCGTCAAGTCGGCTTTCCATTTATCGTAAGGCAATGTGTAACCGATGTTAAAAAGCACACGCTCTCTCGGAATCATCATACGCTGCGCCAAACGCACATCGTTGGCGGGCTGCCCCATGGTTTGCCATACGTCAAACAAGCGGTAGGCCACTTTGACTTCAGTTCGTTTGGATAGTAAGGTATTGAGCTCAACTTGAAAGCTATTAGAATAGGATTTGCCTCGTAAGTTGTAAAAATAGAGGTGAGAGGCGAGGGCATCGGCATGGTCGGTGTCGGCAACCAACTGGTTTTGGAAATCGGTACGGTAATAGTCCAAAATCAAGTCCCAGTGTTTTTCAAACCAGTGAAACGTTTGGGTGATACTTAGGCCATAATTCCACGAAACTTCGGGTTGAAGCGGGCCACCCCAAAAACGTACGGCTCGCCCACTGACTAAATAGCCATAGTTTTCGGCCAAAGCATTTGGGGTGCGTTGCCCCCTTCCTGCCGAAACCCGCACGACGGTATGCTCCAAAGGTTGCCAGCGGGCGTGTAAACGAGGCGTGACAAAAGCGCCAAACAAGTTGTGGTAATCGGCACGTAAACCTGCGACAACCGTAAACTTATCTAAGTAATTGTAGGTATACTCAAAAAATGCCCCAGGCACCGACTCCATACGCGTCATCAAGCTGTCTTTGTAGGTTTCGCGGTAGTCGTCCAACAAATAATTGAAGCCAGTTTTAAACTGGTGATTGGTATTGCTGATGATGGATTGGTAAATTAAATTTCCATACAAGGTACGTTGGTTACCGTCGTAATTGGCAAAACCAAAGTACGAATTGGTGTTATGCTGCGAAGCGTTTAGGATGAGCCCTAGCCCTTTGTAAGGTTTATCTTGGTACAATTTGGCGGTTTTAGAAAAAAACTCAACCCGATTGGTTACGTTCCCAAAACCATAAGCTTGCGAAGTCCCCCGCATATTTTCGCGAAAGGCCATTTGGCCTCCTAGGCGGTTTTCGTGCAGTGCTTTTACGCCGAATTGAGCCATCATTTTGTCACTTTTGTACTGCCAGCGATTTATACCATTGAACTGGGTGTAAAGTGGCAAGTCCATGAATCCGTCGCCGTTGTTATCCACCCGATTTTGCAAGGTACTAGCGTGGGTTAAAAACCCCACTGCCCACTTGTCAGACAGTTTACGATTGAGGTTCAGGTTCAACTCTCCACGTCCAAAATTATTGACATAGGTATTAAAATATGTCTTTTCTCGGGCGTCGGGTTTGATCAATTCAACGTTGATGGCTCCCGTAAGGCTTTCGTAGCCATTCACTACTGAGCCTGCTCCCTTGGCAATGTCGATGGACTGAATCCACGTACCAGGGATATAATTCATGCCAAAAGTAGAAGCCAGCCCGCGAATCGTAGGAACGTTTTCCACATTGGTTTGCACGTATTGGCCACCCAGCCCTAAAAATTGGATTTGTTTGGCCCCCGTCACGGCATCGCTGTAACTGACGGATACAGAAGCGTTGGTTTCAAAACTTTCCGATAAGTTACAACAAGCGGCTTTGGCAAGGGCTTTGGTCGTAATGATTTCGGTTTGAATGGGGTTCAAACGGTCGATTTGCGACGAAGTTCCTCGTACTACTACCTCGCCCAACTGACCTTCGGGCTTCATTATGATGTCGAAATTGCTTTCCGCCGATATCTTTATCGTGTCGGTTTTGTAGCCGATGTAGCTGATGATTAAACGGTTGGTTTTGGCAGAGCGGGCAATGTCAAATTTCCCTAAGCTGTCGGTGATTGTTCCTAAGGATGTTCCTCCCCAAAAAACGTTTACTCCTACTAAGGCCGACTTTTTCCCCGTTTCGTTGCGCTCATAAATCGTCCCCGTGACGCGCTGAGCCTGCAATCTCCCCCCAAGCAAACAGCTTAGAAGGATTAGATATATGTTTAAACTAGGTAGTTTCATCTGTTCAATTTGCGTTAACATGGTATCCAACAGTATCCAATGGTTGACGGCCCTTCGAATCAGCGTTTTTGAATTGACTAGGCGTCATGCCCGTAATTTTCTTAAACTGATTCGATAAATGACCCACGCTACTGTAATGAAGTTCGTCGGCTATTTGGCTGAGACTTAATTCATCATACGCCAATAACTCTTTCACTCGCTCGATTTTCTGACGAATGAGGTATTGTTCGATTGTAATCCCTTCATGAGCGGAAAAAAGCGTGCTAAGACCGTTGTAGTCACGATGAAGCTGCGCGGCTAAATAGTCAGAAACGTTTACTTTCAAGCCTTCCGAAGATGAACGAACGAGTTCTAATACCAACGTTTTGATTTTTTCGATGACTCGCAAGCGCTTATCTTCAAGGAGTTCAAAACCGTATTCTTTGAGCGTAGCAGCTACTGCATCCACTTGCGCTGGAGCGAATGGTTCGGACACGGTAACTTCGCCTAGCGTCACTTGCTGAACTTGAAAGGTAGCTTGAGAAAAGAGCTGATTTACAACCAGTTTACAACGGTCACAAACCATGTTTTTGACGTAAAATACCATTGGATTTTGACTTAAAATTTCCCAAAAATGCGTTGACATGAACGGCAGTCATGCCAAGGAAATTCTAAATCAAGAAGGATTGGACGAACGAAAGCATACTTCGCCCGTGAAACAAAGAAGTGAAAGAATAAACAGAAGAAGAACCCGCCGAAGTGGGCAAGAAAAATTCGAGTACAACTTTGAAGACCGCTACAAACGTCTCAACAACCCAGTCAGCCGTTGCTTTTAACAACTTAGCGACCCATTGCGTCACTGACGACGCTACTTCTACATTTTCGTAGCGTTGTTGGTCTTCGCAGCAAGTTCTTTTTTTGATAATCGTTTGTCCAGAAGGAGTTGTGGACTCTTTTGTCGTAGCACAGCTGCCGCATTTTTGTTTGCTAAGGGCAGCCAAATGCAGCGATTTTCCTCTTAGAATACAATGATGTTCAACCACGCCAAAGCCTGTGCTTGCCGTTAGAACGACAAGAGCCATAAAAAAGGCAAGAAAGCGGCGGAACATTAATTTCATATAAGCAGATAGCGCTGTAATTTAGGTCGAAACATTTCTTTGGGCTAAAAAGTTCGGACAAATGTTCAAAATAAAAAAGGTGACGAAAACGAATTCGCCACCTTTCTCAAAAAAGAGGTACACTTAGCACCGCTTTTCCCAATTATTTTACTTTTTCTACTACTGCCTTGAACGCCTCAGGGTGATTCATTGCAAGGTCAGCAAGTACTTTACGGTTTAGCTCAACACCAGCCGCGTGAACTTTACCCATCAATGCAGAATAAGACAATCCTTCTTGACGAGCCGCAGCGTTGATACGCTGAATCCACAAGGCACGGAAATTTCTTTTCTTTTGTTTACGACCGACATAAGCGTAGTTAAGACCGCGCTCAACGGCGTTTTTGGCTACTGTCCATACGTTTTTACGACGGCCGTAGTAACCTTTGGCTAATTTTAATACTTTTTTGCGACGAGCCCGCGACGCAACGTGGTTTACCGAACGTGGCATAGTTTTGTTAGTTTTTTGACGGTTGGTGGCTTAGTTTAAGCACTTTGTAAACCAACAATCGGGTGAAACAATGAACCTGTGCTTGCGCACTAATTAGAACTTAAGCATCAAACGGATGCGATCCATATTTGTGTCATCAACAACAGTGAAGCCTACAAGGCCACGCTTACGTTTTGTTGATTTCTTAGTCAAAATATGGCTATGGAAAGCGTGCTTACGCTTAATTTTACCAGTGCCAGTCATTTTAAAACGCTTCTTGGCACCTGAATTGGTTTTAACTTTTGGCATGATACCAGACTTTTAAAGTAGTTAAAAAAAGTAAAAAATTTGGGGTGCAAAGGTACGAACCTTTGTTGAATATTACAATCCGAGGGGCAGAACTTTATCTTCGTTTTTAAAGAGATACGATTTCTTTTGGCCTTGGTAGTTGAAATTAATGAGATTCACTTGGTCGTCGAAGAAGTCGAGCATGATGGTGTTTTGGAGAGAAAACCCAGCGACGGATTCTGGACAGGGGATTTCGATGTACACCCAAGTGGCGTCAGCTTCCTGTTCTTTGCCAAGGTAAGTGTACGGTTTTTTCTGTTTAGTGGCATTTACCAACGCAAAATGCTTCCGAATGTATTTTTCGACAAAGGGGTCATTCTTGTCGTTGTTGACCACCGTGAATTTCTGACCGCCATTTTCTTTTGAAAGTACTTTTTCCAAATCGTCCGTAAACACCCGAATACTCACCTCAAACGACTTTTCTTTAGCGTTATAGTCCATTCGGGTAATGCTGGTATGGAAATCGTGCTTTGAAAAACCAAAAGCGCTAAGGCACAAAAGGAGAATCACGCAAAGACGCAAAGGCGAAAAGAACGTTTCCGTCTTTGCACCTTTGCGTGAATTAGTTACTAAACTCATACTACCGGAAGAGTTTAAAAATATCATTTCCAAAAGCGAAAACCATCAATCCAAGGAGAATAACCATTCCCACTTTTTGAGCGGCTTCTAAGAATTTATCCGATGGCTTGTGGCCTGTCACCATTTCATAAATCAACAAAACCGAGTGGCCACCATCAAGGGCTGGAATGGGTAAAATATTCATAAATGCCAATACCATCGACAGCAAGCCCGTGAGGAACCAAAAACGACCCCAATCCCAAATTCCACCGAACATTTGAGCAATACCTATCGGCCCGCTCAATGCCTTAGAAGCCGAAACTTCACCACGGAAGATTTTGCCAAATCCACGAATGTTGTCGGTCACTACGCTGAATGCTTTTTGAGTTCCAATCGCAATTGACTCACCGAAAGAGTAGTCGATGTGGGTAGTTTTAAGTCCCAATTCTGGGGCAAAGCCAATTTTGCCTTCTTCGGGTACGTCCACGTTAAGCGTTACGATTTTTCCTTTACGGTCAATTTCCAACACTGCTTTTTTGTTTTTCAGATTGGACAGTGCATCTCTGATTTCGTGGTAAAACTGGATAGGCTGGTTATTTACCTTCACAATTTTATCACCTGCTAATAATCCTGATTTAGATGCAGGCATCCCAGGCGTCACTTCTCTAATCGAGAAAGGATAAATGGGGTCAATAAACTCACCCGCATTTTTCTTGTCCGAAATCTTCTCGATGAAATTATTCGGCACATAAATATCCACTTTTTCCCCATTACGCTCTACCGTGTAGTAGCTGTTCGACTCCAAAAATACTTTACGAACTTCGGCAAAATCATCAAATGGTTTTCCGTTGATGGCAACGATTTTATCACCCGTACGCAACCCAATTTCTTGGCCTAACTTGTGCGCAACGATTCCGTATTTTACATCTTTGGTCGCGATGTAGTCGTATCCTTCCGAATACGTAATGGCCACAAAAATGATAATTCCCGTAATCACATTGACGATGATTCCGCCCAGCATCACAATCAAACGCTGCCAAGCGGGTTTGGCGCGGAATTCCCAAGGTTCAGGCTCGGCCGTCAAATTTTTAGTATCCAACGATTCATCGACCATTCCCGAAATTTTCACAAAACCACCCAGTGGCACTGCCCCAAAACCATATTCGGTTTCTCCGCGTTGGATAGACCATATTTTGGGCGGAAACCCAATGAAATACTTTTCAACTCGCATTCCGAACATCTTTGCGGTGATCAGATGCCCCCATTCGTGTAATCCTACTAAAATCGACAGTCCCAAAATCAACTGTCCCACCATTACTAAAATTTCCATTCTTTGAGTTTATGTGTGCTTGCACACGTTTAGTTAGTCATTAATCAATATTTTGAAAAACCGTTGTTAGGTCGATTTCTAATCCTTCTAAGACCTTTCCCCCGTCGATAACACCAAACGGTCGTTTTTCAGGATTGGTATTTTGAGGGCTAAAAATCATGTATGTTTTCTCGTTGGGGTCAATCAACCAACCCAATTGGCAACCGTTGGCGACCCACTCCTTCATTTTATCAACATGCTCCGACCAAGTGTCTGATTCTGAAATGACTTCTACCACAAAATCAGGACAGATAGGGGCAAATTTTTTCCGTAAAACCGAAGGAACTTGTTCCCATCGCTCGCGACGTATCCAAGCCACGTCAGGCGACTTGATGGATTTGTCAGGCAGGGTAAAACCTGTTGATGAAGGAAATACAAAACCTTGGTTCGTACCTCTATTCCAGAGCTTTATTTCAACAAAAATTTCGCCATCGTTGTGGCCTCCAACACTTCCAGTAGGTGACATAAAAATGATTCTTCCGTATTTGTCCCGCTCAAAGTGCATTCCATTGCGACGATTTGCCTCACAAAAAGCGAAGAACTCATCGTCGTTCATGGTATCCATGGTGGGTATGTTCAGTACTTGGGACATAGTCGCTATTTTGACAGTAAACTTTCGGCTACACGGCGTGTTTCGGTGTCGGTTTCGATATAATCGTCGAGGGTTGGTTGTTGAATAAACGCTACGGTGTTCATACAAGTTTCGATAAGGTCTGACATTTGCAGAAAACCTACTTTATCTTGTAAAAACGCCGCTACTGCCACTTCATTGGCTGCATTCACAATGCAGGCCATGTTTCCACCACGTTCGAGGGCATCGAAAGCGAATTGCAAATTACGAAAAGTTTTTAAGTCGGGTTGCTCAAATGTGAGAGACGGGTACTGAGCAAAGTTGAAGCGAGGAAAATCGGCCTTTAAGCGGTGCGGGTAGGTGAGGGCAAACTGAATCGGGAGGCGCATATCAGGTAATCCCATTTGGGCTTTGATGCTTCCATCTTCAAACTGCACCATTGAATGGATAATGCTTTGGGGATGCACCACTACTTCGATTTGCGATGCTTCTAGTCCAAATAGCCATTTAGCTTCGATTACCTCTAATCCTTTGTTCATCAACGACGCCGAATCAATCGTAATCTTAGCCCCCATGCTCCAGTTGGGGTGTTTCAACGCTTGCGCTTTGGTGACGTGCAAAAGCTCATCGCGGGTTTTGCCTCGAAATGGCCCACCCGAAGCAGTCAGCAATATTTTTTCGATGGGGTTATGAAATTCTCCGACAATGCACTGAAAGATGGCCGAATGTTCGGAGTCAACGGGGTAGATATTTACCCCTTTTTCGCGCGCTAAAGCCGTCACCAATTCTCCCGCCACCACCAACGTTTCTTTATTGGCCAAGGCAATTTGTTTCCCTGCTTCAATCGCTTTTACGGTAGGAATCAGCCCCGAATAGCCCACCATAGAGGTTAAAACGGTGTCGATAGAGTCCATTTGGACAACATCAGCAATGGCCTTCGCCCCTGCATAGACTTGAATACCAAGCGGGTCGAGGGCATCAAAGACTTTGTCGTATAGCAATTCATTGGCAATGACAACCACATTGGGACGAAACGTTGCGGCTTGCTCAATCAGCAGTTCAGCGTTGTTTTGGGCGGTAAGGATTTCGACCGTAAACGACTCTGGATGAGCCGCTACTACGTCGAGTGCTTGGGTTCCAATCGAACCCGTTGAGCCAAGAATGGCTATGTGTTTTTGGGGAAACTTCATGTAATGGACAACTATTCACGGGCAAAATTACACATTCTTTTGGCTTTTAGGGCAAAGCTGCTTGAGCCTTCATAAACAGCAAAAGGCGTCGTTAGTTGTACTTTACCATTTAACCATGTATTGTTATATTTTTTTCTTTGTACTGTACAGGGGTGACCCCGACGACTTTTTTAAATAATCGGGTGAAATAAGATGGACTTTCAAAGCCTAATTGATAGGCTATTTCCGAAATATTGTCGCCTGTGCCTAGTAGCTGGTTTTTGGCTTCTGTAACAAGGTATAAATGTACGTGGTCTAAAGCCGCTTTGCCCGTTTCTTGTTTTAACACATCGCTCAAGTAACGGGTTGAGAGCGACAATTCACCTGCTAAGTAATGAACAGTAGGCAAACCTTGTGTTTTTTGAAAGCCTTGCTCAAAATAGTGAGTCAATACATGTTGGAACTTCTTTACGGTAGTGCTGGACACATTATGACTGCGGTCAACAAACTGTCTTTTATAAAACCTATCTGAGTATTTTAGCATCGCATCAATATGAGAAAGGATGATTTCTTGGCTAAACTCGTCCTGATTTTGGTCGTATTCTATTCTGATTTTATCATAAAGCTCCCACATGATCTTTTCTTCGGTAGGCGAAATATGCAAGGCTTCATTGATTTCGTATTCAAAATAGCCATACTTTTTGATTTGGCTGTGCAGGTTATGGCCTGTTAAGTAATCCTCATGCACAAACATGACAAAGCCTTTTTCGGCAAATTGCACATTACTTACTTCTATAATCTGCCGTGGTTTCATAAAAACCATCGAGCCATTCTCGTGGTCGTACTTGGTTTTTCCGTACAAGACATAGCCTGATTTTATTTTTTTCAAGGCAATCATGTAGAAATCTCCTGTAAATCTTGATTGCCCCAGAGAATAGCTCATGAGCTCTTTACAAGTCATCAAACTGATTAAAGGGTTGGCAGGAGGCGGATAGCCACTTTTTTGGTGTAACTCTGCAATGCTTTTATAATGTACTATTTTGTCCATGTCTGTTGGAATCAATAAATCAACACCACAAGGTACTAAATTATCGTTAAGCACGGCTTTTTAAGCCATTCTTTCACCTTCGTATTTCTGTGCTATTCTTCCGCTGAAATGGGTTAGTCGTTCGCCAAGGGGCTCAAGTACCTTTGTCACATCAAAATAAACAAAACACGAACGACATCATGAGCAAGACAATTTTTATTACAGGGGCATCAAGAGGATTTGGTAAACTTTGGACAGAAGCATTTTTGAAACGTGGCAACAAAGTAGCCGCAACTTCACGCAATATCAGCGGATTACAATACTTGGTAGAACAATACGGAGAACAGTTTTTACCGATTGAGTTAGACATTACAGACAGAAAAGCCAGCATCGAAGCAGTAAATAAAGCTAAAGCATATTTCGGTGGACTTGATGTAGTCATAAACAATGCGGGCTACGGCGTATTTGGAGCAATTGAGGAAGTAGCAGAAGACGATGTAAAAGGCGTTTTTGACACCAATGTATTTGGTACTCTTTGGATTACACAGGCAGCTTTGCCCATTTTCAGAGAACAAGGACATGGGCATATCATTCAGCTTTCGAGTGTATTAGGTATTTGGACATTGCCAACTTTGGGTATTTATAATGCAACCAAATTTGCAGTAGAAGGTCTTACAGAGTCGTTGGCAAATGAAGTAAAAGACTTGGGTATTCATGTAACCTTGATAGAGCCAAACGGTTATGCGACTGATTTCGGTGGAAGTTCGGCAGTTCAGAGTAAAGCTATCGAAGCTTATAATTCGGTAAAAGCTGGATTAGCCACTACAGAAGGCTTACTACCAGAAGATTATGGCAAACCAGAAGCCACAGTTCCTGCTATTTTGAAATTGATTGACAGTCAAAATCCTCCATTACGCCTTTTCCTTGGAAAAGTGGGTTATCAGAAAACCCAAAGAGTATATGCCGAGAAACTTCAAACTTGGAAAGAGTGGAATGAGGTTTCAGTAGAAGCTCACGGGTAAATATTTATCAAAGATTACACTTCATCATCACAGTCAAAATTTTAAAATTATACTAACATGAAAACGATTCAAGTTCCTGCCACAGAGGCATTAAGTACCTTATCTCAAACAATTTTAGTACAGGTACAGAAAAAAATGGGTAAAGTCCCCAATTTATACGCTACTATCGGGTATTCGGGTCAATCCCTCAAAGGAATGCTTGATTTTGAAGCTACACTTTCTCAGGATTCCTCTTTTACGGGAAAAGAAAAAGAAGCTATTAACCTGATAGTTTCGCAAGTGAACAATTGTGATTACTGTTTGTCAGCACATACGATGCTGGCTCAGTTGAAAGGCTTTAGAAAAGAAGATACCCTTGCTATCAGAAAAGGTGTAGTAAATGACTCAAAACTAAGTGTTATCATTTCTTTAGCCGCATCTATTGCCAATAATAAAGGAAACGCCAGCGAAAAAGCTTTGGAGCAATTTTTTGAAATAGGCTACGACGAAAAAGCCCTCATTGAGCTTATCGGATTGATTACTTTAAGAATATTTACTAATTACGTATATGCCAATACGAAAATTCCTGTGGATTTTCCTGCGATTGAATCAATTGCATAGTAATCCAACAGCCTTCATTCCCAAACTGTTATCAGTTCGGGGAGTGAAGGCTGTTGGATTGAATGGCTATTAGTTTAGTCGGTGCAACACCAAACGCTTTTTTAAAGGCAAAAGAGAAATGGGATAAGTCTTCAAAGCCTAAATCGAGATAAATGTCTGAGGCTATTTTTCCTTTTTCATGGATAAGATAGTAGGCTTCTTTAAGGCGTTTTTGTTGTAACCAATGCCTCGGAGAAACACCGAATATTTTCTCGAAATCCCTTTTGAAAGTTGCCAAACTTCTGCCTGTAAGGTAGGCAAAACGTTCTAAGTGAACATTGAAATGATAGTTTTTATTCATGAATGACTCCAAATCAATTTTGTGTGGGTCATTAAAATCAAATAAAATATCCTTTAAGGCTGGATTGGTTTGTAATAGTAGCAAAATCCCTTCATATAGTTTTATATCAACCATTTGAGCATTCTCCAAAATGGTACTTTGGCGATAGGTCAGTAAAGAATTGACATAGCTTTCGAGTAGCGAATTGGTTTGTAGGGTGAATATAAACTGCTCGTGTGGCTTTTGTTCAGAGAGTACTTCGTAGGTTAAACTGAAACTTTTTAAAGTTTCTTGTGTAAACAAAATACTTAGTGATTGGTACTCGCCATTAGCAGGAGGATGTTTACTGAATTTTAGGAGTTGATTGCGTCTGATAAAACGAAAAGTTCCTTCCCTCGATTCATATTGACTATTGCCGTCGCTGAGAATCGAAGTGCCTGTAATTTGATAATTTAATACATGGTCAGCCACAAATTGCTCACCTTCTCTGCTTTGTTTGTAGTAGCAAGAATAGGTAATATTCGCACGTTTTTTATTTTCGTTTTCAGCTTTCATATCAGGCTCAAATTAATCTATTTCCAGTATCAATACAATTTTCATAAGCTTTGAGTTTTCAATTAACAAATATGTACATAGCCAACTATATATTTTACGGCTGTCTATCAGCAACAAAGGTCGTTTCAGAAACAACGAAATGTAGTCCAAATTGAAAATTCCCCAAAAGAAAGAAGTATAAACTGGTTGAAATTCTTAAAATATATAGCTAGCGAAAATACTATGATACTTGATAATAGACCGTTGGATTAATATGTGTGCTGAAATGTTTCAACCACTTCATACATCCCTGATTCAAATTTAGCAATTTCTAATGCTTGAGTGAGATAGGGTGAAGCGACAGAATTATTCCTCATATTTTGATAATCTTCTAAACTCGTCCATTGAGCATACATGGTTACTTTTGTCCCATCTATACTTCTATGAAGACTCGATGAAATAAATCCTGTCATCATTCGAACGCTACTGTTTGTGGCTAAAGTAAGTAACTCAATGAGTTTTTGCTGATTGATGGGCTCAACTGTAAAAACATTAATGAAGGTTACAACTTTGTTTTCTTTTGTTATTTGAGTCATTTTGTTTAATCTTTTATTTAATAAATATTGGCGAGCTCAGAGTCTGTGATTTGATAAACCAGTGTTACTAAGCTATTACCATTAACGAGCGAATCAATTCGCTCGTTAATGGTAATACAGGAAATTATGCTTTTTCAATAATTCCTTTACTGCTCAAAAACTTTTTACCTTCTTCTGTTTCAAAGATATTTTCAGCTTCGTCGTGGTCGGTAGAGTTACTTACGTCAAGCCATTTTTCAAACTCTGCTTTTCGATTTTCATCAGCACTTCTCAAAATAGTCGTTGCTTCGCTTCCCAATACCAAATGCACAGGTGGCTCTGGATGCGATGCCAGTTCAAACATTACTTTGGCAGCTTTGGCAGGGTCTCCCACAGGCACATATTTTCCTGATAAAATATACGCTTTCATACCATCAACAGTACTTTCATAACCCTCTATATCTTCGGCAAAGCTCATAGATGCACCAGCCCAATCGGTACGAAAACCGCCTGGTTCAATAGACGTTACTTTGATGCCCAGAGGTGCTACTTCTTTGCTTAGTGCTTCGGTAAAACCTGCTAAACCAAATTTGGCTGCTTGATATATGGTCAATCCAGGGTTTCCGACACGCCCACCAATTGAACTAATTTGAAGGATGCGTCCAGAGCGTTGTTTACGCATAATGGGTAAAATAACACGAGTGATTTCGATAGGAGCGTATAAGTTCACTTCTAACTGGCTACGAACTTGTTCATCAGTAAATGCCTCGGCAGCACCCGTAATACCAAATCCTGCATTATTGACCAAAACGTCAATTCTACCAAAATGATTTACTGCTTCGGCAACAGCAGTATCAATCTGAGCCTTGTTGCTTACATCCAGCGGAAGAGCTAATACTTGATTCGGGAATTGCTCTACCAAATCATTTAATTGTGAAACATTTCTTGCGGTGGCAACCACGTTATCACCGTTTGTTAGTACTTCTAAAGCAAGGCTTTTGCCTAAACCTTTTGAGCTACCTGTAATAAACCAAACCTTTGTCATTTTTCTTGAATTTTGTTTCTGCAAAGTTCTCTCGAAAATCATGGGACTTCTTTGTTAGAAAGCTCAATGTAGCTTTGTTGAAAAGCTCAGGTGTCAGTTTTTTGTAGCACAAATCAACGGTTCTACCACAAATCTCACTCTTTCGTATTTCTGTGCTATTCTTCCGCTGAAATGGGTTAGTCGTTCGCCAAGGGGGCTGATTAACTTTGTCATATCAACATAAACAAAAAACAAACAACATCATGAGCAAGACAATTTTTATCACAGGAGCATCAAGAGGATTTGGAAAACTTTGGGCAGAAGCATTTTTGAAACGTGGCGATAAAGTAGCCGCAACAGCCCGCAACATCGCTGCTTTAGGCGACCTTGTAAGTACCTATGGCGATAATATTTTACCCGTGCAATTAGATGTAAATAACCGTCAAGAAGTAATCAATGCTGTTAATCAAGTAGTTAGCCGTTTTGGAGGCATTGATATTTTAATTAACAATGCTGGTTATGGTTTATTCGGTACAGTAGAAGAAACGACCGAGCAACAAGCCAGAGATCAAATGGAAACGAATTTCTTTGGACTTTTGTGGGTGACACAAGCAGTTTTGCCCATTATGCGTCAACAAAAAAGTGGGCATATTATTCAAGTATCAAGCTTTTTGGGACTTACTACTTTGCCTATGTTAGGTTTGTACAACGCATCAAAATTTGCCGTAGAAGGACTTAGCGAAACCATTGCCTCGGAAGTAGCTCATTTAGGAATCAAATTTACACTCATTGAACCCAACGGTTTTGCGACAGAATGGGCAGGATCTTCGGCTATCCAAACCACCGACAGCATCGCAGATTATGCACCAGTACGTGCCGCCTTTGCAGCCTCTGGCGAAAATCCAGCCATTTGGGGAAAACCAGAAGCTACCGTAGAAGCCATTTTGAAAGTAGTCAACAGCGAAAATCCACCACAAAGATTATTATTAGGAAAAATCGCATACCATGTTGTGAATCAAGTATATAAAAATCGCCTTGAAGAAATTGAAGCATGGAAGGAGGTAAGTATTGCCGCTCACGGACATTGATTCATTTTACCTGCCCAATCATTTAACAATTAAAAAATACTACCATGAAAAATGTACAAGAATTACTTGGCCAAAAATCGTTTGCATTAACCGCAGAAACGCAATTCGCCCTAATTGATGGTAAAAAAAGAGCCTACCGTCAGTTTGGTACTGGTGAACACCTTGTTTTAGTGAATCGATTCCGAGGTGTTTTAGACACTTGGGACCCACTTTTTTTAGACGGATTAGCCGCCCAAAATACAGTTACGATTTTCGACTATTCAGGTATTGGTCTTTCCGAAGGCGAACTTCCTTTAAATACCATTGACGTAGCCAAAGAAATTATTCAACTCCTTGATTATTTAAACATTAAACAGTTTAATGTATTGGGTTGGTCGTATGGAGGTTTGGTTACCCAAAGTCTTATGTTTCAGTATCCCGACCGAGTGTTAAAAACGGTTTTGGTAGGAACAAATCCTCCAGGAAACACTGAAATTCCGATTCAGCCTATCTTTTTTGAAAAAGCCTTGAAGCCTACCAACGATTTAGAGGACGAATATGTATTGTTCTTTGAACCATCTTCTGAAAAAAGCAAACAATTGGCCAAGGCTTCGCACGAACGTATTGCTCAACGTTTAGATCACAGTCTTATTCCTGCCACTCAGAATATTCTGCAACGATACTTTGCGGGTTCGATAGCTTTTAGAGAAGATAAGCTCAATTTAAGAGAACGTTATAGAACGTTACAAACACCAATCTTTGTAGTTTCGGGTGATAATGATATAAGTTTTGCCGTTGAAAACTGGTTTCCGTTATTGAAAAATGCCCCGAGTATTCAGCATCTTATTTTGCACGAAACGGGGCATGGGCCACAACATCAGTATCCAACGTTGGTGAGTGCTTATATCAATTTATTCCTTCAACAATCATGAACGTGATCGCTAGGCTAAACCCGAATAATTGGTACAAAATGTATCTACAATAGGTACTGATTTCCCCATTCTCGCATTTCGATAAGCACATTTTTCAGAGCTCTACCTTTATCCGTCAATGAGTACTCGACCCGTGGAGGAACTTCCGCATAGACTTTTCTAACGACAAGGCCATTGTCTTCTAATTGCTTAAGTTCTTTCACGAGCATACGAGTATTGATACCTTCGATACTTCTTTCCAGCTCTTTGAAGCGCTTAGTTTCATAAATCAACGAGAAAATAATAGGTAGCGTCCACTTCCCGCCTATCACATCGGCTGTTCTTGTGATGGGACATTCAGAAAAGTTACATTTTTTTTTAGCCATAATAATCTGATGGTCAACATTGATTTACTTTTTGTTATTACTTCACAATAAAGTAACTACTTGCAAAAGTAAAGTAATGGATTTTGCTTTGCAATAAAAAACGTAACATCATGATTTTAAAGACGCAAAAAATAAGCGATAGTTATTGGAAAGTAATTATTGACAACCCGCCAATTAACTTGTTTGGCCCAGAAATGTCAGAAGAATTGATAGTGTTGATAGACGAATTTGAAGCAGCCGAAAACCTAAAAGTGGTGGTATTTGAAAGTGCAAACCCTGACTTTTTCATTGCCCACTTAGATGTACTGAAAGCTACGGGCTTCCCGAAAGGTGTTGGAAAAACAGGGCTTTCAAAATCTTGGCCAGATGTTGCCAAACGTTTTGAACAGGCTCCATTTGTCAGTATTGCCTCTATCAGAGGACGTGCCAGGGGATTGGGTAGCGAATTTGCGCAGGCAATGGATATGCGATTTGCGAGCAAAGAAAAAGCGATTTTTGGTCAACCCGAAATAGGATTCAGTATCTTCCCTGGCGGTGGTGGTATGGAACGATTACATCTGCTTACAGGCAAAGCAAAAGCATTGGAAATTATTTTGAGTGGCAGTGATTTTGACGCTGAAACGGCCGCCGCTTATGGCTGGATAAACCGTGCGATTGCCGACGAAGAATTAGATGATTTTGTGGAAAACCTTGCCCAACGCATTGCCTCATTTGATAAGAAAGTAATTGCAGAAATTAAATCGATTATCAATGAAAGAGCGGTAAATCCTAAAAATGAACACATTATGGATACCCAAACTCGATTTTTTGAAGCCTTAGCCCAACCAGAGGCGGCCAACAGAATGAAAAAACTTTTTGCCAAAGGACTTCAACAAAACGGTGATGCGGAACTAAATCTCGGGAAGCATTTGTAGGGAACATCAAAATAATAGTAATCTAGCCCAGAGCGTGGATGTAACCAAAAGCTATTTCTTGTCTGAATTTCGGTAAAAATAGCAGTCTAGGAGGGTGTTATCTCGGCTCGGGACTAAAGTTTAACATTAGAGTAGATTAACCAAAAGGGTGAATTTAGGTAGTACCTATTCACCCTTTTTTACATTTACTCCGATGGAACGCAGAAACTTTTTACGTACTAGCGCCACAGTGGCTATCGGTACTACATTGAGCGCTCAGGCCACTGAATGGTTTCACCACGACTCACAAGCCAGCGATTTAGCCTCGCACAAAATTGCGGACATTGCCTATACCCAAGTACAGCTAAAGTGGCCTCGTTTTGTAGGCAAAAACGCCCGACGAGATATTCACGGATACGGCCCCAAAGTAAGTGTCTGTGTACTTACCACCGACCAAGGAGCAAAAGGTTGGGGAATGCACGGTCGTCGAAGCGATGAAACCATTGCGTATTTGAAAGGGAAACGTGTTTCGGATGTTTTTGAACCAAAATTGGGCGTTACCGACCCTCAAGCCTTACCTTTTGATGTGCCACTGCACGATTTGGCAGGGGTCATCCTCAACAAACCTGTCTATGAATTAATGGGGCGTAAAAAGCCGATTACAACCAAGTGCTACAGTGGCATGATTTATTTTGATGAGCTCGAACCCAAAGAAGGCCCTGTGACTACGTTGCCCAACGGACTCGACAATATCATTGCCAATTGCAGTGCAGATTATAAATTGGGCTATCGGCAGTTCAAACTAAAAATTGGGCGCGGCAATATTTGGATGCCCAAACAAGAAGGGCTTCAACGCGACATCGAAGTGACGAAGCTTGTTCATAAAACATTTCCCGATTGCGATATTCTGGTCGATGCCAACGATGGTTACACGGCCGACATGGCTATCGCTTATCTAAAAGGCATTGATGGGATTCCGCTGTTTTGGTTTGAAGAACCCTTTGCCGAAACCGTGGCAGATTACCGAAAGTTAAAAGACTGGTTGAAAGCCAACAACGTTAGAACACTGTTGGCCGATGGCGAAGCCAATCCAAATCAACAACTTCTGCGCGAACTTGAAGAACAAAAACTGATTGATGTTCACATCACCGACATCATGGGCTACGGCTTTACGCCTTGGCGCAAAATCATGCCTGAGCTTCAAAAAATGGGCATTTTAGCCTCTCCTCACGCGTTTGGCGAGCAGTTAAAATCGTTCTATACGGCTCATTTGACAGGGGCATTGGGGAATACCGTCACCATCGAAGGAGTACCATGTACTTGTGAGGACGTTGATTTTAGCCTTTATAAAATTGTCAACAGCGAGTTTATTCCACCCAAAGCACCAGGTTTTGGAATGAAATTGCTAAAAAATACGTAACCCTGCCATTCTCAAGCTTGCTACCGAGACCATTTCACGAATGCTGCTTATTGGTTAGCACGAAACCTCCAATGGTTTATACTCAATCATCATCAATGCAATAATTCAAAGTAGTTACCCAAGCGTTTTCACATGCGCTTACTTTTTACCTTACTTCTTTTTGGATTGTTTGCGGCCGTTGCTCCCAAAATTACCTTATATATTATTGGTACTTCAACTGTCAAAAATGGTTCGGGAAAAGACAGGACAACTTATGGGGATGGGGAAGTTTTTCTAGCCGAAAAGTTTGATACCACCAAAATTTATACTGAAAATCATGCCATCGGAGGGCGAAGCAGTCGTGCGTTTATTACTTCTCTAAAAAAGTGTCGTTTGCGTAAGTATTTGAAATAGCCTGTTTAAGAACGTACAAGTTTGTTGGAAACTAGATGCTTGCGCCTTGTCGTAAGTTTTTAAAACCTTACAGATTACATTCGTTTTGTCATCAAAACCTGTGGGTTTTGCCGTGATTGTGAATTTTTTCTGGCGAAAGTGTTGTTGTCTCTGTCAACAATCATCGACAATTTTAATTTTCAATCACCCATCTAACTAACTTTATGCTTTCTTTTTTTAAGCCTTCTTCCTCACAATCGTTCACTGATTTAGGGCTGCTTTTACTCCGTGTTTTGGTATTCGTCATGCTCATTCCTCATGGGTACGACAAGCTTCTCAGCTTCTTTGACGGAGCCAGTGATTTTCCCGATCCTTTGCACGTAGGTGTGCGGGTTTCTCATTTTATGACTGTTGTTGGAGAAGTTCTTGTTCCGATTCTTCTCATTGTGGGGCTTTGTACGCGCGTGGCAGCAATCATCGAAATTGGTCTTTTTCTAGTGATAGCCTTTGTTATTCACGGAAGTGATCCGTTTGGGGATAAAGAACACGCTTTGTTGTACCTAATACCTTCAATCACATTGCTTTTGTCGGGGGCAGGTAAGTATTCGTTAGACGCGGTGTTATTTCAGAAGCGATAATTAGGAGTAAAGATTATAAAACGCCGTTGAATGAGTACATTGTTAGCTAAGTAGTTTTATTTTTTACCGCAGATTGACGCAGAATTATAAACGCTGATTTTCGCTAAAAAATGGCTTTATAGTGTCATTAATAAGCGTCATCTGCGACTTTCAATCTGCGGGGAATAGTTAAAAAAACTTAGCTTACAAAGCAGTCAACGGCTTTCTTTTTTTAGTAATTTCCTCCAAGCAGGCGAAGCAGCTTAATCACCTCTACCGCTTCTTTTACGTCGTGAACGCGGAGGATATTAGCGCCGTTTAATAAAGCTACCGTATTGAGCGCAGTAGTGGCATTGAGTGATTGTTCGGGCGTGATTTCTAATTTTCGCCAAATCATTGACTTCCGCGATACACCTACCAACATGGGTACGTCTAGTGCTTCAAACGCCCTCAATTCACGCAAAAGCACGTAGTTTTGGTCAGCATTTTTGGCAAAACCAAACCCTAAATCAGCAATGATATCTTTAACGCCTAGTTGCCGTAATTGGTAAATCTTGGCTTGGATTTCCCGCAAAACATCCGTCACCAAATCATCGTATTGGTTGAGGTCTTTCATGGTTTGGGGAGTGCCACGGCTGTGCATCAAGACGTAAGGGACGTTCAGCTCGGCGACGGTTTCAAACATCAACGGGTCGAGGTTGCCTCCAGCGATGTCGTTGATTATGTGGGCCCCTGCTTTTATAGAGGCGCGAGCCACCGATGCTCGAAATGTATCAATCGAAACAATGGCTTGAGGAAAACGCTTATGCAGCATTTCGATGACGGGCAGCACTCGACCTATCTCTTCGTCTTGGCTGACAGCATCAGCGCCTGGCCGCGTTGAGTGGCCACCAATATCGAGCATCGACGCTCCTTCGGAAAGCATTTTTTCGGCCTTTTTGTAGGCATCTTCGATTTGCAGTACGCGGCTACCCGAATAAAAGGAATCAGGGGTTACGTTAAGAATCCCCATGACCTGCGGCGTTGACAAGTCGAGCAACTTTCCAGCGATATTCAGCGTTTTTTTCATAATTTCGCGGCACAAATTGTGTAATGTTAACTGTTCATTGTTACCGTTAGTTTACTTTCAGCTAATTGACTGATAACGGACTCTCAAATTATATGCAACAAACTGAGCGCGAATATCGGAGTGTTATCACTCGCTGCAAAGACATTTTTACCAAAAAAAACCAAGATTACGGCCCATCGTGGCGAATTCTTCGCCTTCCATCTATCACTGACCAGATTTTTATCAAAGCCCAACGGATACGCACCCTTCAAGAAAATGGTTTTTCTAAAGTAGATGAAGGCGAAGTTCCTGAGTTTATTGGTATCATCAATTACTGTGTGATGGCGCTGATTCAGATACAGTTAGGTGACGACAAACGGATGGATTTGACAGCGGCACAACTTACGGAGTTGTACGATGCCCAAATGGATGAAGTGTACGCATTGTTGTTCAACAAAAACCATGATTATGGCGAAGCATGGCGCGATATGCGGGTTAGTAGCATGACCGACATTATTTTGATGAAGCTGTTTCGTATCAAACAAATTGAAGACAACGAAGGAAAAACGATTATTTCGGAAGGAGTAAAGTCGGGTTATCAAGACATTATCAACTATTCGGTGTTTTGTTTAATCAAACTCGGTCTTGCGCATTAACCTTTTATTAACAATCTCCTTTGGCTTAATTTTTGAAATTTGCAGTCTGTAATTTATAGCACACGGATTTAACAGATGTACACCAATTCTGTCCTTTTTTAAATACAAAGCAACCCAAACGAACCTAACGATAACGAATGAAAATTTTAGCTCACATTGTCCGCTTTTTAGTTGGAGGAATCTTTATTTTCTCGGGTCTCGTCAAACTCAACGACCCTGTTGGAACACAAATCAAGCTAGAGGAGTATTTTGAGGTATTTGCTACTGATATGCCTTTCATGCACGATTTCTGGATGGCATTGGTTCCCCTTGCACTTTATTTTTCGGTATTAATGTGTGCTGCCGAAGTGATTTTGGGCGTAGCTCTGATTGCTTCTTGGCGTTTAAAGCAAGTCAATTGGGTTTTATTAGCCTTAATTGTCTTCTTTACTTTTCTGACCTTCTACTCGGCCTACTTCAACAAAGTGACCGATTGCGGTTGTTTCGGTGATTTCTTAAAACTCAAACCTTGGACATCCTTTACCAAGGACGTTGTGTTGTTGGTATTAATCCTGTTCCTAATCTGGCAAAGCAAGGTGTTTCGCACCCTTCGCACAGGTTCGTTGGTGGCATTTTCGGCCATTTTCTCCATTGCATTAGCGATTTATGCCATTCGTTATCTTCCTCCGTTTGACTTTTTGCCTTATAAAGTGGGTAATAACATCCCTCAACTTATGCAACCTTCGGAGCCGCTTCGCTATAAATACATTATGGAGAAAGATGGCAAAACAGAAGAGTTTGAGAAGTTTCCGACGGATACTACCTATAAATACAAAGAAATGGTACTTATCAATGAGAGTGCCAAGCCTAAGATTACTGACTATAAAGTTTGGAACAACGAAGGAGATTTTACTCAGGAAACTTTTACGGGTAAAAAACTCATCATTATCATCAAAAATGGCCCTGACCTCAACGTCGCAAGTTTGGCAGAAATCCGTTCATTGATTAATTCACTGAAAGGTACGGGAGTAGAATCATTGATTTTGACCTCTAACAGCGATGCCGAAATTCAAGAAATTCGCAAAGCGTACGCCCTTGATGTACCCTATTATTTTTCGGACGGAACCGTCCTTAAAACAATTTCACGTTCAAACCCAGGTATCTGGCTAATGAACAACGGTACCGTGAAAGGTAAATGGCACTACAATACAACTCCTGATAAAGAGGAAGTACTTGGTAAATTATAGATAATAAACCACTTCCCGAAAGTTTTAAACTTTCGGGAAGTGGTATGCTTTCGAAATTATAGAGAACGTTTAATGAAAAATATTTTTTTGATAGGTCTCCCTTCTTCGGGAAAAACAACCTTGGGAAAGCAATTGGCACGCCACGCGCGGTATCGGTTTGTGGATACCGATGTGCTCATTGTGAAGGAAGAAGGGATGCCTATTCCTGATATTTTTGCCCAAAAGGGGGAACCCTATTTTCGCGAAGCTGAAGCACGTATTTTACGGGCTATTCGTCCAGATTCTAAGCTAGTCATTGCTACAGGAGGAGGAATGCCCTGTTTTCATGAAAACATCGACTATATCAAAGCTAACGGCATTAGTGTGTTTTTGGACGTGAGCCCCGAGCAAATTGTAGAACGTATTTTACGGCACTCCTCCGACGACCGCCCGTTGTACCAAAAGAACGACAATCAATTGTTGGATAACCTGCGTGAAAAGCATCAATCACGCCTGAGTTTTTATAACCAAGCAGATTTTATCCTTCAAGGAGATAACATCACTATTCGGCAACTCATTGATGCCATTCAGCCTGCCTTAGTTTCTTAATGGCTTTCTAGTTTATTATGATGTCAACGATCACGGTATTTTATGTCAAACTCTTTCTCGTTATAGTATCTTCTGCACTTATTTGGTGGGGGGCACAAAACGAGTCATTTTGGCAAAAACTGCAACAAAACCGACGAGAAAAACGAGCCATTTGGATAAGTTTGCTACTTTTTCGTTTTCTTCCCTTTGTTATTATTTACGTATTTCTTGATCAATCTCCTCGTGGCGATGTGCCCTTTTTTTGGGGCAAAGCGACGCAAGCCTACCAGTGGAAATTGGTATATCGCGATTTTATTTCGTTTCATGCGCCACTTTTTGCCTATATTATTACGATTCCACTTATTTTTTGGTATAGTGCCAAAGCCATCGTGCTTCTAATGGTAGTGGTGGAGGCTATTATCATTTGGTACACTTATCAAGCGTATCGATTGCGTTCATACCCTGACGCCCTCAAAACCACTATTTTGTATACGTTACTTTCGGGACCGATGATTATGGTGTTGTTGGGTGGACAAGAAGATAGTTGGTTGTGGGGCATTGCCGCTTGGATGCTTTTGTACCTTTTACGTACCCACAACGATGGTTTTGGCCTTGGGGTACGATTCTCAGCGGGGCTCATCATTATCAAAGCTACGTTCATTTTTTGGTTTTTCCCCTTATGGTTTTTGCTCAAAAAACGTTGGAGTTTTGTAGGGGGAATGATAGCGGTAGGAATTCCTTCGTTGGTACTGCTCTACGCTGTCATGAAACTAGATTTTTTGATGCCCGTACAAATGGGGACGACTAATTTGTTGACACCCAACTTGTTTACGATTTCTCGCCCGTGGCTTACTTTTTTATTGGGTAGTTTACCCACGCTTACGGTGTTTAGCTGGGCGGGGATGGTCATTACCCTTTCGGTCTCTATCGCCACCGTCTATCATTTCAGAAATTATGCATTGGAATACACCCTCCCGCTGGCTTTTTTGGCAACGTATTTAGCCATGAGCATTTTTCAGCCTACTTCGGTGGGGTATTATGCGTTTGCCTATCTGTTGCCGTTACTTTTTGAACTAGTTGATTGGAAAAAGCAGCGAGATGTGTTTGTGTTACTTTTCATGAATGCCTTGTTGGTAGTACAACCGTTTATTTTTACGTATATCAACAGCCCAACCTACGATGACCTTTCGGTATTTTCACAGCCTTTATACGTATTCGAATACACCCTTCAAGTACTTAATGTAGCTTGTTTTGGTTGGTATTTGTGGCAAGTATATCGCAAAAATCTTTCGTCCCCCCAACTCGCCTAGTATGTTTGTCATTATCGGGAAAACCATCATTTCACTGTTGTGCGCAGGGCTTGCGGGCGGGCTTATTGCTTTTCGGGAAAAGATAGAAACAGGTCTAAAAAAATACGATGATAAAACCGTTTTGTTGGGAGTATGGGCGCTTACCCGCTTGGTGCCCTTTTTTCTTATTTTCGTGGTATTTGACCAAACGCCGTTTTCCGATTTAGATGGTTTTTTTGGACAAGCCCGCGAGGCAGTTCAGCTAAAGCTCGTTTATCGCGATTTTTATTGCATGTATTCACCGTTGTTTCCGTACGTCAATGCAGTAGGATTGTGGTTTTGGTTGGATAAAAAAGCCATCATTTTAGTGATGATTCTCATGGAAGGGGGAGCACTTTGGGCTACTAACCGCTTTTATCGCGACCAATTGTCGGATAGAGAACGACTCTTCCGGAGCTTACTTTACTTACTACTGCCAGGGTCGCTGGTACTGTGCGTATTGGGAGGGCAAGAAGACGTATGGATGTGGTTAATGTTGGTGGTATCGTACCTACTTTGGCAGCGTACTCAGCGTATCGAGTGGTTTGGAGTTGGGCTGGTGGTTGGATTTATGTTTACCAAAGCTGTTTTTATCTTGGTGGGACCAGCCTTGTTGTTTCTGGTTCCTAAACCTGTGCGTTGGATGGCTGCTGCGGCCATCGTTGGAGTGGTTACGTTAGCGGTGTTGTATCATTTTACGGGGTGGCTTTGGCTCGAACAACCTTTACACGAAGCCGCAACATTACGAGCCCCTAACTGGCTTTCGGTCGCCAACCCGCTCACGATAGATGCACTGGGGGCGGGCGCTAAACGCTGGAATTGGCTAGGCTTACTATTGACGACTGGAGTGGGAGCGCTGCTGGCGTATCGCTTGCGAAAGCAACCTTTTTCGAGTGCGTTTTCGGCCGTCTATATCCTGATTTTTGGTACGATGATGGTAGCACAACAAAGCGCTTACAGCAACTACATCTTCATCTTTTTATTGCCTTACGTATTTAACAGCCTCGACCTCGGGAATCGCCGTGAAGTAGGTTTATTCCTACTTTTCAATTGCCTGTGTGTGATTCATCCGTCCCTATGGTGGCGTCTAAAAAGCCCTTATTATCACTCTATTTCGGAGATTTTTACAAAACCTATTTATATACTAGATTACGCCTTGCAACTCGGAATTGTACTACTGACTTTCTATTTTCTTCGGAAAGTTTGGCAGAAAGCAACAGATTTTTAAGTACCTTTGCGGTTGGAAACACAAGCAAGTTCTTTTCCTTGCTGCTTATTTGCACAAACTCTCAAGACTGAATGTTAAGTCGAAGACATCTACGCATTAAGGTTTTGCAAAGCCTCTATGCTCTTCAAGCTGCCCGCGAAGCAGATTACCAATTGGCCATAGATTTCATTTCGGAGTCGTTTAAGCCTGATCTCAACTCCATGACCCCTCAGGACCCTGTTAAACTAGAGGGAATGCGAAAAATAACCACTATTTTACTCGAAGAAAATTACCGCAAGGGAGTAATCCCTGACGATGAGGATACTCCATCGGAGGCAGTTGTAACGGCTCGAAATGCGCTGAAGTATTACGAAGATTTGTATAAGAAAGACAAACAGCGTTTTTCACGCCAGCTAACTCCCGAAGTAGAAGCGATTTATTCTGCGTATTTGCTGCTTTTACAGTTGTTTATCGAATTGTCTTTTCTGTCAAAAGTCGAGCGTGAACGTCAGTATGATGACCCTGATAGCAACCCAATTGCAAAATTGTCGGGGTTTGATACCAACCGAGCAATTATAGCGCTCACAGAAAGCAAAAAACTCGAAAGCGAATTTATTCGTAAAGGTATTTCTTGGGGTGACGAAGTGACTGGGTTTATTCGTAAAATGTTCCGTGATGTTTTTCGCCAAGATGAAACTTACCGAGCCTATTGCGCCCAAAAAACGCACACACCTGAAGAAGACCAACAACTGGTGTTGTATGCATTGAAAGAAGTTATTCTTAAAAATGAAGACGTTATTAGCTTTTTCGAATTAAGTGATCTTTATTGGAGTGAAAATGGTGATTTGGCACGCAAAATGACCAATAAAACGCTTAAATCGGCCACAGAAAGTGATTCAATACAGATTATTCCTCTTACCGACGATTGGGAAGAAGACCGTTCTTTTATGCAAGAACTGTTTGACGAAACCGTTAATCGGAATGATGAGTACGAAGCAATTATTGCAGAACCACTCAAAAACTGGGATTTAGAGCGTCTTTCAGCTATGGATTATCTTATTTTGAAAATGAGTGTATCCGAAATGATTACCTTCCCTGGTATTCCAGTAAAGGTATCTATCAATGAGGCCATCGAGATTGCAAAAGATTACAGTACGCCAAAAAGTGGTAAGTTTGTGAACGGTATTCTTGATACCCTTTCAAAGAATCTTATTAAAGAGGGTAAAATCCGTAAGAGTGGTAGAGGTTTATTGGATAATAAGTAAATACAACTCCGACTTTCCAGGGTAACTTGAGAAGTCATAACAGCAACCATACGATGAACAATTCAACAAAAACATTAATTGCTTTCTTGGCTGGAGTAGCTACAGGAGCTGCGATTGGGATTTTATATGCACCAGCCGAAGGCCAAGTGACTCGTGACAAACTTTCGTACCGACTTTCGAAATACCGCGAGCAACTTCAAGGACTTATTTCGGATCTGCTAGATGGCAATGAATTACCTGAAAGTTTGGCAAAAGCTGAAGGTCAGAAGGTAGTTTCTGATACGCGTGAGAAAGCGGAACGTTTGCTTGAAGATGTAGACCGTTTAATGGCTCAAATCAAAGGACAAGCTTCTTAATTGATAACTGTTTGCACATTAGCTCCAAAAACTTTTGGGGCTAATGTCGCTTTTTGAACGTTTATTTTGTTTTTGCCTAACCTAAGTGCTTAACTCACTAATCTATGAAACGTTCCTTTTTTATTTTTATGACTATTTGGGGCTTATGGAGTTGTGGTAGCAACCAAGATAAGTCAGCCTCTAATAGTCTGGACGACAAGCTGCCTAAAATTGAATTTGCCGACGACATCAAGAATGTTGATTTCGGAACCATTACCGAAGGGCAACAAGTTGAGCGTAAGTTCAAATTCAAAAATGCGGGCGATTTTCCATTAATTATCAACAATGTAAGTGCTTCGTGTGGGTGTACGATTCCTGAGTGGCCACGTGAGCCTATTGGCCCGGACGAGGAAGGGACGATTCTGGTGCGTTTCAATAGCAAAGGTAAACAAGGGCCTCAGTTTAAAACAGTCACTATTTTTGCTAATACAAACCCTGCTACCAACGATATTCAATTTAAAGCAGACGTGGTGGCAGCTTCTAGTAATAGTAAAGACACAACGGCCACCAAATAAGCCAACAAACCATTAAAGACCTAACTACAAACAAATACATTTATACGAATGAATACTATTTTTTTACAAGCCGCTAGTGGCCAAACGAGCATGATTTATCAGCTTGTGATGTGGGCAGGGATTATCGGAGTTTTCTATTTCTTCATGATTCGTCCGCAACAAAAAAAGCAAAAAGACCAAAAAAAGTTTTTAGAAGAATTGAAAAAAGGCGATGAAGTGGTCACGATTGGTGGCTTACACGCAACAGTTATTTCGGTGTACGAAACGACCGTGACGCTCGATGTAGACGGTAAAGGTACTAAAATGAAATTCGAAAAATCTTCTATTTCGCGCAAAGCTGCAACAACTGCTTAACAGTGGCACAATTACCGATATCATCAAAGCCTGCTCGTAGCCGCACCCTTATTCTAAGTTTGGTAGCGGCTACGATTATTTGGCTTTTTAACGAACTTAACAAAGACGGGTACACGCTCAAAGTTGAGTACCCTGTAAAAATTGAATACAACGATTCGTTGTACATTTCTATTCATCCGCTTCCACAAAGCGCAAGTGCCATCATTCAAGGTAGTGGGTGGACGTTGCTTCGTAAATCATTAGCGTTTACTGTCGCTCCCGTTTCTTATGTTATTGCTAATCCGTTGGCAACTAACTCGATTAATACTACGGCCCTGGCAATGGCAATGAATGAGCAGGTAAATGATGTGTCGATTACCCACGTTCAACTCGACAAAAACCTTGTTGATTTTGAAGAACGAGTCATAAAAACTTCGGTATTAAAAGTAGATAGTTTAGGCATCAATCTCTCGCCTAAGTTTGTTGTATCGAGTCTTATTAACCTTCGTCCTTCAAGTGTGACCTTTGAAGGGCCTGCTTCGTTGGTGAACGATATGCCTGATACGTTGATTGTAAAAATACCCGCGCAGAAAATAAGAGGCAACTACGACGAAGAACTTCCACTTCGCTATCCTCAATCTCCGTTACTAAAAACCAGCACTGATAAAGTATTTGTTAGCTTTGAAGTAGCCGAGTTTTTTGGAGCACTTCCCCAAACGCCAGCTCCACCAAAAGAAGAAGCACCCATTAAAAAAGCGACGCCTAAGAAAGCGACTAAAGGCAAGAAAAAGAAGTAATTACACTATTTCGTCATTCACTTACTCGTATTTCGACACTCATTATGGCGCTACAAATTGGAATCACAGGAGGAATTGGTTCGGGAAAAAGTATAGTATGTCGCGTTTTTGAAGCACTTGGTGTCCCTTTTTATTCGGCTGATGAACGAGCGAAATGGCTACTAAATAACGACCAAAAACTAAAAAAAACAGTAGAAGCTTTACTAGGCCCTCATGCCTATTTAGAAGACGGAAGTTATAACCGAAGATGGGTCGCCCAAGAAGTTTTTTCGAAACCTGCATTATTAAAACAGCTTAACGCAATTGTTCACCCAATTGTGGGAGAAGATACAGAATACTGGCTTAAAAAACATAAAAAAGCACCATATATTGTCAAAGAAGCAGCCATCATGGCCCGTGCAGGCCAACACAATTCTTTAGATAAAATTGTCGTTGTAAATGCCCCTGTTGAGCTACGAGTCAGTAGGGTTTTACAACGAGATTCACAGCGATCGGAAACCGAAATTAGAAATATAATTTCGAGACAAATTTCTGATAATGAGCGAATCCAATTGGCAGACTATATCATCGAAAACGATGAAAGACAGTTGCTCCTTCCGCAAATTTGGCACTTACATCAGCTTTTTATCAAGAAGCGATAAAGAGCATAGTTTTTTATTAATTTTTTTCTCGGACTAAGCTTCGTAAAAACAAGATTTCATCTTGCATAGACTGAATCTTGCGTTCATACAGCTCGCGCTCGCGATCCGATATTCCCAATTGTACCATTACATTACTTACTTCTTTAGAGGTAGTCGATACTGAAGAATCTTTACCTACAATAAACGTGCTCCCATCGAAGGTCAATAGTTGCATTACATCTATTTCTAGTACTTCAGCAATCCGATTTAAGTTCGAGAAAGATACATCTACCTCGCCGCGCTCTATTTTGCTATAAGCAGTCTGTGATTTGCCTAATTGAGAGGCCATGAATTCTTGCGTGAAATCGCGCAATTCGCGAATTTTACGAATTTTGGTACCCACATGCTTCATGTGTGGTACAGTCGGATGGTTTTTTAACGAAATCATTTTTGGATTAGGATAGTATTCCAGAGGTACATACGGTTGTATAAATTAAAAAGATTGCGGACTCAAAAAAAAAATTATACATACTAAAAAAAAGTTTTTTTGAAGTAAAATTCTTCTAATTAGGCATTATTTCATAAATTTCATTTTATTGGTATAGTGCAATAAATAAATGGCTTTTTACCATGTATTTTTCTTTAAATAAGTCAAAAAAAAGACATTGACTTGTGTTTGTAGTTCGTAAAATAGTCGCTAAACTGCTAAAGTAAAACCCTGAAAATTTGAATTGATAAGTTTGGTCTCCCATCTTTGTTCCATCAATTTTTCATCTGAATATCGGCCGAGTTCACGAATGAAGTAAATTGATATTAAAACAAATAACAACCCATAAATTCAATTCAAAATGAAAACGTTAGACTTGAACTCGTACGGAGTATCTGAAATGAACAATTTCGAAATGGTAAACACTGATGGACAAACTTGTATTCCTGTTCCTACATGCGTAAATCCTGGTGCAACAGTAGGAGTAGCTGTAGGTGCAGCAGTAGGTGTTACAGCTACTGTAACTGGTATTGTTGGTGGTGTTAAAAATAAGGTAAGTAACCTCCTCGGTGGTTGCGGTTGCTAATAATACTTTTTTGAGTGAATTCCTCTTTGACTTACCATTAGGTTTGCTGAAGAGGAATTCCTCTTTTTAGCCCTGTTTTCCTCTTTATTCTATCAATTTCTCGTAAGTGTTGCTCAACTCACTAGCTACTTTTGTTTATGGCTCAATTACTACCTGATAGTTTTATCGATAACACGACTCATTTGTACTTACCCAAAGTCAAAGCTAGATCAATGGTGCTTTATGCACTGGTACTGGTAGCAGTCATCGTTGTTGGAATTGCTGCTTTTTTTATAAAAATTGACGTTTCGTTTACAGCAACTGGGGCGATTCGGTCGGTAGCTGAGAAAACCGAAGTTCGTTCGCTTGTTAGTGGACGAGTGCTGACGGCTCATATAAAGGAAAATCAATTGGTAAAAGCAGGTGATGTACTTCTTACTCTTGCCCCAGATGCGTTGGAGGAAAAACTACGACTAAGTCATTTTCAACAGACTGAACAACAGCAAATTGTGAATGATTTAGCATTCCTGACAAGCCCTCAATACGATATTTCAGAAGCGTTGGGAAGTCGAGCGTTCAAAACCTCACTCTACGCCCAACAATACAACCAATTGCAGGCCCAACTTAAAGAAAATGAAGTTCGTCGAAATAAAGTAGGTAAAGAACTAAAAGCGGATAAGTACCTTCATAGTGAGAAAGTTATTGCAACACGTGACTTAGACGCCAAACAAGCTGAGTATGATCAACTACACGAAGAGTACCGACTCCTAATCGAGCGTCAGGTGAGTCAGTGGGAAGCTGAGCTAAACACGGCCAAACTTTTATCAGCCCAACTCAGTGCAGAACAAGCTCAACTCGCGAAGGAGCGCCAATTTTATACTATTCGGGCCGCAGTAGCTGGTACTGTTCAGCAATGGGCAGGAAAATACGAAGGCAGCGTAGTTCAATCAGGAGAAACATTGGGCGTTATTTCTCCCGATTCTAGTTTGCTGGTCGAATGTTATGTAAGACCGTCTGATATGGGGTTGTTGCAATTAAAACAATCCGTTTTGCTTCAAATGGATGCGCTCAATTACCGAGAATGGGGACTGGCCCGTGGTAGTGTCATTGACATTGCCCGTGACTTTACATTGATTAATAATCAACCCGTTTTTAAGGTAAAATGTCGTCTTGATACACCTAGTTTGAAGTTACAAAATGGCTATGAAGCTCGCCTTCAAAAAGGAATGACGCTTCAAGCGCGCTTTGTGATAGTAAAGCGCACGCTTGCTCAATTAATGATCGATAAAATGGAAGACTGGCTGAATCCAAATGCGAAAAGGGATTGAAATTAAGCAGCACGATACCACCGATTGTGGTGCGGCCTGCCTTGCCTCTGCGGCAGCATTTTATAAACTTAGACTACCAATTGCGCGGATTCGTCAGTTTGCGCATACTGATACCCGAGGCACTAATGTCGTGGGCATGATTGAGGCTGCTAATCGACTGGGATTCCAAGCCAAAGGAGTCAAAGGGAACCCTGAGAGTCTTGCCAAAATCCCCAAGCCCTCCATTGCGCACGTCAGTATCCCGTTGGTGTCTGACAACGAGGAAATAAGAGGCCTCCACTATGTCGTTGTTTATGAAGCCGACGATAAGAAAGTTACATATATGGACCCCGCCTTGGGAAAGATGGTCAAAAAATCGCTCAAGGATTTTGTCGCCATGTGGACGGGAGTGTTGGTTTTGTTACTTCCCAATGAACAATTTAATCAGGGAAACGAAGAAGTTTCGCTTACGGCTAGGTTTTGGCAGTTGGTTCGCCCACACCGTACGGTGATGATTGAAGCGCTTTTCGGGGCGATTATTTATACCATTCTAGGGTTAGGAACATCTATTTACGTTCAGAAGATTGTCGATAATGTACTGGTAGAAGGTAATCGTAATCTGCTCAATCTGATGAGTATAGGGATGGTTTTGTTGATAATTCTACAATTATTTATCGGGTCAACTAAAACCATTTTTGCTTTAAAAACGGGACAACAAATTGATGCCCAGTTGATTTTGGGGTATTATAAACACTTACTCAAACTTCCTCAAACCTTCTTTGACACGATGCGAGTGGGGGAGATTATATCACGGGTCAACGATGCGGTCAAGATTAGGACATTTATCAATGACGTAGCGCTCAACCTCATCGTAGATGTCTTCATTGTTTTCTTTTCGTTTGGGTTGATGTTTTCGTACGATGCCAAACTAGCGTTGATGATGGCGAGTATTATTCCGTTGTACGCGATTACCTACTGGATTGCCAACCGAATCAATCGCACTACCCAGCGAAAGCTCATGGAAAATAGTGCCGATTTAGAAACCCAACTGGTAGAATCGCTTAATAACGTCGCTACCATCAGGCGTTTTGGCTTGGAAGAATATGCCAATCTAAAGACCGAAAACCGTTTTGTCGCTTTGCTGCGTACCGTTTATCATACTTCTACGCGTTCGCTTTACCTTGGCAATGCGGCTACTTTGATTACCAATCTTTTTACGATTTTACTATTATGGGTAGGTTCTGGACTCGTACTTGATCGCCAACTTACTCCAGGTGAATTGTTGTCTTTCTACGCTCTCGTGGGCTATTTTACTGGTCCAGCGGCGGGACTCATAGGAATGAACAAAACCCTTCAAGAAGCGTTAATCGCCGCGGATCGTTTGTTCGAAATCATGGATTTGGAACGCGAAACTACCGAAAATAAAGTTCCACTTACGATTGATATGCTCGGTGATATTCGATTCAAAGAGGTAACCTTTCGCTACGGCTCACGGTCGACCATCTTTGAACGTTTGAATTTACTTATTCCCAAAGGTAAAGTGACCGCCGTAGTGGGAGAAAGTGGAAGCGGCAAGTCGACGTTGTTGTCCTTGTTACAAAACTTGTATCCGCTGCAAGAAGGGAATATTTATCTCGGTAATTATGATATTAAGCACCTCGATAACGCTAGTTTGCGCCAAATGGTGAGTGTGGTGCCTCAGCAGATTGATCTATTTGCAGCAACGGTAGTTGAAAATATTGCCGTAGGAGAATATGAGCCTGACATGAAAAAGCTCATTTTTTACTGCAACCTTTTAGGAATTACAGATTTTATTGAGCGACTTCCCAATGGTTTTCAGACGATGTTGGGCGAAAGAGGGGCCAACTTATCGGGAGGCCAGCGTCAACGGTTAGCTATTGTACGTGCTTTGTACCGAAACCCCCGTATTTTAATTCTCGACGAAGCTACGTCGGCTCTAGATTCGGTTTCAGAGCAGTACGTTCAACGTACCATCCAACTGCTACGGGAAGAAGGAATTACGGTTATTTTGATTGCCCACCGTATGAGCACCGTCAGAAATGCCGATAAAATTGTGGTTTTACACGAAGGTAAATTGGTCGAAGAAGGCACCCATCAAGAACTACTCATCAGCCCCGTCGGGACGTACCGTCGGTTGTGGGAACAACAAAACGGGGTCGCAGTTGCTACGCACCTCAACGGGTTTAGCCATCATACCCATAACTAACCAGAACGGGGTGTGAGCAAGGTTTTTACCATCGCTCACACCCCGTCTTGGTTACTAAATGACCTACCAGAAAATCCAGTAAATCAAGCTGAAAGTTACGATAACGGCGATAGCTCCCAGGCGAAACGAAGGGGTAACGCGGAACCATTCGGTGCGTACTTCAAAGGCGTTGGCTTGGTTTTTACCTTTCGATTGAGCGAGGCTAATGGCAATATGAACCGCCGAACAAATCCAGAACACAACCCCCATTCGGTTGAGGAATGGAAACTCGGGGTACAGATTTTCAATTACCGCTGATAACGCAATACTCAATACGGCTGCGGCCAAAGCTCCGTTGGCGGTCGCTTTTTTCCAGAAGAACCCAAGTAAGAAAATACTCAAGATACCAGGAGAAATGTAGCCCGTGTATACCTGAATGTATTCGAAGGCTTGACCAAAATTGGCCAATAATGGGCTGACAATCAAAGCAATAATAAAGGCAATGACAATCACCAAACGTCCTGTCCAAACGGTTTGTTTTTCGGTTAAGTTTTTGTTGAAAAACTTCTGGTGAATATCTAATACATAAATCGTCGAAATACTGTTGGCTTTTCCTGCCAAACTTGCCACGATAGCGGCGGTCAAGGCAGCGAAAGCCAGCCCTTTCAAACCAACGGGCAGCAAGTTTAGTAAGACAGGGTAGGCATTATCTGGTTTTACAATGCCGTTTTGAGTAATTCCGTTGATAATCGAAGTATCGGCGTTTTCTTGGAAAAGAACGTAAGCCGCAAGCCCTGGAAGTACCACGATAAAGGGCATCATCATTTTCAAAAAAGCCGCAAACAATACCCCACTTCTTGCCGTATTTAAGTCGGCACCGAGGGCGCGTTGGGTCATGTATTGGTTACAACCAAAATAGTTGAGGTTGTTGACCCACTGTCCACCGATGATAAACATCATAATACCTGGAAGCTGATTATAGGCATCAATAAACCCACCTCTACCGTCGTGAACTTGGTACTGGCCTGGAGTGAAAATCATGTGTAAATGGCTGTCGGCTTTCTGACGAATGAGGCTGAGACCTTCCATAATGCCAGCTCCAGTTCCCACTTTGGCCGAGAGTAAATCTAACGCCAAATAAGTAGTAGCCAGTCCGCCAAAGATCAAACATACCACTTGAATAACATCGGTGTATCCGATTACTTTCATCCCTCCCAAGGTAATGATGACGGCAAAGGTGGTCAAGAAAATAGCGCAGGGCATAAAGGCAAACCCTGTCATTTTTTCTAAGCTCAGTGCTCCGAGGTAAATGATAGAAGTGAGGTTAACAAAAATGTAAAGAAACAACCAAAAAACGGCCATGATGGTCGCCAAACGCTCGTTGTAGCGTTTCGACAAAAATTGAGGCATGGTGTAAATTTTGTTGTTGAGGTACATCGGCAAAAAATACACGGCCACAATAATCAGGGCCACTCCTCCGAGCAACTCGTACACGGAAATGGCAATCCCCAGCTGAAAGGCTTGGCCACTCATCCCGATAAATTGCTCCGCCGAAATGTTAGAAGCAATGATAGAGGCTCCAATTGCCCACCACGTAAGCGAACCTTCGGCCAAGAAAAAGTCTTTTGAATCGGCGGTTTGTTTGCCTTTGTTTTTGTAAACCCAATAGCCGTAGCTGGATACAATAACAAAATAAATGAGGAAAATTACGTAATCAAGGGTTTCTAGTCCTAGCGTCATAAAAGAAAGTCAGATTAACAAGAACGGGTTCTTGGTGAATGTAGGATTGTTTTTGGGTTTATGTCAAAAAGACACAATTCTTTTTTATGTACTCGTTTTTCTTTCAATAATTTTATTTAGAGCTACTTCTGTCTCTGTCATTGACAGGGTAACCCTTATCGTTAAACGAAATCCAAAAGTGCGATTTTTTCGGTGTAAATTTCTTTGAGATTCCGCCGATTCACCCGCATGACTATCACAAAGGGAGCGTCGTTAAGGGGCAGGTCGCGTTCGGAGTCGTGTTTTTGGGATAAATTTTTCCAAAACTCACACAGATACGAAGTGATAGCGAGCGTCGCCTTATTTTCTAGTCCACAAAAAAAATAGCAGGGAACGGTAGCCGCGCCAAACGAAATCGGGAGTTTTAGCATAAACCCTACGTCGAAGCCTTCGGTCCCTTCGTAATAATCACTCCAAACGACTTGCTGCAAGGCAGGATGAAAATAGCGTATTCTGAAGCGAATGTTTTGGTCGTCAAATTCGATGTAAGAAGTAGCAAAATGAGCAAGTACCCACCGAAAGAAGTAATTGGAATAAAACCCAATCGAGAAGATACAATTTGTTTTATTTAGATTCAGAATTGTTTCATTAAACTCGTATTTGCCGCCGTTGTTGGTGACTAAATCTTGGTCGTATACCCGCTGAGGTAAGATTTGGTGGTAATTGTGAAACAAGCGGATGAGTTCAAGTAAACATTCCGTATCCCTCGAATCGACGGTTTGTTCGTTGGCGCGCGGAAACTTTCCCTGAAAATCTGGCGGTGGGACGTCTTTATTGGCATCAAAGATGGGTTGCACAACGATAATTTTACCTTCATTCCGTATCCCAAAGTAAGAATGAAGCGTAAGCGAAAATTCATTGATGTACTCTTGTGGATTGGAAAAACCCAGAAACTTGGTGAACAATTCTAAGTAATCTTCCTGAAAATTAACGCTTTCACGGGTTTGCACCTCATTTTGCTTTCGCCACAAATACATGGTATTGAAGGTACCCGAGAACGTTTTTTTTGTGTGTTCTTCGAGTATTGCCTGAAAATAAGAAATGTCCGTTTTAGGGTTACTGAGTTTCCAAATGGAAGTTTCTGAGCCACGAAATGTCATTCCCCGTTTTACAAACTCCTGTTGAAGCTTTGTTTTTACTTCGGCGTACAATTTCTCACACAAGGTTTTGTTGATAGTCATCGAAAAATAGTTTGTGCTAAACTGTTCCAAATATATTTCAATTTTATCATATAAATTTAATAAAATCAAACTAGTTAGAACTCTTTTACAAGAAGCGACAGCTATATTTTTGTAACAAGTTTAACCTATGATGATGATGATTTGACGAAAGGCTGTTTGAGGAGGTAGACAAACAGCCTTTTCGTTTTCGCACCTCAAAAACACTTATTTCTATGAAACTGAACTTATCGCGCATCCAGCATATTGGTATTCCTGTCGTGGACTTGGCGCGCTCGGAAGCATTTTATCAAAGCTTGGGCTTTACAAATGTGATGTCTTCGACTTTTCAGCACGAAGGAGGGGAGGGGAAAGTGGCCATGATGAAGCAAGGAGACATCATCATTGAGATTTATCAAATGCCCGACGCCGCCTTAAATGAGATTCGTTCCCGTAAAGACGGCCACATCGACCACGTCGCGTTTGACGTAGAAGACATTGATGCGACATTTGAGCTTTTGAAAAAAGAAGGCTTTAATATCATCGAAGAATCGCCCATTTTTCTTGGTTTTTGGCAGAAAGGTTGTAAATATTTCAACATCACAGGCCCCGACGGCGAGCGTTTGGAGTTTAATCAGATTTTGTAATAAAAAGTCCTTCCAAGTTTTTTATCGCCGAAATCGAAACTTGGAAGGATTAATTAACCCACCAAAACTGATAGGTAAGCATGAAATACAATAGTAGCGAACTGGTATAGGGCGCTACTATTTTTTGTTAAAAACATTGAAAATGCGGTTGATTTTACCGTTTAATCAATTCAGGTACAGAGGGTTTGTAGTTTTACACATCAAATAATACTTTTGAGCGTAGTAGAACCTAACTCACTTGCCCTTAAAAGTGCTTCAAAGAATCAAAAATTGGCTTTCGCAGCCTTACATGGCTTACACTATTGGCTGGCACAATTGGCCGTTGGTAGTGGGGTCGTGCATATTCCCGTTTTTGTTTTTATATATATTTGAGCCTTTTACTTTATATACCATTACCGATCCTTTTTACAAACTAAGCCTTATTTCAGGATTTGCTGCGGGGCCTCCTTTCTGCGTCATCTTCATGATTGAAATATTGGGGCGTATTTTTCCAAAAATTTATCACGAAAAAGGATGGACTGTAGGAAGTGAAATTCTATTTGTGATGGGGCTTATTTTATTAATTGCAATCTGCAATTTCACCAACGTCGTCCTTCAGCACTCCGATAAAATTCCCGCCACTGCGGAGGGATTCGGAATGATGCTTTTATTTACAGCGATCATTAGCTTTTTTCCAGCAGTTACTTTTGTGTGGTTTCGATATTATAGGCTGAATCAAGAATACAGTCGCCCAGCCAAAGTGATGGAAACCGAGCTAGCGGAAGAGTTACAAACAGCGAATAAAGAAACATCAATTGTACATCACTTTCTGACTTTAATGGCTGAAAATGGAAAGGATAAAGTCGTTTTAACTCCCCAAAACTTGTGTTACATCGAAGCCGATGATAACTATGTCATGGTCGTTTATCAAGAGGCAAACGGAAAATTAAAAAAGGAGCTTTTGAGAAGTAGCCTTAGCAAAGTAGAATCTCAAATTCAATTTACATACATTCGGCGTTGTCATCGATCCTATATGGTCAATCTACAGAAAGTATATAAGGTTTCGGGCAACGCACAAGGGTATAAACTGCATCTTTGGCAAGTGGCCGAACCCTTGCCCGTTTCCAGAGGATACGCTAAACAAGTAGTACTAGCGACCTAAAAAGGCACGTATTTTTACTTACAGGCTTTGTTATTCACCCCAAAGCCTTTACACTGACCCCATTTTTTGGCATAAAGTGGCATTTTCGCCTACGTTTGTTCTGTCTATAAGCCAGCAAGGTTTAGTGTGTTTCAAGCGTTCCAGGCTTCAGTCGATATTTGAAAATATAAACCTTTTAAAACTATGAAAACAACTACCTCCTATCTTTCTAACCTCACCCCGTTGCGCGGCATTGCAGCTTTGCTTACGGTTATTTTCCATGTTGATTTGATGCTCGGCATGGGAGGTGACATGCTCCTTAAATTCAAAGACTCGCTTCTATTCACCCGTATGTATCTGATGGTAGATTTTTTCTTTGTATTGAGTGGATTTATCATGATGCACGTATATGGTAAATGGTTTACTGATTCGGTATCGGGTAGTGATTTCAAACGTTTTACCACTGCGCGTTTTGCGCGGGTGTATCCGTTGCATTTTGTTACGTTGCTCTATTGTATTGGTCTCAAAATTATCATGTTGGCCAACAACGCCCCCGCCAATCCGATGGATACCGTCAGCAATGATTTTTCGACCATTCCAAGTCATTTGTTGCTGCTTCACAGCATGAATTTAAACGAGTGGTTTACGTGGAACAATGCTTCTTGGTCAATCAGTACCGAATGGTGGATGTACATGTTGTTTCCGTTTTTGGTAAAACCATTTTTGAAATTAGGCGCACTGGGCAGAGTTATGGTTGTATTGGCTTGTTTTGCGGGATACTTGGTCATAACGTTTTGGATTGTTCCGCTGGTTACTGAGCCTGCTTCAATACCTTTTGTACGAGTTGATCCCGCGCTGCTGAGTATCAATGTATCCTACCAATACGGCTTTCTGCGCTGTTTATTTGGCTTTGTGTTGGGTATGGTGACGTATGCTGGTTATCAGGAAGATTGGGGAAAAAAATGGCTTGCCAACGGCTATTCATTTCTACTCCTTACTTTGGGTTTGGGGCTCTGTATGCACTTTGCTATCCCAGATGTTTTTACGGTTTCGTTTTTTCCGTTGATGATTTTGTCGGCTGCTTATGGAAGCCCAAATTTGAATACTTTTTTGGCAACCAATGCCTTACAACGCTTAGGTAATTGGTCGTTTTCGATTTATTTGGTACACCAACCGCTCATGTACACCATTCAGGCCATTATGACACTGACTGCCCCGCCTAATCCAACAGGCCCGCCGTCCAAACCAGATATGCTCACGGGCTGGCTGATATGTTTGGTATTTATCGGTATTACGTTGGTCGTATCGTACTTCACTTATCGGTTTGTAGAAGTACCCGCGCGGCGGTGGATAAACAAATCGGGTCGAGTTATTAGCGCATAGAATTTTAGGCGTTTATCTGTTTGGTTTCTGTATTAAACTTAAATTACCTTGAAAAAAACATTTCTCATTCTCATCACTTCTCTTACATCATTCATCACTTCATTTTCCCAAACTGACCCACGAGAAGCGGAGCTCCGTCGCCTTGAAAATATCGAACGAGAGGCTACGATGCGCGGAGATTCAGCAACGTTGTTTGGTAAAATTTGGTCGAACGAAATGGTGGTAAATACTCCTGCGAATCGTGTTGGTACAGTAGAAGGTTCGAAAATGCAGCTTCGTACGGGAAATTTGGCGTATGCTTCGTTTGTCCGAACTATTGAAAAAATTACTTTCAATGACAACATCGCGATGGTAATGGGGGAGGAAATTACTAAACCACAAGGAATGCAGCAACATGCAGGTAAGACTGTTACCCGTCGTTTTACCAATATCTGGAAATACGCGAATAATCATTGGTTTATGATTGGACGACAGGCAACAATTATAAAAGTGGAGTAAATAAGCCACGTTTACTACCTTAAAAATGATCAACCTGACACTGATAGAGCGAGTATCCTGCTCGTTCTATCAGTGTCAGGTTTAGCCTTTGTATGGTTACAAGTAGGGCTAGAAGCCTGTTAATAGCTAATACGAGTCAGAGGCTCGCGTCATCGAGGTATATTTAGGGGGAGCCTATTCAAGATAAAAATTAGAATCAGGAAGTTTTCGGACATTTTCATCTTTTTGACAAATACGTTCTATCATTTTTACAAGCTTATCTACCTTTCCAACCGTAGAAAAATCAAAGGGATAGTAGCAAGGGTCGCAGTAAGCTATAACAGATACGGTCTGATTATTGAATATAGTTACCGTGTTTTCTGAAACAGGTAAAGACCAGTGGATGGAAACAAAATCCCTTTCCCCTTTTTTTAGTAGGGAACTATTTTGATTAATAAAATCTAGAATGGCTTGTTTATCATTTTTAGAGAGCTTAAAAAAAGCTTTTTGGTTTCCTTCTTCTCGATAAACTTCATACATACCTTGCGCTAAATCTATTTTATGGATCCCGTCTTCAATAACTATATTGAAGCTTTCATTACTAACTCTTCTTTGTGAACAATAAAAGAACATTAGTGTAGAAAATAGTACAGACGCTATTGTTTTCATAGGATAACTATAGGTATTTTATTCCCTCAATATCTTCTAAAAATAATTAAAATTTAAAATTATTACAATTTCTTGGGTTGTTAGAACACCAATCTTACCAACGACAGGTAGAAGATTTAATTATTTATAAGCTTCTAGCCCTTTCATACTCTTGCTTGTATGGGTAGAATTAGTATTGTAAGTGTTTGATAAACAAATATTTATGTTTTTTTGTTGATTTGTGTATAAGGTAAAAGTGAGTATAAAATGCCATTGCGGTAGTTTTTATGTTTTCACTTTAGACTACTTACCATGCACTCAACTCACCTTAAAATAGGCCTTTTTTGCTCAATAATGGCCCTTGCTCATTTTGGAATTGCTCAGTCGGTTGAAAACTGGGAAACTGCGCAGACCGCCAATAGCTGCACAGCACGACACGAAAATGCGTTTACCAAGGTCGGGGATAAATTGTACCTAATTGGTGGACGGGGTACTAGACCCGTTGATGAATTTGACCCCAAAACCAATTTGTGGAAACAACTCTCTGCGCCGCCCGTTGAGATGAATCACTTTCAGGCGATTGAATTCAACAACGAAGCCTACGTGATGGGGGCGTTTATGGGGCAATATCCGCACGAAAAACCATTGACTTCTATTTATATCTTTAACCCTGCCAAAAACGAATGGCGTGAAGGAACGCCGATTCCTGCTGACCGTTTGAGGGGAGCAACGGGAGCAGTAAATTACAAGAATAAATTGTACCTCGTTTGCGGTATCCAAGATGGCCATTACGACGGGCACGTGGGCTGGCTCGATGAATTTGATCCCAAAACCAATACGTGGCGTAAACTTCCCGATGCCCCGCACGTGCGAGACCACGTTTCGGTGGCTGTCATTAACGATAAACTTTATGTGGCGGGAGGGCGTCGCTCGACAGCTCGTATCAATCAGGTGTTGAATTTGACAGAGGCTGCGGTTGATGTCTTTGACTTTAAAACTAATACGTGGACGACCTTACCTGCCGACCTAAATTTACCTACGCAGCGGGCGGGAAACATGACGGTGCCTTTTGGGTATAAATTGTTGATTATGGGGGGAGAAAGCCCCGCTCAAGTGGAAGCCCACGCGGACGTGGAGGCGTTGAATACCAAGACTATGAAATGGGAAAAGTTGCCTAACATGAATAAAGGTCGTCACGGAACAGGCGCGACGATTTATAAGAAAAAAGTGTACGTAGCGGCAGGTTCGGGAAATAGAGGCGGAGGCCCCGAACTGAATTCCATGGAAGTTTTGAAATAAATGGGGAAATTGGAAGTTAAATCCAAATGCACAAAAAATCGCGAGTATCGGAGATGCGAAACCTTTGTAGATTTGCGTAAACAAACGAACGTTCAATTAAATTTTTGATTTCAAATGATTATCGATTCGCACCAACATTTTTGGATATACGATGCCGAGCGCGACGCATGGATAAACGACCAAATGACACGAATTCGGCAGAATTTTCTGCCCGAAGATTTGAAACCCGTTTATGAAGCCAATGGCGTGACGGGTTGTGTGGCGGTTCAAGCCGATCAATCGGATGCCGAAACCTTATTTTTGTTGGCGTTGGCAGAAAAATACTCCTCGTTTGTGAAAGGAGTTGTGGGGTGGGTTGATTTACAAGCAAGCGATTTGTACGACCGCCTTGATTATTATTCACAATACGAATTGCTGAAAGGCTTTCGTCACGTAGCGCAGGGAGAACCCGATGATTTTTTGGCACGCCCCGAAATCATCAAAGGGATTCGCCAACTAAGCGCGTTTGATTACAGCTACGATATTCTTATTTACCCTACGCAGTTGAAAGCCGCTTTGCAGCTCGTGCGTGAAGTTCCAGAAGTGCAGTTTGTGGTTGATCACATCGCTAAGCCTTACATAAAGGACAAAAAAATAAATACCTGGTCCAACTACATGCGTCAGTTGGCAGCACAGCCCTATGTTCACTGCAAAGTGTCGGGGATGGTGACGGAAGCTGATTGGAAAAACTGGAAGAAAGAAGACTTCTTCCCGTACTTGGACGTGGTTTTTGAAGCATTCGGCGTTGATCGCTTACTTTTTGGCTCCGATTGGCCCGTTTGTTTGGTCGCTGCTGAGTACGACCAGGTTTTAGAGACGGTTCGTGAGTACATGACAAGGGTTGGGTTCTCGGAAAATGACCAACAGAAAGTATTGGGAACAAATGCCACTCGTTTTTACCGTTTGGACGAGTTATAAGCTAATTTTTAAAAAAAATTATTATTTGTGCTATATATTTTAAAAAAATAGTATCAAATTTGAGTTAAAATTTGGAGGCAAAGTTTTCGATAAAATCGTATTTTTGTTGAAAATCGAGCGTTCAGTCAGTTAGCTCATTCATTTCTAAATCCTTTCAATTCTCATGAACACCACTCGCCGTGAAGTGCTAAAATTGGCAGGTGCTGCTTTAGCAGGAACTGCATTTCCATCCATCATTATTCCGAACAAAGCGTTTGCTGGTATGAATTCGGAAACACTTAAAGTAGGTCTTATTGGTTGTGGTGGACGTGGCTCGGGAGCTGCCATGCAAGCTTTGAAAGCCGATCCCAACGTTGTTCTTTACGCCCTTGGTGAAATTTTTCCAGAGCGTTTTAATACCTGCCTCGAAGGTCTTCGTAAAGTACACGGCGACAAAGTACAGGTGGACGAAGGCCGCAAATTTGTTGGTTTTGATGCCTACCAAAAAGTAATTGACTCGGGTGTAGATGTCGTTCTTTTGGCGACGCCACCGCATTTCCGCCCGCTTCACTTGGAAGCTGCTATTAAGGCAGGAAAACATATTTTCTGCGAAAAACCAGTAGCGGTTGATGCCCCTGGTATTCGTAAAGTATTGGAATTGGCAAAATTAGCCAAAGAGAAAAATGTCTCTTTGGTGTCGGGTTTCTGCTGGCGTTTTCACGAGCCAAAACGTGCCGTATTTGGTAAAATCAACGAAGGCGCAATTGGCGAAGTAATGTCAATTTATAACACCTACAACACGGGTGGTGCATGGTCATTCCCTCGTCAAGAAGGTTGGAACGATTTGCAATTCCAATTGCGTAACTGGATGTATTACACGTGGTTGGCAGGTGACCACATCGTAGAACAAGCCGTACACAGTATCGACATGATGTCGTGGGCAATGGGCGACGTTTTACCAGTAAGTGCCGTGGGAACAGGAGGTCGTCAAGTACGCGTTGACCCGTTGTACGGACATATTTTTGACCACTTCGCCATTACGTACGATTATCCAAATGGGGCAAAAGGTTTCCATTTCTCGCGTCAGCAAGAAAACTGTGAGCGTAGTTATTTGGTAGAAACCTTTGGTACAAAAGGACGTGCGATGGCCAACTGCTCACGCCCAACGCACAAAATCGAAGGCGCGAATCCTTGGGAATACTCTGGTGCTCAAAACGATATGTACCAAACAGAACATAACGAACTGTTTGCGTCGATTCGTAACAGCAAACCTATCAACAACGGTGAGTGGATGGCCAACAGTACCATGCTTGCGATTATGGGACGTATGGCGGCCTACACAGGGAAGAAAATTACGTGGGACGAAGCGATTAAGTCGAACGAGGTATTGGCACCAGACATTACAAGCTGGGATATGCCTGCACCAAAAGTAGAAGTAGCTCGCCCAGGTTTTACTCCTTTCTTCTAATCACCTCATGCAAAGAAGAGACTTCTTGAAAACCTCCACCATCGCAACTACGGCTGCGGTGGTGGGTATAGATCGTGCTGCCCTTGCGGTAAAACCCGCAGCGCGCCCGTTGATAAAAAAGAGCCTTAAATATGGCATGGTGACCGAAAAACTTTCGGTGCTTGACAAGTTTAAATTGCTCAAAGACCTAGGTTTTGACGGCGTGGAGCTTGACTCTCCTAACGACCTCGATCCGAAAGAAATATTGGAGGCACGGGATAAAACAGGGCTACTGATTCCTGGGGTTGTTAATTCATTTCACTGGAAGTACCCGCTCACCGATCCTGACCCAAAAGTAAGAGAAACGTGCTTAAACTCAATGATTAAGTCATTGAACGACTGTAAACTATACGGAGGAACGACGGTTTTGTTGGTACCAGGTGTGGTCAATGCAGGTACAAGCTACCAAGATGCGTATAAACGTGCCAAAACGGAGATTAAAAAATTGATTCCTGTAGCGAAAAAGACGGGTATCAAAATCGCCTTGGAAAACGTTTGGAACAATTTCTTGATAAGCCCAGTAGAAGCCGCTCGCTTTGTCGATGAAATTAATCACCCATTGGTGGGCTGGTATTTCGACGTGGGCAATATCCTTCGTTATGGTTGGCCTGAACACTGGATTGAAACCTTAGGTAAGCGTATTATGAAGGTGGACATCAAAGAATTTAGCCGTAAAAAACAACAAGACGAGGGCCTTTGGAAAGGGTTTGACGTGGAGTTGATGGACGGTGATTGTAATTGGCCTGTCGTTAACAAAGCCTTGGCAAAAGTAGGCTATTCGGGTTGGGGCTCGGCCGAAGTCCCAGGCGGCGATCGCAAGCGTTTGCAAGTGATCAGTGAACGCATGGATGCCGTTTTTAAAGCCGAATAAAATTCTTCGCTAAAACCTCCCGAAAGCTCAAAACTTTCGGGAGGTTTTGTTTTTATGAATACACTTCTGCCTTGTTTTTTCGCTTCAAGATAAGCGCACTTACCAGCGCCACAATTAGCCCCACGGGCAATACTTCGGTGTAAGTGATGAGTACAACATACAAAGGATTTTTGTACATTTCTTTAAACTCCGCCATTTCTTTGGTTTTGGCCGCCAACGCTGCCGTATCCGTTTGGGCTACCTCCTTGAGAACGTGTGAAGTGTAAATGTCGAGGTAATCAGGCACAAACAAATAGTAATAAAAAAGCCAAACAAAGACGTACATTGTTGAGCCAATGAGGGCGATAAAAGCCCCCGTTTTAAACGCTTGACCAAACGAGATATGTCCGCCCAGCTCTTTGTTGCGGTAGTTGCGAACGCCAAAAAAGATAAGCGAAAAAATAAGCACCATGGCCGCATAACCCATGAGCTCGTTGCCGCTGAAATCGGGGTTGGTGTAGCACAAGTTGACCATGTAAACCATGTTGACACATAAGATAGTGCCGAGAACAAGTCCGAAAATGAAGATGTAGCGTTTCATTGTTTTTTAGGGTTTTATTTTCGGCAAAACTAGGTTGAGCACGTGGTTTGGGACTCATACTAAAGTACCAAAATGCGTTTTTAGGCCAAATTCAGACTAAAGTAGGAGAGGGCGTTAGATGATGATATTCAGTCGTTTGGCTTTTTCGATGGCCTGAGTTCGGCTTTTGACGTCCATTTTTACAAATAAATTGGACACGTGCGTTTTGATGGTACTTAGCGACAAAAACAACCGTTCGGCTATTTCGGCGTTACTGTATCCTTGTGCCAAAAGTTTTAAAACTTCGTATTCACGCGTGCTCAAATTCAGTTTTTGAAGTTCAGTTTCGTTAACAATAGGAGCGGACAGCGGTTCGAGTACTACTTCTTTTTCAATAAACACCGTTTGCACTTGGGGTTTGGACATTTGGTTGGCTACCCATATTCCAAGCAGCATAAAAAGGACGGCAATGATTCCGACGTAAATCTCAATGGAATTGTCTATGATTAAAAACTTCCATTGCAGCCATTTCAGGGCAAATACCAAAATCGCCATCAGAAAGCCGTACAAAGCAAAATGACGGGTTTTAAGAAATAAGTCTTTGAAAAAGCTCATAGTGAATCGCAACGGTGTTGTTTATTTTTGACGAATGTAGGTTTCGATATTGAGGTGATTGACGCCCAGTTTTTCTACTTTTTCGATGCCCGTAATTACCAATGTATCCCCTTTGATTTTATACTCAAAATCAAACTTTCCCCCTTCCCATTCCCGTACGTTGAAGTAATCCAAATATTCGGTGTAGCTTGTTTCGCCAATGGTCACGCGGCCACCACCTGCACTGTAATCGGCAGTAGAGTCTTTGCCATGTTGGAGGTCGTGGCGCAAAAAAGCAAAGTGGGTCGGGCTAATAATCTTAATCATTTCTTGCCCTTTAGTATAATCGGTACGCGTGGTGTCTTTGCCTTTGATGGTCATTCCTTGTACTAGCTTCCAAGTCCCAACAATAGGAAACTCAGTAGTTGTTGACTGATTTGGGTCGGGCGAACAGGCGATTAAACTGCCAAATAACAAAATAGAAACGGCGATTTTTTTCATGGAAGATAGGTTTGAGGTTTGAAAATGCGAAGATAGGTAAAACCAATGCCTGATAAATGGGATGTTTTGAGTTAATTTTGCAAAAATTTTAATGGAAAAGCCATGACGCTCTTTTGGACAAAAAACTTAATTCGTGACGTTATCATCACCATTGGAACAAGCATTCTAGTGACAATTTTCTGTTTTATAGGCCCCACCATTCACACCCCGTTTTTCGTTGGAATGCTTACTGCGTTGGGGCTAGGGTGGCTTCAACCCAAAAAAGGATGGTTGTTGGCGATTGAACAGACCGTATTGATTGCGCTATTTTATTTGGTGTTCGATCGACTCCAATTAATGACTTCATTTGATGCTGATGCTACTCAGTTTACGGCTTTATTGCAGTTTTTTCCTGCCTTTACTGGGAGCTTTCTCGGGAGCTTTATTCGTAAGATATTTAAATAAAAACGTACCTATGTTAGCTACTTTACACCTTGACCTTTTCGGGTAAAGCGACTCGTTATTAACCTGATTTTAATCATATTATCGGCAAAAGAACCTGAAAACGTGCAACATTTTTTTTAATTTAGGCGTTTACCTTTTTGTGTATCTGAAATGTGAACATAGTTTGTTGTCCTTATGAAGTTGTTAAGCTCCCGCCTAGTCCTCCTCTTTTTTCTTATTGCCTCATCAACTGTATTGGCGAAACCTCGCTCAACGGCGTACAGTTCATTGTTGAACATCTATCAAGAACTTAGCTTGGATAATGCAGGACTGAGCCATAGTGTGTTTGACTATGCCATACGAGGGGTTCAAAAAGTCAATCCTGCCAAGGCAATTTTAGCAATTGTAGATTTGAGCCAGCCTTCGATAAATAAGCGTTTATACGTCATTGATTTGGTAAAACGGAAACTTTTGTACCGTACGTACGTGGCACATGGTCGTAATTCGGGTGATTTATTTGCCCAAAAATTCTCCAACGAAGTTTCGTCCCTTCAATCTAGTTTAGGCTTCTACCAGACGCTTGGTACCTACCAAGGAAAACACGGGTTATCACTTAAACTCAAAGGACTTGAAGCAGGCTTCAATACCAATGCCCTCGATCGTGCCGTAGTGATGCACGGCGCCGACTATGTCAGCGAAGATTTTATTCGTAAAATTGGTCGTTTGGGGCGTAGTTTTGGTTGTCCAGCCGTACCGTACGGAATCCACAAAGACATTATCGAAACCCTCAAAAACGGAGCTTGCCTGTTTGTTTTCTCTCCCAATCAAAACTACTTGAAGAAATCCACTTTTTTACTGTAGTGGAGATTTCTGGAGTCCTACTTTTTAGTTCAATCAGAAGCGCGGAGTCGGAAATCTGACTCCTATATTTTGCCGTGCTCGATGGCTTTGGAGGCTGAGCTGGTCAAGGCATGTACGCCCATCAATAAGGCCCCAAAACGCTCATCTTTGCTAAACCCTTTTTTCCAGCGCGCATAAATCTGCTGTATTACTACTGTGTTTTTGAACAAGCCGAAAACGTAGTAATACAAAATGTTGGACAAATCGCGGCCACTTTTTTCGGCATAGCGGTCGGCAAATTCTTGACGCGTTAGGTTGCCAGGAAGCCACGTTAGGTTAAAACTTTTCTCAAATGCCCCATCGCCTGCTTCCGCCCAATAAGAAAGCGAGGTGCCTACGTCCATAAGTGGGTCGCCTATGGTGGTCATCTCCCAATCCAATACCGCCAAAATTTCGTTTAAATTCTGGGAGTTGAGCACGACGTTATCGTACTTATAATCGTTGTGAATGAGGGTAGGGGTATGTTCAGCGGGGAGATTTTTTACTAGCCACTGATACACCTGTTCAAAAGCGGGCACATCGTCGGTTTGGGCGTTTTGATACCGACGATACCAGCCTTCGACTTGACGTTGTACGTAACCTTCTGGCTTTCCGAGTTGGATTAACCCCGTTTGCTGAATGTCTAAGCCGTGTAAAACCACCAAGTTGTCCACCAATGCCTCCGAAAGTTGCCGCATGGTTGTTTCGCTCAAACCCAATTTGGGTGCAGAATGTGCCCTTAGAATCACACCTTGCACGCGTTCCATGACGTAAAAGGGGCAATCGAGGACATTTTCATCCTCACAAAAAACAATAGGCGTAGGAATTTTGGTGTACCCTGCCGCGTGCAGCATGGACAATACCCGAAACTCCCGCCCCATGTCATGTCCTCCTTTGATATTTTTAGCCCCAAACGGCGGGCGTCGCAGCACAAATTCCTTCCCTGTATCGGTTTTCAGGAAATAGGTCAGGTTGGAATAGCCTCCAGGAAATTGACTTACTTCCGTAACCGTCCCGATTGCAGGGGCTTGAGCCCCAAAATAGGCGTTGAGTTGGGCTAAGTCAAGCTGCTCGCCTTCCCGTACTGAGGTTGGAGTATCGTTTTTGATGGTGGACATTATGTAGCTGATTGTTGGAATAAATGGTATTTTTTATGAGAGGCGTTCAGTGCCAGTTGCCTTTGCTCATGTGTTTTTTAAACTTTCGCCCCAAACGACAAATCACCAGCATCGCCCAAACCTGGCACGATGTAATAATGAGGGTCAAGTTTTTCGTCGATGGCACCAATCCAAAGACGACATTCGGGCATTCGGCTTTGGAGGTATTTTACACCTTCGGGACTGGCAATGACAGCGGCGATGTGGGTTTGGGCAGGAATACCAAATCGAAGGAGTGCATGATATACCTTTTCTATCGACCGACCTGTGGCCAGCATGGGGTCCATCAAAATAAGCGTACGGTCTTGTAAATCAGGGGCGGTAATGTAGTCCATTTCTACTTGAAAGTCTTCTTCGCCAATGTGGTGGCCTCGGTAGGCGCCAATGAAAGCATTGTCGGCTTGATCGAAAATATTGAGAAAGCCTTGGTGAAAAGGCAAACTTGCCCGCAAAATAGTGGCCAAAACGGGAGGCTGACGTAGTAATCGAGTTTGGGCAACTCCCAGCGGCGTAGTCACTTGCGCTTGACGGTACGGCAACGATTTAGAGATTTCATACGCCAATAATTCCCCCATCCGTTCTAGGTTTCGGCGAAACTTCATGCGGTCTTGTTGAACATCAACGTCACGAAGTTCGGCTAAAAAATGGTTGGCTACGGAGGGTTGTTGGGTCAAAACAAACATGAGTAAGTAGGTGGTTTGGTTTTAGGGCACTACATTTGCCGCGACGATAATACAAAGACATTCATAGAAAACCAAAAACCTCTACCAACAAAAAAAAGGGGAGGAGGAATGGGCAAAAAAGTTAAAAAACTTGGGGATGAAAAATAGCGTTTTGGGATGGTTTACGGTACTGAGTATCCTGTTGATAGGGTGTGACGAACGGCCTGAAAACCAGCATCGAGCAGGGTATGCCCTGACTTTTGATGACCGTTACGTAGAGGAATGGACGAGACTTCGGCCACTACTAAAAAAATACGGTGCAAAGGCGACGTTTTACGTAACGCAGTTTGACAGTTTAAGCCCGAAAGAAGTACAGTTACTGCATGAACTTACCCAAGACGGGCATGAAATTGGAGCGCACGGTGCCGCTCACATTCGCGTCCTCGACTGGCTCAGAGGAGGAGGTTCACTAGATGATTTTTACAAATTTGAGATAGAAGGCGAATTAAATGTAATGCGCAAAGCAGGTTTTCGACCCGTTACGTTTGCGCACGTCGGCGGGCAACAAACGTGGTGGACTGACCGACGACTCTTGCGTGATTATTTTAAACTGCTGCGCGATGTCTCGATGACCGAGCGGCATTTGCCCTTTATTACGATTCGCCAGCCCATTTTTGCCATCGACGATATTTATTATCAGTTTGATGGCTCACAAAAGGTTCACGCGTTATTGATTGACCAATATACCCACCTGACTCGTTCCCAATTGAAGGATGGACTGATTAGAGCTAAAAACACCAACTCCGTCCTTATGTTGTTGGGCCATCGTCCGCTGTTTACCCCCTCCGACGAGCCCTACGCGTTTTCGGTATCGCTGCTGGAGTCGTTTTTGGAAGATGCGCAACGAATGGGACTTCAATCGTACACAATGGCAGAGTTGGTGCAGAAATAAAATGCCAATTACCGATTTCCTTGGTAAAGCACTTTTTTGTTCAACTCCAAGGTATACATTCCTTTCCATTGAGAGAGTTGGTACGTACCGTTGCTCCAAGTGCCAGCACCATCGTCTTTGACGGGTTTTAAGAGGTAGGAACTATCGGCTAAAGTTGGCAAAAAGATTTCTACGTCTCCCTCATTTTCATTGGCTTCGTTAGCAAAGACGGCAAATGCTGATACAGTTTGGTTTAACGTACTGTCTTGCGGATTGAGCCGAACGCCTTGTTCAAACACCCGAATACAGTTGTTCTTAACAACCGACCACGTATAACCAGCCGAGCCTTTACAGCCGTGTTTGTCTTGGTCGCCTCCTACGATTGGGGGAGTGGCAACAGTAGTCGAGTCGGCTTTGGTTGATTCTTTTTGTTGCGTTTGGCAGGCACTTACTCCAATGAGTATAGCCAATACGTATATTCCTTTTTTCATTATCGTATAGTTATTCATTTAGTAAACAGAGTTAGGTACTTTTGACGCAAATTAAATGAAAAAAACACCAGTTTATTCCATTCTTTTTAGGTAACCGAGTCGGTTACTGCTTTAATGGCGGAGTATAACAAGGCGTAAAACTGCTGAAGGTAGAAGTGAGGAGAATTCATAAGAATGAGCTGGTTGTGGGAATGATAATTGGATAACAAGCCTGTCATCGATTTAATAACAGGCGTATTATCTTCTAAAAATAAAATTTCTAAAAAGAAGGGTATTGGTAGTGAAATAATCCATCTTAGGTTATGGCCTTAAACAACATTTTGATTTTCAACCACCTAAATTAACCAATGAAAAAAGTATTACTTTCTCTTATGGCGGGGTGTACGATGTATGTAGCATCGGCACAAACCCGCATTACGGCCAATACCGATTTGGCCAAAACCCAAATCAATAAGCACATTTATGGGCATTTTGCCGAGCACCTCGGACGTTGTATTTACGGCGGAATATACGTAGGCGAAGGCAACACAAAAATCCCTAATACGGCGGGGGTGCGAAATGACATCATTCAGGCACTTAAAGACTTGAAAATCCCTAATCTTCGCTGGCCTGGCGGGTGTTTTGCTGATACGTACCAATGGAAAGATGGTATTGGCCCCAAAGAAAAACGTCCAAAGATGGTCAATGTATGGTGGGGAGGTGTCACGGAAGACAATAGTTTTGGGACGCACGATTTTCTAGACCTCTGTGAGCGAATAGGAGCGGAGCCTTATCTAGCAGGAAATGTAGGTAGCGGTACGGTGAAAGATTTGGTCGATTGGGTAGCCTATGTAAATCATCCTGGAGGTAGCCCAATGGCCGAGCTTCGCAAACAAAACGGACGGGAAAAACCTTGGAATGTAAAACTCTGGGGCGTTGGAAACGAAGCGTGGGGATGTGGAGGAAACATGACGGCCGAATACTACGCAAATATTTACCGTCAATACGCCACTTTCATGGCCGATTGGAACAATACAGGGAAGTTATATCGCATTGCTTCGGGCGCAAGCGACGGAGATTATCAGTGGACCGAAACGTTGATGAAAAATATTCCGCACAACATGCTTTCGGGCGTGGCTTTGCACCATTATTCGGTTATCAATTGGAATGACAAAGGGCCATCGGTGACTTTCAATGAGCAAGAGTATTTTAAAATCATGGACGAGGCGTGGAAGATGGAGGAACTGGTGACTCGCCACAGCACTGTCATGGACAAGTATGACCCTGAAAAAAAAGTGGCGTTGATTGTGGATGAATGGGGCGGCTGGTACAATGTAGAGCCTGGTACGAACCCTGGCTTTTTATACCAACAAAATACCATGCGTGACGCGATGATTGCGGGCCTAACGCTTAACATCTTCAACAACCACGCGGATCGCGTTAGGGGGGCAAATTTGGCTCAAATCGTCAACGTACTTCAAGCCGTGATTTTGACCAACGAAGAAAAAATGTTGCTCACGCCTACGTACCACGTCATGAAAATGTACAATGTTCACCAAGATGCTCTGCAAGTCCCAATCAATATTGAGTCACCATCGTATGAGTTTCAAGGTAAAAAATTAACGGCAGTGTCGGCTTCGGCGTCGAAAGATGCCTCGGGTACGTTGAACATTTCGTTGACTAACATTGATTACAGCAAGCCTCACGAAGTCATCATCAACCTACGTGGCGACGACTTTTCGAAAGTATCGGGTCAAATCCTCGCATCAGCAAAAATTAGCGACCACAATACGTTTGAACAACCCAATAAAATTTCGGTAAAAGAGTTTGCGGGGGCGAAGCTAGAAAAGGGCGTGTTAAAACTTACCTTGCCCGCATACTCGGTAGTGGTGCTGAACGTGAAGAAATAGTTTTCACCCAATTTTAATCTTAAAACCTATACCGACTTCTTATTTTTACGGGCCTTCTAGCCTTAAATGGAGGTAAAAATAGATGTCGATAAAACAAATTATAGCCACTCTTCTTCTTTTGGGAGCAGCTGGCATCGCCTCGTTGGAGGCGTATTGTCAAAGTAAGAGCGTAACACTTTCGGGTAAAACCATTGACGGACAATCCAAAATGGTTTTACCCTTTGTCAATATTGTCCTCAAATCAGAGGCGAGTGGTGCCTTTGTGGCAGGAACGATTACCAACGAGGAGGGAATCTTTACGTTGTCTAACGTAAAATCAGGCAAATACATTTTAGCTACTTCGGTGGTGGGTTATCAAGCCAGCAGTCGATCTGTGTTGGTGGGTCAACTCAGTGATTATCTTGATCTTGGGGTTATCCCTTTACAGGAAGACCAGCGGCAATTGGACGAAGTAAAAGTAGTAGGGCAGCAGGAAGGAGTTGCGGCCAAAATGGATAAAAAAGTCTTCACTCCCGCCGATAATCTCAGCCAAGCGGGTGGGTCAGTGCTACAAGTATTGAGTAATTTGCCTGGCATCACAACCCAAGATGGAGTTGTACAGCTGCGGGGAAGTGATAAAGTCGTAGTGCTAATCGACGGCAAGCAGACGGCTCTGACAGGGTTTGGGAGTCAAAAAGGGTTGGATAATTTACCCGCTTCGGCCATCGAAAAAATTGAAATCATCAATAATCCGTCCGCCAAGTACGATGCCAACGGAAATGCAGGGATTATCAATATTGTTTTTAAGAAAAATGAACAATATGGCTGGAATGGCAAAGTAGGACTGGCGGCAGGGGCAGGAGCGCTTTGGCGTAAACACGAGAGCTTGCCCACGGTTAGGCGACAGTTTCAGGCAACTCCCAAAATCAACCCCTCTTTTTCGTTGAACCACCGCAGGGACAAAGCGAATGTATTTGTGCAAGGCGATTGGTTGTATTCGCCAACCCTCAATAAAAATGAATTTGCTACCCGTATCTATGACACAGGTGAGAAAGTTGTACAGCAAATTCAGCGAAACCGAACAACCACCTATGCCACCATAAAAACAGGCGTTGATTATACGTTTAATGCCCAAAATTCGCTCACCGTTTCGGGGTTATTCAATCGGGAGAAAATTCTTGATGATGGTGATAATCCGTATTTTTTGGGAAATGACTACACCAATCGCTATCGGATGTGGCAGTTTCTGGAAGATGAAGTTAAATACACCGCGATGGCCACGGCCGTATACGTTCATAAATTTAAGCAGCCAGGCCGCTTGTTAAACATCAACTACAACTATACGTTTCACCGCGAAGACGAAAAGTATTTTTATACCAACACCTTGCCTACTTCCACAGGAACAGATTCGTTTAAATTGCTTTCGGATGAGCAGGTACAAGACTTGAACGTTGATTATACCAAACCATTGTTGCATGGTAAACTCGAAACGGGGCTAAAACTGCGTCGCCGTTCTATTCCAGTGAATATGCAGTTCTTTCCTGGGGCTAACTCTGTGCTGGACGTCAATGCTGGAGGCTGGGCAAATTACTACGAAACCATCCCTGCTCTTTACGGAAATTATAGCTACGAAAATGATAATGTAGAGCTCGAAGGTGGCCTTCGGATGGAATACGTGCAAGTCAATTATAAAGTCAATCCCAACCACAATACCTACAAAAGTGATGGGTATAACTACACGCAGCCATTTCCCAATGTAAGAGTTGCTTATAAGTTGAACCCAACCAACAAGCTTTCACTGTTTGTAAATCGCCGAGTCGACCGACCTAACGAGGTAGATATTCGTATTTTTCCAAAGTACGACGAACCCGAGCTAATTAAGGTGGGAAATCCTACGCTCAAGCCACAGTTCACGACGTCGATGGAGGTGGGGTACAAAACCCTGTGGCCTAAAGGAAGTTTTTATACAGCCGTCTATCATCGAATCACCGACGGAACTATCACGAGAATTACCACCCAAGCACCAGGAAGTGTGTTATTGTACACTATTTTTCAAAATATTGGTCGAAGTTGGAATACAGGAATGGAAGTAGTTTGGCAACAAGAACTAGGGAAGAAAGCCACGTTAAATGCAAGTGCTACTATTTACCAAAATAAAATAGATGCTTATACCATCACCAATAAGTACCCTGTTCCAACCACGTACGTGGGTACAAGAAGGCAAATGACTTCGGGGAATCTAAAAATCAATCTATTGAGCCACCTTGGAAAAGGATATGACCTTCAGGTAACCTCTATTTATTTAGCCCCAGATTTGTTGCCTCAAGGCAGAATTGAGCAACGCTTTACGTTAGATATGGGACTAAAACGGGCCCTTCAGAATGGGAAGAAAGAATTCTTCGTCAATGCGACCGACTTATTGAATACGATGAAGATTAATCGTACGATTTACGGAGCTGGTTTTACGATGCACAGCACGGATTACTACGAAACGCAAGTAATACGAGTTGGCTACAATCAGAAATTTTAAAAACGGGCTAGGTTGATAGAGCGTGGCTACCCGCAGAAAGTCGTAGAATGAAAAACGCAGATTTTCGCTGAAACGGGCTTTATACTGTCATTAATCAGCGTCGTCTGCGACTTTCAATCGGTGTCAATCCGCGGGTAGTAGTTAAAGTAAAGTACCTAACAATGTATTAAGTACGTTTATGGCAATTGTTCCACAAACGAAAAAAGTCCAACTCCAAAGATGTTATTGGGGTGACTTAAGATAATGGAAAGTAGTTTAACAGTATCGGTTATGTAGTTGACGCTCCCATCCAAATTGACATCTTCCACTTTATAGGTGTTTTTTTGAACAAAGGTGATTAATTTAAAAATATTGGCGTTGTCATTGATGATAGATTGGTAAATGCGAACGATCGAATTGTTTGAACCCGAATACTTCACTTCTCCACTTGATGTATTGTTGCCCGCCCAAAGCATCGTTACACCGTTGTAATTAAGTTGAGGGATTCCATTAGCAACTTTCTTGTACGTAGCCAGAGATGGTTTTGTGAAATCGACGATGGTAGGGGTGGTGCTATTAAACAAAAGCGGAGTGGAGGTCATAACGCCCAAATGATTTCGGTGTCGTATTGCTACATAAAAGGAATCGGCGTCAACATCCTCGATGTCTAATTGTGGTAAGCCTTTAGAAGAGATAATATTCCCATTTCTGAGTAGGAGTGCCGATTGTGTGTACAAAATATTCTTTGGATTAGATTTACTTCGCAATTCAATCAAAATCCAATCTACCACTTCATTATTGGCTAACAAATGTGATGTTGTTGAGTCTGTTTTAATGTAAGGAGAGACAATCGGAATAACGCCAATTTTGCGCAGCGTATCGCTCATCATCCCTGTATTGTTGATATAGGTTCCTTGTAAAAAAGCTCTCACTTGTAGTTGTAAAGGAGAAGAGCAGGAGACTTCAATGGTCGAAGTAAGCTTTGACGGAACTGCAATCATTTGTCTACTTACTTTATCGTAAGCACTTGTATTGCTTTCTTCATTGAACTGATAATAGGCCACCAAATCAGCGGGTAGTTTGGAAGGAATGTGGGACATCGCCCTTTTAATTTGTAAGTCACTCAATGAACGTGAGTAAAAACGCAGTTCATCAATTTCGCCAAAAAAGTAGTCTTCTGTTGATTCTGAATGTTTGATTAAACTTAATTGCCATAAGTAAGCACCTAAAGAAAATGGAGTGTGCCGTTCTGCAAAGCTGTGTTTATTTCCATTTACATAAATATGGGTACTATCAGAAGTTATCACAAACGAAAGGTGGGTCCAAACATTGGCTGGAATAGTAATCCCAGTGTTTTTAATTTCATTAGGATTTTGCCATACATACCCAATTTCATTCGTTGAGTTTGTTAAATATAACCCCATGAAATCCTGAGTAGTTGAGAGAATTTTTGATTTGTTTTGCTGGATGTTTTTAGGCTTCACCCAGCTCATGACGGTAAAACTCGTGAGGGAGTCGAGAGCTGGAATAGCGGGTAGTTGAACTATACCAAAATTAAGATTAGTGATTTGTAATGATTTGCCAGGCAAGCAAGAAATATCACATTTTGACTCTTGGATGGTAATAAAATCGGTAAGCGTTTGGGTGGAGCTTTGGGTACCATTGCTCACTTTGAGTGTAACAGAATACTTGCCTGAATTTTTGTATTTAACAACAGGTCGTTCGAGCGTTGAACTGCTTGGAGTACCTCCTTCGAATGTCCATTCCCAGCGGGAGTTGCTATCTATTTTCATGGCTGAAAAACAGGCAAATTGAATGCTATCTCCTTCACAATCGGTAGATGAAGAAGCACTATTCATTGAAATCTGGGCTTTTATATACCCAGATTGGTAGAAATTGTTTTCCCATAATCCTCGATAAGTACTGACAAAGATTTTTTCGTTGCTGTAATCCAAGTGCATATACATTGGAGCAATATTGGGGAGCTTAGTACCAAATGGAATCCATTCTTTCATGCTTGCGTCTCGGTAATATACACCATACTCTGTTCCTACGTATATACCGTCATTGCTCCCTCGTTGGTATTCCATCGAATAAATTTTAAACGGTGGTAGTCCTTCCGAATAATTCTGCCAATTTTTCCCTCCATCGGCCGAATACATAATTTGCTCAGTGGCACTATTATCGCTATTAGTGGCTAACCAAACCTTGTTGGTGTCGGCGTCGCTCAGTGCTACTCTAACTGCGCTAAAATAATCTCTGTTTGTATTATGCGGAAACACATCAGACCAAGTAAGGCCATCATCGTTGGTTTTCCACAAAAATGTGCCCGCTTCGGAGCGCTCTATCGCAAACATGGTTTTGGGATTGGCAAAACTGATGCGAACATCTCCATAATAATAGGTCTTACCATTAAATTTTTTCATTACCTCCCAGGTTTTAGAATTATCTTTTGAGCGATAGACCCCCGCTGGGATGGCCTCACCGTCATCAATAGAGGTCGAAACAAGCGTGTGGAAGTGCGTTGGGTGTGTTTGTATGTTTCGATAGCCTGAATAATAGCCCGAACCAATGCTGATGTTTCCTAAAGAACTATACGACGGATGTCCATGAATGGACGTAGTGGGTCTTTTGATAAGTGCAGAGCCTGAGGGTACTGCATACAGCCATTGGTCATCGATTTTATTGATACTTGCTCCCGAGGCATCGCCTCCACCAAAAGGCTTCCATTTTCCATTGTATAACTTATCATCCCGAACCAAAAGACCGTTATGGTCAAGGGCGACGGTTTGGACGTTGTTTCTGTGCGAAATATCAAAGCCTAGAATATTATTAACGTTCAAGCCGTCGGCTCTTTCTACAAAATTAATACCTCCGTCGTCTGAAAATGACAATCCGCCATCATTGGCAATCCACACCTTTTTTCCATTGAGCGCAACATCCTGGATATCTCCGTGGATACTACTTCGGCATTGGTCTGGCGAGGTAGGTGAAATATTTGACTTCGGTTGCTCGGTCATTGAAGTAAAACTCCCATCCCAAAACCACGTTTTCATACCGTCTTTTGATACCCGTGGCCGAATATTGGTGCCTGCATAAACGAGGTTAGCTTCAGTAGGAGAGGCGGCAAGCGTAGTTGCCCAGCGAATTTGAACGGCCCCATTATTTTCTCCAAAAAAATCACGTTCTGTCGAAGACTTATTCATAAACTCAGACGTTGGGCCACAACAAATTTTATTCATTGTACGTCCTTTGTCGTTTGAGGTATAAAAAGTGGCTCCTAATTCGGCATCTTGATAGTATAAGTACAATACATCAGGCGTTTGTGGGGATACGGCAAGTTTGGCTCGTCTTTCTTGCCATTTCGTAAAATAATCGTTAGGGTAGCCATTGGTTGAAGCATTGAATGTAAAGCCGCCATCAGTAGAACGATAAAAATTAATATTAACCCCTTTTTGAACTAGGGCATATACTATATTACCGTCTGTTGGGTGAAATTTGAGGTCGTGAACAAAGTTATATACCCCAAATGAAGTTCCGTCTTTCCACGTAGTACCTCCATCAGTAGAGAGTGAAACTTTACTTTCAAGGTTTCCAGGGCTACAATTCGTAGCAATGATAAAGTTAGAATTTGTGGGGTGAACGTCCACGTACATAAACTCCGAACGATAATTATCTCCTGCATAGTTAACATTGGGAAAAAAAGAAGTCCAATCTAAATTTGTTTGTATCCACGTCATTCCTGCATCTACCGATTTTATGATGCCCGTTGAAGCAGAGGCATACACAATATTGGGGTTGGAAGGCGCAAATACAATGTGATTTATCATTCCTACCAATGGCAAATTTGGAATGACATCTAACCAAGTGGCACCGTCGTCGTTGCTTCTCCAAAGCCCAGTTCCCATTCCGCTTACAAGTACAATTGAGTTTTGGGTTGGATGCATAGCTACAGCTTTTACGACTCCGTTTTGGCCTACTGAATAACACTCATTTCGATCTACAGCCAAAGGAATAGGTTTCCATGGGTTACTGGCTGATAATCTGGTATTTGTGGTTGATTTGCTTTTCCTAAGTTGTCGAATTTTTGCCAATTGAGCTCTGTTGTCTATTGGCTTTACTGGGGTGCCATCTGGAGTAAACCTATTTTGGTATAATTTGAGCCAATTTTTGTAGGTCCGTGTTTTTTCATTCTTGACAAATTCGTGGGTTCTGTAGTATTCTTTATAAGCAGCAATTACCTCATAAGCATTTGGCGAGGGCTGTTGCAGTAATTCATAGTATTTTTGAGCATAAACTTTAGCGCATAAAAGCAGCATAATGAATGCTAAAGTATTTTTGTAAGTATTTTTCATAAATAACAGTTATCGTTAAAAACGTTTCATTCGTCCTTATACTTAAGACTGTAATTTAGATAAGTGCCATTTTATAGTAGAACAAGGCTTCTGATTTATAGTATATATAGATTGAAAATTGGAATGAATAGGCTATATGATGGAACCAATAGAATAAAGATGCAATTGATTATAACGATAAATCCCCCTCACTTTTTAGGTGAGGGGGATTTATCGTTTACTTTAAATAAAACACTGTCAACTTATCAATAGCGGCTAATTACTTCTCCCATTGGTTATTTACCATTCGCCAAATCCCTAATGGGTTGCCGTCTTTTAGCTCATCTGGAAGTAGGTGTTGAGGGAAGTTTTGGTAAGCCAATGGCCGCACAAAACGCTTGATGGCATGAGCCCCAACCGAACCAAAACGCCCATCGGTACTGGCTGGGAAAGGACCACCGTGTTGCATCGCTGCGCATACTTCTACCCCCGTAGGAACGCCATTGAGCAACACCCGTCCACACAACAAACTAACGTTGGCGATCAACTCGGCGGCGTTGGCGAGGTCGGCGTCCGTACCTATGACAGTACACGTAAGTTGGCCTTCTAAGTGCCCGATGATTTCATTCATTTCGGCCGAATCTTTGCATTTAATAATCAACGAAAAAGGCCCAAATACTTCTTGGTGGAGGGTGGTGTTGGCCAAAAATTCTCCTCCTTTTACCGATGCTACCGATGGAATTCCGTCGATATCTTGGAAGCTGCCTTCCGTTTCAGCTTCAACGGTTACGGCTGCTTGGCTAATTACTTCACTACGTTTGCTACGGAATGCCTTGGCGATTCCCGCGTGGAGCATAGGTACTGGGGCAATTTGACGAATTTCGTTGGCCAATGTGGTGCTAAAATTGTCTAACCCTTCGCTTTCTATTCCAATGATTAAGCCTGGTTTTGTACAAAACTGTCCCATGCCACCTGTGATAGACCCCGCATACATCTTTGCATACTTGGTTGCTTCTTTTTCAAGGGCATCTGGTAGTAAGAAAACAGGATTGGTACTTCCCATTTCGGCAAAAACTGGAATTGGTACAGGGCGTTGGTTGGCCAAATCAAACAACGCTTTTCCACCTACGTACGAACCCGTAAAACCTACGGCGGCCGTTTTAGGGTGTAAAACGAGCGCTTTTCCTACTTCAAAGCTGGCGCCTTGCAGGTGTTCAAAAAGACCTTGAGGCATTCCTGTTTTTTCTACGGCTTTACGTACAGCTCCTGCAATCATCTCCGACGTTTCGGGATGGGCAGGGTGGGCTTTGAGAACGACTGGACAACCCGCCCCCCAAGCAGCGGCAGGGTCAACGCCCGCCGTAGAATAGGCAAATGGGAAATTGCTTGCTCCAAACACAACCACAGGGCCGATAGGTACGAGCATATTGCGAATGTCGGGCTTGGGTAGGGGCTGACGGTCGGGAATGGCCGTGTCGATGGTCGCGTCTACCCAAGAACCTTCTGCCACAACATCAGCAATGTTGCGAAGTTGGTTACAGGTACGTCCACGTTCGCCCGTTAAACGCACTGAAGGTAGGTGGGTTTCGCGCATGGCTACTTCGATGACCGCTTCGCCAAGGGCTTCTATTTCATCGGCTACGGCTCGAATAAACGTCGCTTTTTCTTTTCCGCTTTTGTGGCGGTATTCCAAGAAAGCGGCGTAGGCGCGCTGCATAGCATCATTAATCTCTGAGATTGTGGCGTCTTGATACATGATATTCTGAGTAAATAATAAATGTGCGGTGGTTTGATTTATGTTTCGATTACTTTGGTTTTGAGACCCGCCCAGTGGCCATTGGCAGCCAGTCCTAGTAAATACAGGTCAATTTCGGTTTGTCCTACTCTAAAAGCTTGAAAATTTTTCAAATGAGTTTCGACCAATGCTTTTGCTTGCAAAAACTGTTCGGTGATTTGTTTTTCTTCATCGCCATACCAATCCTCAAAGGTAGTCACTGGATTCCAGAAATGTTCGACCGAAGTCTCTTCAATAATGGTACCTTCTGGAAGTGATAAATGTACCAATAAGTCGTTGGTGGTCAATGGAGAGGGTAGTTCCTGTGCAATTTCAACCCACTCCAAAGGTTCGTCTGATTCGCTAGGATATAACAAATTAGACAATAAATTGGTGACTTCTACTGACCACTGCGTCTCAATGTTGGAAGCAATCGGAGGGATATTCTCAAGATTCTCTTTTTGGATGTTTTCCATTTTGAATTTATCTCTAAATTTGAGCCAAACTTAAAACTTTTTCAAGACAATGTTAGAGCAATTAATGAGTCTTATTCAAGACAATTCTCAAGATGCCATCGTCAACAACCCCGCCATTCCTAATCAGCATAACAATGATGCGATGCAAACCGTGTTCCAATCGGTCGTAGGCGGTTTACAAAACGAAGCTCAAGGTGGAAATTTGAGCGGCCTAATGGGCCTTTTATCTGGTCAGGGAGGACAAGGCGGAAGCTTGATGAATAACCCTATTGTGGCTGGAATTGCTCAGAATGCCATTGGTAGCTTGATGGAGAAATTTGGTTTATCAAACAGCGCGGCTGGAAACATCATCGCTCAGGTACTTCCTGGCGTTCTTGGCTCGATGATTTCAAAAACTAGTAATCCTAACGATAACAGCATGGACTTTGGTGGTATCATGGGGTCATTGTTGGGTGGACAAGGACAAGCTCCTCAGCAGCAACAAGGTGGTTTTGATTTTAACCAAATTGGCTATGCCCTTGCTGACGGTAAATTAGACATGAACGATGTGATGCGCATTGGCGGTAGCCTTTTGGGTGGAAACTCAGGTAACGCTGGTGGTGCAGGTGGCCTTGGTGGCTTGTTAGGTGGTCTTTTTGGAAAATAAACCACAGAAACTCAGATGCCACGCTATTGCCTCGCCCTTGATTTAAAGGATGATCCCAAACTAATCGCCGAATACGAAAAGTACCACGAAAAAATTCAACCTGCTATTACTGAGAGTATTGTCTCGTCGGGAATAACGGACATGGAGATTTATCGGGTCGGAAATCGCCTTTTTATGATAATGGAAACCACCGAGGATTTTTCATTTGAAGCAAAAGGAGCAGCCGATGCCGCAAATCCTGCGGTACAAGCGTGGGAAGCGCTGATGTGGAACTATCAGCAAGCGTTGCCCATGGCCAAGGAAGGCGAAAAATGGGTGCTGATGAAACATATATTTAAGTTGGAAACCAACGATTAACAAAAAAGCCCTCGTGATGAGCGGGGGCTTTTTTGTTTCTATTAACTACAAAGTCGTATCAATTCGACTGACGACGATAACGGGCTCTTGGTTAGGTTTTTGTAATTCATACGCGATCAATAATCCTTGTGAGGTAGGCAGCACTACTGGATAAGAGGCGTTGTCGAAGTCGGCCGTGATGTAGGTCGTTTTCTCGGTTCCATTTTTGTAAAGGTTGCGAAGAGCTATTTTAGAAAAATACTGATCATTTTTCTCCATGGACTCGTCCCAAACTACTACTAAGTTTCCTAGATAAGCGGCCGATTGCGGGTGTTTGGCGCGAACACTTAACTCCGAAGAATACAACTTTTCTTGCCCCAATTTGGCGATGCGAATACCCGCCTCATGATGAGCGGAGGTGCCACTAAACCAGGTCACAAATATGTCTTTTCCTACCTGAGTCATGCTTGGACCCGTGTGCGGACAAGCGTTGATTTTCCACAAATCATTATGAACAAGTTTAGGAGCGGAAAACGTGCGGCCTCCGTCAGTTGATACGACGTGACTCATGTCGCGTGTTCCGTCGGTACTCAAATCACGGTAAGTAAGGTGAATTTGGCCAACATTATCGATAAATACCACCGTACGACAGCATTGACAAGCGTTTGAATCCACCACGACTTCTTCCGAAAAGCCGCCTTTGGCGAGGGTTTGGGCAAATTTCACACTTCTTCCTTCAAACTTTCCCAGTTTGTCGTCTAGCCACACAAATCCTAATTCGCCATTTGGTAAACGAGTGACGTCGCTAAACGAATGACCTTTGCCTGGCGTGGTGTCGCGGTGGATCGCTGTGGGTGCCGACCAAGTTTGGCCATTGTCGGCCGACGTAACGTACATTAAATCAGACGCTCGGGGGGCTTCTTTGGTCGGTTTTTTGAGTTCAAAGGTGGCAAAGATGGTTCCGTCAGCCTTAAAAGCAACCCGTGGCATCCCCTCGGCGTGTACTGAGCAGTTGGTAGGGATTCCGATGTTAATTTTATCTCCAAACGTTTTGCCTTGGTCGTTGGAGACCGCAAAAAAGAATGAGTTTTTGTCGCCTTCTTTTTCCACCCAGCTCAATACGGGGCGGTTGCGGTGGTCGGTGGTAAAACGAGGAGTTGCTCCCGTTTTTTTAGGGTCGGAGAGGAGCGCATTTTTGGGAGTGACTCGCTCTAAGCCACTTATCAGCGTGAGGACTAAAACAAGGTATTTCATAAAAGACGAATGGTTGGTTACAAGGTTTTTCGTTAAATTTGTTAAAAAAATTAGAGAGATGACTGTAACATATCAACTTACCGAGGCCGAATTTGACTATCAGCTTTTTCGCCGTATTAAAGCTCAGTTCAGTCGTAGTAAAAGCCCGATTAAAATAAAGATTGAGATTGAAGAGGCAGAACTGGACGAGACAGAGGCTATAATGGCTAATCCTTATTTAGTTGAAAAGATTAAAAAAGGAATTGAATCTGTGGAAAATGGTAACGTAATTTCTTTTACTCCTGAAGAATTCGATGAACTCGCCAAGAAACATTCTGTTCACACCGCAAGCCTTTGAAGATTTTATGAGCTGGGTCAATGAGAACAAGAAATTATTTTTCAAAATTTCGGAATTCATTCATGTTGAACACATTAAAATCTGGAGTGGCTATTGATTGCTCCAGAGGAGCTACATCTTAGTAGAAAAATGAATCAAATCCCCCCCAAAAATCCCCATCGGGGCGGCCGACGTGCGGGGAAAGATGTCACCCCGATGGGGCTTTGGGATGCCCCTTGCCATTTTTTCTACTAAGATTTAGCCTCGCTGAGGCTACTTTTTTTAATGTGTTCAACCTGGAACTCATTGAAGAAACTCGACGAAATCCTTTTGAAGGTAAAGGAAAGCCAGAGCCACTTAAACACGGATTGAAAGGAATGTGGTCTCGTAGAATTACAGATAAACACCGCATGGTATATCATGGTATATAAAGTTACTGACACAAGCATTGAATTCTATTCATTTAGGAATCACTACGGTGATAAGTAATAAGATGCTGGCTCGACCATTCGAGCCAGCATCTTCGCTTATTTCTTTCCAGTAAAACTGTATTGCACCCCTAAGACGAAGGTGCGTGGAGCGGCTGGAGTAAAGGTGGTACGGTCGGTAGAGGCATTACCCCGAGTAGCGTTGGTAGCGTACAAAGCGTCGGTCAAGTTCATGATGTTGGTGAAGACCTCGATACCTTTCCATTGATACCCTGCACGGAAGTTGACCAAATCATATCCATTGTACACGACAGTATTCACCTGATTTTGATACCATTTACTTAGGTGTTGCCACTCGACAGACGTACGGAAGTTTTTAAACCATTTGGGATAATAGCTAATTTCTCCGTTCCACACCCAGCGAGGAGCCGACGGCATATCTTTGCCATTCACGTCTTTGAGGGCATCCGATGCTTTTTGACTGAGAACAAACTCAACGAAGCGGTGAACGGAATACGTGCCTCCGAGTCGGGCAAATAATTCCTTCGATGGCTTGTAAGTGATGCCAAGTTCAACCCCTTTGTGCAACGTTTTTCCCGCCGCTTGGTAGTCGGTTGAGTTATCAGGTTGGCGGATGTTAAGCAGCTCGTTGCTGCCGTTCATCTGGTACAAAGACGCATCGATGTACATTTTGTTTTTTAGCAAAGAAATCCACCCGCCCACTTCGGCATTGGTAAACGTCGCTGGAATTAAGTTATAATAAAACAAATCGCCGTTGGGTGCAGGGGTAGGGCGTTTGCGGAAAATCGCCGTCAGACCCGACGGGGCAAACCCTTTAGAGAAGTTGGCGTATATGCCCTTTCCGTTACCCAAATCGTAGGTTATTCCCAATTTCGGTGTCGTTTGTTTGTACGATTTACTGCCTCCAACGGCTTGGTTGGTCGTTTTGTCAATGTCTAAGTTGTTGACGAAATCAAATGACATATTGTCGTAGCGCAAACCAGCCGAGAGACGAAGGTTTTTGATTGGTTCAAAATCGTACTGTACATAAAAAGCTGAATTCAAGATGTCGGCGTCGTAGTTAGCAATCTGAATGTCAGGTCGTTCTTTTACAATCGTGTATTTTTCAACCGATTTTTTGTCGGCGCGCAGCTGCGCCGCTAGGTCGATTTGGTACGACCAATACTTGTTTGGTGAAAAATCGATTGTTCCTCCTGCAATGATTTTAGAGTTCAAAAATGCGAACTTTTGCGTGTGTTGGGCAATCGCGCCTAGGCTTTGAAAGTCATTGGAGTTGATTTCACCGCGAGCCGTAGCCGCTCCCGACGTCCAACGAATGCCATAACTTGGATTCTGCCCGTGTTTGTTATCTCGTCCAAAAACGGTAAAGAACGATTGCGAACCATTTTTCCATTCGTGTTCGAGGGTCAAACGCGAGCGGAGCGAATACGATTTGCGGTACGTAAAATCAGTGGTACTGATGTACTGGCGGTTATAGAAAGCAATGCTGTCAACGCTTCCGCTGGTTTGGGAGTTGTATTTTGCGTACGAAAGGGTGTAAATCAATCGTGTTTTTGGCGTAAAATGATACTCCAATCGAGCGTATTGCGCATTTTTTGTGTAATCGGAGCTAGTCATCCACGCGTCCTTTTGTTCGGCGGCCAAGCCTCCAACATATACCCCAAATTTACCCAACGTAGCCCCTGCACCGTACTGAACACGGCGATAGCCCCATTGATCGGCTTGGAGACCTATGCGAGCCGTAGGAACTGCCGTAGGGCGTTGAGAGATAAAATTGACCGCTCCTCCCACGGCCTCGGGGCCATAAATGGAAGACACTGGGCCTTTAACCACTTCGATGGAGCTCACGGTAAACTGATTCATTTCGAGCAATGAGTTGTGGTTGAATACCCCCATTGGACGAATCGGTACGCCATCTTCGAGGTAAAGGTAATAGGCGTTGGTCGTCATCGGTTGGCGAATCGACATGGAGTGCTGCTCGTTGTTGAGGTTGACCATCATGACGCCAGGGGTTTTGTTGATGACTTCATAAATGGCCGTTGGTTTGGCTTCCTCAATCATTTTGGGTGAAAGCTTTGAAATGGCGATGGGGGTTTCGGTACGAAGCGCTGCTTCACGGTTGCCCGTCACCACAATCGTTTGGAGGTTTTCAACGGCGGGTTCCAACGAAATGGTCAACGTTTTCTCCGACGAAACTTCTATTTCCTGAGCAACGTAGCCAATGGTTGAAATCCGAATTTTAACATTTTTTCCAACGGTTTGTAACGCAAAAGCTCCGTGGTTATCGCTGGCAACGCCCGTGGTGGTATTGACGACTTGAACCGTAGCTCCAATCACTGGTTCTTTGGTGGCAGCGTCAAAAATTTTCCCTTTTAGCGACTGGGCGTGAAGTGGTTGGAAAATAGCTCCGCAGACAATGAGGAGCGTGATATATAGATTTTTCATTGTTGTTTCAAGAATTTCTGAGCTTCTTCGATGCTTTTAAGCATGTCGTCGCTTACTTGTTCGATGTTGATTTTTTCGTGAGTCAATGCCTTAACGGCCTCGCTGGGAGCGAGTTTTTTGAGTGAATCACCCTTGTAGCGGTGCATCCAATCCATCATACCATCGTCTGCTTTTTTGAGCTGACTGCTCAGTTGAAGTGCTTTTTTTAGCGATGATTGAGCGCTGGTATCGTGGGTGATGCTATTCAGTAACGCAATACGTTTACTGATGGCCGATTCTAGCGAAACGAGTTCGCCCATTTTGGGCATAACGGCGTCGTGAATCATCATCACCTCTTTTTCAAGCTTTTCGGCTTGGTCTTGTTGTGGGTTGCTGCACGCAGACGCAATGCCCCATCCGCACAAAAGTATGTGCTTGATTTTCATTGGTTTGACTAATGATACAAGTGTGAAAATAAATTTCAAATCTCTCCCGTTGAAGAGAGAAATACGTTTGTCACAACGTACACAAAACCATTAGACAATGGGGGGAAGAATAAGCTTATCTAGAAAGCCGTTTTGGGGAGCGCACCGCAAGAAGAAAGGACGCTCTTTGGAAAAATAGCAAAGGTGGAGGGATGGAATAGTAAAAGCGGTTTCGTCAAACACCTCTTGGAGGAGTTTCTTCACGGTATCGCTCTGTTTTTGCGTTTCTTGGCGGGCGTTATCTTCTGCTACTTTCTGGAGTTGTTTGGCCAAATAACATTTCCCGTCGCAGTGCAGCTGAGGTTTAAAGCGGTTTTCGCAAAGGTGATGAATTATGTACTCTTTGCGCAACTCAAAATCCAAATAGACAAACGGCACTACCAGCGTTTTGAAGCTGACAAGCAGAAGCAAAAAGAACGCTATGTGCCGTTTGGGATTCATTGGTTTTTCAAAATTTTGACAAAGGTAGAAGATTTATCTAAACAGAAGCATCTTAAAGTCGGTCAAGGCGTTTACCGAATGCTCGGCGTGAGCTTTAAAAGAAAGCCCATCGCCTGGAGAAAGGAAATGCGCTACTCCTTCCAAATTAAAATTGGCATTACCTTCCAATACATAAATAAAGGCATCGGTGGGCGACGTATGTTCATCGAGACGTTGGCCCTGCTGGAGGCTAATGAGCACCACCCGAAAGTGCTCATTAGCTTCTATTTTTTTTGTTTTAATGCCGTTATAAGGCAATAACTCGGGGATATTGTGGGTAGTCATGGTAAATTTATTTAGGAACAACAACACCGTCAATTACGTGAACATAGCCATTGGAGGCGCGTATCGAGGCCACAATTTTGGCTTCACCGATATAAACATCCTTACCCTTGACATGGAAAGTAGCATTGGTGCCATCGACCATCCCCATGCTTTGTCCTTCTTGAAAAAAGTCGGCAGTCAATGCAGATGTCATTACGTGGTGCTCCAAAATAGCTTTAAGTTTGTCTTTATTTTCGGGTTTTAATAAATCTTCTACTGTCCCTGCGGGGAGTTTGTCAAAGGCCGCGTTGGTGGGCGCAAAAACCGTAAAAGGTCCCGCGTTGGAAAGCGCATCAACAAGTCCTGCGGCTTGAACTGCTTTGACGAGCGTGGTATGGTCGGGCGACCCAACGGCTACCTTTACGACATCTTTTTGTGAATCATTATCTTCTACCCCCGACTGCCCTGCGACGGGTGCGCTTTCGGTAGTAGTAGTGGTAGTAGATTGGTCTTGTGAGCTCTGAGACGAATGACAAGCCGCAAAAAGAGCTACGAATGCCAAAGAAAGAAAGTGATGTTTCATTGTTGTAAGTGGTTGGTTTAAAAAGATTGATTTGCTGGTCAGACGATAGTCAGACCAGCGTTGGTGTTTGGTCTCGTCTGGCCAATCTTGGTGTATAGTCTCGACAGACCAGCGTTGAAATTTTCGGCCTGACTATCGTCTGACCTATTAAAGGTCTTTTTTCTGAAAAATTCGGGTAGCGATACTGACGGGGACAACAACCCAGAGTAATAGCACAAACAACGCCACCAATAGCCCGTAATTCGTGCTAAAAAAATCTTGAAAAACTGCGCCCGTAAAGCCCATCAAGGCCGAAATGTCCATTTTCATCAATACCATAATGCGCGCTAAATCGGTAGGGTTGAGGGCTGTCAAAACAAGCATCGCTTTTTCGAGTGGATAATCGTTGAAGGAGAATAAAATGCCTAAAACGAGTCCGTCGTATACCAATGAAAAATAAAACCAAATTACCAATGCAAGGCCGATGCCTTTGGCTTTGTCGCGGGTAATAACCGAGGCTAAAAATGCTAAGGAAACAAAGGAAAGCGTAAGGAGAAGTCCGCTGATAATCAGAATAAGGCTGCTTTGGCCACCGCCAAAAACGAGGGTAGGAATACCTACACCGACCAAAAAAGCTAAACTCAGGGAGGCGGCTACGCCGAGGTATTCACTTAAAAAAATGGCTTTGCGGCTTAGCGGTTGCGCCGACATCAGTTCGATAAATTCGTAAGAATTATAAAAATGAATGGTCGAAAAAATAATACTGACCAATGGTACGACCATCAAAATGATATTGAGTAGGCTCAAAAATCCTTTGTTTGGGTCAGACTCGAAGCCGAAAAAACTCATGCTGATGGCCAACAATAACAAGGTATAACCCATCACGAAACGGTTTCGGACGATGTCGTAGAGGACGTATTTGGTAATTTTATTCATGACATTTGTGGGACTTTTGACATCAGTTGTGCAATGACGCGGCCGAGTTTGTTCTCGCCTGTTTCAAGCTTGAGTTCGGTGATGGTTTTGTAAAACTGAACGCTGCCATCTTGCAAGTATAGCACGTCGGTAGCGAGTTCGTCGAGATCAGACATGACGTGAGACGTAATCAAAATGAGCTTTCCGCTTTGGTGCTCTTTCTGAATTTTTCCCTTTAAAATCTCGCTCGAAAGCGGGTCTAAGCCTGCCGTCGGTTCGTCTAAAATCAATACCGAAGGGTTAAACAAAAACGCCAACGCTGCACTCACCTTCTGCTTGGTTCCTCCCGATAGCGTACCTAATGGCTTTTCAAATAATCCTTTTAAATGAAATGCTTCTACCAAATCTTCGTCCAGTTGTGTCGCGGCATTTTTGCGAACATCCACCATCATCTCAAACAACTGCCTGATTTTTAGATTGGCGGGGTAATGCCCGATTTGGGGCATGTAACCAATCTGAGAACGATAGGCGTGTTGTTTTTCAATGGGTTGATTATCAAATAATACCGTTCCGCTGTCAGGCACGACCATCCCGAGAAGGGTTTTGATAAAGGTCGTTTTTCCCGAACCGTTCGGCCCGATGACCGCCACGACTCGCCCTGCGTCGAGCCGCACGCTTACGTTGCGGAGCACGTTGAGTTTACCAAAAGATTTTGAAATAGCTTCTGCGCGAATCATGGGTTTATAGTTTTAAAGGTTTCATTTGTGGTTTTTCGTCCTTCATTCCTTCGGGGGTAAGGGTAGGAATAATCTTTTCGATGCGGTCGAGGAGGGTGACCGTAAAACTTCGCAGTAGCATCATGGCTTGGGGGATTCGCTCAATGACGGTGGCGTACAGGCTCACGGGGCGAAAGGGCACGTCGCCGATGCCGTCGCGATTGAGGTCATAGCCTTCGTATTTGTCCCAATAATTATGTGAAACGTGATTCAAAACAACGTCGCCATTGGTAGCTACATCAAAGGTGTTTCCTCGAAAGTTGCTGTAAGTAAGCGTGTTGTCATCGCAATTGGCTTGAACACGGAGGGCATACCCGTTTGCGATAAATTGGTTTTTGGTAAATACCGAACGACTACACCCTTCCATATATACGCCGACAGTATTGGTTTTGAAGCTATTTTGTTCGATGTGACTATCCGAAATATCTTTGAGCAAAAGTCCGTAGGCTGCCCCACCCCAATTTTGTTCAAAAATATTGTGTTTCATGGTCACAAACTTGGTGTACATCACGGCTACGCCAGCACCGTTTTTATGGAAATGATTGTAGAAATAGCCATTATTATGCGAAAACATAAAATGCAGTCCATAACGTATATTCTGTTGACTATCATTGTGTTGAATGGTAGAGTTGGTCACAAACTCAAAGTAAATGCCGTCGCGGTGGCCTTGGGTATGGTTGTGTTGGATAAGAATGCTGTCACATTTCCAGGCGTGAATGCCGTTGCCAGTATTTTGCTCTTCTTTGGGGTTGCCCTGCACGTCGTTTCCTTGCACCAAACAATGGTCGGAAGCCGACAAATAAATCCCGAAATAACAGTTTCTGATTCGGTTGTTTAGAATACGGATATTGCTCGCTTCCAATACTTTGATGGCTGCCCAGTCAATCATACTCGTCATACCCACGTTTCTAAATTCGATGCCTTTGATGGTGACGTCGTTGGATTTGACAGTAAAAATTTCATTCTTAAATTGAATATCTAAAATTGGGAACTGCTGGCCAATGAGGGTTAGGGGTTTGTCAATGACGATATTTTGAATATGGTATAAGCCCTTTTGAATCAGGAGTGTATCGTAGGCATTCGCCTGTTCAATCGCTTGTTTCAAAGGCTGTTTTGGGGAGATTTTCCAAAGACGCGCATAACTCGTAAAGCAAATGAAGAAAGCGATGATAGTGAAAAGAGTGCACGTGCGCCAATTACTCGACACAGAGTGACGCAGAGTTTGAAAAGCACAGAGTTGTACCGAGGAATGTTGAGGATACGTTGTGTAACTCCGTGAAAAACTTCGTGAAACTCTGTGACCCCAACAAGGAGAGTTATTGACTTGAAACATGACACACTTGGTTAAAATTAGTTGAAAGTAAGGCGTTTATAAACTTTTAAAAACCTCTTTCCACGTCAGTATTTTTGCTTCTGAAAACTTAGCTTTTACGGCTTCAGCACTGGATTTGTCAGAAAAGGCTGCTATGTCGCCGCGCATTGGGCTGCGAAGCTCTTTACTACTCAAAAAAATGGCCGTTTTTGCATCAATTAATTCCCCTGGTCGATTGTAATCATTTACTACCACAAAAGTGAGGTCTTCTTGTTTTAATTGATTGGTTTTTATGTATTTAACCATGCAACTTAGGTCGTCAAACTTGAACGTTTTTCCTTTGCTATTGACAATTTCGGACGCAAATTTTTTATCCATAATTGTCATTTTACAAAACACACAGGCTTCTTGACCGTAACGGATGGGTTCGGGTTGCTGGGCGCAACTTTGGAGGCTAGCCATGGTTCCCAACAAAAACACCACCAAGGCGGGTGAAACGTTGCTTTTGGGAGCTAGCTGGTTTTTGGGTTGGCAGAAGTAGCTTTCGCAGGCTACCAAAAGAATCACGAGAATACCCACTGCTACAAAAACCCAGCCACCTGCATCAGGAATGGAATATGCCCCAAAGTTGAGGAGTTCTTTATAGCCAATTAGCGGAGGTTGATACGACATTCCTGGGACTTTTATGGCAGCATCTGGGCTCAAATTATGCCCGTATTCGTAGCCCCAACTCCAAAAATCGTACAAAGCGGCAGCTCCAGCTAAAATGAGCAAGACCAAATAGCTAATGAGCATTTTGCGACTTTTTAAAAAGGCCGTCAGCAGGCCAAAAGCGATGTAGAAAGCGACGATGTAAGAAAGAAACTGAAATTCAGGAAACATTTCTTCTTTGATGTGAGCCATACCAATGTAGTGGTTGAGGCCGTTGATGATCTCGACTTGACCCGAAAGCTTGTCGAGCCAAATTTGCATCGAAAGCCCTTCGGGGTACTGCGGTGCCCATAAGTCGATGCGCCAAAGTGGGAGAAAATAGGTAGCAATGAGCGACAACGAGGCTACATACAAACTACCAATGGTAAACGGACGGAGGGGTTTCATAAAAATAGTTTTTGAAAACCGACAAAGGAGGGCAAACGAGGCGCTTGCCCCCTTGTCGGTAGTGGAAACCTTATTTCATTGCCACTTTGGGCGTATTTAATTTGGGTTTGGCATTGGCCGTTTTCTTTTCAGCTTCGGCGGTTGGGGTTTTGCCCGTTCCCCAGGTCAACGGAACGCTACTGCCCGCTGGTGAAACCCGCACGTAACCTTGCATTTCTTGGTGGAGTGCCGAGCAGAAATCGGTGCAGTACATTGGCGTAACGCCGACTTTGGTAGGTTTCCAGCGCAAGGTCGAAGTTTCGCCTGGCATGATGAGGATTTCGGCATTTTGTGCGCCGCGCACGGCAAATCCGTGGGGCACGTCCCAGTCTTGTTCGAGGTTGGTGACGTGGAAAAATACTTCATCGCCCATTTTTACTCCTTCGATATTGTCAGGGGTAAAGTGCGACCGAATCGACGTCATATAGACGTGTACTTCGTTGCCTTTGCGTACTACTTTGGTCTCTTTCTCGCCTTTAGCCACGTAAGGGTGGTTGTTTTCTTCCAACTTGAATATCTTTTTGGTATTTTTTTCAACCAATGAAGCTGGAATAGCCTCGGCGTAGTGGGGTTCGCCAATGGTCGGGAAGTCGAGCAAAAGTTTCATTTTGTCGCCCGAAATATCATACAATTGTGCCGATTGAGTCAATTCTGGACCTGTTGGTAAGTAACGGTCTTTGGTGATTTTGTTGTACGCAATTACGTATTTGCCGTGAGGCTTGGCAGTAGGGCCGCCTGGGATACACAAGTGCCCCACAGAATAGTAAGTAGGAACACGGTCGAGGACTTCGAGTTTTTCGATGTTCCATTTTACCAATTCAGACGATACAAAGAACGAAGTAATAGCATTGCCTTGACCATCAAACTCGGTGTGAAGAGGCCCCAAGCCTGGTTTTTTTACTTCACCGTGAAGGACGGCTTCGTATTTTAGGACAGGAATACCGTCAAAATCGCCATCGAATGTTTTGGCAGCAATGGCTTTTTGCATTTTGTCAAACGAAAATACAGGAATGACTGCCGCCAATTTGCCCGAACCTACAATATAGCTACCCGTAGGGTCGACGTCACAACCGTGAGGGGATTTGGGACAAGGCATAAAATACAACATCCCTGGGCATTCTTTGGGATCGAGGGTCATTACTTCCGTTAGAATGGTAGAAGTAGCTGAGTGCGTTTTTTCGTCATAAATGTTGTGTGCGTACTTAGCGGCTTCTTTTTTACCTTTTCCTTGTGCTAAGTACTCCTCTGCTTTTTTCCAGTTGACGGCCAAAATAAAGTCTTTGTCCTTTTGAGAGGCATTTACTTCCAACAAAGAAGCGGCTTGTTCGGTATTGTAGCAAGAGAAAAAGAACCAGCCATCCGACTTTCCTTTGCCAGCTCTTGCCAAGTCAAAACTCACGCCAGGGGTTTTCAACTGAAACTTAACCCCCATGTGCCCAGTCGTTTTGTCGATACTCACAAAACTGATATACCCTTTGAAGTTTTGTTTAAAGCTACTGATGGGCACATCGGCGTTGGCATCGGGAGGAACTGAAAAACGGGTTCCTGCTACGGCGTATTCGGTATTAGCGGTAATGAATGGCGACGAGTGATTGCCACCTGAGTTTGGGAGCTCTATGATTTCGTCGGTGCGAAACGTCGAAAGGCTGACGCGGGCGATACGGGGGGTGTTGTTGCCGTTGATGAATGCCCAACGTCCGTCATGTTCGCCGTTGGTGGTCGAGAGTGCTACGTGGTGAGAGTCGTCCCATGGAACAAATCCGTGCGACGTATTGAGCATGGGTTTGGTTTCTTCGCTGTAGCCCCAGCCGTTTTCGGCAAATTGTGAAAAAACAGGAATGATTCGAAATACCCGCCCTGAAGGCAATCCGACAACCGAAAGTTGGCCGTTGAATCCTCCCGAAACGATGTTGTAAAATTCGTCATGTTTCCCTGGGGCAACATATACTTTTTGGGCGGCATCTCCTGCAATTTCCGAACCGCCATTTTTACCAGCGTTGTCGGGTTTACAGGCAAAAAAGCCCCCTGCAAGCACCGCAACCGCGATGCCTTTGATGATATTGTTTTTCATTGAAGTATGGTTTAAAGTGATTTGTGTTTATTCTTTCTTCTAGGTCTGACTATCGTCTGACCTTTTATTTCTCACCGTCGTTTTTACGCATAAACTCTAAGACGCTGCGGGCTTCCTTGGCGGTGATGTTTTGGTTAGGCATTCTGACTAAGCATTGTTCCAATAGTTTTTGGGCTTCAGCATCTTCGGCAAGCATCATGTCCACGTTAGTAATCATGTTGATAATCCACGTCGGTTTGCGTTTTGTAGTAACGCCTTTCCAACCTGGCCCAACCAGTTTTTCATCGGTGAGTTTGTGGCACGACATGCATTTTAGGTCGTAAATGTCGCTTCCTTTTTTGGCCATGGCTTGGTCGAGCGGGGTAGAAAGAGCTACCTCTTTGACTTCAGTACCGTGCGTTTCGGGTTGTTGTAAAATAGCGGTAGTGTCTGTTTCGGGCGACTCGGCGCGTTGCTCTGCTCCCTTGCCAGAGCAGCCATACCAAAGGAAGGCAGTAAGAGTAAGCGCGATTAAATAGAGAAATAAGCGTTTCATAAGGAAATTGGATTTGGTTAACAACGGTACAAACGTACAGCCGCTTCCCCCCCAAAACTTATGGTTTGAATCATACTGCTTCCCTAATCTTTGACAGGAATTGGGAGGAAGTGTACTAAATAAAAAAAGCCCCAATGAGGGGCTTGAGAATTGTCAGTTGAGGAATCTACCAAGGTCGCATAATTTTGTGATTAGCAATTTTTAACTCTCCTATATCTGCGAGTTGAATCACTTTTTTGATGACTGTTTCTACTCGTAGCCCCGTCATGTCGGCAATGGCTTGACGAGTGATGGGGACTTCAAAACAATCGCCAGAGCGTGGTGATTTTTGTTTAAAAAAATCAATGATTGTTAAAATCCGCTGCTCGGGGCTTTGGGTATTCATGGCGTTGAGCAACTTGGTTTTGTGGCAAAGACGTTTGGCCAATACCTTGGTAAATTCGAAATGTATATCGGGATTTGCGCGCAATAGACGCAGATAATCGACCTTTTTTAAGACCCACACCTTTGCATTGGAAATGGCTCGGGCATCGGCAGGATAGGGGAAGTCACCGATTAATGGCGGTTCTCCGAAACCCTCTCCCTGAGAAAAAACGCCTTGGATATAATCGTTGTTTTCGCCGCCATTCAGCATCTTAATGTTACCTTCCTCCACCTGAAAATAAAAGTGAGCAGGCCAACCTTCGTAAAAGATGTATTCACCTTTAACAAAGCGATTGAGTGATGCTCCATATTGTTGTAATATCGCTGATGGAATACCCGCCATTTGTCTATCTTAATTTTAGTAATTATAGACAAATTGAGTAATATTTCTGAGTAATTGTATGACCAACGTCATACTTTAAGCGGCTTACTCCAAGGTACTCATTACATTGTTAGCCAAGTTTTTGAAGTTTTACCCGCGGATTGATGCAGAGTAAGAGCCGCAGATATACGCCGATGAGACTAGCTTCATTAAGTCCTTTATCAGCGAAAATCTGCGTTTATATTGTTCAGCGGGCTTCTGCGGGTAAAAAATAAAGCTATTTACTTAACAGTGTACTCATGGTGATTTGCCCGCATTTTTTGTCATTTTTTCCAAAGAAAGGATTCCCTTTTTCGTCTTGCGTTTCCGAAATCCAGAACCCACCGATGCCGTTGGCTGCCTTGGGGCAGGTGTAATAGTACAAAGGTTTTTCGTTGGTTTTGAAGGACTTAATGAGTCGAAATAGGTTTTTGCTGAGGTCACCAAAGTGGTCGCGTTGGTGGGCTACCGACTCGGTTTCGGCTACGTGTTCGGTATCAAACCCAAGGTCTTGATATACTTTTAGGTAAAACGCCTTTTGGATGGGAGCAACGGTGGTAAGGTCGATGTTTTCGAGCAAATTGAGTAACAACTTGGCCGAGCGCGACGATTCTTTTCCATTGTCGATCAACAGCCCTTGTTTGATGCCCCAGTAATAACTCAGGGCTTTGCTAAGGGTTGTTTTGATGACGGGGTTTTCTGTTCGTAAGTCAACTTTTTCCCAGTCGGTATTGGCATATTCGGCAAGTTCGGGAGCGGGTGCCGCGTCGGACTCCGAAAATCGCGGGTCTTTTGCGAACGATTCATCGTTGAGGGTTTGGAGAAAAGCGATAATCTTGCCTTTTTCGTCCGAAGTCAACGCAATGCCTTTTTGGCCATTTTTTACCAAAATTGGGTCCACCGTAGCACTTTTTTCGATGCCCGAACTGTAGTGCTCAAGCACTTGTTCGAGGGTGGCCAAGCGTCCGTCGTGCATGTAAGGAGCCGTAAAGGCCAAATTCCGCAAACTCGGTACTTTAAACTTAAAACGGTCTTCGTCGTGAAGCGTAATGTCGTAGCGGCCTTCGTCGGTATTGACCGCCGTGGGTAGGCCGTTGTTTCTAAACTTAAAATCCGAAAATAGCACGCCCGAGTGGCAAGGGGCGCACTTTTGTTCTACCAGTGCAAGCCCTTCTTGCTCGGTTTCGGTGAGCGCGCCGCCTTCGTTTCGCATCCATTTATCGTAGCGTGAATTGGCCGAAACCATCGTCAACATAAATTGAGACAAGGCTTTGAGGAAACGTTCGGTGTTGATTTCGTCGGTGCCAAAGGCTTTTTCAAACAGGGCAGGGTAGGTTTTTGAATACCTGAGTTTTTCCAACACATTGGGCAGCGACTCGTCCATTTCGGCGGGGTTTTGCAGGGGAGAAATGGCGAATAAATCCAAATGATGCACGCCGCCGTCCCAGCCAAAGTCGGTTGACCAAGCCAAATTGAACAAAGGCATCGAGTTACGTTTGGTCAGTAAGTCGTTGATACCGTGGCTCAACGCGTGGCCGTGTTGGGTAAAACCTGCCGATTGCTGGTGGCAACTTCCGCAGCTCACCGTATTGTCTTTGGATAACAAAGCGTCGTAAAAAAGGGTTTTTCCCAACGCAACTCCCGCAGGCGTTAGCGGATTTTCCTGAAACTTATAGACGGGTTCGGGGAAATGGCTGGGTTTGCTGAAAAGCTCCTCTTGGCGGTTGCCGCAAAAGGACAACAGCATAAAGCCGAAAGAAAAAACAACAAGAGTAATACGCGTATTCATGTTATTTCTGAACCCCTTCGTAGGAAAACATGGAAGCATAATTGTCCGCAATTTTGGCGGAATAAGGCCCAGCCATCACCGTTGGGTTGGCCGCAAAACTTACGTTGGTAGGGCCGGTAAATAGCTTAGAAACGTCAGTTGTAATGCCAACCGCTACGTTTTTATCGGCTTTGATTTTGACTTTTTCTTTGCCAAAATTCAACGACGCAACTTTGATATTATTAAGCGTTTTTTTGTCGCCCATTCCGCCAAAAAGCCCGATGTGGTACAAAAAAATGGGTTCTTTGCGGTTGCCCGTCAGCGGAATTTGGGGAGAAGTACCTTCCATTTTTACAAAGATATACCCCGAATTCCACGCCCAGTACATGTCTTTGCCATCGCCGCCTACGTCTAAGCAGCCCTTGCGCTTGCCCACTTCGGAGGCACTGCGGAGGCTATCGACCCCAATCACAAAACTCATTCCGACGTAGTCGCCTTTGGGTACGTTGTTGAGGGTGATTTTTTGGGTTTCGGAAAGTTGTTGACGAATCAAAAAATAACTTTCGTCTTGCGGAACGGCGTATTCGCTGCCATCTTTACGAAGCAGGCGAATGTTGCTCACGTAATACTGCAAAAAGGTAATATTGAACTGCTCGCCTAAGGCGTTGGTATATTGCTTGTCTTTGAGGACGACGGCTTCATTGCCAACTTTGTTGTGAAATTGCAACGTAAGAGAGCCCGTTTTTTGGGCAAAAAGTGGGGCGCAAATCAAAAGACCTGCGATAAAAAGAAGATGTTTCATTGGACAAAAGTAGTTGGTGTACGGTGTTTGTTCGTTGTTGTTTTTCGTTTACGACGCCACCAGAGCAAAAATCCCGTCACTGACAATACGCCAGGAGTGAGGCCCACGATGACATAGACTATTTTGAGGAAAATACCCCCAAAGTTCCCGACGTGCAAGGGATGGAAAGTCGCTTCGATTTTCTCCCAAGTCGATAAATCGGCATAGCGGGTAATGCCGATAAATGTACCCGTATAGGCATCAAAAAGAATAGCGTTTCGGCTAGAAAATAAGCGGTTTTCGTCGTTGTAATACCCCCTGACGTTAAACTTACGGTGGGGTTGTGTAGGTAAATAGACGTAGTTGGGCGTAAAATTGGGCGCTTTTTGAAGGGCTTGTTGGTACAGGTTTTGAAGTGAAACTTTCGCAAGGGTATTGGTAGGAGTGGGGATTACTTCGTTGTCCCACGTTTTCTTTTCAAAGGCAAAAAGGTTCATCCAAAAGCCCGTAAAAAAGATGATGACGTTGAGTACCAACGACCATACGCCGATGATGCGGTGCAAGTCGGACGAGACCGTGCGCCAGTTTTTGCGGTTGACTTTCACCCTAAACGTCAGCACTTTCCAAATGAATTTTCGATACACTACCACTCCCGTTAGGATAGAAATCAGCATCGTGAGGCCAAAAATAGCCGTCAGGGCGGCGCCAGGCATTCCGAGGTGAAACGAAAAGTGGAACTGGAAAATCCATTCAATCCAACCTACTTCGAGGTCGTCGCTGCGGCCTTTGCGCAAAATTTTACCCGTGTATTGATTGATATTTATCGCCCCCAAATCGTACGAAATGAGGCGAGTATCGTTCATGTACAACCGAAAATGATACGATTCTTCGGGCGTAGCTTCAGGATTTATCCAAGCGATTCCGTCAAGTTGCGGGTATTCGGCCGTGATGATACGATAGAGACTGTCGATGGGGAGTGGTTGCCCAATGGGTTTTACACGGAGAGAGTTGCGATAGATAATCGGATCCAATTCCTCCATAAACACCAAAATAGACCCACTCAGCCCCAGCAAGAGTAAAAATACCCCCGTCGCCAGCCCAAACCAGCTATGGATGCGAAATAGAAAGCGACTAACGTTTTTGATCATTGCAGTTCAAAGGTGAGGTTGCCCCAATAGCTTTGGTAATTGGCTTCGGGGTTGTTTTTCACTTCTTCCATGTGTACCGTGCTAATCATCCAATACCCAGCTTTATCAAGCTTGATTTGTAGCGCGCCATTGGCATCGGTTTTGAGCTTTCGATGCGTTGTTTTTTGGGTAGCTGTTTTGTGCCAAGCCACCACCATTTTGTTTTTAAGTGGCTGGTTATTAAACAACACTTTGATGCTGATGGCCTCGCCCGCTTTCATCTGATAAGGATTGTTGAGGGGAATAATCTCCAAAGGCATTTGGGTATTTTTCTTGAAAATATCGCTGTATTTGTTGCCCACTTGAATCAATGTTTTGGCACAACGACGGTACAATTCTTTGGATGGTTGCTTGAGCTGCCCTTGTTTTTGACGCAATTCGTAGATGTTTTCGATGCCATCTTCTTTCAGATAGTCATTGAATTTGTCGGCTTCGAGGGCGATAAATGAATTTTTAGACTCCATGGTGAGCAAGTGAGTGCCTTCGGTCTCAAATTTCAACGGAATAGGCAAAGAATCACTTTTGAGGGCGATTGAAGTTAAATCTCCCTTATTTCCCTCTGTTAAATGAGTCAGTTTTAAGAGTCTTTTTTTGCGATTTCCCCAAATATCTCCCATAAAATCTTCGCCCACAAAGAGTTGTAGGTTGATGGACTGCCCTATTTTTAGCTTAAATTTGCTTGGCATCAACCAAAACTCATGGGCAAACAAACTGGTAGCAACAAAAAACAAGCACAACGACAAGACTTTTTTCATTTGTATAAAGGGTTTGTTAATGATGGCACTTTTCCATGACTTCGTGGAAACGGTCGTGTAAGGCAAATATCGCCTTTTTCAGTTCAGCATCCGATTTCTTTTTCTTTACTATTGTTGCCAAAGCTGCCGATTCCTTTTCCAAGGCGTCCACACTTTCTTTAACGCCAGGTTTTTGGTATTTAACAGGAATGACCGATTTTTTTAAGATACTTGCTTTGCTAGCCAATTGTTCGGCGTTGGCATAGAGTGGCTTCAAGTTGCCTTCTTCGGCAGGGTGGAAGGTTTGGGCCATCACGGCGTGGTAGTCGTCGAGCTCGGGCCAAGAGTCTTGCTTTTTCTCTGATTGAGAAGTACTTGCGCGTTTGTTTTTCTCGGTGTCGATCATCGTTTTTAAGCCCATATCATACATTTGCATCATCATTTCTTTCACGACGGGCTCTGTTTTAGTCGCGTTGCCGTCGGCATAGAGAGGCTTAGGGTCATACTCAAGATCAAGCAATACCGCTTTGGTGTATTTTTCGCCCATCAATTCGTTCATCATGCCCAGTGCCATGTCCATTCCCGCCGTTACGCCCGCCGAAGTCCAATATTTGCCGTCGCGAACGTAGCGTTCGGGCTGGTAGTTAGCGCCGTACATTTTCATAATTTCGTCGGCACGGTACCAATTAGCGGAGACCTTTTTGCCTTCCAATAAGCCCGTTGCTCCCAAAATCCATGCACCTGTACAAACGCTGGCCGTATAGACCGATTTTTTGTCAATCTTCCGAATCCACTCCAGCACTTCTTGGTCTTGGGTTTGGAGAAACGTTTCTTTGGCACCACCTGGAATGATGAGAATGTCCAATTGCTCTACATCGGCAATAGATTTGTCTATTTTTACTTCCAACCCTCGTTGGTTTTTGACGAAGCCCTTTTTTTTGGCCACAAAAAAGATGTTGACCGACATCAGTTCCGATAAAACTTGATAGGGTCCGATGGCATCGAGGGTATTGTAGCCATCATAGACATAAATACCAATGGTTTTGATGGGTACTTTGGGTTGGGTCATGATGATTTGCATGAGTTCATCATGACGCTTGGCCACTGAATCGGCCTCGGAAGTTTGGGCAGTTACACTGGTGCAGGCAGTGTACATCAGCACAAGAATAATCAGTAGGTGTTTCATTTTGAGAAAGTTGGTGAAAATATGATAGCCGCGTTGACCGAGTGAATTTTTGGGTCTGACTGTCGTCTGACTTATCGTTTTAGAATTTACCTGTTAAGGTTATTCCCCACATTCTTGGTGTCCCCATCATGTAGGAGCCATATCCGAAAGCCATATAGCGTACGTCGTTGAGGTTACGAGCCCAGATGGCCACGTCAAAATGGTTGCTGGTTACACCCGCTCTGGCGTTCATCATGCTGTAAGCATTCTGATGATAGGCATTCACAAAATCCAATTGATACTCCCCAATGTACCTCAATTCTCCTCGGAGGAAGGCTTTGAGGTTTTGAGCGGATTTTGATAAAGGCAAACCATATTGAACCGCCAGCATAGACTGCAAAGCGGGGTTATTAATCGCTTTGTTGCCTTTGTAGTTGATGACAGCATTTGACCCTGCATCAAAAAGTTCTAACTTTTTGTATTCGGCATGAGAAGTACTAGCCGTCCAATCAATCTGTAAGTTTTTGATAGGCAGTGCGGAAGCCTCCAGTTCTAATCCATAATTATCCATGTCACCCACATTGAGCGTAGCATAGTTTATGCCGTCTTGTGAGGTCGAAACTTGCTGGTCTTTTTGTTGAAAATAGAAAGCAGTAAGGTTGATTTTAAGTCGGTTGTTCAGGAATGTGTTTTTAACGCCCACTTCATAGTTGTCTGATTTTTCAGGATTGTAAGTAGGGTTGGCGGTGTTACCAAAGTTAAAACCTCCGACCCTGAATCCTTTGGCATACGAACCATAAATCATCGAATTTTCTGTCAACTTTTGACTCAAAATCACCTTAGGGGTAAAAGCATTGAACGTTTTCTTGGCAGTACTGTCTGCGGTTAAAGGCATCACAACCCCGTCTTTTTCAAACGCCGAATTTTGGGTAAGCTCACGGTGTTCTACGTCATATCTTGTACCAACTGTAATGTCAAATGTTGACGTAATGGCATACGTAGCTTGCCCAAAAAAAGCCACCCCATACGCATTTCTTTTGCCGTTACCAATAGAAGAATAAGGCGCATTCGGGTCAAACAAGGCGTAATCTTTGTCGAAGTAAGTCGTACTACTATTCTTGCTTTTTTCACCAAACAAGAAAGAACCCACTGTCCATTTCAATTTGCCTGCATTGGCGGGAGAAGAAAGGCGCAGCTCTTGCGTCCATTGGTTTTGCTTTGACCAAGTCGTGAAGCTAATCAACTCAGCAGGACTAAAATCAAAATCAAATCGTCCTGGGAGCCAAATGTGGTAATCCACAAAGGACGTAATCGAGGTGAAATTGAAGTTGTTGCCAAAGTATTTGACGGCGGCCGAAGTGTTGAAATTGGTTCTTCGTTCGGTGTTGTCCCAATTGCCATAAACAGTATAAGGATTTGCTCTGGCGATACTGTCCGTGGCCGACCAAGGATAGGCACCTTTGTCTTTATCGCTTTCGTATCTTGTGTTCAAGTCGATAGTCCATTTGTCTGATACAATGTACTTTAGGTTCAGATTGCCGATGTAAGCGTTGTGCTTGTCAAAATCCTTTGTATTCAAAGTAGGATTATCATAAATCGCCCCCCGACCATTTGACTGGAAGCCCGCATTGACAAACAGCTTATCTTTGACCAAAGGCGTATTAAAACCCACGCTGTAACGCTGCTGCCCATAATTTCCTAAGTCAATTTCGGCAAACCCCGTTGTCTTGTTATTGGGGCGTTTTGTAATCACATTGAGTACCCCACCAAAGGCATTTCTGCCGTAGAGTGTGCCTTGAGGACCTCTCAAAATTTCAACTCGTTCGATATTGCTAAAATTGAGCGGGGCTGAGAAATAGTCAAATTGATAAACGCCGTCCACATAAGTAGCCACGGCTTGGTCATTTGAAAAGCCCATTGACCCCCTAATATTCAAAAAACTAGAACCTGTACTATTTCCGTGTTCTACGGTGAAGGTGCTCGGCGCCAATGCCGTCAGGTCATTGATTGTCCAGACCCTGTATTCTTCTAATTGTTTGGCATTTAGGGAGGTAACGGCCAAAGGCGTTTTTTGCAAGTTTGCTTCTACCTTATCGGCGGTCACGACTACCTCGCCCAATGTTTGCGTATTATCCAATAAAGTTACCTCTAAGGCGATGGTTGTGTTGGTTATTTCTACTTGCTGAATTTTAGTAGCGTACCCAACGGCACTAACCTGTACTTGATATTTTCCTGCTTTTAAGTTGAGGGAGAAAGTGCCATCCTTATCGGCAGTACTTCCTTGACTGCTATTTAACAACAAGATACTAGCACCACTAAGGCCTACTCCTGCTTGGTTTTTGACGGTTCCTTTGAGGTTTTGAGCCAATAGGTTGCCCGCCATGAAAAGACTTAAAAACAATAAGGTGTATTTGTTCATCTTAAAAAGATTGTTTGAGACTTTATTTTGTGATTGGGTTGAAACAGTGCCTCGCCTCAAAGAAGCGAGGCTGTTGGAATTAGTTCATCTTAGTTAATTTCACTCCAGTTAGGCTTTTAAGACAAGACCTACAAGGAGGACTATCGCCGTGAAAACAACTCCTACAAGTGCGGCAATAATACTGTAAGCCACAAGTTGAACGATGCGGTTGAGCTTCGCTTGTGGTAGTTGCGGTGCTTTATATTTGCTGTTCATTATCAAAGAGTTAAGATTGACATGAGCACAATGGCTGGAATTAAAATAATGCCGAGTGCCACGTAAAATCGGGTTTGAGGAGAAAAGGCAAAGTAGGATTGAGGTGCGCGGGATACGCCTGTCCCGTGCAACAATTCGCTAAGTTGTTTGTTGGTCAACATAGGGGATGTGTCAGGAAAAAAATGGATAAAAAAGGCATCCAATCGCTCAGAAAGAGGGATTGGTAAAGAGTATCCGCAACAAGAAGAAATTACCCAATAGGGGGCTTAATGAGCACTCGGGCGTGCTTGGGTAGAAGAAAGTGCGTAGGAGCGCTTTGGGTAACATTAAAAACAACAAAATGAGAAGAAAACTCAAACGCAAATGCGAGTTCTTCAAACGTATCTTCTACCATTTTTTTGAGAAAAGAAGCGTGTTTTTGAGCTTCTTTGGAGGCGTTATCTTCGGCTACTTTGTGGAGTTGTTTGGCCAAATAACATTTCCCGTCGCAGTGCAGCTCAGGCTTGAAGCGGTTTTCGCAAAGTTGCTGAACGATGTACTCTTTGCGTAGCTCAAAATCCAAATAGACAAACGGCACCAGCAGGGTTTTGATGCTTACCAAAACCAGCAAAAACAGGGCTATGTACCGTCTTAAAATCATAAAAGCCGTAAGATGACGACACAAAAGTAATGAAAAAAGCAAGCCCGTAGGCGTATCGCTAAAAAACGTTGTTTTACGGAACGCCTACGGCTCACTACTGACTGCTTTGGGCGTTGACTAGGCTTTTACTTCCGTGACGTCAAGCATAAAATTGTGTAAGTCGGTGTTTTTAACAAACGGATTGAGTAATTCGCTCCCTGGGCCAAACATAGATAACTCTACAAACTCTGCCGTGTGATCCATCCCAGCCCATCCTACCGACGAAAAGGGGGTTTGGATTTGGGCTAGTTTTTGGAAAGGCAGTTTGCGCGCGTTGTAGATGCCGCCTTCGCCCAACAAATAGTAATTACTCAAAATGGTCAACGCGTCTTCTGGTTTAATGACGAAGCCTTGGGCAGCTTCGATGCGCTCGATGATTTGGGACGGTGTAAAATCTTTGTTGATTCCGTTCAAAATCCACTCATTGCTGTGTTTGTAGGTCGCTATTTTGTCAAAATTAGCATTGGCCTTCGAGCCCGACAGCAGTGCAGGGGCCGCGTTTCCGTGGTCGGTGGTGAAAACGACCAGTGTATTTTTATCTTTTTCCGCAAAATCAATGGCCACCTTCAACGCGTCGTCAAACTGAATTTGCTCGCCGATGAGCGCACTGATGTCGTTGGCGTGGGCTGCCCAGTCCACTTTCCCCGATTCAACCTGCAAGACAAACCCGTTCGGATTTTTTTGCATGATGTCAATGGCTTTTTGGGTCATTTCGGCCAAAGTTGGTACAGAGGCTTTGAGTTCATCACTTTGCGCACGATCGACGGCGTAGGGGAGGCCATCGTTGTGAAATACCCCTAAAACGGGTTTCTCGGCCGTAAGTGCCGTCATTTCGTTGCGGTTCAGGGCTACTTGGTATCCTGCCGTTCTAAATTCTTGCAACAAATCGCGTTTGTCGCTGCGGCCTTCTTTGGAGAACGTATTGGTACCGCCGCCCATCAAAACGTCAAACTTGAGGTCTAAGTACTGTATGGCAATGGGCTCCATGCTGCGGCTGTCGGAGTTGACGCAAAACCCTGCGGGCGTGGCGTGGGTAATCGGAACCGTAGTGACGCACCCGACGGCCTTGCGGGCGTCTTTAAATTTTTGCAAAATGGGTTTGTATTTTTCGCCGTTGGCTCCGATGTTGAGAACACCATTTTTGACGCGCACTCCACCACCCCACGACGAACTAGCGGCGGCCGAGTCGGTCACGAGCGAACTAGCCGAAGCGGTATCCATAAACGACCGTTTAATGCGGTTGTCGTGCATCAACTGAATCCAGTGACTGTGACGCCCTTGCTGACGCTGGAGCATGAGGTCGGCCATGTTGAGGGTGCCCGTACTCATGCCATCGCTCACCATAAAGATGATATTTTTAACTTTCCCCCGCTTTTTTTTGGGGGTATCCGCAGGGGTAAAAGGGTTGAAAAGCTGAGTACCGATTGCTGCCAATGAGCCATTCCTAAAAAAATCTCTTCTTCGCATGGTTGGATTGTTAGTTATACCAAAAGTAATACGATTAGAAAGTTCATTTGAACTATGCTAGATTAAGAAATTACAAAATTTGGGCATAAAATTAATCCTACAACGAGTGGCAGCTTGAAAAGGTAGTTAAAAATATTATTGATTTTGATTACTGTCGAATCAAAGACCTAGTTGAGTGTCAATAAAAAAGCAGCTACATAATTTTATATTTTTACCCTCACAGGACGAAAACGGGTAGTCAAGGTACTGTCTCCCAATTGCCCATTCGTATTTAGTCCAACAGCCCAAACCGTATTGTCATTCTTTAAAATTAAAGTATGCTGATGTCCAGCGGCTGCGGCTTTAACATTGTCCATTATTTTAGTGAAAGAAGTCTTGTCGTTGGTATCTCCCGTACCGAGTTGTCCGTACTTGTTTGAACCAGCACCCCATAATGATTTGTCTTTTTGGAGAATTAAATAACAATTTGCGGGATAAATTGATTCTACATCTTTCATCAATAAATAGGGGGACTCTCTTACTACATAACCATTTGAGAATCCAGCAGAAGCATCTAACCCAAGCATCCATAGACTATCATCCTGTTTTAAGAAAAAACTTTCGGTGATTCCTGTAAATATTTGCTTTACGTCATCCATAATCTTGGTTGGAGCAAGTATATCGCCTGCTTGACTTCTAATCTGTCGATAAGGGTTGGCTCCAAATGCCCAAACAGAGTTGTCCATTCTCAAAATCAAATTATGGTAACCCCTTGTACTGATACTTTTTACGCCTGACATAATTTGAACGGGAGTAAAACGATTTGTATTAGTTCCATCTCCAATCTGCCCTCGGTCATTGTTGCCAAAGGCCCAAAGCGTATTATCATTTTTAAGAACGAGGCTATGGCTAATGCCTGCTGCCGCATCTTTCACTCCTTGCATGAGTAAAACGGGCTCCCGTTTGCTGACTCCCGCGGCGGTACCTAACCCTAATTGTCCAAAAAAATTACTGCCAAAAGCCCATAAGGAACTGTCTTTTTTGATGATGAAATTGTGTGTCAACCCTGAGCGAATGGCAATTACGTCGGTCATTATTGTCTTAGGAACGGGGTCATACCCTGAACTCCCATTCCCTGCAATTGTGAAATTTTGAGATCCAAAAAACCAGAGGGTATTGTCTGATTTAAGAACAAATGAATGAGTTTCACCCGCACTTACATCAATGGCAGTTGGTTTTGCTGGCTCGGTTTCTTTATTTTTGCGACGGCATCCGTCGAAAAGAATAAAACTCAAAATGAGATAAAATAAATAATACGAATTTCTCATTGAATTATAAGCTAACTTTTTGAAGTGTAGTAATATAAACTTCTTGATTCCCGACTCCTAATTGCCCATACTTATTAAAGCCGACGGACCATATACTACCGTCTTTTTTTACGAAAAAGGTAAAATTAATCCCTGAAGTAACTGCATGCACGTCCGTCATAACTAAAGTCGGAAATACCCTGTAATCAGTGTTTTGATTTCCTAATTGTCCGAAAGAATTTTCGCCAAACGCCCACAAGGTATTATCTTTTTTAATAGCAAAGCTAGACCAAACACCCTGGGAAATCGCATTTACGTCTGTCATAAGCTTTTTTGGGGAGTTATCATCGGGAGGGGGTGAGTTGAATTTATTTACACCTAAAACCCACAATTCATTGCTATTGGTTAGCATGAGTATGTATCCATTTTGAGCAGCGACGTCCTTGACATCTTTCAGTATAAATACGGGTGTCGTTTTAATATCAGAACCTGTTTTATCAAAAAGTAATTGGCTGGTATTTCCCGCAATCCATAATGTATGGTCTGTTTTTAAAATTAGACTAGCATTACTAACGGCAACAGCTTTATTGACATTATCCATCAATTTAATAAAATTGGTAGAATTCTGACGTGTGCCATTTCCGAATTGTCCATAGTAATTCTCTCCAGTAGCCCATAGTGTATTATCATTTCTCACCACCAATGTGTGGTTAAATGAAGATACGCTTCTTGCATCAGTCAAAATTTTTATTGGAATAAATGCGTCATTCTGTGTACCATTCCCTAACTGCCCCTCGTGGTTGTTGCCGAATCCCCACAGTGAGGCATCGTCTTTGATGACAAACGTAGTATGGCCACCTACAAACACCTTACTTATTCCATTCATTAGTTTTGTTGGAACAAGCCTGTTTGTGTTGGTGCCATCCCCTAACTGGCCTGAATAATTGCCCCCAAAGCCATATAAAATACCCGATTTTACTATCATAGTATGATTGCTCCCAGCGGCAATTTGAATATTTAAATTAGGAGAAACACCTTTTTTTTTACATCCTTCAACTAAGGTGAGAATAAGTAAGGTAAGGGAAATCTGAAGAAAAAAATAGCGCATATCAATTTTGTGTGGATAAATTAAGGTAACGAAATTTTGTAAAAGCTAGTATATGGATACAAATTAAATAGTTTATGAATAAAGAAGGAATAAGTAAAAGTATATTTTGAATAAAGTTTCCATAATGCTTATTATCGTTTATGCAAAAGTTAGCTAAAGTAACCACTAAGCACTTTGTTGTTTTTGGTCTTTCCCAAGATAGTCAGCGTCTTAGAATTGAAGTTATAACTGAAGCAACCCAATAACTGTAGCGCTGGTACTGGATTGATAATTGGTTTTCATTGTTGTGGAAGTATTTGGGGAAGTTATTGAATATAAAGACTTTAATAGGAACTCAGTACAAGAACCATACTAAGAAAAAGCAACAGTAGCAGCAACAACACACTCCACTGTTTCCAATGAAGGGCGTGGCGGCGATTTAGCTTCGATTTACGTTGTTTTTTAGCCATAACTACCACTTTTTTGGGTTTGCAACCACATAAGAATATACCCATAGTACTACTGTCCTCTATGTGTATATTCTTATGTTTTCTATGTGTTTACAAATAAATCTACTCCCTATTTATTCAGCGTCAGCACCCACTCGGCTACTTGTTTGATTTTGTCGTCGCCCAAGTGCGCCTGCGCGGGCATCGCGGGGCCTTCTCGTTTTTTGCCAGGCTGTTTAATCCAGCCAATCAATCCCGCGATATTACCTTTATAAATTCCTGCGGCTTCGACCATACTTGGCCCAACAAGCTTATCGTTGACCTGATGGCACGCCACGCAGTTCATCTGGAAAATGGCCTCGCCTGGGTGAACGGCGGCGGCGGTTTCGATCGTTTTGGGCTTGAGCGCCTCCGCTTGGGCTTCTTTGACTAGCTTTTCGTACTCGGCCGTTTTTTGGGCTACCAATTTACGGTGCGGGTCAATGACGTTGGAGCGGTACAACTGCCTTCCCGAGCCCATAAAGAGCACCACAACCCCCATCGTGAGGGCGATTTTGGTAAAATGACGGCCAAATTGCGCCGCTGGCCCCGTGATTTCTTTCCAAAGCCATACCATAGCCACGATGGCAATCGAAGCCCCCGTAAAAATGACAAGCAGGACGTTCCAACTCAACCCTTGAGACGGAAGTGTAATGAGGACAATAGGCCCCACCAAAAACTGAACGACGGAGCCGTAAAACGTAACGGTGTAGAGGTTTTTGCGCACGCCGTACCGACTCAAGGTGGGGAATTTTTCCTCAAAATCGAAGTTTTTGCGGCCAAAATACCAAACCAACAGCAAGCCCGAAGCGGCCATGCAGGCGTTCAGAAAATGGAGGTAACGCGGAAATACGTTGGGCAGCACCAAGGCCGACAAAAATCCCTCCACAACCGACCATTTATCGGGAAACATCATAAGGTTGACGTTGGTCAGAAAAATTAGGGGAACGAACAAAAAGATAGCAACCGAGGTGGCTAACATGCTGATATGCAATAGCTTGTTGTTGTCGAGCTTGTACCACATAAACTTGTGGGCGTAGAGCAGCAAGAAGGCAATCGTCACCAACGGAATGATCAAAATCCACATCAAACCCGTGAGGGCATTGGCCGTGTAGAAGTACGTGGTATAGAGCGTATTGATGGCCAATAATGGAGCGATACCCATCACCACCGCCATCGACTTGTTGACGGTAATGGTTTGGGCTACTTCGTAGGCAAGTTTGTCGTAGTCAGGCTTACGAAGACCAAGTAATTGATACACCAACGTCAAAATAGAACCACCTACCATGAAGTTGATAAATAAAATATGTACCAAAAACATAAGCACTAACACCAGTACCAGCACCCACTCGGGCACGGGTAAGGGAAGCGGAATGTCCTTCTGGACAATGGTTTGGACTTGCAAAAGAATGTGTAAAAACATGGTAAAAGTCGTTAGAATGAAAGGGAGATTAACGGGCTGCTACGGGGCGGCTGGCTTTAGGTTTGTTGAACCCTAGTCCATCTTGTGCCCCCGAAACGGGCTGCGGATTGGTTTGCAGCTCTGTGATGTAGGCGCAGAGGGCATCCAACTCGCGGTCGTTGCCAGGGAAAGGAGGCATAAAATACCGCGCCGAGTGCATGTTTTTGATGTAGCCTTTGAGCTGGGCCGTTTCCCACGGTTTCGCGCCAAACATATCCGTGAATTTCCCTTTGAGCGGGTTTACGGCCCCGTTGGTGGTATGACAACGACTGCAAGTAAGAATGAACACATCACGCCCCGCTTCTAGCATGTTGTCGTCGGTGACTTCTTTGGTCGCTACGAAGTTGGCGTGTTTTAGCACCCCGTCACGCTGTAAAAGAGGATAGTCTTCGACGCGGAGGCCGTTGGAGTACATGTATTCACCAATGACGTAAGGTTTACGGATAAACTCCCGCAAACGCTCAAAGTGTCCCATCAAACCCACAATGAGCAAAATGCTTACCCCCGCCAACCAAGCAGGCGCCGACTGCGGACGGAAATACGACCAGTTGGCCATCGCAATCACCAATCCGATGGCGACGATGACAATGACCACAATTTGACTGTACCAGTTTTGAAACTCAAGCGTTCCCATCGCCACGGGCAAGTTACCTACCAAACTTTTGGGAATCATGTAGTAGTACAACATGGCTCCTGCCGCCGCCAATGGCCCCCAAATTAAGACCCACTTACTGATCGAACGCAGGGCTACTTTCCGAAAATCGAGGTCTTGGCGGGTGTAAATGAGGGTGAGAAACATCGCAATCATTCCGCCCATGGTCATGGCCAGTGGTGTACGGAAGAACAATTGAGGCAAATACACAGGGTTAAGAAAACCGTAGAGAAACGTGCGGTCGTTGTTCCAGTTGCCCGTATCCATCATAAAGGATAAAATGGAGACAATGATGGCCATGGTAATCCACGAAAAGAAACTCAAGAAAAGACCGTATTTGACGTGTTTGAATTTTTGTACGATGTTGACTTTCAGTTTTTTCCAAGTAAGAAAGTATAACAAGATGAGGACAACTTCGGTGACAAATACAAGCCACTCGACAAACCACGCGCCGAAAAACACGCGAATCAAACTGGCAATGGAGGCGGGGTTGACCAGCGAGGCTGAAAACCAAATACCTACCCCCGTCATGGCACCGATGGTGGTGGTAATTAGAAAAGCGACGAACAAAATTCGGTAGGCCAGCGAGTCCCATTTTTCGGCCAGCTCGGGGTTGGTTTTTAGGAGACTAAAACCTTTGATTTCGAGCATGGTGACGACGGGCATAAGTCCTACCGCCAACGCGTGATTGATGACGGCGTGGAGGACGGCAATGATGGCAATCAAGGCTCGATTGCCAATAAAATCGAGGTGAAAAATTGGAAAATCCACGAGAATAAAGTGTTTAATGAAACCATAGGGATACAGGGCTTCTTCTCTGCTGAAATTCGACAGAGAGAAACAATGAAGCGCTACACCGAACGACGAAGCAGCGTATCAAACGGACATTAAACGGTACGGGGAGGGTGCGGGATTTTCTGGTGAAACAACAGCCCTTTTCCCGCCAAATAGGCAAAATCGGCATTGGAAGTAAAGGCCGTTGGAAGGCAGGGTGGCAGTTTGACTGCCACTTCTTCTACAAAAAGATTAAAGACGTAGAGATTGAGCGAAGCCTGTTTTTTCTTGGTAGGTTCTTGCCCAAAATCTAGCAATGCCAAGAGCTGTTGTTTGGCGCGTTCGTGAGATTGGCTAACTGTTTGCTCCGATTTGGCGTAAGATTCCTGAAAAGTAAGCGGATTGTCAATGGAAAACACGAGCAGCGCCGTCAAAATGCTTTGCATGAACATGACCCCGACAATGGCCACAAGCAGCCACCCCCGCAGACGACGAATCTGACGTTGCGTCAATTGGGCAATATTTATTCGCAGGCCGAACAGCATAGCAACGCATAGGAGTAGTACAACAAAGATACTAACTTACCAGCCTACATATCCTTCGGGAACGATATTTTTTAAGCGCAAATACACAATGACTTGTCCACGGTGGTGAATGATGTGGTTTTCAACGGCATAGATGAGGCGCCACATCGGAATTTCTCCGTTGGTGAAGCCCGTTTTTTCGTACAGTTTAGCTTCAGGTAGTTCCTGGACGGTTTTTCGGATAAAAGCATACATGGCTTTTACTTCGCTCATTACCTGCTCTTTGTTCATTACTTTGGGTAATTTACGCTCCTTGAGTGGGTTTACCACGCCTGTACGTCCTGCAATTTGATTAATTGAAAAAATGACGCAATGACGCCACTGCTCGGCAAATGTCATGACTGAGTCTGTAGCTCTAAATTGGTAAAAGTCGGCAGGCATTTGGTCACAAATTTTTAGGCTGTATTTTTCCGACATGTCAAAGGCATCAATGAGTTCTTGACGAAGTTCTGCCGTGCGATTTTGGGCATTGGCCAGCACCGAAGTGCATAGACAAAGCAGCAATAAATAACGTTTCATTTGAAAAAGGTGTTTAAAACATAAACGTGATATGGGTACTAACGGTATTTTTTAATTTCAAATCACCATCCGAAAGGTGTTGATACAGCGGAGTCTGGTAGGTGATGCCTCCCGAAATTCGTTTAAAATAGACTTCAAGTCCCGCATTGGCCGTACTGAGTGTCCCGCCCGTAAAGGTGTTCTTTTGGCCATTTTTGGTATCGTATCCAAAGTGCTCTACGTACACACCCACGTTGGGCATGACTGTAAGCGACGAAAAGTTGAGGGTACGAAATACTGAAACCGAGCCGCTGAGGCGGTTGGCAAACCGATAATGATTGGGATTGGTGGTGTTGATTTTATAGGAAACATCCACGTTAGAACCCCATTTTTGGTAACGCAGGTTGTAAATAGCATTTAACACAAAGTCAACACTGCCTGTGCCGAGTTGAAAGTTGGCATTTGCTACTTCGGTGCCATCTTCAACGTATCGAAACTTGCCCGTTGGAGCTTTAATGCCGCCTCCGATGAGCAGGGTTTGGTCAATTTTGTGCGTCGTAGAATCCCAAAAAGTATTCACAATGTTGTAATGAAACAGGGCCGAAATATCGCCCAAGCCGCTGATTTTCTGGGGTTTTTCGGTGCGATAAAGCGTTTGGGTATTCCAGTTATAGGGCACAAATACCATTAGCTGCGTGCGCTTAAAAGGATAAAAACGCGTCCAAAGTTCTGCTGTTTGAAATTGCTCCCGACTTCGAAAAAATGAGCTACTTAGGTGTGATTCGTACTGCTTCACGCGGTAGCGAACCCCAGCAAAACGTAAATGTGATTGGGGCAAAATGCCAAAAAACGAGCCGCCATTTCCACAGCCGCAAATATCGCAAGCGTGACTTGGAAGGGTGGCCGTTACTAGCAAAAGTGCGTAAAATATCTTTTTCATGGGGCTGCAAAACGGGGGTTGGTTAAAAACTCTTGGTCGGTGAGTGTTTTGAGAAAAGCAATAATTTTTTGTTGTTCATCGGCGGTCATCGGGATGCCCAAACGGCCGTTTTGTTTCAACAGCGGGTCGAGGCTACCCGTTTCTTTTACTCCTTCGGCATAAAACCTGAGAACGGCCTCAAGGTTCAAAAAGCGCGCATCGTGCATGTAAGGGTACGTTACTTCGATATTCCGAAGGGTCGGTACCTTGAATTTGTTTTTGTCAGCCTCGTTTTCGGTAATCCGATAACGTCCCAAATCACCCGTGTATTCGGGGAGGAGACCATTGCTACGGAAACTATGGTCGGTAAAAAGCGCGCCGCTGTGGCATTTGGCGCAGCCTTTGTCCTTAAACAGTTGCAAGCCAGCGCTTTCTTCGGTGGTAAGTTGGGCTTTTCCTGCCAAAAATTGGTCGTATTTTGAATTGGCTGAAACCAAAGTCAGCATAAACTGAGACAATGCCTTCAAAAAGCGTTCGGTTGTAATTTCTTCTGAACCGTAGGCTTTTTTAAAGAGCTTGGGATACTCTTTCGATGCCCGTAATTTTTGAAGAACGTTGCCGATTTTTTCATCCATTTCAAGCGGATTTTCAATCGGAGCAATCGAAAATAAATCCAAATCGAATACCCCGCCATCCCAAAAGAAAGAATCTTGCCAAGCTAGGTTAATCAACGGAGGGGCGTTGCGGGTGCCTTCTTGGTTGTCGATGCCGTGGCTAAAGCCGTGCCCGTGGTGCGTAAAAGCATGACTTTGGTTGTGACACTCACCGCAGGAAATGCTGCCATCGCGCGATAGAATACCGTCAAAAAATAACTGTTTTCCCAACGCAACGCCGTCGCTGGTAATGGGGTTTTTACTCAAGTCGTACGTCGGTTGCGGAAAGGTGGCGGGCACCGAAAAAAGGGGGGCGGGGCTTGCTTCCCCTCCCAAAATGGAACAAGAAGCAAGCCAACCCATAAAACTCAATGACACGGCCAAAAGCCGCCAGCGAGAGCTGTTCATTCGATTATATTTTGTCGTTGTGAATGTGCTCAACCTTGAACATTTTTGAATAACCATCGGCAAAAGGTTTCGACGCCGCAGGGTTCATCATCACGCTTGTTTTGGCAATACTTGTTCCTTGGCTGAACGTTTGAAGCACGTCCGTCACTACGTGTACAGTAGGAGCGATGTTTTTACGAACCTGCGCCGTGTTTGTTCCAAACGAAGCCGTCACGGTGCGAAGGTTGTTGGCCGTCACCGATGTGCGTCCCCCAAAACCACCAATGTGGAACTGGAACAACTTAGTGGCTGTCGTAGCCACGGAAGAAATTCCTTCCATTTTGAAGAAAATATAGCCAGAGTTCCACGACCAGTACATGTTGTCGGTGCCGTACGAAGCAGGGTCAAGTACGCCCGTGCGTTGCGATACGTCCGAGATACTTTTTAGGCTGTCAACGCCAATCATGTAGCTCATCGACGTATAATCTCCCGCTGGAACGTCAGGCAAAGTTACTGTCAACGTTTTGGTATCGGCTTGGCGAATCAAAAAGTATTGATTGGGGAATTTAACTTCACTTCCGTCGGCTTTTTTGAGCGAAAAGTTGCTCACGAAATAGTTGAGGGTTGATACGGTAAAGTCTTCGCCCAACGAATTTTTATAGCTTTTGCTGCCTAACACCAGTTTTTCGCCTCCTACGTAGTTGTCAAATTCGATGCTAATTGAATTTTTATCGTTTGGTCCGATTTCTTCTTCTTTGGTACATGAAACAATTGTAAAAGAAAATGCCAACGCCGTAAGCGCTGAAAATAAGAATGACTTTTTCATTGAAAATGAATGATTTGTTTTGCGAAATGTTGATTAAAAATGAAACGATAGACGCAATGTTAAAACCAACCGCAGAGTTAGCTTTCGCATTGGTATTCCCGCATGACCATGGGTCAATAATTCAGCAATTAAGACAAAACAAATGCAGGTGGGCGCAGCAATGAGGTGACGAATTCGGAAGAAGTAGGGGGGAGGTAGTGCACAAAAAATAGGCGTTCAGCAAACGTAATCTGAACGGTAAAAAATGTTAAATGAAGCTCATCAAACACCTCTTGGGTGATTTTTTTGAAGGAATCCTGTTGTTTCTGGGCTTCTTCGCGGGCGTGGCCTTCGGCTACTTTGTGGAGTTGTTTGGCTAGGTAGCACTTTCCATCGCAATGTAGCTCAGGTTTGAAGCGATTTTCGCAGAGGTTTTTGATAATGAACTCTTTACGCAGCTCGAAGTCAAGATACACAAACGGCACTACCAGCATTTTGAAGCTGATAAGTGTTAATAAAAAGTAAGAAATGACCCTTTTGCCGTTCATGAATAAAACTGTAAAACCGCACAAAGATACGTCCCCAAACCTGAAAAAGGTGTGATTTTTGTCATATTAATTTAATAAAATTTACGAGTAAGAAGGGCTAAATTGATGCCATTAGTGCTTTATAGCTATGAATCCGCATCGTTTAGAAGCACAACAAATTGGTAAAGCAGTTCTCGCCGCCCTGGTGTTGGGGGTAGTAGTTTTTACGGGAGCGGCCTTGCCCGCCGAATACGGTAAAGACCCGCTTGGTACGGGGAAATTGCTAGGGCTCAATGGCCAAAGACATTGTAGTCAGTATTCGACTAAAAGGCCAATATACCCTCTAAATATTTACTCAAACAAATCGTCCATTCTGATTTGGTTCTGAACTAAGCCAAGGGCATGTTGATTAGGCTTGACTCCAAAAGTAGTCACCATGGCTAAAAATAAGGTTTTTCGGGTCTTTGATTCGGCTTTAAAAACACTCATTTTTCGGCGAAGTTGGGTAGCATAGTCTTTACTAATTTCGTATTCCTCGTTGGCAAACTTCATTTCGCAAACAGTGATGATTCCGTCTTTTCGGTCGATAAGAAGGTCAATTTGGACACCTTTTTCGCTGGTTTGGCTTCGCCAAGCGGAATCCTCTGAATAAATACCTGATATTCCGAGTGCCTTTTTGATTTGCTCGATGTGACTCATGCAAATGTATTCAAACGCATAGCCACTCCAAGCCCTGTACGACGAGCTGTCGAGTAGGTTAAGCCAGCTATTTTTACCACCACTTTTTGAGTTCTTGATGAACTTGTGGTAAAATAATGAATAAGGATCGGTAAGTTGGTACAGACTACTTTTTGACTTTCTTTGAAAAGGGGTATATTTCTTGATAAAACCACTAATTTCCAACTCATCTAGCACTTTGGTGAAAGAACCACCGTTTGAAATTTTAGTTTTGGAAACCAATTCATCACGCGTTAGCCCTTGGGCTTTATTGCTCAATGCTTCTACAATGGCGGTATGTCTTTCTGCTTTTTGAAAAAGCGAATGGTACAACTGATGATATTCTTCTCGGAGTAGCCCGTTTTCGCTAAAGCATACATTGTCAATTGCTTGAGCTGTACTTTGGCCTGTTTCTATTTCATTTAAGTAGTAAGGGATTCCGCCCATTACGGCATATATCTGAAGGATTTGATAGCGCTCAAGCACTACATTTTTAGCGTTCAAAAAAGCTTCGGTTTCTTTTAGCGTAAATGGTTTCAGCGAGATTCGTCTGGTTACTCTGTTATGAAGTCCTCCTCTGTTTTTTATAAGTTCATTGAGCATCCACGATGCCGCAGAACCGCAGACAATGAGCTTGAGAGGTTCATGAGAAGCCCCAAAACTGTTCCAGAAATATTCTAAAGCTGCAATAAAATTACTTTTGGGTGTATCTAACCAAGGCAGTTCGTCTAAAAAGACAATTTTTTGTTCGTCAGTAGATTGTTCGATTAAATATTTCAATGATTCAAAAGCCTCAAACCAGCTTTTGGGGGGAGCGTTGAGAGGCACTTTGGCATACTGATGGTAAGCTGAATGAAAATTGGCCAATTGGTGCGCCATTCCGACATTGGCAGTACCCGTTAGGTAAAAAACAAATTTTTGCTTAAAAAACTGTTTGACCAAAAATGTCTTACCTACCCGTCGGCGTCCGTATAGAGCTACAAATTCAGCTTGAGGGCTTTCGATTACTTTGTTGAGGATAGTTTGTTCGATTTCTCTGCCAATAATTTTATTCATGATAAGTATAATGAGCTAAAACTAGGTAAAAATAGTAAGATTTAGCTGATTATAGTATTATACTGAGCTAAATCTTATCTAAAATGCCTAGATATAGCCCAGTATAGCCGAAAAAACTTGGTCAGCCTACTTCTTAACTTTATTAGAGTAAAAAAGTAGGAAAACGTTTAGAATTAAAATTGCTTGTTAAAATTATGGTATTCTATTTTTGACATGTAGGGAAAGTAAGGTAATATTCCTATTAATTCCTTGCATTTGGCTTCGTCTATGTTTTTAAACACTAAAACGGCTTCTTTTTTTGAAACTGAAATATAAAAACTTTCCAAAATTCCCTCTTCTTTCCAGAGATTTACGAATTCCATTTCCTTTTTAGGAAGTTCTGGGGTTGATTTTATCGTTTCGATGCCGCTGTCTGATAACGTGATGAAAACTAGGATTCTATACATTGCGTGAGTGATTGATAATAATGAAAAAATGATGTTGTTTGTGCCTCATTCGGCGAGTGATTGGAACGGCAAAATTAATTTGGCTCAACATCTAAAAATTGTATCAAATCACTTTTTTGCTTCAATTTTGAAGGCGAAATTCCAAATAGTTGATACATATACTTGTTCATCTGCGAAGAATCATAAAATCCGCTTTCCAAGGCGATGGCTGTCAGGGTTTTATCCCTTTCAGAAAGAATGAGAAAAATGGCATTTTTTAGCCTAGTCCATAGAATATACTTGCTGATGCTACTGCCAATTTGTTGTTTAAACAAGGCCGCCAATCGGGAAGGAGACAAAAAAACGTGGTTTGCAATAGCCTGGGTTGAAATAGTTTCTAATTTGAAGTGGTTGTTAATGAAGGATATTGATTGTTGAATTCTCTCATCTATGTGTTGAATTTCCCGATTTTGATTAGTTGCCTTTATCAGGCTGCGGATTGAAAATTCATCTTTCGAACTATCAAAGAATTGCTGAAATTTTTCCACATCAGAAAAAATAGCAGCAGTTGAGTTCCCTAATTTCGTAGCAATAAGCTTTCCTAAAAATGAATAAGGTTCTACGTTAAAAATAATCAAATTGCTTTGACTGCATTCACAAGAATGTGCTACTTGAGGTTTTATGACAAAACCATAAATATTTAGGTATTTTTTGTTTTCAAGTGTAGAGTGAAAGGGATAATCTTCTGTAAATACAATTTGAAAAGCGGAATGTTTATGAATTTCAACATTCGATTTTTTTGCTTTTAAAATCAATAGCAATTGGTGTTTATTTGTCATTCATTTCTAGGTTAAACGTATTAGAAACAATGTAGCCTCAGCGAGGCTGAATCTTAGTAGAAAAAGAAAAACAGATACTCCCTTTACAAAGTGTATGAAGCACTTTACTTGTTGGATTATCAAGCGTTGGATTATTTAACTATCATCCTACTAAAACGCCTTCCCAAAGCCAGGGTCGGCAAAGCGGTAGTCTTTTACAAACTGTTCGTCGGAGAGTGTTTTTAAGAAGGCAATGATTTTGGCCTTTTCGTCGTCGGTCATTGAGATGCCGAGTTGGCCGTTGGTTTGCAGCGCTGGGTCTAAGGTAGCGGTTTTTTGGACGTTGGTGGCGTAGTGGTTTAGCACTTGTTCGAGGGTGCTAAAACGGCCGTCGTGCATGTAAGGGGAGGTGTAGCCGACATTGCGTAGGCTAGGAACCTTAAATTTAAAGAGGTCGTCGGGGTTTTGAGTGATGCGGAACCGCCCTTGGTCGCTACTGCGGCTGTTGTCGAGGCCATTGTTGCGAAACGATTGGTCGGTAAACAACTCGCCCGCGTGGCAGGTAGCGCATTTTTGTTTAAATAATGCCAATCCTTCTTTTTCGGTCGCCGTGAGGGCGTTGGTAGTACCCCGTAAGTAAAGGTCGTAGCGGGAGTTGTTGGACACCAAAAACACCATAAACTGCGACAAGGCTTTGGTAAACCGTTCGGTGGTGATGTCGGTTGTGCCAAAGGCTTTTTTAAATAACTCGGGGTAATTGGGATTTTTGCTATCGCGAAGTTTCTGGAGGACGTTGGGTAATTTTTCGTCCATTTCAACGGGGTTTTCAATGGGCGCAATCGGAAACAAATCTAATTGATGCACGCCTCCGTCCCAAAAAAACTCCTTCGACCACGCCATGTTTTGAATGGGTGGCGCATTTCTCATGCCAATTTTATCGTCAATCCCGTGGCTTAAATCGTGTCCGTGGTGAGTGAAAGCGACGGCCTGTTGGTGGCATGTTCCGCAGGCAATCGTCCCGTTTCTTGACAAAAGTCCGTCGTAAAACAACGAGCGACCCAATTGAAATCCGTCGTAGGTAAGCGGATTGGACTTTAGGTCGTACACCACCGAAGGGAAATAACTCGGTTGGGGCATTTCTAGCGTTTCGGTGGTAGGCGTGGTAGGGTCAGGCGGCGGGGTAGATTTGCTACACGCAGCCCATCCAAACAAAGCCATAGAACCGATAACAAGAAACGACTTATTCATACCTTACTTAATCTTTAACTCCTCCAATGCTAAACATCGCGGCGTAGTTGTTGGCAATCGTACTCGAATAATCGGCAAACATCACCGTTGGGTATTGAGCAAGGCTTACTTTTTGAGTCCCGTTAAAAATCTTAGAAATATCGCTTACGACCTCAATCACAGGCTGTTGGTCGGGGCCAACGGTGGCGGCAATGCTGCCCAAAGGTAACTTAACTGTGCGCAGATTGTTGAAGGTTTTGGCATTATATCCCCCAAACCCTCCAATGTGGTAGCGGTATTTACGGTTTCCAGCGGCATCGGCGGCCACTTGCGGCGAAGTGCCTTCTAGCTTTAAGAAAATATAGCCCGAGTTCCACGACCAGTACATCCCGTCGCCGTCGTGGGTAGCGTCGCCTGGATCAAGCACGCCCGTACGGCGGCTGATGTCCATCGTATTGCGAAGGCTATCGACCCCAATCATAAAACTAAGTTCGGTGTAGCTACCCGTGGGAATCCCGCGCAAGGTGACTTTTTTGGAGGCGGGGTTGGTTTCTTTGATTAAAAAATAGCTCGAATCTTGCGGAACCGTGTAGGTGGTACCGTCGGATTTTTTGAGCGAAATATTGCTGATGAAATAATTGTACGTAGTTACTCCGTAGGTTTCGCCCACGGCGTTTTGGTACGATTCCTGGCCCAGCACTACCTCTTGGGTGCCTACTTTGTTCAAAAAAGACAGCGTAAGCGTATTTTTTTCGTTGGGATCTGGGTCAGTTTTGCAGGATTGGAGTGCCGCTGCGATAAACAAAAGCCCGAAGAATAGCTTTTTCATTGTGCCAGGAGTTTACGTTTACGTAAAGATAGTTTTCTTTTAGTAGTAACGCGCTATCGGGCGAAAATGATGCGAAAAAAGTAAAATTGTTGTTTGAGAGGGGAAAGATTTGTGGGCATTTGTTTTTAAACACATAGGGCACAATAGAATAAACACATAGAAAACAGAAGTAGGCTATGTGTTTATTCTTTGGGTGAAAAGTCTCCTTAGCGGTTTTTGCGTTTGGCTAAATAGTGTTCCAATTCTGCCAATGATAACGCATTGAAGGTCATGTCTTTGGTTAGTCCGCCCTTGCGTCCCACGGCTACGCCGTAGTGCATGTCGTAGTAGCCATTTTTTTCGTGGGCATCGGGGTTGATGGAAAGCATCACGCCTTTTTCTAGGCAATACCGAATCCAGCGCCAGTCTAAATCCAAGCGCCATGGGCTTGCGTTTATTTCGATGACTACGCCGTTTTGGGCGCAAGCGTCGATGATGGTTTTGTGGTCGATAGGGTAGCCCGACCGCGCCAACAAAAGCCGCCCAGTTGGGTGTCCCAAAATGGTGGTGTATGGGTTTTCGATGGCACGAAGCAGACGTGTGGTCGCCTTTTCGAGGCTCATGTTGAGGTTGCTGTGAACCGAAGCCACGATAAAATCAAACGATTTGAGAATGCTTTCGGGGTAGTCGAGTGAGCCGTCGCCCAAAATATCGGATTCGATGCCTTTCAGGATTTTAAAAGGAGTCGAAAATTCTTGGGCAAACACTTGGTTTAGGCGGTCTATCTCGGCGTGTTGTTGTTCGACGCGTTCTTCGTTGAGCCCTTGGGCGTAAGAGGCGGTTTGGGAGTGGTCGGCAATGCCCAAGTATTCAAAACCAAGCTCTTGGCAAAAACGAGCCATTTGTTCGAGGCTGTGTTTTCCGTCCGAGTAAGTGCTGTGGTTGTGCAATATACCGCGCAGGTTTTTCCATTCGATGAGGTCTTCGTTGGCATGGGTGGTTTTCCAGTCAAATTCCCCCAAGCCTTCGCGCATTTCGGGAACGATGTACGAAAGTCCTGCACTTTGATAAATTTCTTCGGCTGATACAAACGATTGAGCGGTGTTGGCCAACGATAATAAGGTATGTCCAGACGGGGTTTTGGCAAAAAGGTGGGCATGGGCGCTATCCGAAATAAAGCGTTCGTTTTCAAAACGTTCGGGTTGAACGAAGAGAATTTCGACATTTACTTCCAGCGTTTTTTTGACTTCAATTTCTTCTCCTTGGGGTGGGAGGTCGGTCGCTTGGCTGCGGTCTTGAATTTTGCCCCGCCAAATAAACGGAGACGATTCTTTAGGGTTTTGTACCAACCAGCCTACCTTTGCGATGCTTCGGGCCGCCGCTACGGGCGACTCCGTTCCAACGATGAGTTGGATGGTTTCTACAATCTCGCACTTGCGTGCTACCTCGCCCGTGATGGCTATTTGAGTAAAATAAGGTTGTAATTCTTCCAGAATGATATTGGCAAGCGCTTCTCCTTTGTCCATGCGGAGTTTGCCCACTTGGCTGCGGAGAAAAGCCATTGAATCCAAAATCTTCTGTTGTGTACCTTCACCAAAACCTTTCAATTTGGCAATTTGTCCACTTTCGCAGGCGGCTTGCAAGGCTTCAAGGGTTTCGATGCCTAGGTCGCGCCAGATAGTGCCAATTTTCTTGGGGCCAATGCCTTTGATTTTGAACATTTCCAAGACGCCAACGGGCGTTTGGGCCAACAATTCGTCGAGTTCGGCTAAGTGACCCGTGTCAATAAGCTGCACGAGTTTCCCCGCCATGTTTTTACTAACTCCCTGAATTTTTGTGAGTTCATCGGCCGAAAGACTGGCAAGTTCGGCATCTTTGAAGCGGTCGAGGTTAAAGGCGGCAGAACCAAATGCCCGCGTTTTGAACGCATCGGCATTGTGAAGTTCCATTAATTTGACGGTAAGTTCAAGTACTTCAACAATTTCTTCGTTTGACATGGCAGGGGTTTGTTCGGTTATTTTTTATATTTTTTGAGTTAGGATTGCTTGTTAAAGTCAGAGACTTTAGGTCGTGTCCGCCCCGACTTCAAGTCGGGGCGAGCAAGTAAAGGCAGAGACTTTAAACCCTGCCCGTCCCGATTTTTAAGTTGGGGTGAGCAAGCTTTGTTAAAGTCAGAGACTTTAGGCCGTGTCCGCCCCGACTCCAAGTCGGGGCGAGCGGGCTTCGCTAACATAGGACAAAATGCCTTCAAAATCGGAGGCATGAAACCACCGAAAATCGCCTTGGTGCTTAAACCACGTCAGTTGGCGTTTGGCGTAGCGTCGGGTATTGCGTTTGAGGAGTCTTACCATTTCATCGTAGTCGTAGGCTCCGTCAAAATAATCGTAAATTTCCTTATAGCCAACGGTTTGCAGCGCATTGTGATCCCGAAAAGCAATGACCGAGCGGGCTTCTTCGACCAAGCCCGCAGCGATCATTTGGTCCATGCGGGCGTCGATGCGGTGATACAGTTCGTCGCGGTCACGTTCTAGCGCAATCTGGATGATTCGGAAAGGGCGTTGGGCTACCTGCTTTTCCCGAAACGATGAATAAGGCTTGCCCGTGAGCAAACACACTTCTAGCGCCCTAACTATCCGTTGGGTATTTTGGAGGTCGTTGGTGGCGCAGTAAACGGGGTCAAGTTGTTGGAGTTCCGCTTGCAACACAGCCAATCCTTCGGTTTCGAGGCGGTTCATGAGCGACGTTCGTAGTTCGGGCGGCGTTTCGGGCAAATTATCCAGTCCTTCACATACTGCTTTGATGTACAAACCCGAGCCGCCCGTGAGGAGCACCACGTCTTTGGTTTGAAACAATTGCTCTAAAAGCGCCAAAGCATCGCGTTCAAACGAACCCGCGCTATACAAAGTTTCAATCGAATGAGAATCAATAAAGTGATGCGGAACCCCCTTCAATTCTTCCAGTAAAGGCTTGGCGGTACCGATGGAAAGTTCGCGGTAAAATTGCCGAGAATCGGCAGAAATGACTTCCGTTTCGAGCGTTTGGGCAAGTCGAACGCATAAGTCTGTCTTTCCCACTGCCGTGGGACCAGCAATGACGATAAGAAGTTTTTGCAAGAATTAATTAGGCTTAAAGGTCATTTCTAAGGTTTCTCCAAATACGTTTGTATATGAAACTTGGAGGGTATTTTCGGTGAGTTTGACGATTTTATATTTCGTCTCATTGTTTAGCACAAGCTCGGTTTCGGTGGTGTTAAAAGCCCACATTCCTTTTTCATACACTTGGTCGTCTTGCGTACGGCATTTGGTAGCACCTTCGTTCCACTCGTAGCTTTTGTCGGTACGAAACACCATGTTGTTGTCACGCACACATGCCAGCGTCTGGTTCAAAATATCTTCATTATTGATTTTTGAACCAGTCAAAACCCAAGTTTTAGACGTTTTCCCTGCCAAAAGTTCTGTTTTTGTTGTACTGGGATTGGGAGTAGGATCATCACCCCCAGACTTCGTGATATTACACTGGCTTAGTCCCAGCATTGTCACCATTAGGATTATCCAAGAACGCAGTAATTTCATAGCTATGAGAAATTAAGAAAGTCCAAAGTTAACGTTTTTATTTTTGGGAACAGTAAGTGTAAGGTGGGTTTATGGTGTTTACAGTGCAAAAATAGTGCCGAGCATGTAGCACCATTGCTAAACGATAAAAGTCATGGATTTGCAGCTGAAAATTTTCTAACTTTCGCAAAATCCAACTACCATGGGACTTTCCACATTGTTATTTTTTATCATTACCCTCCTGCTCGGTGGGGCTGTAGGGTATGGTCTATTTTTTGTCTCTAACCGAAAAAAGGCGCAACTGGCTCACACTACCCAATCGTCCACCATTTTGCTCGAACGCATCGAAAAGGTATTTAAGGTCGTTATGGCAGAGGGATATTTTACGGAAATATTTGATTATAAGGACGATAAAAAGTTTCTGTATTTGTTCAAAAACTCCAAAAAAGCCTTAGTCATTGCCAAAGCTAAAGTGCTGGTTGGATTTGATTTTGCCAAAATGCGTTTTCGCATTGATGACGAAACCAATCAACTAGTGATTGAATTTTTTCCTGAGCCCGAAGTGCTTTCGATGGATACAGACTATAAGTTTTATGACATTGAAAACGGTATTTGGAACCGTTTCAGCCACGAAGATTATACCAATTTGCTGGTAGATGCCAAACAAGCTATGAACGAAAAAGCGCTGGCAGGAGATTTGCCCCGCATTGCCAACAATCAAATTCAGTTTATGATGTATCAATTGGCCGCTTCTATGAATTGGAAAATTGACATGCAGCTACCCGAGGCCAACCAAAAACGCTTGGAAGAGTTTCGCACGTACGAGGAAGTAAATGCCGAACCCAAACTTCTGCCCAAAGACGAAGAGTAGGACTGTGAAGTGGAATGCCTTCTCGTGCAGCGGGTTGCTCACAACCCGCTGTGTACTCCCCGATTTTAATGCAAAATGGTAAAAACAAGCTCTTGCATAATAGCTTGTTCGTCCATCGAACCTGCTTCAATCCCCTTAGAAGCATTGTCGGCGTTGCGGAGAGCCTTGATGGCCTTTGCAACGTGTCCAAGCGAGTACTGCCGCGCGGCCGATAAGTAATCTTTGACAAAAAACGGACTTACTCCCAGTACTGAAGCAAGATTTCCTTCGGACTTGTCTTGCGTTCCGTGAACTACCAGGACTTTGCTGAAAAAGTTGTACAAAATAATCAGTACTTGAGGCAGTGGATTCTCTTTGGAGTTAGCAGCCAAGTAGTTAGCTATTTTGTTTGATTTGACGACATCCCGCTGGATGAGGGCTTTTTGCAATTCAAACACATTGTATTCTTTGCTGATACCTACGTATTTTTCCACTATCGCCGCCGTAATCTCTTCGCTCGCCGCGAGGTTGAGCAAAATTTTGTCGATTTCGCTGGTGATGCGTTTGAGGTCATTTCCAATGTTTTCGACTAACATCTGAATGGCTTTGATGCTGATTTTTGCACCTAAACTTCGTACGTATTCGCCCACCCAATCGGGGAGTTTGTTGTCGTACATTTTTTTGCACTGAATCAAAACGCCCTGTTTCTCAAAAGTTTTAGGCAGTGATTTGCGCATGTCAAAGTTGCCCTGAAAACACAGTGCCAATACAGTCGAGGAGAGTGGTCGGGAGGCATAATCGTCCAGCAGCGCCGATTTGTCTTTGTTGTCGAGGCCGCTGGATTGTTGAGCTTCTTTGACCAACACCAATTGGCGTTCAGCCATAAAAGGAAAGCGACGCGCGTAGTTGAGAATGGTGCCTACGTCGGCGTCTTTTCCAAAAAGTACAAATTGATTAAACCCTTTTTCAGCCTCAGGTACGACGGCTTTTTCAAGGGCATCGGACAGTAAATCAATGTAATAGGGCTCGTCACCGTGAATAAAATACAACGGATGGATTTTTTTCTGGCGTATCTCTTTGAGGGCTTGTTCGGGGGAAAGAACCATTTTTTTAATGTCAAATTTCGAGTATGGAATGTCGAATTTAGGTGCAAAATGTCGATTCTAATTAAAACTATTCGACATTCTGCACTCTACCTTCGGCACTCCCTAATATCCTTTTGATAGATGTATTTGATTAAGCGGGAGTTGGTTGTCTAAAAACCGTTGTAGGTTTTTGGCAAAAAACGCCACTTTTCCGTCTTGTTCGCTGGCTTGTCCTCCGCCCGTGTGTTGCGTAAGTAGCACATTGGGCATTTGCCAAAGTGGATTTTCGGCGGGGAGAGGTTCTACCTCGGTTACATCAAGCACTGCTCCTGCCAAGCGTTTTTCTTGGAGAGAAAGGATTAATGCCGCTTCGTCGACGGTAGTCCCGCGGCCAATATTAGCAAAAAGGGCGGTAGGTGGCAACGCATTTATCATTTCGGCCGTAAAAAATCCCTTGGCTGCTCCAGGCAAACAGTTGATGACAAGGTCGGTTTGAGGAAGAACGGCGAGCAAGGCTTCGGGACTGTGCAGCGTGGCATCGGGATGCGAACGCGCGAGGAACTGAATGCTACAATCGAAGCCTGAAAGCATTTTTTTGACCGTCTGACCGATACTTCCCGCGCCTAAAATGACGACCCGTTTACCCGTTAACAAGCCCAAGCGATAACGAATGGGTGAACCTACCCATTTTTTATCGGCCTTCAGTAACGTAAGTTCGTCTAGGCCACGGTAAAAAGCGAGAATACCAGCTACGATTGTTTCGGCGCAGGGGATAGAAAAGTAATCGGCCAAATTACAGACAACTACGTTGGGAAGTTGTAAATGCCGATACCCATCAAAACCAGCAGATTCGAGCTGCCAAAATTGTAAGCGGGCGGGGGGAGTGGTAAACCAAGCGGCGGGCGGATTGCCCAAAATAATTTCGGCATTACTGAAAGCCAGAGGTTGCTCATGGGCAGGAAGTTCGGCTCTAAACAGTAGCACATGGTCAGCAGAAATTTGTTGTCGAAGGGTGTGGCGTTGCGCTTCGTTGAAGGGCGTATTTACAAAAATTTGCATTAATTTTGTGAGCTAAGTGTCCTCTTTCTTGACAACCTGCAGGTTGCTCGCCCCAAAATTAACTCATAAAAGCTATGCTAAATAAGTGGTTGGATAAATTAAATCGTCACGACTATCCTTTTATCGATTTGTTTTACTACCTCATCGTGATTGTGGTGTTCTTTCTGTTGGTCATTATTTCAAATCTATTTTTTGATTAATAAGGGGGCTGTGCTCGAGGGTTTCTCATTTGTGTTGAGGGTTTCTTGTTTGTGCTGAGGGTTTCTCAAAACCCGTCGAGTTCGGATTTTGAGAAACCCTCAGCACGAGAATCGGGTTTTGAGAAACCCTCAACACGAGAATTGGGTTTTGAGAAACCCTTAGCACCTAATTTTCTCCCCCTTTTTTGTCGTCGTTGCTAATGCTTTTCTTACTTCGCTGTGGTTGGCTACTCATTTTGCCAAATTCATAAGAAAAACTCACGCGCCAGCCACGATTGAAGTATTTACTGGTGCCCTCTTGCGTAAACGTGGGAGAAGCAAACGTAATTTTTTGGGCGAGGTACGGGGCAAAAATATTATCAACCCCTACGCCTATGGTTCCTTTTTTCTTCAATACTTCTTTCTGAAGGGCAAAATTGTAGTACGCATATCCACTTACTTTTCCTTGCAACATAACCCGTGGTGAGTTAAAGAAGCCAAAAAACTGTGCTTTTAGACCTTTGCCAAAATCGTACGTACCGTTTAAGTTGATGCGGTACATCCAATTTTCGTTTTTGGCCTGTAATGCGGGGCTGTTTAGTATATTATAATAAACATTGAGTGAGCTGTTGGCTGAAAACTTCTTGATTTTGGTGCTCCCACTCAGCGTGAGGCCGTACGAGATATTTTGGGAAATATTCTGGAATGTTAAGTGGGTAGAGCCATCTTCGTTGACAGTACGAATGCGCTCAATAGCGTTGTTGGTTTGACGCATAAATAGTACAGCATTCACTGACGATTCTTTGATATAGACATTGTAACTGGCTTCAGCGCTGTGGGTTAATTCAGGTTTAAGGTAGGGGTTGCCCGAATAGGTAGCTTTAGGCTCGCTGGCGTTGACGTACGGATTTAAAAACCAAAGCATTGGCCGCTGAATTCGTTGCGAATAGCTTAATTTTACTTTTTGGTTTTTGGGGAGATTGCGCGACAAACTAATGTTTGGAATGATGTTGCCGTAGTTGCTCGAAAACGGAACAGTTCCTGCCAAAAATGCTGCTTGGATAAACGTGTGTTCGTAGCGAGCACCTGCGTTGATACCCCATTTATTTTTGGAAACGCGAGAGTAGGCGATGTAACCAGAGGCAACTTGTTGGTTGTAATCAAAGATGTTGGCCAGAGCTGGTACATCCTGAAAATCACTTGCGCCGTCATACGCCGTGGCTACACGATAGTCACTTTTGACGTTGCGCAAAATGGCTTTTGTTCCAATTTCCAACGTACTCACACTGTCCAACGGATTGGTAAAGTCAATCTGGACTGTTCCTTCGTAATTTCGGCTAACGTTAGGGCTTTTTTCGCGGTAATAGATAGCGTTTTCGGCATTGAGTTGGTCGAGATTATAGTAACTATCATCGGCTTCTTTTGAAAACATGGTCAAGACGTTAAACTCTTTTTTGGGTTTTTTGAACGTCTTGTTGTAGTCGATGTTCAGCGTACCACCGTCCCAATCGTAGATGCGATACAGTTTTCGAGTGAATAATGAACGGGGTTCGCTAGGGGTTGTAAAATCATTGACGTAGTCAAAATTCATGGCGTTTTTCCCGTCATAAAAATTAAGCCCAGCACTCAGGCGGTTTAGCGAGTCGATGTCCCACTCCGCCGAAATGGTTCCATACAAGTTTTCTCCAACTCCATTAAACGACGTTTTTTGAAGCAATTGGGTTTGGTAGTTTTCGAGGGTTGTAATTCGGGTGACTGAGTTTTCGCCCAAATTACGCCATTTGTTGAAACCACCACGGGCCGTAAGTCCTACATTCTTTTTGCGGTAGTTGAGATTTCCATTGTAGTTGTCGTTCCAGCGCCCAATGGAGGTATTTGCTTTCCCATTTATGCCTTGAAGGGTGTTACGTTTGGTAATGATGTTAATAATTCCTGCTGTTCCTTCGGCATCGTACTTGGCCGACGGAGACGTGATCACTTCAATTTGCTTGATGTCATCGGCAGGAATTAATTTGAGCACCTCCGCAATACTTTTGGCCATTAAGTTGGAGGGTTTATTATTAATCAATACTTTAATGTTTGAGCTACCTCTTAGTTCAACATTACCATCCAAATCGACCGCTACTGAAGGTATTTTGCGAAGCACATCCCCTGCGTTACCGCCTTTGATGGTGATGTCTTTTTCGGCGTTGTAGACCAGGCGATCTGGTTTGTCTTCAAATAGGGCCTTTTGTTCAACGACCTGAACTTCTTGGAGTTGTTGGGCTGCTTGCGCAAACGCAATCACCCCCAGGTCAAGGTCGCTTCCTTCGTTCACTGCTACGTTATTGATGATTTTGTCGCGGTAGCCTACAAACGTGATTTTGAGCTGGTAGATGCCGCTGTTTACTTTAGAAAATGTAAACTTCCCAGTGACATCGGAGGTGGCTCCTTCCAAAATTTTGCTGTCTTTCAGTAGAGCTACGGTCGCAAACTCAACGGCTTGTTTGGACGTAGAATCGAGCAAAAAGCCTGAGATTTTTGATTTTTGGGCAAACGAAGTCCCGATACCCCCTAGCAAGAGGGCTACTAAGAATAAATGTTTCATAAAGTTTACCAGGATTGGCTGTTAATGGGTGTTAGCTGTATGTGTGTGGTGTTTAGTGGAAATTTACTGTGAATACTATCTTTTCTAGAAATGGTTACACCAAGGAGGAATGTTTTTGTAGAAAGTTGCATGCAGGAGAAAAAAATAAAAAATTTCTTCACGCTTCCTACAGCAAAAGGGTTTTGAGCACCGCTTTTGAGGCAGCTTTGAGCATCTGCCACCACTGCGATTTTTCATAAAAAAAGACTTCCCACGTTGTAAAAGTGGGAAGTCTTTTTTTAATATTAGAAAAGTATAGTATTAGTGTCCCTTTGAAAACTCAGGCAACTCCCAGTCGCACGCAGGGGTTAGCCAATCATACCCCGATTCGATGGGCTGGCCATCGGGAGGAGTCAGTGGAGTTGTAGTTGACAAATCAGAGGGACGGTTTTTAGCCATTTCGATTTGGTGTATGCCGAATAAATTATGCGCTTTTTGTTTGGCATCCGAAATTCCACGGTTTTGTAACCAGAAGTTCAAATCTCTTAATTTGAGCATAATAACGGCTCTTACTTGAGGAGTTACTTCTTTGTTGTTCGATAATTCAATTAGTTTTTCGAGTGCCATTTTATCTACCAAACGCGCGATTTCGCCTTCGTATCCAGCCCGCGACGCGTTGGATTTCCACGTAGCATTGATGAGTTTATCAAGCGTTTCTTCTAAACTTAGCAGCGAAGGATGAAACGAAGATTGGATCACTAATCTACTCAAACGCTCAGGATTGAGCAACATGCGAAGTGTCAAACCAGCCGAGGCTTCTGGTGGCCCAAGGGGGTCAAATACTAATCCTGTGCGGCGTTTGAAGGTTTCGCGTGGGTTGGCATCGTACCCAAATGCGCGTGGAGGAGTCAGCTTTAAGACCGCTTCAGGTACTCTCAAGAAATCAGGTTGGAGTGTTTGGAGCAGGGCTTCTAGTGCGTCTCGCTGCTCAAGCCCGTTTACAGGTGTGGTAGTGAGGTCTTTGTCGCCTTTGACCGTAAAACGATAATTGACGCCACCTACTACCTTCGCCGTAGCTTCTACTTGAAAGCGGTGAAACATGTACATAGGCACAAATACTTCTTCCAATGAGCTCATGGGCGTACCTGTACGGAGTTTGCGCTCGTCAAAATTGCTTAACGTCACTTTTCTAACTTCCGAAATACGCTTCAATTCAGCCGTGGCGCTTACACCATTGTCCCACAAGTGCGTTTGAGGGTGGGCACTTCCTTCGGGGCGAGCATCTTGGTCGGTTAAGAAATACAGGCCTTTGCCATACATTTGGTCTACAATGCTATTGAGGGCTTTTTTCTCGTCAGTTCCTTTTGGGAAATCTTGGTAGCCCCAGATGATAGACCATTTGTCATAATCCCCGATTTTTTTGTCATAGGCATTTGACAAATCTACTTTTCCATTTTTCAGTTCGACCAACATGTGAGGATAGTCCATCACCGAAGCACGGTTATGAATACTCGAAACGTAATTGTGAGGGAGTCCCAATGTGTGACCAATTTCGTGGGCTGAAAGTTGTTTCAAACGGTCAATCGACATCCCTAGCATATCTTCCACATTGGTAGAATCGGTTTTGAAATCTCCCACGAGCCCTTGTGCGATGAGGTAGTCTTGGCGAACGCGCAACGACCCCAACGTTACTTTTCCTTTCAAAATTTCTCCCGTGCGGGGGTCTACTACACTTGCGCCGTATGACCAGCCTCGGGTAGAACGGTGTACCCACTGAACCAGGTTATAACGAATATCCATCGGGTCGGCATCGGCGGGGAGCAGTTTTACCTGAAACGCATCTTTGTATCCTGCGGCCTCAAATGCTTGATTCCACCATTTGGCTCCTTCTACCAAAGCCGTACGAATGGGCTCAGGAGCGCCTGGGTCAATGTAGTATACAATCGGCTTGACTGGTTCGCTGAGGGGTGCAGTTGGGTCTTTTTTCTTCAAACGGTGGCGAACAACGTACCGCTTCACAATTGGCTCGCTAATGGGCGTAGCATAATCGTAGTACGAAGTAGAAATGTATCCGATGCGTGGGTCGAAAGCGCGTGGTTGATAGTCGTTGTCAGGGAGTTGAACAAACGAATGGTGCTGGCGCATACTCACCACCGAAGCTGTAGGAACTACTTGACGTAAGTAGCCACCTGGCGAGTCGCCTGTAAGGGTAACGGTTACTTCAAATTCGGTGTTTTGGGGGAAATTTCTGGTGTTGGGTAAGTACATAGCTGTCCGCGAGGCATCCAAACGGAAAGCCCCTTGGCGAGTGCGAGCAATGTCCTGAATAGCACCTACGGCATCTTGCATTAAAAACGGGGTAAGATCTACAAGGGTACTTCCAGCGTTTTCGGCCAATACCTCAAACCCCCACAAAACCGATTGCGCAAACGACTCTTCTACCGCGCGGCGCTCAAGAGGGTCTTTGCTGATGGCACGGTAGGCGTAGTTTGGCTCGGTCATTAAGACTTTATTTCCAGTACGCTGAAACTTCACAACGTGCTCTTGACCTAGTCGGCCTCGGTCGAGTCCAATGTCGTTAGAGCCAACTCCTTGAGCTAGGCTAGGATAGTAAAGAATCTCGGTATCTAACTGCTTAATTTCAAGATAGACTTTCCCTTTTTTTGCATCCCAGTAGTACGGCAAAAAACCGTCTTTCTTCTCCATGTCTTTGGTGAAGGTTTCAATGGGATTTTGGGCGTACAGGGAGGTCGAAAATAACGCCAATAATAGGAGTTTTCTCATAGAAAATTGGGTAGATTAGGTTGTTGATTGGTTAATTCACTCACATAAACGGGTGTTTTACAAAGAAACCTAATTTTTGGGAAAAAGGAGGCATCAACCACCAGAGAAATCACTCAAATGCGAAGAAGGGAACTACGTCAGGGCAAGCGTGCCTTTAAACGCTTTCCCAATCGGAATGGAGTGCCCTTGGATGACTACTTCTTCTTTGGTATAAATTTCAATCTTATTGAGTGCAACAATAAACGAACGATGTACACGAATAAACTGATGTTTGGGAAGTAGTACCTCAATTTCATGCGTGCTTATCTTCGACCTAACTTCTCCTTGTGTCGTTACGATTCGGACGTATTCGCGGGCACTTTCAATATATAAAATGGTATCAAAAACAAGACGTACTTTCTTGCGGTCGATGCTCAGGAAAAGGGAGGTTTCTTTGGTAATAGGCTGTGAGTCAGTCGCGTTTTTGTTGGTAAGTTGCTTGGCGACTTTGTTGGTCGCGGCCATGAAACGCTCAAATGAAAATGGTTTTAATAGATAGTCCACTACACATAGTTCAAAGCCTTCTACGGCGTACTGGTGATAGGCCGTTGTAACAATGACCGCAGGTTGGTGAGTCAATGTTCGTAAAAATGAAAGTCCTTTAAGTTTGGGTAAGTGAATGTCCAAAAAGAGCAGGTCGATGGAATGGTGTTGTAGAAAAACCCCTGCACTGATGGCATCTCGAAAGGAGCCTTGAAGATCGAGCTGGGGTAAGTTGTGGATGTAATCACAGAGGATTTTGGCGGCCAAGGGCTCGTCTTCGATGATGATGCAGTTAATTTTTTGCATAGCTGTTGAGGTCAATACTGAGTCGAGTAAAAAACGTTTGTCCACGGTTGATGAGCGTGAGTTGGTGCTGGTGAAATAACAGCTCTAACTGGCGACGGATGTTTTTGATGCCAATGCCCTCACTAGCAGGGCTGGGGACTTCATATTCGTCTTTTGAGTTTTCAATTTCTAATGTCAACGATTGGGCTTCAATCGAGAGAGCAATATGGACAAAGGCTTGGTGAAGGGTTTCTGAAACGCCGTGTTTAAAGGCATTTTCGACCAAAGGAATCATCAACAACGGTGGAATCAACTGCTGTTGGTTGTCGAGTTGAACCGAAAATTGAATGTCCAAAGACGTATCGTAGCGCATTCTTTCCAACTCTAAGTAGTCTTCGATGATTTTAATTTCTTTATCGGCGGCTACCCAACTACCATTGGTTTCGTACAGCATATACCTCAGCATTTCCGACAGACGCAGTACATTGTGGGGAGCTTGGTCAGATTTATCTCTCGCCAACGAATAAATGTTGTTGAGGGTATTGAAAAGGAAATGAGGGTTGATTTGTGATTTGAGAAAACTCAACTCAGAGTTCTGTTTTTCGATGATAAGTCGTTGGTTTTTAATTCTCAATTCGTACGATTCTACCAGCAGCTTGAGCAGGGTAAAATAGATGATGCCCACCGCCTGAAAGAAAAAACGAGTCAGTAACCCTTTGAAGGTAAACGGCATATCGTTGAGTACTTCTTTCCCAAGTAAGTAGGCACCCAATTTACACCAAACCGCAAAACCTACGGTGAGCATAAAGAACATTCCTAGGGTTAAAAGCCCTATCCACAGCCATTTTTTGGTTTTCCGACGAAGGCGCGGTAGTGCAACGTGGAAAAGGAACAGGTTGAGAAGTGACACAAAACCTACTGCCCAAGAGAAAATAGTAATCGCCGTTAAAAAACACGACCATTCACCATTACATTCAAAGGCCATAGCAATATACCAGATGGTAAAATAGGACGCTAAAATCCAAAGGCTTGCTGATAATTGTTTGCTCATCATTCCGCTGATAATCACTATTGACCGTTTGTAAAATTAGGCAAATAGACCAAAGAAAGCACTAACAGTCAACACTATTTCCACGAACGTCTACCAACGACGGATTAACGTCAACAAAAGGAGGGTGGAGGGAAATTTCGTCGTCCCAAAGCAGTTGGTGCCGCGAAAATAACCCCTCAATTTTGGCAAAAAACACTAGCCAATTAACGCCATGGAAACAAAAGAATACTACTCAAAACAGCTCACTACTCCCCAAGCCCGTCCCAAAATTTACCTTGATTTGAGCGTTAAAAGTTGGTTTGTAGCTGCTACTATTGGCCAATGGATTTTCGGATATTACATCGCCGCCTTTTATGGCAAATCGTCGATGTCTGGGCAGCTAGAAGAGTGGAATAAGGTCCTCCCACACGGCTACATCAAAGAGGATTGGGTCGGAAATGCCTTTGTCATTGCGCACATTCTCCTCGCCATCGTCATGGTAGTGGGTGGCCCGTTGCAGCTCATTCCCCAGCTACGAACGCGATTTAAGAGAGCCCACCGCTGGGTAGGCCGTGTGTACATCGTGACGGCCGTCCTGATTGCCGTTGATGGGCTGGTGATGGTCTGGACGAGGGGAGCAGTTGGAGGGCTTTTTCAGCACCTGATGATTTCTATTCAAGCCATTTACATTATCGTATTTGCCGTATTGGCTTTTCGGTATGCCTTGCAACGAGAGTTTGCAAAACATCGACAATGGGCTATCCGATTGTACTTGGTGTCAAATGGCGTGTGGTTTTTTCGTGTGAGCTTGATGGCTTGGTTGATGCTCAACGGTGGTCCCGTAGGATTTGACCCAAAAACCTTTGATGGTCCGTTTCTCTGGTTACTGTCCTTCTTTACCTACGCATTTCCCGTGTCGTTGTTGGTGTTTGAGATGTACTTGCACGCTCAGAAAAATACGACCCAACTCCTGTTTCAACGACTAACAGCGTCGTTGCTTTTTTTGCTGACAGGACTAATGTTCGTGGGAATTATGGCCGCTACGATGGGATTGTGGATACCAAGAATATAAAATTACCCGCTTTTTTGGGGTGATTAAACCAATAAATGCCAGTAAACCGTGCTCATAACAACCAATTAACACATGAAACCAATTTTAACAGCCGCTTTTCTCTATCTGTTTTTACTTCAAGTATCTGCTGAAAACGTGGATACAATCTTCGTTGATGCTTCCAATTTACGTATCAAAGACCTTCGTTTGGGCAAGCAAACCTTTCTTATTTATTCAAAAAAGAATGCAGAGGGACCCGTTCAAAACCAGACATTGGTGGCTATGAACGTCTCAACGCAAGAAAAAGAAGGGAAAAAACACCTAACCATTGACCAACGTTGGTACGATAAAGATACGTTGTCGCACACGGCCACGAGTGTACTTAATGCCTCTGATTTGAGTACGTTGCAACATTCTTATTGGTGGAAACGAACGGGGCAAAACGTGAGCTTAGATTTTGAAAAGAAAACGGCCGATCTTGCTGGAAAAGCGACTGATGCGCAGCGAGAGAAGTTTAAGAAAGATTTTGAGGCTACTTTGCAAAGTGGCCACTTTTTGAATTGGCATTGCGACCTAGTGTTGTTTCCGTTGTTCCCATTCAAAGATAAAGCGATTTTTAAGGTCAAATTTCATGACCCAGGACTCGGAAAACCTACGACCGAAATCTACCAAGTACTAAAAAGCGAAAAAATGGAGGGAATCGACTGCTGGGTGCTGGAATATACCCTACCCCGAAATATGGGCTATCAGCGTTTTTGGGTGGCAAAAAAAGCCAAAGAAGTTGTAAAAGAAGAAGACAGTTTCAACGGAATGTATCGATACAAACTTAAAATGGTGGTTTCTGAGTAGATTGAAATACCTATTTGGGGCTGTATGATAGCTCGTCCCGACTTACTGTCGGGACGGATACGGTTTAAAGTCCTTGACTTGGTTGATTTATACTCAAAATGGTGGTTTCTGAGTAGATTGAAATACCCAATCAGGGGCTTTATTAATCTCTTGACGCAGGAGTTGGTTAAGTTGTGCCGCATGGTGTTGGACGTGCCTCATGTTATACAGCAGTATTTCTACCATCGAATAATTCATGGTTTCGGATTGATTGACCCAACGTGCTTCGGCGGTTTCAGAAGTTAATTGGCTGATGAACGTTTGACCCTTTTCTCGACAATAGTGTAGATACCCAAGTAATTCGTCGGGAGAATAAACCTTTTCGGGGAGGGTATCTTCAAACTCGGAGAAGGTAAAAGGAGGCGGCGGTGCAAACGTTTTGGGTGAAGTGGTCAAGTAATAATCAAGAAAAAAGAGCGTATGAAAAGCGTGGTACCAAAACTTGCGCTCAGTATCCCACACTTCATCGGGGCAGCAACGAATGGCATTTTCGAGCATGTCAATACTCGCACCTAATTGATTCCAACTACTTTCTTTAACCGTAACCAACATAGCACATTAAACTTTGCCCTTTGCCTTACTTCTCCAACGCTGCTACTTCTTTCAACGACACCCCTAAAAAGCGTTTGGCAATGGGTTCGAGTTGAGTTTCAAGTCCTTCAAAATGGTAGGTACGACTTCGGTGACCAAGGATTTGACCTTTTTTGAGTTCACGAGCAGGTGACGACGATTCCAATTCGTAAAAAGGTCCCATTTGAGTTCCATCCGCTACGGGGCCATCGTTGTAGGAGTTGGCGGCATCCCCTTTGTACGGCTCTTTTTGAAGTTCCCAAAGTGAATTTACGTAGTCTCCGCTAGGGTCGAGGTCGTAAGTAACGATGGTCAACACCCCTCGCTCGGCATCGTAGCTACCCATGACAGGTGCGGCAATGCTAGGCGGAAGTCCGATTTTACTGCGGTGTTTTCCGTCGGCCGTAAAGTACAAAACGCTGTCTTTTAAGATAAGTCGCTCAGCGGGGACTTTGCCAAAATAGCTATCGTTAATCAGGCTTTTGGCATTAGGTGTGTTTTTGAACGGTACAATTACTGTCGTTTTGGGAGTTGGGTTAAACATCCCCAAAATCCAAATGGAAAGCAGCCCTGTTTCTTTTTTCCAATCAGAACCGTTATTGATAACTTGGTTCATGGTCTCGTAGGCGACCACTTTTATGTCTTTCAGAGGTAGCTGCAAAACGGTTTCGACCGAAAGCTTGCTCATCACTTCTACACTTCGTAAAATTTCAATGTCGAATGTTGTCCCTGAATAGTTTTTGAGGGTTGTTTTTTTGCGAAAACTAGCTTTCGACGCTTCGGAAGACATCAGCTCGAAAGGTTCTGAGTCAATAAGTGCAGGAACTTGCCAATTATCAAAGGTGAAGTCTTTCCCTTTTTCGAAATAAATTGAAAACTGCCCACCTTCAGGGCCCAACCAAAAACGCTCTTCTCCCCCAAAGGCACTCATGTGAGGGGTAAACTTGCCCGATTCAATCAATTTATAATTGAGCCAGCCGTAGCTGTTGCCCGTCGAGCCGCCCGCAGTGGAGGTCATCACTCGCCCCTGTAATGCCCCCACAACGGCCACTTGGGCCGAATCATCGTCGGGTGATGCGAGAACGAGGGTAGTTTGGTGCTTTTTTAAAAAGGCTAAATCAGTACCAAAAGTATGATTGCGTGTAGACATAGTTTCTTGTTGGGAGGTTGAACAACCTAACTGTACCGCACCTAGCCCAATAATGACTACTGCTGTGCACAATTTGTAGACGATTTTGTTTGAACTCATTGGAGGAGAGTAGATTAATAGTAGGCCTAGGTTGCTTTAATTGTTAGCTAAGTTTGGATAAAGCCAAGTTGAATAAATTTATGCCAAAAGTAGAGAGTTTCTAAATTTTACTTAAAATCTATGGAAGTAGCGGCTTGAGTGGCATACCAAGAGAAATAAATATAGCCTGTAGTGGTTGAAATTCGCCGATTTTTTGTATAATTTTGCAAAATTTTTCTTCAAAACCAATCCAATCAAGCTTCACCAAAGCCTATGAGTAAACTACGGATTTTGTATGTAGCCAGCGAGATAAATCCTTTTCTCCAAATTACCGAGGTAGCAGAATACGTACGCAAACTACCCCAAGCAATGCAGGAGCGCGGCATGGAGATTCGCATTTTAGTGCCCCGCTTTGGACTCATCAACGAACGTAAAAATCGTCTTCATGAAGTAGTCCGTCTTTCTGGTATCAATATTTCGGTCGGCGACGACGAGAAACCTCTAATAATCAAGGTCGCATCTATACCGAGTGCTAAACTACAAGTTTATTTTATAGACAACGAAGACTATTTTCATCGTAAGTCCGTTTTCTTAGATAAGGACAACAACTTTTTTGACGATAACGATGAGCGTGCTATCTTTTTCTGTAAGGGCGTGCTCGAAACCGTTAAGAAGTTGGGCTGGGCACCTGATGTTGTACACTGCAACGATTGGATGACTGCACTGATTCCATTGTACCTGAAAACAACGTACAAAAATGACCCGATGTTTAAGGATACAAAGTGCGTATTCACGGTGTATAACAACGCCTTCAATTACAAATTTGAAGGTGCTATTTTAGAAAAAGCCAAAGCCATGGACGTTAGCGACGAGGCACTGGCGCATTTACGTTCGGCTGATTTTGAGGGATTTGTCAAAATCGGATGTGCGTACGCAGATGCCGTAGTAAAAGCTGACGATGATTTTAGTGAAAGTTTAAACCAAATTTTTGATGAATTGCCCGAACGCAAGTTGGAACTGGTCGAAGAAAACGAAAACTTTACCGAGACGTATTACAACCTTTACAACGAATTGGCTGGCTAAACTTAGCCTAAGCACCCTCACCTTATTGGTTTTAGCATTGATTTCGTGCGAAGCTCCTAAAGAAATTGGACTTCCGCCTGAGGTGATTGCTGATGTTAAGTTTGTCGATACGCTCACTGTACGCACAAGCACTGTTTTGCTTGATTCAGTGCGTACTTCGAGCACTCAACGGATGTTGTTGGGAGCATACACCGACCCTGTGTTTGGTAAAGTGATGGCCCAGCCTTACATGGAATTTACCAGTACCCTCAATTTGAACTTAAATTCGGATGGTACAACCAATACCAATGTGTATGCCTATGACTCCATAACGGTCAGTATGTCCTATAATTATTATTATGGAGATACGCTCAAGCCGTTTCAAATGGCAATTCACCGAATGACAGACACGTTGTTGACGAGTAAAATGTATTATAACAATAATACGATGCCTTACTCATCGACACCGTTGGCTTCTAAAACATTTTATTTGACTCCGCGTACTTCGTCATTGATGACCGTGAAATTGCCCGATTCGTTTGGACAAGAGATTTTTGCCCTCAATGCGAAGCCCGAAGCAAGTACGATAGCTAAGTTTGTACAAACGGTTAAAGGTTTGACATTTGTGCCTGCTTCTTCTAATGGCACCGTGATTGGTTTTTCTCCGTTGTCAAGTGGGATTACACTTAACTTGTTCTATCACAACACCGCAGATACAATTGCTTTGGTGAAAACGTTTTTTATTAATAAGCGTTTTAATCACGTTGAAGCAGATCGCAAAGGAACAGCTTTAAGTAAAATTCAACCGCTCAAGCCACTTGCTTCGACTGAGACAGGGGGCATGACTTACATTCAAGATGCGTTAGGAATTGTGACTAAACTTGAGTTCCCATATTTACAAGAGCTGTTTAAAAAGCAAGGAATTGCCATCAACCGTGCCGAATTGATGATTTACCCCACTTGGCCTGAAGGTGCGAATACCACGTACAGCTTACCGATTGGGCTGGGTTTAGCAGAAACAGATAATAGCAATCGTTTCTTACGAACGGTTGGCGACGCTGAACTATTCGTTCCTTTAGATGCTACTACGTTTCAAAGCTATATTTTACCGCAAGTGGTATCGTACTCAACGAAGTTTAGATATTATAACTTTGTTTTGACAACCTACTTACAGGCATTAGCTGTCGGATTCAAGAAAAACCCCGCGTTATTGTTGACTCCAGTTAGCAATGCAGGGGATGTACAGTCATATTCGAATAGTGGTCAAGCTTTGGGTAAATATTACCCATTACTGAATAATAAAGTGGACCGGATGACAATTACTCCCACAAAAGACAACATAAAATTGTTGCTATTTTACACGACAGCTCAGTAAAATTAGAGTGATTACTAGCTCGCTTAAACGCGCAAAAGGTATTGCCTTTTGCGCGTTTTGTTTTTGTAATATTTCTTGATGTTTAAGGTTTTTTGTTAACTTTGATAGGATAAAACCAAGTTTTTTAAAAAAGTTTTTAGGGCTAAAACGTTTGATAATTTTTTTTAAAAACGTAGCCAAGTTCAACTCACCTTAAACATAAACCTGTATGTGTGGAATCGTAGCATACGTCGGACACCAAGAAGCCTGTCCCATCATCATAAAAGGCTTAAAACGACTGGAATACCGTGGGTACGACAGTGCAGGAATCGCGCTTTTGAACAAAGACGGTTTGAGCATCTACAAAAAGAAAGGCAAAGTCGTCGTGCTTGAAGACGAATTGAAGACAAAAGATACGACTGCTTGCATTGGCATTGGACATACGCGTTGGGCAACCCATGGAGAGCCTAATGATCGTAATGCACACCCGCATTATTCAAATCACAAAAAACTGGCTATCATCCACAATGGTATCATTGAGAACTATGCTACTATCAAACACAAATTGCTTCAAAAAGGGCATGAGTTTCGCTCAGAAACTGATTCTGAAGTACTGATTCATTTCATCGAAGATATTCAGTCAGAAGTAAATTGTAGCCTAGAAGAAGCCGTTCGTTTGGCCTTGCAAGAAGTGGTAGGGGCGTATGCCATCGTGGTAATGTCGGAAGATGACCCCACCCAACTGATTGCGGCTCGAAAAAGTAGTCCTTTGGTCATTGGGGTAGGAGAGGACGAATTTTTCTTTGCCTCGGACGCGACTCCGATTATTGAATATACCAAAGACGTAGTGTATTTGGACGACAACCAAATCGCTTTGGTGCGCAACAACGAACTGAAAATTGTTAACCTCGATAATGAAGGTCAAGCCCCTTACGTTCAGAAACTTGAACTTGAGCTCGAAGCCATCGAAAAAGGAGGCTATGATCATTTTATGTTGAAAGAAATTTTTGAGCAGCCCCGTTCGATTGCAGATAGTATGCGTGGCCGCGTAAACAGCGAAGAGGGGATTTTACAACTGGGAGGCTTGCGTGAATATATGGGCAAATTGGCCGATGCAAAACGCATTATTATTGTAGGGTGTGGTACTTCATGGCACGCTGGGCTAGTCGCTGAGTATATTTTTGAAGAGCTGGCACGTATTCCCGTTGAAGTAGAGTATGCTTCGGAGTTTCGTTACCGCAACCCAATTATCCGTGAAAAAGACTTTGTGATTGCGATTTCACAGTCGGGAGAGACTGCTGATACCTTGGCCGCCATTCAACTGGCAAAATCGAAGGGAGCGACCATCTTTGGGGTTTGTAACGTAGTGGGTTCGTCCATCGCGCGGGAGACCCATGCGGGTGCTTATACGCACGCAGGACCTGAAATTGGAGTGGCGAGTACAAAAGCATTTACGGCGCAAGTGACCGTTTTGACGCAAATAGCCATAGCCGTGGCCAAAAAGAAAGGAACGATTTCCGAAGGCCTGTACCGACAGCTATTGATTGAGTTGGAAAACATTCCTCGTAAAGTGGAGCAAGTGCTGAAAGCGGCCGATAAAGTCAAAGAGATTGCGTCTATTTTTACGTATGCTCGCAATTTTATTTATTTGGGGCGTGGCTTAAATTTTCCTGTAGCATTGGAAGGAGCGCTGAAACTCAAAGAGATTTCGTACATCCACGCGGAGGGCTATCCAGCGGCTGAGATGAAACACGGCCCCATTGCACTCATCGACGAAGATATGCCTGTGGTATTTATCGCGACCAAAGATAGTTCATACGAAAAGGTAGTGTCGAATATCCAAGAAGTAAAAGCTCGAAAAGGCCGCGTGATTGCCATTGTGACCGAAGGAGATACCCTTATTCACAGCATGGTTGATTTTGTGATTGAAATTCCCAAAACGCACGAAATTTTGATGCCGTTATTGTCGTCAATTCCGCTGCAATTGTTGTCTTACTACGTAGCAGTGATGCGGGGTAGAAATGTGGATCAACCACGGAATTTGGCAAAATCGGTGACCGTTGAATAACCATTTATGTCTTTAGGCCAACGTTGGTCATAGGCAGGGTAGGGCTCCAAGGCGCTATCCTGTTTTTGTTTGTGATGAAAAAATTATTCATAATAATACACCCGAAGGTAAGCCATGTCTCGTAGAAAATCGAGTTTTTCTACTTCTACTCGGATGATTCTTAGCCCTGTTCTTTCTTGTAAATCTTCAATCAACGCCTGACGGTGACACTTTGCGGTAAGCGCAATTTTATCATACATGATTTCTTTTGTTGATTGGCGGCGGTACAGAAAATTACTTTCAAGGATGAAGGTCAAAATCAACAATAAAGTAGTGATAATAGCCGTAATCCCCGCCGAATTGGTAGAAATACCGTGAATTAGTCCTAGTGCAATCACCAAGAACAGATAGGTCATGTTTCGGGTGGAAATGCCTTCTGTCCGATAACGAAGCATCGAAAACACCGCAAATAACCCAAACGCTGCACCCATGGATACCTCTACTTTATTCAGCAAATATGTTACTGAAAAAATGATGAGGTTAAATATCAAAAAAGTAAAGACAAACTCAGTGTTTCGATAGATTGGATAATAAATCAAACGTAACAAAATGGCCATGCTCAATAGGTTGAGGCCAAGTTGAAAAAACAGTTCGTATGGTAAATCGTTCGACATAATGAGTAGTTTATTCCTTGGGGTTTCAATATTCGTTTAGCTGGTTAATTTTAGCGTACATGGGTTTGAATAAGTTAGCTTTGATGTCTGGCTCGACAGTCATCAATCCTAAACAGTATTTGCTCAAACCTCCTTCTCTAATGCCCATATCACGCATCAAAGTGGTAAAAGGGCTTTGGAAATAATAGGCTTGCTTCGCTTCGGCAACGACAATATGTGGGTATATTCCTGACTGCTGCTGCCAGCGAAACCACATATTAAGGTCAAAGGTCACTCGTTCAGGGCATTCTTTGTTTACTAGCGTGAATCGGTGATAATATACCCAAACAGTAGGCTCAAGGTTCATGGACGAAATTGCCGTTACCTCTTCGTTCAAAAATTCGTTACTGACCGAACACAAATCCAACGACATTTCATCGAGCGCGATTCTTTTCTTAATCGTTCGGCGTTTGTTATCTTTCAACTTTACTTCTAGGTATTGTGAATCGGTGTCTACGTACCTTCGGGCGCGTACTTTAATGCGATTGAGTTTCCCATGTAAGTGTTGGTGGTAAAACAAGCGTTCAGGCGTATCAAAATACAGTGTATCATAGCGAAATACTGTTTTTGATTGAAGCCGCAATACGTGATAATGGGGCTGTAACTTCGTCAAAATCTCCGCTAGGTCGTCACGTTTGAACATGTATTTAGAATCGATACGGTTCATCAAGCGAGTTGACTCCATATCGTTGAGCGAAATCCTAGAAAATGATTCAAGGCAACGTTCAATCATACATTTAATAGTAAATCAGACCGTGAGTATCCGATACACACTAAAAACTAAAAAGGGTACAATCAAAGACCGTACCCTTTTTAGTTTTTAGTATATATATTTTTTAAGAAAATTGCGTTGCCGCTAAGAATCAGAAGATTAATTAATCACTTCTTCTTCTTTTTTCTTCACCGTAATCACGAGATTTTCTGCACCATCTTCGTGATTGGCCAACAACGTATCTCCTTCACGAAGATCACCCTTAAGAATTTCTTCGGCTACGGGATCTTCAAGGTACTTTTGGATGGCACGATTTAACGGACGAGCACCGTATTGTTGGTCATAACCTTTCTCTGACAAGAAATCTTTTGCTTTCTCGGTCAACTCAACTTTGTAACCAAGGCTTGTAACACGGTTGAAAAGTTTGGCCAACGAAATGTCGATAATGCGGTGAATATCTTCTCGTTGGAGTGAGTTAAACACAATCACATCGTCCAAACGGTTCAAGAATTCAGGTGAGAATGCCTTACGTAATGCATTTTGGATGGTGGTTTTCATCATTTCGTCCTGGTTTTCAGTTTTTGCTTTGGTAGCAAAACCGATACCTGAACCAAAATCTTTTAAATCACGCACCCCAATGTTTGACGTCATGATGATAATCGTATTACGGAAGTCAACGCGACGACCTAATCCATCCGTCAAAATACCATCGTCGAGTACTTGGAGCAAAATGTTAAACACATCAGGGTGTGCTTTTTCGATTTCATCCAACAATACTACACTATACGGTTTACGGCGAATTTTTTCGGTCAATTGTCCACCTTCTTCGTAACCAACGTAGCCTGGAGGCGCTCCGATTAGGCGCGATACGCTGAATTTCTCCATGTATTCGCTCATATCGATACGCACCAATGAATCTTCTTTGTCAAACAAATACGTCGACAAAACTTTCGCTAACTCAGTTTTACCAACCCCCGTTGGACCAAGGAAAATAAATGAACCAATTGGTTTTTTAGGGTCTTTCAAACCTACGCGAGTCCGCTGAATCGCTTTGGTTAGTTTTTCAATTGGGTTGTTTTGGCCAATCACTTTAGCTTTAAGCTCATCGGCCATTCCCAATAGTTTTTGACCTTCATTTTGTGCTACGCGGTTGACAGGAATACCCGTCATCATCGCTACCACTTCTGCCACGTTATCGTCCGTTACAGTATAACGACGCTTTTTAGTTTCCTCTTCCCACGCAATCTTCGCACGGTCGAGTTGGTCAAGTAGCTTCTTCTCGCGATCACGGAGTTGAGCTGCTTCTTCGTATTTCTGACTCTTAACGACGAGGTTTTTTTGTTTCTTAACCTCCTCGATTTGTTGTTCCAATACCACAATGTCTTCTGGCACTGTAATATTGCTAATATGTACGCGAGCTCCCACCTCATCCAACACGTCAATGGCTTTGTCGGGCAAGAAACGGTCAGTAATGTAGCGCTCCGACAATTTCACGGCTTGCGCGATGGCTTCGTCGGTATAGTTTACGTGGTGGTGATCTTCGTACTTATCTTTAATATTGTTCAAGATTTCAATGGTTTCTTCCACGCTAGGGGCATCCACCATTACAATCTGGAAACGACGTGCCAAGGCGCCATCTTTTTCGATGTACTGGCGGTATTCGTCTAAAGTAGTAGCTCCAATGCATTGGATGTCGCCCCGGGCTAACGCTGGTTTGAACATATTTGACGCGTCCAATGAACCAGAAGCGCCTCCAGCTCCTACAATGGTATGTAGCTCATCAATGAACAAAATCACTTCAGGTGATTTCTCTAGTTCATTCATTACGGCCTTCATACGCTCTTCAAATTGTCCGCGGTATTTGGTACCTGCTACTAGCGAAGCGAGATCAAGTGTAACAACGCGCTTGCCAAACAATACGCGTGATACTTTTTTCTGGACAATACGAAGAGCTAATCCTTCGGCAATAGCCGTTTTACCAACCCCTGGCTCACCGATGAGCACAGGATTGTTTTTCTTACGGCGGCTCAACACTTGCGCTACGCGTTCAATTTCTTTCTCACGGCCTACAATTGGGTCTAGTTTGCCCAGCTCGGCCATCTTCGTAAGGTCACGGCCGAAATTGTCTAATACTGGTGTACGCGACTTTTCGGCACTTTTTGGGTCTTTCCCTTGCTGTGAACCACCACTGAACATACTCCGTTCGTCGTCGTCCTCAGTATCGGGCCCCGCGTGGGGTTTGGTGCCTGATGATTGATACTCTAACATTTCCTTAACGATTTCGTAGTTAACATTAAACTTGGCTAAAATCTGCGAGGCTAAATTGTCTGGGTCACGCAGAATGGATAGGAGTAAGTGCTCCGTACCAATGAGTGGGCTTTTAAAAATTTTTGCTTCTAAGTAGGTAATTTTCAACACCTTTTCCGACTGCCGGGTCAAGGGGATATTTGCCAAGTTTTTAATATTATTGGTAGCTGTCCCTTTGGTAACTTGCTCAATTGTTACGCGCAATTCGTCCAACGAAACACCCAATTTTTTTAATAGGGCCAAAGCCACGCCCTCGCCTTCTCTAATCATCCCTAGGATGAGATGCTCTGTACCTATATAATCATGTCCTAAGCGGAGGGCTTCCTCACGGCTGAATCCGATGACTTCTTTTACGCGATTTGAAAATTTTGCTTCCATTCGTTGGAGTTAAGCTGTTGTGAAACGTAAAGTAGGGTAAGTTATTTAGAAAAGAAACTTACTGCCTAAAACAAAGGGCAAAAGGTGATTTTGAGAAGAGTTAAGTAGCTATATTGCACCGCCAACGTATCAAAATCTTTTGGGTTAATACTTAATTATTTCAAATATAGTGAATTAACGCATTCGACGACCTAATCCGTCAAATTCTACCATTTTTTCTTTTGTTTCCTCCTTTTTTCTAGAAAATGTGTATTTAAAGTAAAATACAAAAAAAATGTATTTTTCATTCCACTACTACTCAATATCGACTTTGTTGTTGATACTAAAGCAGTTATCATTCTGTTATCGACTGTCTTAGCAAGCGTGTCGCCTCCGCTCCTTGACACATCAATAAGTCTAGTATACTCAAATTAGGCACTGGCTCTGTCCCAAAATTTTGTTTATAAACAATAGGTTTACTGAAAATGTTGTGCCCTGATGGATTTTTAGGATGAATCTGCGAAAGTGCGTCAAAATGACTACCACTAAGTTCAATTTCATAGGTGTCTGTCAGCCGAATTGTCGGTTTTAACCGTAGTAATTTCAGACAGATTGTCAGCAACTCCCAATTGAGATCAAACAAAAAAGTAGGCTTTTTGAGATAGACACGTTCAAAATCACTACCAAAATACTCAAAATACGGTGCTTTCCCATACGCTGCAACAATTGCTCCCCAATGCCGCCGTACCCAGCCTTGTGAATAATCAACTTTTACCTCACGAATAGGGACTTTAGGCGATGAATGGATGACAGGAACAATCAGGGTGTCTATCCCATTAGCAGCCAAAATATGGCACCGATTGCGGTAGGTTTGCTTTACAAAGTTTTCCTTTGCCTCAATCATTACCTCTCCGTATTTCAATAAACAGGCAAAATACTCTATGCTCGGTAAATACTGTAATTCTATCCTTACTGCCAATGCTTCTACTTAGATAAAGTGTGATTACGTAAATAAAGTAATTTGAGTAATATTATCAAAAAAATTACAAAAAAAAATCACACATAATGCCTTAGTGACTCCCTTAAATTAAGAAAGTACAATTTATCCCCAAGATTGGGTGCCCATTAAACTCCTCAAATCGGAGGATTTATCTTTGCAAAAGCAATGAGGTGCAGTGATTAATTAATTATCAACTGTATGATTTCTTGTGCACAATTTTCTCAATAGCAAGTATTATTAATACCTATCTCACGGTCGATAGTACCGATGAGAAGCTATATGGGTATTGGAGGGAGTAAGTAGCTAGGGCTGGTATTTTAGAAGTTTTAATACCATACAAGCCTGCAAGATTATGGCTTACAGGCTTGTATCAGTTGTCGGGATGGCGAGATTCGAATTCACGACCCCTTATATCTCACGAAAGGAAGGACAAACTAGTAGAAGAAGAGTACCATCCATTTAAAAACTTTAGTTTTACAAAGTACCGAAGGACAAAAACTAGAAAGAGGGCAATTGCAAAGGAGGACATGATGAAGATTTACCTCGACAGCTTTGATAACGATGTCCTTGATGTAAATTTTATTTTTGGGTAACTATGTGACTCATACGAATATTTGCGGTAGAAATTGGGTCAGATTCATTTTACAGTCTCTATTTATCCGCTCATGGGGCGGGCTCGTACATAGTCGTCAATCTGCTTATGGAAATGTCCATGCAGAAATAGCTAAATATTATAATCTTATGTCCTAGGCCATAAAGAAAATGAGGTAATATTAACTTGGCGATATATCGGTTAGGTAACCGACGAAGGAATCATTAGGGTAAAAATAGTTCCTTGCCCGATATTACTTTTTACATCAAACGAAATTTTATTACTTTTCATAAATCGCCCAATAAGAATCATTCCTAAGCCACGTGGGGTATTATTACTTATTTCTGGGTGATTGAGCGTATTGGTAAGTACCGAAAGCTTTTCGGGAGATATACCTACTCCATCGTCTTCGATGGTAAGTGCCACCTGCTTATTGGTTTCGTTATAGGTCGCCTTGATGATTATTTTACCTCCCTTTCGTAGGTGTTTTGATGCGTTATCAACTAGGTTGCGGATGATTAAGTCACAAGCGTTAGAATCCATGTAGACTGTTAAGTCCGTTGGACATTCAACTATTATCGCAATTTGTTTGTACGCTGTAATCTGCTGGTATAGATTAGTGATGGGGGAAAGTCTTTCATAAAGTAATAAATTTTCGGGAGAATGTGGCACCTCTTGACGCTGACTTAAGGCCCAACTTAACAAATTGTCAAGTAGGATTCTTATGCGTAGTCCCATTTGATCAATCCCATCTGCAATTTTTTTTAATTCATCAAAACGTTTGGTTTCAAGATGAAATTTTATAATCTCTGCCATTTCGTGAAAGCTATTTAGGGGGCTACGTAGATCATGAGCAATGATTCCAAAGAAATAATCGCGGACTTGATGAAGCTGTAAAATTTCGTCGTATGCATTTTTAAGTTTAAAGTTAGCCTGTCGTAGGCGATATAGAAGAAATGCGGCAGCTAATAATGCAATAGTGATAGCTAACCCTACGCTCAATATTAATTTATTTTGGGCTTGAACAAGTTGTTTTTCTTGCTCTAATGCTCGTGTTCTGGCCTCTTTCTTCTCAACTTCATATTCAACAACCGCCTTTTGAAGGTTAGCGTTTACGCTGTAAAGGGTAAACTTTTCTGCGTATTCATAGATACTATCGGCCCATATTGCAGCTTCTTTATACTTATGCAAACCTACTAAGGAAGCATGTATACCCATAGAAATATCACGTTCGAATCTTAGTTCTGAACCACCTTCTTCTGAATGTGCAATTTTCATAGATTGCTTATAATAGTCCAATGCTAGTTCATACTTACATAACATTTCATTAAAAAATGCAAGGTTATAGAGAACTGCTAAGGGAATATTTGTAGGGTGGTACTGTCTATATATTTGAACTATCTCAAGGGTGTATTTTTGAGATTCCTGAAATTGTTGCTTTGACTCATATATTAGAGATAACATATTCAAGAGGAATGGTTTGTAGCAGATATACTGAGGATATTGATGAGTTATCAAAAGCCCCTTTTTTAGCTCCGTAATTAGTTTGTCACTTTGAGTATTAAATGCCTCTTTTCCAACAATTCTTGCAAAAGCATAAGAAAAAAGAATCCTCAATTCTGGATTTGAAGAGTTTTTACAAAGAGCAACTGCCTCAGCTAAGTGCTTATGGCCGAATTGAATATTTTTGGGAGAGGCTTTTTCTCCGTCGGCCATCATAGTTCCCATGTTTAACAGAGCGGATACCATACCAGTAGTATCATTGTGAGCTTTATAATATTCATATGCTAGGTTGCTAAAATTGTATGCTTCTTGTGGCCTATTGTTGGAAGCTTTCTTTTTTGACATAAAATAAAGATAGTGGCCTCTGATTTCAGGATTTTTTTTTAACATCGCTACTAATTGATCAGTAAAAATGTTGGGAGTATTCTCATGAATATTCCATATTGACATGCTTTTGCAAAGACTTAAAAGGGTAGAAAGTTTTGCTATACCAGTTTTTTGGGGGAGGGTCTTGGCAAGGCTATCAGTATTAGCTGTTATAAAAATATCACCCAAAGTAGGAACTTGGGCAAATAGGTTTGAGGTAAAAGTAATGAGTACACTTAGCAGTGGAATAACCTTCATGGTGGGTAGAAGTAATAAAGTTTTTCGATAATGATGAGTTAAATAGTTGCCTTTCCGCAAGTTCGGAAAAATAACTATTATACAGTCTTTTAGAAAATATGACAAAAGTCATATTTTCTAAAAGACTCCTCAAAAAGATCTCTAATTAGGAATGAAATGGGAAAAGCTATTTGAGTTAAAATCCTCAAATAGCTAAAAGTCAAAGGTTTATGAAGGTGTTAAATATGGGAAAGTGAAGAAGATTTTGGCGAATTTTTAAAACTTGACTGGTATTTTTTGGGAGTTGTTCCAAAATATTTTTGAAACATTTTGTTGAATTTAATAGATGATTTTGCGCTGTATCCTACTAATGTGGTTACTTCTATAGCTTTATACCCAGATTTTAGTAGCAAAGAAGCTTGTAACATTCTTTTATCCATGTACATCTGGTAAAATGTTTTACCATATACGCGCTTAAAAAGGGATTTCATCTTTACGGCGCTGATACCATATTTTGTTGCAATCGAGACTTCGGTAGGTAGGGGTAGAGAGAAGTCGCCGTTAAGATAGTTTTGCATTATCTCTCTGCATATTTGTAAATCGCGAGGCTTAACTAAATGGTTGATGGCAATTTCTTCTGACTTTTCACCATTCGCATTCATTTCATCTTGACTCATCTTTTTGAGTGAAAATGAGGGAGTAGTTTGCTGGTTTGAATTAAGTGAGGCTATTGGCTGCAATAAAAAAGGAATCCCTTCATAGATAAGAAATTGGGTCAATTTTACGACGCTTTCTTGGCCGATTCGAACAGAAAATGCTAACGTTTCCATGTGTATCTGATTTAAAATTTTAAAAGTAGGTTAAAATGAAATTGAAAAAATAGTTAAATTAACTTGTTAATTTAAAATAACTTGTTAATTAGTTTTTTTTATTGGTAATAGCCCATTTGGGGCTTGTTTATACTATTTCAATAATCGGGCTATTTCAGATGAAAACCATGAACAAGGGTGATGTAACGCTGATTAGGTACACAACGGGCTAGGATTACGAAAAAATGTACCCCTCACCTGTATTTCATACCCAAATATTAAACCATCTTGATTAAAGCTATTGGTATAAACCTATTAGTATACTTATCTTTATGACATAAATTAAATCCACAAAAAAACATGAAAGTGTTGGTCATAGAAGATGATTTGATATGGCAGTCACGCCTTCAAATGATGTTGATACAGTTTAAAAATGACGTCAATATTAAGTTAGTGGCCTCTTTATCAGAGGGAAAAGAGCTAATGATAAATTGGCACCCTGATTTGATTGTTTCTGATGTTGTTCTTCCTGATGGTCTGTCTTATGATATATTTAGTGCTACAAATAGGACATGCCCTATTATTTTTTTGACTGGGCACCCAAACAATGACTATTTGAAATCAATATTGAACTTGCCTAAAACGATGTTCATCGTGAAGCCATTTCATCAGCTAAGTTTACAGGCGATGATTGAGCACCTGTTACCTTCAACTGTTGCGCAGGAAGGATTGATGATCCCTGGTAAGTTTCGAAAGAAAATTTTGTTGCCCTATGAAAAAACGGTTTACATCAAAGCAGATCGTAACTACGTTCATTTTCAGACAATTGAGCGCAGATATAGTATTAAACGTTCATTAAGAACAGTTCTGAATGAATTAGATACTCGTTTTTTACAAGTTCATAAGGCTTTTGTTATTAATGGAGATTTTGCTACTCGATTGGATTTGTCAGCGCAAGAGGTAATTGTAAATGGAAGCCCTATCCCAGTTGGGCGATCTTTTCGTGAAAACCTCATTAAGTTGTTTAGTTAGTAGATGTAATTAGTATTTTAAGTGAGGTTTCTTTTCTGTATCATACTCTTGATTGGACACATACTAACCCTTCATTCTCAGACATTGCGGTTTGGTGACGCAGCCCCTGTATGGAATGTTGATAGTTTAGAAAAATGGGTATTAGTGCATAAAGATAGGCGTATTGAACGTTTGAAGAACCTGATTGCACTCGAACGTACATACACTTGGGTGAATGCAAACAGACAGGGGAAATATTTTAAAGAGATTTCTAAACTGATAGCTACTTTTCCAAATCAGCCGTTTAGCCAGCCTTCGTTTGAATACTTGCAAGCCTATTTTTATTTTAAGAAGCGGCAAACTTACCAGGCCTCAATTCACCTCAAAGAAGCACTGACCCAATTCGACCGCTTGAAGGATGCATCTGGAATTCTGCATTGCTATGCGTTATATATAATAATGCAGTCGTCTAACTTTGGGGATGCGGCTACGAAAAGTAACCTTTTACAAAAAGAGTATGTCGACAACATTAATAAGATTTTAAAAGAACACTACAATATTCATGACTTTGTTCAATCTCAGATAGCATTTCTAACACTAGGTTACACTGATATTATAAAAAAAGATTCTTCCATGCCTTCAGGAAAAAATGGTATTAGTGAAGGACTGTTTGTAACAGATGGACAAAAGCTAGAGAGGATAGCGAAGGAAGGAATTAAATTGGCACAGAAGAATCAGACTATTCACTATTCATTGGGCGATTTCCGTTCTTTTTTGGCCATCACTTATTATGTTCAAAATAGAATGCTGGATTCATATCATCTGAACTTGGACATTATCCATTCTCTCCCCGAGCAACAAAGCCGTGAAAAAGCAACTGCCTATCTGAATTTTTCCAATGATTGCAAATCGCTTGGTAGGATAGAGAAAGGGAAAGAGTATGCGCTTAAAGGATTAGCTGTTTTGGATAAATATGAAAAAGACAACCATGTATTACGATGGGGGTTTTACAACAACTTGCAATGGTTTGAGGTTCAAAAAGGTAATTATAAACAAGCCTTAGAGTATGAATATAAAATGTTTCAGCATTATAGAAGACGAATTGAAGAAGAAAAAAATGACAAAATGTTGGATGTGCAAGCACAGTACGAATTTGAGCGAAAACAAGAAAAAATCAATTACTTAGAAGATAGGGAGAAACGAAAAACATGGTTTTTGTTTCTAGCTATTGTAGTTGTTATTGGAGTAAGTTTTTTAGGGTACAAACTGTATATTGCTAATCAAGAAATCAAAAGACATTTTAGAGCTAGGGAAAGATTCTTCGGAATTATTGCTCATGACTTACGAAGACCTATTCATTCATTTTATAGTATTGCAGAGCTGGTAAGCTTTCATCTTAAACGGAAAGACTACGAGTCTATAGAAAAAATTTCTAAATCCTTGGATGAGTCAGGGGTTTTGATGAAAAAAATGCTTGATAATTTGTTGAGCTGGGCGTTGTCCCAGCGCAATGAACTTCCTTATAATCCAATAGGGTTTAAGATTTCTAAAGCAGTCGATGATGTCGTTGAGCTTTATCAGAAACTAGGTATAGTAAAAGACATAGCATTTGAAGTAAATTGTTCTAGCCAACTTTTGGTATATGCCGATTTCCAGGCGGTAGAGTTAATCCTCCGAAATTTAATAGATAATTCGTATAAGGTGCTGAAAAACAGCGGAAAAGTTGTTGTGTCAGCAAAGGCAGTTGACACCACTTACCTTGAGCTAAAAATTAGCGACAATGGGCCTGGTATAGAAGCATCGAAAGTAAAAGTAATTCAAAAAATTTTTCAAAAACCAGAACGGGCTGTAGTGGGAGTAGATGGGATGGGACTAGGGATGATTATGGTAGGACGTTTTATTCAAAAAAATAAAGGAAGAATTTGGGTGGATAGTAAAGAATATGAAGGAACAACGTTTACTATACTATTACCAAGAAGCGGTGTATAATACCTGCGAATATTCAATATGCCAATTATTTGGAAGCACCCTGTTTTCTAGGGTGCTTTTTTTTTAATACCCATATCTTACAATGGCACAAAATTTGATAAGACGTTTTTTTAAATTAAAATTATAGTTTTTCTTTTTTGGATAGCTATTTGGTAACCATAAGATGCATTTCGTCACCATACAAAAAAACGATACAGTATCAATGGTATAAATATTGTGTCTAAATAATTGGAACCTTTAAGGTGTTGGATAATAGATAGATGATAGAAAGGTTTTTTGAGCTATTTGTTAATCTCAACAATTGCAATTTTTGTGTAATTTATTTTAAGAATTCCAGAGTTTTGTTTTTAAATAAGTTTTAATATATTTTCTTAACAATTAATTCAATACCCCTATGAAATTACTTCTTTCACGTTCACTTTTTGCGGCTTTTTTAGTAGTAGCGGGGCTTGCTAGTGTGTATGCCCAAACCACCGTTACCCTGCCGACAATTCCTTGTTCTAACTGCAACGGCCCGGGCGCATTTGCGACCACCGCTCCTGCCTGTACGCCTGCCTTGGTGGGAGCACCTCTGACCATGTCGTGGGGTACGGCCTCAGGAGCGACTAGTTACACCATCATGATTGCGACTGATGTCAATATGTCGCAAAATGTAGCGGCTTATACCCAGACAGGAACGTCACTCTCAGTACCCGCTTATGCACTAATGCCCAGCACTACTTACTATTGGACGGTCTTTGCCAACAGTGCCGCAGGCTCTACTAGGGCAACGGGGGGTATTTGCTCTTTCATTACAAATACGAGTTGGACAGGTACGTCTTTGACATCTGAATTTCCGAAAGGTAGTCCAGCAGACCAAAGGATAGCACAGGGAATAGCTGGTGGATATTACACCTGTCAGAAAGGAGATGGTACTTGTGCTTCGGGGGATAATTTGCTTTGTAATCCACTCTTTCAAGTTATTAATCAATCTAATCCATTTGTGCCAGATTGGACTGTTGGACAAAATGGATATATGTATGAAGCTGGAGGGTATGTAAACCCAGGAAACCCAGGGTCTAGTTCGTTAGGTGTTCTTTTGTCAGGCGCAGGAGCAGGTATTCCATCTACAGGGGTTCAAACAGGGGTAAAAACTACGATTCATGTTGGTGGATCGCAGAACTATAATATGAGTCAAATGCTTTTCATAAATAATACAACATCAGCGCCAATAAGCTTTCAAGTATCTGCTTGGTTTAAAGGTGGGCCTGTAACAACTTCAAGCCAAATGGCGCTTGGTTTTGGATCTTATGGCACAGCACCAAGTGGGGCAGGTACTGGTTGGATAACAACGAGTAATTCATGGACACAGTATGTTAGGACTGTATCATTACCTGCTGCGAGTGCGATACATTATTTTACTGTAGGCATTTCAGTGGGAGCTTCAAGTGCTGGTACTACAGGGTTTTTGACGGATGTAAGAATGTGTAAATTGTAGTGATGAAGTCAGTGATTACTTTTGGCGTGTTATATGGGTTGGCTATTATTCAAGTAATTGGGCAAGAATATTATACTACCCTCAATGGGAAGTTTGATGGCTCTGCTTTAGGGCAAGAGCGCCAGGTGGTACTGTTAGGTTACGAGGGCAAACGCTCTCATGGCATGGATACAACAGTGGTGGACACTAATGGTAATTTTACTCTAAAATATCCTTCATTTTATCGAGGGATGGGGCAACTACGGGTAGAGGGAGTACAAGGTGAAATTCCAGTTTTGTTGATAAATAGCACTACCCAGCCGCAAGAACTCATCTTTACGGCGAATGGTAATTTGACTTTCTCTAACAGGAGTCCTAATGCAGAATATCATGCTTATAGGCAAAGTAGTGATACCTATGCCAGTCGGCTCGATCAAATCGAGAAACTAAGCAAGTACTATCTGAGAACCGAAGGGTTTGGCTTAGCACTAGCCGAAGAGCAAAAAAAGCTAGAGTGCGCTCGTCGGGGTTTATATGCTGAAATGGATACTTTAGGCGGAGATGTCGGCTATTTTGTTCGGTTGCAAGAAAGTCTAACCGTGATGAATATGCTATTAGGAGGAGAGTCTCGCCCCCCAATAGAAAAACTACAAGATGCCCAAAAGCAGTTTGAAAAGACTATTAGTATTGCTGATAAACGTCTGTGGCACAGTGGTATTTTGCATCGGCTGCTATATAGCTACTATAGCCTGTCGTCGGTACTGGAGGGAGGGCACCAACATGCCAGCAATTTTTTAGCTGAGCGTCTTGTAAACACTCCCTACAAAAATACTTACCTCGAAGAGATTATCGGAGTAATACAGGCGCAGCCCGTAATTGCGGAGTATTTTAGCCAAAAGATGTTGGAAACAAACCAACAGTGCGATGACATCAAAGGCAACGATATTCCTGGCAAAATTAAGCGACAATTGGAGCAATATAGTTTGTTAAAAGCAGGTAGTCCTGCTCCCGACGAGCTCTTGCAAAACGGTAAGCACATTAGTGAACTGCCAGCAGCCTATAAACTCATTGTGTTTTGGGCAAGCTGGTGCGAACACTGCCAAAAGGAAATCCCTGAACTGCGGGCAATGTATGCGGACTTAAAAAAGCAGGACGTCGAAGTAGTAGCGATGGGAATGGACGATAATGCACAGATTCATCAGTTGGTGAGTCAGGTCAATCCGTGGGTGAGCCATTTTGTTGGCCGCGATTGGAATGCCCCGACCACGCAGCGATACCATGTTTTTGGGACGCCAACGTACTTTCTGGTGGATAAAAATATGAAGATTGTTGCTCGCCCTAAATCGGCAAACGAGGTAGCCCAATGGCTAAGTAGAACCAAGATGTAACAATGTATGCTGTTGACTGATAAAAAGGTGAACAGAAGTGGGTTAAAATCAAAAACATCAAGAAATCATGAAAAAAATCATTTTTCAACTTATATTCTTTTGTCTGTTGTCAGTAGCAGGCTATTGCCAATTCAGTGGCAGTACTTCTTACGTATTGACTGCTGCTGCGGGTGGTAGCAGCTATCAATGGTACAAAGATGGAACGGCGATCAGTGGAGCCACGTCGGCGTCTTATACCGCAACGGCTCCAGGTGCTTACTATGCGGCTTTCAATAACGGTACCTGTAATACTACTACACCCACTACGGTTGTTGCCAATTCGGGCACATCGGTTACGTTCAATGCGTCTTCTACGGCTGGAACGTACCAATGGAACAATGCAAGCAGTGGCACTGCTACGGCCATCAGCGGGGCGACGAGTGCAACGTATGCTACCACCACGGGTGGAATCTACAATGTAACCGTGACGGGCAGTTCGTGTACGCCTACCTCCAACAACTATTATTTGTATTACCTATCAACGTCTTCTGGACCTTGTGCCGCTGGGACAACTGCCCCGAGTGTCAACTAGCTGCGCGGGTTTTGATCAGACAATAGAGCAAGAACTATTCTGAGGAGAAGTCGTCAGAGTCGTGGTTTCGAAAAGAAGCTCAGAAATGTTTGATTGAATGTAGAAGCAGGCCTTTATGAAAAGAGTTGAAAATACTATGTCGTCTGATGGGCGATAATGGGTGCTCTTTGTCTAAATCAACGTAAGGAAAAGAGAGTTTAGACATGGTTTTCATAAAGACCTATGCCCTTTTAAATCGAGTTTGTACGTCAGTGCTAATTTTTTACCCCTTGTTTCAAAAAGCATCAGTTACCCAGTACAGCGCGGTTTCAAAAAGTAAAACGATGATAGAATGGATACATAACCAATTAATGAGAATGATCATTTATACACCAACATACAGGGGGGGATGGGGGCTGTTTTTACTGATGCTGTGGGTAAGCTGTATAGCTTTCGGACAAATTAGTATTACAAACTCCTGCCCCGCTACGACGGTGAACCTGACAACGCACGTAACAAGTACGCCGCCCTCAGGTACAACGGTGACGTGGCATACGGGAACTCCCGCGACGTCGGCCAACAGAGTAGCTGACGCTACGATGGTAGGAGCAGGGACGTACTACGCGGCTTATTTTGACGCGACCAATAGTTGTTACAGCCCAACTTCAACGCCAGTTCAGGTAACAATCAATAGTTGCGGCACGATACAAGCGACTAATACCTGCCCCGCTACGACGGTGAACCTGACAACGCACGTAACAAGTACGCCGCCCTCAGGTACAACGGTGACGTGGCATACGGGAACTCCTGCGACGTCGGCCAATAAAGTGGCAGACGCTACGATGGTAGGAGCAGGGACGTACTACGCGGCTTATTTTGGCGCGACCAATAGTTGCTACAGCCCAACTTCAACACCAGTGCAGGTGACAATTAATAGTTGTAGCACGATACAAGCGACCAATACCTGTCCCTCCACGACGGTGAACTTGACAACGCACGTAACAAGTACGCCGCCAGCGGGTACGACGGTGACGTGGCATACGGGAACTCCCGCGACGTCGGCCAATAAAGTGGCAGACGCTACGATGGTAGGAGCAGGGACATACTACGCGGCTTATTTTGACGCGACCAATAGTTGCTACAGCCCAACTTCAACACCAGTGCAGGTAACAATCAATAGTTGTGGTACGATACAAGCGACCAATATTTGTCCTGCCACGACGGTAAACCTGACAACACACGTAACAAGTACGCCGCCAGCGGGAACGACGGTGACGTGGCATACGGGAACTCCTGCGACGTTGGCCAATAAAGTGGCTGATGCTACGATGGTAGGGGTAGGAACGTACTACGCGGCTTATTTTGACGCGACCAATAGTTGTTACAGCCCAACTTCAACACCAGTGCAAGTAACAATCAATAGTTGTGGTACGATACAAGCGACCAATACTTGTCCTGCCACGACGGTAAACCTGATGACGCACGTAACAAGCACGCCGCCAGCGGGAACAACGGTAACGTGGCATACGGGAACTCCTGCGACGTTGGCCAATAAAGTGGCAGACGCTACGATGGTAGGGGCAGGAACGTACTACGCGGCTTATTTTGACGCGACCAATAGTTGTTATAGCCCAACTTCAACGCCAGTGCAGGTAACAATAACGACTTGCCCCCCAACGAACCTTCCCCCAAAAGCGAACCCAGACATTGCGGTCACGCCACAGGATAAACCAGTGAGTGGGAATGTGTTGACCAACGATGATGACCCGCAAGGGGGCACGTTGGTAGTGACAACGACGCCTGTGACGCCACCTACAAAAGGCACGGTGACATTGAATCCTGATGGAAGTTTCGTCTATACTCCTACGCCAGGTAAGACGGGCGAAGATGTATTCTGCTACGAAGTGAGCAATGCGCAGGGGTTGAAAGACACGGCTTGTGTGACGGTGGATATAGTGCCGACACCCATTGCGGGCAATGATGCACCTGTAGCGGTGGATGATAACACGGAGACGCCAAAGAATACACCTGTAACAATCAATGTTA